>OAUW01000001.1_pt1 | contig 581228 bp, 467 predicted proteins | sample 1495241 | NCBI WGS metagenome assembly OAUW01 (sample SAMEA2580063, study PRJEB22360) | human gut metagenome | biome: human gut; feature: human-associated habitat; material: faeces | place: Denmark | collected 2008/2010
TTTCCGGTTCCCAAAAAGGGGGGCGAGGCACCGGCCCCAGCCGTTATGGCTTCCGCATTAATGGAACTCAGCACTTATTCCGCCCGGGGAAAGAAATACTTTGAAGCCGGAGAAAAACAGCTGAAAAGTCTGTCTTCTCCCGCCTATCTGGCAAAACCCGGAACCCATAAAAACTTCATCCTGATGCATGCCACCGGAAACTTACTGCGTAACAGTGAGTTGGACGGCGCGCTCTCGTATGCCGATTATTATTACATGGAGGGATTGTTGAGATACCTGCGACTTATCAATGGGAAAGAGCTGTATAAGGTGATATAGTTGTTTTTGTTACTGCGCATACTTAGAATTAAAGTTTAGTTTATAAGAATCAAAGTTTAATTCATAAGAACCAAACTTTAATTCTTAAAGATAAAAGTTCAATTCTAAGTATGCGTAGTACCAAAAGCAACTATTCTTTTCGGCGCAGGCATGTTCATATAGAGTTTTTTCGTACCTTTGTTGTTACAAAACCTTATCAATCAATGAACCATGACAAAGCCTATCATATTATCCGTATTACTTTGGCTATTCATATATCCGCTTCACGCACAGACTGCCGCACCGATCAGTTTCGTCCATATCGGATTGGACGAAGGCTTGTCACAAAGCACCGTATTCGATATTGCCCAGGACAAATACGATAATATGTGGTTTGCCACCTATAACGGACTGAACAAATATGACGGTTATACATTCACCGTATATCAGCACAATGAAAAAGACCCGCTAAGTTTAGGCTGCGATATCGTCCGTTCGTTAAAGACTGACGACCAAGGCAGAATATGGGTCGGAACTTATGAAGGCCTTTCATTGTATGACAGCGACAAGGAGTGTTTCCAAAATTTCCAATACACGAAAGAAGGTAAAAACATGCCTGTCAATAAGATTGTAACAGTCAACGGGGAACTGTTGCTTATCTATACGGATGAAGAGCTTATCCTGTTCAACACCCGCACGCAATCATTTTCCAAGTCCCTGCTGAATCCCGATTTGTTTACCATCACTCCCACATCCGTCAATCGTCAGGGAGACTACATCTATATAGGAAGCCGGGAAGGCCTGTTTTCTTACTCCGTCCCGGACAACACGATCGGAAGCATCGCACCTGAGGTATTTAAAGAGAAACGCATATCCGCCGTATTGCAACAGTCTCCCACCCAGTTATGGGTAGGTACCGAAGGTAACGGACTATTCCTCATAAACCCGCTGAACGGCGACGTCAAACAATATACGGCAACACCGGGAAGCACACGCCCGATCAGTTCAGACTATATACGCGTGCTTTCGTTGGATACGCAAAACAGGCTATGGGTAGGCACTATCAATTCTCTCAACATATATCAAAAGGAAACCGATTCGTTTTCGATATACAAGAGCAACCCTCTGAGGAAAGGCAGTCTGTCGCAGACTTCCATTCGCAGCATATTCACCGATTCGCAAGGCGGAGTATGGCTGGGAACCTTTTTCGGCGGTCTGAATTATTACCACCCGTTGAAGAACCGCTTTCAAAAGATACAGTCTGTTCCCAACCGTAATTCTTTAAACAACAACATAATAAACTGCATAGTAGAGGATGGGGGAAGTAATTTATGGATCGGTACAAACAGCGGTGGCGTCAACTTCTATAATTCCAAAACCAATACATTTACCCACTATACTCAGAAAGACGGCCTGGGGTCTGATGACGTAAAGACAATCTATGTGGATGAGCAACAGAACAAAGTCTATATCGGTGTACATGCCGGCGGAATCAGTGTGTTACACCGCAACACCGGCCGCATCGAAACCTTTACCATCCCGTATCCGTCGGGCATTGCCACAAAAAGCATCTATGCCATCGTACCCATCGGTAACGGTGAATATTGGGTAGGAACATTGGGAGGGGTGGTACGTTTTAATCCCGCGCTGAAGACGTTCACTCCCGTTACTACCGAAAAGAACGGCCGACCGTTTAAAAGTACGCGAATCACCACCGTATTCAAGGACAGCAAGCAGCGCCTCTGGTTCGGAAGCGAGACAGGCCTCATCGTCTATACACAAGACGGAAACGAATTGCAAAGCATTCCCGTACTGTCTTCGGACTCCCCGCTTAATCATCGTTTTATCAACTGCATATACGAGGGAAGCAACGGTATCTTTTGGATTGGTACCCGTAACGGTATTTACCGCTTTGATGAAACGGATAAAACAAGTAAACAATATACTACTGAAGAAGGGTTACCTAACAATGTCGTATTCGGCATATCGGAAGACTTTGAAGGAAAGCTGTGGATAAGCACGGATAAAGGATTGAGCTGTTTCCAGCCCAAGACTGAAAGGTTCCGTAATTTCACAAGCAACGACGGATTGCAAAGCAACCAGTTTACAGCATCCGCCTACTGCCGTACCGCCAATGGAAAGATGTACTTTGGCGGAATCAAAGGCATCACGGCCTTTCAACCGGAAGAAATCGTAGACAATCCGTATACTCCTCCGGTCATCATCACTCACCTGCGGCTTTTCAACAAGAAAGTTACACCGGGTGACGGTACACGCATACTGAAAACCAATATCCGGGAAACCCGCAGCATAACCCTTACCGCGAGACAATCCATGTTCTCACTGGACTTCGTAGCGCCCAACTACATATCAGGCCAACACAATACTTTCGCCTATATGCTGCAAGGATATGACAAAGAATGGTATTACACAGACAATCAACGTACCGTGTCCTACTCCAACCTGCCGGCAGGGACATACCGCTTTCTGGTGAAGGCCGCCAACAGTGACGGTAAATGGAACGAGAAACCGACCGAACTGGAAATCACCGTATTACCGGTATGGTATAAAACATGGTGGGCCGTGCTGATGTTCACCGCGGCTTTCATCGCGGTTACAATTTTCATATTCCGCTACTTCTGGATGCGTAAAAGTATGCAGGCCGAGCTCCAAATGGAACGGGTGGACAAAGAGAGACAGAAAGAAGTGAACGAAATGAAGCTCCGTTTCTTCATCAACATCTCGCACGAACTGCGCACGCCACTGACCCTGATACTCGCCCCCGTACAGGAAATGATGGATAAGGTAAGTGACAGATGGCTGCACAAGCAACTGGAACATGTACAAAAAAACACCAACCGGCTGCTGCATCTGGTGAATCAGCTGATGGACTACCGGCGTGCCGAGTTGGGAGTATTCAATCTCAAGGTCAGACGTAACCCGATTCACAAAGTCATTGAAAAAGACTTCTTATTCTACGACCGGCTGGCTCAAAGGAAAAGAATAGCCTATAACCTTTCTTCAGAGGTAGAGGGAAAAGAAATCCTTTGCGACCCCAACTATCTGGAACTGATTGTCAACAACCTGCTATCGAACGCGTTCAAATACACCGATGAGGGAAAAAGCATTACAGTGGTACTGAGGGAAACCGGTAAGGAACTGCTGCTGCAAGTAAGAGATACCGGAAACGGAATACCCATCGACAAGCAAGCTAAGATATTCGAACGTTTCTATCAAGCGGACAACGAACACATGGGAAGCGGAATAGGCTTATCATTGGTACAACGCCTTGTAGACTTGCATCACGGACGAATCGAGCTGGAAAGCCGGGAAGGTGAAGGAAGCGCCTTCTCCATTTATCTACCGACAGAAGAAACGGCATATCGACCGGAAGAAATAGCAACCCGGACAAACGCCATCGGGGAACAACAGGTGTACACCACCAACAATCAGGATATGTACATCGTTGACACGGAAGATGAAAAAGAGGTAATAAAAGAAGAAACGGCAGAGAGTGACGGGACACGGAAAGAAAAGATACTCATCGTAGAAGACAATTTCGATATTCGTCGATATCTGAGTGATGAGTTGGGAAAAAGTTACCACATATCGGAAGCGGGTAACGGAGAGGAAGCATTGGCGCTCATGAAGGAGCAAGAGGCGGACTTGATTCTTACGGATGTCATGATGCCCGTTATGGACGGCTTGCAACTGTGCAAACAGATTAAGCAGAACCTGCGCACCTGTCATATACCTATCATCATACTGTCCGCCAAAGCGGATTTGAAAGAGCAACTGGAAGGATTGCAGGTAGGTGCGGACGATTATATCCCCAAACCGTTCTCGATGGCGGTGATTACCACGAAAATCAGAAACCTGTTCCGCACGCGTTACCGGGCTATCGAGCATTACTCCAACTCTTTGGAAGTAGAGCCGGAGAAAGTGGCGCTCAACGTAATGGACGAAGAACTGCTGAAAAAAGCGGTAGCCATTGTTGAGAAACACATGGATGACGTGGAATTTTCCACCGATGATTTTGCCCGTGAAATATGTATGAGCCGTTCCAACCTGCATCTAAAGTTAAAGGCGCTCACCGGAGACACAACAAATGACTTCATACGTAAAATCCGTTTCAACCGGGCATGCAAACTGCTTAAAGAGGAACGGTATACAGTAGCTGAAATCAGCGCAATGGTAGGTTTCAATACTCCTTCTTATTTCTCAACGAGCTTTAAGAAGTATTTCGGCTGTCTGCCTTCGGAATATATCAAGTCGTAACAAGATATCCATACAAAAAACTTAGAAAAACAAAATATGACAAAGTACTTCACCTTCCTTATAGCAACCATTATTGCATTGTTATCACCGCTTCATGCACAGCCTGCGGAACATATCAGTTTTGTGCATATCGGAGTGAATGAAGGGTTATCACAGAATACTATTTTTGACATAACCCAAGATAAACAGGGCAATATGTGGTTTGCCACCCATGACGGTCTGAACAAGTACGACGGTTATGATTTTACCGTATATCAACATGACGAGCAGAATCCATACAGTATCGGAAGCGATATAACCAGAGCGTGCATGAGCGATTCACAAGGAAATATATGGATAGGTACGCAGGAAGGCTTATCGCTCTATGACGCAACACAAGATAAATTCTACAATTACACCTACCCGAAGAATAAAGCCAATACCCCAATCAACGGTATGGTGGAAATCAATGAAAATCAGTTGCTCCTATTCGCAGGCAAAGACGAGAATCTTTTGCGGTTCGATACCGGAACCCGCCGATTTTCCGATACTCCGCTGCACCCTTCGCTTTTATCCATATCACCTACCGCTATCAGCAGACAAGGAGACAATATATACATCGGAAGTTATGAAGGAATGTTCGTCTACTCAATCTCCCGCAACACGCTCGAAAATGTCCTGCCGGAGAAGCTGAAAGGAAAACAAATACTCTCTATTTTACAGCAATCCCCGGTCTGCCTATGGGTGGGCACAGAAGGAAACGGATTATACAAAATCAATCCCCGGACAAAAGAAGCAATCAATTATACCCACATCCCCGGAAAGAAAGGAAGTATCAGTTCCAATTATATCCGTTCACTGATACTCGACTCGCAAAATGTTTTGTGGATAGGCACTATCAACTCTCTGAATATCTATAACGAGGCTACCGACTCCTTTAACAGCTATACCAGCAATTCAGAGGTCAGCGGAAGCCTTTCGCAAACATCCGTCCGTGACATTTTCATGGACACTCAAGGAGGAATGTGGTTAGGAACCTATTATGGCGGATTAAACTATTACCATCCGTTGAAGAATCGCTTTCATAACATACAATCCGTTGCAAAAGAAAATTCGTTAAACAGCAATACCATAGGCTGTATCAAAGAAGACGCACAAAAAGGTATCTGGATAGGTACCAATAACGGCGGTCTGAACTATTACAACCCGCAAACGCAAAAATTCACACATTATACACAGAAAGACGGCCTCGCTTCCAATGACGTAAAAGCCATACATATAGATGAAGCGCAGAATCTGGTCTATATCGGAACCCATACCGGCGGGCTCAGTATTCTGCACCGGAATTCCGGCCATATCGAAACGTTTAACAGTAGAAATACGAGAAACGTATACGACATCCGGCCGGCCGCCAACGGTGACTTATGGCTGACCGGCATGACGGTTCTTTTACGTTTTGACACCCGGCAGAAAACATTTACCCGCGTAACTCTCCAAAGTAACGGCCGCCCTTTGGAGCAGGAACAATTTACATACATATTACGTGACAGTAAACAACGCCTTTGGCTGGGCAGCGAAACAGGACTGAACGTGTACACGGAAGACAATAACGGACTATTAGTCTGCCCTATACTCCCGGACAGTTTTCCGGTACGGCGTAAGGCAGTCAACGCCATATACGAAGCACGGAACGGAATTTTCTGGATAGGAGCGCGAAACGGGCTCTACCGTTTTGACGACAGTACAAAGGAGTATAAACAGTATACCACCGCTGACGGACTGCCCAACAACGTGATACACGGAATCTTGGAAGATGCATCCGGCAGACTGTGGCTAAGCACGAACAAAGGCCTGAGCTGTTTTCAGCCCGAAGCTGAAAAATTCCGTAACTATACGGACAATGACGGGCTTCAAAGCAACCAATTTACGAATAATGCCTACTACCAAGCGTCAGACGGCCAAATGTATTTCGGCGGCATCAACGGCGTCACTACATTTCATCCGGAACAGATCGTAGACAATCCGTACACTCCACCGGTTGTAATCACCCGATTGCACCTGTTCAATCAAACGGTATTTCCCGATGACGATACCGGCATATTGAAGAAAGACATCAGCGATACGAAAAGCATCACACTATCGAGCAAGCAATCCATGTTTTCACTGGATTTCGTGGTATCGAACTACATATCGGGTAATCATAATACGTTTGCCTATATGCTGCAAGGCTATGACAAAGAGTGGTACTACTCCAATATCTTGCGTACGGTATCTTACTCCAACCTGCCGGCAGGAACCTACCGTTTCCTTGTAAAAGCAGCCAACAGCGACGGGAAATGGAATGAAATACCGACAGAACTGGAAATCACGGTATTGCCCGTTTGGTATAAAACATGGTGGGCTATCCTGTTATTCATCATCGCCTTTATCTCCATCGTCATTTTCGTCTTCCGTTACTTCTGGATGCGCAAAAGTATGGAAGCCAAACTGCAAATGGAACGCGTGGACAGTGAGCGGCAAAAAGAAATGAATGAAATGAAACTGCGTTTCTTTATCAACATTTCCCATGAATTGCGTACTCCGCTCACTCTGATTCTCGCTCCGGTACAGGAAATGCTGGATAGAGTAAGCGACCGATGGCTGCACAAGCAATTGGAACATGTCCAGAAGAATACCAACCGGCTGCTACACCTGGTGAATCAGCTGATGGACTATCGGCGTGCCGAATTAGGCGTGTTCAATCTTAAAGTAAGACTCACCCCGATACACGATGTTATCGAAAAGAACTTTTTATTCTACGACCGTTTGGCGCAACGCAAGCGAATATCCTATAACTTCAACTCCAATGTCGAGGGACGCGAGATTCTCTGCGATCCGGATTATATGGAACTGATTGTAAACAACCTGCTTTCCAACGCCTTCAAATATACCGGTGAGGGCAAAAGCGTCACTGTTACATTGCAGGAAGAGAACCATGAACTGCTTCTCCGGGTAAAAGATACAGGAAACGGTATTCCCATCGACAAACAGGGAAAAATATTCGAACGCTTTTATCAAATAGATAATGAGCATTTGGGCAGCGGCATCGGATTATCATTGGTACAGCGACTTGCAGACTTGCACCATGGACGAATCGAACTGGAAAGCGAAGAAGGGGCAGGAAGCACTTTCTCCGTCTATCTGCCCACAGAAGAATCGGCCTATCTTACGGAAGAGAAGCAATCCGCATCAGACCCCATGGAAGAACAGAGAATGTATACCACCAACGACCAGAATATGTATGTAATCGATACGGAAGTAAAGGAAGTGACAGAGGAAACAACGGAAGCAGACAGGCAACGTAAAGAAAATATCCTGATTGTAGAAGATAATACGGACATCCGGCAGTACCTCTGCGAAGAGTTAGGCAACAGCTATCACATCCTGACAGCAGAAAACGGTGAAGAGGCGTTATCCATCGTGAAAGAACAAGAGATAGACCTTATACTGACCGACGTCATGATGCCCGTTATGGACGGCTTACAGTTATGCAAACAAATCAAACAAAACCTGCGTACCTGCCATATACCTATTATTATCCTGTCTGCCAAAACCGATTTGAAAGAGCAATTGGAGGGCTTGCAAGTGGGTGCGGACGATTACATTCCCAAACCTTTCTCAATGGCAGTGATTGTTGCGAAAATCAGGAACCTGTTCCGTACCCGGTATCGGGCTATTGAGCATTATTCCAACTCATTGGAAGTGGAACCGGAAAAAGTGGCGCTCAACCCGCTGGACGAGGAGTTATTAAAGAGAGCAATAGAAATAGTGGAACGAAATATAGATAATGTAGAGTTCTCCACAGATGAATTTGCCCGTGAGATGTGCATGAGCCGTTCCAACCTGCATATCAAGATGAAAGCGCTGACAGGCGAACCGACCAATGACTTCATTCGTAAGGTACGTTTCAACCGGGCATGCAAGCTGCTGAAAGAAGGAAGATACACAGTAGCAGAAATCAGCGGAATGGTAGGTTTTAATACCCCATCGTACTTTGCCACCAGCTTTAAAAAATACTTCGGTTGCCTGCCGTCAGAGTACGGAAAGTAACTATTCGGACAGAATTAAAATACAATTCGACAAAAGTGAGACAGGTTTGCACCTGCCTCACTTTTTATTACACGCTACTATAAGCCGAAAAGTATTTGCTTGCCTATATTTGCTTTGAACAAAAAGGCAAGAATACATATATGAAAAACAGGAAGAAACTCTTAATCGTTCTATTATGCCTCTTTTATATAATCAATGTACAGGCACAACATGAAAACATAAAACGTTTGACCTCCGATTATGAACTTTGGTACGACGAACCTGCAAGCAACAAAGGCGGCCTGATTCCCGCCAATGAATCGGAACGTCCCATAGATATAGATTGGGAACGTTGGTCGCTACCCATCGGAAACGGTTATATGGGAGCCAGTATCTTTGGCGGTACAAGTACCGAAAGATTGCAACTGACAGATAAAACTTTATATATACGGGGACTTTGGGGGGCCGAAACACAAACGTCATTCGGTGATTTATATCTGGACTTTTTCCATGACCTCCGAAGCGATTACCGTCGCAGCCTGAACTTAAACAAAGGTATCGCCGAAGTCAGTTACCAATACCAAGGCGTAAAATACCACCGCGAATATTTCATGAGTTATCCGGACAATGTACTGGTCATCAAGCTGACCGCCGACAAACCCGGAAGCCTCACTTTTACCGTTCGCCCGCAAATCGCACATTTAGTACCTTTCGGACCTCTGCAACGTACGGATACCATGACCATAGGTTACTTGAGCGGTCCCACGCAAACCCGCTTCAGCTATAACGGACGTGAAGGTAAGGTGTTCGCTAAAGATGATATGATTACGCTGAGAGGACAAACCGAATATCTGAAACTGATTTATGAAGCGCAAGTCAAAGTGATTCCCATAAATGGCAGTATGTCCGCTTGGAACGACTCTAACGCAGACCATGGTACTATCCGAGTAGAGAATGCCGATTCGGCCGTTATACTCTTGGCTTTAGGAACCAACTACCGATTATCGCCTCAAGTATTTGCCAATAAACCTGCCGAAAAGCTGAAAGGATATCCCGACCCGCATACAGAAATATCCCAACGCCTTATAAAAGCCACCCAGAAAGGATATAGCCAACTGCGCACCACTCACATTAACGACTTCTCCTCGCTTACCGAAAGGGTGCAACTGAATATCGGCCCCAAAAGCTATCTTCCCACCGACCGCCTGTTGGCTGCATACAAGGCCGGAAAGCAAGATACGTATCTGGAAGAGTTGTTTTTTCATTACGGACGTTATCTGCTTATCAGCAGTGCCCGCAAAGGTGCTCTCCCACCCACTTTGCAAGGCGTATGGAACCAGTACGAGCTGGCCCCCTGGAACGGTAACTATACCCACAACATCAACATACAAATGAACTATTGGCCTGCTTTCAACACCAATTTGACCGAACTGTTTGAGAGTTATTCCGATTACCATAAGGCTTATAAACCTATGGCCGAACAATTTGCATCAAAGTATATCAAAATACACCACCCGCAGCATTTCTCTGACGAACCCGGTGGCAATGGCTGGACTATGGGTACAGGAGCGGGAGCCTATATGGTAGGAATGCCCGGCGGACACTCCGGTCCCGGCATGGCAGCTTTCACCTCAAAACTTTTTTGGGATTATTACGCTTTCACCAATGACAAACAAATCCTAAAAGAGACATCCTATCCTGCCATACTGGGAGTAGCCGATTTTCTGAGTAAGGTTACTACCGATACGCTCGGTCTTTTACTTGCCAACCCTTCTGCTTCACCCGAGCAATATGCTAAAGCCACTAACCGTCCCTATCCCACTATCGGTTGCGCTTTCGACCAGCAGATGATATATGAAAACCATCAAGATGCCATTCGTGCCGCAAACCTGTTGGGCGAGCATAACGAAAATATCCGTCTCTTTAAAGAACAGAGTAAGCGTTTAGACCCCGTACAAATAGGGTACTCCGGTCAGATAAAAGAATACCGTGAAGAAAAGTACTATGGCGATATCGTGCTGGAACAGCATCACCGTCACCTATCACAACTTATCGGTCTTTATCCGGGCACACTGATAAATGAGAATACTCCCGCATGGCTCGATGCCGCTAAAGTAACGCTCAACCGTCGCGGCGATGTTTCTACCGGTTGGTCTATGGCCCATAAGATAAATCTTTGGGCACGTGCCAAAGAAGGTAACCGTGCACATGATCTCGTAGCTGCCTTGCTGACAAACGGTATTCGCGAAAATCTTTGGGCAACCTGCCTTGCCGTACTGCGTTCACCTTTTCAAATTGACGCCAACTTTGGCGGGACGGCCGGCATTGCGGAAATGTTGTTGCAAAGCCATGAAGGATATATACATATACTGCCTGCATTACCCGATGCATGGAAAGACGGTTCATACAAAGGGCTTACTGCACGCGGCAACTTCGAAGTATCCGCCAGTTGGAAGGAAGGACGGCTCACAGAAGCCAAAGTGTTGTCAAAACAGAATAACACTTGTGTCTTGAAATACCCCGGCATTGCATGTGCAGAACTGAAAGATACCACCGGTAAAATGATAAGATACAAATCGCTTGGTAAGGACAAAATATCATTCCCGACAAAAGCCAACCAAACATATACAATAAGTAATGTGCCGCAACACACTGTAACGGCAGCCCCACAGGATTTGACAGCCGGTTTCAACGAAGATACCGTTTCCCTTCAATGGAAACCTGCCAAAGATGCTGCCGCCTATGCCGTATACCGTACTCGCGGCAACAATCCCGATTACGAACTGATAGCAACCGGCGTGAAGCAACCGTCATACAAATATACCTCGTCAGAACTTAAAACTACCGATTTTCTGATTTTCAAGATTGTATCACTCGACCGGAAAAAGAATGAAGGAAAGGCAACAACTATCTGTGTTGAAAAGAAATAAATAACAAACCTAATAAAAACAGTTTTTATACAAATAACTATCCAACATGAAAAAACAACTCTTACTCTTCTTGACATTCTGCCTGATACCGCTTTCTATTCAGGCTGAAAACATCCAGTGTATCCACGAAAATGAACGCGAAACGCCGTATCCGCAACAAGAGCATACTTTATATATAAACCCTTCGCCACTGCTGGTTCCAAAAAGCGTCAAGCAATCGGATTTCCTGCAATTCAATCTATCAAGAAGCAAAGACTTCTCGGATGCAAGTACCGTGCTGTCCCAACCCAAGCCCTGGTGTATGTTCAATCCGCACAAAGTATTGGAAAACGGTACATGGTACTGGCGTGTGCGTTCGGTAAGCAAAGAAGGTAAAGAGTTTTCCTGGAGCAAGACATACAGTTTTACCGTAACCGATGACATACCCCGATTCGTAACACCTGAAGCCAATGTTTTTTTGAGTAGCATCCCTCAAGCGTATCCCCGCATCTATTGTTTCCTGAACGACAATCTGGAGAAAGCGCGCAGGAAAGTACGTTCACATCCGGAGTTCGAAAACATGATTACCGACTCGCGCAATGCGCTCGGTTCAAACTATGCCAACGATACCAAACCATACAGACAAATCACCCGTATGGCGGTCGAATGTGATAATCTGAATACTGCCTATCAAATGCTGAAATTGGATGTATACGCAGAAAAAATGGTACAAAACGTACGCTGCCTGTTGGCCGTAGAACCTGACAAGAAGGTTATCGGCAATGATTTCAATGCCGGAGAATTGATTTACACATTGGCATGTACCTATGAGAATTGTTACGACCGCTTCAGTTCACAAGAGCGTAAACAGATAGAAAGTATCATTATGGATGTACTGTCACTCTATTATAAGAGCCATATTCTGGAAAATGAAGAAACCCATATCTTCGACAATCATTTCTGGCAATTCGCATTCCGCCACTTCATGCAAGCCGCATTGGTGATGTACGGCAAATATCCGCTTGCCAAAGAATATCTGGAATACAGCTACGAACTTTGGACGGCACGCGCCCCGGCCTCCGGTTTCAACCGCGACGGTTCATGGCATAACGGAACAAGTTATTTCAGCGCCAATGCTGTTACCCTATCTTATGTACCCACCCTGTTCAGCTATCTGACAAAAACAGATTTCATGCAACATCCCTGGTATAAAAATGCCGGCATCGGCATGCTGTATAGCTGGCAACCCCGGGCATTGAGTGCGGGGTTCGGCGACGGACACGAAAAAAATAACGGCAAGCCCCTGCGCATCCGCAGTGCTTTTGCCGATTTCATGGCACGCACTACCGAGGACCCGTACGCCGCCTGGTATTCGTCTATCAACAACCGTTATAAAACAGAATCAGAAACGCGCCTCTACCGTATGGCATGCGGCAAACAACGTCCCCGACAAGCCGAATTACCGGCAGATGCTCCCAAAGCCGTATGGTTCAAAGATACCGGTGAAATGATAGCCAACAGCGATTTGAAGGACTATAAACATAACATCAGTCTCAGCTTCCGTTCCAGTCCGTTCGGTTCCGGCAGCCACACGCACTCCAACCAGAATGCTTTCAACTTGCACTATGGCGGAAAAGCCATTTACCATGCGGTAGGTCATTATATGAACTTCTCCGACCCGCATAACCTGTTGTCTTACCGCCATACACGCGCCCACAACACCTTATTAATAGATGGCATCGGACAACCGTTCACCACACGTGCGTATGGAAACATTGTACGCATGTTCAACGGGGAGCATGTCTCCTATGCCTTGGGAGATGCTTCCAACGCCTATTGCGGCATCAGTGAATACCCCATGTGGCAAAAGAACTTTGCCGGCCACAATCTTGAACAGTCACGCGAAAACGGTTTCGGAGAAACTCCCCTGAAGAAGTATCGCCGCCATATCTTCCTGTTGCACCCCAACATCGTGGTTATCTACGACGAATTGGAAGCAACTAAAGCGGTAAGTTGGGATTGGCTGCTGCACAGTCCGGTAAAATTCCAGATAGACGAAGCAACATCAACGTTGACAACCCGTAACAAAAAAGACAAATATATTTCTGTCGCCCGCTTGTTCAGCGAACAAAAATGTACTATCAGCCAAACGGATAAGTTTGCCGCCGAGCCAAACAGGCAAATAGGTGTCCGCGGTGAAGACTTTACCGCTCCCTGGTCGTTGACAGCCAGTTATGAACCCGGTAAGGCCAATCGTATACTTACTATTATTCAAGTGGAAGCGAACGAAAACCGAATTGTAAATATAGAACGTTCCGGCAATAACAGTTTTCAATGCGGTGACTGGAAGATTGAAGCGGAGCTGAATACCAAGCGTCCGGCAAGTCTGTATATTTGGAACCGTAAAACACAATCGACATTCAGCTATGGAAAAAACAGGCCTGTTATAAACGGTAAAATGTATAAAAACAAAAGAAAGGATTCCTCTATCTTATACGATAGCTTCAATGGGACATGGGAAATACGGGAAATGAGAGACAGGCCTGCACTCTATACAGGTGGAATACAAAAATAGCATATACCGTTGCAAATAATTAATATATTTTAATAATATCTACCGCAATATTAATACATTTGCATTTAAATCAAATATATATAACATGCATACTTATTCAAGATTGTCTATATAAGACAGATTATAATACTTTAAATTCCTTATTGTTTAACTTAAAAACAAAGTCGTATGAAAAAACACATTAGATTACTTTTTGTAACAATGATGTCTTTCATCTGTTTCGTTGCCTTTGCGCAAGAGCAACGAAGAACCATTACAGGTACAGTGAAAGATGTAAACGGAGAATCCATTATTGGTGCCAATGTTTCAGTGGAAGGAACCACTCTTGGAACAATAACAGACATTGACGGAGCTTTCAAATTAGATGCTCCGGAGAATGGTAAACTTATTATCTCATTCATTGGATATGAGAAACAAGAAATCAGTATCAACAAAAAAACCAATTTTTCCATTACATTAAAAGAAGATAGCGAAATGCTTTCTGAAGTCGTCGTAACGGCATTAGGTATTAAACGAGAAAAGAAAGCATTAGGATATGCCATGCAAGAAGTAAAAACAGACGTTTTCTCAGAAAACCGTTCTACCAGTGTTTCAAACCTACTGCAAGGTAAGGTAGCCGGCGTACAGATATCGCAATCCGGCAGTGGCGTAGGTGGGCCAACTCGTATTGTGCTCCGTGGTCTGAACTCTTTAAGCGGTAATAACACACCGCTTTGGGTAGTTGACGGACTACCTGTTCTGGATAATTCCAACAGCAATACACAGTTCTCATATTCTTCCGGAGCTGCCGACATCAACCCTGATGATATCGAAAGTATTTCAGTATTAAAAGGTGCCAATGCTGCCGCTCTTTATGGTTCAAGGGCACAAAATGGTGCAATTGTCATCACTACCAAAAAGGGTAAGGAAGGAAAATTGCAGTTGGAATATAATGGCTACGTTTCTATGAGTAAAGCCTACGACTCGTACGAATTCCAAGATGTATATGGCCAGGGTACCAATGGACAATATGCACTGGAAGCCAGTGGTTCATGGGGTCCCAAGATGACAGGACAAATGATTCCCAACTGGCGTAAAGAACTTTATGGAGATGAGTCCTACAAAGAATACGCCATGTTACCTCAGAAAAACATCATTGATGATTTCTTCCGCACAGCTTTAAACTATGTAAACTCAGTCAGCGCAACCGGCGGTAACGAGAAAATGAATGCGCGTTTCTCTTTCACCGACACCCGTAACCAGGGTATTCTGCCCAATGAATCCATGAATAAACAGAATTATAACTTAAATGTGGAAATCAAAAACAAATATCTGACCATTGGCGGTAAAGTATCTTATTTCCGTGAAAAAGTAAAAAACCGTCCGGAAACTTTCTATACCGGTGTATGGTCACATTTGATCCGTTTACCACGGAATATCCGTTTACAAGACTTACAAAACCCGGTAGGTATTGACGGTTATGTTGTGAACTGGCATGGAGAAGATACCGAATACAGAAATCCATACGGACTTATTGCAAACGGAAATGGAAACGAATTGAACAGAGACAGGTTCCAAGGCCAGGTAACCGTAGTAGGTAATATCACCGATTGGCTGAAAATAACCGGACGAATCGGTTTGGATAGAATTTCAGACAACGTAGAAACCTATATGCCTTATCATGCAAAAGCGGAAAGTCCTAAAGACTTAATGACCGTTACCAACACCGCAAGCGAAGAATTAAACGCAGACCTGATGCTGAACTTTGACAAACGATTTAAAGATTTCTCCTTAACAGCCAATGTGGGGATTGCCACCAACTACAACAAATTTAAATCTTTAGCCGGTGAAAGCGGTAAAGCAATCATTCCCAATTTCGTAGCATTAAGTAACGGTGAAAGCAAACTGGCTATTCAGGACTTTTCATCGAAACGCATCAACTCGGTTTTAGGAAATGCTACTTTGGGATATAAAGGATATGCCTTCCTTGATGTTACAGCGCGTAATGACTGGTCTTCCACCTTGCCTTCATCCAATTGGTCTTATTTCTACCCGTCTGCAAGTTTAAGCGGAATTCTGTCCGACATATTTGAACTGCCCAAAGAGTACTTTTTAAAAGTACGTGGTTCTATTGCACAGGTCGGCAACGACACAGCCCCCTATGCGCTCTATAACGTATATACTCTGGAAGCGTTAGGTAACCATACAGTAGGAAGTAGCTCTAACACATATCCATTGGCCGACCTTAAACCCGAGAAAACTTTATCATGGGAAGTAGGTGTAGACTACCGCATGTTCAATAACCGCCTGGGCATTGACTTTACTTATTATCGTTCTACCACAACCGACCAAATTCTGTCAATGACTGTTCCCGGTTCCTCCGGATATGCCAGCAAGAAAATCAATGCAGGAAAAATGGAAAGTAAAGGTGTGGAATTAATGGTAACCGGTACTCCTATCCAAACCAAAGACTGGCGTTGGGACGTGACTTTGAATTGGGGTAAAAATACAACTCGCAATGTAGAGCTGGATGAAAAGAACAAACGCTATGTATTCCCGCTCACCACCAATGTACGTGTAGGAAAGGTTGTCATTGATGAAGGTGGAAAATTTGGCGATATTGTATCCACTGCATACAAAAGAAATGAAGATGGACGTATCTTGGTAGGAGACAACGGTCTGCCTCTCATTGACACTAAATCCGAAAAGGTCATCGGTAATATGATGCCTGAATGGACAGGCTCCTTTGGTACCACACTATCTTGGAAAGACATTGTATTCAGCGCTCTTATAGACGTAAGATACGGCGGCCAATTCCTCTCAATGACCGATGCTTATGCTACCGGTGCCGGTAACTCCAAGAGAACATTGAGTGGACGTGACGGCATGGTAGTAAACGGTATTGTCGAATCAACCGGACTGGAAAACACCAAGCAGGTAACTGCTCAAGAATATTATGCTACTATCGCCGGAACTTATCCTGTAGGAGAAGAGTTTTTACACGATGCCACATACGTAAAACTGCGCGAACTCTCTATCGGCTATACACTGCCAAAAATCTGGTTCAGAAACACTCCGATAACCAATGTAAAAGTTTCTATCGTAGGACGTGACTTATTCAATATTTACAAGGCCGCTCCCGTAAATGCCGAGTTTGCACAAAACAGCCAAGACGTATTCCAAGCTTTCGAACTTGCCGCTCTTCCGTCAACAAGAACAGTAGGTTTCTCACTTAACGTAAAATTCTAAATAAATATTATTATGAAATTACATAAGATTCTAATCACACTACTTTCCGCCATTACCATCAGTAGTTGTACAAGCGGATTTGAAGAAATGAACAAAGACCCAATGGCAGTCAATGAAATATCTCCCAGTCTGTCACTGCCCAATATGCAATATCATGGTTTCCACATTGTCTATGGCGATTACCAGAGAGCCGCTCTGTTATATTCTTTCCTGTATTGCCAATATCTAGCCAATACAAGCAGCTCTTTCACCTCTGGCAATTATGTATTTAACACTTCATGGGCCGAACGCGGACTTTGGACGCCTTATTACCAACAAATGGTCAAAAGAATCCGTGAAATAGAGCCCACATTAGAAAATCATCCGGAATACAACGACATGTATCAAATCATGCGTATCAACTTAGCTATTAGCACTATAAGGATGACAGATACTTTCGGGGACATTCCCTATTTCAAAGCGGGAATAGGAGAAACGCTCATCCCTTACGATAGCCAGAAAGATATCTATTATGACGTTTTTAAGGAACTGACCGAAGCCGTCACAGAACTAAAACAGAAAAAGAGTAATCAACTCCAATATAATACTGAGGACTTAATTTACCAAGGTGATGTAGACAAATGGATCAAGTTAGCCAACTCCTTACGTTTACGTGCCGCCATGCGTCTCTCATTCATTGATCCCGATAAAGCTAAAGCCGAAGGAGAGGCTGCCTTAAAGGAATCCCTTATAGCCTCCAACAGTGACAATGCCGGTGTAACCCCGCCACAACCGAATCGCTGGGCAAACCCGTTATTACGCAGTTTGGTTGTCGATGAATCCCGAGCCAGTAAAACGATGGTTGACATGCTTACAAGCTATGGTACGGTGACCGATCCGCGTCTCACCTTAATTCTGTCTCAAAGCGGAGCGTGGGTAAAAGGAGAAGCGGACGCAGTACAATATCGAGGAGTACCCAATGGACTGCCTGTTACAGACCTTTCGCTACCCGAATATGATAATAGTCATAACTCCTGTATTTGGGGATATATGTGGGGATACGATTGGAATTCTGCCGCAAAAGGTTCTAATGTTGCAAAACCCAATACAGACGCCAACTTTACCCCATTAGGATTAATGAATTATTCTGAAGTATGTTTCCTAAAAGCTGAAGCCGCCTTACGAGGTTGGCAAGGGGCAGGAGATGCTCAGGCAAACTATGAAGAGGGGATCCGTGCTTCATTTGAAGAAATGAGAGCATTAGCTCCTGAAGGGTCCTACTCCACAACCGATGACAACACGTACATTACAACCGGACAAGTAGCTTGGAACAACGCTGATGATTTTGAAATAAAATTAGAGAAAATTATCACACAGAAATGGATAGGAATATATCCTAATTCAGAAGAGGCATGGGCTGAATTCCGCCGTACCGGATATCCTAAGCTTAATCCTGTTAAACAAAGTCTGGAACCTACGATTAATCCGGCAAATAATGAATTTATCAAAAAGCTGCGGTACGTAGACAACGAATTAAGCAATAATAAAGAATACGCAACAGACCCGACCTTAAACGGCGGCAAAGGCGATGGTCTTTCCGTTCGTGTATGGTGGGATACAGCACGGTATAAATAATTTCAAATAATCTGATTTAGGTGAAGGTATATTATTATATAGCCAAATTAAGATTATATAGTCATATACCTTCTCTTTTACAAAAAAGATACCAAATCCACAGACAAAACTGCTACCATGAATATTAAAATCTTACTACTCATCCTCTCATGCTACACCCTTACTGTCCAAGCACAGCATGATGACTTCGGTCAAGACGCCCTTATCAACCCAAGCGCAACAACTTTCAAATTCAACATCGCGCCAGGACCAATAAAACCTACCGATGCCTCTATTGCGGCGCACTATCAATGTCCCGAGTGGTTTCGTGATGCCAAATTCGGTATCTATATGCACTGGGGTATCAACTCTATTCCGGGTTATGACGGACATTACGGCCGATGGATGTACTGGTATCAGGAACCAGACTCCGCATTACGCAAATATCCCATATTGGGTTACAGAGCACATGCGCCTAAGGTATACCAACATCATTTGAAAACTTACGGACACCCTTCCAAATTCGGCTACAAAGATTTTATACCTATGTGGAAAGCCGACAAGTTCAATGCCGACTCATTGGCAGCCTTCTACAAAGAGGTTGGCGCCAAGTTTATCGGTGTAATGGCCGTTCATCACGATAACTTCGACTTATACGATTCAAGCCACCAACCTTGGAACTCCGTAAATATGGGGCCGAAGATAGACATCGTAGGAGCATGGCAGAAAGCATGCAAAAAGGTAGGCGTACACTTTGCCATTTCTTCCCATCTAAGCAACTACTGTCATGAACATATGTTTTACCAAGGTACAAATGCCGACCCCGAAGGTCCGTATGCCGGTATACCTTATGACTATATGGACCCGGCTTACGAAGGACTATACGGTAAACGTACCTCTGACCGTATCATGCGGCTGGAACCAGAATTTGCCCAATCATGGTATCTCAGAACTAAAGAACTGATAGATAAATACGAACCCGAATTACTCTATTTCGACGGTCCCCTGCCCAACGGTATATACGGCCAACAATTGGCAGCTCATTTCTACAACAAGAATCTCTCGCGCAAAGGTGTACAAAATGGCGTACTCACTATCAAAAGAGTGAGAGAAGGATATACTTTAGACCGTGAATGTTCCGGTGAAGATGATTTGCAGAAGAATCCGTTTTTGGTAGATACCACTGTCAATCCCGGCTGGTTCTATATGGGAAACTCTCTAAACATAAGCAAAGAAGGCGGGGATGCCGGTATGGGGTCAGTCGTGCAAGGAAAGACTAAAGACAAATTGCGCATGACGGCAGGACAAATTGTAGATAACCTGATAGATATCGTCAGCAAGAACGGCAATATGATGCTCAATGTAGGATTGCGAGCGGACGGCAGCTTGCCCGAAACATTCAGAGATGAGCTTATAAAGATAGGTAACTGGCTGAAATTGAACGGAGAAGCGATTTATGATACACGTCCCTTCAAAGTATACGGTGAAGGGACATTCAGCATAAATGCCGTAGCGGGTAAGAAGAAGTATGCGGACTACATGTATACGTTCACTGCAAAAGACATACGCTTCACCACCAAGGAAAATACAATATATATCTTTATATTGGACTGGCCGGGAAACGGCAAAAATATAAAGATACAAAACCTGAACAGTAAGGAGATAAAGAACATTCAATCCGTTTCATTCTTAGCTTCAGGAGAAAAAATAAAATGGGAACAAGATGAAAACGGATTGTATATCACAATGCCATCCCACCCCATAGGTGAATATGCCTATGCTTTCAAAGTAACAATCAAATAAACATTGACCGGTATGAAAATCCAGATTACTATATTTTTGATATTATCAACCCTGATAAATTTATCCAATACAAACGCTCAAACTGTAAGTATAGAGAATAATCTGCTTACCTTGCGGATACACAAACAACAAATTACAATAGAGAATAAAAAACTTCCCGATCTCAAAGTAAAAAATATACTTCTACCGGGGCAAATCATTACCTCTGAGAAAACAGAAACGTCCGACCGACTGTGGGGAGAAGGACAATCATTGGAAACTCATTATAACGATGGACGTAAGGTTACATTCACTTTATATGGCAATAATCCTTTTCTCTACATCCATACAGTAATGAAAAACCGCTCAGGACAGGATGTACGAGTAAGTCGCCTGGAAATAGCATCCGTAGAAATGAGTATAGGTGAAATGAACCAACCATTAAATACTTTGGGAAGCGGTGGATTTGCTCCTGTCCAACAGGCACAAGGAAGTTATACCTACACTCTATTAGCTGAACCCGATAGTCGGCACTCTATTCTGACGGCTTGGCTGACGCAGAAACAAGGTATAGGAGTTATGACTCCGAAACTGGACAAAGGAAAGAAAACATACAAAGTAAAAGCTGAACTGGAATTCGGCAATTATTTGGTAAGGAATGGCAAAGAAAGAGGCACCGATATCCTACTGATAGGCTTTTTCGAAGATGGAAGAGAAGGACTGGAACTATATGGAGAGTATCTTGCCAAAGCATATCAGATACAATTACCGGCAAAGCCGGAAGTTTATTGCACCTGGTATCACCGCAACCTAAACGGCTCGGGAGCTTCCACCGAAAAGATGTTACAGGAAAATGCCAATTTCGCAAAAGAAAATCTGGCGGACTTCGGACTGAATACCTTCCAAATTGACGACCATTGGCAAAATTCCATGGGTATTCCTAAAAACAGGCTGGGCTCAGGTCCTTTAAAAACTTTTGCCGAAAGTAACGAAAATTTCCCATCGGGAATGCAATATACAGCCAAGCACCTGAAACAAGTGGGATTTACTCCCGGACTTTGGTTCATGCCTTTCTCCGGTGACATGCACAACCCTTACTTCCCCAAAGAAATATTTGCAAAACATCTTTGGTCTGACGTTCCCTATGACGTAAAAAAATGGTCGGGTACTTGCATCGACGCCACAAACCCCGCAGGTGAGAAGTTTCTACGCGAACGCTTCAAAAGAATTTACGATTGGGGATACCGCTATTACAAAATCGACGGCCTGCATACCGGTGCGCCTTCAGAAAATATCTATGTAACCAGAAGCTATGACGGAGTACCTGTATACGGAAGCGCACGTCTTTATAACGACGAATATACCTTCACACAGTGCTTCCGCAAGGGACTATCCATCTTGAAAGAAGAAGCTCCGGGCGTTTTTCTTTTAGGATGCGCCGCTACTCAGAACATGAGTTCTTTCGCAGCATCCTTTGGTATGGTAGATGCTATGCGCGTAGGTCCCGATAACGACGGTGCCATACAGGGAGCATGGGGAAAAACCACAGCCGGAGCGGACTATGCAGGCAACCTGTACTTCCTGCACAACAAAGTCTGGTACAACGATCCCGACCCTTACTTTGTACGCAGCTCCAACCCGCTGAATAAAGCCCGCTGGATGATATCTTGGCAGGCCATATCCGGAGCGATGAATACGACAAGCATGCAATATGCGGAGTTAGCTCCCGAACGTTTAGACATGATAAAGCGCGCACTGCCCACCCACAACCTAAATGCCCGTCCTATTGATATTCTCGAAAATAATAAACCCCGAATCTGGATGGTAAAAAATGACAGACAGATTGTTTTGGGATTATTCAATTGGAACGAACGACAAAACACGCAAATTGATTATAGCCTGAAACGAATGGGGCTGAACGATTCAGAGAACTACGAACTGTTCGACTTTTGGGACAATAAGTATTTGGGGAATATCAAAAGCAAACTATCTCAAACATTAGCTCCTGCATCTTGCAAAGTATTGGCTGTGCGCCCTCGCAAGGTCTATCCACAAGTCATCAGCACATCCCGTCATATAACTCAAGGACTGATGGATGTAAAAGAAGAATCATGGAATCCCGACAAGAGAACCCTATCCGGAACAAGTGCGGTTGTGAAAGGAGACAGATATGAGCTCCGCATTATAGTACCGGAAGAATTTAATATTAAAAGCGCCAAGAGTAACAGCGGTAAAATGTTTATCCAAAAAGAAGGGAAACTAATACGAGTATCATTTACTCCAAAAAAATCAGGAACGATAAATTGGAATATAGAATTCAAATAACCAAAATAAGAGTGTGTAATAAAAAACGAAGAGATTTGGACAAAATCAAAAGTTCTTCAAACAAATTTACGCATACGTCAAAGTATAATGTAAGACCTTTCGACATTATCAAACCTTATTTCACAAATAATCACTTACCTTTGCTACAAGAGAAAGAAACATACCATAAAAAGATTAAAAAAATTATAACACATGAAAAGATTTCTATTATTCTCTATTGTAGCATGGTACATAACAGCCAGCTGTTTCTGCCAGATAGATTGGAAAAATTTTATGTCTCAGCAAGACATGATTTGGACTCGCCTGCCTCAAACTTGGTACGAGGCTCCTTTTATGGGCAACGGCAGTATGGGAACCTATATCTGTAAAGAACCCGGTAAAAATGCTATACGGGTAGATGTCGGTAACAGCATGGTGCATGACCATCGCACAAATGATAGAGGTGTCTACGGAAGATGCCGGTTGCTTATCGGCTACTTCCTCTTGCATCCTGCAGGAGAAATAAAATCCGGGGATATGAGACTGGATTTATGGAATGCAGAAACTACCGGATGCATCCGTACTACCTTGGGAGAAATAAAACTGAAAGCTTACGTCACTTCCGAAAGCCCTTATATCGTTGTCGAAGCTGAAGCTACGGAAGGTGAGAAGGATTTCACATGGAAATTCTATCCGGAAAATACAGACTCTCCAAGGCAATTGAACGCCATCCAAAGAAATAACAAGAAACACCTGAAAAAAGGATACGTATCGAATCCGGCGTCACAGTTATCCGTACGTAACGGAGTGAACTATTGTTGGCAGCCTTTACTGGCCGGCGGCGGTACAGCCACTGCTTGGAAAGAAATAAGAAAAAATAATACAAGTATCCTTCTTATAAGTAACGCACACTCATATCCGGAAACAGATGCATTACAAAAAGTAGAAACAGCATTGGCAAGTCTGCAAACAACCGATTTGCCCATTCTTCAAAAAGCACACCGGGACTGGTGGCATAATTACTATCCGCAAAGTTTCGTAAGTCTTCCCGATAAGAAAATGGAGAATTTCTATTGGGCGCAAATGTACAAACTTGCATCCGCAACACGCATTGGCGGCGGTCTGCTGGATAACAGCGGCCCCTGGCAAGTGCTGACTCCCTGGCCTAATGCATGGTGGAACTTGAATGTACAACTGAGTTATTGGTCTGTATATGCTTCCAACCGTCTGGAATTGGGAATGCCGCTGGTCAATGCAATCGGCAGCAATCTGAACAATCTGATAAACAATGTTCCCGAAGCTTACCGGAAAGATGCCGCAGCACTGCCTGTCGCTACCGATTTCAATCTGATAGGAGAAACCGTGAATATTCCCGGTACGGAAAAGAAAGCCCAAGTAGGAAACCTGCCGTGGATTTGTCACAACCTTTGGTTGCAATACCGTTTCAGTATGGACGAATCGATATTGAGAAATACTATATTCCCAACACTGAGACGCGCCATTAATTTCTATCTCCCCTTCCTGAAAGAAGATAAACAAGAAAAACTACATTTGCAAAGAACCTTTTCTCCTGAATATGGTATCGCTGAAGATTGCAATTATGACATTGCGTTATTACGCTGGGGATGTAATACGCTGCTTGAAACAACTAAAATTCTATCCATTGACGATGAACTGATACCTCGCTGGAAGCAAGTTATAGAGAAGCTGACCGACTATCCGCAAGACGCAAACGGCATGATGATAGGCAAAGATGTGCCTTTCAGCCGTTCACACCGCCATTACTCACATCTGTTGATGTTCTATCCGCTTTACTTGCTGAATGCCGAGCAAAACGGCAGTAAAGAACTTATGGAAAAATCTGTGGAACATTGGCATAGCCTGCCGGGTAACATCCTCGGATATACCTATACCGGAGCCTCTTCGCTATATGCCGCATTTGGTGAAGGAGACAAGGCTTTGGAAAAGCTGAACGGTTTGTTTGCCCGTACCCTGCGTCCCAATACCATGTATATGGAAAGCGGTCCGGTTATTGAGACACCGTTGTCCGGTGCACAGTGCATACACGATATGTTGTTACAAAGCTGGGGCGGAAAGATACGCGTATTCCCTGCCATACCTTCCCGATGGGGAGATGTGCAGTTCCAGAATTTAAGGACAGAAGGCGCATTTCTCGTATCCGCCAGCCGAAAAGAGGGAAAGACAACCGGTATTCGCATCAAAAGTCTCGCAGGAGAACCTTGCATCTTACGTACGGATATGGTGAACCCGATTGTCAAAGCAGGTAATGTAACGCTTACTCCAATAGGCCAAGGGGAATACTCATTAGACTTAAAGAAAGGAGAAACCGTTGTCCTGACTACCGCAGGGGGAAACATTCCTATGATTAGTCCTGTTGACGGGAAAGGACAAAACTTCTTCGGATTACAACAAGCTAAAAAATAACCGTATGACAAGAAACACCTTACACAAACTCGTATCAGGAAGCATACTGATGTTACTTCCGCTTATGGTTCAAGCGCAAATCGCTTTAAAGAACTGGACAATCGAAGACCACTCAGGCGAAGTGAAAATCATCGTATCGGGCGACACATTAGAAATTACAGCCCCCAAAGGCCTTACCTTATGGTATAACCAACGCCTTACAAGTGATTACGAAATCAGTTATCGTGTGAAAATGTTGATGCAAGGCGGCAAGTATGACCGCCTTAGTGACTTGAACTGTTTTTGGGGTGCCAACGACCCGGAACACCCCGGCAATCTTTTTGCACGCAGCGAATGGAGAAACGGCATTTTTCAACACTATAAAACGTTAAGTTTGTTCTATGTAGGATATGGTGGAAACCATAACTCCACCACCCGCTTCCGCCAATACTTTGCCAAAGCAGCGGATACCAGTGATGCAATAGCCCGCCCTGTTATCAAAGAATATACGGATAAATCGCATTTATTATTCCCGAATAAATGGTACGACATCCAAATCCGTGTGGAAAAAGGAATCACTACATATCGTATCAATGGTGAGGAATTATTCCGGTTAACCATAAAAAACAATGAAGGAGACGGACATTTCGGACTCCGCTTATTGGAAAATCACACGTTATTTACAAACTTTCAGGTCAAAAGTCTGAAGAAGAAATAACTTACAATAAATCTGATTCGGAAGTATTATTTTTACCGTTTTACAGGGTAAAAGTAATACTTCCGTTTAAGAAAATACAGAATTAAAACAGCATTCGACAAAAGTGATACACCTTTAAACTGCGCCAAAGTTCCTTTCAACAATCTTGTACAAGATATTTCCTAAATATCCATATTTTTGTCAACGAACGAAAATAACTAAAAGCTTAATAACATGAAAAGAAACTCTCTGTTATTTGCAACCGCCCTACTCATCGGTCTGACCGGTTGCAAAAACACTCCGGTTCAGAAAGAAGCCTGGATAAGCAACGCACTCGATGCCGCTTCCTATCAATTGAAATTAACCGCCGAAGAACTCTCCGGAACAAACAAGTTGCCACGCTCCATATACTCCGGTTATGATGTAAATTTCCTCGACGCACAGCTACAACGTGAAAACAAAGCGTATATCGACTCTTTGCGTCCTAATCCGGCAGCCTTGCAATTAGGACAAAGACATCTTTGCGGAATTTCCGACTGGACCAGCGGTTTCTTCCCCGGTAGCCTTTGGTACGCTTATGAAATGACCGGAGACGAGGAATTGAAGAAACGTGCTGTCGAATACACTAATATACTGAATCCGATACGTGAGCTGAAAGGTACCCATGATATAGGTTTTATGATGAATTGCAGTTACGGCAATGCTCTCCGCCTCGCTCCCAACGATACCATTAAAGCCGTACTCGTGGAAACGGCGGATAATTTATGCGCTCGTTTCAATCCGGAGATCGGTTGTATCCGTTCATGGGATTTCGGAGCATGGAACTTCCCCGTAATCATCGACAACATGATGAATCTGGACTTGCTGTTCAACGTATCCAAGTTGACAGGAAACGAAAAATATAAGAATGTGGCTGTAAAGCATGCGCAAACCACCATGAAAAATCATTTCCGTCCCGACTATACTTCCTACCACGTAGTCAGCTACAACAACGACGGAAGTGTGGAAATCAAACAAACGCATCAGGGTAAAAATGCAGAGTCAGCTTGGTCGCGCGGACAAGCATGGGGAGTATACGGCTACACTTCTTGTTATCGTGAAACTCAAGATACCGCTTTCTTACAGGAAGCTGTTCATATCGCCGGCATGATTATGGAACGTGTAAAGACAGACGACCTTATTCCTTACTGGGATTATGACGCTCCGGCAGGTGAAAAGACTCCGCGTGACGCATCGGCTGCCGCCGTCACCGCATCAGCATTTTTGGAACTCAGTACATTTATACCTGACGGAAAGAAATATTTTGACTATGCGGAAACGATTCTGAAAAATCTCTCAAGTCCTGATTACCTGTCGGCAAAAGGCAGTAACCAAGGCTATGTACTGATGCACTCCACCGGTTCGTTACCGCACGGTTCCGAAATCGATGTACCGTTGAATTATGCAGACTACTACTACCTGGAAGCGCTGAAAAGATACATAGATTTACAAAACAAGGGATAAAAGTTAGGTAAAAGGTTGTTTTTTATTAACTTTGACGAACGGGGATAATCGTTTATCCTTATTCTCTATTTATAAACGCATCTAATACATACTGCAAATGTCAAAAATAAAAAGTCTGTTATTGACAGGTTCATTACTTATCACAATTATCTGTACCGGTTTTTCCGCCAACGCTACAGAAAGACATCTTCTTGAGCAAACCATTTCTTATGAAGACTTAGGAACCGCCATCCTCTACCACCAAAGCTGGGTGGATTATCCTAAGTATACCGACCGTAAGTCCTGGCAAGAGAAAGTGGACCCGGAAATCAGAAAGATTATCATCAAAAACGGAGAACAAGCCTTGAAACACGAATGGAAACCCGACCTCGCTTCCGACTACCTTGCTTTTAAACGTACCGGTGAAATCCGTACCGGACGTGCCAACCACAAAGCCTTGCAAGCCCTTACCATCGCTGAATTGGTAGAGGGACAAGGAAGATTTATGGATGCTATCATAGACGGCGTGTGGTTTCTGTGCGAAACCTCTTGGATACACTCGGCACACCTCGGTTTTCAGAAAGACCGCTCCGGACTTCCCGACCGGAATGAACCGACCATTGAATTGGTAGTAGCCGACATCGGCGCACAAATGGCATGGACCTACTATTTCCTGAAAGACGAATTCGATAAAACAAGCCCTCTCATCAATGAACGAATTGTAGAGGAAGTCAATAAAAACCTAATAAATCCTTACTTCGCACGGGATGATTATTGGTGGATGGGATTCGGCGGCCAGCAAGTCAATAACTGGAATCCATGGGTTAACTACAATGTACTGCAAGCACTGATGCTGATAGAAAGGAGCCCGGAACGTATCCAACAGGGAGTGTGGAAGCTGATGAAATCTACAGACTTCTTTTTCAGCATGTATCATGAAGACGGTGCGTGTGACGAAGGTCCCACCTATTGGAGCGGAGCATCCGGCTATGCCTTGAAGTTTTTGGATTTATTGGCTAAAGTAACCGGAAATAAAGTGAACATATTCAGCTCCCCGCTCCTGCGCAATATGGCGCAATACATCTACCGGGTACACATCGGCGGTAATTATTTTGTCAACTTCGCCGACTCCGCACCCATAGTAAGCCCAAGTCCCGGTATTCTATATCAGTATGGTAAACTGATAGGAGACCCGGCAATGATGAAATTCGCCTCATTGATGGCACGACAAAACCAAAGTTTCAAGAATGGGGTAAACGGCTATTTCGCTTCCGCCTTAGATGAACTCTTTATGTACAAAGACATTATCAACTATCCGCAAGGCGAGCCGCTGATTGGCAGTTACTGGTTTAAAGATACCCAAATTTGTGTAGCGCGTGATACCGAAGGAAAAAGTGACGGCTTCTTTTTCGCTGCAAAAGGCGGGAATAATCAGGAGAGCCATAATCATAACGATGTAGGTTCGTGCATTCTTTACTACAATTCCAAACCGTTACTTATAGATGTAGGTGTGGGAACATATACCCGACAGACCTTCGGACCGGAACGATATACGATATGGACCATGCAATCCGATTATCATAACCTGCCTCTCATTAACGGAACAGCACAAAAGAACGGCAGAGAGTTTGCGGCGTACAATCAACAATACAAAGCCACAGCCAAAACCATATCTTATCAGATAGACATAGCCCGGGCTTATCCGCAGGAAGCAAACGTGAAAAGCTGGACCCGCAACTATACATTGCACAGAAAAAAGGATTTCACAATCACCGACAGATGGGAATTGGCAGCCTACGAAAAACCAAGCATATTAAGCCTGATGACTTGCAACGAAGTTGAGATTGACAACGACAAGAACATCATCCTGACAGGAGAAGCCGGTAAATTCAAACTGGAATACAATAAAAAGCTTTTATCGCCCGAAGCAGATATCATCGAATTGACTGATCCTAAATTAATTCACTCATGGAGCCAGAAAAAACTTACGCGTATCCGTTTTACAATATTATCGCAACAAACTACCGGTGAAAGCAAACTGATGGTGAAGAAACTCTGATTTTGCTCCATACGTAACGTACGGGCATAAAAAAAGGAGTACCGCTGTACTCCAACCTTTGTTAACCTTAAATCTAATACTATGAAAAACACATTGCAAAGATACGGACAATTGAGAAATTTGCAAATTATCCAAGAAAAAAAGTATGTTTTATAACACAGATTAAGAAAAAAGGACGGATATGCAAAAGCATTCCGTCCTTTTTTAACATTTCCTTTTACGGATTATTCCTCATCCAATAAGATTTCAAGAATCTGGCAAGCAGCCTTCGCTACCGGAGTTCCGGGGCCGAATATAGCGGCTACACCTGCTTTATAGAGGAAATCATAGTCCTGCGCGGGAATCACACCACCTGCGATAACTACAATATCCTCACGTCCCAACTTCTTGAGTTCTTCAATAATCTGCGGAACCAGTGTCTTGTGTCCGGCAGCCAATGAAGAAACACCCACTACGTGAACGTCATTTTCCACAGCTTCACGAGCCGCTTCGGCAGGAGTCTGGAACAACGGTCCCATATCCACGTCGAAACCGCAGTCCGCATATCCGGTCGCTACCACTTTGGCGCCACGGTCGTGACCGTCCTGTCCCATTTTAGCTACCATGATACGAGGTTGACGCCCCTCTTTCTTCGCAAACTTCTCAGCCAACTCACACGCTTTGTGGAAGTCGCTGTCATTTTTACTTTCTGATGAATACACGCCTGAAATAGTTCTAATTACTGCTTTATAACGTCCTACAACTTTTTCGCAAGCATACGAAATCTCACCCAATGTGGCACGAACACGTGCAGCTTCCACTGCCAATTCCAACAGATTGCCTTCTTTCGTTTCCACACATTTGGTAATGGCTTCGAGCGCTTTCTGAACAGCAGCTTCATCGCGACCTTCCTTCAATGTCTTCAGGTTCTGAATCTGCTCCTGGCGAACAGCCGTATTATCAATCTCAAGAATATCGATGGGGGCTTCTTTCTCCAAACGATACTTATTTACACCTACAATAGTCTGTGAACCACTGTCTATACGGGCTTGCGTACGTGCGGCAGCCTCTTCGATACGCATCTTGGGAATACCGGTTTCGATAGCCTTCGCCATACCGCCCAGTTTTTCCACTTCCTGAATCAATTCCCAAGCCTTGTGCGCCAGTTCATTGGTCAGAGACTCTACATAGTAAGAACCGCCCCATGGGTCGACATTCTTGCAGATATAAGTTTCTTCCTGAATATAAATCTGCGTATTACGTGCGATACGCGCGGAGAAATCGGTAGGCAAGGCGATAGCCTCATCCAAAGCATTGGTATGCAGAGACTGTGTATGTCCCAAAGCGGCAGCCATAGCCTCAATACAGGTACGGCCTACGTTATTGAACGGGTCTTGCTCGGTCAGTGACCAACCGGAAGTCTGGGAGTGTGTACGCAAGGCCAGTGATTTCGGGTTCTTCGGATTGAATTGCTTCACAATCTTAGCCCACAACATACGCGCGGCACGCATCTTGGCGATTTCCATAAAGTGGTTGGTACCGATAGCCCAGAAGAATGACAGACGAGGCGCGAACGCATCAATATCAATACCGGCGGCAACACCCGCACGAAGATATTCCAGACCGTCAGCCAGTGTATAGGCCAACTCGATATCCGCCGTAGCACCGGCTTCCTGCATATGATAACCGGAGATAGAGATAGAGTTGAACTTAGGCATCTTCTGAGATGTATATTCAAAGATATCGGAGATAATCTTCATAGAGAATGCAGGCGGATAGATATAAGTGTTACGCACCATGAATTCTTTCAGGATATCATTTTGGATAGTACCCGCCATTTCTTCCAGCTTAGCGCCCTGTTCCAGACCGGCATTGATGTAGAATGCCATAATCGGAAGTACCGCGCCGTTCATAGTCATAGACACAGACATCTTGTTCAAAGGAATACCGTCGAAAAGTACCTTCATGTTTTCCAGTGAACAAATAGATACACCTGCCTTACCAACATCACCAACTACACGCTCGTGGTCGGGATCGTAGCCACGGTGGGTAGCCAAGTCGAATGCAACGGACAGACCTTTCTGTCCGGAAGCCAGATTACGGCGATAGAACGCATTGGACTCCTCGGCAGTAGAAAATCCGGCATACTGACGGATAGTCCATGGACGCAAGGTATACATTACAGAATACGGACCGCGCAGATAAGGCGGAATACCTGCCGCATAGTTGAGGTGTTCCATACCTTCGAGGTCTTCTTTGGTGTAAACAGGCTTCACTTCAATGTGTTCCGGAGTTTTCCAGTCGGCTTTGATGCCGTTAGCCTTTTGCCACTCAGCGCCATTGGCAGGCTGAAAAGCGGCATATATATCTAAGTTTTTAAAATCTTTTCTCATCTTCTTAAAAATGATGAACAAAGAATGACGAATGAAGAATTACCATGCGGAATAAATGCTCAGCCTATTCTTCATTTTTCATTCTTAATTCTTGATTAATATCTTGTTGAATTCCTTTAATGTTTCCAGAACGTTGACACGAACATGGATAAAGTTCTCGATGCCTGCCGCTTTCAGCTCGTCCATGCAGGTAGGAGCACCGGCAACAATGAACATAGCGCGACCATTCAAAGCTTTGAAAGCAGGAACGGCATATTCCGCATATTCATCATCGCTCGAACAGAGAACCACAATATCGGCTTTAGCTTCCATCGCAGCTTCCACACCCTCCTCTACGGTCGGGAAACCGAGGTTGTCAACAACTTCATATCCGGCGCAAGCCAGGAAGTTACAAGAATATTGAGCACGTGCCTGGCGCATTGCCAAGTTACCGATAGTCAGCATAAACGCCTTAGGACGCTTGCCCGAAGCTTCCGTTTCCAGACGCAATGCTTCAAATTCGCTGGCGGCACGGTCGAAGTTCAGTGAAGGAACATCCTTTTCGCAAGTGCTGTGTCCGCCACAGCAACAAGAGGCTTCCAAAGGTTTCTTGTCGCCCGCCTTTTCGTTGAAGTTCGGGAACTGGTTAGTACCCAACAACACTTCCTTACGCTTGGCAACAGCCGCATGACGAACCGTATTGCTTTCGTTCACGGCTGCCTGTACCTTACCGGATTTTACAGAGGCATAGAAACCACTCTCTTCTTCCACTGCAAGGAACAGTTCCCAAGCTTGCTTGGCAATAGCCACGGTCAGATTCTCGATGTAATAAGAACCGGCAGCAGGGTCAATCACCTTGTCAAAGTGAGATTCCTCTTTCAACAGCAACTGTTGGTTGCGCGCCAGACGTTCCGAGAATTCATCGGGAGCGGCATACGTCTTATCGAACGGAACCACTGTCATAGAGTCAACGCCCGCAAGAGCAGCGCTCATAGCCTCAGTCTGCGTACGCAACAAATTTACATGTGCATCGAACAAAGTGAGGTTGAAAGTCGAGGTTTCCGCATGTATTCTCATTTTGGCAGCACAGCGACATTCATTGTGTTCGCCTTTGTTTTCGCAATCGCGCAGACATTCCGGATTATAAGAAGCTACGATATTGGCCCACAACATACGGGCTGCACGGAATTTTGCGATTTCAAGGAAATAATTGGAACTGATACCGAAATTAAACTTAATCTTCTTGGCTACCAGAGCTGCCGGCAGTCCGGCATCGGTCAATTGGTTCATGTATTCATTACCCCAAGCCAACGCATAGCCCAATTCCTGATAGATATATGCACCCGCATTGTTGAGTGTCAGCGCATTTACATTCAGCACGCGATATTTCGGAAGAACGGAAGTAGCTTCAATTAAGGCTTTGGCAGTAGCTACCATATCACCTTTCTCTTTACCCTTAGCCAGCATCTTGTTGAAATAATCGTAGTTGATAGAACCCTGCAACTTCGTAAGATCATAGTCTTTCTTTTGGAAATAAGCGACCAAAAGTTCCGCCAACTCCACCACATGTCCCTGGCAGGTGGAGAAGTTCAATTCCACACATTCCGCGCAGATGTCTTTCAGCAAAGTCTCGATATACTCCGCACTCAGTTCTTTGGCTTTCACGTGGAAAGAGAGTGAATCGATGCCCTTATTCAGGATATCCAATGCCTTGGCATTGGCTTCTTTAGGACATTCCACCTTTATTTCCTGGCGAACGAACCACTCATTGTTGTTTTTCTTTGTACCTCTAAGGTACGGGAACTCACCGGGAAGAGCATTTGTGGTCTTCAAACCTTCGAGGTCTTCCATGCGATAGAAAGGTTTCACTTTGAATCCTTCATTCGTCCTCCAAACGAGCTTTTTCTCAAAGTCCGCACCTTTTAAGTCTGCGGTTACTTTCTCCATCCACTGTTCCGTAGAAACCGGAGAAAAGTCCGAGAAGAGTTTTTCTTTACTGTCTGCCATAGTTTATTTAAAATTAAAATAGATGAATAGTATTCATTTTGTCATCAAGAGACTTGCAAATATAAGGAAATACTTAAAACAAAAAGGCTTTTTAGAGAAAATTGCACTTACTGATAGCACTATGTTCATCTTTATTCAAGACATATTCCCCGCATACCCCACGCTTTTGCAAAGTTGGTATTACAAAAAGAAAGGCAAACCTTTTGGCAAACTTTTTTTGTTTGATAATTGATTGATAACCAGTAGTTAGTTTCGCTTAAAAAAGCTAATCTCTACTTATAAGCATACATAGAGGGTTTCAATAACCAACTGATACTGAAGACAAAAGTATATAAAAAAGTCGGATTGTAAAACACTGGAAAAGAACCTTCTTTTATCAATCAAGGAAATCAAAAAGTGTATAGAGCAAAGTGGCGCATGTATGGTATAGATAATTCCGTACATGCGCCACTTTCTTAATCATCTGATTTGCATTGATTTACATTAATTGTTATTATATACTATCATTTGGTACTGATAAGCATTGATTTTGCTTGTGGGGTGTATTATTGTCCACCTAAAAAAATCAAGAATATCTCCTTGAAACGGGTTTGACGAGCAGGTCGATGTGCTCGTGTTCAAGGATATGTTCCATAGCCTTGTATATGGGCATCTTTTCGATACCGGCAATCTTCAGGGCTTCCATCTTGATGGTATTCTCGATGAGCAACAGGTAGTCTTCCTCCTTCAGCTCAACATATTTCTGTGACTGTGATTTTAATTTTGCCATATTGATGTTGTTATTTGTTTCCGAAGTCGGCAGGAATCTCACCCCATAGGCGGTTGTCCCAGTGCAGCACTTCGATGTCCTTGATTCTTGCCTCCATCACTTTGAGGAATATCTCCGCTTTCTGCAATGCCGGGCATCTGCGTGAAGAGGCTGTCTGTTTGTTACGATACCACGTGATGGCTGTAATGCTGTCCGAGTAGATTGTTCGCGGACTTTCCGGATGTTCCATGACATATCTGACCGCCTCGACAATGCCGAGAAACTCCCCGATATTGTTCGTCCAGTTACCGATAGCTTTGGAAAAGAGTTCTTTTCCTGAAGAGAGGTCGACAGCCCGGAAGCGTGTCAACCTCTCTTTTGCAGAATGGGCACCGTCGGTCGCAATACCCACGACCGGTTTTTCTTTCATTGAATTCCTCCCTGATGTCTGTCTCCCGTATAGATGAACCCGTCGGATTCCATACGTCGTACCAGAGCACGCGCCTGATTCAGATAGTCGGTGATGACACCTTCCTTGTACTTGATATCCTTGCGTCCCTTGAGGATTTCCAGCACACCGTCTATTGTGCGGCTCATTACGCTCTTGCCGTCTTTCGGGTCGAAGAAAATCTTTTTGTTGCCGAACGTCACAGTTACTTGATACAATGTCTTCGGGACGATCACTGTTTCCACATGCGCCTGAAATAACACGGGGGTAGCGGCAACGACTACATACCCGTTGGCTTTGTGCATGGGTTTCAACTCTACCGAGTATAGTATGTTTGGCTCGAGAGTTCCTTTCAGGTCTTCCGAAAGGACACAAATCTGCTTGCCGAATCTTGAGTCTTCACGGACTCCCATCAATTTACGTGTCTTGGAATGGCGCGAAACGAACCCTATCAGTTCGCCCGTCTCTTCCGATCTCGCAAACTTCAGTTGCGATTTTTCCGATGTCATATTACTGTTCTTTCATATTCAATCTATTGCTTTCAATTGACAATCTGTTTTCAATGGGTCATTTTCCATACAAATATATGCCAATTTTTCACGCCAACAAAACGTTTTAGTTATTAATTTTCAGATGGTTATGTGTAATATATATAGAGAAAAGGCTGCATTCAGTACAGCCTTTCCTCCTCTGTAAAATGACTGAAACGCTCGTCAGTATCAGAAGTTTGCAGTAGATAACGGCATTTCCAATAACGGTAAATCCGCCTTCCGTTGGGTATACAGTGATTTATATCGTCAGCATTCAGATATTGGTTCCCTTGTTCCGTACCGTGGTGCATCCATGTAGCGCACCCGGGCAGGTCCGGGTTGTTCCGGACATAGAAGTCCATTTTCTCTTTACCGGCGACAAAGATATTGTGTATCCGTACGTCCTTATCGATAGGAAACCGGTAGGCGTACAACGCGAAGTCACAGATGTCGGTTTCCAGCAGGTTGCCGCCAAAGTGTTCGGGAGCTTTCCGTTTCAGGTTCTCGAACCCCTCCAAAATACCCGGCCTGTCGCATATCTCGGCAAACCTTTCATCCGTTACCGGCGCAGCCGTCGCATAAACCACCCGAAAACCATTATCCGTACTGTCCAGTACCATGACATGCGCGACTATCCCCGGTGATTTGTTGATACTTTCGTCAATGCTGTCCGAGTCCGTGGTCAGACAGCATTTCAGCGTTCCGATGATTAATACCGCTACCACCAACAGTGTCCAAGGACCTATTGCTGCCGCTATCAATATCAATTCATCGGCCCGTTTCCGTATTTGTTTCATTGATTTTGAGAATGTGGCGGCCGGATACCCCCCGGACCTCGGACACGCATACCTTGCATCCTGCATCCAGCAACCGGTTTCTACATTCTTCCAAGGCGGCGTCGGAAATCCTGATGGCAGGTATACCTGCCGCCGTCATCTTGAACCGGGGCACTTCCGTGATCCGGGTAATCGTTTCGGCATCATCAAAATACGCCTCGAATGAATCTCCGACATGGAAAAGGATGATGGTTTCCACGCCATGCCTTTCCTTCATGCCGCCGTAACAGCGGCGAATAATCTCTTCCTTTTTCATATCAAATAGATATATTAGGTTTGATGTCAGCCAAACATGAAAGTGCCTGTAATCCGTTCAACTGCCGGGCTTTCGTCCGAAATACATATACAGACTTTCTTCATCTGACAAATATACAATAAATTACGGAACGACCCATGTCTATTGCATGAAACTATCCTTTCATCTTCACCTCCCTTCTTTCAAATTGTTCGCGGATGATTTCAACGAGTTGTCCGATGCTGTCGATTTTGTGACTCTTACCGCAGGCTTTGCCATGGAACAATGGCGTGAAGTACAGGTTAAAATCCTCATCGATGGAAAAACCTCCCACGAGGACGATACCCGCCTTGATACGGTAATACTCGCCGTACATGGCGTAATCATCCGTAGTTTTGGTGAACCCGTACTCCGGCAACAAGTCCGGCAAAGTGTCCAGGATCGGCCGGATAACATCCTTGAGAAAATTCGGGGTCTCAACTTCCTTTTTCCGTTTCCGACCTTTTCTGCCGGTTCCGTTATCGTCTTGCAGGTAATGGGCATCGAAACGATCCTGATACCTTTCTGTCAGTTCCTTAATATCCATATCCTTTATACATTTAATTGTTTTCCTCAAGCCACTCTTCCAGTGTCATGGAGGCCTCGAAACCGTATTCGTCAATCTGTACATAGCCGTCCTTTTCCGTGATAAACTCTTTCCTGGTCAGGATGGTTCCGCCATGATTTACCATCACCGTCGGTTCGATGGTCGCCAGACGGTCCCCGTCATCCGACTCCCGGATATCGTATGCGTACAGTCCCTCCGGAACGGCATTCCGGTCAATCCGCATATCCGTAAACAATGCAGGCGTGTCATTGATGGTCATAGACTCAAAGGTCTCGTTGCCAATGTTTTCTTTTGTAATCATATTTATTGATTCAAATAGTTTATTATTCCTGCTTGGGAAGTTCAATGGCTCTTACCCAATTGTTCCGGTCATCAAAACATTCATCATTGATGTTGGCCGTAAATTCCAGCGGTGTCATCTTCTCAACCCGCGTTGCGGGGTTATTTTCGTAATCAACGATGATTTTCCCGGCCGGAACGTCACGTTCAAATTCGTCCAGCGGGAAAGAGAATATCCATATTTCCCGGTCTTTATCTTCCCCAAGAAACGCCTTGAGGTTGTCTGTATAAGCCTGGCATTTGTCCCACGAGGTTTCCACGAATGAAATGATTTCCTCTTCCGGTTTGCCGGTACGGTCTTTCAGGAATGCAACGGCATTCCCTTTCCAGATATCCTGCTCGACACAGAGTTCCAGATAACGTTCCCAGACTGTCACCAGCCAGTCCATGTTAATCTCATGCAGGTGGCGGCAGGTGAAACGCTCCCGGCTTTCCGCGTTGTAAAGCGTGCAGCTTCCGTCCGTGCGTATCTCCTCCAACCGGTACATGGTGTATACCGGTATCCCGTGGCCATACCCGTCTTCCCCTTCCTCCTCGACATATACCGTATGGGGCAACATATTTTCCGGCATTTTCGGTATCGCACACAGGTTGGCTATAACTTCCTGTTCCAACGCTTTTTGTTTCTCCTGTATTCTCATTGTCTATCCATCTTTTAGTATGATTTTACCTTCTTGAAATAATCTCTGTTTGTAACGACGGTGGTTGCGTATATTTTCGGTATGTTTCTTCCGGTCATATTTATACAAGCCTTTTGCCTTGTTCTCTCTCAGCAGTTCCTTGTTCCGCTCTTCGCTTTCTGGGTTCACAATGAAGGTTATCAGCCTGCGGCTGACACCGTATTCCCGGGCAAGCTGGCGCTGGCTGACAGCTTCTGTCATGTAACGGTGGAAAATTTCAGCCTTCTGAAAAGGAGTGAGCTTCTGCCTGCGGTCATATTGTGTCCCGCTGATGATTATTCCCGAGCTTTTGTATGGCATGGTGAAGTCTGTTTTTCGTTTGTGGTCCATGAATGGTAGATGCGTTGTTTGCCATCTAAGGAGAGTAGAAACCAGCGGCTATAAATCCGTTCCAGCGTTTCGGTGTCGTGCCCGTATATCGGTCCCAGTTCGTTTGCAAACATCGCCGCTACCTTCAGCCTCCTGGTATCGGACAGCTTCTCCCACCAGCGGCAAATGGTCTTGTACTGCTTCACGTCCGTTACAAGGTCCGGAACCGGAGCGGAGGAGATATATTCCGCCTCTTTGCCGCACGGTGCCTGCCAGAACCCCTGTTCGCAAAGAGCGCGTTGCTCGTCACAAACCCGTTCTGCAAAGGATTTGAGTGCCATTTGGAATATCTTTCTTTCCAGTTCCTTACGTTCCATGGACAGTTCATGCACACCCACGTTCAGCCCGTGCTTATTGCGTTCATCCGGGGAAAGCTTGTTGCTCAAGGCTTTCCTGACCAGTTCCAGCCGTTCTTTCAGAGGGCCGTATTCGTTGTTATCTAAATACCGGTTAAACAGTTCCTGTTCGTTTCCGGGCAGTATGAATATATTTTCCATCATGCATCATTTAAGTTATCGGATGTGAATAGGATATATCGCAGTGGATAGCGGGTGTCGGGGTGCGGAAATAGCCACGAGATCCCGTGCCGTCAAGGGGCGCAGAAAAACGGCATCGAACTCCTGAGTATCGTCTTCACGGATATCTCGGACTTCAATGATCCATGTGCCTTCATAGCGGCACCAGGCAATCACCTCCAAAATCATTTCCTTTCTGTAGTCAGCCGGTCCGTCCCCGAAACTTTCACGTATCCGCTTAATTGCATCGTCTGTCAGCCGGACAAATTCCCCTTTGCGGAACGGAGCTTCCGGCGTAACGGCAGGAGTCAGCATCTGCCAGTCTTCATGTCCGTCCAGGTCTTCCACAGCCATTGCGTAGGCTTTGTATTCAGCTTCGGTCTCGAAATGTCGGGTTATCACATATCCCCCGGATTCGGCCGTGCTCTCCACCGACGAGATATCCCCGGTTTTCCTGTATATGCTTACAGTATCCTTACCGAGTAGAACTTTTACTGTTATCATTATTGCAGATGGTGTGGTTTTATTATAAATGGAACTCCACGTCTTCCTCCTCGAACTCCGTGTCGTGGTCCTCGTTGTACCCCTCGACGGTCGAACCAGGGACATAGGTCTCTCCGCCAATCCCATAACGTCCGGCATCGAGCAGTTTCCGAAGGGTTTCGGTGTCCCCGTTTAGAATCCTTTCGATGTCCTCCCGGCTGCCCCGGACGCTAATTCCGAGACGTAGCCAGAGATTTTCCTCTCTCGAGGTGTCCGCCTCTTCCGACCGGTGGCGTATGATATGATAATCACTCCATCCGTCGGCATCGTTTACCCCGGCGATGTAGGCATTGTACTCCGCCTCAGTCTCGAACTCTTTCTCGTCCACGACGCCCCCGTTATCCGCCAGCCATTCTTCAGAAGGCAGTTCATTGTTCTCTTCATATTCCCGTACGGCGTCCTCGCCGAAAATCGTTGTTATCTTTATCATGTGTCTTTGGGTTTTGAATATTTGTTATTTAATGGTTATCAAACTCGTTTGCCCGAACCGGTTTGATTCGGTTCGCAGACAGCCACCCGGTTTCCGGCGCGTATCAGTTTGGGGAGATACACGTCCAGGTCACGAAAAGAAAACCGCAGTTCCTTGACGCCTTTCCCTTGCCCGTCGACGCGTTCGGCGGTGGCAATGCCCAAAATGCCGGAAGCGGCGATGGCATCATCCTCATACAATTCACAAGATTCCCCGTTTCGGAAAATGTACAGGGCATCCGGGTGCGCCGCTTTCATCTCGCGGTATTTTCCCATCATGTCGGAAACTCCCGGGACATTTCCGTTCCCCGTTACATTCCGGGTCTTCAGTAGGTTCCTCGTGGCGTCGATGTCGATGAAATTCGTCCAGCCGGCTTTATGAAGTTCGACAGCAGCTTCCCGCAGGGATACCTTCCCGTTCTCGACCTCCTCTTTCAGGGATTCGAGAATGTTCTTGATTTTATAATCATTCATCATATTTTTTATTCTTTGGTTACATTGTTACTTGTTCCGACGGTATTCCGGTCAAGGGGAAAGCACCCGTGGCCTCCGGTAACCCGTCGATACACTGCCCGTCGTCAGGATTTCCCCGACAGGTAATGCCCGATGGACTTGTAACGGTTAGGAATGTTCGCGTTCTCGTTGAAACCGTTCAGGCAGTGGAGCAAGGCATCTTCGAGCGTGACATAACGACGGTCGAAAGTTTGGATATTATCCAGACAATAAGCATTTACAGCGTATTTGAAAGGCGCGTACATCCTTTCGTTCTCCCGCTTTAAAATGACAAACCAGTCGAAATGGAGTTTCAAGCGGAAACCGTCGCTCTCGCCGACTTTCATCAGCCGCTCTTTGTCGAGAAGCCGCCGCACGAGTGTGGCGTCGAGCTGACGGGTATACTCCCTGTACGCCTTGATACGGGCCGTGTAAGCCGCGGCATATTGTTCGATGTCCGTTTCTTTCAGCCGATGTTCCGCCGGGTAAAAGTCCAGCACCTCTTTCGTCGTGACGGGAATTTTCAGGTCGTCCACCCCGATCTCGTAGGTCTTGTTTTCCAACACGTCGTGGAACTCGAACCCTTGAATTCCCATGAGGGTAAATTCTCGCGTCGGGTCAGGGAGCGCAAGTGATTTGAGCTCTTCGAGGTCGCGGCACACGGCCACGACCGGATACTTCTCGACCACGTCTGACGGGCCTCCGATGCGGATATACGCCTTTTCACACCCGTCGTAATCACCATGCCGGACAATGTCGCAGCAGGTGTAGTTGGGGGCGGCACGATGCCGCGCCGTATATTCCGTCCAAAGCTTGTCCAGCCCGGCTTTTACTTCGTCAGGGTCGGTCAGGGCAACGTTGCCGCACTGGCTGCACCGGCCGTCCGACAAGGCGTTGCGGGTAAATTCGAGGAACTGTCTGGTGTTCGGGTCGATGACGGCGGTACATTTCACTCCAGTGCCGCCGCAGATACTGCATACGATTGACATAAGTTTTTTGATTTGTGTATTTATTCGTACAATCTTTCTTTTTGACGCTTTTTCAAGGTCATCCGGAGATATTGCATCAGTTTCCCGCAGGGACACAGGGCATGTTCCCGTTGGCGGGCATAACTCAGGTCCCCGTTGGAGAGAACCATGCCTTCAGCATTGAGACAGAGGTCGCCGTAAACGTAGTTCTCCTCCGTAAGATAAATCCCATGAACAGGGTTCGGAAACCCCTCCGTGCTGCGGCCTTCCCGGAAAAGGAAGATACGCTCGGCCTGTCCCCGGACTCCGAAAAAGGGATACGGGGAAAGTGCCGCGAGCGTGGCGGCATGCTCTGCCGGATCATGGAAGCGGTCGTCGCTCATTTCGAGCATGTGGCCGGAGTCCTGTTCCTTTTCCTCCTGGTACTCGTACAGTGCGGCGCAGGCTTCTATGAATTCCTCCGAACGGGATGTGGCAGAGCCGTTGGTTACGATATAAAAGTCATTGACAGTAATACCGTAGGCGCGTACCCGTTCGAGGATATGGCGGATGGCCCGGACGTTAAGCGACGGCTCGCCGCCCGTGATGTTGAAATGGTGAATATGCCTGACATGCCGCAGCAGGTTGCTTATATGTTTCAAAGGGATATCCACGGATTCGGCATCTCCCCGCATGCAATGGGTACAGCGCATGTTGCAACGTCGGGTAATCTCGATGCAGAGATTCTTGATATATAGTTCTCTCATATTCGATGTAGTTCGGCTTAGGTTTCATCCGGGATTTCCTTTCCCGTGTAAGGATTATACAGCGGTGTGTTGCCAACTGCCTCGGCGTCAATAGCGAAACTGCCACGGCCTACGTCGTAGAAGAGTTCCAGCTTTAGTGGCGTTGAAGCGATGACTTTCTCAGCCTCGGCTTGTGACAGGCCTGAATACATCAGGCATTTGACACGACACCGGAACATTTCCGGATTGGTTTCCGGCGTGGTAACTACATCAACGACCTCGCACACTTCATCCGTGATGGCGAAGCGGTCGGGATTGGGTGTGCCGTTCCTTCTAGAGCCGTCCGATGCGGCATGTCCGGTGATTGAATGGTTCCGCACCTTTTCGGCGGGATAGGTCTTATCGCCTTTGGCGAAATACGACTTGCCGGAGGCGACACAGGCATGATAGATTACGTCGTGGACCTTTCGTCCGTTGTCAAGTATAATTGTATAGACCGTTCCCTCCTGCAAGACAGGAACGGCATTCGGTTTATGAGACATAAGATTTGTTTTTAGCTGTTTATGAATTTCGGTCTTGCACGCCGCATGATGTGTAGGTCATCGTAACCGATGGCTCTCAGTTCGGAAAGCGGGTTGCGGTACTCCTTTTCATGGGCTGGCCGTGTCATGGCGATCACGCCCGCATAGTCGGCTGCGCCATGCTGGCCGACATGCATGTAGGAGGTTATTTCACCCCGCCGTCCGCTCCACGGTATGTCCGGGAACAGGGCGATGACCTGTCCGTCGGGATAGCGTCTAAAGACCACCTTCGTCATTTTTCCCGCAGATTTCCGTGTCGATTTCATAGTCCCCGTAATTTTTGAATTCATAGTCCACTTCGCTGATAATTTCGTCAACCTCTTCGTCCGTTATTTCATCAGCCTTCGGGTTGTCGATATCGAGCCGTACGGTCAGGTAAATGGTTCTTGTTGCCATAATATCATACATTTTTTAGTGTAACAAAGCCGGCTTATGACGGACCGACGGTATATTTCTCTATCAGCCGCTTCCGGTACGCCTTGTCTTTTCCGGCGGCAAGGCTTGCCAGTTTGCGGATATTCCGGTTGGCTTTTTCCGCGACCTGCTCCACTGTCGGTCCGGGAGTCATGAAATCACGGCATCCGGCACCGCAATACCGCTGCTTCCCCTTGACCGTCCTGCCACAGGCCGGACACCGGCGCTTGCCGTCACGCTCCAGCACTTCCAGAATATTGGCATGAATGCCTTTCCACCATTCAATACGGTCTATGTCATAATCGTAGACGGTTATCGTGTTCCCGAAACTGCGGGCTTCGACCTCAACGGCAATGCCCTCATTTTCAAGGTAAACCTTCAATACCGGGTCTTCGTGAGGCTCACAGTGCCTGTCATACCAGATGATATAGGTGGGATCGTCCAGTTCGTCAGGCTCTCCCAGACAGAGTTCCGTAAGGCCGTTGTTCACGAGAATGTTGCGGATGGCGTCTTGTAAATCTTTGATACAGTCCATTGATATTTCGTTTTATGGTTGTTCCTCATTCGTCAGTTCATCTCCGAAGCGTGGCCGACGAACTGGAAGATATCGGCGTATTGTTCGCTGTAGATATAGAATCCGTCCCGTTTTTCCCCGGTCTCCGCATCTATTCCGTCAGCAAGGAGATATTCCCCGTCATCCGTCAGGTAGACATCGGTAAGCTTGATACGGGGCGTGTCGTGCTTCCCGTACAAGGTTGTCGTGACGGGGAAGTTGTTGTCATCGAGTTCCTCCTCTTCTGTAAGGCCGAGTGATACGCGGCCATATTGTGCCAGGAACTCCAGCATGAATTTCAGCATGGCTTGCTCGGCCTCGTGCAGCCGTCCGTCGATAAAGGCGTACTGGGTGGCGAACAGATGCAGCTTGTCGGCGCTCATTTTGTCCGGGGCTTTGCCCGGCTCCGCATTGTCTTTCTGTATTTTATCCATATCTGTCATATTGTTGGTTTCATGTTTCCAGCGGGGTGAAGGAGACGGTCAGTATCACTTTCTCGTCACCCAGGTTGAACACTTTCAGGCAGTCGTTACTGATAGTCCTTTTCAGGATGTCTCCCCGGTATCGGGAATTGCGTACCTTGAAGGTAAAATCATCAATGAACGAGCTGATGCAATGAAGCACGTGGTCGAATTCTTCCTTACCATACCGTTCCATTTCAGGGAAGATGCCTTTCAGATGCGCCCGCAGGCTCAATATGTAGTTCGGGGTCTTGCCCGTGATTTTTCCCGAGTATGTGATTTTGTATTTCCTGTCCATGATATGCCGTTCCATTTAATCGTTACTGTCATACCAGCCCTCGATCTCATCGAAATAGCCGTTCGAGTCCCATTCTTCCAGCAAGGTGGTCGGGTACGTCCATTCAAGGCTGTAAAACAGATCCTGGCACACCTCTTCATTACCCTTGCACAGGGCGAGCAGTGAGTTATGCGTGAAACAGCCGTCACTGCTCTCCGACACACGCCAGTCCTCACGGTCTTCTGCCGCGTATTCAGGTACATAGCACACTTCATCGGGGCGGTTGAGAAAGGCATCCTCGTTCTTGTAGATGTTTCCTTCCCCTCCGTATTCCAGTTCATAGAACACACCTTCCGGCGTTTCTATCCTGTTGCCAATCTCTATCATAGCGTTACCGTTTCGTGGGTATATATAATCACCATCCGGGAGGAGAGCACCTTGTCGCGTACCGTGGGGTTGGCGATTGCCCAATCGGAATGGAAATGCATGTCCGGAATGGATGCGGTGTCCACAATATCGCCCCCGTTTTCCAGATGGAGATAATCCGGCTGATACAGGTCGCAAAGGAATTTGCCGTCCGTATCGCTGATGGCGTATATCTTGCCGTCGAGTGCGGCCGTCATCTCCTCCTCGCTGCGGTAGACCAACAGGTATTTACAGCCGGTCTTCATCTCTTCCGCAATCCGCTTATGCAGTTCTTCAGGAGATAATTCACGCAGTCTTGACACGACCGCCCCGATACTTTCCACGGCATCGTAGCTGTCCAAGACATCATGGCAGGTCGTTTCAAACTCCTCTTTCGGACGACCCGCAAAATTGATGGTACGGACTTCCTGCCCGTGCCCGCCGAGCAGGTAAAAGGGCGTACCGTTCCATTGTTCCTTTCTGACAGAGAGCGGCCGGGAGCATTCCCGTGTCTGCCGGTTCACAACGGCATACAGTTCCAGACTTTCCCCGCATTCCATACGCAGGATATGCCGGGCGAACTCCGTAAATGTCATGATTTTGATTCCTTCCCCGTTCGCCGTGAAGAAATCCTGTCTTGTCTGTTTCATAAATCCGTTTTTTTAAGAGTAGGTAATCGTTTTGTATAAGGGGTGGAATACTCACCTCGTTTTGAAAAAAAAGACCGCCGCAGCCGTAGCCGCGACGGCCCGTCATCATTATGGCATGTGATGAACAGGTTCTATTTTCGTTATTCGGCCTCGTAGTACGGTACGCCGTGCCTTACCACTGCTTTTTCCATTTCTTCCCACCAGATTTCACTATGGCGGTCATTGTCAAAATCTATGGGCTTTCTTTTACCGAGCCGCAGCCGGTCCCGTGTCTCCATTTCCGTTTCGTACACAATCTGTTCCATTTCTTCGTCCGTAACATGGTAGGTATCGAACGGCTCCGGCAGAGATTCCAACTCCCTGCGTGACAGCTCGGATTGCCCGCAGGTGAAAACCTTGTCATAGAAAGCGTCATCTTTCGGCGGCAGTTCGGGTTCCTGTTCCGGCAGCACATCCAAATAATCCGACTCGTACAGGTAGTTTTCGTCGCGCCCCTTCGTCTGCCGGTTGTTCTTGAACTCTTCCAGATCACTTTCCGTCAGGCGGAATTCCTTCTTCTTACGCCGCAGGTACTCCATCATGTTTTCGAGGGAGGAGAACGGGGCTATGAGCTCCATGGAAGAACGGTTGTGCCAGGCATCGCTCCGGTACAGCAGGTAGACCTGCGGGCGGTTCCGAGCCGCCTCCTTACGGTATTCGCCGAACTCATACAGGGCGTTGTCGAAACTTCCGAATGCCAGCCGGACTTTGTCTTCGACGGATATGGACTCCCGGCATTCCTCGAAACGGCGTTGCACGTATCCGATGAAATCCACGTCTTCCAGAGTCTCCATGACCGTGCTGTCATCAGTCGAGAGCGCGATGTCAGCTCCTGCGAAATTGTCGGCTGACAGCACGTGTTTCTCTTCATTGTATTCGTCTTCCGCCCTGCAGACGGCCAGACCGGGCGTTTCTGCCTCGATCTCCACGACCTTACGGAGCGTCTCTTCGATAGCTATCCGGTATTTTTTCATTGTATGATGTTTATTTGTTTCAGTTCACGTTTGTAGTTTCTCAATGACGGCTTGTGCCCTTTCTCCCTTACGATCTGGCGCATCTGTGCAAAGGTGTATGCCTTCTCCATGTCCAGGCCGTAGTCCGTGGCGAATGCCGTCATTCCGATATAGCAGAAGCCGAACTTCCGGTGCAGCATGTCGGCCGTATAAGGAGTCATGTCTTCCGCCAAGGTTACGGGGACAGCCATTCCCCGGATCTTGAACTTCAAGCCCTCGATAAGGGTCCCGCAGTTGTCGCTGTGGTAGGTCAGGTCCCTGCGGCGGGCGCAGTAACCGATGGTCTCACCCATGAAGGTGTTGCGGAAGATTTCCGTACGGTTCAGGTCCTTCAACTTCTCGACACCGTAATAGCAGACCGCCTGTACGGCTTTCAACGCTTTGTCCACACGGGGTTTGACAAAGCGGGGGTCGTTTTCCGCCACGATCTTTTCCAGCCACGTGCGGTGGAAGGTTCCGACAGGCACGTCGAACACCTTCTCCGGCGTGCAGTATTTTGAATCCGACCGCGTCATCATCAGATGTGCCGAGGACGGCTCGTATTGTTCTTTCAGGTAAAAGGCCAGACAGGTATTGCCGACTTTGCAGTAAGTATAGTCGTCACGGCTGTTTTTCAGCGACAGCATCGTGGTTTCCCCGCCGTAGAACTTCTCGGGCAGTCCGGTCTGTCGGCAGAACTCCGTGAGGAAATGTCCGGGGATGGCATGTGCATAACTGCGCTCCTGGTAGCACTCCTTCGCCATTTGCGGAGTGATGAACCGTTTGGCAAAGTCACAGATATGGTAATGACCGTAATCATACGCCGCCTGCGTGTTCGCGGAGCTCTGGAACTTTTTGGGCATCTGGCGGAACCAGCGGAAACTCGTCCCGTGCTCCATGCAGTAGTCGACAAATTCCCGCGTCCATACATTTTCAGGAAATTCGGGACAGTTGCCGTTTCTTCGGATGAATGCCTTGCACACTTCCACCGTGAGCAGGGATTGTTCAGTTTCCTCGTCGATATAGCAGTTCGTCTCCCGTTTGCTGTTATCGATGGCAATGACCAGTCTTTCCGGTGTCTTGAACCGCTTCGGCAACTCCCCGAACATGTAAGGGTGTTTCTCCATCAGCCGGTCCGCCAGCATGTCGTCCAGATATACCGACAACGGCTTGAAAAACTGGGGGTCTGTGATGAAGTTTTTTCCTTCGGTCGAACAGACAGCCGCATGGAGAATCTCATAGGAATAGAACCGGGCGGGAACAAGCGAGAGGTCATGTTCCGCCATCTTGCGGTAGTATGCCGCAGTCTTGAAACGGGACGGCACGACGGCATCGGTAACCGTGCTCAATATTTTCATCCCGTCGAGCATCCCGTAATAGAACTCTTGAGTCTTTACCTCAACGGGGACATATCCGAGGATAAGCCCCGTTTTCATGACGGCGTCTGTCCTGCTGTCCGTGTAATACGGGTCGTAAATATAGCTGCGCAAGGCCAGGTATGCCAGTTGCGCATCCCAAAGGCGTTCAGGTATGAAGGCGAGAATGTCGAAATCCCCGCGTCCGTTTCGGATGACCGCTTCTGCCATTTCTCGGGTAACCATTGCTTCGGGAACGGCCGTGATATTCTTCGGTTTTTTGCGCATGGCGTAGTCACAGACTGCTCCCGAACGGTACGCCTCCGGAATATTGCGCAGCTCGAAGCTGTGCCAGCTCTCCGTGCTGCCCGCGATGATTCGTTCTATACGTCCGGGTGTGAGGAAACGTCCCGGAATATGGCTCAGCACCTCTATTTCCTTGCTTTCGACGGCTGCTTCCACGATCTCTTCCGTGAACAGGTGTTCCGGCAGCCATTCTATGGCCGATACGATGTTATTGTGCCGCATACAGTTTCTTTTTAAGGTTGGACGAACGGACGATTCTCACAAGGCGGCACCCCCGGTAGACATAGAGTATCCTGGATTCCCGTTCGGCGAGTTCCTCAAGTCCCTGCCAGTGCTGCGGTGTATTTATCTTTTCGAGTCGGACATGGTTGTTCACATATACCGTGATCGGTTTCATGCTGTCATGGGAGGGCGTATCTTCGACGAAGAGCGGCTGTTCACAGTATTCTCCCTTGTCCATGACATGCCATCTGCCGTTATCGAACAGGAGGCACGTGTCCTCCATGCGGCCGAAAATGTCTGCGTTGTCCGCGATGCGTGATGCGGATTGCCGCGGTGTTTCCCGTCCGTCACGGATCTTTGAAAAACAGTGGACGGTATCGCCGGTTCCTGTCCATTTTCCATAGGGTGACGGTCCCAGTTTTTGTATGTCGCCCAGCGACAGCAGGGCATCTACCCGTCTGTCATTGGGATAGAACACCCGGAGTTTCCTCACAAGGTCTTTTGAAAGCGTCTCATGGAGCGCCTTGATGTGCCGGACACTGCCGTCCGGCAACAGTTTTCCGATTTGTATGCTCATAATAGTGCTATCTCTTGTTGTTGAAGTATAGCCGGGTCGTCCTTCTTTCGATTGACAGTCCGGCTTGAAAATTATGATTTACAGAAGTCTTCGGACTGGTATCCGGCCATGTCCGGTACGGAACCGCGTGTCATTCCGTCCTGTCGTCTTCCCGTCTTTTCATTTTCAGTTCCCTGCCGGTTGCCGTGCGGCAGAGCGGCAGTTTCCCGGAAGCGGTTTGCTTGCATCCCTCGACGAGCCGTCCTTCAGACACCATTTTCCCGTACATTTCCCTGATATAACGGTATGCCGGGGAGGTGTTCGAATAAACGGACTTCCCACGGAGTGTCTTGACACGCAGCTTTTCGACGAGTATTTCCAGCACCTGCTCCCGGCTCTTGTACAGGTTCCGGCGCTTGGTGCGGAAGGCGTCGAGAAAGACACCCCCGATAGTCATGTCATGAGTCTTGTGGTAATACGCGAGTTCTTCCTCCTCCGTCAGGTCGAGAATCTCGCCGTAAGTGTCAGTACGTAGGTATCGGAAGGTCGTTCCTTGTGCCAGAATCTTCTCGATAAGCTCCATGTGCTCTTTAAGAACAGGGCCCGATAACGATTGGGGATGACAGTACAGGCATGTCTTTCCGAGATACACCTCGGGACAACCGTCTTTGTATTTGTTTTCCTTGATGCTGAACCCTGTTTCCGTGAAAAGGCGCTTTACCTCGTCGAAGAAGCGTCCGGCTTTCTCTTCCGGCATGCGACCGCCGTCATAGCCGGACTCGACGCGGAAGTATGTGTCGATATATATCGGTGTGTCCATTTACAGTTCTGATTTTGATATGTTATATAAAGCATAGCCCGGAACCTCCCGCTCGGGTTCCGGGCATCGTTGAAAATATTCTCATAGACGTATGGAATCGAACACTTTGTCGATGTCCTCCTGCGCCAGCCCGATGTAGCGCCGGGTGGTTTCCAGGTTGGAATGGCGGAATATCTGGTTGAGCAGGATCAGGCCCTCGGCCGAGCGTCCCATCAGCTCGTAGACATAGCGCCCGAAAGTCTTGCGGAAGGTATGTGTGGAGAATGCCCTGATCGGCAGCCTGTACCTTACCTTGAATACCTTGAGCAGCCTGTTGATGTATTCCAGCGAGTAAGGTTTCCCGGTACGCGGGCTGAGAAAGATGTACTGTTCGGGGGCGGGTTGTCCGAGCATCTCGTACAGGAAACGGTTCTTCTCCTGCACGTCCCTGTTGAACTTGATCAGGCGGTTTTTCTTTGTTTTCTGCTCGATGCGGGTCATGGTGCTTTTTCCTAAGATGTCTTTCCAGCGCAGGGTCCTCACGTCGGAGGCCCTGCATGCCGTGCAGAACGACAGCCAGCAGTAGGTCTCCCACAGGTACTCGCCGTCCTTCTCAAGCCCGCGGACCAGCCTGTTATATTCCGCTATGGGCAGGTAGTCGGCTGTCGTCAGTTGTCCCTTGATTCTTGTCACGTGGCAGCCTTTTAAGATTCCGGCAACCCTTCCGAGAGCATCAGCTCGGCCAGCGCCCCGTTCTGGGGAATCATGGCCGGAATGTCCGTACGTCCGGGCTTGTAGATTTCGGTTGCCACGTTATAGATATCCCACGCCGTGAGCGTCTTCTTCTCTTCGGTGAGTTTGAGCAGGTCCTCGGTGAAGATGGAAATCTGGGACTGGTTCAGGGGATAGGTCTCCACCTTGGACGAAAGACGCTTGTCGGAACTGTCATGCGATACGCGCAATGCTGTCAGCAATCCGATGTAGGCGTACATCTCCACCGGGGTAATTACTTTCGCTTTCAGGCGGCGGATGCGTTCCCTGTCCTCGTTCATCTGTACCTCGAAGTTCGAGAGCCACTCGTCTACACGACCGAAAAGCTCTTCGGTGGTGACTTTGTCTTTCCCGTAGTTCGACACACTGCGTTCGGGGGAGAGGATGCACTGGTTGTGGCACACCCTGACGCACGGGCCGATGGCCGCCTGGATGCCGTCCTGATGGAAGGCGATGACAAGCGTCGTGGTCAGCTCGTCCGTTTCCCATTCCTTAATGCGGATGGTCGTATAAACGCGGCGCAGGATATGCGCCTCGACGGCCATCGCCCCGTACTTTTGTTCCACCTGGGGCAGGACGACCACGCCGGGCTGTGCCTTGTTCTTGTTCTGGGCGGCGAAGATTTCCTCCACCTCGTAATTCAGGTTGTGTTTCTGGCAGATGTCCGCCATGCGCTCTATCACCTCGTAATGGTAGATTCCCTTGAGCGGGTTGCCATAGATGTCATTTTCCTTGTGTGTGCGCCGGAGCGTGTCGAGCGTCATCACCTCGACGTTGTTGTTCTGGAAATCGAACTGCACGGGGGCGGCCGTTGTTGCTAATGCTGTTGCCATAATGATTGATATTAAAAAAGTTATACAATAAGAAAGGCGGTGAACCGTTGTCCATCGCCTTTCCGGAATTCATTTTGCGGTTTCAGGCAGGTAACGCCTGCATATCAGGTCCGTGATACTCGGGTAATACACGTTGCCATAAGTTCCGTATGGTCCGAAACGGGCAAGGAAGCGGAAGTAAAAATCTACCGGACGCCGGTAGCTCGTCTGTATTTTGGTTTTCAGCAGGCGGTAGGCGTACTCGTCAGAATTTTCCACCTTGACCTTGCGTCCGTTGAAATAATAGTTTCCCTCCTTATCTGAAGAAAACGATACCTCTTCCTTTGCCGGACGCTCGCCGGCAACGACCCTGAAGAAGTCCTCCAGGGAGCGGCAATCCTGGTATTCTACCGGAATCGTGTCGCCCTCTCGCAGTTTCACGTCCAGTTTGTCAAGCAGTGTCTTGATGGCGGGCGTGTAGATATTTTCGGATTGGAAGCATCTTGTATCCCGCCAGTATTTCTCGAAAAGAGAGCCGGTTTCAAGGAGTAGGAACAGGGTTTCACGCGCTGTCTGCGGTTTATCGGCCAGATATGGAATATACTCGGTCACCAGTATGGAAAGTGAAAGATACTCCTCCGGTTGCAGTTCGCTCTTCTGGTGCAGGTTACAGTGCCTCTCGAGCAGGGAGTCGATGTCGGCTTCCCGCAAGCTTTCGTCCGTCCATACCAGGCAACCTTCTTTCTTGCAGGCGGGACATTTATCCGCTCCATACGGCAGGAGCATCACCTTGCCGCAATCGGAACAGGTGACCAGGTCGCCTCGTTCCGTATAAACATCTACCGTTTCCATTCTCAATCCTCCGCGTAAGGCCATTCAAGGCAGCAGTCATTGCATACGGCCACGCCCTCGTCACTCAGAATGTCAATATCTGTGCCCCCACATTCGGGGCATACCGGTACCTTTTTCTTGTCCATTCGTCGCTCTGCCGCTTCTTCCGTCAGAAGCAGCGGCACCCAGTATGCCGATGTGCCGAAATCCCGTATCCCGTTTTCATCCTGTATGGGTTCACAACCTTTCGTTCCCATGTATTTCTGGGAGTCCGGCCAACACACGGCACGGTAACACTTGTCCCGTTCGGGAGATTTGCCGGTATGGCGTATATAGTCTTCCTCGGGCACGTAAAGCGCCCCGTTCTCCCCGCTTCCCCATGCCGGATAACCGGTTCCTTCTTCCTCGAAAGGAGCACTTTCCTCGGGAAATTCCACGAGTGCATATAACTTGTCATCCCATGCCAGGGAACACTCGCCGCAGTGGAACCGACTTTCGTGAATATCATAACGGATATTTTCCGAATTGCATTTCGGACAGATAATGTCTTTTGTTTTTACTTTCGGGAAACTCAGGATTTCTCCGGCAATGATTTCCATGCTGGGCCAGAACAACTGTTCGCAGTAATCGTCGGCCATCTTTTCCGCCAGATTCTGCATGTCGTCATCGCTGATCTTTTCCACATCGAAACCTTGTCCTTCCAGGTCATCGCGGTGGACGGACGTGATAGGGAAATACCCGGCGTTCAGCTCCCGGATAAATTGTCTTTCCTCTTCTGTCGGTTCGGGTAAGTTGTTGAAATATTCCCTGAGCCGTTGATAAAGTTCTCTTACCATAATTATATTCCTGTTTTTAATCTAATATCCACCAGTCGAGGACCAGTAGTTCCGGTCCATGATTTTTTCAAGTTCGAGGTCGGAACGTTCTTTCCAGAGGTCGAAGTCATCAAGCAGCTCCGTTCCGTCCTCCAGAGAAAGCACAGTATCCTCATTGTCAAACAGATAGTCTTGTATGTCATATCCGGACGGATAACGGTTTTCCCGGATGATTTCTTCTGCAATTTCCTTGTCCATTCGGTTGCCATTTTTTCAGTTCGCCGGTATTGTAACCGGATTCATTTGTTTTGTCTTTTCCTTGTAAAACCTGTCGATGGCAAGGAAGTAGTCCTCCGCATCCCAATCAGTGCCCGCATGCTCAGTCTCGAATTCTTCCGCCCACTGGACGATCTCGGCATTGACGGCACGGGAGTCCCTGTCCTCCCACAGGTTGTCCGCCCCGGCATTGTAGGCAAGGTCCACGACAGCCTCCTGCAACTTGTTGTAGCCGTTACACTCTCTACCGTTGGAACGCAGCCATAAGTCCACGTCGACGGCATCCTCTTCCGTCGTCCCATTGTGCAGGCACAGGCACTGCCCGTTGCCGTTATGGCATACGAGGACCGGCCGTTTGGTGTCGGGGCATATCCGTACCAGCAGCTCATTGGCGGCAAGTGTTTCCGTATCATGCCCATTGAGCATTGCAGGAAGCGCCTGGCTGACCAGACTCAGGATTTCCTGTTCCTCCTTTGTCCCGGACGGCTTGGAAGCCAACAGGTTCTGTATGCGTTTAAGAAGATTGTAAATCATAATCAGCAGTCATTATGTTCTTTCCAGATTTTACGTTTCTCGTCATAGCCCTTGTTTTCCCACCATTCATTGCAGGTTTCGGCAAACCCCTGATGGTTGTCTCCGGCCGGACACTTGTCCTGACGGCAACCCGTGATCTGTTCCATTTGATTTGCGTCCAACGAGTTCCACCATTCCTCCATGCGTTCTTTGAACTCTTTTAAAGTACAGAATGGCTGATGGTCCTCGCATTCGTCGCACCAGTTATCATAGCGGTCTATACCCGTGGTACCGATGAATGTACGGGCATTCGGATCCACCCATGCCTGGGTCTGTATATTGTCTGAACCGCACCCCTCGCATACGACAATCTCGTCGTCATTGACATCAGCGGAGATGAACCCGTGTTCTTCCAGCCAGTGGGCAATCTCAAGCAATCCCTCGGTCTGTACCTGTCCGATGGGCTCATCGAAATCCTCGCCGGCTTCGCCGTTGAGCGTGCAGAGCAGTTTGCCGTTCCCGTCGATGAAAAGTTCATAAACGGTCGCACTTTCATAACCGCCGTATCCGTAAAAAGCGGAATTGTGGACCACCACTATCGGGGAGGTTTCATACTCCGCTGATTCCGCCTCCCGGTAATGTACGCCGCAGTTGCGGTAGAACGTGCCGATGATGTTGTTCTCCTTCTTCACGGCGTCGCGGATTTTCTCCATAAGTGATCTTCTGATGGAGATGATACTGAGGTGCGCATAATCCTTACGGAGACGTCTGTACACTTCCTGCTCGAAGTTGCCTCGAACAGAGTCGAAAGGGGATACGCCGGCGTTCTCCCGGATATATTTGTCCTCGTTAAAGTTGTAGCGCCGGCAGACAATATTCTTGACGCGGCGGAATTCCTCTCCGGCAAATTTGAGGATACTGTTCTCGCCTAGCGAAGTCGGAAAATAGCAGCGGGGCATGTGCACTGTCATTTCACGGTAAAGTGTGTCATCGTCTTCCGGAAAGGTTCTGTCTGTTTCCGGCTTTGTAGGTTTTTCCTGTTCCATGTTGCTTGTTTTTTATCTGTAGTTGAACAATTTCCGGTTTGCCGCCCGTTGCATGGCGGTCACCATATTCTTATGTCATAATCTTTAAAATAGTATTCCAACTCTTTTAATCCTTCCAAAGAGTGCAGCTCGTTCTTTCCGGTCACTTCGATGTCGACGGATACTGCATTTTCATCTTTGATGTTTACTTTGGCATTGTCAAACACGCATCTTACATATTCTGCAATGCATGAGGCAGGCAGGTCGTTTTTTACAATATTAAGTACCATATTATTTATTGTTCATTAAATGTTTGCTACGTCCATAAACCGGGCACCGCTTGCGGTATCTGCATTCGCCCCGGGCCGCGTCGGTATGCGCCCGGTGCCATTCATCCCAGCTCTTCACTCCATTGTCTGTAAGGAATATGATCAGTTGCATGCAGCAGAAACCGCGTTCCTCACGTTTCCGGTCATGAAGGTTGGCCAGCCCGTTATCTTTAGGTTTCATACAGGTTTGATGTTACGGCAGGTTTGCTCGAAACGCCTTCATGGCATATCATTAAAACCATGAGACATGCACATAGGCATCGCTTTGGTCACTGCCGTTGATTAGACAATCAAGTACTTCGATAAACTTTTCCCGGTCCATCCCGGCCTTTGCCAGGCAGGAATAAAATTCTTCGGCATTCTGCCGGAAGGTTTCATCCTGTTCTGAGATATGTTTTCTTAGCTGCTGCAGACCCGAACGGGCTATTTCGAAGTCATCGGTATAGGCGTCTTCTGCGGAGTTATCAACTTCGAACATTGTCAGGATATCATAAAAGATATCCTGACCGCCCCCGCCATACATACCCGGATATTTGTATTCGATTTGCCAAACTCTGGCTACATGTAGTTTCTGGCCATTATCTTTTCATTTTTCGGATTTGTTGTCTTATGCAGTGCAGCATCAATTCGATACCACGGATGCTTTCCTCATTCTCTTTCAGTTTGTAATAGTAGGCGTTCGCTTCGTCGTAGTCTTCCCGTGCCTTGCGCAATCTGCATTCCTTGGCGTCACGGACCTGTTCATGGGACAGGTCGTAACCGATGAACTCGTCCATGAAACAGGAAACCGTACGCCCGTAATAGTGGTCCGTGCGGGTTTCCACCGCAGTACGGATGATGTCGTCGCACCGCCTTCCGAGTGTCCGGAGTACGTCGCTGATATGCCGGTCATGGTACTCGTAACCGAAGAAACGGGTATACCACTCGTGTTCCTGCCGGTTTGTCTTCCCCGCGTAATACTCGTACCATTGGGCGTCGCACTTGGTGTGCCTCTGGGTAACCTTGAATATGGCATACTCTTCACCGATCCATGTAAAACGTGAGAGTATCTCACTCGCTTCTTCCTCATAGTAGCTATCCCGCCAATTCAATTCTTCGGTCTGGCTGAGCGGGAGGAATGACTGTTTGGTGATCCACTGCCCGAAACCTTTGTGCGTGACATGCGGAAGCACTTTCACGACCTTGCTCCATGCCTCGTTGCAGGCTTCATCCAGTGAAGGGAAACTTTCAGGAAAGCGTTCCCTGTCCGTTCCGTCTCGCAACACCTCGTTCCAATCTTTGTCGCAGACAATGAGGGTGAGGTCCTCCCTCACATGGCAGTCGCGTTCGCAATAGCCGTAGGGAGCATCGCAGAGCGTGTACCACTCCTTCGGTCCATAACCGTCGTCACGTCCCAGATAGCGTTTGGGCTTACCCTTCTCTGTCTGCACCTCCCACACTTCCGTGCAGTTTCCACGGTCGATATGGTGCAGGCGTACCCTGATTTCCTTGTTATCTCGTTTTTCTTCCATGTCGTTCATTTTTAGTATGGCCTGTCTTTTTCTTTTCGAGAATCCGGTAGATTTCTTCAAGGTCATGCTCATTGTCTATCGGTTGCCCGTATTCCGTATCCACGATGACCACCCTGGCATTGGCCAGGTGACATCCTGCTATCGTCTTGTCATAGCCGCTCCATTCAGGATTGATTTCTGTTACCGTGTCAAATTCAAGTCCGTATGATGTCTTCATTGTATTTCCAGTTATTATGCGTATTTTTCTATTTTATGCTACCGCTTTGTTCTGCCCGTCGATAATATGCCTGCATTCGGCTTCCAGTTCTTTCATACATTCCGTACCATAGAATCCCCAACAACTGTCCAGTTCATTGTCATCGTCACTTTCCGGCATGATGCGATACCCGAAAACTTCCCCGGTATAGTAGTTGTCAAGGGTACTGATTTCGTCTTGCAGGTATCCCTCGATCCGCTTCCTGCGTTTCGCGGTGATGTTCTTCCACCCGTATTCCCGGCGCACCTTGTCCAACGGTACCGCGATGATTCCGAAAAATCCGGAATCCCACGGGCAGCTGAACGGCGAGGTGGATATTGTAATGCCGCCATGGTCGTAGAGGTAGACCGGCAGGGCGATATATTCCTTCAGGAACGATTCCCGGAAATTTCCGATATGCCCTTCAAAAACCTTGTCGATATCGAAGTGGTCATCAAACTCCTTCTCCGGGCGGTAGCGACGATGTGCCGTATAAAGCGTACCGAGATTGTCATATGCTTCACGCGGGCTTCGGGCGTCATCATCATAATAGATGTTGATGCGGTACCCGTTATATTTGATTTGATTATATAGATTCATTTGCCTGGGTATTATGTCTTGTTACAAAGTCTTACAAATTGTTCCGTAATCTCGTCCCGCTCGAACTCGTCGCAGTTCAGGTCGAAGAATATACCCGAAGCCGCGAGCATGTCACGGGCTTCCCCGTAGGTAAGGTCGTTCCTGTGCCTGTATCTGTCCACCATGTCCCGATGTTCGGCTTCCGCCCGGTCGTGCAGCCTCATTTTATACAGCCTGTACCATGCGGGGAACTGTTCCTTGGAAACCATATTTTCCAGCTGCAAGTCCCGGTATCTTCCCGGTGCCAGCAGGATGTGGCTGTCAATGTAGGACTTCGCCTCGGCTATGATTCCCTCCCTGGTGAAGGGACGGTGGGAGCGTGCCGTGAAATGCACCCATCCACCATGCAACGGGTGTTCGATTTCAATCTGCACACCCTGCCTCCTGACATGTACCACGATATAGGCGGTCTGGCCGGGGAACATATCGTCCTTGAGGCTCACTCCCCGGCAGGCCGGCGGGTCAACATGGATGTAGTGGTCCTGCCTTGCGCCCCCGAGGAACCTTTCAAGCTGCCGCATCGACTGGCGGTAGATGAATGTCCCCACGCGGCACTGGCCTCGGCGGATGTCGCCGTAATAGTACTTTCTTGCCCTTGCTCCGGTAATGCGGGACTCGTCCGATGCCTCGAAATAGCTCCGGTAGGTATCGTCCGTACGGCAGAAATCATATATTTCCTGAAAAGTCCTTGTTTTCATTTGTTACTCCTTTTTATGTATTGTCTTCTTCCGGCGGGGGAAATTCCCCCGTCCTGTAAAATATCTCTCCGAGACGGTCAGCCTGTTCCGCCAGACCTCTCTTCCGGACAGCCGACACGGCATCGCGTGCGGCCTTTTCGTACATGCCCAGCAGTACCGCCTCGGGCAGGCGTTTCGTCCGCCACACCTCCTGTGCGGTGGCGAGCATCTCCACCTCGCAGCCCAGATGGCTGGCCGTGAGGATAATGACGGCATTGCCGATGAAGTTCGGTACGCGTTCTTCCTGTTGTTCTCCTTTCATTGTTCCGTGCCTTTAATCCGTTTCGAACTCGTCTTCATAGACCTCGATCTCCTTCCTGCTCTCGCAGATGCGTACCAGCCAGGTGTATTGGAGCCGTTCCAACAGTTCTATACGGCGATAGCCCTTGTAGGGCACTTTCAGCGTTGCAATGTCTCCCGGTTTCATGTCAGGCGGGTATTTCAAACTGGACATGGAAATGGAATTCGCTTATCAGGCTGCAAATCTGCGGTACTGATTTAGGATCCTCCCCGTAAAGGTAGAAGATGGTCCGGCAACGTGTCAGGCATCGGATACCCTGTTTTCGTAACCGGTACAGCAGGTAGGCCCTGCGTCGTAGTTGTTTCTTGCTCATCGTATAAAGGATTATGTCGTTTTGATTAGAATAGCGGTGTGGTCGTCAAACAGGGGCATCTCTTTACGTTTTCGATGTAATGCCTCCATTGAAAGATGCTCATCTTGTGTTAACAGGGATGAGCATCATTTCAATGGAGGGAGTACTAATTTATTCTGACCCGCCACACCGCGCCGCCTACCGGGCGGATGGTGATGACGGCCTATTTCTTACGCCATGCCGCCATCTTCTTTTTGATGTTGATATTGTTGTCCGCCAGCATTTTTTTCAGGACTGCCAGCAACCGCCAGCCTTCTCCGTTTTTATACTCTTCCGCCTTGGCTGACAGGAACGTCAGTGACTGGTACTTGTCCAGACGCCGACCCCGGTCATTGACAGCCGTGCAACCGTGGAAACGAATCAGGTTCTGCATGGTAAAGAACGCCCCGGCTCCCTTATAGGCATCCATCCATGCCTTGCTTTGAGGAGTGCCCCATGGCAGCCGGATACGACGGTCATTGAACTGTCTGACCGCGTTGTAAAGCTGTGTGGCGTCCAACGCGTGCCTGATGTGGGTTATCGCGATGGAAAGCGGGTAGTACAGTTTGGATTGCAGGTCCTCCACGAAAATATTACGGCCGTGTATACGCTTGTAGGGAACTCCCTTGCATTTTCTTGTTTCCAGGTTGCCCACGTGTTTTTTCAGCGCGTTGACATAGTCGCTCGCGATGGCCAAAACCACATCACGGTTGAACCAGCGGTTTCTCTCGGCAAAACCCGTGATGTCCTTGTGTTCCATCTTCATCTGGGCGTGCAGCTCGTTCAAGAGCATTTTCCACTGGTAATCATAGCCTTTCCGGTGAATCATCTCGGTCACCCCTGCCGGCTCTTTTTCACGGTAATGCGTGTATGACATCATATGGAACATTTGTGCCATGACCCACCGGCGGAAGAGTCGGTTGTTGGGAACGGTACCCTGTGCCATGATGCTGCCGAATATCGGGTCGTTGTCATCCAGGATGGTAAGTTTCCCGTCTTTGTTGGAGGCGATATACTCGCCGCCCTCGGCTCCCTGCATGGCGAACAGGCAGCTCACGTCCACACCGGCACCGCGGAGTGCCTCGATACGCTCCCGCGCCCCTTTGGGAAGTCCGGCAGGAGAATTATGGCCGGCCACCACCGGATAGACGGTGCCCAAATCCGAATTCTTGCCGATAACGGTGCCCGTGGCGGCAAATTCCTTGTCCGCGATGGCGAATTCCGTGCCGCATCCGGGGCACAGGACTTTTGTTTCTTGTTTCTTTCTACTCATTGTGAATTTGTTAATAATTGATTACTTCCGGGTTCCACCCATTTTCTGAGTATCACCAGGTCCTTGTCTTTTTCGCTTTGCCAGAACCATTTGCCCATCGTTTCGGGATTCCATGTGAACCCGCCTATAATCCGGCAGAGGATATAGAATTCCAGCTCGAATTGCGCGGTATCCCGGTGTTGCCCGTACAGCATGTCCCCGTCCTCGAGGTCACTTTCGGGCAATGCCATGAAATACCGGCGGGACTTGCTCTGGCTGCGCTCCGATGGTATCGAATGTTTATAGCGGCGGTACAGCTCCTCCACATCCGTGAAAAAATCCCCGCAGCCGTACTCCGGCAACCACGGAGCGCCATCATACCTGCCGTTCCGTATCATGTGTCTCCCGTTTACTTTTAAACTTCTGGACTGGAAATCAATCCGGAAATTTGCGCCGTTCTCTATGGCGGTGACGGTTTCTCGGTAAATATCTTCCATTTTCTCACCTGTTTACAATTAATGGCACTCAAACCCCTGGCGCGTATCTTTATAGTCCTGATAAATACAGTAGGACTTCGGTCCTGAACCAGGTAGTTGCCTGGCTCAGGACCAAGCTTGAATACTGTATCTTGAATTTGGGTCCCTCGTGCATATGCGGTCGCGCTACCTTCTGTTCAGGGGACTCATCCGGACGGCACATCCCTTTAAAAACCTGATACGGGCCGCGAGTACAGCTGGAACCTGTGTCATCTGTCGTGTTAGCAGGAGATAACACAGGCTCCAGCCGTGTGAATTGCGGCTCTGTTGAAATCCCGGCCTTGCCCCCTTTGCCCTGTGCTGTTCTTTTTGCGGTTCCCGGAATGCCGGCACGTTCCTTTACAGGTCCGATGTCTGCTGTGGCGGAAGCCGGAATGGCGCCGTCGTATAACGTTAGGGATACGACGGCGCGAGACGGGCTTATCGGGGACAGCAGGCTGAATCCATTCCCCCGAACCGCACGTTCCCGTGCTGGAAAAGACTGAAAGTTCTCATAATACCGGCACATGGCTTTATGCTTCCGATGTATCCCGCGTATGGGTCTTCTGCGGAGTCCGAAGGCGACGGTCAGCCGCCTTCAGACTCGGAAAGAAGACGTTGGTACGCGGGATGCCCAAACCTATTCCTTGAACTTTCCCGGTGTGCTCCGGTAACGGGTACGGGACAGACGGCACATGACTTTAATTTCCCGATACATTACAGGCGCAGCCAGAATCGAGATGGGATTAACCGGGTGTTAGACCGGTTAATCTCGATATGGATTCTGGTTATAAGCCTGTAACGTTGAATAGCCTGCCCGTCCACCCGTTCTGCCGTGTGCCCGGCGTAACTTATAGCGATGCCACCAGCGTGTTGTACACCGCCCGGCTGGTCAGAAGGGCGTTACGCATGCAGCCGACAGTCAGGTAACCCGGTATGTCCCGGTCTGTTTTATCGCGGTTGGCCTTCACGTTGCGTCCCCGTCCCCGGACGATGCAGCCATCCGGTTTGGTTCGGACATATCCCAGACCGCCGATCTTGCACCTGCCCGTCTGAACGGCTCTAAAGCAGTCCATCACGAACTTGTTCAGCTCGTTGAGGTCACTCTTCACATTACAGACCGGCAATACCTGTATCGCCCAGCTGAACTCGCCCTTGTACAGGTAACGGTTCACGGCGTCCACGGCTTTTGCCAGTGTCGTGTCCCGGCAGCGGATTGTCCGCCGCTCGATCTCGTGCTGGAAGGTCTTGATGCGTGATGACGAGAGCGAGACCATGCCGCCCTTGATACTGAATCCTAAGAACTTGAACCAGACATCGGCTGCCAGGTATTCCACTTTCTTGGGATTTAGCTTCATGGATTTATCTTCCAGGCGTTTTTGGAGTGTGTCCATCGCTTTTTCATAATCCTTGCCGATAAAAAGCATATCGTCGGAATACCGGACGTAGTAGCCGTTCATTTGTGACAGTTCCCTGTCTAGGTCGTAGAGCAGTACATCCGCCAGCCAGCTAGCCACAGCACAACCCTGTTTCAAGGATTGATACTTGCTTTGCAACCGGTTATCTTCATCGAAATAGAGGTCCGAGTGGTAATATTTCCTAAGTACGTCTATCAGGGCAGACTGGCCGTGTTTGGCCTCCACCTTGTCGAACGCCTCGTCGATGAACCGTATCGGAACACTGTCGAAGTATTTGGAAAGGTCGGACTTCCAGCCCAGACAGCCGCTATTGCCGGTTTCTGTCATCCGGTGGCTGACTTCCGTAACTACCTTGCCGCACCCTATACCGGTCTGGTAGGACTTGCACGAAGAGTGCAGCATCTCCGGCATCAACTCGAAGAGCAGGTCGTTGGCGATACCCAGTACTACGCGGTCCATCGGCTCGTTTACGTACACTGTGCGGAACTCACCGTTGTCCTTGGGTATCTGCGCCGTGTGGGGAGGGGAAATCTCGTACTTTCCCCGGCGCATGGCATAGGCCATCGCCATACGGGTATGCTCGTCGGTCAGCCGAATAAGTTGGTCTTTCCTAATGTCTTTCAGCACGCCTTTCTCAATGGCCTTCGTCCACCGGCCTATGTCGAAGAACATTTGCAATATCTTGTCTTCATTCATGGCACTCAAAACTTTTTTGGGAAAGGATAAAATTCAGTATGTCCATGCCGGATTCTACGTCACATTCCTGCTCGTACTCCTCGCCCGTGTAGTAACTGTAACCCATGATGAAGATTTTCCCGTCTTTCCGGAGCGACGCGTTCGTGATGACCAGTTCCACGGGGTCACGGTCCACAACATGGAGATAGGTCGAGGATTGTTCACCGTTGTCATCAAGGCTGCCGCCACACTCGGAAAGCAGCTTCACGGACAGGGCGTAACATTTTTCATTCAGGGCTTTCTCCGCCACGTGATGGTTGTTCATCTCTTCCGTAAGTGTTCGGATGCGGTCACCGCGTCTCTGCTCGGGAACCGGTTCGAAAGCGGTTTCGAACATCCAGACAGGCATCCATTTATGGAAGACGGCGGGTCCCAAGCGGCATATGTAAACTTCATCGTTCTCTTTCTCCGTCTCCGGGATATCCATTCCCGAGGCTCGTGCTGCCGCTACGCTCATGCGCTCGAAACCGCCGAGGCAGGAAGGTGCCGACTTCAAACGGTAGGGACGGATGTTTCCTACAGGGACACCCATTGACATAAGTAGCATCCCCTTAAAAGTGTCGGTAACGGGAGTGGTTTGCTGTTTGTTCATTCTTTTATTCATTTTCTGGTCTTTGTACATACATTATGATTTCTCACGCATCCTCCGCAAGGGCCACAAGCCGCTCTTCCGGCAGCAGGAACTCCTCGTCCGTGAAGTAATAGCAGATTTTCCGGTCCACGGCCTCCGCCTCGTCCGATATGGGTGCGCCGTCTTTGCCGACCAGCACGTCTTGCAGACCCGTTACAGAGACCAGGGTTTTGTATTCCCCGCCCGTTCCACGGAACAGCGTCAGTTCCCTGACAAAATATTCCCTGTCATTCCATGTGATAATCTCAAACATTTCCTCCACTTCCGGGAACAGCCGGCACAGGACCGGAAACAGTTTGCAGGCATCGCTCCGGAGCATCAGGAAGACACATTCCATCAGGCATAGTCCGGCATCTTTGAGCATGGGCAGCAATACGTCCGTGCCTGCTCCGTTTGCCTCTGCCACTATCAGGGCTTTCCAGTATCCTTCCTGGAATGAGTCCGTCCAAGGGATGAGTTCGGCTGCCCTGACGGAATAGGAAACCGCGATTTCTTCCGGATTGTCCTCGTCCGTGGAAATCAGTCCTATTTTCGTGTCATCTTCGACAGGCTCCTTTACCGGCAGGCAGACTTTCATTTTCCGGAACGTGTCCGTGTCCTCGTCCGCCCAGTTGACAAAGCCGCCGAATCTTATAAAATCATATCTGCTCATTTGTCATTATTGTTTATTGTTATTTACCTTACAATTCTTCCGGTTCTCCATCGTTGATACTCCGGTAGAAACGGTCTCCGTCCGCCCACTTCTTGGCGGTGATAGCCAGCTCGAAAGCTTCCTCTATGGAAAGGCCGTCGGCGGGAAGGGCATCAAGGAGTTCTCCCATGCATACGTCATTCTCGCGATACTCTTTCTGCACCTTTCCGAGTGTCATTCTGCCCTTGTCCGTCTTTTTACGCCACAAAAGCATCTGTTGTATCCAATTTTTCATGCGATTCTTTTATTAAAGGAAATCCTTGGCATAACTGCGGGCTTCATTGAAAGTGTTGAAGCCGATTCCACTCATGCAAGAGATTGCCCAGTATCTTAATTTCCTGCTTTCGGCACGGGCAAGATAGATTTGCCCGATACGAATCCCGTCTTTGAGAATGTCATGCCGCTTGTCTTTTGTAATCCGTACCATGTTCCGACATTCACTTGTCCATTTTCCAAAATCCGTAATCGGACCCGTCACCGAGATGAGCACCGAAATAGTACCCCTCCGGTGAGTAACTATCGAGCGTGTCGAACAGCGATTCCAGCAATCCCGCCGCGTCATCGCTGTTCCACCAGTCTGCTTCTTTGTCCTCCATGGCATGGGCGGGGATGGCATTCATCACCTGCACGTACTCCGGTGTGTCACGGATAACGTCCAAGAACGCCGGAATCAGGTCCTGCGTGCGCATCGTGCCGTGGGAGATACTCTCTCCCGGCACGGCATGGAGGCGGTTTTGTGTCCTCTCGTCTATGAACATGGCATTTAGATAAAGGGCAGACGGGTATCTTCCAGCATGGAGGCCAGCATTTGACACATCTCGTATGAAGCACGGTTGCGGTCGTCAATGCAGCGTGAATCACGCCCTGCCATAGCGGTAATGGAAGCCTTTACCGTTCTGAAGAATGTCTGTTCCAGTGTCTTGTGGAAATAAGGAAGAGCCTGGGCGAAACGTTCGGACTTGAATCCCAAATCGTTCATGGCGTATTCCAGCTGTTTGGCCGCCTTGTACTCGCGGCTGTTCTCCAGGCTTTCCGGAATATCACCGAACTGTGCGGTCCGGAGCTGGCGTTCCAGTTCGATGACGGCCACCGAAAGCAACAGCTTGATGGCTTCCGGGTTGCCGATACCGTGTTTCTGCCCGTCAGCGGTATGGAACTCGATCAGGTTTACACTGTTATTCTCTTGTAATTCTTTGTAGCATGCGAGGGTCTTGCTGAGCGCTTTTGCTTTCTCTTTATCCATAATTTTATCTGATTTGATTGTTATTGCACACAAGTACGTCCCCAACGATGAAGTCTTTCGACGCCGGGTGATGAGCACGGAATATCCTGCTCGCTTCAAGATTGAGGGACAGAGGGATAAATTTGCCTTCCTCGTTGACGACCATTGTCGTGTTCCCGTCCAGTTCCACCAGTTCGATGTAGCCGCCGACAATCGCCTGCATCTCCTCCAGCGTGAAGTCTGAGCCATTGGCTGGCTGCACGGGTTGGCGTGTTCCGTCCGTTTTGATGATTTCTGTCATAGTTGCTTTGAAATTTTAAGATTCATGACTCGCCAGTATATCCAAAATCTGTTGCAAAGGGAATTTTTCAGTCCAGAATCGCTCGTCGGTATGTTTGCCGTACGCCCGGTATCTGGCTTCCCCGTTTGCAAATACCGCCAAGATATGGCTGACCAGCACATTGTCCGGCGGAACCAACCTTTCCAGTTCCGTTTCGGTCAGTTCCACGAAGCACCAGTTATTGTCTTCCGGCAAGTCCTCGCTGCCCAGTATCCCGTCCTCGTCCGGCTGGTAAAAACCAACCGATATGTCATAAAAGTTCAAAGACTGGAAACTGATGTCATCCTTGAATGGCTTGACGGCTTCCAGCCTGCCGGACTGTGTCTGTCTCCACTCTTTTGACAGGTACACGATTGCAAAGTCGCAGCAATCCCATGCACTGTCAGTTCCTGCCTTGAGCAGGAGGTATGGGGTAGGTTCATTTGAGATTTTCATCGTATTTCCCTCCTTTTATGCCACGCGTGATACCGTTTCACGGTGCGTAGCTGGTTAATGATATGGCCAAAAAGCTTGCGTGAATAGATGCGGTAATGGAACACAGCCGAATACTCGCATACATTGCCGTGAAAGTCCACGTGGGAGCGGTCATCCGCAAAGTCGAACAAGTCGCCCTGGATTTCCAGCGTGTATTTGTTCTTCCGTAGCCAGTCAAAAAACTCGAAGATGTCCTTCTTTTGGGAGTAGAAAGTACAGTATTCGTAGCGGTTTCCGCGCAGGTTCCTCAGCAATGCCGCCATCTCGTTCCGTTCCCGGCGGTCGCCAAATTCGGATCCCGTCCGAGTGGCGAGGTTCTTCAGGAAATATATTTTACCTCCATACTCGAAATAGTACGGTATGTAGGTGACCGTCTTTTTGTACCAATTGACATATTTGACAAAGGAAGCCTTCTTGACGATGGCGGGATGCAGGTTTACTTTCTCCATGTGTTCCCGAATCTGGCGGTAGATTTCCACATTGGAAAGACGTACGGGACGTTCCGCCCGGAAATACCTGCCGTCCGACTCGAAACAGAGCGCGTACAGGTTTCGGTAATACGGTTCCCCGACAAAGAACCAGTCGCTCTGCATGCGGGCCGGAGGCAGGCATTCCAGCAGTTCGTAATAACGTTCCTCCGTAATTTCATGGAAGGGCTTGCAAAGTGCCCGGGTATAACGCTTCACAAGCAGTGTCATGCGTACCGGTGATACAGCGACCAGGTACGGGTTCTTCTCCCTTTCGCGCAGTGCTTCCAGCGTCTCGCCGCCGTAGTCGCTGTGCATGTCATCCGACATCGACGTGAGGCATGTCCCGTCGAAATAACGTGAATCGATGATGTATCTCATGGGCACTGGATTAAATGGTTATTTTCAACACCTGACCGGCGGCATATTCGGCATTGCGGGTGAGCTGGCGCTGCCATGCCTGGTTGCGTGGCGCCCACTTGAAAGCGTTACGCTTCAAGGTCGTACGCATATCGGTATCGGGTATTTTGTCGAAGAGGATTTGCAGGCGGTCTTCTTCGAAGTTGTAGACCACCTTGCCGCCATCGAACGGAATCTCACGATTTTCACGGCTTGCCCGTTCCTGCTGCTTTTCCCGCACCTTGCGGACGAGTTCGGGATACTTGAAGATTGAATGGCGTGCCGTGACGACAGGTTTCTTGACTTTGTCGTTCCACTCTCGCAGACGAGCGACGGCACGGTCGATGATTTCCACGTTGCCATGGTTGACATAGGTGGAGAGTCGCCCGGCGAGGTTGCTGACGAAGAGAGCCCGGCTATAGCCTCGTGCCGTACCCGTATCGATACCGTGAATGGTCGAGGCGGCATCGTCGATAAAGGCTTTGACCTTCTGCCACTCCTCCTCGAGACGCTGTTCTTCGGGCTTGGCCGCTTCGGTAGCCTTGCGAATCGCTTCGAGTGCACGTTCTCGCCATTCCCGGAACGCCGTGACGCTCTTGGCGTGGCTGTTGCAGGCCTTTTCGTTGCGGCCCGTGTTGAAGCGTGCAGGTCCCGTAATCATCGCGCTGGCACAACGGCTGTTGGCGGCGATCATGGCAGAGAAATAGCGTTTGTAGTTTTCCATGTAACGTTCCCGCTGCTGCTCGGGCATCGACTGCAAATCCTCGTGCAGTTCCTTTTCGTGCGAGGCGATGTCTGACTCACCCCGCTCGTCGGGTGAGAAGGAGGTGAGGTTGTAGGAGCTGCACGCCTGCTTGAAATATTCTTCCAGATAGCCCGGGTGCGCCACTTCCACAACTTCCCAGTCCTTGAAGTCCGCCGGGGCGAGGATTTCTTCCTTGCCCGGATTCCCTACAAGATGGGAATAGCTGCAATACCCGTGTCTCTTTCCCCTGAAAAGAAACGCTACCGGTTCGCTTTCCGGGGCATCCACACGCCGCACCATGGTCACACGATGGGCATTTTCCTTTGTCAATAATGTTGTTTCCATACCTTTCTTCTTGATTTCGTTATTTGATTGTTTCCGATTTTTATTGTTGCTTCATCCGGGCGGCATGGTCCATTACAGAGGCGAACCCCACCTCGATACCTATCTGGTATCCGCCCTTGATGGTCGATTCCAGCTCCGCCTCGCTTTCGATCAGGGATTCCGAATCATCGGCATAAAGCCTGTACAGGGAGAATACGTCTGCCTCCCATAGCTTCCGGGCATTTTCCGCCGATACAAGCAGCCACACGAAACCGTCCTCACGGGTTACCTTGACGGCGGCTTCGCTATGGCTCAGAGTCCGCCACTCCTTGATGTCCAGTGCCACCCTCCACACGATATACATCAGCGCATCGTGGCGGCTTTTAATATCAGGGGAATCGCACAGGCGGCTGGCCACATCTTTGAGTGTCCGGAAAGAGTCCGCCATGAACTGCTCCACGACATACGGCTTTTCGGCAATGGCGGAACAGGCATCGTCCGCCCTGCCTGATTCCGGAACGGTCTGAATATCCTCCTCTTCAAGGAAGATTTCACGGTGCAGGTAGTCCAAGTAGTAATATGATTTCATTCCGCTTATTCTTTGGGGGTGAAAGTGATTCTCGTGTGCCCGTCATAACCGAAGGACGGTTTCAGGCCGAAGGCTTCGGCATCACTGCTGATGCAGCAGATGTCCCAAATCTCCAACCCTCCGGCGCAGGTTATGACGGTATTGTTTTCAGATATTTGCGGCGACTTGTCTTTCAATGCAGCCCCGCCGCAGATGCCGCGTAGAATAACACCACGCTGGTGGGTAGTAAGTTCTTTCGTTTCCATAGACCTAATCTTTTGCTTTTACACCGAACATGTTCTCCATTGTACTGGCGAGGGCTTCCTTGAAACCGTCGCTTACGCCCCAGTATTCAAGTAACCCGTTGCCGATGACCTGCATCTGTTTGTCGGTGGGCATATCGCCATCATACCCGTATTCCTTGAGCAGGGCACGGCTGATGATGACACCTTTTATCTCGTTGATTCTATGTTCCTCTCCCATAGCCGTTAATACATCTTTACCCGCAGACCAGATATCTGCTTTCTCGTTATTTCTGTCATTTTCTTTATCCGTTTATAAAAGCATAGGGGCATTCCGCCCCCATAGTTGTTTTCCTGTTACAATCCAAATAAAATTGGATCAAAGTTTTCGGTTAAATTTGTTTTTATCTTATTTACAGCGTATTGCATTTCTTGGTGAACTTCTCGGCCAAAGGTCAAGGCACGAGAGCCTCCGCCGGCCTTTGATCGAGCCGGTGCGGAGGCACATCGTGCTTAACACCTTTGGCTCTCTCGAAAGCCGAGATTTCAGAACCCGAAAAAATCCTTCGATAAACAGATTTTCCTTAGCGGTCAGCTCTCTGCCGCATATCCCTTATTAGTTTACAAAGGCCAGAGGAGCAGATTATTTTAAGCGGACGTTAACGCCGCAACAACTATGTAGTATTCTCTCTGGGAAAATCCGTTTACCGGAAGGGTTTCTCTATGACACGATACTATTGACATATTCGGTCTGATGTTTCAGCACAAAGAATAGACGGTTTACCAGTTTGCGGGCGACCTTTACGATAGCTTTGCTCTTGGGCATCCGTTTGCATTGTTCCGTATAGAACAGGTTCATCGCAGGGTCTTGACGTACCGCCACCCATGCCGCTTCTATCAGGTTACAGCGCATAACGGCGTGTTTTCGTATGGTAATATCCCCCGTCCCATCTTTCTCTCCGCTGGAGTGGCACATCGGGATCATTCCGATATAGGCAGCCAGTTGTTCGGCATTGCGGAAGCGGGTTATGTCGCATATCTCGGAGAGGAACGCCATTCCCGTAGCCTGCCCGAACCCCGGAACGCTCATAATCAACCGCAGCGGTTCGCGGAATCGATCCGTCTTGGCCAATGTCCGTAAAGCCCGTGTCATCTCCAGTTTCTGACGGCGTAACTCTTCCAGATGCCGGATATGAATGTCGAGGGCCTGACGGCCGCTCGGGGTGAGCGTCTCTATCTCCTTCAACCAGGCGAAAAAGCGCTTCGACCAGTTGGAAAACGGAGTGAGAAACTCCTGCGGAATCTCGATGCCTAAATACCGAAGTTGAGACTTGAGCCGATTCTTCTGACGGGTCGTGTCTTTGGTTATCGAGTTCTTCAATCTTATCAAGGAACGCATCTCCAACGATACGCTGTCCGGCGTATAAATGCCTTTCAGCTCGTTGGCTCTTAAACTCCGCGCCAGCTTACCGCTGTCCACGGTGTCGGTCTTACGCAGCTTTTCGCTGCTCTTGGTCGGCACGTCGGCCGGATTGACCACGATGTTGTCGATCCCTAAGGCCGTCAGACGCTCGTGTATCCAAAATCCGCAGAAGCCCGCTTCGTACACCGAGTGATACTCGGCGCCCGGATAACTCCGAGTTAAAAATCCGTACAACGCTTCTGGGCTCGGATGCTGGCTAAACTTCTTCAATACGGAGGTTTCGGACAAGACCGTAACCGACCAACTCTTCAAATGGACGTCGATTCCTACATAAATCTTTTGTCCTCTGAAACTAATTTTGTTTCTTTGCTCTCTCATGGCTATCGTCGTTTTAGTTAGTAAAGGTTTTGCAGCTTTAATCTAACCAAAATCTCGATAGCTTTTTCATTTATCCGCTATCATCGCGGCTTACCCTGATTGTAAACATAGGGATTATTAATTCATATTATTTTGCATGATTTTTTCCGGAACACCTATCCGGCATAGATGTACTTGAGCTTGGGCACTCCGTTCTGGAGCACGGTGAAGGCGTTTTCTTCCACCTGCACGTCCTTTGCCTTTGGCCACCATAGCCACGAGAGTTTCCCGTCGGGTTTGAGGAATGCCACGGCATTACCCTGCACTTTCCCGACCTCACGCACGCCGAGGTCTTTTCCGCCCTCGAACAGCCGGACACACCGCCACTTCGAGCCAAGCGTCATTTTCCGTTTCACGTCTGCTAATGTTTTCATACTCATTGCGTTTTTATTATTGCATATAAATTCTGCATTTCCGGTTGCACCGTCTCAGGCTGTCCGCCGAGAGCGGATAACTGCGGTTCAAATGGTCGGGAAACCCTTCTCGGAACATCAGCTCCGCCGTAGCGTACTCCTTGCACCATTTCCGCCGACGTCTCCCACGGGCAGGTCTCGTTTCCGGCATCCGCCTTTTCGGAGATTTCGGCACACGCCATTTCCCACCGACAAACACCGCTTCATATTCCCGTTGTAACACGCCGCTGCAATACGCCGCCACGCTGACAGCGGGCACACTTCCGAGCTGTCCCGTCGCGGCAAGGCTGTCAAGCGTATCGGTGGCAGCCTTGAAACTGGCAAAGCACCCGTAACTGCGGGTGCGCTTTGCGTCAAACACTTCTATCATATTTATTCGTTTTATTATTGGCACATCCGTTCTCCGCTTCCCCGCATAGGATAACAGCGGAAGCACGGCAGGCGGTTCCGCAGAACGCCAGACCGTGCTTAACCGTGTTATATACAAGGTAGGCACAACGCCTCACGGCGCAAGGAAGTCATATCGGAGGGAATTTTAGAAAAGTGCGGGCATTTCAGGGTGCAATCCTGACACAGTGTATATCAATGCCCGAAAAAGCGCGCACGCCCCGCAGTTTCCGCAGCACGTATGCGCGTCATGTTACTCGCCATCGTCCCCGCTGTCAATTCCGGCGGTGATGTTGCATATCTCCTGCAATGCCGATTCTATCTGCACAAGGTCGTCGATGTCGAACTTCACGGCATCGCAGTCCTTCTCCCACACTTGGCGGGCTATGAAGACGGCATCATGCAGCGACCGCTCGGACTCTTCCAGAGCGGTCTTCAGGTCGTCCACGGTGTACTCCCCGTCCTGCGGCGGAGGTACAGTCCCGGCACCGTTTTTTGCCGGGAAATTCTTTTCGCCTATCACGTTACAGTTGCTTTCGCCCGAAATGAAAAGCGCGTATTCTTGGCATACGCCACAAGAACACGCACTTACGACGGCAGATACGAAAAGGGCAGGCAGTCCCACACGTTCAGCGGGCTGCCTGCCGTCCTTTTGCCTTTTTCGGGCAGGTTTCAGTTACTCCGTTGCCCTTATGCCGCCTTTTTGCTTTCATCGGCAACCGTTCCGGCAGGCTGTTCCGCCACCTTTTCAGCCTTGCCGGTCTTGGTCGTTTTCTCGGCAGGCTTTTCGAGGTTGGCGAGGTTCGGGGCGAAATTCATGGCGTTGCGGATAGCCTTTGCAGCGGCATGGATTGTCTTTTGGAAATCACGGTTTGACTTCTCGAGGTCTACTTTGGTCGGCACAAGACCGATACGCGCCCAAACGCTGTCGGTAAGGTCGTACTTCTTGATACGATTTCCCGACTTCTCGCAGATGATGATTTCCGCAGGGGTTGTGGCACGGAATTTCGAGCGTATGCCGTCGGCATCGGCACGCAGTTTCTTTTCCTCCGCAATGGTGTGCCACATAGTTGCGACCATGTTTTTAATCACACGGAAAATCTCGTTGTCCGACTTGTCGGCAGGCTCAAAGTCCGCACCGAAAAAGTGCTGTGCCGTCTGCACGAGTTCACCGTCCTTGTTGGTAGAGTTGTAAACCAACATGATACCTGCAAACGAACCGATGTTTGCATACTGTTCCTTGTTCAATTTAGAAGTTGCCATAATGATAAAATTTTAGAAACACTGCGCAAAATCACGCATTGCGGGCACTCGGGGAGTCGAACCCCGAACTCTGCACCATAGCGCAAAGTGTGGCATTTCCTGCCACGCGCCCAAAAATTTGCCGTGCATTTCACCCTGCACGGCAAAATTTTTCGTAACTTTGTCGCACTTAAAACGTACCCCATAGCAGGCTATCCAAATGAGCGCATTTTCGGCATATCGTGTATCGGCTTACTCACGCATCACTCGTGTCGTGGCTCTGCGCTGCTTTACTCCAATTTCGGCAAGACGCTTCTCTGGCACGTCCCGGATCTTTCCCAATCCGGCAGCTAACTGTAAGGTGAGGCATTTAGGCGTTACCACCGAGCTGGGTATTGGGTATAGCATTGGCATATACATTTACCAGCGTCCTCTATGCGGATAGTTTTTACCGCTATCGTGCATTTTATTCCGAGCGCACAAGGGCGCAATTATGGCATTATTCTTACACGTCCTTTTTCCATACAACTCTCGCACTCCCAAATTTGCGTGCTTTGCGTATGCGGACTAAAAACACGTTTTTAGCCGTTCCAACTTGCTACATTGGTCTGTAGTCCTGCTCGGTGTGGTTATTTAACACCCTATTTAATCGCTCCAAAGCGAACAGGCGAATTTTTGATTTTCCAAGCCTCAAAAATAGGTTTCCCACAAAAAGGGCTTTTTGTTTCTCGCTCTCGGCGGTCTTTGCTTTTCTGTTTTTTAATTCTGTTTTTTACTATCTATTTTTTTATTCGTTTTTCTCCGTACTTGTTTGCCGTTTGTTTGGCTTTCGAGTACATGACTATTATAAAACCGTTTTTCAGAACTGCAAAACTTTTTGAGAAAAAAAATTTGGAACGTTCCAAAAACAGCCTTTTTGCGAATATGGAACGCACGCGCGCGAAGTGAATTTGTAAATAGTTGAATATCAATAAAATAGAAAAAATGATTTTCTTTGAAAAAAATTTTTCCTTTGCAAAAATCAAAAAAGCCCCGTTTCAACGTATGTATAAAATCAAAATCAGTTTTGTCTATTGATTATCAGATTATTAGCTGCTTAAAATGGATAAAATAGGACTGAAAAGATTTTTTTACTTTCAATTTGTAAGCAAAGATAATGTAAAAGACGTTTTTAGGCTTACTTTATACAAAAGTAAACCTAATAAATTATTGATATTCAATGGTGTAATAAAAATAAAAAGATTGGGGAGGGTGTACCCTCGGGTGCGGATTCGGTCTCTGTCCTCGGGCCGTTTTTTCAAGTCCGGTTTTCCAAAACGGCTCAAAATGCGGCTTTCGGATTGAAACTGTAAGCAGGTATCAAAAAATATACAGTAAAGTACTTGTATTTATCATGGTTGCTTAAGGTGCTGGTGTTCACCATGTCCCATATTTTTGAAATATTCTCATTTGTGGATGCCTGTCCTTTCAATTTTCACGGGTGTACAGACTTTCTGCACGATTTCCGGGTTCCGGCTTGAAGCTGTTTTTTAGATACGCTGAAAACGTATCAAAAAATATATAGAGACACGTCGGTATATTGACTGTTCTTAACCGGATTGGACGACGGAAAAGGAGGATGTGTATTCCTGTCATTCAGTATGTTCGGATATGCTTTTCACAATCGGACAATCTTGTAATGTTTTGTTCCTTAATCATATAGAATATACAGAACGAAGCTATCCACATGGATTCCGACTTATTTGTACGGTTTTTGTGACTTTATACAGGAAACCGTGGAAATGCAGAAGAAATGGGGTTCAGTTACCTGCCTTTTTGGTGAATTATACGTATATTTGCCGTATTGTATCCACTTATGTATGAAGTATGGCATTTTGCTGTTACAGGAAATATCTGGATAAAGAATCGAAAGAATGGAATCATATCATAAGAAGAAAATCGGGAGTATTCCGAAAGACAGCACGGGTGGGTCGTCCATTCGCAAGGGAATGGTCGTCTTCAACGGTGGGACATCGGAAACCGGACTTGTGGGAGATGTCACGGGTAATTGCGTGTCGGTTCCGGTAAGGATGACTGCGGGCAAAGAACTCGTTACCGATGACGCGGTCATGTTTCTGAATGATTGCCGGGAAGCGAGCGCAGAGCAAAAGATTGCCCTCCAACGCCTGCTGAACGAAGGCCATCTTGCATGGGACAAGCGCCGGGGTGTATGTTCGGAATCTCTCTATGCTCCCAAAGACGGACAGTTGGTAAAACTCAGTATCCTGGATGAGCATGTAATACTGGGGGCTTTCAAGGAAATCGACGCAAAAGGACGTGTTGTGCTGTATTGCCTGCTGGACGAAGACGGGAGCCTGCGCTATTCCCTGCATGAAACAGTCGGGTACGCGGTGAATCTCCAGATACTGCCTATCGGAACCAGTGGCCGTAGCAGGCTTTCCGATGCTCTACGCCAGAAAGGGCTTGCATGGAACGGACGGCTGAAGGAACTCGAACGGCTGGCAACACGTGTCAGACGCGGTGACAAGTACTATTACCTGAATGACATACTGGAAATCCGTGAATGCAGGGACAACAACAGGCCGGCGGACAGGAAACGGTTGGAATGCGGGAACTATTTCATGGAGCGGAGGGATGCCGAACTGGTACGTGACTGCGTGCGCTCTGTCGTAAGGCTGAACCGCGACAAGGATGCCAGACGGTAAGAGGGTGACGGTATAAGGTATTCGTTCTGTTTCTCTCTCTTGTATCTGGGGAGGAAGTGGTCCTTTAATCCTCATCTTATCCGTTTTCAACACTTTCCGATTCAAAAAAACAAAAAAACAGACGGCGTGCCGTCTGTCATGATTTGTTTCTTTTTTGGTATCTTTTTTCTTTGCGTCAAAGAAAAAAGTACATCTTTCTTCTTTCTTCTTGTATAATACTACTTATAGTATTGTTGCTACATTTGTAACACCCCTCCTGTCAGATACACGGTACATTTGTACCACATTGAGGGGAAAGATGTGGCGAATTTCGCGTCTTTCCACCCAAATTCCACTATCGGGAGCATGAATCGCAAGCCGATGTTGCCGCTTCGGAAAATTGCAGTCGCCTTTTGCAGGGCAGCATTGCAAGAACGAAAACGGTCTGATTTTCACGTGCAGGAAAATAACCGCAAAAAGAGATCCGATAAAACATCTATATATGAAAAATATCCCCTATATTTGCATAAAATTTACATATAACTGCGATATAATATGATTATTCAGTTCACAGTCGAAAATTTCCTTTCGTTCAAGGAGCCGGCGACCTTGTCTTTGGCTGCTTCCGCGCTGAAAGAAAAACAGACCCGGTCCGATGAGATTGTTTTTGAGCTTGAAGGTACGAACCTCTCTTTGCTGAAGAGTGCGGTCATCTACGGGGCCAATGCCAGCGGGAAATCGAATCTAGTCAAAGCGCTCGATTTCTTCAAATGGTTTGTCATCAATTCCTCCAAAGGCGTGCAGTCCGGCGAAAGCATACGGGTGGAAAGTTTCCGTCTCAACCGGAGGACGGAACAGGAGCCCAGTTATTTTGAGGCGGTCTTTGCCGACGAAACGGTCCAATACCGCTATGGGTTTGAAGTCGATGAAAAACGTGTACACCGGGAGTGGCTTTATCAAAAGGGCAACAAGCGCAAGGCAAAGGAGGTGGAACTGTTCCTGCGTGACGGCGATGAGTATGAACTGCATCCCAAATTTTCGGTCGGCAAAGAGGTTGTCGCCAAAAAAATGGTGCGCGACAATGCGCTGCTTCTTTCCGTGGCAGCACAGTTCAACGAAAGCGTCTCGGTGGAAATCATGGGATGGTTGGCCAACACCACGATTGTTCTTGGCAGCAGCGACGAGCGGATTTGGGAAATGGCGATAGCCCAGATCGATGATCCGTCCATGAAAAGGCGTATTGTGGAGTTTGCCCGGTTTGCAGACTTCGGAATCGACGACATACGCAAGGTTGACAATACAGTCATCAGTTCACACCAGCAATATGACGAGGAGGGCAACGCCACGAAGACGGTCACTTTCCCGTTCCGCGTAAACGAGTCGGAGGGTACGATCAAATACTTCTCGCTGGCTTATCCTATAATCGACGCGTTGGATCATGGCAAAAGGCTGGTTGTCGACGAGTTCGACTCGAAAATGCACCCTCTGTTGACCAGTCGCATCATCGGGCTGTTCAATTCCAGAGTGACAAATCCCAGGAATGCACAGTTGATTTTCACGACACATGACACCAACCTGCTTAATGCAAGCCTGTTCCGCAGGGATCAGATCTGGTTTACACAGAAAGATTCGTTTGGAGCCTCGGAACTCTATTCGTTGGCGGAATACAAGGTTCGCAACAGTGCACCTTTCGAAAAGGAGTACCTGATGGGGAAATATGGCGGTATCCCTGTCATCGGCCAGTTTGAACGGTTATTTGACCTGAGGGAGGAAGAATATGGCAGCACGGACGAACAAGCGTGATCCACGCGCGGCACGGACACTCAGGCGTATCAGTTTTGTCCGTGAGGTCAAACAATCCTTCCTGATCATCTGCGAGGGGGTAAATACGGAACCGGATTATTTCAATGCGTTTCGCCTGACCTCCGCCAATATTAAAGCGGTAGGCCAGGGACTCAATACGGTAGGTCTTGTCCAAAAGGCTTTACGGATGAAAGAAGAAGAGCGGAAGAAAGGACGCGAGTATGACCAGTGCTGGGTGGTATTTGACAAGGATGACTTTCCCGATCGGGATTTCAACCGGGCTATCGGTATGGCGGAAGCCGGTGGCATGAGGGTGGCATACAGCAACCAGGCTTTCGAGTATTGGTTCTTGCTGCACTATAACCTGGTACAAGGCCCGATGCACAGAAATCAATATGAAACAAAGCTATCCGGCTTGTTGGGCTTCTCCTACAACAAGGAAGCCGGTACAGGCGGTCGTGTTTTCAGGGAGCTGGGCGGTAAACAGGCTCAGGCCATCACGAACGCAAAAGCCGTATTGCGCCGAATGGAGGGAATACCGCCGGCACAAGCGGAATCTTCGACAACGGTGCATCTTCTTGTGGAAGAACTGAATAAGTATATTTAGCATATTCTGTCGTTTGCCCGGATAATATTGTACCCGGCTACCACCTCCTTCCGGTTTTATCGGATTTTATGTCGCAAAAACACAAAAACAGACGGCAAATCACAACGATGCCGTCTGTTTTTATTCATTTACGTTCCGTGGACAGATACGCTCAAACTTTTCGGTGTCTCTCTTTCCATTGGCTGACCTCTTCGTCAGAGACGGATGCCACGGTCCTTTTTTCCACATCGAACATCCGATGACAGAATGCCCTGGTAGAAAAAGGATTTCCAAGTTCCGCCAATATCCCTACAAGCCGGTTGTAGGAATCCATGTGCCACAGGTAATCGTACATCCCGCTGACCGGCACCCGTTCAAGCAATCCCATACGCGTTGTCTTTTCCACGCACTTGTCGAAAATCCGCGAACCCATCTCCATGTTCTCCATGTAGTACCGCTTGCTGCGCAAGGTGTCGTAACCTTTTTCACGCAGGCGTGTACGGTCTGCCATGTACAGCATGAAGATGACCTCTTCCGGGGTGAACGCGCCGACCAGCCCGGTGAAGCATTTCATAAACGGTATCACGTGTTGCCTTTTGTCGTCATTCCCTTTCATGTCCGTTTTCGCGTTCGTTCGTCCGTAATGTTTCCGCTTCCCCGTCATCCTTAATCGACGGATTGACATAGAACTGGCATATCCTGCCGTTTATCATCGGTTTATACACGGCGTATCCCAGTTTTTTGGCGTAACGCCCCACGGATACGCGGTTGGCGAACTTGCCGGTATGTTCCGTCAGGTGTTCCGACATCTCCCCGACGGTCATTCTGCTTTTCAGTTTCATATCATTCGCGTTTAAATGTTTTCCTGATAAAGGATAGCCGCGACTAATACGAACTGTTTGCAAATGGTATGAATTAATAAGAGGCGGTTCCATGAAATCGGCAAAGGAGGAATCAACCGGTTATACTGATACTTCATTCATGAAACCGTCCCTCATCTATTTTCCCATTATCCGGACAATCTCCCGTATCGTGTCGAAGTTCCGCTCGTCCAGCCATTCTTTGGCCACGTTCCACGAGAGCGACATTCCGAACTTCAGGTTCTCCATGGTGATGGTATGGTGCGACAACCTGCCTTCAGTGGGCTTGAGCCCTGCCGCGTGCAGTTCACACAGTCCGTCCTGAAAGAACGTGCACCCGCCTGCTTCCTGTTTCGCCTGTACCATCGGCACGATATACGGGATTTTTCCCAACAGCAGGCCTACCGCCCACCGAGTGGGTGCAAGACGCTCCCTGTATCCGGCTTTCAGCAACCGGAGGATGTCTTCCGGCGTACCGAGGCACGGTATCCGGCATTGCTGCCTGCACAGACGGCAACGGCACTCTACCGGCCGTCTTCCTGTCTTGCGGATGATCCGCTGTAATGCCGTTTCCATCGCTATGCACCCGGTGGGCAGTATTCAGGGTTCCTCTTGCGCCACAGTTCTATGATACACTCCCGTCCGGCCTGTGTCCATCGTTTGGTGGATCCGAAAGTATATACCTTGCCCCGGCTGTTCTCCCACGTGTAAGGCACATCGCATTGCCAGGCCCGGCAGGAAGGAAAGACCACCCATTGCCGCTTCTCGTACTTGCAGATGCCCTCTTCGGCAAGGAACTGGTGCAACTGTCGCGGCGATATGCCGAGTTCGTCAGCGATGCGCGTGCTCTTGAACCAGTCCCTGTTCTCGATAAACTCCTCGTAGAATACGATTTTCGGCAGGGATTCACTCACCACCTTCCGCAGTTCCAGAATCAGTCTCGTCGCCGATTCCATATCCTGCGGCATGGGACAATCCATACAGGGCAGACCGGGTGCCGCCACCCTGGGGCGTTCGCGTACGATTGTCTTCCCTCGTTTCACGGAGAGTTTGCCGATAGCCTCGCCCAACCATTCCGCCAAAGACAGGTCAGGGGCGATCCATCTGGCCAACGGTATGACAAGCGGTGATTCCAACCAGGTCGCACCGTGCCCCCGCCCCCGTGTGGTGAAGACTTGCGACTCGTATTTCCCGGTATGTCCGTTGCCGGCCATTTCCCTGCGGAGCATATCCGTGGAAGCGATGCGTAGCCATTCAGACGGGATTTTCCCGAAGTGCATCGTGATCTGCGTGGCGTTGACCATCAGCTTGTCGCCGACACGCCGGAACGTGACGGGGAACCCTTCCTCGAAGTGCATGACGATGTCGTCCTGCGGGACGGCGTGCAGCTCCCCGGCTTCCAGTTCCAGAAGCTTGTTGCCCCACACTTCCAATTCATCAAGCAGGTCACGGGGTATAATAGTCTCCTTGCGTACCAGTTGTAAAAGCCGACGCATATCGATGGGACGGAAACCCCACTGTTCCCTGCCGTTTTTCCGGAAACTGATTTTCAATGCCGTCGGGCAAACACGGGCGATGGCGCCGTTTTCAAGCAGTTCGTCCCGCTTGAGTATATCGCATATATCCACGGCGCAGATATGGAGCTGGCCGTTATGGTTCCGGGAAACCCTTATGTTCCAGTCCCGGAACGGAACATTCCTATTTTCCCTCATAGGTATTTCCTCCTTTCTTTTGGTTATCAGACTTACGTTTGTTTTCAAGCAAGGCTCTCTTATGTGCCATCTTGCGCACCGGATAGTACGTGCGTTTCTCGCCGCAAAGGGCGTCATAATCTTTCAGCATCAGTGTGCCGAGGTCGGCCAGCTCGATTTCCACATCCGGATGCAGATGCCTGAAATAGAGTCCGCCGCTGCATACATACTTGCCCGTGCAACAGAATGAGATAGCCTGCAAGTTGCCTTTTGTCAATTCCGCCGCGCTGTGCAGCGAGCGCGTGACCGCTACAAGAACCTGTGCCCCGTTGAAGATGAGCACCATCTTGGGTCGTTTAAATGTGCTGCGTCTCATGTTGTTCTAAAATTTGCGTTAATTCCTCCTTTGTAAATCTAAGACCGGCAGCCTGTACCAGCCAAGTGTCTGAAACCGTAAATCCACCGGACAGCAGTTCGTCCACGCGCTCCAGAAGGTAGACACCGAACGCGGGATCGATGTAAACGACAAATAATAGAGCCAGACATTCATCAATTAACAGGTGTCCCGACGCCTCGTCACGGATGATCATCTTTTCCCTGTCTATTCCGTAGGCGTCTGCCAACGCCGTTGCCCAGTGATGGAAAGCGACACGGAAATCACGGACATTATGCCGGCGTGCATCTCCTTTGGCCTGGATGAAGCGTGTCGCGTCGAAATAGACCGGTCCGTCTTCCCGTAACGTTCCGAAAAGCAGATCGGGGAACTCCCTGTACCGGATTATCCGGCAGGGAATCTTTTCTTCTTTCATGTTCTCTTTTTCATTGTTCTTGGATTTGTATCTAACGTGGTGCAAAGATATATCTTTTTAATATGAAATACACTATAAATATATACATAAATTACACTTTTAATAAATTGTTAATTACTGATAATAAGATATTTACAACGCAAATAAAACCGAAATATCTATATATTTAAGTTGCATATTTCGGTTTGTAAATCAAGCATTAAGAGTCCCGTTCTCCATATATTCTTTTAGCCGTAAAAACCTCTCTTGAGGATTGTCTCTACTCTTTGAACAAGAAACAAAAAAATTATGGCTACATCGGACAAATCATTTAACGGGGAACTCTTGGAGAGTATTTTTAAGACCTCCAAAAAGACAATTCAGGAGTATGTTCGCGAAATCGAGCGCAACAACCGCTACCGTTCATGTCGTCAGGATACCGGTTCGGGATATATTCTCGATGACCGCGCCCGGCTCATTGACCTGTATGAAGCCTGCCTGCAACAGGACGCTCATATACGTTCCGTTGTCGAGACACTGGAAAGCCAGATTCTCGGCGACCGCTATATGCTTGCCCGTGTAAACGAAAAGGGAAAATACATCAAGGACGTGGCGAACTCCCTGAAGATACAGGGTTCGCAGTTCGACAAGATAATCAAGGGCATAGTGGAATCCAAACTCTACGGGTACACCCTGCTTGAAATCATGCCGCATACTGACCCCAGAACGGGCAGGCTGGCGGAAGTCAACATCATCGAACGGCGTAATGTGTTACCGGACCAGAAAACGGTACTGAAGCGGCAGGGACTGTGGGAGCCGCATTGGGATTTACATGACCCGGCATATTACCGTTGTTATGTACTGGTAAACTCCGGCGACTTGGGACTTTTTTCCGCCACGACCCCTTTGATACTGGCCAAGAAATTCACGGTGGCCAACTATGTGAACTTTTCCCATACTTACGGACAGCCGATTATCCACGGAAAGACGGTCAGCGAGAGCAACGCCGACCGCAAGAGGCTGGCTAACGAGATAGCCAACGCGGCACAGAACAAGGTGGTGGTTACCGGCATTGAGGACGAGGTCGATATCAAGACATTCACCATGTCCAACTCGGAAAAGATATATACCGGGCTTATCGAGTTTGTGAACAAGGAAGTTGCCAACCTCGTGCTCGGCTCCGAGTCGATGGCCGGAGGGATGCAGTCGTACGTGGGTTCCACGAAAGCACACCAGGACATTTTCCGCGACCGTATCGAAGTCTACCGTCGGTATATCGAAAACATCATGAACGAGGAGATAATCCCCCGCCTGGTGGCTATCGGGTATATCCCCGGAGGATTGGAGTTCCGGTATTCGAACCGGATAGAGATGAGCAACGAGGACCGCATCAAGCTCTATTCGCTGATCACGGACAAATATGAAGTGGCGGCCGATGAGATCGAGAAAGAGTTCGGTATCAATGTGGGCCGGCAGCTCAATGTTATCCCGGGATTAGGTTTCGGAGCCGAAGGCGGCTCATCCGGTCTCAGCCACAACGACCGGGGCATCATGTCGGACGAGGAGTATTTCCGGCGTTACGGACGCCCCCGGGGGGCGAAGGTCGGAAATTTTCTGCGGGGAGCGGAATAGAAGCCCGTCTTCCGCTCCCGGACAACGCTCCGTTCAGAGCTGTCAGGGCATCTGCAACCACGGAATCCGATACGGAAAAGGAGTATCGTGTCATTTTCGATGCATTCCGCAGGCTGATCCTCTATTGGGAGAACAGCGCGGAACGTCTCGACATTATAGAGGACATCATCACCCTGCGTGCCTCTTTCCTCATAGACCGTGCGCTGACAGGTCTGCGAATCGACATGGACCGGGCATTGGAGATACTGAAAAATCACAACTCCTTTACAACAGAGAGGGAACGGCAGCAGCGTGACATCCTGATTGCAGCCATAGACAACCTGGTGGATTTTGCCGCGGCAGAGGAGTATTCCATGCTCGGGGAACTGCCCGAGACAGCGGATGAACAGGACATGGAAGCACACGAAAAGATATGCCGCAGGTATAACCTCGTCCATGCGGAGGAAGAGAACAACCAGGTATTCTTCGCGGCCTCGATGGCCGCATGGTGGATGGCGGTGGATATGGATACCGTGCTTACCTACATGACACAAGGCGATGAACGGGTACGTGCCTGGCATCTTTCATTGGAAGGGATTTCCTTCCGCAAATCCGAGTTTCCTCCGGAACTGATACCGCCGATCGAATGGGGATGCCGCTGCTTTCTGGTCGCGGAGGGGTTCGCCGCTGTCCGGGCGGCTTTGCCGGATAAGGGAGACTATCTGGAAAAGGTGGATCCGGTCTTCCGGGAGAGCCTGGCAACCGGCGGGCGTATCTTTTCCGATGCGCACCGCTATTTCTCCGTCCCGCTTCCGGGTTACATGAATGATATTGTGAAACGCATTAAAGGAAAGTTCGCCTATGCCCAAGATAACGCTTGATGAGTTTTGCAGCCACTGGGTAAGCAGGACCAGTACGCGCGTCATGGCCAGCCGGCTAGAGTTCAACGTATTCGACTTCGCAACTGCTGCCGGTGACTATACCAGGCAGCAGTTCCTGTCCTCATTCGCTTCGGGGGGATTCAACGGTAGCAAATGGGCGCCTCGTACCTCCAAATGGGGAAAGAGGTTCACCCATCCTCTCATGAACGATACGGGGACTCTGGCCCGGAGCATACAGTCGGAAGCCGGCCGGACAGACATAGTGGGACGGCGTTCGGACCGTACGCGCATCTTCCGGAAAGGCGCCAGGTATTGCATGTGGACTACGGAAAAGAGCTTTCCAGTCAAGGGCAAGCGGGGACGCAGCAAGGAGCGTTACGGGCATTATGCCGCCATACACAATACCGATCCGAAGTTCGGGCTGTACACGGTAAACCAGTATTCCACGCGCCGTCCCGTACACCGGCAGTTCATCGGATTCTCACCGAAAACGGACGACTATATCGCCGTCCATTTCATAGATATGATTTTTAAAGGATTTCCACACCAGCCGCTATGATAAAAGACAAACACCCCGCACCACAGCCCGCACAACCGTCGGCACCGGCGGAGAGCCTGCCTGAAGAAGTTTCCGCGAACCCTTTCGTGGAGATATACCGGGCCGTTAAGCGGGCTGTCCTGACCCTGCGGGAGAATCCGGACGACCCGTTGTCGCCGCCCCTGTTCAAAACCGTCGCTATCGACAACGGCCAGTTCGCCCGCATTGTTCGTGACGATAACACGGAGTATGAGACTGTGTTCCCTGCCGTGTTCATCCACTTTATCAACGTGAGGTACCTGGTACAGCAACAGCGTATCGGTGAGGGACGCGCCACCATGCGCGTGCGGTTTATCCTGAATACGCTCAACAATGCGGACGAAGACAAGGAATGCGAGGCGTTTCTGGTCTTCCAGCGGCTCAATGTAGCCATACAGGATGCCAAGAACCATGAGCCGGCGCTGAGCGAGCGGTGCAACCTGACCTATTTCGACATGCCGCTTTCAACCAATATGTTGCAGGCGTACTGGATAGACTACGAGGTATGGTTCAGGGAATCTTCCGCGTGGAAATACAGGGACTGGGTAAAAAGGTATGTGGTCATGCCCCCGTTCACCCAACACAGCGATGCGCCGCAACATGACAGCGGCGGACACGGCTTCCATCCGCGTCCGGAACATGACGAAGTATCTGGTTTTTCGGATACCGGATCGAAAAATTGAAATCCATGCAGGAGATTTATCCGCACTGCGTATAAACAGACATGAATCAGCAGATAATACAAGACTCATGATACATTTTCTGTACTTGCTGAATTTAGAATGTTCAGCATGCCGGTCTTGATACAAATAGTTGCAACCGGTCTGTAATTTGAACAATCTATTATACTGTAAAGATAATCGCATTTCCATAAATGGATGGATTCTCATATTTCCACTTCCATAAATAGCAGTGCAAAACCTTTTCTTTTCCCACCGCCTACTCTTGTTCAAATAACCCTTGCATATGGATATGAACACACTTCAATATGTCGTCGGAGAGGCGAAGGCAGGCCAGCCGGCTGTTATCCGTTTCTTCGGTCGCGTGACGGAAGAGACGACCTCACGTTTCAATGACGAGTTCGACTTTTTGGAAAATATCATCCGTCCCTCCTGTATCCGTGTGTTGATCAACTCGGAGGGCGGCAGTGTCCTTTACGGCATGTCCACCTATTCCACCATCGCCAATGCCACGGTGGATACGGAATGTATCATCGAAGGGGTCGCGGCATCGATGGCCTCCATCATCTGGGCGGCGGGCAAGCGTTCTCTCATGCGTGATTATGCCATACTGATGATTCATAACCCGATGTTGCCGGACGATGACGGAGGGGAACCGTCGGACATGGTAACGGCTTTTACCAAACAGATCGAGACGATTTACCGGAAACGGTTCGGCCTGAAAGCGGAGCATGTGCGGGCCATCATGGACGGACAGGCAGGAAAGGACGGGACCTATTTCGACGCACAGGCTGCCGTCAAGGCCGGCATCATACCTGCGGAGCATGTCATCCATACCTCGAAGCAGCTTTGCCGTAAAGTGCATGACGAGATAGAAGGATTGACCGATACGGCCGCCATCCAGGAACTGATGAGCCGTGTCAGCGCGGGAAATAAACCTTTCAAAGGCATTGAACCTACTCTTACAGAAACGGAAAACGATATGGCAAACGAAAACAAGACACAAGGCTTTGAGTACGGGGCGATTGCAGCCTCGCTGGGCATGAAGGACGGTGAGGTCAAGGACGTGATGGCACGTATCTCTGAACTGGCCGCGATGGAACCCAAATACAGAGAAATACAGAAATCACTGAGCGACGCGCAGACCGTCATCGCCGGAAAAGACGCCTCCATCCGGAACTTGCAGACAGACCTGGCCGCAGCGACGGCACGCCTTTCCGCCTACGAGCAGAAAGAGAAGGACGAGCAGGCTTCCCGTATCGAGACATTGGTGGAGAATGCCATTGCAGAAGGCAAGATTGACCGTGAGGCGAAAACGCAGTGGGTGGAGATGGCCGGTTCCAACTTCGAGTTGGCGGAAAGCACGCTGGCTTCCATTCCCGCGCGGGAGAAAATCTCGAAGGAAATCGCCGATGACCCTGCCAACATCCAGGCCACGGCGGAAGCGACAAAGACCGCCGAACAGCTGATGGCCGAGAAGGTGGCGGAAGTGGTCGGTGCGGATTTCAAGTTCCGAAAGCTCTGACAGACTATCCGCGGGCGTCCGCCCGATTTTAACTGACATGCCGGAGACCGCAGTGTCTCGCGCGGAAACAGCAGGTATCCGCCAGTCGGCCGAGTTTCATTCTTCAACGGAAAACTTAAAACGACAATGGCTGATACAGTAAACTTTCTTCAAAACGGGTATAGCGGCGAAGTACTTGAGGACTTGCTGACCTATACCGTGCAGGGCAATGATACAGTCCGCGAGGGACTGATTCATATCAAGACGGGCATCCAGCACCGCTATACGCTTCCTGCCATCAAGCTGGGCAACATTATCCAGGACAACGTGCCGACCCCACAACCCATCCACGGAGCCAAGGGCGATGACGGCACGAACGAGTACCAGTTCACCGAACGCCATCTTGAGCCGTCCGATTTTATGGTCTATCTCGAGTTTAACCCGAGGGACTACGAGAAGTACTGGCGTTTCGCGCAGCCGGAAGGCAATCTCGTGTTCCGCGAGCTCGACCCGAAAATCCAGGCGACGATGCTCCGTCTCCTTATGGACAAGAAAAACGAGTATATCGGAAACGCCATCTGGACTTCCGCCCGCGGAGGAGAGACGGTGGCCAAGATTACCGCACCGGAAGGCTGCACGAAAATCGGAGCCAACAAGGAGAAATATTTTGACGGGGTCATCAAACGGATCCTCGACAATGTGAACTCCTCCGATGCCGAGGTGGTTGCCGGAGGGCAGTGCATCATTTCGGGAACGACCGAGCTGACGGACGGGGCCGCGGTGGAGGCGGCGCTCTATGCGATGTGGAGGAAATGTCCGAAGCAGATCCGAAAGAAGACATCTCTGACCTTTGTGGTCGGATGGGACGCCTGGGACGCGTATGACCAATATATCTCGGACAAGCAGGTCAAGTATTCCGAGAATACCGAGGTCAACCGCTATCGCTTCAAGGGCAAGCGCATCGTCCCGGTCGTGGGAATCCCCGAACACACGATGGTGCTCGGCGAGTTCTCCACCGGCATGGACTCCAACCTGTGGATGGGGGTGGATTACGCGAACGACACGGACATCCTGAAAATCGACCGTCTGCAGGCCAACTCCGAGCTGTTCTTTTTCCAGATGCGCATGAAAATGGACGTGAACATCGTCCGCCCGGCGGAGATCGTGGTCCATACCGCCTACAAGAAGAGCGAATAACACACCTTTCTTCATTCTCAATATCCACCCGGGGAGCGGAGGCAAGGCCCCGTTCCCCATTTTCATTCTACTGTTATGGCAAAGAAAATCAACACGGAGGAAACTCCGCAGACAGACAACAATAATATTCCTGCACCGGAGGCTCAGGCGGTGCCCGTTCCGGAAACGGCATCGGAAAACCTCGGGACAGGCGGCGAGACTGAAGACAGGCTGCCGGCCAAGACCGCGGGGAAAGGGAATGCAGGGTCGGAGGAGACGACAGAGCCTCACATCCTGTCCCTGTTGAAAAAGTTCCCGGCATATCCGTCGCTGTACATCGACACGCACGGAGGAACCTATGCGCCGGACACGGCGGCCGCCATCAGGGGCAAGGCCGTACTCTACAGGAATCCTTTCTACAACGAACTTAAAAAGAAATCATAATGGCACTCGGTAATGTATTTATCAAGGATGTGGACGGCAATATTCCTTACGATACCGGCTCGTCGGGCGAGAAGGTGACGGGACTGCTGTTCGACGTGTCCCTCCAGCCGACGCTTTTCACGGAGGGGTATGGTAAAACCAATGAGACCAGGCTCAAGCCTGGCGATGTCTGCTACATCACCTCGTTCAAGTCCGCCGTGAACGACTTCGGTATCATCGAACGTGTGGAGGCAACCGACGAGGAGGAGATGAATGTCAATTTCCTGCACGGCATCCCGGCATACCATATCCGTGAATTTTTCCGCATGTCCGGCAATCCGGGCGGTTCAGGAAAACTCTACGTGATGTTCGCGGACTGTTCGGCGAACTGGGATGCGCTGGAAATCATGCAGCGTGCTGCCGGGGGTATGATCAACCAGATAGGCATATGGACGGAACAGCCGCTGTGGAAAGCGAACGGCGCATCGGAACAATACAACCTCAATCTGGTAAAGGGGCTCAACGACGTGGCCGTGGGGCTTGCGGAGCAGAACCAGCCGCTCTCGCTCATCCTTTCCGCCAATCCTTCCAATACGGGGGCGGATACGACTGAGGGGCGTCAGATTGACCTGAATAAAATACCTTCATGCATCTGTGAATCAAGCCGTATCAGCTGTATATTCGGCCAGGCGCATCACGAAAAGATCTCCACGATGCAGATGTGCAACAGGAACCATACGCCCGTGGGATTTTTGGGAGCGGTTATGGGAGCCATAGCAAAGGCCAACGTGCACGAATCCATCGCATGGGTCAAGCAGTTCAATCTCTTCGCGGACGATTTCCAGGAAATAGAGTTGGGGTTCGGGGACATCAACCTCGACGAGGCAGAGGAGAACTTCCTCAGCCTGAACCGGTACGAGTCACTCTCCCCGTCACTGCTGGACGAACTCGACGATAAGGGGTATATTTTTCCCATCAAGTATGCCGGCCGCGAGAACGGGATCTACATCTCGAAAGACCAGACATGCTCACATGGGGATTTCCGTACCATTGCCCGGAACCGCACCATCAACAAGAGCCGCCGTGCCGTGCGTGCAGCCCTGCTGCCGTATGTGAACTCACCGCTGATGGTCAATCCTTCAACCGGGTTCCTCGCCCCGTCGAAGATTACAGCTTTCAAGACACTCATCGGGGATATACTGGCCAAGATGCAGGCGGCGCAGGAAATTTCAGGATACGCCGTCACTATCGACCCGAACCAGAACGTGTTGGTGGACGACACGCTGCGCATCTCCTATGTCCTTGTCCCGGTGGGCGTGGCCGTGAAGATTTATGTAGAGGAAGGACTGTCATTAACCGCAAATAAGACATAGCATATGGCAATAATCAACAATGTAGCATACTCGTGGTCGATGATAACCCTGTCATCGACCGCCCTGGGAATCGATGAAGGTTCCACGACCCTTGAAGGCGTGTCGGCCATCAAATGGTCGAAGAAGCGCAAGGTCGAAAGTAACTACGGCATGGGAGGACGGCCGGTGTCGAGGGGGTTCGGGAACATTACCTATACGGCGAGCATCACGATGGACTATGCCACGCAACAGCTGTTGCGTTCGGTGTACGGCTCGCTGCTCGAAATCGGCGAGTTCGACCTGATTATCAGCTTTGCCAACCCGATGGCCGGCGAGGACTGGACAACGACGACCGTAACGCTCAAAGGTTGCATCTTCACGGAGGATTGTCTCGAGTCACAGCAGGATGATACCAATATCACCCATGAATTCGATCTCAACCCGTTCGATATCCAAATCGGCTCGGGTGATACAATCTAAGCTGTCATGGATGTAACTTTCGAGGGGAAATCTTCTACCGGAAAGAACGAATGGCTCACGCCTCCCTGCCTGCTTCGGAGGCTGGGGCCGTTCGATTTGGATCCGTGTTCGCCCGTAAACCGCCCATGGGATACGGCGCGACATCACTATACCATTGAGGATGACGGCCTGCAACAACCCTGGTTCGGACGTGTGTTCTGCAATCCTCCCTATGACACTGCACTGATTGTCCGGTTTATCCGCAGGTGTGTCGAACACAGGAATGCCGTCGCGCTCACTTTTGCCCGCACGGACACGCGCCTGTTCCACGAACTGATATTCCCAAACGCCGATTCAATACTCTTTATCAAGGGACGGCTCAGTTTTTACCATGTTACGGGGGAACAGGGTGGTACGGCCGGAGCGCCGTCATGCCTGATCGCCTTCAACAAAGAAAATACCGCGGTTCTGGAAACATGCGGTATCGACGGGAAGTTGGTGAAGCCACGACTTCAATAGTCAACCATAAATTTGTTACATAATAACCCGTCTGTTTGCCGGATATTGACCTTGGCTGACAGACGGGATTTATGTATGGCAGACTTAAATCGAAATATGCGCTTCCTTATCGAATGACGTATGCTCGTTACTGAACACATAGCCCAACTGGTTGCATATGCACCGGGTGTTTCCGATGACCTTATTGATATTGCGGTGCGAGTGGCCATATATCCAGTATTCAATCGGGCTGTCTGCAATGAAACCGCCAAGCTCCACGGTAAATGCCCCATTGAGCGGACTGCCCTTGAACTCCGGCGCCATCAGTTCGAATGACGGTACATGATGAGTGGCGACAATGAGATGTCTGGCAGTACTTTGTTTTACGCTCTGTTCCAGAAAACGGAAACAGCGCGAATGTTCGTCATTGAACCTTGTCCAGTCCAGCGGTTCGCTGCCGTAACGCATCCTGCGGAAATCTGTGATGGCTGCCTCAGTTTCATAGGCATCCTGCAACAGGATATGTGACCACAGTGTGGTAGCGATCAATTCTATATCGTTACCCAATGGGATAACGGCATTATAGTGGCAGGTGATGTTTTCCCTGATTTTGAGCGACCAGCCGTTATACAGCTTGTCTATGTCGAACATCTTGTAAAACTCGTGGTTTCCGGGAACCACGATGACCCGGCTGTAATTTCCGGAAGCCCAGTCCCAGAACGGATGTCTGGAGTAGTTCTCATCTCCGATATATCCTATATCTCCGGCAAGGACAAGCACTTCTCCGGCAACAGCCAGCGGGTTGTGCTTCAAAAAACTGCTGTTCTCCCGAAACTCGAGATGCAGGTCGGATGCGTATTGGATTCTCATTGTTGTGTTATGAAATTGGCTTCAAGTTGTTCCAATAACTGTTCTCCGGAAATGCTTTTAAGTCCTGCCGATTTGAAAAAATCAGAGTTTGGCACTTCTTCTTTGACAGCCAGGCAAAACCTGTCAACATCTTGTTTAAGCGAATCAGGAACTTCGTAGGTGTCGGCAGGAGCAAGCATGGCAACCAGCCGGAATACATCTTTCTTGTGCTTGACGATATGTTTGCTGTCCACTTGTTCTCCATTGTTTTTCCGCTCGGTCATTTCTAAATAGGCCCTGCATTTCAGACAGATAAGACTTTCAATGTTCGCAATATGTACGCCCTCCTCCAACGTGCTGTGTTCAATGGTATAATTATAATAGTCATCATCCATCAAAATGGCTGACAGACTTGACAGGTCATCATCAACCGGAATGGGGGTAATGTGGGCATCGTCCGGGAATTTGACAACCCCGATATTTCGTGAAAAGAGTTCTATCTGATACGGGAAATCCGGATTTCCCGGTTCCTTGAACCTGTAATATTCATGCCTGCATTCCCCGTTCCCGGTTCCCTTATTCCTTTGTCTGTACCCTGCGGTTTTTACAAACTCCCAGAATTTTGCAGCAAAATCCGAAGACAGCGCCTCCACAATCAGTATAATGTCTATGTCCTTGGTCGCCCTTGGAGTTTGTGCATATATTTCTTCATGCATTTCACAGGCAGTACCACCTATGATGACATAGTTTCCTTCATATCCGGTGAAAAACTCCCTGAATTTATCAATTCCTCTTACCATATCATATTATTTATCATAGTTTCCAATTCTATTTGAATGCGTTCATCATCCATATCCTTCATGGCCAGAAATAAAGACAATTTGTCTACAATGCCGTTTTTTGAGAAAAAACATGGATTGTAACGCCATATCTCTATGCGGGTCTCGCCATATTCCTTGTCTGTCCGGATTTGCAACCGTCGAGCTTCTTCTTTTGCAATGGCATAAGTGTCATTTTTTTCCTTGTTCAGCATTGAATATTCCGACAAGGCATTTACTCCACTAATACAAAATACTTCATCAGGCAGACTATCGGTATATACAATCCGCTCGATGGGGTTCGCCAGGAACGGCAACATCCTGTCCCATAATTCACGCTTTTTGAACTGAAATATCATACTCTTTGTCTTGCCGCCGGATAAAGCGATAACTTCTTTATCTTTCAGCCATCTGACCGCCCGGTTTACATTGGCATACGACACGTTGAAAAGATCTGCAATATCATAAGTTCCTTTCCCTTCGAGAGACTTTACTTCAAGATGATAAAGGATTATGCATTGGGCAATTGCAGGAATCTGCGTTTCTTCACCGCCCCCGATATTATTTTTATGCGGTTTCAAATCTATCAACAAATCCGGTATGAACATTTGCTTTTGCGGTATGATGAAATTTACACGATGTCTGACAAGACGCCGTACATTATAGGCCGCCACTGTACGCAATACAAATATTACCGGGCATTGGGCTTTTCGCTCAACCAGTTCTTTTTGTTTCCGCATCTGCCCCGGAGTATATGCAGAACTGTCTGCACTATACAGAAGAACTACGTCATGCCCCAACAAGTTAGCCGTACAAAATGTATAACCGGCAGTAATATTGGCTGGGAATGTATGCAAGACATCCTTTTCGACCGGCCTGATGTCCGCCCTCAAATCAAGCAATTCAGCGATGTACCGGCTTGTCACATCTATAAAATCATCTATTTTGCACATAATCATTTATGTTTGAGAATATGCAAAATTAACGATTATATACTATATATCAAAGAAATATATGAAATATATTCAGCGAAATTTCCTTTAAAGACTGATCTGGGAATATCAGGAGCAAAGAAGTTTTTTGTATAACATATGGATTACAAGTGAATAAGAACCGTGTCTTCAACCTTTCCACGATTCTTTGTCCTACTCTTTCGGTGAATCAAAACAAATTCGATATGGACGAAAAAATGCTTTCATTGGAACAGGAGATCAAGATCAAGGAAAAAGCCCTCAAACTGAAAGAGGAGAAGAAACTCCGCAAGATTTGTCCGATGGTCGTTTTCGGAGACACCGCAAACGGCGAGAAAGAGATTTATGTGGCCTACATGTCCGAACCGAGCTTTCCGCAGTTCAGCAAATTCATGGCCGCTTCCAAAAAGGACGAGGTAATCGCCATGCGCACGTTGGCCCGCGACTGCTTCGTGGACGGAGATAAGGAACTCGTGGACGACGAGTCGCTCTTCCTGTTCGGTCTGATGGGACAGCTTTCCGAGCTGATCACCACCCGCCAGAGTGTCCTGGTAAACTTATAAGCCGGTGGGTAGTGACCGACGAGCAGCGCATCCGCCAGCGGATGATCTATGTCCGCCACTACTTTCCCGGCGTCAACCTCGACACGATTTCCGACGAGGAGTTCGCGATGCTTTCCGAAGAGGCGTTGTGGCTGCACGAGCAGATGCTCATCAGCCGTATGCCCGTTCCGATGTCATTGCCGGAGAGGACTCCTTGACCTGCCGCCGTAAGCTTCCGGTTTGCGGCGGCCTTCGTTTCATAATCTCCGCCCTTGCGGAAAGACTATTCTTTTAACGCAGTACCCATTACCATGGCTCAGGAACAGAACTATCAGGTCAACTACTCCATCAACGTGGATGCCTCTCAGGGCACCAAGCAGGTTATCGCCTTCGGTGAGGCGGTAGGCAAGCTGGTACAGGCGAAAGCGTCCCTGACTCCGGCCGTCACGAACATCAAGAATATGATGGACGAGATAGACCGCGTGTTCCGCACCAAGAACGGCAAGAAACGTAATTTCGATTACCGCCTGACCATCGATACGAAAAAAAGCGAAGAGAAGCTGGAACGTATCAAGGGGTTACTCACGGATATTTCCACGCTTTCCAAAGGCATCAGCCTGACCATCAATGCCGGTCAGGCTTTGGACAGCAAGAAAATCAAGGCCAACGCCAAAAGCCTTTACGAGAAAAAGGCTGCCGAGATGCGCAAAGCGGAGATCGAAAAGAATGCCGCCTCGTCCGTTGGCACGATGGCAGACGCGCAGAAACGCATTACCAAAGCCATCGGGAAAATCAACTCCGCCCTGGTTTCCATGGAACGTGACCGGGAACTGCAAATCAAGACCGGGACGGCGGAAAACAGGTTGCAGCAGATACTTTCCCTATTGGGTCGTATCAAAAGTGCTTCTGTCATTTCTTTCAACATGCAGGGAGGCATACCATCCGAAGGACTCACACCTTCCGTTCCGGTGCCATATGCTCCGCAGGCCTTCGTAATGCCCGAAAAGGCCCGGCAAAAACTGATGGAACGGCTTTATGCAGGACAGCAGCTGCATCGCCAGAAACTGGTCCACGCGGAGGAGCTCTTTACCGCAGACCAGCGCCGTAAGGCGGCTCTGGCAGAAACCGCCGCGGCGGAAAAGCGGCGTGCCGATGAAGCGCGGGCTAAAGAACGGGAGTGCAAGAATGCCGCCCGTGCTGCGGAGAAAATACGCCGGCAGGCAGAACAGGCACGCCGTAAGGCAGAAACGGAACGTATAAAGGCCGAGCAGGCTGCAAGACGGCAGGAACAGCGCAATGCGATGCAGTCCGTCAGGCTCATGCAGCGGGAACATACTGCAGCCGGTACGCTCTACCGCAGTAAACGCCGTGCCGCCATCAACCGTATCCAGTATTCGAAAGCGCCGTCACTCAGGAACCTCCCGTTCGCTTCGATGCTCAATGCCTATATGGGTTACAGCCTGATCCGTTCGGAACTGACGAAGGCCATCGACTATTCCAACATCATGGAATCGGCACATTCCATCCTCCGTGTGGCGGACAGCGACCTCAAGACATTCGAGACCCGTTTTGACAGTATGGCCCGTCATGTCCGTAAAATCGGCATCGACACGAAATACACAGCCGTGGAGATTGCCGGTGCCGTCAAATACCTGTCGATGGCGGGCATGAATATCGAGACAATCAACAAGTCCATCCGCCCGATCACGAACCTGGCACTTATCGGTGACAACGACGTGTCGTATATCGCCGACCTGGCCACGAACATCATGGCCGGTTATGATATCCATAACGACAGCATGGACAGCGTGGCGGACATTATCTCCTCCACCATTTCCCGCTCGAATGTGAATATCGTGGAGATGGCGGAGTCATACAAGATGGCTGCCGGTTACCTGCGTATGGCGGGCGTGGACTTCACGGAAAGCAGTGCCGCCATCGGTCTTTTGGGCAATATGGGTCTGAAGGGAACGCTGGCGGGAACCTCGTTGCGTGCTCTTTCCACACGTTTTGCCAAACCTACCAAGGAGGCACAGGAAGTTCTGGACCGCCTGGGCATCCGGTTCACGGAAATGCGCGACATCGAGGGGGTGCAGGTCGAGAAACTCCGTCCTATAGCGGACATTTTCGAGGAATTGAACAAGAAGGGCGCGTCGATGGCGGATGTCCAGGCAATCTTCGGGAAAATTGGCGGTAACGCGGCGATGATGTTCCTGAAGAACTACGACAAACTACGAGAACTGACTTCATATAACCGGGGGTCCCAGGGCGTTTCCTCAGAACTGGCATTGGTAAAGCAGAATACGACCAAGGGATTGTGGGCGCAGGTGACCTCCCAGCTGACCGAAGGGTTCATGCAGGCATACGAGGTGTTGGAACCCTCTATCCGCACTGTGCTCCGCACTTTTCTGGCAAAGTTCAAGGCTCCGGAATTTACCCGTGGCCTGGTGTCCATCGGGAATGCCTTGTTGGACATCTTCACCGTGATCGGCAATATCGGCGCATGGGTGACCCGCAATTTCCATTGGATAGAACCGCTTGTCTTTACAGGCGTTGTCGCGACCCGGCTGTTCAAGGTGGCGGGAGCCCTGACGAATATCGGCATCGCCATGGGGTTTATCGGCAAACAGTCTGCGGCCACGACATCAATCAGTGCCGTGCAGGGGCTGCTGGGGGCGGGTGGTATCGGTAAGGTTTCGTTTGCCCAGAAGCGGGCCATCGTGTCGGCCATGCAGTCCGCAGGCGTGGCGGGACGGGGAGCGATGAACCGCGCCTTGATGGCCGGGGGCGGTGTCATCGGAGCCAAAGGAGTCCTGCAGTCGCTGTTTGCCACACAGGTGGCTACCGGCAGCGGACTGACCGGTGCTGCCGCCTCGTTGAGTGCCATCAGTACAGGCGCGGTTGCCGCCACGGCAGGTATAGCCGCATTGGTCGGGACTTTGGGATGGGTGGCTTACAAGACCTGGAAGATAAAGGAGGCGAAGGATGCCGTACTGGAAGAGATCGAATCGAACCGCAAGTACCGTTATCCGTCCATAGAGGCACTTTACTCCTCCCTGAGCGAGACCTATAACATGGCTGTCAAGACAAAGCGTGCCGTGGACGAGGTCGTTGCCGGCAAAAGTATCGAAGAGGCTTCGGGACATAAAATCGGAGCCTTCACATCCAACTGGTGGGCCGGGTTCTTGGGGGAATTTGCCATCGCTTCATCTGAGGGGATGGTATCGCGAGACCATGTGTATAACATGGACAAAGCCCGTCAGGATGACATAAGGGATGCGCTTGTCACCCTTGCCAAACGCGACAGCCAGACACGTATCGATGCCGCGTACGCCGAGTTCGGGAAGATGGGTACGGTATTGGAAGTGGACGCTTTCCTCAAGACGGTAAAGGAGCGTTTCGGGCAACAGGAGAAGGATCTCGACAAGTCTTTGTGGCGTATGCAGGATGGCAAGGCCGTCTATGTGAATGATATCGGGGACAGGTCGGAAGCGGTTGCCGCCCGCACATACGACTATGCCCGGTACATGAACACGCAGACCGTTCCGGAGATTGTGCGTGCCGCCACCGCTTATCGGAATGCCATATCGAGTGCCGCCAATGCGCATGAGCTGATGCGTAAGGGAGGGTTCGACTTTGACCAGTTCAGGGCCTGGGGATTCGAGCAGGACGAAAACGGGCTATGGAAACAGCGGGCACTGGGGCAGAACGCCACCGATGCGCAGCGTATAGACAACATCGCGCATCGCAAGCTGGCACATACGACACTCGTGAAGTTCTTTTCATCGCTCCGGCAGACTTTCGGAGGTTCGGCGGAGGCAGCCGAGAACATCCTCCGCGTGGCGGGCTTCACTCCCGACCAGTACGGCAACGAACCGGATTCCAACGATACACGTCCGTTTGCTGCCAACCCGATTACCAACACGCATCTGGATGACGGAGGGGCCGGCGGCAACTATTCCGGCACGGGGCGGTTGTCCTCGGCGGCACCTAAACAGGTCATCGTGAACATAGAGAGCCTGCTCAGTGTCAGGACCATCGACCTGATGAAGTCGAAGGAGGGGCAGACGGAAGAGATACAGAACCTGAAAGAACAACTGGCACAGGCGCTCATCGATGTCGTGCATGACTTCGATGCCTCCTGGAACGCATAAAATGAAAGGATTATGGGAAGACTGATACAAATCGCGGCCTCGACTTTGTTGAGCGGAGGCATACTCAACCACGGTTCGCTTGGCGGATACATCAGCAACGCCACGCGTCTGGCGTTGGGCATGGGGCTTGCCGAATTGCAGGACGGGCAGGTACATTACTTCTCCAGGCACCATGACCTGCTCAAACGGGCAGCCATACAGGTTGCCTCGCAGACGGCTTACGGGTTGCTACGTTCCTATCCCCGATACCTCAAATACTGGGAACAGCAGGTGCGGGACAAATATCTTCAGACACAGTCGCAGTCCAGCCTTGCGAACAAGACCGGACAGTACTACCAGCTCATCAGGGAACAGCAGGCGGTGGCGCAGAAGAAAAACCATATCGATTCCATCGTCGGCCGGACAGTGGCGGATTTTCTGGAACTGTCCATATCAGAGGAGGGGAAGTATTATGACAACAGCGAGTGCAAGGTTTTGCCGAACAGCCGGTATGGACTGGTGACATTCGTGGACCTGGGACCGCAGGTACAGGTCAGCAGCCGGAACAATATCCTGCTGACCCGGGTACAGGGGCGGGACTATACCCGCAAGGAATATATATCCGGGGGTGACCTCGAGATTACCATCAACGGCAAGATCACCTCCAAATACCCGGACGTGTATCCCGAGGCGGAAGTGTCCAAGTTTATCAGGCTGGTACAATACAAGGGTGTCATCGATTGCGACAACACGGTATTGCGCCAGTTCAACATTTCACGGTTGATTATACAGGGCTATACCTTACAGCCTACGGATTGCCGGAACGTGCAGCCGTATTCGCTGAACTGTGTCGCCGTGGAGCCATCGGAAGCCGTGGAACTGAAACTGGCGGAACAGGAAAAGGTGGACACGGCCATCAAGCACACGAACAAGTGGATCAAGTATGTTAAATTCGGTACGGAGGTCATCGACCCCGCCTCGTTGCTTAAACTGACACGTTTATGGGTATAGCTGCAATGGATATCCTCTGCTGTCGCATCACCATCGGGGATGCCGACCCATCCAATCCGATGAGGATACAGAACGGCGTGGAGATTACGGAAGTCCAGTCGCTCGAAATCAACGAGAGTTACAAGAAGCTGATCGGAACGGCCAAAGTGATATTCCCGAAAGGGTCGGTATGCCGCTCCACGATTATCGGGAACGTGACATTGGAGGGCAAGGACGTGTCGAGGATAACGACGGAGGTGATGCAGGACGGTGTCATCATCGAGAAACGCAGCGCGCAGCGTCTGGTTGACGAGACGACATTCAAGGTCGGACAGCGCATCAATATCAAGCTGGGCTACAACGGCGTGCTGAAAAATATGTTCGACGGATACATTACCGGATACAATTCGGACAGCACGCTGGAAATCCAGTGTGAGAATATGGCCTACAAACTCAAACTGAAACAGGCACCTCATTTCGAGACCCCGGCGAAAGGGACGACGGTGAACGAGGTGCTGGAAGGCAAGTATAATATCCTGAAAGATACCGGCTTCAGGATACACTCGGATACGAAGCGGTTTGAGATACATATCGGCAAGGTAAAGGTCACGGACAACTTCACGGTAGCGGATATCCTTTCCGAATGGTCGAAGTACAAGGTCTACTGTTTTTTAAAATACGATGCCGATGATGACGGGGCCATACCGTCCATTGCCGTCGGGCGTCCTTATTCGTCCAGCAAGGCTCAGCCGGTATTCCCGGAGGATGAATCGACAGGACCGTACAGGATATACTTCAACGAGCATGTGGCGCAGAGCAACCTGAAAGTGGTCAAGACCGATCCGAAGTTTTTGGCGGTGACGGGCAAGGCACTCGGGACGGATGAAAAATTCTTTGAGGTGACAGTACGCATGAATCCTGAATACGACCCGGCGACGCCGGGCAGCAAGGAGTTTCAGACGGTCAATGCCACGCAGATTTCAAAAAAGACGCACAAAGTAACGGGCAACACGACGGCATCAGGAGCGAAGACCAGGACCAAGGTGGATTTATCCACATATACCATCGTACCATATATGTCACCTCATGTCGGAATCAATTCCGACCGGCTTGTAGAAGAGACGACGGAATACTTTCGGAATTACAATCTGAACGGAATCACCGGCAATGTGACAGTATTCGGGGATTTCGGACTGTCTCCTGCCGTACAGGTGGAACTGATCGACTACCGTAATCCTTCCAAGAACGGCGTATACCTCGTGGAAGAGGTAACGACTACTTTCGGGGTGGGTGGATACAGGCAACAACTGAGTATTCCGTATAAAATTAGGAAATAAGATTTACCGTTATTCAACAGGAGGAATTTCTATCAATGGTTCTTCGTTTATTACCTTGATAATATTCGGAAGTTCGCTATTGTATTTATCGTCAGTAGAGCAATCAAAACCTTTTCTTCCACTAATGAAATCCGGTGTCGAAGTTTCAAAAGACCCTTTGCGTACAACCGGTATAAATTTAGTGGTTCCCTGATTGTTATATATTTCATGTGATATTATACCCCCTTCATAAGCGGCACCTCCTTTACCGGATTCAGCTTTCTCTTTATACTTTGGAGTCAGAATGCACAGAACTTTAGTTGCCTTACGGATGCTTTCAAGCATAAATTTAGGCAAGTCAGTTCCATGAGGTTGATACTGGTCTATTTGAGCATCAATCCCTCGTCTTCGCAAATCTTTGGCGAAAGTTTGAATCCAATTCATAAAGACATTGTCTTCTACCTCCCACGCATACGAAATCAACACAAACGGCTTGTTTTTATTCACAATTGGTTCTTCCGCCACTTTATTGAGAATTTCAGGCAGAGGCGTATTATCGATTGTAGGAATGTCTACATCTGCCCAAGGATTCAAAGCTTCTTGTATCGCATCTTTTGGAGTATTCATTAGCAGCAGCCTGTTTATTTTGATAGACAAATCTTTGAGGAATTTTTGTACATCATTCTCATCAAGAGCTAAAAATAAAGTCCTATACCATTTAATTCTTGATGTAAATTCTTCCTTTTCCCGCAATTCTGCCATATATTCCCCATATGTATGAGGTAACGACAATGTTGTTAAATATGGCCTGATTGTATTATAAAACAATGGTCCATCTACATACAGCGGCGCATAATCATTTTCTTTGTTCGATCCGATAATATTCCAAAGCTGTTCATATATATCTGATCTACTGGTCTCTTTTTCATAAATTGTCCGCTCAAGGGAAATTTTAGGAATAACACACTCTCCCCCATTTATAACATCGGCACCATTCTCCGTAAGAGCTATAAAATCTCTATCTTTTAAGTAGAGATAGCCATTATCAATGAGGGTATTTACCAGGAAATACAATATACCCAATTGATTACGAGTAAATTGCTTTTCAGCTGCAAATCTAAAATTTCTGAGCATGTTACCTTGCCCGGCTTTAAAGCATCTTGATTTTTGAAAGAAATCAAATATATATGTAATATAGGATTCTAAAATTTCTTGTTTCATAAGTAATATCATTGTCTTTGCAAAAGTACAAAATAATTGGCAACCAATAAACTATGCTCCTCCTATTCTTTCAAAAAACTCATGTCTTCAGACAAATCCAACCAGTTGCTTATCCGTGAGGCTATCCGCAAGATAGCCTTGGGACGGAGTATGGAGCGTATCAATCTGGCTCCCGGAGGCATGTCCGGTATCGGTACGGCCCGCATGATACACGGCTATGTCGCCAAGATACACGACAACCCCTCGGACGAGGAGTTTTCCGACTACGGCGGTACCATTGATGTCGGCGAGTACCCGGACGAGACGGCCTCCGCCGAACCTGTTATCCATAAAGGCGTGTTGCTCTCGGCCGCCACCAACAGCGAAGGCGGCTTCCTGATCGTCCCCGCACTTTTTTCCGACGTGACCATCTTCATGGATGCCGCCACCCGTTATGCCTATGTGGTTAACTTCTCCCATGTGGATATCCTGCGGCTCAATGCCCGCACGGAAACCGTCATCGGCGTGACCGAAATGGAGGAACTGGATCCGGAAAACGACTCTTCCCCGGACTACGACGAACTGGAAACCACCGGTAACGAGACCTCCACCCACTATACGCCGACGGCCGTCACAACAACCGTTAGGAATGACAAGGACAAGGAAGCGACAACCGTTATCGATGCGGAAAGCATCACGCATACGGTGGACAAGTCTGAAGTCAGACAGACAGCAGATAAAGTGGTACAAAAGGTCAATTCCACGACCGTTGCCGTTGCCGACAACAAGGTGACGCTCGGTGACGAGAATGCCACCGAGCCGCTGGTTCTGGGTAATGAGCTTGCCCGGCTGATGCTCGACTTCCTGACGGAATGTTCGAAAATCATGACTCCCACACTGATGGGCACGATGTCGCCGATCAATATGCCGAACTTCATCTCGCTGACATCACGTATCCAGAAATTTCTTTCCAAGACCAGCTATACCAAATGAGCGTACAACTGCATCCCGATATAGAAACCCTCGACAAGGAGAGCCTGTGCTATTCCATCTATGCACAGCTGTACCATAACTTTTTCAATGCCCAGCAGAAAAAGGACGACGAGCATCCTTACGGCATCGAGGAAGGCGACGAGACCAGCCTGAGACTGAAGAATACCGCTTACGGTTTTGCATCCGCCATTGCCGGAGCCGTTACGGGAGAAGGCGGTTCCGGAAGCGGTGGCTTGCTGTTGGATTACCTGAAGAAATCGGGCGGTGACATGACCGGCAAGCTCAGTGCCAATTACGGTTTCGAAGCCGGCATTGGAAACACCCGTATCCTGGAAACCTATTCGCAGGACATTACCGATCCGGAAGGTGTGGTAACTGCCATCGAGTACGGTATCAGGATTACCGGCAACCTGAAAGTCGGGGGCGACAGCCTGCATATCGGCGGCAGGCAGTTGCTCCGTTACGACGCGGACAAGGCCACCGCTACAATCAACGCTTCCCATATAGACTTTCTGGATGCGACGGTACATTCCAAAGGGGCATGGATTATCGGGGACGAGGATACAGGAATATCCATCTCCCCGACACGGCTGGCCGTGGGCGGGCAGGATGTCTATCATCGTGGCAACGCCAATACGGACACGGTGGATTGGACGATGCGGGACGGCATGGTGAGACGGAATCTGACGGTGCGAGGGAGTACGGTCATGGATGGCGGACTGAAAGCCTTGCAAGGCGTGGAACTGGGCGACAAAGGGAAATGTCTGCTTTCGTTTTCGGAAGAGGATGTCGCGCTCGGCGGGTTCCTCTCGTTCCTGGACGGATTCGGCATCCGGATCGGAGATGTTCCCGTACTGCTCTGTACCGACAAGGACAAGATACAGTTCGGGAGTATCGGCGGTGACCTTCTTTTAGGCGGCGACCATACCCCGAAGATACGCCTGTTCTCCGGCATATCGGACGTGGACGGCGAGTGTCTGATGCTTTCCCCTTACGGAAAGGCTTGTTTTCCGGGCTCGCTGACTGTCCGCCACAACTACGGCGCCGACCTGCTCTCCTCATACCGGGTAGACACTTCCGATGAAGGTATCGTTATCCACAAGCGCTTGCGGATGGGCACAGCAGAGGGATTTATGTTCACAGGCGACAGGGAGCGCGTATCGCTTTCTTCCGAGGTAATCTACGAGGAAGAGGACGTAAGGACGGCTATCCCTCACAGCACGGATTTTTCACACCGTCCGTCCGTGAGCTGTTATGCCCCGCAGAACCGTCACAGCGAATCGTTCCATATCCGCACCGATGCCGATTTCGTTACGGTCGCTGTTCCGTTGGAAGCAGCCGGGCATATCGGAATCCATGCGTCGCCCACCCGGATTACTGACAGAATCCTATACTTGACAGAGGCGTTACGCCTGCAAGCGGTGGAGGACGGTATCCGGCATTACGGAAACAGCGTCTTTACCGGGTCGCTCTCTTCGGAGTTCTTTTCCCCGGGCCTTTCCGGAAGCGGATGGGCTGTCCGCCGGAACCGGACGACAGGAGGCGTCTCCGCCACATTCGACGAGGTGGTGGCCCGCCGTAAGTTCCGCGCCTATGAGTTCGAGGTCGAAAAGACTTCGGTAACCAACGGTTCCTTCTGGATCAGCGACAGCTGTTCGGGAGACACCGTGGAAAAACTGTCATAATCCATGTCCGTATTCCGTTATCCGACATACAAGATCCGTATTGCCCCCGACTCGCAGAAGACACAGGGACTGCAAGCCGGGGATATCATCCGCAGGCAATATGCCGAACGGGAGCGTACCGTCTATTCGCTGATGTGCGTGACAGAAACCGGAACGGAGCTTGTCGGAGACAAGGACGCCCCTTATTTCATCGGGGCATTGCTGGACGGGGACGAACCGCAGGGCGGTGAACTGCTGGACTTCGTGCGGATTACCAACCTGTTCGATACGGCACGTAGCGGCGCCTTGTACCTGACGGCTTCTGACAGCGATTCACCCTATATGGATGTCATCGACGGCATGGCGACCGAACGCTCCCTGTGCTATCCCGTCATGGACGGAGGCATGGCGGGAGTGCCGGACAAGTCCAGGTACGCCGTTTATGGCAGCATGCTGCAAACGGAATATCTGGATGCCGATTCGGAAGCGACACGCATTGTCCGCATTATCCGCAACGCGGAACCGGCAGGAAACGCTTCCTTCGGGCTGATGCTGACATTGGAAGAACCGGTCGGATACCCGGAGCGCCTGCTGGTATCGTTCAAGGTCAGGTCTTCCAAAACATCAGGTTCCGTACCGATCCGATTCGGCTATACGAACCGTGAAAAGACGGATGCGGAAGATGAAATCTCCATCGGCCGGGAATGGAAGTACAAGTTATGGGTCATCACCGTGGATTACCCGGCACAGTACAGCCGGAGCCTGTTTCTTGACCTGACATCAAGCCTGGCCTCCGAGGGGGACTGGTGCGAGGTCGCCGACCTGAACATTGTTCGTCTTGCCTCCGTATCCGCTTTCAGCGAGGCGAGCAAGGCCCGTGTGGGAAAGGTCAGCGGCATCATCGATCCGGTCTTCGGCATGTTGGATGGTTACGGGGCCTATTTCCAGAATCTCTATGCCACACGCAATGTCAATATAGCCGGCACGCTTACCGCGGGAGACGAGAACGGTTTTTCAAGCACGTTTTATGTGGGCAAAATCCACAAGAATGTCATACCCGACAGCCTGTCCTGCCGGTTCAGCCATTCGGAAGAGCTGGATGAAACATCTCCCGCCGGACTCGGGCGGTGTGTACGGATAGCCGGAGACAGTCTTCTTGGTGCGCAAAGTGCCGCCTGGCGGGAGGCTCATACAGGAGTCTGTTATTGTTTCTCAGTCTGGATAAAAGCGGAAGATACGGCAGCCATCCGGTTCTATCAGGATGAACATCTTGTCGGTGATCGGACGGTGGCTGCCGGTAAAGGATGGGTCCGTTATAATGTCCCGTTCCTCATACGCGGGTCAGATTCCCCCGTCATGTGTCTCGGCATTGCCGCTTCCGTCCCCCTGTCGTTGTCCGCCCCTCAATTGGAGGCCGGAAGGAACGTGACCCCCTATCAGGCGACCGATGAAGCCTTGTCCTACACGGACGATTACGGTGCCTGGTTCAATAAGGGAGGTATCGGGGGTACCATACAGAATCCCCTGTTGCGGCTGAACGAAGACGGCTCGATCGTTTCACGGGACGGTTCTTTCGTCATCCATCCGGACGGGACGGGCCATTTCGCCTCGGGACGGTTCAAGTGGGGCAAGGATACCATCGAACTGCGCGATGTGACCATCCGCTGGGAAGACCTCGATGAGGAGGCGCAGGAACTGCTCAAGCCCCGTTCCGTCTCCCTGACAGGCGGCACGGCGTTCCATTTCAAGGACGAGCTTTCAGGCGCATGCGAGCCGGAGAATATCCCGCTTGTGGCGACCGAATACAATTTCGAGCCGGAAAGTCGGCAGTGGGAATACCTTGCCGTTGACGGCATATGGAAAGATGCCGGATGCAATGCCGCCGTATTTGAAATGACACCCCCGTTTCATGGCTGGGAAGGGCGCGACGTGCTGACCCTCCGCTACACGGCAACATACCGTAATGAAAAAATCAGTGCGACCCATACCTTTTTCAAACTTTACGACGGATCTCCCTCCTATACTGTTTATGTGGAGTCTGAAAACGGCACGACATTCCGCAACGGAATCGTCTCGACGGTACTCCGTGCCAGGGTGTACAGGGGCGGTGAAGAGATTACATCGCTCATTCCCGACGGCAATTTCCGCTGGATACGGACGAGCCGCGATACGGAGAGTGACAGGATATGGAACGCCGCACCGCGTTACGGCAGGGAGATAGAGATAACCGGCGGGGACGTGTGGCGCAAGGCCGTTTTCGATTGCGAAGTGGAAATAACAAATAACCGATAATCTATTATGGCAGTAAAAGTAGCCCGCGGGCAGGTCACCATCATCGACCAGAACGACGCGGTATCGTTGCAGGCATTCATCGGCTCCTCGCAGCCCCTGACACAGGTGTACAACAGAGACAACAATGCCTATGCCCCTTCGTGGGCGGCTTCTCCCTATCTGGTACTTACCCCTTCGCTCTTCGTCAGCGGTCAGGCGGCGACCGACCAGATCACCTCGGTAGGCAATGCCGCGACGCTTACGGCAGGCGTGAAGAGCGGCTCGGCCAAGTGGTACAAGAACGGTACGGCGATCGTCTCCGGACAGGACAGCTGCACCATCGGCGCGGCATCGGCCAAGTATGCCCTTACCGTCAAAGCCAACCACATGACCGTTTCCGCTCCGCAAGTGCGTTATACTTTCGAGGCGGTTTACATCGACGCCAACGGGCTGGAGATTCCGTTCCGGGCGGAGATTCAGTTCACGCAGCACCTGAACGCCGGAGCGATGATCGCCGCCGTGGCGTATGCACCCGACGGCATCGTATTCAAGAACGACGAGGTGGCGACGCTCAGGGCGCATTGCGACCTGTGGCGCGGAGCCTCTATCGACACGACGAACGTCACCTACGCGTGGGGCATCAAGGATTCGGCGGTATTCGCGGGCACGACACTGACAGCTGCCGCGGCAGCCGGAGCCACGACCATAACGGTCGCTTCGGTAATGAACATGGAGGCGGGAGGCAGGATAACCATAGGATCGGCACAGTACACCATTTCGGCAGTCAACGCCTCCACGAAGGTCGTGACGCTGACCTCCGCACTGAGTGCCGCAGCCGCATCGGGAGCCGCCGTTTCGTGTCCCTACTACAACTCCATGCTGGGTGCCGGCTGGGCATGCCTTACCTCGACCAATCCTCGGGGCGTGACGGCAGGCTGGACGACAAACGAAATCACGATTACGGCAGATGCCGTTCTCAACTTCGAGACCTTCAAGTGCGCCATCAAGGATACGGACACCTCGGCGGGCAACGCCTCGGCGAACAAGGTCGTCTGCGACATCATCTCCTTCACGGATATGTCCGACCCCATCACGGTTGATCTGGTCAGCCAGAAGGGGTTCACCATCAAGAACAACGGCAATGACGTGGATGCCAAAGCCGTGTTATACAGGGGCGGTGAGGAAATCGACACGGGCGGGACAGCTTATACCTATACATGGAAACTGTGGAACTCTGCCGGGACTTCCGTCGTGAAGACCTACACGGGAAAATCCATCACGGTCTCGAAAGCCGATGTGACGGGGAAAGGCGTGCTGATGTGCGAGGTATCGAAATAAACGACATGTCTTACAACGAATACGAGGGTGCCAAATACTTTTTGGGACACCCTCATTGCGTCTGACGTGTTTCCCGACAGGAAAGTCAGTCTCTTGGCATGGATTTCACGATCCCGCTCACGGGGTCGAATTGTACGGCGGCATTGTTGAACAGCCGCTCGATATGCCCGCTGCGGATCATTTCGGAGGTCGGCAGACAGTGAAGGACGGGCGTATCGATAAGGGCTATTCTGTCACTCAGCGAGAGGGCTATATCCAGTTCGTGAGTGGAGAACAGAATGCATTTGCCCTCAGCATGCGCTAACCGTGCGAGCAGGGAACACAATTCGTAACGGTTGGGCATGTCAAGAAACGAGGTCGGCTCGTCCAACAGGATGACGGGCGTTTCCTGAGCCAGAGCACGGGCTATCATAATGCGCTGGCATTCACCGTCCGACATCTTATCCATCGTGCGGCCGGCATACGCCTCCATTCCGACCGAAGAGAGCGACCGCATGACGATTTCCCTATCTTGAGGCTGCATGCGGCCGATCCAGTTGGTGTAAGGGGCGCGGCCGATAGCCACGACATCCTCGCACCGCAGGTTGGCGATGCGTGTGCGCTCGGTCGTGACAAATGCCAGTTGCCTTGCCTTCTCCGGAGTTCTCATGTTTGCGATACAATGTCCGTCGAGCAGGATTTTACCGCAATAATTATGATTCAGTCCGGCTATGGCACGGAGAAGTGTAGATTTCCCCGTGCCGTTCCTGCCAATAAGGGCAGTCAGCTGTCCTCTTTTGAAAGAGGCATCGACCTTATCGAGAAGCCTCTTCTCTGCGTAGCCTATGGAAAAATCGCACAGTTCTATCATACCGTCATCGATTTATTGCGTAAAACCACCCATACGACTATCGGGATTCCCAGCAGTGCGGTAATGGCATTTACGGGCAAAGTGAACATTTTGGAAACGATATCGCAAAGAAGCAATACCGCCGCCCCCGAGAGAAGGGTTCCCGGCAGGAGCACGCGGTGGTCGGCCTCGCGGAAGAGCATCCGCGCGACGTGAGGCATGGCAAGACCGATGAAGCCGATCGGGCCGCAGAAAGCCGTTACCGTGCCGGCCAGCAGCGTCGTCGAGAGAAACAGCAGACCGCGCGAACGGCGGATATTCAGTCCCATCGTTACGGCATATTCCTCGCCGAAGAGCAGGAGGTTGAGCGGTTTGATCGTCCATACGGCCAGCAGCAACCCGACGATGACCGACGGAAGGAGGATGGCGAGCTGCGGCACCGTCACGTCGCCGAGCGACCCCATCGTCCAGATGACGAACGCCTTTAACGCCTCCTCTTTGCTCAGATATTGCAATATCTGCACGACAGCGCTCACGCCTGACGAGAACATCATACCCAAAATCAATATCACCATAATGTCCTTTATGCGGTGTCCGACGGCAGCGATTACGAGCAGCACGACGGCCGCACCCAGCCAAGCCGCTCCGGCGATGCCTATCGACGAGCCGACGCCTGCCAGCACCACGAGCGCCACGCCGAGGCTTGCACCCGAGCTGATGCCCAGCACGTAGGGGCCGGCCAGCGGATTGCGGAACAATGTCTGCATCTGCAAGCCGCTGACCGATAGCGCCGCCCCGGCCAGCAGAGCCACAACCGCCTTTATCAGCCGTATGTTCAGTACGATTTTCGCCGTAGTCCGCGGGCAGTCGCCGCCCGTCAGGGCCGCCCATACGTCGCCGACGGGAATGCGAACCGCGCCCACAGCCAAATCCAACAGGAAGAGGCCGACCGTAAGCACGGACAACGCGGTGAACAGGATGACGGGGCGTGAACGCATCTATTTCAGTTGTTTGTAGTATACGAAATCTTCTTCGACCAACTCGGGGTGGAATATCTTCACGAGGTCGCGCAGAAGAAGGTCGGGATTCACGACGGCCGATTCGTAGTAGTCGTTGCCTCCGGCGGCATTGGTGCGGGCGTTGTTGTTATAGACATAGCCGTTTCGGACGCAGCGGGTATCGGCGAACTTCGGGCAGGCGGCTTTCAGTTCGTCGAGTGTGTTCGCCATGCCGACGTTCAGCCACATATCGGCCTCCGAAGCGAGCAGGTATGCCTCCTCCAAGTCGATAGGCGTCGAAGAGTTGCCCGTGTTCTTCTTGTAGATGTAGTCGCCTCCGGCGTCGGTAATCAGCCGCACGGCATAGTTTTCCGTCGAGGGCATGAACCACGAATCGCCGTAGGGCGTATTGAGCATGACCGACGGGGCATCGAGAACGGCACCGGACACTTTCTGTTTCAGCGCATTGTATCGGATCGGAATATCCGCGAATACCTTTTCGCCCTTCGCGCGTTTCCCGACGACCTCCGAAAGCGCCACCAGCCATTCGGCTTTGCCCAGCGGAGATTCTTCGAGATAATCGCCGACATACATGAACGGGATGCCGAGCTCCTTGAGTTTGCTCTCCATCGCACTGGCCCCGTTCACGCCGAAAAGCAGCACAAGGTCAGGGTCGAGCGACAACAGAAGTTCATAATTGATATTTCCCTCGTAACCCACGTCGCCGATGCTGTCGCGGCGTGCCTGAATGTCGGGATTGGAGATATAGTCGAGTCCCGAAACGCCGACCACACGTGCCGTCTCGCCGATGGCGTCGAGCATGGCGATATGGGTCGAGGACATCGCCACGATGCGCTGCGCATCCCCTTCGAGGACCTGCCCGTCGAAACCCTCGGGAACGGGTTCCCCGTTACGGGAGATGAACAACCGGGTGGTGACGCTATCCGCGCCCTGCCACGGATTCATGACGGAAACCAGCACGCTCTGTCTGCCGTCTGCTCTTTCAATCTTGAATCCCGAGGCATATTCGGGAGCGTAAAGCTGTTTGTTGAAATCGGCAAGTTGGGAACTCTTGCCACGACAGCCTGCAAATGCCAGCGCAAGCAGCACCATCAGGCTCAAATTCTTTAATACTTTCATATCATTACCTTATTTACGTTTACATTATTTTCTGCTTTTCCCGAATTTCGGGGTGATGCCGATGAAGAACTCGAAGTTGATGCCGGGCATAGGACGCGACAGCACCGAGAGATAGTCCTCGTTGAACAGGTTATTGACGGCAAGTTTCAACTGTACATCCAGCGGTTTGAACGACAGCATTTTCTCCAGTGAGATATTGCTCATGAAATACCGGGGCAGGTGGCCTGTCAGCGTGTAATCGTTGCTCGACATGGTGAAACGTTCCGAGTAGTAAGCCCACTTGTAGAGGAACGCCCACGTCCGCCATGACAGCCGTCCTGTCAGCGAGGCGGAGTGCTCCGGCACGTAAGGCAGTTGTTTTCCCACCGACTGGTCGGCGGGCGACATCTTTTCGCCCTCGTTGATGGAGGGGGTCCACGAATAGGAACCGTTCAGGTCTATCAGCCAGTCCTTTGCCGGCTGCACGGCAAGGTTGGCCTTCACTTCGACACCGTAGGCATGGACTTTCTTCACGTTGCGCGGCGAGAAGAACCCCTTGGTCGTCGGCAGCCAGATGATCCAGTCGTCGATGTAGGAGTCGAACCAGCTTGCGCTGCCGCCCAGTTTATATACCCCCTTTTTGCCGACATCGAAACTCACTCCGGCGTCATAGCTGAAGCCGTGTTCGTTTTTAAGGTCGGGGTTGCCGCCCGGCAGAAAGTAGAGGTCGTTCAAAGTCGGAAAACGATAGTTGCGCGATACGGAGGCTTTCACCATCACGTTCCCTTTGCGCGAAATCAGTCCGTCGATGAAGAATGCCGGGATGAGCGGAGCCCATTTGTCGCCCGACATCTCCTCGCGCAAGACCAGCGACAAGCCCAACGGCTCGACAGGCTGCCATTTGGCCGATACAGAACCGGAGAGCTCGACACGCCCCTTGTCATATCCGACGACGGCTTTGTTGCCATCCTGAAGGATGATGTTCTTGTCTTCGCTGCGCACGAGATGCTGGTACACGGATACGTTCGAGGTGAAGAACCATTTCCTGCCGGGCGAGTATTCCGCTTCCGCCTGTCCGTAGAACGTGTTTATCTTGCTCCGCGAACGGGTCATGGAGGCCCAGTTGTCCGGCGCCACCTCACGACGGTAGTCGTAGGCCATCCACGTATGGATATAACCGCCTTTCACGCCGACTTTCCATTTCTCTTTGATATGGTCCCATGACAGGACACCACGAAACGTCTGCTCCCGCTGGCGGTTCTCGAAGGCGGTCTCATCGCCGTAATCGGTCGTGAGCATCGGCAGTTCCCGGTTGGAGTTGATATACCATGCGTTCAACCCGAAACGGTCGCCTTTCAGGGTGTTGTAATATACCTCCTGCAACAGGTGCAGGTCCTTGAACGAACCCGATCGGTTGCGTTCCTTGGGATGATACTGTCCGATGATGTTCTTCTCCTCGTCGTAGATATTTATCTTCTTGTCGTGGTTGGTGTACTTGTAATCGTTGGGCGACGACGAATAGACCGCGCGGGTCGAGACCTGCCATCGGTCGCTGCCGTAGGTGAAGCGGGCGAACTCGTCGAACGTGCGGAACGACCCGATGCCCTGCACGTATTGGGCATGGAAGCCCTCGCCGACCTGCGGCGTAGTACCGAGTTTGACAAGTCCGCCGAGTCCGCCGCCCGTTTCATTCACCGACGACGTGCCATGAAGCAGCGAGGCCTGATCTATGAAGTAGGACGGTATGGTGGAAAAGTCGGTCATACCCAGCATGGGATTGTTGATGCGCATGCCGTTCCACGTCACCTGCGTGTGGCTGGGCGACGTGCCGCGGAAAGCAACGGTGGAGAGCGTGGCGCGTCCGTAACTCTTGACGAACACGGACGAATTGAACGTCAGAATGTCGGCCATCGATAAGGCAATGTTCTCTTTCAGTGCGAGCGAGTCGAACTTCGTCTTCTGCACGCCGATTTCTTTCATCGGGCGTTTGCCCCACACCGTGACCTCGTCTATCTGGTGGATGCGTCGTGTGATTCCCTGCGCGGACAATACGGACGGACAGACGAGCAGTAGCGAGAAAAGTATGTATTTCGTATAAATCATTTGATTCCGTTTTTAGGGTGGGTATTCGCGGAAAAATGTACCGTGGAGGATGCCGGCACGGACGTTTGATGCGGGTCGAACCCATTCTCTTCAAGCAGTTGTCCGTATTCTTCCTCGAACGAGATCTCCTGATGGATTGTATGCTGCTCCTCGATGTGCCGTCTGAGCCGGTGAAGGTCGCTGAACGACACGCTGAACGAGTCGAATCCGGCAGCCCAACCGGAGAAGTCGGCATATTCCGGGGTTTTCTGGTATACCGTTCCCGTGGCGCCTTTCACCTTGTTCACGATCTTGCTGAAATCCCCGGAATTCGGAATCTCGACAAGTACATGCACGTGGTTGAGAAAGGCATTGGCGGCATGTACGCGGCAACCTTTCCCTGTAAAAATCCGTGTCATCCGCTCGAGCATCAATCCTTTTCCCGTTGTCGGAATCGTCATCTTGCGTCCTTTGGTAACGAAGATGAGATGGTATAGGTGTCGTATCCTGCCCATCACTTCCAACAAAATGCGCCGGGGATTATCCCGACATAGAATTCATCGATCAGTTCACCTTCGGACGAGTAGCGGTAGACAATGCCCTGCTGCTGGTAGTCGATGGCATCGGCCACGTAGACATCGCCACGCACGGGGTCGACGGTCAGGCCGTAATAAATCGTACCGCTGTATTCGAGGAACGGGCGCACGGGAACACGTTCCGCATCCACGTCCATCGACCATATGTCCTTGTTGATCCAGTAGAGCTTGTCGCCCGTACCGTTGAGCTGCACCTCCGAAGGCCAGTCGCCCATCTTGAACTTGAACTGCTTCTCTACGGTGAACGTCTCGGCATCGATGCGGTAGAGAGACGGGGCTTCGTAGCCGTAGGGCGAACCCTCGTACCCACCGTCGGTGATCGTCCACATCTTGTGGTTCTTGTCCATTACCAGCGAGGTGGGCTGGATGCCGACTTTCAGTTCTTCTACCACCTGATCCGTTTCGGTATCGATCTTGATGATGCGGTTTTGGTACGACCAGCAGTTGCAATAGACATATTTGCCATACTGCACCATCTGCTCCGTGGAGCCGCTTTCCATCGTCATGTCCGGCACCTGGATGTAACCGGTGATTTCATATTTCTTGGGGTTGATGATGAAGATGCGGTTGTCCCACAATTGGGTGACATAGGCTTTCTCGTCGCTGAGGAAATGGATATAGCGCGGCGAAGTCAGGTTCGTGATACGGCCCACCTCTTTGAACGTATTGAGGTCGATGGCGAAAATCACGTGGGAATTGTTCACCACGACCCAGCCCTTATTGTCGTGGATGCACATCGATTGCGCCACGTCGCCCAGCTTCATGCCGTTGGCACGGAAGAACACTTCATTCTGCACCTGTTGGGTTTCGGGGTCGTAGTACGACAACGTGGCATTGCCGTACTGGAAGTTGCCCTCGTTGGTGATGAACAACCCGGCTCCGGTAGCGTTGAAATCTTCCACCGCATCTCCGTAGTCCCACTCCATGCAGCCCGCCAGCAACAGCGGCAACCCGCATAGAAGAATGATATGTCGTATCAGATGTTTCATTGGCTTGTTATAAACGGGAAAGAGTACCGGTCTTTCGGCCAGTACCCTGTTCCCTTGTAAAATAATGGGTGTTACTGCTGGGTATAGCGACCGGCTTGCATATCCTCGTAGGTGGGGTTATAACCGCAATTGGTTACAAGCCAGTCTTCTTTCTTGATTTGCTCTTCTTCTACAAAAGATTTGAAGAACGTATAATCAACAAACCGTGTCAACCGGATAAATCGAACTCCTGAGAGTTTTGTTAAAGTTGGCATATTGAAAGTCGTAAGCGATGCTGCATTTGCAGCACAAAGTGTTCCATCAATGGCCTGCAATTTGGGGCATGAAATAGTTTTTACGGCACGAACAGTCATACCAACACCCCCGACATGTTCCAATGACGGAAATGTAAAATCTTTATTTGATGCCATAAAATCTAAAGAACCATATAAAATATTATTAATCACCCCTTCTTTGATATATTGAGGATTGCTTGAACAACCGACTGACTTTAAATTCGTAAAATCATAATCATAGTTAGAAACAGCGTTCAGATTACCGATAATACATAACTGACCTCCGACAATTTCCAATTTCGGGAACGAGATATTGTTTGCCATTGTAGTTTCGATGCTTAAATATCCATCTACACTTACCAAGTTAGGGGCTGAAACGCCTTTTTTTGAACCTCTTATAATTTCCATATTCCCGTAAACTCGTTCAAATTGGAATACAGGATCTGTTGTCATATTGCTAGAATACTTAAAATTCTTAATACTCTTAAAATTCAATTCTGGATCTATTCCAACACTTGAACCGGTAATACCGCTCGGAGCTAGAAACATGCTAACTTGCGACATATCCTCTTTTGTGATAATTTTTGAGAATGTAGTCCCGTCTGTAATAGAAATTAAAGGTTCGTTATCCTCAAAAGGTACAAAATTTACTTTGCTCAAATCTAAAATTCGATCAGAACACTCCAATAAACGCAGCAAGGTCAGTCCTCCGAGTTGTTCTAATTTACTCCAATCCGGTAATTTTTTCAAGACTTGGAATTTAGATATTGTCAATGTGCCTTTAACAATCGACAAGTTAGACAGTCCATCTATTTCTTGTAATTTATTATTTCCCGTAGATGTAAAAGCATCGGACGCAATATAACTGGAAACGAGATTAAGGTCGCCGTTTACTACCGATAATTCCGGCAATGAAAGGGTCTCCAACGGAATCGGTATAGAAGCAAAATCCACACTTCCAACTTCTTGTAATTTCGGAAATTCCAAAGAAATCATTTTGCCTAAATTATTAACCCCTAAGCGACCGTTTACTTTTGTCAATTCAGGAATTCTCAAAGATGTGATTTCTCCTCCTGGTTCTCCGTCACTTGTCAGACACTGGAGATCAAAATCCTTTACGACAGTGGTTAATTTAGGGAATTCAAAACTTTGTAGAGATGAAGTCCTGAATATTATATTTCCATCAATCGTTTCAAGGTTGTCGAATTGCACATATGCTACTTGATTGTTGCAGACAACGATGTCGCCAGTAATATGCTGCAAAGATCTCATACTGACCATCTGCAATTTACTGTTGGTCGCAAAGGCAGTTTCAGTTCCTATTTGCAAACCTCCAATTGAAGTGATATTATCAAGTCCCGTAAGATCTTGTCCAACATAACTTTTCCGAATGATGATGTTTCCTTCGACTTCCTTCAATATTTTTAATGCGGCGATATCCGACAATTCTTCTGCATCCTCAGCATCCGACCCGATAATCAAATCACCTTTGATAACCGTTACGTCCGTATCAATGAAAGCCGTAACATCCGCTGTTGTCTTCAATTCCACATCCCCTTCATAGCGAATCTCGTCTTTAATGACTTTATATGTATAATCATTCGCTTCTCCATTGTAAGAGGTTACACGAAACGTTCGTTCCGTATCCCAGTCAGTAATGCTTGCCGGATCGGGAATAATTGTTGCCGAGGATGTGTATTTGAATTCGACTTGAGCATTATTTAACGAAACAGTATATGGAACTGTTATGGTAATTATATTGTCAATTATTTCCGCTGTATAGGATTGACTTGCCACAGTCATCACGACTGATGTGATAAAATTGTCATCGGCATCAGCAGGACTTTCTGGAGTCTGATTATCTTCTGAACATGATAAAAAAAGAAATGGGGCAATGAATAGTAAAAGCCAAAACTGTCTCATATTATTGATTATTAGTTATTGATAAGTCTTCAAATGAAAATACTTCTGTGGATATCTCTCCAAGCCAACCACTTTTCGATAATACTCCACACTGAACTTTGATAAAGTCTATATATTGCAATTTTACTGGAGTCCCGTCATGATATATTGCATTGGCTATTTTGAATCCGTTGCGCTGACCGCTACCATCAATGACATTTCCTCCTACCAGATTATCTGAACCCATATTATCCACATACCCCCACTCATAAGCGTTATTCGCCCAATATCCTGTAACGGGATCTTGATTGTTGCGAGGAGTCAGACGCGTCCCATATAATGTATAGCTATCTTCTTTAATCCAATTGGGATAATAATATTCTTGGCCATGGTATGCATTCATATCGACAGAACCTGAATTACCTTCACTATCTACCCACGGAGTATGTGCTCTGGGTGCAGGTCTATAGTAAGTTACTTCGTAGTCTTGTATTGTACCATCGATGCCGGTTTCAGATCCTTTTAATTCATACCATTCATCGTCTGGCTGGCCATTGCCATTTATATCTTGCATTACCCAAACAATGCCCGGCTCATTTGAGCCACCGCTCGAACTGTTAAAAGCATTTCCTTGTATTGCAAAATCGTATTCTCGGCCACTCGGAGCAATACTATGGTCAAAACCGATGATGATATAACCACCGAAAGATCCCAGTGAAACATGCGCTTTTTTGTTCAATCGTTTCGTTGCATACTCTATGGCTTGTTGGGGCGTCGTTTCATTTCCTATAAATCCGGTATTTTGGGATAACTCATTAATAAACTGTCCGGGAGCAGGAATGAATTCATAAACCTTATCCCAAATACCTGAACTTGTCGCTGTCGCTTGCCGATAGCGTTCTTGTTCCGTTTTTTCTTCACAAATAACCTTAACTGTCGTTGTAATTGAAGTATTACTACGTGTTATGTTACGTGAAAGTGGCTGTGTGTTGGGCATTTTTTCTGTAACAGTAACAGCAACGAAATATTCTCCAGGAGTCGTCGGCGTGAATTTAAAAACCCTGTCGGTAGCGGCTTCCATAATTTTTCCATTGACCTGCCATTGATACTGTGGATAATCGAAATATTCCAGCAAAGGCCGCAAATATACAGGACGCCCTGCAAAAGTATAACGATCCGTAGAAGTTTGTGTATAGGATGGTGTCGGAAACCGTACGGAATAAGGCATTGTTTCCACAACTTCTACGTCGAAATCACGGATTGTTTCTCCGTCTATATTGGATGCCCGGATTGTTATCGAATATGTACCGAGTTCTTTTTCGTGAAACGTATATGCTTTTTCTGTTCCGACGATTTCTCCATCGCGTACCCATTCAATTCTAAAATTTTCAAGATCGTCATGTTGAATATCTGGAGATAAAATATAATCCGTGTTTTGAGGCACTTTTAATCCTTTAGAGGGGATTATGATTGAAATTGTAGGTGGAGTTAACTCCAATACTTCTACTTTTAACTCTTCTTCCGCATAACCCTCTGGTGTATCAACTCGCAATTTGATATATAGATGTTGTTCCTGATTCCATGTATACTTCAATATTGATTCAGATGAAAGAAGTTTTCCATCTACTGTCCATGCATAAAGTGCATTATTCGCATATTTATATGTCGGGGCAATTGTCAGTTCACGCCCAACTTTGATAGTGTAAATGCCAGTCTCACTATCGAGTTCAATTATAGGAGCTTGTTTTATTTCTTCAGTAATTACATCGTTCTTATTACAGCTTGTAATAAAAAACAAAAGTACAAGAATACTAAATATGAAAGCCTTCATAATAAAAAAGGCATAGAACTGAAATCAGTTCTATGCCAAACTATATTAAATTGTTATTCTATTGTAACGTCGTCTATACAAAGATACGCCGGAGTATTGAGTCCATATATAGGATCGACATCAGATCCTTCAAAATTGAATTTTACACTTTGCACATCCGCTACATTAATATCCCAATATGTCCATGTAGTTACGGGGGACACTGTTGGTTTATCATATCGGTAGTCGGCCAACAATTTCGATACAGTGGTGATCAAATTTCCATCTACGTCATAACATTCGATGTTGACTTGGAAATATCCTATATTGTTGCCGTCAGAATCTTTCAGATTACTCAACGGTGTTGCAACACCCGATGTTCCGAACTGATTACCATTTATAATCACACCATAGGTATATGCTGTGTTACAATACCATAAACCCTTGAATTTGCGAGGGGAGTCAAAATAGAATTCAGGTTTGGCCATCCACTCCGTATTTCCGAAATCAGAGTAGCCGTATACAACAGCAAAATTGGAACCGCTGTGACCTGCCCCTGTATTGGCCCCATCTGTGGATGCTGTATTATAGACACTACATTGATTCTCCCAAGTATACCACCAATTAGTTCCAGAAGTCTTGCCGGCAGCAGAATCAGAACGATAATTGTATTTCGACAACGCAATGGCACCACTGGAAAATTCAGTATACGCTCCATAAGAATTGGTTACAGTATTCATGTCGGAGACAAACACAAAATCGGGATCGTATATTTCCCTGATTTGGTTCTCTGCAGTATATCCATAAAGCGTGTAGTAGTTCTCTGCTTTAGGCGAAACCGCCATGAATGTTTCATCGAAGTCATCGAATGTAATGGTTGTAGTGCCATCATCATTAAAGTTGGCTCGGGTTTCGGGAGTTACTGAATCAGTTTGAGGATTCATCAAAAAGTCATCGTCTGAATTACAGCCGGTGAACAGGGCGGTTGCCGTCAACAGGAAAGCTCCCGCCAGAAAGCGTAAATTTCTTTTCATAGCTTACTTGTTTTTTAATAAAACATATTTTTAACAAACACAAAAAATCCCGTTCGCGCAGGTTTACACGAACGGGATTATGTTTGTCTTCAAATATGAGAATGACTCCTACGGCATTCCGTATCTGATCGCAACCCGATTTTCTCCCGCGGGTGTAAATCCTTTTCCGGTCATGGCAGGTCTTCTGACTCGTCCCAGTCGTCGCACCTTCCCAGCATTACACCAGTGGCAGGTTGCGGCAACCTTGAGGGGACTTACAGCAGCGGGTACTGTCCCGGATTCTCACCGGATTCCCTTTTCATCCGTGGCGGCGAACCGCCCGGAACCATTTCCAATTACAAAAATACAAATATTTTTTATAATAATATCATTTACACGAAAAAAAATCCGCAACCTGCCGGAATCATTCCGCACTATACTTTCAGAAAAAGGTTTCATGGCAAAGATTCTCATCGCCCGGGGACAGGCGACCATCTATGTCCAGAAGGACGGGTATACCATAACCCAGTCTTTGGGTGAATACGTGTTCCCCGCGGATGACACGGGGAAGATTCTCTCGTCCGTCACTCTCACCTCGACCGTACGGGTGATGTGCGGGGACGAGGAACTCACGGCCTTTACCATCGGTGCGGTGGGTAAGCCGGCGGGATTCTCATCCGTTACCGTCAATAACGGCACGAAGACCTTAACCTACGTTATCACCGCCGGTACGACGACCCTCGCCGACCACGGAACAATAGATATTCCCGTGACAATTTCCGGTATTGTCTATCATCTGTCGTTCGTCTGGTCGAAAGCCAAGGCGGGTATCCCGGGCAAGGACGGGGTCGATGCCGACATGCTCGACTGGGTCAAGGAGTGGAATACGGGTAAGACGCTCATCAACGGCAACACGGTCATCACCCCCAAACTCTTTGCGGGCACGAAAAACAGCGACGGCACCGTCTCCGGGATAGCCATAGGCTCGTTTACACTCAATACGAAGACCTCCTCGGGAACGATCGCCGCAGAGGCGGTAAACGGCATCTATGGATTTAGGGATGGCTACAAAACCTTCTATGTAGATAACGGCGGTAACGCCCAGTTGGGTTATGGCGACCAGTATGTCAGGTATAACGCCACGACAGGCAAGGTCGAGTTCGGCAGCGGAGTGAGTCTGAACTGGGTCGGTGCGACCTACATCGACAAGGACGGCGTCTTTACCGGAACACTCTCGGCCGATACGATTAAGACGATTTCCATCAGTGCTTCCCAGATCACATCGGGGATTATCGCTGCGGCACGCATCGACACGGCGGCGTTGAAAGCCTCCTTGATTACCGCCGGAAACATCGAAGCTCTGACCTTGAACGTTACAAAAGGGAAAATCGGCGGCTGGACGGTGGATGCCGACTCCCTTTACCGGGGTACGAAGAACAACACTGTGGGGAGCTGCACCTCTGCCGCAGGTAGCATTACGCTCGGCTCGAACGGTATCCGGGGCTATAAATGGCGGCTGGATGCCTCGGGAGCCGGAGCGGTCGCGGGCGGCAACATCGCGTGGGACGCTTCGGGCAACGTCACGTTCGCCTCGACGGTCAGTGCCTTGTGGACGGCACCTATCGGCTCCCTCACCACGGCTTTGGGCGGCAGCGGCTATCCCAAGCTGACGAAGATCACGGCCGACGGAATCTATACCGGCAGTATCACCGCCTCGCAGATTACCGCAGGAACCATCTCCGCCGACCGCATAGCGGCAGGCAGTATAGCGGCCTCGAAGCTCGATGCCGCCAGCATCAGGTCCTCCATCATCAACACGGACTATATCAACGGCCTGAGCTGTACCTTCACCAAAGGAAAAATCGGCGGCTGGATGATCGGGGCTTCGGCCCTCACTGCCACGCATATCTCGATAGACAGCGGCAACAGACGCATCGCGGTGTACGGGGCCAATTCGGGTGTCGCTAGCGGGCAGCGGGTGCAGCTCTACTACAACAGCGACACGGACTTCGGGCTCTATACCACGGACAGTGCAGGGTACTGCGTGGCACAGCTGGGTTCGAGCAACAGCATAGCCGGCTGGACGATCGACACGACTTCCATTCGCAAGGGCAACGTGTCGCTGGGCAGCGACGGCTCGATCATCAACTCCACGAAATGGAAACTGAACAACGACGGTTCGGGGCAGATCGCCTCGGGCAACATTGCATGGGACACTGCCGGGAACGTTACGTTCGGGGCTTCCGTATCGCTGCAATGGAAGAACGACATCGAAGCGGCCAAGGTTACGAACTTCGGCTATCGATATTACAAGAAACTCATCATCAACGGCGACGAAGCGACCTATTATCCAGTCGTTTTCAAAGGTGGCGACCAGAACATCAAACGTACCATTCTCGTCCGTCGGGGATATGCCGAGCAGGCTCCGGTCTCGTGGAACACATCCACGCACAAAGGAGGTCTGATCGTACTTATCAAAACCAACTTCGGCGGTTGGGGTGGCATTGCCTATTCATGGGATATCTATGACCTTTCCGAGACCTACTGCCGGATGTTCGCCGGGGCGCAGCTGTGCGGCAACTACTGCATGTTCGCCGTCTTCCTGCGTGGCGGCGGCGATACGGGTGCCGTGTACCACCTCTACTCCGACCAGCCGATAGAGAGCAGCAGTTATAGTCCTTCGCCGATTCCGGCAGCTCCGCAAATCGCTTACGGCAACGACCTTATCTTCCAGAGCGGTTCCACACAAGCCTATGCCCCCGCGCCGCGCACCCTCACGGCTGCCGTCGAGGAGGAGATCCGCCGCCATCGGTTCATTGCTCTGGCGCAAAGCACGGACAGCACGCTTGCGGCGCACCCGCTGACCTATATCGGCTCGACAGGGATTTACACGGGCACCCTTACCGCGGCGCAGGTCAACGCCGTGGCGATCGATGCCGGCAGTATCAAGACGGGAACACTTTCGGCAGACCGTATCGCCGCGGGCAGCATCAGCGCCTCGAAACTCGATGCCGTGGGTATCAAGTCGTCCATTATCAATACCGATTACATCAACGGTCTCAGCTGCACGTTCACGAAGGGCAAGATCGGCGGTTTCTCCATCGGCAGTGACAACATGACCATAGGGAACGTCGGAGCTGTGGGTGCCATCCCGTTGCAAATCCGTTCCGCCTCCACGGGCAGCGGTTACTGGTACACGGGAGCCTACAAGCCGCTGGGTATATGCCTTACGTGGTATCAGAGCAGCAATGCAGGGCATATCGTCCTCGGGCAGGTGGCGGCATCCGGCAACAGTGTCAAGACCGGATTCATAGGTCTTCAGATGATGTCATGGGACAATCTGGAATACTTCTGCCTCTCGGTGAACTATACCAAAAGCGGCAGCAAGGAGGTATACAACCGTATCGCGGGGTGGGCCTTCGACCACAACCATATCTGGAAAAACAACATCTCGCTGGGCAGCGACGGATCTATCGCCAACTCCACGAAATGGAGTCTGAACAACGACGGGTCTGGGCACATAGCCTCGGGTAATATCTCATGGAATGCCGCCGGCACGGTTACCTTTGCCGCATCCGTATCCGCCCAGTGGACTACGGGCATCACGACGGCGCAGGAACTCGCTTCGGCCATGGCGTTCGGGAAGATGCTCTACCGCGACCCGACTTTCTGGAACGGAAACAACGGTGTCGTGGTTTACAACAACTCCCAGAACGGTATGGTGACCGTTACCCGGCAGCAGGATGCCACGGCACCCAATGACAGCAAGTATGTCCTGAAAATCCAGACCAGCGGCAGTGCCAGCCCTCGCAACGGAGGCTTCTATTTCGGGGCGAAATGCGGTTACCGCAAGGTGCTCGTCGCCCGCATTATCGCCAAGATCCCCGCCGGCAGAAATCTCTGTTGGGCGACGAACAGCGTCGGCACGGGAGGTTCGCACCGGTGGCTTACGTCGAACGCCGGCACGGGCGACTGGAAAGAATACGTCTACAAGGTCGTGTGCGGCACCGCCGATTTTTCCAGCACCCATTTCTTCTACGTGGACGGCACGCAGGGGACTTCCGATACGCCTGTCATCTGGTATGTGGCCTATGCCACGGTCTTCGACCTTACCTCCACGGAGAAATACACGACCACCATCGATGCCAACGGCATTTACACGGGAACCGTACGCGCCAACCAGATTATCGTGGATTCCGCCCTGACTGTCGGAGGGAGCAGCTATAACGGCAGCATCTCCGTCAAGGATGCGAACAATAGCGTAAAGGTCACGCTGGACAGGAACGGTATCACGGCCGTGAGCGGCAAGATCGGCGGCTGGATTCTCGGAACAAGCGCCCTGACCGCTTCGGCTCCGGCCTCGGGGCACCGCATCGTTATGGGGGCTTCAGGATATATTTACCACGACAACCCTTCCACCGGAGTAAACTATTGGGCGCTGAACACGGACGGTTCCGCCACGTTCGGGTGCGGGAAAATCTCCTTTGCCAATGACGGATCGGGTTATCTGGCCAACCAGAATATCAAATGGGACGCCTCGGGAAATGTCACGATGACGGGCACCATCAACGCCAATGCCGGCACCATCGGGGGATTCGTCATCGGTCAGGGGCGCATCGGCTCGACGGCGACAGGAACCGGCTCAGGCGGCGGCCTTGCCATCTACGACGACCTGTTCCGCGTGGGGGACACCATTTCGTATGTCCTGTTCGGCAGCAACACCATACCGGCATCCGCCGGCGGATCATGTGCCACCGGACGTATTGTGAACAACAAGGTGAACAGCATCTTTAATAACAACTACGGGCTTTATATCGATGTCAAAAACGGTAACCGTAACTACGGAATATGGTCCAATGCCTCTGTTATAGCCCCTGCCTGCATCGGCAACAAGATCAAGAATGTCTATTTCACAGGCAGCGGTTACACGATCGATTTCTCGCAGTTCAACATCTTTTTCGTTTATGCCAACCAGAAGTACAGCGTGACCCTGCCGTCGGCATCGTCCGTGGCCACCATGTTCGGTTACTCGACTCTGCCGTCGGACTTCGCCTGCATATTTACCCTAATTTACAACTACAACTGGGGGAATAGCCTTGTATTCACCAATATCCGTAACCACAACGGGGATCTTGCCAGTTACACGTTAGCCAAGGGAGACTCCATTACGGTATTGTGCGCCAATTACCCCTCGTTCCATTACCAGATATTAAATCACTCTTATTAAAAACTTTTCTGCTGGGAATATCCCTACACTTAATAAAAACAGAAGCGAATTATGAACATCACCAACGTAACGGTAACCAAGGTTGCCGAAGAGAGCACGGAGAATGCCGACTACCAGTTGGAATATTCCATCGTCAATGACGCGCTGACCCGCGTCCACGCCTCCATCCGCAAGAAGGATACGGATGGCTCGGGGAACGCTCCGCAGATAGGTATCATCTACATGGAACAAGGCGTTATTTCATGCAACATTCCTATGGGAGAGCCGCTTGCACCCCTGTTTCATGATTTCGATACCATGATCGACGAAATAAAAAAGAGTAACGTACAAAATGCATAAATAATATGGAACTGTCAGTCAAAGACCGCCTTTACCTGCCGTCCTTTTTGCCGGCACGGGGCAACTTCAAGGACTTCAACCTCAAAAAAGAGATTCTGCGCAAGATCGCCATTCCGGACGAGGAGCGCAAAGCCATCGGTCTTCACGAGAATGCCGAGGACAAGCGCATCGAATGGGATGTGGAGAAGGAGAAACCGCTTGCCGTGGAGTTCTCGGGGGACGAGATGGAGTATCTCCGGAAAGCCTGCGAACGCATCTCGGACGAGGAGCTTCCGGACGATATGTGGGCTACCGTGTCGCGCATCTACGATTTCATTCAGGAGAAGTAAACCATCCTTTCTTTCTGCCGCTACTCTTTTGAAAAGAGTGCCCGGTCGTACTCTGATGTATGGTCGGGCTTTTTGTTGAAGTATCGTTCATGGCAAGACAGGACATAACAATGGACGCCGAATACGGTGAGGTGGAGACTTCCGGCAATATCGCCGGCAAGAGTTTCTACGACTTCCGCCTGCTCGATGCCGTCGCGGGTGCGGACAACGACACCTTCCGCTACGGAGAGATTACCGTCCCCGTCGGCTTCGTGTACACGTATAACGACGGCAAAGGGTTCCATGTCAGGATTCCCTATACGCCCGACATGCGCCGCCTGACGGTCCGTCTGGTTATGGAAAGCGGTTCGGGCGGCACGGAGTACCTGAGAAATCCTGCGACGGGCAAACATTGGTTTCCCGTCGTGGCGGAGACGGAAGCCGGCACGGCCGATATCGCCCTGGCCGCATTTTTCTCCCTCAATGAGAAGGGAGTCTACAACCTGCTGTCACGGGACGGTTACCTTGCCGTGTACAGCGGCTCAGAGACCGACTTCGAAATAGGAGCCGCCAAAGCCCAGAACGAGACGTTTCTGCTGAAAGCTTCAGCCGGAAATCTCTACCAACATTCTACGACAGGTGTCGGCCTCGTCGACTACCTGCATTCGAGTCTGGAAAACAACGGTCTTGCCGCCAAACTGCAGTCGGAATTCCTGTCGGACAAGGTCGTCATCAAGAATGCCTATATGGATTCTGCCACGGGAGAGCTGCTTTTAGAAACCGAGGAAAAGGAGGAGAACGATGGGTAAGTACAGGGTCGTAGCCGGACAGAATATCTACGATGTGGCCCTGTACCTGTACGGCAGCATCGAGGGAGTCGTGGATTTGCTCATCAACAACCCCGATCTCTCCTTCGCCACGACATTGACTGCCGGCCGGGAACTTGTCTACACGGACGATTTCGTTATCCGCGCCGATGTAGTCGCCTATAACGGGTTGCACGGCATCGTCCCCGCTAACGGTGAACGGCATGTCTATCCCAAAACGTTCACCTTGCCGCTTGCTGTCGTCCTCACGCTCGCTGCCGGGATCATCACCGTGCAGTGTGCCGTTTCCGGTGCGGGACAGCTGGAAATCGACTGGGGCGACAACAGCGACACCGAGACCGTCCTCCTCGCGGACACGCCGCAGCTGCTCACCCATACCTTCGACAACAAAGTCAGGGACAGGCGTCGTATCCGTTGGTTTACCGATGCCTGCTTCCGGAGTATCGACTGGAGCGGGCTCAAACCGCGGTCGTTGGTACTGGTGCAGACACTGCCGGTGGAGGAGCTGACGCTCACGCACGCCACACTCTCCTTGGAGAGCCTGCGGCTGCTTTCCGGAACCTACAGCCTGAACCTGTCGAATTGCGCGTTGGCCGATCTTGCACCGCTTGCCGAATGCCGGGAACTGATGACACTCGACCTCTCCGCCGCCCGACTGAAACCGACAGTCATAGATCATTACCTGACAACCCTTGTGGAACATTACGGCGACCGACGGAATTGCACGGTCATTTTACCTACAGCCCCGACGGGAACCTATCGGGAGCCGGACCGGGATACCGAAACGGGGCGCTACCGTATCGCCTCGGGCATGGAAGCCGTATGGGTCATCCTGCACGAGGAGGCCTGGAATGAGGGTGGCGCGTGGAAATTCATTATCGACGATATAACCTATACAGTGGAATGAGCCGGACGATTAAGGAGATATACAATGAAGCCGTGCAGGAACGCAACCGGCGGCTGGAACTGACGGAGTTCGCCAGCGACTCGAAGCTGTCTGTCATGAACGGTATCCTATGGACCGTAGCCGCTGTCATCTACAGTTTCGAGACGCTGCTTGATGTCTTCGCGGTGGATATCTCGGAAGCCATCAACAACCGGATCAACGGCACGCCGGACTACTACGCCAATGCGCTGCTGCAATACCAGCAGGGCGACGAGCTGACCGTCCGCGAGGACGGACTGGCTTTCGGGTATGCCCAGGTCGATGAGACCAAACGCATCATTACGCAGGTCTCCTATGTGGAGAGCACGGACGACAGCAACCTCGACAGCAAGCTGGTACTGAAAATCGCTACCGGCACGAAAGGACATCTGGAAGCTATTCCCGCCGAGGAGCTGGTGCCCATCAATGCCTATATCGGCAAGCTGAAATTCGCCGGCACACGCATCGAGGTCATCTCGACCAAAGGCGACGTGCTGGTGCCGCGTCTTACGGTCTTCTACGATGGTGCCGTTCCCGAGGCGGAGATGTACGACAGCATCGAGACCCGTATCCGGGACTACATTATGGGCATCGACTTCGACGCTGCGGTCTATGTCTCCCGCCTGACGGATGCCATACGCCGTGCCGAACACGTTACAGACGTCTATATCGACGAGACGGCAATCCCCGAGCAGGGCGTGTTTATTGCTTGCCACGATACGGACGGGCAAATCCAGCCCCTGCAACGTGTCGGCCGCATGACATACACCGCCTCGGGCTACCTGAAAGAGTCCTCGCGCAAGGACGAGGAGTCGGAACTGCCGACCTTCCGGGAAGCCATCACGCTCAAAGTCGAAAACCATGAGATATAAGCTGCCCATAGACCGTTCGGTGAACCGGCTCGTGCCGCACTACCTGTCGGGACGGCGGTTCATCCTCTTCGTGCAGAGCTGCCTCTATCCCTTGCAAAGCCTGAACGAACGGTTCCGTACGTTTGCACGGGAACGGCATATCGAGGCGCGCATGACCTCACAGGTCATCTATTTCGAGTGGTTCCTGAACTACCGGTTCGGTAAATACATCAAGGACGGCAAGGACCGCATCTTCATCAAGGACAGCACGAGTGTCGGTGTGGACCTGTACCACGAAGGGGCGGAATACCAGCGTCCTTTCACCGTATGGTACAACGGGGAACAGGTTACAACGGACAATGAGGCGGAACGCCCCCGTCCGTTCTACCTGCTGGCGGAAGAGAAGCTGATCAACAAGGTCAGCTTCATGGTCTGCGTCCCGCCCGTCACCATACCTCCGCGGGAACTGGTCTATATGCTTTCCTATGTGGTGAACACCTATAAGACAGCAGGCAAGACCTACCTGATCAAGATCGACGAAGACGAATACACCCCCAATAAGAATACAGGACAATGAAAGAATATATTGCGGAAACCGGCGGACGGTATACCTACTCGGACGATATCCTGAACTTGCAGGAACTGGCTCTCAGCATGAGTGCCGTTTTTGACGGCTGCTCGGACTTCATCATCTCCGGATGCGAGATCGAGGGTCCCCGCGTCTCCCCGGGTTATGTCTGGCTCGGCGGAAAGGTACGCCGTTTCGACGGCTGCGCCGATGCTGTCTATCCCTATTATATATACGAAATCAACCGGCATGAATCGGTGGTCTACGCCAATGAGGTCAACAAGCGCGGGCGTACCTGTTATCTCTGTGCCGGAGCCAAGGCTGTCCCGGATACGGTCGATCCGGTTACTGACAAACTGCCGGCGGCCATCGAGGTGACGGAGAGCTATGCACCCCGGTTCATCGACAAGTTCTTCGGCCGCTATGCTGTCCTGCTCGATACACCTTTTGCCCGGCAGACCGTCAAGAAGGATCTGGTGCTGGCCGGAACGTTCACCGGGCAGAAAGAAATCAGCTCCAAGACCGCCGTCTCCGTCAGCGGCGGGAACGGCTACATGCTCAAAGGCATCGTCAAGGCGGACGGCCATGCCGCCATCGGTGCCTACCTGCACGGTCTGCTTGTCAACGAGATTGTCATCCGGACGGACGGCACGTTCAGTTTCATGAAACAAGGCAAGGAACTGGCCAGGGTTACGGAAGACGGCATATCCTGCGGTACTTCGCTGAATGAAAACGCCCGGATCGGGGCTGTCCGCATCAAGGGATACGACATCTATAACACCTCGGATGTGACGGATGAGGGTTGTATCCGTATCAATTACCACGGCACGGAGGGCGGCGGAACAAAATACCGTGACTTTGCCGTGCATGACGGAAAAGCCTGCACCACACCTGTTTTGAAAGTCATCGGGCGTACCGCCACCCTGCAGGTCGGCGGACTGCTCTCCCTGCAAAGCACCGGACGGGGTATCGATATTCAGAATACCGCCTATACGAAAGACAATGCCAGGCTGACAAACCTGATTACCTGGCGCGACAGTGCCGCCGCGCTGCTCGCCACCGTCGGCTTCGACACCGCTGACAGTTTCCGTTTTGCGCTGAGGAACGCTCTGGGCGACATCGTGCTTGCCCCTTTGGGAGCGGTGGATGTGCTCGGTACGCTTAAAATCAACGGAAAATCCGTGTCCGACACCTATGTGACCGTCAGGGCCTTTACGGAGGCGATGGGAAAGAAAGTGGATGTGGTAGAAGGCAAACAGCTCTCTACCGAAGACTTCACGACCGAATACAGGAAGAAACTGGCGGCTATCACTACCGGAGAACTGACGGAGGGCGGCGAAGGTTATGTCACATCGGGAACCGTCGCGGCGGCTTTGAAAATGAAACTCTCCGCCGACGGGAACCTTTCCGATGTCATGGACAAGGCTGCCGCCCGGAAGAATATCGATGTCTATTCCAAAGCGGAAGCCGGGGAGGTATTTCTGGAAATCTCCGAAGGATTGAAGGAGCTGGTGCGCCTGACGGCGGACGAGATCAGCGGGCTGACGGCAGAGGAAGCCGCCGAACTGAAAGCAAAGCGGCAGGCGGCCGTCAGGGATACCCTCGATGCCGAAAAGAAAGGTACCGGGGAGCTGAAACTGGCCAAGACCTCGAACCTGTCCGACCTTCCGGACAAGGGCAAGGCACGCAAGAACCTCGAAGTCTATTCCACGGCCGAGATAGACCGGATGATGGACGGCAAGCTCGGGACTGACTCCGCTTACGAGGGCATTGTCTTCACACCCGAACTCAGGGACAAACTGCTGGAAATCAAGACCGGTTCGTTCGCCTACATAGATGAAGGCGGCATTTCGCACGCGCAGGTCGAGGGATACGTGATGACCTCGCAGGTTGTCAGGGAACTCAAGAAAAAGGCGGAGCGGCTGATGGGCGGCTACAACGCTTCCGAAAAGGATACCATCGCCACCAACCTGAACCTGTATACCAAGGCCGGGGCGGACGCCCGCTTCGCCGCGCTTGAAAACCTGTTCCAGGATTACATCGACTTTTTGACCGGGCAAGGAAAATCCCCCATGGAAGCCCGGCAGCTCCTGCGGAACAAGTTGGACGTGCTGTCCAAAGACGAAATCGTCAAGGACTACCTGCGCAAGGACGGCAAACTTTCCGACCTGTCCTTGCCGACAGCGGAGGCGAAACGGCAGGCCTGCCGCGCTATCGGAGCCGCCTATGCGGAAGAATACCAGCCCCTGCTGGCGGATACGGGATGGATGCACATGGAGAACAGCGGCTCGGGAACAGATACCCAGGGGCTGTTTATCCGCCAGATCGGGAATATCGTGTCCATACAGGGGTATATCAATACCGCACGCAGGGACGGCAGCAACTGGGGCGGCATCGTTGCCGTCATCCCGAACAAGATACAGCCCCCGAGATACAGCGTGCGCTGCAGCGCCGCTGACTGGAACGATGACCACAAGTACAACCGGGGCTCCTCGTTCACCATCTACGGCGGTTCGCGCAGGATACAGCTTTACGAGCGCGGTATGTACAATGTCAATGTAGAACTCAACTTCACCTATTTTGTATAGTCATGAAACATAAACTCAATGTAAACGGCGATATTGAAAGCCGCCGGAGGATTGCGGAGCGCAGGAACGTTCCCGTCCGTGAAACCGTACAGCAAACCATTCAACCGCAACATCATGAAACAGAAGAAAATCAGGCGGCAGCCGCAGAAGAAACCGTCTCCCCGGCAGCAGAAGCCCCGAAAGCGAGAAGACGGAAGACCGCAGGGGACGCTTAAGCGCTTTCCTTTCGACGAGACACGGATAGGCTTCATGCTCCGGTATGAGATGCCGGTAGTCTATCATCTGCTCCGCAGGTTATGCGCCACGCAGCAGCCCTTCGAGCCGGACTGGCAGGTCATACGGTCGGTGGCGGAGGCATCGAAAGACCCTTCCTGCGGCAAGGCGAAGTTCCGCCGCTACCTGGACGAGTACCGCCGGGACGGGGTCTATTGCCGGCGCGGGAAACGGCTCACGCCGGAGCGCAAAGCCTACTATGAAGGCATATGCCGCCGCAAGAGAGAAGAGTATATCCGCCGGAACCGCAGGAGGCTGCTTGCCGAAGCGCGGAACGCGCCGGGCGGCGACAGACTGCTCGGAGAGATTAAAAGCATTCTTAAAATGAAACGGTAATGCGCTGAAGGACAATGCCGGTGAGAAACATTCATGTACATGTATGGCTGTTCCGGGTAATTTGCCTAATTTTGTATTCCACGGTCGCTGCAAGACCTTTCCATATTGTCAAATGAGTATCCTCTTTCGGGATACGGTCAGCGAGACATCCTCTCCCAATTTTATCAGTTGAACGCGGACGGTGCAACCGAACCCGTCCGTCCTGTTACCAGTTTCTTTGCGATGCGGGTATACCGTGTCGCATTCTTCGGGCATTTTTAAATCCATAAAACAAAGCGTTTATGCAAGAAGAAGAAAAGAACAACGGCATGGAAGGCATGTCTGTCGAGGAAATGTTCCTCGGCGTTCAGGAATCTTATCAGGAGGCACAGTTGCGTGCCCAGGAGGAGAACAGGGCGTTCGCCCGTACGGAGTTCTTCCGCATGGACAAGTTCGGGACTTACCGTCTCCGTATCCTGCCCATCGCTCCCAATCCGGACGGCTCGCCGACACGTCCGGGCTATGAGTATCCCGTCCACCAGCTGCTTCTGGAGCTGGAGAAACCCGCTACGGGGAACAAGCCCCAAAAGATGTATGTCACTGTCACCCGCGCTACCGATGCCGGATATAGCGTTGATCCCATCGAGACTTACCGCCGCATGGCCGTCGAAGCCGCAAAAGAGGACGGGGACGACAAACTGGCGGAAAAGATTGCCGGGGGCTCGTTCGGAGGCGGTCTGAAATACAGTTACGGCCACTGTCTCTATGTATTCGACCTGGGTGAACGAGCCAAAGGCGTGCAGATGATGACCCTTTCCCATGCCCAGTTCAAGGATCTGGATGAGAGGAAGTTCAAGCTGTGGAGCAAGAAACTGGCCAAGAATCCGTCTTACCCGTGCCCGATTTCCTCGGTGTATGACGCCTATCCGGTGGAGATTGAAAAGCGCAAGAACGGAGCCAAGACCGAGTATGTCATTTCCATTGACAACGAATCGGAACCGGTACCGTTGACCAAGGAGGAGCTGACCGCCCTGATGGGTGCGCCGCGTATCCCGGAAATCATCTACCGCTACACCCGTTATCATCTGGGAGCCACCGTCGAGTTCCTCAAACAGTGCGACGGTATCTACGGCATGTCGCTCATGGAGACGGATGAAATGAAGACGGTCATCGACACGCTGGACGGTGAACTGCCCAAGGAGGATATATCCGCGTTCTCGTTCGACCGCCGTACGAAAGATAACAGAGAAAACGGGCGTGAAGGCGGAGGCATCTCGCTGGACGACCTTTTCGAACGTTATGACGAGCTTCAGCGGCAGGAACTCGGTGAGAAGACCGAGGAAGGCCAGGAGCTGCGTGCGATGATCCGCGGCTACATCGAGCAGGAAGGGCTCTCCGTGCGTGTCACACGCTCCACGAGCAACCGGGAACTACTCGACCTGATCGAAAGCGAGATGGAGGGTCCGAAGCCCAGTGACGAACCGGAGGATGTCCCCGGGGAGGAAGAAGAGCAGCCGGAGGAAACGGAAGAGCGTGCCGGGCGTCCCCGCCACCGCAGATAAGCCTTTCACAAGTTCTTGAATTCTAATCCGACGGGAGGCATCCGGGCCTCCCGTCCTAATCACAATCACTTAGTATGAAAGAGAACAAACCCTGCCTTTTGTTATTGAATGACATCCACATCTCGAAAGACAACATCCCTGCATTCCAGGCCAACTGGCAGGAGGCCATGGGAATTTGCAGGGAACGGGATATCCGGGAAGTGGTTGTCGGAGGAGACCTGTTCTTTTCCCGTGCCGCCCAGACACTCGATGTCCTGCTGGCCGTCAGGGATATGCTTGTATCCGCCGCGGACCATGACATTCATGTCACGCTGGCGGAAGGGAACCACGACAAGGTGAACCAGGAATCCCTGCGCGGATATTGTCATGTCTTCGACCGGCATCCGAATGTGACTGTCGTGGATGAGTACCTGACCCTGTGCCGCCCGGAATGGAAGTTCGCGCTCCATGTAATGAGCTATTTTCCGGAAGACGGCTCTTTTGCCGAAAGGCTCGGACGATTGGCTGCGGAAGCGCTTTCCGGAGAACCGGAGCACTTCCTCTACATCCATGAGGGTATCAACGGGGCATTGGCACAGCCTTCGGAAAAGGAACTGCCTGCCAGGATATTCTCTCCTTTCGACAAGGTCTTTGTCGGCCATTACCACAACCGTACCGTCATTCCGGGGACGGGAATCGAATATATCGGTTCCTCGCGCCAGCATAACTTCGGGGAGGACGAGGAGAAAGGATACACGGTGCTGTATACGGACGGCACGTACGAGTTTGTCAAGAACCGCGTGAACATGCGGTACCGTGTCATGGATATGCCGGCGGAACGTGCCGGGTTGCACCTGATGGACGAGCTGCGTGAAATGGAGGCCGATGGTCGCTACAAGGTCAAGGTGCGTGTCCATGCACCTGCCGCCGCGATGAAATCGGTGGACAAAGCCGCCTTGCTGGAAGCCGGAGCGGCGAAGGTAGAACTGGTTGCCGATGACGAGCAGCTGCCGGAGGCGGTATCCTCTTCGCTCTTCGAGAAATTCGACAGCCGCCGCATCCGGGAAACCTACGAGGACTTCTGCCGGGAGAAACAGATCGAGGATGTGTCGATGGGATTGGAGTATTTATCTAGAATAGAAAACAGATCATGTGGAAATTAAAGACGATAGAAGCCGAAAATCTCTGCGCCTTCCGTTCGCTGTCCTACATGCTGCGGCAAGGCGTGACGACATTGATTTTCGGCGATAACCGGGACAATGAGTCCCAGCAGTCGAACGGGGCCGGCAAGTCTGCCCTGTTGGAATGCATTGCCGTGGGTATCACGGGCAGCCCGCTTAGAAAGATACGCTCGGAGGAGATTATCAACGATGCAGCGGAAGAATGCCGTATCGCTTTGCGTTTCATCAACGATTCCGCCGCCGAGGAACTGCTCGTCAACCGCCGTATCCCGCGCAAGGGGGCTTCCTCTGTCAGCTGTACGCTTTACCGTGGCGGCAAGCAGGTGGTAACCGATGAAGCGGTACAGCCTTCGGTGGATGCCTATAACCGGTATATTCTTGACAAACTGGGTATCACACGCGACGAGCTGCTCAACAATTTCATCCTTTCCAAATACCGGTATGAGGATTTCCTCTCGTCATCGGACAAGGAGAAGAAAGAGGTCATCAACCGCTTTTCCAACGGTATCCTGGTGGATGAAGCCATCGCCAAAGTGGAGGAAGACATCGTGCCGCTCTCTGAAAAGAAACGGCAGGTGGAACTGGAACTGGCCGGGTTGGACGGGCGTATCGGGATGTTACAGGAGCAGATACGCAAGGAGGAGGAAGCCGGAGCCGAGCGGGGGCGTACCCGTGTGGAACGTATCATGGGACTGGAAACGGCCATAGCGGCCAAGAGGGAGCAGATCCGTACCGGGCACGAGAACGTGGACAGGCTTGAGGAACAGCTTGCCGGAGTGCAGCGGGCGGACGAGGCTTTGCAGGAACTGGAAGCCGGAGATACCGCATTGGAAGCATGTCTGGAAAAGATAGCGGAAATGATGTCCCTCTTTCCCGATGCCCGGCAGACGGACTGGGACAAGGTCATTGCCGAAAAGAAAGGACGGTTACAGACCGCCACAGAGCGGCTGAAGGATTGCGATGCCGTCTTGAAGCAGGCGGAACAGGAACTGAAAAACAGGACTGACGGCTGGGAACAGTTCAAGAAGGAGTATGCCGCATTCTGTGAGGCATACAGGGATCAGTCCGATACGACTGCGGAGAGACTGCGGGAAATCGACATCCGTCTGCGCGACCTGTCCGGCAGCATCGAGGAACTGCGTCATAAACGGCGTATCGTTTCTGCCGGTATTGACGGCCTCTCGAACAAACTGGCCGGCTCCATCACCTGTCCTTTCTGCGGGCATGAGTTTCTGGTGGCAGAACCACAGTTCGACATCGAGGCCGGCATGAAGGAACTGAAGCTCCGTCAACGGCAGCTCACGGAAATCAACGGCCGTATCGATGAGAAGCAGGAGGAGACGGATGCCGTGGAGTTGCAGCAGAACCGGCTGAACCATGAGCGCCGGATATTGGAAGGCAGACGCACCGGATGGGAGGAGCAGCTGGCCGGGCACGAACGGGCCATCAGGAATGCCACCCGCCACGTGGAAGAGGTGGAAAGCGGGCATAAACGCATCGCTTCCGAAATTACCGCCCTGCAAAGTGAAATCGAAGGTGTCCGCCGCAAGGTATTCGACGAGGTGTTCGGATTCATAGACGAGCGCAATGCCGCACTGAACCGCGGCATACGGGTAGGCAAGGAAGATATACAGGCTGCGGCCTGCGCCATCGACACTTTGCAGGCCACGATCCGGGAGCTGGATGAGGCGGCTTCACCCGACCTCATACAATCGCTCAAGGACACTCTCCGTGAAACGCGCGGGAAGTCCAACGAGGCGGCAGGGCGCAAGACGGCCGTCGATGCCCGGGTCCGTGCCCTGGAGATACAGCGGGAACGGTTCGTGCAGTTCAAGACCTATCTGGCCAACACGAAAATCGAGGCGCTCAGCCGTATCACCAACGAGTTCCTGCAAGACATCGGCAGCGACATCCGTATCCGCTTCGACGGGTATACCGTCCTCAAGAGTGGTAAGGTAAGGGAGAAAATCTCCATCTCACTGCTGCGCGACGGCATGGACTGCGGCTCGTTCGGCAAGTTTTCGGCAGGCGAAGCCGCCCGTGTGAATTTGGCGACCATCCTTGCCATGCAGAAACTCGTGAACAGCAACTGCGACGGGGACAAGGGACTGGATCTGCTCGTGCTGGACGAGATACTCGAGGCGGTCGATGAAGCGGGGCTGGCCTCCATGTTCGAGGCGCTGAACTCGCTCGGCGGTACCGTGCTGGTAGTCTCGCACGGGAATGTGGCTGAAGGCTATCCGCATAAACTGGTAATCGTGAAAGAGAATGGCGAATCGAGACTCGGAGAATAGCGTACTGACCCGGGAGCAGGTACTGGCGCTGGACATCGCCACGCATACCGGATACTTCTCCCTGCATGAGGCCGGGACATGGAACTTCACCGAAAGCAAACGGCGCAACGGCAACAAGATGCACGGCGCTTTCAGGACTACGCTGCTCTCGCTGCTCCGTCGTTACGGCATCCGCCGCGTCGTGGCCGAGGATGTGAGCGTGAACCGCCATTTCTACGACATGCGGCGGCTCTCGGAACTCAGGGGTATCCTGCTCGAAGTGTGCGATGAACTGGATATCCCGGAACCGGAGTTCGTCAACCCGGCTGTCCTCAAGAAATGGGCGACGGGAGACGGACACGCCACCAAGACGCAGATGGTCGCGGCCTGCAAGGACAGATACGGTATTGTCCCGGTGGATGACAATGCGGCGGATGCCTGCCACCTCTTCTACTATTACATCCGCAGGCACAGGCTGTGACAAGCCGACAACGGTTTGGATTTTTTCCGGGCGGCGGTAATGCTGCCGCCCGTTTTTTCAATTGACGCTCACGGTAGCTGACAGATTAGGACATGAGATTCATTATCAACCTTTTCAGTCAGTGGAAACGTGGAAAAGAAAGATGTGTTTATTGCGGTTCTCCAGCCTGAAGACGAATCCGCGAGACAGAGGGCGGAACTTCTCAGAAAATATGTGATGCCGCACAAGAATCTGATATACAGCATTTGTATCAAATATACCTATAACCAGGAGGACATCGAGGACAACTACCTCGAGGCGTTGGCCAACTTCTTCAAGTATATGGACAGTTATGACCCGGCCCGTCCGGTAAAGACCTGGATCTATGCCGTGACCAAACGGCTTGTGGCGGACCTGAACAACCGCAACAGGAACCGCATGCCCCCGGACGACAATATCGACATTTCGGAAATATCCTCTTCGCTGTCGGATGAGGACGAACCGTCGGGAAACAGCATGGGGATGGACAACTACCGCGAGTTCTATAACGATGACATCCTCTGGGCACTGGACCGGCTCAAACCGATTTACCGGGAAGCCCTGCTCTTGCAGCAGGCTGGTTACAAACTCGGGGAAATCATGGAAATCACCTATAACAACGGTACTTTGCAGACCAGGAACGTAGAAACGGTAAAAAGCCGCATCTTCCTAGCCAAGACGCAGCTGCGCAAACTATTGACACGCGATGGAGAGAAAAGAATGGATTGACGGATGCCGGAGGCTCTTTACACGGCTGGTCCGCACCACGGTGTGGGCGGATTTTGTGTTCCCTACCGGCGGCAAGTCGGACAGGCAACTCGGGATGTGTTTCGACGGCTTGTGCCGGGAGGTCGTCTCCGTCAGTGCGGAACGCCTGTCCGACTTCTGTATCTGCCAGACATATGCCATTTCCGGATATGATACCGCGTATCGCAGGAAATGGAACGTCTCCCATTCATTCGGAAAGAAAGCCATCGGCCGCTATCTCCGCTCGGGAAAGGAACGCCGCTACCGGGAGGACCGGTGGCTGAAGAGTTTCGGGCTGTCACGGCATGATTTGGCGCGGGCAGTGGAAGACCGCCGCAGCCATCCGTTCGGGCGTTTTATTTATCCGGAATACGAGGAGACGACCAAGCGGCGACTGCTCTCCACCGAAGCGGGATATCTCGTCTGTGCGCTCTCCACGCTGATGTGGACGCCTTTCTCCCCGTCATGCTCAAAATGTGCGAAAGCGGAGCCATGCCGCAGAAGGACACAGGCGCGCTATCCGGAACTGTACCGTATCCGCTGTGAGGCGTGGCGGAAAAAGGAGGCGAAGCCATGAGTGCCGTCAATCCGCTCAGTGCCGAGTTCCTGTATGAACTCTATGCCACGGCGCTCAGACAGGAACCGTTGTGTGCTGTCCTAGCCCGGCATATGCGTAAGGAATACCTGCCGGACCGTTCGTTCCAGCAGGTACAGGAGGCGATAGCCGTACACTTCAAGACATACAAGACACCGCCGTCGTATGCCGTGCTGGCACAGACCTTCCATGAGGATTACGACGCCATCGAGCTGATAGACACTTTCCGGGAGTATGACGAGGGACAGAGTGCCGAGGTGATGACCGACATGCTGGAGTCCTACATCAAGGGGGTCCGGTTGCAGTCGGTCTATGCGGAGGTCGGAAAACTGTATAACGAGAACAAACAGGACAAGGCGGAGAAGACTCTTCGGGAATATGCCGAGTGGCTGGCAGGGTTCACGCTGAAGAGTTCCTCGTTCGTCGATGTGGCCGCGACTTTCAAGGAGCGTTTCGAGAGGAACCGCCGGCGCGAGGAGGAAGAGGAACGCTCGGCCGCCCCTCGTGTGTCCCGCTTCTACATCCCGTATCTGGATGCGCTCAATGCCGGACGTAACCTGCGAGGTCAGCTGACCTGTTTCCTGGCCAGCACAGGCGTGGGAAAGTCGCACATCGCCAAATGGATCGGTGTCAGGGCGGACATCGATGACGGGCTGCATGTGCTGCATTTCCAGCTGGAAGGTTCGGAAGAAGAGGCGTTGAACGCCTATTCCGGCGGACTGATTTCCAGGAACGCCTACTATTACGAGCGGGGAAAGATTTCGGATACGGAGATGAGACATCTGGAAAAACTGGTCGCCTCGTATGCCGGAAGCATCACGGTGCGCAGTTACCCGCGTTTCAATGCCCAGGTCTCGACACTCGACATCAAGAACGGCATTTCGGAATACAGGAAGCTCAAAGGATATAATCCGGACATCGTGATTGTGGATTCGATGGACTTGCTGACGGATGCCAACCGCCGTTCATGGGGAGCCGACCATGAACGGGCGAAGCGTATCGCGGTGGCTAATGACCTGAAGGACCTGGCGGCGGACGAAAAGGTATGGATGGTGGTGACTTACCAGTCTACCATCGAAGACCGGGAGTGGCTGAATGACGAGCGGAACGTGCTGACCGAGTACAACTGTTCGGAGGCCAAAGGTCTGGCCCGCCCGTGCACGCACCTTGTTTCGCTCAACCAGTCATCGGCTGAAAGAAAGGAGAACGTTATGCGCCTGCACGTGGCCAAAAGCCGGTTCTTCAAGAAAGGAGACACTATCAGGATTGCCACCGACTACGACAATGAGGTGTTCTATGACGGGCAGAGGACACTGAATCTGAACAGGGAATAAAAAGCCATCGATCCGGATGCGGCGTGTCGGTGGCTTTTTGACTTGTAACGACTGGAATGTTGAGAATATATGGCAGCTTACATGCGTAAAACCAATTCCGGACAGATACGATTTTTATTGTATGCCCTTTGTATTCCGCCATATCGTCCGTTCCCCATGTTATCAACAGCAGGTTTTCACATTTCAATTCCTCTGCCGCCTCCAAGGCTTTCAGTTTCCGCTCACGGGTCTTGGCGTTCGAGATATCATACGACCTTTGTTCGAGGAAAGTTCGAATGACCTCGCAAATACAAATCCGTTATTTGTAGTAATTGGAAAACGATACTTTTCATTCAGTATGTTTATTGTACTGCACAAAAAATACGCTTTTTTTATGTAGAGAGTGATCATTTTAGAAAAGTACATCTCTACACCTGATAATCAGCCAATGCTGATTATCAATCTCCTTATTTATATATTGTTTTATCGATTAGACAAAAGCAGTCATTTTTTGTCCAGCCGGGAAGACAATTTCTCTTTTCCTTTGGGTGGAAAGACCTTCCATGATTCTGCCGGTCTATTTTTATTGGGCTAATCCGGATTCTTTTTCCAAACATTTCAAACCAACCTGTAGCGGTCACGACTATACCTTAATATGGAACTGTCGGTACAGGAATATCAATATCTGGTTTCGGAGATAACCCGCGAGACGGGTGCCAAACGGGACGGGAGCGGTAAGAACCTTATCGTTCCGCGCTGCCCGTTCTGCGGAAAGTCGGGCGGTAAGTTCGGTATCTACATCGGCAAGGCGACTGCCCACCGCCGGCCTTTCATGGCCCACTGCTTCTCCTGCGGGGCATCCACCCGTACATTGGAGCAACTTCTGGCGGCTATCGGTCGCATGGACCTGATGGTTTTGCAGACAGCTGACATTGCCGCACCGTTGAACCTGCACCTGCTGGAGAAGGACGAGGCGGAAGAAATAGACGACGAACTGGTGCCGGTCGAATTGCCGGACTTTTACAAGCGCACTTTCCGGCATCCGTATTTGCAGCGGCGCGGCTTCTGTTTCGACGATTACGAGTATTTCCCGGTCGGGATAACCGGCAGGCTCAATCCGCGCTACGCGGACTATGTCGTCTTTCCGGTCATCGATGACTGTACGGTTGTCGGCTATGTCTCCCGCCATACCTGGCCGAAAGAGGATATAGACGCCCACAACCGCAAGACCAGACATAGCGGCGGGTACAAGATCCTGCGTTACCGGAACTCCACGGAAAACGACTTTTCCAGACTCCTTTATAACTACGATGCCGTCCGTATGGATGAAACCGATACGGTCATCCTCGCGGAAGGTATTTTCGATGTCATCGCCCTGACCCGCAGACTCGAACTCTATGACAATTCCCATGTCGCAGCCGTGGCCACTTTCGGAAAGAAAATATCCGATGTACAGATCTACAAGCTGCAATCGAAAGGCGTCAGAACCGTAGTCATCGGTTACGATGGTGATGCCGTCGAGTCGGTAAAGCGGACGGCTGAACGGCTGAAACCCTATTTCGAGGTTTTCATCGCGGACATTGCTGATGCCGCCAAAGACTGGGACGAACTCACGGAAGCGGAAATCTACGGGATTTTCGCCTGCCGCCTGCTGTCCGTCCTTGAATACAAACTCAAAAAAGTACAGGAAAGATGATACAGGAACTTTTCTCATGGCTCGATGCACAACGGATAACCTATATCCCGGTCGATACGGAAGTGGTGGATATTCCCGGCTTCGGGCGGCTTTTCACGGCCGACCTGTCGGGAGTGGAATCCATCTTCCGCGGCGACGGGGACAAGCTCGTGTTCAACCTGATGGAAAGTCCGGATGTGCTGATGGAAGAAGGAATCTTCCATGTGGCCTTCCCGTTCGGCAGGAACTGGTACTACTATGACCTGCGGGAAGAATTCCGTTTCAACCTGCTGAAATATATCGGCCGGCCCAAGCCTCCGGTACATGATGTACCTTTCGTGAACCTCGGCATCCATACCTCCTACGAGCTGCTGAACGCCTGCTGCTCGCCGGAAGATTTGTGCCGCAAGGCGAAATGGCTCGGGCATACGGCTGTCGGCATCTGCGACCGCAATACAATGGCCGCCACGCTGAACCTTCAGAAGGAGTGCGCCAATACCGGGCTGAAACATATATTCGGCTACTCGCTGACAATGATGCACGAAGAAGAACGTGTCGGGCTGAAGATTTATGCCTTGGATAACGAGGGGCTGCATAATCTGCTGCGCATCCAACGGGCCGTCATGGTCGATTCGGAAGACAACACCCTCCGCTATGAACAGCTGCTGATGTATGCCGCAGGTTGTGTGGTGGTTTTCGCCATCCGTTCCGTCTACTGGATGGCCGGACACCCCAAACAGGTGAAGCGTATCCGGAAAGGTGCCGAAGCGGTCTATTACCAGGTCGACGCCAACGAATACAAGGCGGACCGCATCGACAGGGAGCAACTAGAAGCCCTGAAATATTATTTCGGCAACTGTTATGATGCCGACACGGATTCATTTACAGTAGAACCAGTCCTGATTCCGGACTGCTACTACATGGACAAGGACGATGCAGGGTACAGAATCGTGGTGAACAAGATTGCCACGGGAGCCGCCCATGAACAGAGCGATGACCAGTATTTCAAGACAGCGGATGAATTGTATGACACGCTCCGTCCTCTGTTCTCCGGGCAATGGGACTTCGATTCCCTGTTTAGGCGCATGTGCCGTCCCACGGTGGAGATTGCCGGACGTGCGGACGCCTCATTCGAGACCGGGCGAATGTTCATGCCGGAATACCGTATGCGACCGGAAGAGCGGGAACGGTATGGTGACCGCCGTACGATGTTCCTCCGACTGCTTGACGACGGGCTGGACCGGAAAGTGCCGGAACCGGAGCGGGAACGCTATCGGGAACGGCTGGACGAGGAAGTCTATATCATTGAATCGACCGACAATGTGGACTATTTCCTGGTGCAGTGGGATATGGTGCGGGAGGCGCACCGGAGAGGCATCGCAACTGGTATAGGTCGCGGTTCCGCCGGGGGCTCGCTGGTTTCCTACTTGCTTGGCATAACCTCCATCGACCCGCTGAAATACGACCTTATCTTCTCGCGCTTCCTCGTGCCGGAACGCTGCGGGCTCAGCTGGAAAGACGAACTGACGGTGCTTGCCCCGGACATCACACTCGGCAAGGGCGAACGCTATGTGGAGATGGAATCTGAAGGCAAGACTTACCGTCTGTGCACGGATGCCCGGATGCGGGTAATCCGTAACGGAGAAGAGCGGACGATATACGCAGATGAATTGATGTGTGGCGACGAAATCCTTTTTGACCGCCGAGATTGCTTGTGGAACCTAAAGGAACTCGAAACCCATGAATCCGACCTACGAACACCACCGTCCCTATGACGGTTGCGACCTTTACCGGGGCGATGCACTCGATGTGCTGCCCCTGCTGGCTGAAGAAGGCATCACCGCCGACATGGTATTGTCAGACCCTCCATACGGTACGACACACTGCCGGTGGGATGCCGTGATAGACATCCCCGGGATGTGGAATGCCGTACAGGGCATATCCAGGCCCGACACTCCCGTACTGCTGTTCTGCCAGCATCCTTTTACGAGCCTGCTGGGCAGTTCCAATCTCCGCAGGCTGCGGTATGCCTGGGTATGGGAGAAGACGCAGGCGACAGGCTTCCTGAATGCCGGGCGTATGCCGATGAAGGCGCACGAGGACATTCTGGTCTTCTACGACAGGTTGCCGAAGTATCATCCGATCAAGACGGACGGGCACAGGCGCAAGGTCGTGATGGCCGAACACCAGCGGAAATGCGATGCCGGCGAGATATACCGGAAGCACGACAATTTCCGGGATTACATATCCACGGAACGCTATCCGCGCAGCGTGCTGAAGTTCAAGACCGACAAGCAACGCTCCTGCCTGCACGCGACACAGAAACCTGTCGCCCTGCTGGAATACCTGATACGCACCTACACCGATGAAGGGGACATCGTCCTCGACTTTGCGATGGGCAGCGGCAGCACGGCCGTGGCCTGCCGGAATACGGGACGCCGGTTCGTCGGCGTGGAGATAGACCGGGAAATTTTTCAGACAGCACTAAACCGTATAACCCATGGCTGACACCCGGGAAATCTGGGTGGATATCAAGAACTATGAAGGAAAGTACAGGATCAGCAACCTCGGGCGTGTCAAGAGTCTGGAACGGCAGGTTTCGCATGACGGCATTACCTGGATACAACCCGAACGCATTATGTGCCATTGGTGCGGGACGACTTCGCTCTATGACTGTGTCCGGCTCTACAAGGGCGGTGTCGGGAAGAAGTTCTCCGTGCACCGTCTGGTAGCACAGCATTTCCTGCCCGACTGGAATCCGGGACTGGAGGTGAACCATATCGACGGGAACCGCGACAACAACCGTGCGGATAACCTGGAGATGTGTACGCACCAGCGGAATATGGAACATGCCATAGCGGGTGGCCTCAAACGGGATTACGGCGAAAAAAGCGTGAATGCCAAACTGACCAACGGGCAGGCGGAAGAGATACGGGTGAGATATTCTTCCGGCCAGGCTTCCCAGAACAGCCTGGCAAAACAGTACGGCGTCAGCCGCCAGACGGTAAGCGCGATAATACGATACAAGAAATATATACGATAATGGACGAGGAAGAAATTTGGAAAGATATTCATCATTACGAGGGAATTTATCAAGTAAGCTCCTGCGGTAGAATTAGAAGTGTCGGAAGATATGTCCGTAATGCCACATCCCAATATTGGAGGAACGGACAAATCATCAAACCGTGGGTCGGGGGTACATCCCCGTATTACAATGTTTCTTTGGCCTCTGACGGAAAAATATGTAAAAAATTAATCCATAGACTTGTCGCAGAACATTTTCTTGATGATTGGAATGCGGCAAAGGAGGTTAATCATAAGGATGGCAATAAGCACAATAATCGAAGTGACAACCTGGAAATGTGTACCAGGCAAGAAAACGTCATGCATTCTATGGTGCATAAACTCAGGGATGATTATGGAGAGAACAGTGTGAACGCCAAACTGACAAATGAACAAGCGGATCATATCAGGCGGTTACACCGGTCGGGAGTCATGCAAAATGAACTGGCTGAACAATTCAAGGTTTGCAAACAGACGATATGCGATATCGTCCACTATAAAAAGTATAAAAAATGAAAGTGACAAACGTAACAATTAAAAAAGCGAATGAAGCATTCACCGTAATGGATTCGTTCGTGGGGAAAGGACTTGTGGAGGGCGGACATTCCGCCCTCCCGTAAGGCGGATATAGATGTCGACTATGCCTCCGACCGGCGGCAGGAGATCAAGGATTACCTGGAAGAACGGTACAACGCGGACGGCCGCCAGCGTGTCTTTTCCGCCGGCACCTTTACCACGATGAAACTGAAAGCCGCCTTGAAGGACGTGGCACGCGTACACCGCGTGCCTCACTCCATCGTGAACTATATTACCGCCATGATAGATGACGGCACGGACTGGACAGGACTGTTCAGACAGGCTGCCTCCAACAGAAAACTTCGGGACTTTATCCAGACCTATCCGCTGGTCATCGAGGACGTGCAAGGATTGCTCGGACAGCCCAAAGCGGCCTCCATACACGCCTCGGCCATCGTTGTCACACCGGACACGCGGGACGGCAGGCCCGCCGAATGCTTCGATTTCCTGCCGGTCCGCAAGATGGACGGGGCACTGGTATCGGAGTTCGACGGCTATTCGGTCGATGAGATCGGATTGTTGAAGGAGGATGTGCTGGCGACAAAGGAACTTGCCAAACTGAGTGCCGTCATCGCGTTGGTCAACCGGAATTTCGGGCAGGAACTCACCATCGGGCGTATCACGCAGGATATGCTGGAAGACGGGAAGACCTACCGGCTGCTCTCGGACGGTAACACGCAGAATGTGTTCCAGTTCTCTTCACCGGGCATTACCCGGTTTATCCAGGATGTACAGCCGGAGTGTATCGAGGACCTGATCGCCGTCAATGCCCTGTACCGCCCCGCCACGCTCGACATCGGCGCCACCGATGATTATGTCCGTTTCAGGCGTGGCGAGGTGGCCCCGGTCTATAACTACGGCTGTTATGAAGCGACGAAGAACACTTTCGGAATCATGGTCTACCAGGAGCAGTTCATGTCCGTCGCCCATACGCTCGGGGGATTCGACCTCGGGAAGACCGACCTCCTGCGCAAGGCCATAGGAAAGAAGAAAGCCGACCTGATGGCCACGCTGAAGGCGGATTTCATTGCCGGAGCCGTCGGGAACGGATGCCCGGACTATGAGGCGGAGGAAATCTGGCACAAGATAGAGGTGGCCGGGAAATATTCGTTCAACCGCTCCCATGCCGCGGCATACGCCCTTACAGCCTATTGCGGGGCATGGCTCAAGGCCAATTACCCGTCGGCGTTCTATACCGTGGCATTGCAATGGGCGGACGACAAGGAGATTCCTTCGCTGATGGCGGAGATGGAACGCTGCTCGCCGGCCAAGATCGTGCCGCCGGACATCAACCGCTCCGGGACGGAGTTCTTCACCGACTATGCCACCGATGAAATCTTCTGGTCGCTTACCCGAATCAAGCAGGTCGGCCTCAGGACAGTGGAATACATCGTCACGGAACGCGACCGGGGCGGGGCATATACGGGTATCGAGAACTTCATCCACCGCATATTCCGTTACAAGCTCAAGAAATACAGTTACTGGGACGATCCCGACAACGCGGAAGAGGCCGTGAAAGTCCCCGTGAACGCCCGGCATGTCAAGCACATGATCCTTGCCGGATGCTTCGACCGCATCGAAAAAGTCGGGGCGGTTACCGAACGCTGCGCGCTGCTCGAACGCGCCGCACGTGAACTGGGATTCTCCCTTTCCGAAAAGGACTTCCCGCAGGACATGCGCGGGCGGCATTTCTTCTGGTCGCAGCAGCAGATTGCCGTGTCGGGTATCGGCAGCATCGACTACCGCCGCATCTTCGACAATTCGGAAGCCAGCGGGCAGGTCAAGGGAAAAGCCTCCTACCTGACCCTGGACGAGGTGGCACGGGACGAGAATGACGGCAGGCGTGCGGCTGTCTGCGCCACGGTGGTGGATGTAGCCGAGCATACCTACAAGGACAGGGAGACGGGAAGCCGGAAGCGTTTCGCCAGGCTGACACTCTCCCAGAACAACCGCCTGGCGGAGTGCGTGTGCTGGAACGACTATTACATGGAGCACCGCACCGAGATCCAGTCGCTTAAGGACCGGGTGGTCATCCTCACGGCCGTCATCCGTTACAGCGACTACAACGGCTGCAATACATTGCAGACCTATAAGAACTCATTGTTATTCATCCAATCCTGAGAAGATATGGCACCACAGACTGAACAGAAAATATATGTAGGCATCGGGCTGGATTTCGAGACCGGAGGGCTGGACTGCCGTGAATGCGCCTGCACGCAGATCGCCCTGCAGGCCGTCCGTTTCGACACATGGCAGGTATTCGACCGCTACCAGGCGTATATCGCCCCCTACGGGAAACAGGACGCGGGACTTCCCCGGCGCAAGGTGTTGCGTACCCGCCATGAGCAGGCGAAAGGACAGGAATATGTCCCGATGAAGTACGAACAGGCGGCATTGGACTATTCCGCCATTACCATGGAGATGCTGCGCACGCAGGGTATGGACATGAAGAAGGTGGCCGGAGAAGTCATCGCCTTCGCCAAACGCGCCACCCTCTCGAAGGGCAACCAGTGCAAGCCCGTGCTGGTCGGACAGAACATCGCCTTCGACATCGGATTCCTGCAACAGCTGGTGAACTATGCCGGACTGGCCGCCGAGTTTGAAAAGACCTTTTCCGGGAGCAGGGACTATTACGGCAACTTCCAGCCGCACTACATCGACACGCTTGCCTTGGGGCGGCTGGCTTTTGCCGCCGATCCGGAGGTCACCTCGTACAAACTGGAACTGGTAGCCTCAAGGTTGGGCGTGGAACTGGACGATGCCCACGATGCGGCTGCCGACGTGACGGCCACGCTCGACATCCTGGGGGTCTATACCTCCCGTCTGCGCCAGACGGAAGGGACGGCAACCGCCATGCAGAAGAAAGAGAAAACCCGTAAATATTTCAAGATATGAGTATGGACACGAATAAGGAAGCCCCAGGCATTGACCGGGAACGGATTCCCGAGACCATCACATTCCGCACGGCGGACCGGATGACCTACGGGGCGCTGGGCTATGACGGGAACGAACTGATGGCGTTCATATCGGGCTACGACCTGGAAATCAAGTTCAACCTGCGGCTCATCAACTCGCTGGCGGACGCGGAGGCGTGTGCCGATGCGTTGGCCCAGGTATTCTATGACGCATTAATGGAACAATTGTTATGCAACGAAAAGGCGGGTTTTGTAAAACCTCCGGGACACAAACCCGCTACTCTTTCAGAAAAGGAAGGAAGAAACGATGTCAGACAAGATAGCGAACACGCAGGATAGGCCGGAAGAGAAACCGCTCACGGAGCAGGAGCTGCAATTCTGCAACCTCTATGTGAACGGCGGGCTGGAGTATGCCGGACGGCCGAAAAAATGCTTTGTGGAGGTATTCGGTGAGGATACGGTGAAGAATCCGTACGCTTCGGCCAATTACCTGATGAACAAACCGCATGTGCTGGCGCATATCAAGGCGCTGCTCTCCTCGGAACGGTTCGAGATGGAGACGATGGCCGTGAAGCTGCAGGTGGCCGAGACCCTCAAGGCCGTCATGGACGAGACGGCCACTTCGGACTATACCGACCGTTTCGGAGTGCCGCTTTCCCCTGCGCCGCTCAGGGCCGTGTCGGTCAATGCCGCCAAGGCGCTGATGGATATCTTCCCCATCAGGCACAAGGAGGAGAACCGCCTGCGCATCGAGGGCAGTGACGGCAATGTCATCTTCAATGTGATCGTACCCCAAAACCCTATGACAGATGGTGAAAAGGAAACATAAAGTCACCAGGGAAGAAATTGCCTGGTGGATATATCTGGTGATAATGGTCGCGCTGGTCATCTACGGATTCCGGGACAGCGCGGCGGCTGAGGTTCTGATAAGGGCCATCAGGGAGGCATTCTCACTTTTAATGGAATAATGATATGGAACAATTCAAGGAATTTGTAGTGAAGTACTTCAAGATTATCGTCGTGGTACTTTCGTTCTCGCTGACACTGTACATACAGCATGTGAACAACACGGCCCAGATTGCAGAACTGGAGACCAAATGTATCGGTTTGGAAGTGGAAATCAAGAACCAGTATGACCGCATCAACGCCATGAAGCTGGACAAGTCCGTGTTCGAGGCGACCATGATGCAGCTCAACACGGTGCAGAATGACCTGCACGAGATCCGGGCCGACATCCGGGAGCTGCTGAAATGCCAGAACCTGCATAAATAACCCGATTTTTAAACTGCCGGTTATGACAAAGAATACTTATGTGAAAATCATCGCTTCTCCGGAACTTTCCCGCATGAAGCTTGGCGGACTGGCCGGCCGGAGAGGGCTGGTCGTGGAGGACCTGTCCGGTGAAGACAGGAAAAACAAGGGCGGGCTGGTTCTGTTGGAAGAGGCCTACATGGATGAGTTTGTCTGGTTCATTCCCGAAAAATCCGTGACATATGAATAGGCTGGACAAAACACTTCTGATAACCGTGCTGCTGCTCGGCGGCATCCTCTGGTTGCAGCACCGGTGGACAATACGCCTCACGGAAGAACGCGACCGTTTCCGCATGAACAGCACAGCCCTGCTTTCCGATGTGAAGCGGATGCGGACCGATTCAGCGACGATGGCCCTCGATGCCAAGGCACTGCGGCTGACCATAGACGAGTATGAGGAGTTCCGTGCCGAGGATGCCGAAACCATCAGGCGGCTCGGCGTGAAAATCAGGAATCTCGAAGCGGCGGCCCGGCATGAGGTCGAGGTGAAAGCACCGATAGACGCCGCCGTCCGCGACACGCTCATTGTCCGTGATACCGTCCCGCTACTGCGGCAGAAAGTGGAGATGGTCACGCCGCATATACATTTTAGCGGACTGATTGAAGAGAACCGTCTCAAAGGTGACATAAAGATACCCGTGACGCTTAACCAGGCTGTATGGGTGGAATACAAGGGATGGTGGTTCTGGAAGAGGGTCAAAGCTATCCGTCAGACCATATCCAGCAACAACCCGTATGTGGAAATCAGGTATTCGGAATATATAAAGATAGACAAAAAATGATGGTGGACTGCAAGCGTTGGATAGGGTGTGTTGATTGAAGCGACATTTACTCCGGACCGGGATGTATCTCAAATGATGGTTTCAGATACATCCCGGTCCGGAATATTTTAGCCCGTTGCCTGATATGGCCATTTATAACGGGCACGAGTGGGCCTGGTCCAGAACAGTAGTTTGGAAAACCATCCAATCCACAGATTTGACATCCGCCAGACCCATTGTGCCGGTAAATCCTGCCATCTGTACAGCTATACGGTTGTTTCCGGCAGCCTGCGCCGAACAGGAAACATTGCAACAATTCTGCATTACCGATGACTTATCCGGCCATGTCCGGATATTAAATGAAGATTGGCGGGACCGGCTTTCCGTTTCATCAAGCGCACCATTTCTATATCTTTCCATTCCATAACAGGTAGAGGCATGCAGTGCGCGCACCTCTTCCGTTCCGTGCAATAATGACATTCTTTCATGTCTCCGCCATATCGAAGTAAAGAAATGTTAAGCAAGGTGGATTTTCTCTCATTTTACGATTGAGAAACATTATTATAGTAATATTTTTCCGGACTACATCCTTGCCAGACTGTTTGCCATATTCTTTAATGACAGAATATCAATCATTGAAAATTAAGTAATATGGCAACAGTAAAAGTTAAATTCCGGGCCTCTTCCGTCGAGATGAAGGAAGGCTCGCTCTACTATCAAGTGATTCACAACCGTCTGGTAAGACAATTGCATACCGGCTACAGGCTTTTTCCTTCGGAATGGGATGCCGGCATTTCCGAGGTCGTGGTGGCTTCCGGCACAGAAGAGGGACGCAGGAATTACCTGCTCTCCATGAAGACCGCCATAGCAGACGACCTGTCCCGGCTCCGGAGCGTCATCGCACGGCTCGAACGTTCCGACACGGGATATACCGCCGACAAGGTGGTGGAAGTGTTCTCCTCTCCGGCCGACTGTGGCGGTTTCCTTTCCTTTGCACGACAACTCATACAGGAACTGAAAAAGATAGGCAAAAGGCGCACGGCCGAAACATATACGACCGCCTTGAACAGTTTTTTGCGTTTCCGGGGCGAACGGGACCTGCTGTTCGAGGAAGTGGACTCCAACCTGATGGTGGAATACGAGACCTTTCTGAAAGGCATCAATGTCTGCCCGAACTCCTCCTCTTTTTACATGCGCAACCTGCGCGCCATCTATAACCGTGCGGTGGAAAGGGAACTGACCGTGCAGCGCTATCCCTTCAAACATGTCTATACGGGCGTGGACAAAACAGTGAAACGTGCCGTCCCGCTGAAAGTAATCCGCCGGATACGGGATCTGGACCTGACGCTCAGTCCTGTGCTGGATTATGCGAGAGATCTGTTCATGTTTTCATTCTACACCCGGGGAATGGCATTTGTGGATATGGCTTACCTGAAAAAGAAGGATTTGCAGAACGGAGTTCTGGTCTATCGCCGCCAGAAGACGGGACAGCAGCTTTTTATCAAGTGGGAGAAACCCATGCAGGAGATTGTCGGCAAGTACGATACGTCCGCGACTCCTTATCTGCTGCCGATCATCCGGGATATGGATACGGATGCCCGAAAGCAATACAAGAACGCCGCCCATCTTGTCAATGACAAACTGAAAAAAATAGGCCGGCAGTTAGGGCTTGCCATACCGCTGACAAGCTATGTCGCGCGCCACGCCTGGGCTTCCATCGCAAAGAGCAAGAACATTCCGATTTCCACCATCAGCGAAGCGATGGGACACGATTCGGAGAATACCACGCGTATCTACCTTGCCTCATTAGACACATCGGTCGTGGACAAGGCCAACAGCCTTATTCTAAAATCACTGTAATCGGGAGAAAGATTTGCATAATACCCGCACACCGTACGGACAGCAAAAAAGCCATTCGGAAAATGGCTATAGAAACTGAAAAGTTGTGCAATTTAAAACATCTCTTTTTAAGAGAAGTATTTTGCAAGTGCAAAGATACGCAAAAATCAAATAAGCGCTTCACGATTAACGAAATTTATTGTCCGTCAGAATGAAAAAACAGATGAGCCGTTAAGCGGGCATTTGCGATTTGTTTAGTAAAAATTACCGTTCAAAAAATAAACAGTAGAAAACCAGGTCTTTTCCTGAACGGTATTTTTCTTAAAAAGAGACAGACAGGAGACGGAATGATTTGACAGGAATCATGCAACCGAAAAAATGTTTTGCCAAACTTCAGAGAGCAACCATTGGAGTTTAAAAAACAAGTCGTTGAAATAGTGCGGGAAAATCCCGCCAAGGCGATAAACTGTTGAGTATTTGCCCGTTTCTCTCCGAAAGAGAAGTATTTGACGGTGCAAATATACGTATTTTATTGATTATAACGGCATAAACAGCTTGTTTTTTAAGTCTCAATCCGAGTTCTAAACCGGTTCTACTTCAATGAATGTTAAGCATTCCCAGTCGCTCGAACCGAACATAATCTGTTTTTCAGCCACTTATCATCAATGTTATACGCTACCACTTCTCTTTCGGAGAGAAGTATTGGTTTGGGAGTTGACGTGCCGGTTTTCCGGCCCGAATGAGATAACAAGAATAAGGAAAATATGAAAAAATTGATCTTCGGTGTTTTTCTTGCGGTTTGTTGGTGCACGGGCACTGTCAAAGCGCAGGATATCGCAGTAAAGACCAATCTATTGTATTGGTCAAGTACCACGCCCAACTTGAGTCTGGAATTTGGGCTGGGCAAACGCACGACCCTCGACCTCACGGGTGCCTACAACCCGTGGACGCTGAATAAGGACAAGAACAAGAAAATCAAACACTGGATGGTAATGCCGGAGTTCCGTTACTGGCTCTGCGAACGCTATAACGGCCATTTCTTCGGCCTGCACAGCGGTTACGCGTTCTACAACATCAGTGGCGTGAGAATCCCGTTCCAAAGCAAGTCCACGAAGGATCACCGTTATCAGGGCTGGGCTACGGGTCTCGGATTGTCGTATGGCTACTCATGGATTTTAGGCAAACGCTGGAACCTCGAAGCCACGATCGGTCTGGGTTACATCTACACGCAATACGATAAGTACGAGTGTGCCACTTGCGGCAAGTTCAAGGGCAACAAGGACAAGCATTATTTCGGCCCGACCAAGGCGGGCATCTCCCTGATATATATAATCAAATAACAAGAAAATGACTATGAGACGCATATACATCCTATTATTGCTGATATTGGCATGTTGTCCCATGATGTTGCATGCCGAGAACGAAACCAGTTACTTGCCTCTGATCGGGATTCGTCAGGGAGGGGTCGTCAAGCAGGGCCGCACGGTAGAGCTGACGATGTCCGTCGATTTGAGCAAGGCGAAAATCCGTACGCAGCACACCGTAGCACTGACACCCGTACTCATGTCGGCGGACAGTAGCCGCGAGGTGACCTTTCCCCCGATAGTCATCGATGGCAAGACCCGCCACAAGGTTTACTTGCGGGCGCAGCGGCTCGAAAGCGTGGAGCTTCCCCCTTTCCACAATGATTCCGCACAGGTAATCATACGCCACAGCAGCAAGGGGCAGCATTACGATTATGCGGCCACCGTGCCCTACGAGCGTTGGATGCTCGACGGGCGGATCAAAATCCGCGAAGAGGTACACGGCTGCGTGAACTGCGACAAGGGCAAGGCGGAGCAGTCCTTGTGGGCGGGCATACTTCCTGCCTATGTCCCCGATTACAAGCTCGACAGCATAGCCCCTGAACCTGAACCCGTGAAAGTGCGTGCCGAAACCCGCACCGCCCGGCTGCAGTTCCGGCAGGACAGTTATAATATATTGCCCGGATTCAAGAACAACCGTGCCGAACTGGACACCGTTTCCAACTCCATCGAGCTGGTAAAGAAAAATACCGACGTCAGGATTATCGGTATCTACATCACCGGTTACGCTTCTCCCGAAGGCAGCATGGCGCACAATATGGCCTTGTCCGAGAACCGCGCCAAGGCGCTGGCCGACTATATCCGCCGTTACGACGCTATCGCTCCCGAGATGCTCCACGTGGACTGGAAGGGTGAGGACTGGGAAGGTTTCGTCCGTGTGCTCGGCGACTTCCCGAACCTGCTGAAACGCGACGAGGTATATGAAATCATCGAACGTTACCCCGACGAACGGGATTTCTGCGAGCTGCAACTCCAGAAACTCGTGCCGCCGACCATTTACCACAGGCTGCTCACCGAGATATACCCCGCGTTGCGCCGCAACGAGTACCGCATCGAGTACAACGTGCGCAACTTTAACCTCGAAGAGGCTCGCCGCATGGTCGATGAGCGTCCCGACCTCCTGAGCCTGTCGGAAATGTACAAGGTGGCCGATTCCTACGGGAAAGGCACGCCCGGGTACGACAAGGTGATGGCCACCGCCTTACGCTATTTCCCCGCTTCGCCCTCCGCACTCAATGAGAATGCCGTGAACGCCATCTCCCGTGAGGAGTATGCCAAGGCGGTGGAGCTGCTCGAGAAATCGGAAGTCACCGCGCGGTCGGCAGAACTGCTCTCCACCCTCGGTGTGGCATACGCCGGGGCCGGACAATACGACAAGGCGGAGGATGTGTTCCGCCGTGCTTCGGAGGCAGGCTCCGCGACTGCCCGGCATAACCTCGAAGAGGTGCGGCAGGTCATCGACCAGTTGTAGACAAAATCCATAAGCGAGAAGTTATAAAAACCTTTTTACTAATTTTTAAATAACAAAAAGATGAAAGTCAAGAGTTTTTTATTGACAGCTTTAGCTGCTTCAATGACGTTTGTTGCATGTGACAACAAAGACGATGAAATGGGACAGTTGGACAACACCCCAAAGAGTGTAAGCATTGACCTGTCTAATGTGATTCCAGTAACCAGAGGCGCCGGTCAAGAGGTAGAAGACAACTCAAAGGTTTCTTTGACAGATTTACAGGTATTCTTTACAGACGGAACTACCCTGTATAAAGGAAAAACAATCGAAGGAACTGAGGCAACCCACTACTTCAGCAATAAAAGTAATTTTGACGACCGCGCAGATAAGGTATTCCATTTTTTACCTGCTGAGGTGAACAAGGTAATCGTTGTAGGTAACAACGGTAGTCAAATAAATGCATCTACTTATGTAGATTTGAAAAAAGACCTGATAATCGCCGAACAGCAAAATCCGACTGATCTAGACCTTTATAAAGAAGTCGAGTTGACTTCTGTGTCCGGTCAAGACGAGGCAGGACACCCGCTTTACAAAGCGAAGGTAGTGCTTGAACCGCGTGTATCCAGAATTGAAATCGGTAAATTTGAGTATACAGCTCCTACTCAAGGTCAGCGTAAGTACAAGAGTATTGAAGTTCAGCAGGTCATGTTGAACAACTATTTCGGGAAAGCAGACCGTCAGGGAGGAACAGCCAGTGACATACAGAACTCCGATATTAACCCCGGTTCTATATTCGGCCTTTTCGAGACAGCTGCTGATGCGTGGTATAACGATGAATTTACCTCAACAGAGAGTCCTGCAACCACCTTGCCTTTGGTTACATTGGATGAAAATACACAGTATAAGCATTCCTACGAGAAAGGCAATGTCCGTCCTGCATACCACTTCTTTCCTAAAGATAATAATATTGGAAATACTAACCATCCTCAAGTTCTTGTAAAATTGATTGGTACAACAAATGAAGGAACTAAGGTTCCTCTTTACTTGGCTACCAGTACATTCACTCCTGCTGTTACAGCAGATTTCGCCAAGATTTACGTCATGAACTTTGCATTTAGCGATGAGGATTTGGATAATCCTCAAAAATGTGTGGAGGTAACTGTTGACGTCATGAGCTGGGATGTAGTTCCTGTCACACCTGAATTTTAATTGATAACCCGATAGGCAGGGCGAAAGTTCCGCCCTGTCTATCCTTTAACACTTCAATCACATATATATGAAATTGACGAATATTGTTTTCTGCCTGACGTTGCTCGCCGGAGCCGCCACATCCTGCATCCGTGAGGATCTGGACGACTGTCTGAGCACGAACACGCTGTTGCTCAGCTACAAGGGCGACGGCACCACGGAAATATTCCCCGACAAGATCTGCCGGGTGGAGATGTTCGTATTCGATGCAGAAAATCGATGCGTCAATTCGAGTATCTTACCAGAGGAACAGGTCAAGGACCGCACGGCTACGCTTCCCCCGCTCGCTGCCGGAGACTACCGGATTGTCTGCCTGGGGAACACCCACCACACGAAGGTCGATGGCATCGCCACGGGCGATTTCGGCCGGATGCTCTTTGCCGCCGGGGATTATTTCGACGAGAAACAGGTTGCCGGCAACGATTCACTTTACTATGCTACGACCTCTTATACCGTACTGCCTTACAGCGGTGATGAAGAGGCAAACCAGACCAAAACCATAGAGTTCGCCAGCTCTCACTACGATCTGTCGGTGGAAGTGGCCGGAGTTCCCGCCCCGGGAACCCGCGCAGGCTCGCTGCCTGTGCTTGAGATATGCGGAGTCTCGCCCTGTACCGATTTTGAGAATCGGGCCTGTGGGGAGGCAACCGACTATTTGCTTGAAACCGAATACGAAGCCGGAAAAGCGTTGCTCACGGCCCGTACCAACATAATGCGTCACAAGAACCACGAGAACGTGAACATCCGCCTGAGCGCCGCCCCGAACGGGGAACCGCTGGCCGAAGTCAACCTCGCCAGGTTCCTTGCCGACAATCCTATTATAGACTGTTCCAAACATGAAGTGCTCATCCCGATACGCATCGAGTTCAAGTCGGGAGAAATCACGGTAAGCGTACCCGAATGGTACATCGAACAAGTGAAACCTGAGTTTTAGACCGAACCGAAAAGAATATGCTGAATACAAGAAAAATATTATACTGGGCAGTTACAGCAGTGTGCTGTGGCCTGTTGCCGTGCGGGTGCGTCAAGGAAGATGCCGCATCGCTCGGGGAACGGCACGATGTGGCAGTGCGGCTCAACGTAGGGACATGCGCTGTCGGCGAAACCGACGGCACACCGACCGGCGAAGAATCGGCCATTCACTCGCTTCGTGTCTATGCCTTTGTAAAAGGACAACTGGCGGGCCACGAGTTCCGGAGCGGAGACATGGAGACTCCGGCTACATTCTGGATGGATCTGACGATGACTTCCCTGACTACCGAAACGGTAGACTTCTACATCATCGCGAACGAGAAGGCCATGAGTACCCCAGGTGCCGAGAAAACCTTTACGGAAAATACTACGGAAGCGGAACTAAATGATTTCACGTTTACCACGCTGACACGAGATGTCCAAGCCTACGGACTTCCAATGTTCGGCAAGGAATCCAAAACAATCGACTTCTCGAAACTTTCTAACCGTCAGCCGATCGACCCCGGCCATTCGGGGCATACACCGCTGGAAGATGTCTTGACGTTCCAACTGAAGCGTCCCATAGGCAAGTTGGGCGTGTTCGCGGCCAAAGAAGCAGGTGAGGCAGGAGAGCTGTGTGTAACGGACCTGACCTTGCTGGAAGCCGGAACGCGTGCGTATAATTACCTGATGCCACAGACCGACGAAACGCTGAAACTGGCAGGCGCCACTGGTACCGGCGAGTTTTCACTCGTCCCCTCTTCAGCACCGGTAACGAAGACGCTGGCCACGAATATCACGCCCGAAGAGAGGCAGAACCCCGAAAACTACACGCCTGTACTGGGGGCTCCTTTTTATCCTTTCGAGAACCCTTGGGGCAGCGATTCGTGGAACACACCGGGTGATGAGCATGGAAACATCCTCAAAATCGGCTACACGTTCGACAGCGAGCCGCGCGAAGGTCTGGTCTATATGCCACGCATTGAAAGGAACAAGTATTATGCGGTATGCTGCCTGATGCACAACAGCGGCAAGATAACTGTCGCATACGATGTGGCCGACTGGGAGGACGGTGGAGATTATCAGTTGGAGTTCGATTACCCTTCCTATGAACTGCTGCAACCTTTCGGTGGAGGGACCGCCCCCTACGCGCAGCCGACGGTTTACTACAATGGCGGCGCATCATCGACAGCGGGAACCTACTCTTTTAGGTTCACCATCACAGGTCCTGTGAGACAGGAATGGCAGCCCACGCTGTTTGATGCCACAGCCGCAGACTATGAACTGACGGTATATCAAAACGTGGATGGTGTCAACACACTCGTGACACCGCCTTATGTGGCTTCCGATACAGCGTACGAAATCCGGGTAAGGGCACTGAAAGGCGAGAACGTGGACAAGCAGTTCTCGTTGGGCATCGCCTATACCCCGAAGTGGGATCCTTCGGGAAGCTCGCTCCTGCTGATCAACATGCAGAGCGGAGCCACGAACTGGACAGGAAGCGAGAGCACCGAGAAGATTGTAATCAAACAGGTTGACATACCTACAAACTAACAAGCGATGAGACGGATTATATACAATATGATGATTTGTTGTGCGGCGGCATGGCTTCTTGCCGCTTGCAGCAAAGATGACGATCTCCCCGGCGGGCAGACAGGAGGTAACGGCAACAGCATTATCCTCGACATCTCGTCGGGAGCGTTGCCGGTGAGTCGTGCTACCGTACCGGCCGAAGGGGCGGAGGTCGCAGTGAGCCATATCGACGTGCTGATTTTCAACGATACCGACGAGAAAACGAAGGTGTGGAGCGACCGGGTGAACGCGTCAGCCAATGAAACGGGACGGATTACACTGCCCGTAAAACGGTCGTCTTTTACGGAAAATGAGAGGTATTGGGTGTATCTGATCGCCAACAGCACCCACCCGGAAAAGGATTTTGAAAACCTCGCGAACCTGAACGCCTTGAAGGCGATGACGCAGGAGGACGAGAACATTCACCTGACAGGGAAAGACATTGAAGGTGTCCCGGGAACATTCCTCATGGACGGCATAGCCTATCCCGAAGGGAACGATGAACCGGCGGTTGCTGCTCCGGTCGTCCTCTACGACGGCTCGCAAGGGAATGACACGCGGCTGGCGGTCACGCTGCGCAGGGCAGCGGCAAAAGTCGTGGTGACCATCAACAAAGGCCAAGACGTGACTTTTGATTCCAAAGGCATAGGTTACTACCTGCGCAATATGCCCTATACCACATCGGTAGTGGCGGGTGCGGACGGTGCGGCAAAGCTGAGGAATACCGCCCAGACCTCCGGCGGCTATCTTGAGTGGACGGCGAACAAAATTACCGTAACGGCTTACATGTATGCCCATGCTTGGGACAATGGAAGTTCCATGGAGCAGGAAGTGCGCCTGGTGATGAACATTCCCCTGACTTACCAGAAGGATACCGACCCGCAACTGCGTCCCGATAACTACTACCAGATTCCTGTCTGTAACGGCAAGGCCCTGAACCGCAACACCTGCTACAGGGTAACGGCAACGGTCAATGCCCCCGGAGCGGAAAATCCCTCCACACCGGTGCAGTTGACGGATTTGAAATATACCGTGGAGAATTGGATAGACGAGACGGTAAATGTCGGAGGCGGGGACCGCCCGACTTTCCTTGTGCTCAACCGGTACGACCTGGAAATGCACAACAAGGAGGACGACCGCACCAGCCTGATCTTCACCTCCTCGTCGGAAGTGACGGCACAGATTACCCGGGTTTACTATATAGACAAGTTCGGAAGGGAACAGAACTTGGAGAAAAGATACCCCGATAATCCAAACGATAACGAATGGGGAGTGAGTACCGGATACAGATGGCGCAGCCATGGCAACATCCTCATTACTCCCGACAAGGGGCTCAACGGCAAGCTGGATGTACACAGCGACCTCCCCAGGAACAATACGATACGTTATATCGAAGTCCGGGTAACAAATGAGGACGGCAACGAACGTACCGTAACCATTGAGCAGTATCCGTTGGAATATATCACGAATATCCAGGGGTGGTACTCGTACCGCGATGATTTCAAGAATTCAGATCCTAACCCGACTACCTATGAATATGTAGGTGATAAAATTACCGGAATCGCCCTTGCCACCAGAAATATCTCCAGTTGGAACGGAGAATATAGATACCTAACGGGGACAGATGGTTTATTTGGAGGTCCTCCGGACGGATTCTTCGTTTCAAAAGTAGCAAAATTGAGGAATGATGGAAGCGGACAGTCTGATTTATATGAATACTATTACACATCAAACTCAAACAGACTTCGGGAATCCCGCTATAGCGAAATTAACGGCAGAATGTACACCATTGTATTGACAGGGACATCCAGTGAATATACTCTTGGCCGTCCACGTATGGTCCAGGATACATACCATCCGGAACTTATGGTTACGGATCCGGGACAGGACAATGCCCAATTGGTCTCGCCGTCATTCATGATAGGTTCCTGTGTAGGCGAATTCCAAGTTGGAGGAGGAAACCTGAAGCTGGACGGGAGTGACAACAGTGTCCGCGTTGCACGCGAGCACTGCGCGCATTATGTAGAAACGTATAAAGACCCGAAAACCGATAGGACGGTTACCTTGGATGACTGGCGCCTGCCCACAGAAGCCGAACTTAAAATCATTTTTAAATTCCAGGGCTCGAAAGACCAGGATGCAGACGCCATAGACTACCGCTTGAACGGACAGTACTATTACAGCGCAAGCGGAAGATTTTATAATGAGAAATACACCGTTAGCGGTACCGGAGTGGCCTGTGTACGCGATGCCTACGGTAAAAAGGAATAAACGTAGAAACCTGTCAAAAAGAAACGAAATATGATAAAGGAAATAATAGACAAGCTTGTCGCCCTGCTTGCGGTATCGGCCCTGCTCGCTTCGTGCAGCGAAAGCGAGTTGTGGCAGAATCCGCAGACCGAGGCACGCGACGGCTACATCATGCTGAATTTCAAGACGGAAATTCCTGCGATGCAGGAAGTCGTCACCCGTGCGGTAGACCCTGACGGTGGCGGAGTGCAAGATATGACACTTTTCTGCTTTGACAGTTACGGGCTTTTCATCTCTACCGTCAAGGCCGGTGTCACGGTGCAGAAGCCCGGCCCGGGGGAGATGGAGGGCACATTCAAGGCTGAGGTGCCCGAAAATACCCGGACCATCCATTTCCTGGCCAACCAGAATATGGATGAATTCAAGGAGGACAGTTTCCGCAACAAGTCGGAGTCCGAGGTCATGGCAGTGTTGGAGGGCTCGTCCGGACGCATGATCTATTGGGGCCGTTTCGCCTGCGATGCAGGAAACGACAGCAATATAGCCGAACAGATGGCCACCTCGGGCAATTCCGTCAAACTGATCCGCAACCACGCGAGAATCTCCGTCGACAACCCGGACAATAACGGGCATATCGTGATTACGGGCTTTGCGGTCTGCAACACCAACGCTTTCGGAACGGTGGCCCCGCACCACCCGAAGAAAGGCTTTGATTTCACGTGGCCTTCCAGCGACGACCCCTTCGTCACGCTTCCCGTGAACGATGCCAAGATGAGCGATATTACGGACGTGACATCCAGCATGAACCAGTATGTCTTCGAGTGCGAGAACAGTGCCGATGCCCCTGTCAGCGTAATTCTTCGGGGACATCTTCCGGATCAGGACGAAGAGAAATACTACCGTGTCCTGCTGGTTGACGACAAGGGCGAGCAGCTCCTCGTGCGCCGGAACCACCATTACAAGCTTCACATCGAGGGCGCGCTATCTTTCGGTCAGGCCTCCTTTGCCGAGGCGTTGGAAGCGGCAGCCACGAACAACGTATGGATTTCCATTTCCGATGAAGTGAACGAGGTGGAAGATACGGACTATATCCTGACAGTAGAGAAGACTTTTGTCGTACTGGACGAGAGCTTTACGGAAAACGGAGGCAGCTACACGCTCAATTATACCATTAAAGGAAAAAATGACAAAGCCATCACCGAAGCCGATGCCGCAACGGTCTCCTGGATAGACAACGGGGTGGCGACGCAGACATTCGAGACGAAATTCGAGGTCGTGAACGGTGTCGGACAGGGACATATCCAGATACACCTGCTTCGTTTGGAAAATAACGAGAAACTGGAAGGTACGCTGCTTGTCAAGAAGGGACGGCTGCAACGCAAAATCAAGGTCATCACGATCAGGAAGCAGTCTTTCGTGCCTGCATGGGTCGGGACGGAAATATACGGTAATTTAGGGAACGGTGCCAACAAGAACAACCGTGCCCATGTTACGGCCATGTTCACCATACCCGAAAGCTGTCCCAAGGAGCTGTTCCCGATGAATGTGTACCTTTCCGTTGGCGATCTGGATATCCGCAACGCTTCGGGCATGGAACTGCCCGTGGTGCGCGAGGCGGACAATGACTGGTACAGCAGCGGTGAAATCTCTTCCGTCTATCAAGGCAAAGAGCCGGATTACAAATTTGTCTACACGGCCGATGGTCCCGGCGTCCAGCGTGTCTATTTCGAGAACATATTGAATCAGGAAAACGGCTACGAGGGCACGCTCTATATCGAAGCCGAATATTTCGAAACGATGCGGCGCAAGTTCAAATACTCCACCAATCTCGTATCCATCACGGTGCAGGGACTGAACAAATACGATGCCGTAGGCTCGGGCGTACAAGATGAAGTGATATACTATCGTCTGGTTCCACAGAAAAAAGGAGCCAACGTGCAGTTTGACATGCTGCTGGCAGAGAGGTCCGACAATGATCAAGGGACAGGGAACGACAATCCTGCCAATGCGCAAGGCAAAGACGAATTCCTGCTCTACTCGCAATACCTGGATTATTACGAGGACGGTGAGGAACCCGATGCCGGAGTGACTGCATTCGATTGCAAATTCTATCCCGATGAATCGAACAATTGGTGGCAGACCAACAATCCCCAAGGTGGCCGTATGCTGATGTTCAAACCGAGAACTGAAGTTTTGAGCAGCCCGTCGCAAGGTACCGGAAGATATTCCATCTACATGAAGACCAACCGTGCCCGGAGCGCCGAGGTGATCCACATCGCCTCCAACGACAACCGGCTCGGACCGGTATTGCCGGAAGATGCAAACGAGGATAATCCCGGTATATATGGCGGCCGATCATACCGCAGTACGACTTTCGAGCTGGCCAACTACACCCCGTTCCGGTTCGGAGCCCGCGTGAAGTACGGCAACAACGACTGGCAGGGAGAGGCCGACGAGCCTGACCGCACGGTAGCATCCGGTGCCATACCGGCAGACATACCGGAAAAAGTCACCCCGTTGGAATGGACATATCAACCCGACCAGCGGGTGGATATCGGCATCGATGTGACGAGCTTTGCCGGTTTTGACAACAAGTCGGTGGATCCTTTCGGCCAAGCGTTCGAAATCTATATCGACGCGCCTATGCTGAAAATCGATGCCGGCCGTCTTGCGGAAAACAGACTGGACGGAACCAAACTGAAAGCGCATCCCACGATTCCCGGGCGTTTTGTCTATACCGTGGATGCCAAGCGGGAGACGGAACGGCGATATGGTACGGATGATATTGCTAACACGGACAATATTGCCTCCAGTCAGCGTGGGGAACGCAAGACCCTGCCGTTCCTTGTGAATAGCGTCGTAAGTGCCGGGGACATCGTGATTTCGTCCGATGAAAGCCGGGTAGTGTATTATTCCAAGACTTTCCGTGTGTCGAACCAATCGATTGCCGGGACGCTTCAATATAAAAATACCGCCGGCGTGGTGCAAAACATACCGAAGGATGCTTTCGTATCCTTCGAGCGTACCCGCAACGGAAGCCGTATCGGGTCGGTAAGCGTAACAGCCGACGGCCAGTACGAACTTCGGCTTCGCAAGGAATATGAGTTTAACTGGTACACGGACGAGGTGGAACTGCATTACACAGGTGACGGAGGCATGGTTTATCATGCGACATACCCGAGCCTGTCCAGCCTGTTTGCCAGTCCGCACATCGTACTTGAACCGTCTGCCGGCGAATGAGATTTTCCGAACCGGTATATGCAACGGCACCGGACGTTTCCACATCCGGCGCCTTTTTAACAACATAAGATATGAAGATGCTGAATCATACTTTTTTCGCCTGTCTTTTGGGCATGAGTCTCGTTTCCTGTTCACATGCCCAACAGCAGAAAACCAAGGAATTCCGTCTGCCCGACGTGCCTGTCACGCTGACGGCGCCTGAAGACAGGGCGGCGTACTTGTCCCTGCATTACTGGGACCACTTCGATTTTGCCGATACGTCGCTCATCTCCCGTCCTGAAATCACCGAGCAGGCCTTTGTCGATTTCCTCGGCATCCTGCCCTATACCGACCGGGCACAGGCTGCCATCGATACTCTTTTCCGCCGCGCCGCAACCGGACAGGAGATGCTGTATCACTTCATCGGGCTGAGTGACAAGTACCTCTACGAGCCCAATTCGCCCATGCATGACGAGGAACTGCATATCCTCGTATTGCGGGCACTGCTGGACAACCCCTGCCTGTCCGATACGGACAAGATACGTCCCCGCTACCTGTTGGAAATAGCCATGAAGAACCGTCCGGGAGACGTGGCGGCGGATTTCACCGTCACTTGCCGGGACGGCAGGCGCAGGCAGCTCTCCGGCATAAAGGCCGACTACGTGCTGGTTTACTTCAACGACCCCGATTGCGAGGACTGCCGCCGGGTGAAGGAATTGCTCACCCTGTCCCCGGTTGTGAACGACCTGTTGGAGTCCGGCCGTCTGAAACTCCTCTCCGTGTGTGTGGAGGGCAAGACCCCCGCGTGGGAAAAGGCGGAATTTCCCGCCGGTTGGATAGATGGTTATGATGCCGATCAGCGGCTTACCCGCGAACAGGTGTACGACCTCAAGGCGATGCCCACCCTTTACCTGCTCGATGCGGAAAAACGGGTGATACTCAAGGACGCTTCGTTCGAGCAGGTGGAAGAACGGTTGTCCTGAAAGATGCCTCATGAAAGCCTATGAAGACATCCGGAAAAGACAGTAAGGAGAGCAACCGTTTCAGGGGCATCAGGCCGGAGACGGAGGAGAAATACCGCCGAGCGATCGAGATGTACGCTTCCACGGAGCTTTCCGGCTGTGAGATATGCCGTATCTGCGAAGTGACAGAATCGGGTTTCCGGTGTTACCTGACCAAGTACCACCGTGAACTCGTGCTGGCCCGTTACGCTATACTGTGCAGCAAAGAAGAGGCCGGGCAGATTAAGTTGGGACAGCTCCGGGGACAGTTGCCCGCTACCCGTGTCAAATACAAGGATACCATCGAGGCGTGCGGGAGCATGGAGCATATCGGATTGCACGTAAATTCGGGTTGGAAGGCACGAATCTGGGCAGGCAGCCGTGTACGCACTACCCCGAGATAATCGAATGGCGCGAGAAGGTGCGCGATTGGCTGGGTATCGGTGACGGGCTGCCGCGCGGCACGCGCCGCTCCTGCAAGGAATAGTATGCTGAGGCCGTCAGGCTCTTGCAGGGTAACTCGTATGTCACGGTGCCGGAGGTTGCCGACTCCTGCGGGCTTTCCTATACCGGACTGGAACAGCACCTGTTGTTCTACCATAAGGATCTGGTGAAGCGGCGCATCAGGATACGCAAGAAGGCTCTCCGACGGCAGCGGAAAGGGGAAATCACCGGTCGGGGTACCGTGCACGCCCCCTCTCCGGAGTTGGTGGAGAAGTATGCCGAAGCGGTGCATCTGTATGCCACGACACCCATGTCGGCCGCACGGATAGCCGGGAAGACGGGAGTGTCGAAGAAGGGATTCTACGAGCACCTGCAAAGGTGGCATCTGGACCTGGTATGCAGGCGGAAGAATATCCCCTACGAGGAAGGGCGGCTAGTGGACTGGTCTAAAGTCCGGAAATACAACCCCGCGACAAAGGCCAAATATGCCGAAGCCATCCGCCGGCTGAAAGAAAGCGGGCTGCCGACGGCACAGGTCGCCGCCGAGTTCGGGCTGCAACCCGAAGCGTTCCGCAGCTACCTGAAGGAACACGAGCCGGAACTGTATGCCCGGAAGGGAATGGTCAGGACGGATACGGGCGGCGCGGTGTCCCGCCGCAGCATGGAGAAATACAGCGAGGCCATGCACCTGTACGGCACGACAACCGAAAGCGTGAAGTCGTTGGCCAGGCGGTTCGGGTTCAACGACTGCTCGTTCGGGCAGTTCATCAGAAGGAATTTCCCCGAACTGGTCGAAAAGCACAACGAAATCGTCCAGAAAAAAGGAAAACAAAATAAATAACCGGCTTTCGTATGCCGCTCCGTTGCGGAAGATAAGCTGTCATAGACAGTCTGACAAAATTCAATTAGGATACCTACTATCAAAATGATTTGCAGGATTATCCGATTCTGTCATTTTTCAATACACTCTCTCTAATAATCATCAAGGTTAGATGGACATTCATCGCATTTTTTTTCTGTCTTTTAATCCTAAGTGTTGCATAATATCGGATAACGATTTAGGTTCAACGCAGCTGACAATCTTATTCAATCGACTATCAACTTTTGGGGAACCCCCAAGCATCATGGACATTTTTTAATATCCGGTTGCGATAAATACAGATAAATACTACATCTTCTCTCAAAATACTGTTATTGGGGACCCAGCATTATACCTTGATTTATAAAAACAAGGAATCTATATACCAATTTACTGTCAACCAACTTTCTTCCAACTTCGCCATACTTTCTCTATAAACAGATAGAGTTAAGTTACTTACTATCTGTTGGGGAAAACAAAAATTTTTTCTCTGTTTATAGAGGAAATAAGCAATTAAATGCGGGTAAAAGAAAACTTGCTCCTTATCTACAGAACGTAGCCCATTTGAAACCCGTTTAGACTTACTTAGCATGAAGTGACAAAAATTTGGCATGAAAACAAGTATCCTCGTCATGCGCTGTAAAGTGGTACATAATATATAGTATGAAAACGTCTAATTATTGGGAAGTGTATGACCGATAAGTTCAGACTAACAATAATGAAGCAAAAAAGGTTTTGTTACAAATAAGTCTGAGTGTAAGTTATAGAGAGATTGTTCGACAAAAATTCCGTTCTCTCCATAAGAGAAGTATTTGGGATACAAAATTATACAATTCACTGAAAATAACAATATAAAAATGATATAATTTTCAACCGAGTGCCTCATTTCAAACAGATGTTATAGGTTTTACTCAACAGTTGTTAAGTGAATCGTCTTCCAAGCAAATAAAACAAATATTGTTTACTAGCTGATTACAACCAATTTTATATTCAAATACTTCTCTTATGGAGAGAAGTAGCAGAAGATGGAGCCGGAAACGGCTTCAGAGATTTTGTGCATGTGTGAGATAACGGAATCTTTTATGGTGTAAACATGAACAGATATACTGACATGGGAAGTTATTCTCCAGCTTTTGAAAAGAATGTTTGTAACTGCTTGATATGTAGTATAATTTACAATCTTGCAGGATTAGAAGAATTGTCCTAAATCCAAAATATGGCTACTTCGGAAGGTGAAAAACAGACATGCTGGTACGTGATGCGCGACCTTAAACGGGCCAATGCCAAGTTGCCCGCATACAAGCAACTGTTGAACGAGCATTTCGAGGTGTTCACTCCCATGAAAGAGCAGTTGAGTGTTCATGGCGGCAAACGGACTCGGGAAGAAGTTCCCTTTATCCAGGATTTGCTTTTTGTTCATGATACCCAGGAAGCTATTGATCCGTTTGTGGAAAAGTATCCCACGATACAGTATCGTTTCCAGAAGGGAGGTGGTTACAAAAATCCGATGACTGTCGCTGATGCGGACATGGAGCGGTTCATACATGCTGTAAGTGTGTCGAAAAATCCGAAATATTATCTTCCTGGCGAATTGACACCCTCTATGTGCGGACGGCACATCCGTATTGTAGGCGGTCCTTTGGACGGTTATGAAGGAAAATTGCTGACTGTACGCGGGTCGAAAACGAAACGTCTGTTAGTGGAGCTGCCCGAGTTCTTTTCCGTAGGGGTGGAAGTCAATCCCGAATATATCAGGCTATTATAAAATAATGATATGTAAGCCCGACTCTATTTTGGATGATATATGGTCCAAAGTTAAAGCGGTGTGCATTGATTATGACCTGCCGGACGAGCTGCGGATATTAAAGGTTATGCTCCGGAACAAGATGAGTACTGGTTTCTGTTATCTGTTTTGACAAATGCATCTGTACAGAACAGCCCGGCGCATGTTACAATGAGGATAAAACCTGCATTTCTGGCTTTGTAAAATTGAATATACGCTAATTCCCGACAACGGATGAAACATTTTTGAAAGTAATGAATGGTTACAATTCCGGAACTGAGCCTTGCTGGATGCCATTGATGGAACTCATCGAAACATGCCTGTTCGACATCATTCACACAGAAGATACAACCGGACGATTCATTCGTCTGTATGGAGCAGGTGACTATTGGCACGCATTCGAAGAATCCGCCTACCAATTGAGTCAGCTGTTCGTGACACACGATGTAACTGTACTCAGGCATAAAGTTTACCCATTTCCCGTTTTAATGGTCAGCATCTCGGATGACGAACTCCAGGCTTACGGCAAAAATCACATCTTCAGAAAGAAAGTATCAGGGTACAGGGAACTTGTTGGGATAGGAATCTCGATGAAGCGGTACAAGGAATGGCACAAAAAAGAGGTGATGAAATTCTCTTCTCTTCCATGACTTTGCACAAGTAAAGAACAAATTCTGACATAATATGATTTTTTGGATAGTTAATTGCAGTATTGCATTCCTGATCTGTGTGTTCTGTGCGGGTATCATCATTCCCCAGATTTTGTTGATCGCTTTCCGCAAGCGGTTATTCGACCTTCCCGACGAACGGAAGATTCATCATTGTGCCGTGCCCCGGTTGGGCGGCATCGCATTCAAGCCGGTAGTGTTTTTCACCGTAGCCTTGTTGCTGGGGATCAATATGGTTATGGGGCATTCGGAGATGTTGTCCGAAATCGAGAACGATGTTCGGCCCTTGGCTTTCGCCTTCTGCTCCATCATGGTTCTGTATCTGGTTGGCATGGCCGATGACTTGATCGGCATCCGTTATCGAGCCAAGTTCGTTATCCAGATTCTGTGCGGCATGATGCTTATCGCCGGTGGTATATATATCGATAACCTGTACGGCATTCTAGGCATTCATTCGGTTCCATTATGGCTGGGGTATCCTCTGACCATTCTGTTCGTGGTCTTCATCATCAATGCCATCAACCTGATCGATGGCATTGACGGACTGGCTTCCGGGCTATGCAGTATTGCCTGTTTGCTTTATGGGTTGACTTTTCTTATGTTTCACCAGTATATATATGCCATGCTGGCGTTCGCCACATTAGGGGTGTTAGTGCCGTTCTTTTATTACAATGTTTTCGGGAATGCCGAGCACGGAAAAAAGATTTTCATGGGTGACACAGGCAGCCTGACCGTTGGCATGATGCTCTGTCTTCTCAGTCTCAAGTTGACTATGTGTGGGACAGATGATAATACGGTACATATAAATCCGATGGTGCTGGCATTCTCCCCGCTGCTGATTCCTTGCTGTGATGTGGTCCGGGTTTATCTGCATCGGGTACGCAACGGAAAGAACCCGTTCTTGCCGGATAAGAACCATATCCACCATAAACTACTTGCTGTCGGAATGCAGCAGCGAAGTGTCATGATTATCGTCATATCCGTATCGACCGTATTCATACTGTTTAATATTCTTCTCTCCCTTTATCTGAATGTAAACTGGATCGTACTAGTCGATATCCTGATATGGACTTTCACCAATATCCGACTGACGAAACGTATCGGACAGCTTCAGTCGAGACAGGCAACCAACAAATAAAAATCAATGAAATATGAAAATCAGATACATTTTACTCTTATTGACCGTGGCTTCCCTGCTAGGATCATGTGCCGCGCCGAAAGTCGCTTATTTTACGGACCTGAAACCGGGTATGGCAGAGCAGGTTCTTAATCCATTGGAAATCAGGGTACGTCCCGAAGACAAGATTTCCATATTGGTCAACAGCAAAGACCCTTTGTTGATGGACCTTTTCAACCTTCCGATTATATCCCGACAAATCGGTATAAGATCAGAAGCATCCAACAATCAAGGAATGTCAGGATACACGATAAACAAGGATGGAAATATCGATTTTCCCGTGCTGGGGCATATCCATGTGGCGGGAATGACACGCGAGGAGATTGCCTTGTGCATAAAAGAAGAGTTGATCTCGAAAAACCTCGTAAAAGATCCGGTAGTAACAGTGGAATTCATGAACCTGACCGTTTCCGTGTTGGGTGAGGTCGCCAACCCCGGACGTTTCAATATCGACAAGGACAGGCTGACGCTCCTGGACGCTTTAAGCATGGCCGGGGACCTTACCGTCTACGGGAAACGGGAGAACGTGCTGGTACAGCGGGAGGAAAACGGCAAAAAGACCCTGTACCGGGTCAATCTGAATTCGGGATATGACCTTTATGCTTCTCCCGTGTACTACCTGCAACAGAACGATATTGTTTATGTCGAACCTAACTCGGTCAGGGCAAGACAATCGACAGTCAATGGGAACAACGTGCGGTCTACCTCTTTTTGGTTATCGTTGGCCTCGCTGCTGACCACCATTACCGTGTTGATCGTGAAATAAATATAGAATCTGATATGGCCGTAAATCAAAAGAATACAAAACCGGGACAGCCGGATGATTTCCTGCGGATACAGGATCTGTTGTACCTGTGCCTCGCGAGGTGGAAGTGGTTCGTCCTGTCTTTGGCGATAACGACAGGTGTTGCTGCTGTCTATCTGCTGTGTACCCCTGCCGTATATACACGCACTGCTTCGGTGTTGATCAAGGAGGATTCCAAAGGCAAGTCGGTTTCCCCGGATCTGGAATCCTTTTCGGAGTTTGGGTTGTTCCAGTCCAGCACCAATGTAAATAACGAACTCATCACCTTTCAGTCGCCGGCTTTAATGACCGAGGTAGTTAAACGATTTCGTTTGGATATGAATTACTTCGTTCCGGGGAAATTCCACCGTCAGGTGGCCTATGGACTGACATTACCAGTGGATGTAACGATAAGTGACTTTCCTGAAAACGAATCGGCTGGGTTTACATTGGAAGTACAGCCAGACAGCACATTACTCTTATCCGACTTTACACGTAACGGGACGGAGCTCGACGGAAAGGATATAAAGGGCCGCTTGCTCGACTCCATCACTACGCCATTAGGGAAAATCATTATCCATGCAACCCCCAATTATGTGAAAGGCGAGACATACACATTGTATGTAGGTAAATCCAGTTTGTATGATGCTGTAAACTCCTGCTCGTCCAATCTGTCCGTTTCATTGAATAATGAGAAAGCGTCAGTTATCGACCTGTCATTCAGGGATAATTCTGTACAACGGGCGGAGGATGTATTGAGCATGTTGATTTCCGTTTATAATGAGAACTGGGTGAAGGACAAGAACCAGATCGCTATCAGCACCTCGATGTTCATCAACGAGCGTTTGGGCGTAATCGAACAGGAACTGGGCAACGTGGACGAGGACATTTCATCCTACAAGTCCGAACATCTGTTACCCGACGTGCAGGCGGCTTCGAGCATGTATATGGCGCAGAGCAGCCAGACGAATGCGCAGATTCTGGCTTTGAACAACCAGCTCTACATGACCCGCTACATCCGGAACTATTTGTCCAATGACGCCAACCGTACCCAACTGCTTCCGGCCAATTCCGGCATTGAAAGCGCCAATATTGAATCGCAGATTGCCGAATACAACAAACAACTGTTGCAGCGCAACAGCCTGGTTGCGAACAGTAGTACGGAAAATCCGCTGGTCGTTGATATGGATCAGGCCCTGGCATCCATGCGTGGGGCGATAATCAGGTCTATCGACAATCAGATAGTAACCTTGAATTCGCAGATAAAAAGTTTGCGGCAGACGGAGCAACAGACAACATCACGTATAGCAGCTAACCCTACACAAGCCAAATACCTGCTCTCGGTGGAACGCCAGCAGAAGGTAAAGGAGGCTCTTTATTTGTTCTTACTGCAAAAGCGTGAGGAGAACGAACTCTCACAGGCATTTACGGCCTACAATACCCGTATTGTTGCCCCGCCCCACGGTAGCATGTTGCCGATGTCACCCGTGCGCAAAAACATCTTAATGGTCGCGTGTGCTTTGGGACTGCTTATTCCGGTAGTCATTATCTTTATATGTGAGAACATGAATACCCGTGTACGGGGAAGAAAAGATCTGGAAAGCGTAACCGTACCGTTCATCGGTGAAATTCCGCTGTTCACAAGAAAGAAGAAAGGAATATTCAGAAAGAAACCACAGGAAGTCAGGGCCATTGTTGTCAAGGAGGGCAGCCGTGACATCATCAACGAGGCATTCCGTGTATTGCGTACCAACTTGGAGTTCATGACTGGCAAGGATAAGGCATCGAATGTCATCATCGTGACCTCGTTCAATCCGGGCAGCGGCAAGTCGTTCCTGACCATGAATATCGCCGTGAGCTTTGCCATTAAAGGGAAGAAAGTGTTGGTAATCGACGGTGACCTGCGTCACGGCTCTGCGTCATCCTATATCGACTCTCCTACCAAGGGGTTGAGCGACTATCTTGGCGGCAGGATTGACAATCTCAATGAAATAATTGTCACCAATCCGAAACAGAAATATCTGGACATCCTTCCTGTCGGCACCATACCTCCCAACCCCACCGAACTGTTGTTCGACGACCGGCTGAAACAGGTAATAGATACCGTAAGGGAACAATACGAATATGTGCTGATTGACTGTCCGCCCATCGAACTGGTGGCCGACACGCAGATAATCGAGAAGCTGGCTGACCGTACTATTTTCGTGGTTCGTGCAGGATTGCTTGAACTGAGTATGCTTGCTGAACTGGAGAAAATCTACGGGGAGAAAAAATACAAGAACATGTCCCTGATCCTGAATGGAACCGAGGGAAGCGGTGGTCGCTACGGATACCGTTATGGCTATCGGTATGGTTATCACTATGGTTACGGTTCGGAATATCACTATGGTTCCGATGAAAAATATATAGAGTAAATCGTTGATTATCAAGCAATTAAATACGGAGTAAGAATGTAAATTTGATTTCCCTATTGTTTCACTAAAAATCACAACTATGGCACAGAACGATTTTACAGAAGACAAAGCGACCTTATTCGGTGCGGGTATGGTTACTGTAGGTGTATTTGGTAAAACAGCATTGATTACCAAAGGAGTCGGAGTGGTTGCCGCAACAAAAGCCGGAGTATTGGCTGGTGGATTTATCTGTCCTCCTGCGGCTATCTGTATCGGTTTAGCTTGTGTTGGGGCCGGGTTGATAAATCATTTCGGCAAGCGAAACTGGTGGTGAAGTTTATCACCGGGACAATCAATTCATTCCCGGATTCCGCATATATGTCATGTGGAATCGGGAATGATTAAAAAGTTTTATGTCATTATATGTGGTTTTTTAAAAAAAGGGAAAAACAAAATATAATAAAGCTAATCGGTTTTACAGACTATCATTCGCATATTCTTCCGGGCGTGGATGACGGTGTACAAACGATGGACGAATCTTTGGAAATTCTACGTTTGTATGAGGAGCAAGGGATCAAATCCGTATGGCTCACACCGCACATCATGGAAGACATTCCCAATACGACTGCCCATCTTCGCGACCGTTTTGCAGAATTGCAGGCTGCTTACACAGGTGGCGTACAACTGCACCTTGCAGCGGAAAACATGCTTGACAATCTCTTTGAGGAACGGCTGGGAAAGAATGACCTGCTACCTTTAGGCGAGAATGGCGACCACCTGCTGGTGGAAACCTCTTATTTCAGTCCTCCGATGGGCTTGAAAAATATCCTGCTTCGCATCAAATCTAAAGGATACCACCCTGTTCTCGCCCATCCGGAGCGTTATGCTTATATGGATGAATCGGATTACCGACAGCTAAAAGACATGGGTGTGAAATTCCAGATTAATCTTCCATCAATAGCGGGTATGTATGGCAACCGGATTAAGAAAAAGGCCATGTTTCTTATGAGAGAACAGGCTATTGCTTATATAGGGACAGATATTCACAGTTACAGTATATTTCAAAAGTTCATTTGTACAAGCGTTACAAGAAACGTACAAAAACTGCTTGATTTATAGTCAAGATTATTGCGGCTATGGATAGCCAAGCTATAACAAAAATTCCTATTAATAAACAACAAGATGACAAGCGGAGAAAAGGCTCTTTATCATTCCATTATAGAGCAGTTAAAAGATAAGGAACTTTCCGATAGCCAAAAAGACAATTTTGTGAAAAAGCTGGATGAACTGTTCAAAAGTATGAATGACCAATCAAAAGAATTTCAATTAAACTCAATTTTATGAAAGCATGTTTTATGGGCTTGGGCTATATCGGATTGCCTACAGCCATTATCGCAGCAAAGCACGGAGTACAGGTAACGGGTGTTGACATCAACCCCAAAGTTGTAGAGCTGACCAATCAAGGTAAGCTCCACATCATTGAACCGGGGATGGAAGAAATGCTGCAAGAAGTTGTGAAAAACGGGACATTGCACGCAAGCACGAAGCCGGAGACAAGTGACGCTTACTTTATGGTTGTTCCCACCCCGTTCAAAGGTAATCATGAGCCTGATATTTCGTATGTAGAGGCGGCAACTCGTGCTGTACTTCCTTTTCTCAAGGAAGGTGACTTATATGTAATTGAAAGCACATCACCCGTTGGTACGACTGATAAAATGCGTGACTTAATTTTCGCTGAGCGTCCTGAATTGGAAGGTAAAATTTATATCGCCTATTGCCCCGAGCGTGTACTTCCGGGCAATGTGATTTATGAGTTGGTACATAACGACCGTGTCATTGGCGGTATGAACGAAGAAAGTACAACAAAAGCAATCGAGTTCTACTCGCAGTTCGTACAGGGGACGCTGCATCGGACTAATTGCAAGACCGCTGAAATGTGCAAACTGACTGAGAACAGCAGTCGTGACGTGCAGATAGCTTTTGCCAATGAACTTTCATTGATTTGCGACAAGGCAGGGATTAATGTTTGGGAACTTATCAGGCTTGCCAACAAACATCCGCGCGTAAATATCCTGCAACCTGGCTGTGGAGTCGGAGGTCATTGTATTGCTATCGATCCATATTTCATTACAGCGGATTTTCCGGTTGAAAGTCGCATAATTTCTACAGCACGCGAAATCAACAATTATAAATCGTTCTATTGTGCTGAAAAAGTAAAGAACGCCATGTTTGAATTTGAACTGAAAAATCACTGTAAGCCTGTGGTAGCAATGATGGGGTTGGCATTCAAACCGGACATTGACGATTTGCGTGAATCTCCAGCAAAATATATCACAACTAAAGTAATGCAAGGATGTAATAATGCCAACATTTTAGTGGTAGAGCCAAATGTGAAAGAACATAACGTGTTCAAGTTGACAGACTATAAAGAGGCTTATGACAAAGCCGATATTGTTGTGTTCCTTACAGCCCATACACCTTTCAAAGAACTACCGTGGAAAGATGATAAAGTGATACTTGATTTCTGTGGAATATTTAAGCAATAGAGGTAGACAATCATTAAGTTTACCAAGACTTACCCTCCCAATAAACGTACACATATACTGATTGCAGATTTACAGAAAATCTATTGCTTTAAGAAGATGACATTAAGCCAAGTTTTCAAATCAAGATTGTTGTCAAATATTTGGAATCAGTTTCTCCTTTATGGTTTCAGTAGCATTATACCAATTCTACTAATTCCATATTTGTTGAACGTTATAGGAGTAGAAAAATACGGTCTTGTAAATTTTGCCATTATATTTAGCTTTTACTTTCAGATATTCAATGAGTTCGGTTTCGATTTATCTAATGTCAGGCATGTCGTCAATAATAGAGACAATCAAGAAAAATTGGGAAGGATAGTTTCTTCTATTCTGCAATGTAAGTTTTTTCTCATACTCTGTTCTCTATTTGTTTATATTTTAGTTGTAGGGTTGATTCCTTCACTAAGGAATGAACTCACGCTTTATATATTAGCCTTTATTCGTTTGATAGGGGTTGTCATTGCTCCCTATTGGCTTTTCCGTTCAATGGAGGACATTAAATATATAACACGTATCAGCGTGCCAATAAAGCTATTATGTATATTGCCTATTTTTTTAATCGTTAAGTCTACTGATGATTATGCATTGGTGATGTTGTGCTATGCTCTTGAAACATTTGTTTCAGGTATTGTCGCTTTATTCATTGCCCAAAAAAGATACGGGATCAAACTTCAAATAGTCTCGGCACAAGAAGTGAAATTTTATCTTAAGGATAGTATTCCGTTTTTCTCATCAACTTTTTTGATGAGAGCCTATAAAACAATGAATACCTTAGTGCTTGGCTTTATTCTTGGAGATTTTGCAGTCGGATTATATACAGCTGCGGAAAAACTTCATAATGCGTATTCATCATTTGTTTCTCCGCTTTTATCTCAGATATTTTACCCATATTTCACAAGGATAAAAAATATGGGTAGAGCGACTAAGATGGTATTGCTTTTATGTATTGCCAATACAATCGCTTTAGCTTGTATATATTTCTTATCACCGTATCTTATACCGATTTTTATTAAGACTGAAACAGCAAGTATAACCACGTATTTCAACCTATTCTTGCTTTTATTGGCGATTAGTGTGCCAGCTGACATGTTCGGTTTCCCTTATTTGGGCGTACTTGGAAAAATCAATGAGGTAAATATGACAACCATTTATTCTGCAATCATATACATCATTGTTGTCCTTGTCTTGATTCTTACTCACAGTATTAGCATAGGAAGTGTTATTTGGGCTTTGATTATAGCGAACGTGGGATGTTTGGTTTTGCGCCTATATTTAGCCAATAAAGTAAGAGTTGGTAATGTTGATAAACAATAGGATATACAATATAGATACTAATTCTCGACATTGGGCTATTTCTTTAGCCTTAATTGTAATCTTGTCTGTAATAATGACATTTATTCCTTTTGTAGGACTGTGTTTGTCATTAATGTTTTTCAGACAAAGGTTTGCCCCCATTCTATTTATTATCTTTTCTTTCTATTTTGGTTGGTTTTATGAGCCACAAATGGATTTGTTGGTTCATTATGAGCATTTTCATCGTATTGCCGACAAATCATTGGTTGAGCAATGGATGGACTCTGGAACATCAAAATATGGCAAAGAAATATATCCTGTATTATTTAAATATTTCATTGGTTTAATTGCTGATAACCGGAATTTTTTCTCTGCTTGTGCGTGTGTGGTATATACTTCTCTATTTATATTTGGAGTCGTAAAACCACTCCAGCCATTATATATGCAGAAAATGTCAATTCCTGCATGGCTACTCTTCCTGGGAGTGATTTTTACTGTAGAATACTATTGGTTTCTCGGTTTTCGCTTTTGGAGCGGAGCATTTGTTTTTACTGGCTTCTATTTGAGATACCTTAATTCAGGAGCCGTTAAGTACCTTTGGTTATCTGCGTTATGTATTTGTTTTCACTATTCACTACTCGCCTTATGTGTCGCGGCTGTATTAAACCTACTCTTGCGATATAGGTTTAAAGTGTACTATTTAATTCTTATCGTATCATTCATCGTTCGCTTTGCGAAAATCGCGTTTGTCACTAATATCGCACAATTTGGCATATTTGAAAACTACGTCAAAGAGAGCGTTAGGAATCAAAATATCATACAGTCTGTTGGAAAGTATGCAGAGGAAATACGCGAGTATGGTAATCAGTTCTATTTGCTTCGTGAAACAATTGCCGTTTTCGGTGTCTTGGCTGTGATCTATATACTATATAAAAAAATAGGGAAAGAATTTTGGGAGCAGAATGTCAAATTCTGGGGGTTCTGTATTCTCCTATTGTCTTTTGCCAATTTCGGATATGTCAGTTTGACTTTTTATGATAGATTCTTCAAACTTGCCGTGCTATTCTTATATGTTTTTACATATATGTGGGTTATGGATATTCAATCCAAATTGAGTTTTAAGTCCCAGCTACTAATAACTATGGTTACAATTATACCGGTATTGTATTTCATTGTTACACCATTAGTTGAACAGAGGCACATGTTGTTCCAACTAAACTTATGGTTTAGTAATCTATGTTCATGATGAAAAATTTTGTAATCTGAATTTCTCATCGTGCTGATGTATGGTCTATGGATAGCTACCAATACGAACAACCAAAAAGGCATAACATCAGAAAACGAAAATAGATTAACCGTTGATGTTCAATGTTCTTAATTATTTTAATCATATCAATTGAAACACTAACAATGAGGGTATTAATAACTGTTCCCACTAAATCCGGATATGGAGGAGTAACTAATTATTATTTAGGGATTAAAGAGTATTGGAAAGAAAATATTGAATATTTTTATTTCGGTCGTAAGCCTTGGCGTAATATATTTTATCCATTTTTAATTATCCGTTTTATAATCCGATTGATTTGCTTTAAACCTGATATAGTACTACTTAACCCATCGCTTGGAGATAAAGCCTTAAAACGAGATTTTATATATTTAAACATTTGCCGATTTTTCAGAAAGAAAACATCCGTATTTATTCATGGTTTCAATTTCGAGTATGCTAAAAATGCAGATTGGAAATGGATAAGTGCCAATTTGAATAAGGCCTTGTGTATTTTTGTGTTATCCCAAGATTTCAAGAATGAATTGATAAGGAGGGGGATAAAATCTGATATACATCTAACTTCGACAAAAGTACCCGATTATTTTATTTCAGGTTTTGACCTTTCGATGAGACAAGGAAAAGCCGAAAACATTATGTATAGCGGGCGAATAGAAAAGGCCAAGGGTGTATATGAAACAGTCGATACATTTTCAATACTTAAGTCACAATACAAGGATCTGACATTGACCTTTGTCGGTGATGGCTCAGAACTTCCTATGTTGAAACAATATGTTGAGAATAAGAAAATAAAGGATGTCCGTTTTACTGGAGAGTTACGTGGGGAAGATTTTAAAAAGGAATACATTAACGCCGATATGTATTTGTTTCTAAGTTATACGGAAGGTATGCCAACTGTGGTTTTGGAAGCAATGATTTTCGGACTCCCTATTTTTACCAGAAAAGTGGGTGGCCTAATAGATTTCTTTGAAAATGGAAAGATGGGATATATATCAAGTTCGTTAGATCCGGCAGTTTTTGCAGAAGCAATGAAACCATATATCGAGAATCCTGCTAAAATGAGGAGTGTATCAATATATAATTCCGAATATGCGAAAACCCATTTTGTTGCATCCGTTGTTGTCCGAAAATTTGAAAATACACTAAAGAAATATATTGAGCTATGAATATTCTGAGAATCAAGAAGCTAATATTTTTACACCTCCAACATCTACCCATGAAATCAAGGGCATGGAGACCATTAGTTTGCAAATGGGGTGGAGTGCAGATAATCAGCCCCAAAAGAACGTTTATCGGTGAGGGCGTCATATTTGACACAAATTATCCACAAGATATTTTTATCGAAGAAGGTGTTCGTTTGACATCGGGGGTGAAAATAGTAACACATTTCATGAATCCTAATACTGGAAGTTACGACAGGGGGAAGGTTCATATCTGCAAAGGCGCCTATCTCGGAATGAATACTTTGGTGGTAAAACCTGTAACAATTGGAGAGCGAGCTATAATTGGAGCAGGTTCTGTTGTGACCAAAGATATACCAGCCAATGAAGTTTGGGCAGGAAATCCCGCAAAATTTATAAGAAAACGGTAGGATTAATTCATATGGACATTATATCATTCTATAGGGTAGAACGTTGGCTATTTGAACGCCATATTCCGGTTTTGCCCAAAATCGTACAACTATTGATTTTTCTCATTTTCAATTCAAAAATAACCGCTGATTCAAAAATAGGAAAAGGGTCATACTGTGTGTGCAAAGGGATTAGCACTGTCTTAATACCGGGAACAGAAATCGGAGAAAATTGCGTATTAGGATTGCGATTTTCTACTGTACGGCAGTTTCCATATAAAGAAGTTCCTTGTCTAAAGAATAATGTTTGGGTGGGACCTAATGTTATTATTGCTGGCCCTGTTGTAATAGAAGATGATGTGGTAATCGCTGGAAATTCATTTGTCAACCGAAGTGTTCCCAAAGGTGCTATTGTAGCAGGATGTCCGGCAAAGATTATTGGCTGGAGAAAGAATCTTGATTATGCGATTGAGACAAACCCAAAGTATAAAGATGGCCGTATGCCATTCTTGACAAAATGAATAACACCAATGAATGATATTGCAGATGCTTTTTATAAGCTAAAAATTTATTGTGAGACTGAACATTTCAAGGGTTGGGATCCGTATGATGGTCTCAACTCTAAAATTTTTCAGGCAATTCCGCTGCTGAAAAAGTCTGTATTGTGCAGATTGATGGTCATACAAGGTTTCAAGCGTTGCCCTTTCAATATGAGACGGATGGCTTTCGTTCCGAAAGAGTATAACGCAAAAGGTATCGGGCTGTTCTTGTCCGGATATTGCAATCTGTATAAAGTTGTGGAAAATCATCCGCAATTATCCGAAAAAATGGGAACGTTGGAGATGATAAAGGCTCGGATTGAAGAATTGGCAGAGTTGCTTATATCCTTACAATCTAAAGGCTACAGCGGTGCTTGCTGGGGGTATAACTTCGATTGGCAGGCACGCCGTCTGTTTCTTTTTCCCAAATTCACGCCCACAGTAGTTGCTACAAATTTCTGTGCCACGGCACTGATGCAGGCATATGAAATAACTAGGAACAAACACTATTTGGAGATTGCATTAAGTGCAGCGGATTTTGTAATAAAAGATTTGCATCGCACGCCGTATAATGGTGGCTTTCTCTTTTCTTATAGTCCGTTAGAGGGTAATGACACTGTGTTCAATGCTTCGCTGCTCGGTTCTCGATTGTTGAGTTATTGTTTTTATTATACACAACAGGAGGAATACAAAAGACTAGCGGAGCTATCCATTAAAGCCTGTTGTTCCGGGCAACGGGAAGACGGGGCTTGGGTATATGGAATGCTCCCCGTACAGAATTGGGTAGACAGCTTTCATACAGGATATAATTTAGATGCGCTGATCGCTTATCAAGAGTTGACAGAGGATCATGCTTTCAATGGTTACATCGAAAAAGGTTTCGACTACTATGTCAATCATTTTTTCGAAGCGGACGGAACTCCTAAATATTATGATAACCGAATGTATCCTATTGACATCCATTGTCCAGGGCAGCTATTGATAACATTGACCCGCCTACATAAGATGAAAAAATATGAGGAACTTGCCAAAAAAGTATTGCAATGGACAATCCGAAATATGCAAGATAAAAAGGGGTATTTCTACTACCAATTAAAACCTGGCATCAGTTCTAAAATCTCGTATATGCGATGGAGTAATGCATTTATGTTTAATGCAATGTCGCATTATTTACTCGCAATATAAAATTTCCAACATAAATGAATAAAGTTTCTTTAAACGGAGTCGAAATATATCCGTTCGATTCCGAACAGTCTTTGTTGTCTTTTGTAAACGATAATAAGGGCATATTAGTAGCCATAAATGCTGAGAAAATTTTACATGCTACAGATCAGACACGAGGAATTATCAATCGGAACATAGGGTATTGCGATGGAGCCGGCGCACAAATGGCTCTCAAACAAAAAGGTTTTGAAAATGCGTGTAAAATTCCCGGTTGTGAGTTGTGGCTCAAAATTGTAGCTCAATTTTATAGAGAAAAGACTTTTTATTTGATAGGTGGTAAACCTCAAATCATAGAAGAAACTGTGTCTAAACTGCGTAAAGAATATGCAGGGATTCACATTATCGGTTATCGGGATGGATATATCAAGGCAAACGAGGAACGGGAAAGACTTATAAAAGACATAACCGAAAAAAGACCTGATGTGGTATTTGTGGCTATGGGGTCTCCTAAACAGGAATTACTGATGGAAGAAATACAGCATAGACACAAAGCCATCTTTCAAGGATTAGGCGGCAGCTTCGATGTATATACTGGCCATGTGGAAAGGGCTCCTAAATGGTGGGTGAACCACAATCTTGAATTTGCCTATCGGTTGCTCAAAGAACCGAAAAGAATAAAACGGCAAATTCACTTGATAAAGTATGCCTGGTGGCTGATAACTAAAAAATTATAGAACAATGAAGAAGGTAATGCTGGTCTTCGGGACTCGTCCGGAGGCCATTAAGATGGCTCCGTTGGTGAAGGAGTTCCAAAAAAAATCAGCAGACTTTGAAACAATCGTCTGCGTGACGGGGCAGCATCGTGAAATGCTCGATCAGGTGTTGCAGATATTCGATATCAAGCCGAATTATGACTTGAACATCATGAAGCAGGGGCAAGATCTGTATGATGTAACCGCCCGTGTGCTGACCGGGATGCGTGATGTGTTGAACAAGGCGAAACCTGATGTGGTATTGGTGCACGGTGACACAACCACTTCTACTGCCGCCGCACTCGCAGCTTTCTATCAGCAGATCCCTGTAGGTCATGTAGAAGCGGGCCTGCGTACCCACAACATATACAGCCCTTGGCCGGAGGAGATGAACAGACAAATAACAGGGCGCATTGCCACCTATCACTTTTCTCCGACCGCTTTAAGCAAGAAAAATCTGTTGACGGAAGGTGTGCAGGAGGACAAGATAACCGTAACAGGGAATACGGTCATCGATGCCCTTCATATCGTTGTTGATAAAATAAAGACTGACGGAGCTCTACAACAAGAACTTGCCGGGGTGCTGGAAAAAGCGGGTTACGATACCTCACGGCTTGCTGATGGCAAGAAACTCGTTTTGATAACCGGACACCGACGTGAAAATTTCGGAGACGGATTCATCAGCATGTGCACAGCCATTAAGGATCTGACGGCAAAATATCCATATGTGGACTTTGTCTATCCGATGCACTTGAACCCCAATGTCCGCAAACCTATCCATGAAGTATTCGGGGAGAATTTGAATAGTTTGGGAAATATGTTCTTTATCGAACCATTGGAATATCTGAGTTTCGTGTTCCTGATGGAAAAAGTGACCCTTGTCCTTACCGACAGCGGTGGTATTCAGGAAGAGGCTCCGGGGTTAGGCAAACCGGTACTGGTGATGCGTGACACCACCGAACGTCCGGAGGCGTTGGATGCAGGAACGGTAAAATTGGTAGGAACCGATTATAACAAAATTGTCTCCGAGGTATCGATTTTATTGGATGATGCATCTGCTTATGAGCAAATGAGTAAAGCCATTAATCCTTACGGTGACGGAAAAGCGTGTATGCGTATAACGCAAACACTTAATGTTCGGTTGTAACTTTTGTATTTTCTTGACACATTCACCAGAAGAAATATGTTAGTACCGAAGGTGAATGTCGTATTGCAGGCGGACAAAGACATCGGCAGCATAACAGAGGCAGACATTTGGCTCAATTGTATGGACGGCAACGGTAACTTCTTGTCTGTGGCTGCGGAAGACCATACCGGCGACGGACATTACATTGCCACCTTGCCGTTAGACTACAGCCCGGTAGAGCCTTTCATCCAAGTTCACTTGAATGAAATGGTCTATGATTACCTGTCCATTCCGAATTTCAAAGCGGGACAGGAATGTCAAATCTCGCTTATACTCGGTACGGACGGGCTTCGCACACCGGGAATAGGAGCTGAAATCGACGACTGGGAAGTTGTGGAAGGAGATGTCACATTCGTAAAATGACAAAATATAATAAATGACGCCTGCTGGTTTTGTTATCATTGGCAGGCGTTTCACTTTTTATCCCTCATTCAGGAATCCCGGCATTTACCGAGTGTTCCGCTTGTTCTGCACGTCTTTTTCCCATTTCGATGTGAAGGATTTACCACAAAGGGCTTGGAGAAGAAGAAACACATAGCAGAACTGAAAATCCGACCTAGCTAAAAAGAAAAACAGATTTCTTATTTATGCCTTCAGACTCCGGACAAATTAACTCTATAGTTTTTTGAGCATTCCTTCGTTCGTATTGGGATTTATGGTTATTTTTGTAATTCAATCAATAATATGACGATAATGGCAAAGACATACCAAAGGACTAAATTACAAGAAGTCACGATCAGAGGATATAAATCCATAGCCTATGACAGACCTGTGACCTTGAAGCTGGGTGATGTCAGCATCTTGTTGGGTGCCAACGGTGCAGGCAAGAGCAATATCATCAGTTTTTTCCGGATGCTGAGCTACATGATGAGCAAGTCATTCGGGAGATATGTGGAAATATCGGGCACGTCTCATGCCTTGCTGCATTACGGCATTAAACGGACACCGGTCATGTCCGGAGAACTGAAGTTTGCCGACAGCAATTCCATGGATGTTTATGGCTTTTCATTGGCCAATGCCACTCCCGACAGGCTGATTATCACGGAAGAGCGGATTACATGGCATCGCAAGGGGGAGAAAAAGCCCTATGAGATAGCACTGGAACCGAATTTCAAGGAGTCCGCTCTCGCAGAGTGTGAGGATCCGGTTGCCAAAACTATTTTCCAGATGCTTTCTTACTGCAAGGTATATCAGTTTCACGATTCATCGACAGAGGGGCCGCTACGTCAGGCTTGTCCCGTCGAGACGGCCAATTACCTCCAGTCGCACGGAAACAATCTGCCTTCTTTCCTGCTGTTCCTGCGGGAGAACTACAAGGATGCCTACAACCGGATTGTTGACTATGTCCGTGACGTAGTTCCCCAGTTCCAGGACTTCTATCTGGAGCCCGTGGGTGGTATCATTTCTCTCCGGTGGATAGATAATTCTGCCACGGACTATCGTTTCAATGCCTACCAGTTCTCCGACGGATCTATCCGTTTCATTGCCCTGGCCGCCTTGCTTCTGCAGCCTGCCCAGACAATGCCCAACGTCATCATTTTGGATGAACCGGAACTTGGCTTGCATCCCTATGCCATCAGCCAGCTGGCAGAAATGATTAAGGATGCGTCCATACACGCACAGGTCATTATTGCCACGCAGAGCAAGGATTTGGTCGATCATTTCGACATCGGCGATATCTCTGTGGTGGAAATGAACAAGGAAACGCAGGCAACCTCTGTCACTCACCTTGACGCCAAAGAATATCATCTTTGGCTTCAGAACTATACGGTGAGCGAACTTTGGGACAAAAACATCATAGGAGGACGTCCCGTATGAAAGCGAAGATTATTCATGTCCTTTGTGAGGGACAGACGGAACAGGGATTTGTGGAGGAAGTGTTGCGTCCCTACCTGCAAGCGCAAGGTGTGGCAGGTGTAAAAAGCATCCTGATTACCACTAACAAGAAAAAGAATGCCCGTGGTGGAATGCTGAGCTATGCTCAGGCGGTGACAGACCTAGAACTGTTGCGGAAAATGAAGATGGACGGCGAATACGAACGTCATGTTTTCACAACGATGTTCGACCTCTACGCATTGCCGGATGATTTTCCCGGTTATGAAGCAGCCAAAGCAATCGGTGAGCCTTACGCCCGTGTCGCAGCATTGGAAACGGCGTTTGCTGAAGCAATCAACGATAGTCGTTTCATTCCCTATATTCAGCTGCATGAATTTGAAGCTCTGCTCTTTTGCGGTATTGACTATCTGGCAAAGCGTTACCCCGGTTGTGAGAAACGCTGCGAACAGCTGAAAAAAGACCTGGAGAAAACCAGCAACCCCGAGCTGATAAACAATAGTCCGGAAACGGCTCCGAGCAAACGTATTATCAAGGCGATAGAAGGAGACAAAAAACAGCATTACAACTACAATAAGCCGGCTACCGGCAAAGATGTTACCAAAAGTGTCGGCATGGATGAACTTCGTGCCCGGTGCAGTCACTTCAATGAATGGATAGAAAAGTTGATAGACTGCTGATTCTGTAATCAGATAATATCAAGGTTCTGACAGACAGGTTCGAGTGTTTATCTCAAAAATGGAAGAGATGGGGATTATACAGAAAGAGGGTGTAGGAAGAAATACTCGCTATATAAAGACTGCGAGTTTCCCATCTTTTAATTGAGAAGACAATTTTTGCTCTGTCCAAAAAACAAGTTTTTGGTCAAAAAACAGCACAAATAACTGATTATCAATTATTCTTTCAATGCCCGAAAATCTGTTTTTTTGTACGAAAGAGTTCTTTCACTTTTCTATCCCTCATTCCGGAATTCCGGCATTTACCAGATATTACTAATTAAAAAATTTAGATAAGTAACGAGATGCTAGATTTGATTAGTTGCTCGTAAGGTATAAGGCATCGACATTCTTCTGTTATTTAGTCAGTTGAAAAAATGTAACAATTATTTCTCTGATACCTAATACTTTTTCTATTTACACCATCCACGGATTCTTATACGGATCATAATCCGTCTGGAAAGTAGCCAGTTGCCAGTCGGTGACAGGTTTCTTCGAGTCATCGACTTTGCGGGGAATCTGCGGATTAAGCCGTAGTTTGGCGGCATCATTGAGCCATTTCATGCTATCCTCGTAATCGCGCATGCGGACAACACTGACATTATTCGGAGCAATGAGTTTCGTGAGTTCGTAGATGGCCAGCCGGACCATGTGCTTCTTGAGATTGTAGTTGCGGGGGTCATGCAACGAGAGGTTCTGCCCGACTTGCGGTGTGTCCGCGTTCACATCCGTTTCCGGGTAAAATACCCGTCCGTCATAAACGACATATTCGTGTTCCGACAACTCATAGGCATTGTATGATGAATCGTAATCGGCTATGGCTCCCCAGCAGTCGGAAACCATCGGGTCAAGATTGTAATCGAAACCTTCAAGCGTCATCAAAGTATAGAATGCTCCTTCATACTCGACGACTGCCCACAGAGGATACTCGACAGGCTGCCATAACGAGGCTTCCGCCTCGATCCAACCGCCGACCAACGGGATACGGACATCATCGAACTTGTACCCGTTTTCATTAAGACAAGTATAAACAATGCCGTTATAATTCACTTTATCTCCCGGATAATAGGTGTTGAACTGGGAATAATTTACAACTTGTCCCGCATCGACACGGATATCAGAACTCTCTTCCCAATAGACAACCGTTGCCGGCTTGCGATAGCCGCTGACGGAGCGTATCACCTCATGGATTTGTCCCTCGAAATAGACATGCACACCCACGGGATAGGTAATCCGACGGTCGTATTCGGCGATATATTTTCCTTTTGCAAGTTCCTTTTCAATCTCGTAGTTCTCCGACAAATATTCCACGATACTCATCTCCGTCGATTCTTCCGCCTGGATGAATCGTGCATCATTGCCCCGCGTGAGTTGTGCCAGGGCTTCCGGAGTAATTATCCCAAGATAGTCGTCATTATTGAGAAACCGTCTGTACATATCCTTGTTCCGTTATTAGTATGAAAATCCTTCCTGAATTACCGATGTGGATACCACATACCCGTTCCCGTCGCCTCCGCTCTTGAACTTGTACCAGCTGTCACGCAGGTAGTAACAGAGCAGGTAGTCAAGGCAGTCGGACAAGTGCCCGTACCGTTCATATTTGACACCGGTTTTCGGGTCGGTGGTCTTCTGTTTGCTCTTGGTACCGTCCTCGTTACGAAGCTGGTAAATCAGATCCTGGGTAAGTTTGCGACATTTGATATCGATTTGTATCTCCCAGCCTTCATAGCCCCCGAATACCTCGTTGACGAACTCGCACCGTGTAGCCTGCGGAGGCTGCTTGCGTAATAGCTTTACCTTCGGTCGCAGGATTCCTCTGCCGAAAGTGTCCGTGATGATGGTATAGTTGTTGATGCCGTCCTCGTTGGTGGTGGAGCGTTGTAACCCGGAAGGGTCACCGGTCACATCCACTCCGCCGATATGCTTGTCCCGGTAAAGTTTTAAGCGTACTTTCCGTGCCAACGCAGGTGTGTTGTTCTCCTTTTCCTCCGGCTTGCCGAGTATCTCTTCCAGTATATAGACCTTCCTGTTTTCATAGTCTATTTGTGCGGAGAGCACCGACATTTGGGGGGCAACATTGAAGTCCCACACCGTGATGAGCGGCTTGGTCGGATCGTATGCTTTTTCTTTCAGTCCGGTAACGAGATGCCGGGAGCCGTCGAAACTGTTATAAATCGCCATATCGTTGGCTTCCACGAAATCCCAGTTGCCATAGAGCAGGCGTTCCTTTGTCGCCTGATCCCGGATCTTGTTCAGGGCCGCCTCGTACACCTGACGGAAAGCGATATTCGGGTTGTCAAACACGGAAAAAGGTATATACGCTTCACCCTCGCGGCAGATGACCTTGTCTCCGTTTTCGTCCTGCACGAAGCGGGAACGCACCCAGTTAATCGTCGGATTGGTGGTGAGCAGCATTCTCGGAGTCTTGAATGTCTCATGGGTTCTCCAGCGGAGACGGGAGAACAGCACTTCGACGGCCCGTTCCGAGATTTCCGACACCTCGTCCACCATGGCGATGGTGTATTCCGAAGAGCCGAAACGCTCGAAGTTGGGGTCGCTGGGGATATCCGCCATCTCCTTCATGATGATGACCGAGTCATTCCAGAATGTGAGCGTGCCTTCGAGGTTGTTTATCTTGTAGTTTGTATCCTCTTTCAGTCCCCAATCCTTCAGAATCGACTTGATGGTATTCCATGTCGATTCCTTCAACGACTTGAGTGTCTTACGGGCCACCACCGCACGGATATTCTCGAACCGGATACATGAAGACACCAGCCAAACGCTGCCGATATACGATTTTCCGCCGCCGGCCGCTCCGCCTCCCAGTATCAGCTGCGGCAGGTTCTGCGACTTGCAATGCCTGCATTGGGGCCTGTACTGAGGGTTGCCTTGCTGGTCATAGCCGATAAGGATTTGCTCGATCTCCCCGCCACAATGGGGACAATAGTTCGGTTGCAACAGTTTCCAGAGTTCATACTGCCGTGGGGACGGTTTGAACTCGATGCGCAGGTTTCTGGGTGGTTTGAGCCTGTTGACCGCCATTAGATTTATACAATCTGAATGGTTATGTCCCTTTCGGACTCGAGTATAGCATACAGTTTTTGGAATGTAGTACGGGATTCCAAAACTTTTCCCTTGACCGTATTCTTTCCCACGATGATACAGCCGGCGGAATCGACTTCGGTATTGCCGGAATGGATCAGGATGCCGAGGAAATGCGGCACATCATGCAGATATGGCATTTTCTTCTTGTACCTGGGACTGTACTGAAGAGTGACTTTATAAGTCCCGGCAGGAATGGCAGTCTTGGCATAGACCTTTTCCTTGCAGGTACAGGAACGGCCGCGAGGAGTATCCGGACAGGTTGCCGGAAGTTCCCTCACGGCATCTTCGATGGTATTACAGAAAAATTTGCCGTCGATGGACAGGTCACCTATGGTATAGGTCTGACCTTTGAATTTGCGGTTGAGTGTCAGCTTCATACTTCGATACTATTTGTATCGAAAGAGTAGAGACGGACGCCGGCTAATGTTTATTATATGTGTTTGTAAAAGGAGGATATTTCAGGAAATGATGTATCTTTGTGAACGGATTGACAGTATTTAATCAAGAGTTAATATGACAAAAGCGGATATCGTCAGGGAAATAGCAACGCAGACCGGTCTGGAGAAGCAGGTCGTGTTACAAGTTGTCGAAGGATTCATGGATAGCGTAAAGTCTTCCATGATAAACGGCGAGGAGGTTTATCTTCGCGGCTTCGGCAGTTTCATCATCAAGCACCGTGCGGAAAAGACAGCACGCAACATAAGCAGGAATACCACGGTGATAGTGCCTGCCCACAATATCCCGGCATTCAAGCCGTCAAAAGCCTTTGCAGGAAGGATGAAATCAGACAAATAAGGTGATTATATGCAACAGGAGCGTTATTCAGATGATCCTGTTACTTTATACAGGGCAACGAGGTTGGCATTGTCCGATTGGAACAGGAAACGGCCGTTGCTTAAAAGGCATTCGTGGATGGTGTTGTCATTAGGATCCGACTCCAATAAAGCCCCCGCCTTGTTTTCATCGATAAGAAGCATTTCTATGCCTTGTACGGTGGCGGCAGTTGCATCAGCAGGAATTTTCAAAAGTTCATCCATCAGATTCATGTCGTTCATAATATCTCCGTATTTGGCTTGAGTCCCGTCAAGCATTCAATGTACCAAGACCAAAAAGCGTGGGACATAACCCGTAGCACCGAGGTTCTGGTAAACCTATCCGCAAACAAGTTAAGCCCACGCAAAAGCATAGGCGAAAACTGTTTGTCCTGCGGATAAGTGAAATTTACCAGATTTCGGTGCATGACAAAAGCTAACGCTTTCCGTATTTTATTATGTCGTTCTGCCAATATGGTTTTTATGCCGCATCTGCAGAAGAACCGGCATTATGTGATAACGACCGGACGTGTAAAGGCTATTTCTTGGATTCTTCCAAGGAAACCTTACGAAACTCTTTCATCAGTTTTTCCAATTCCAACGAAGTCTTGCGGGCACGGGTACCTGCGGCCTTGTTGCCTTTTTCAATCTGAAGTGCCGCATCCGTGGAGAATGTAGCATATACTTCCTGTATCTTTGAAACCAACTCTTTCATATAAATATTATTTAAGTTATTGACTACAAAGGTAGTGAAAATAATCAAGAATAAGAGCGATTCTGTCAATATAATAAATATCACATTGGTAATCAATGACTTTTAACAGCCATTATACCGTATGATTTATCCATCAGAGAAATTGTCAAGGTGTTTACAACTTTATGGATATGTCTGGTCAGAACATTTCTTCCATCTGCCGCTTGATTTCTTCCCGCTTTGTATTCTTGTAGTAATGCTTATAGATGGTCAATGGGCTGTTACCAGCCATCTCTGCAACCACATACGGATTATTACCGGCATCTACCATCTTCGATATGAAAGAGCCACGGGCGGAATACCATGTGATGTTTTCTTTAATGCGCAACATCTTGCATGCTTTCGTCAAGGTTTGTGAAAGGCGTGTGGAAATTTGCTTGACACGTGTAGTCTTCTTGGAAGTGGTCGTGTGTTTATGAGTAAAAACAGGAAATACATAATTTCCATAACTTTGCCCACGGTATTTATTCATGATGGCTTTTGCTTTACTGAGTAATTCCGGTTTGGCTGTTTTGGGAAACTTGATACGTTCATAGACGATGCGGTCTTCCTGGACCAAATCCCATGTCAGGTTACATACATCGACATTCGCCATACCTCCGGTATAGTAGCTGAACAGGAACAAATCAAGATGCAACTGCTCTTTTTTCGTAAACAAGGTACGGTCAACATTTGCGATTTTAGCTATGACTGTTTCCGGAACTGCTCTTGAAGTGGTTTCCGGCCAATTAATATCATCACCGAGACAGAGGAAGTTATCCATATTCACCCCGTACATCTCTTTCTTTTCTGCCTGCCTGCATACGGCACGGAGCAACCTTAGTTTGTGTGTAAGTCCGGCCTTGTTGCCATTTCTGATACCTCTTTCTTTAAGCCAAAACGCAAAGTCAAGAAGAAACTCTTCTGTAATATCCGTAAAGAAATAAGAGGAAAAGGCTTTTTCATATTTTTCCTTTGTAAACGCCTGCAGTTCACGCTTGAGATAGACATACCGTTTAGCATTGGTCGTGCTGTCGACAATCTGACCGTTCTTGATGCGTTTCTTGTTTTTGAATGTCTCTTCAAGATAATCGATCATCTGCTGGACACTCTTTACTTTGACCTCGGGTTTGGCCGCCTTGATTTCATCGAAGCAATGTGATAGCTGGACGGGCGACCAGTTCCTGCCTTCCATCTCCCAGGTATCGGCGACATGCAGATATTTGGTTCGCAAATCGAAAAGCAGTTTGTTCTTGGTAGTGGCCTCCGCACTCCCTACACGGAAACTCTGAGACTTGACATCCCAGTCTTTTAATAGCCCTGTGATGTTTATAACCTTCGGCACACGGGCGTAACCGGTCTTGAAGAAAATTATCTCCAGCTTGACCATCTTGGTGTCTTTCGGGTTCTGCTTACCCCTGATGTTAATCGTGTACATAGACTGATAACGAGTTAGTTAATGACTTATTATTAATTCGCATTAGTAGGAATCAATTGGTATTAATTAACCTACATAGAAACCTACATGAAAAGAGTAGTTTCCTTAGCGAAATAATGTTTATACGGATAAATCCGTACTTGTGTCATTTACTAACTCGTTATCAATCAACTATTTTCCCTAATCACAAAAGTTGTGTCCGAAAAAAGGGTGTGCCAAATGTTACCTCCCCTTTATTAAGTAATTTTGCGCAAAATTTTTAAAGCAATATATAATAAGGTACTATGAACTGGTTAGAAAGTCTTCTTTGGGACCCGACATCCGTTGCGCATATCGTCTGCTTATACGCATTCGTTATATCCGTAGGGGTACTGTTGGGCAAGATTAAAGTTTTCGGAGTATCGCTGGGAGTGACGTTTGTACTCTTTACCGGTATTCTGATGGGGCATTTCGGATTTACAGGTGAAACACACATTTTGCATTTCATCCGAGAATTCGGTTTGATTTTATTTGTATTCTGTATCGGTCTGCAAGTGGGGCCGTCGTTCTTCTCCTCTTTCAAGAAAGGGGGTATGACGCTAAACATGCTTGCCGTAGGCATTGTGGCACTGAATATCGTTGTCGCATTGAGTATTTACTTCATTGACGGTAATATAGACCTTCCGATGATAGTAGGTATTCTGTACGGTGCCGTGACCAATACTCCCGGTTTGGGTGCCGCCCAAGAAGCGCTGAACCAGCTGAACTATACAGGTGATCCTATTGCATTGGGATATGCTTGCGCCTATCCGCTCGGCGTAGTGGGTATCATCGGCGCTATTATCGCCGTACGTTATATCTGCCGCATCAATCTGAAAAAGGAAGAAGAGCAACTCAATACGCAAGAAACCGATATGAAACACATGCCGCATATGCTGCATCTGGAAGTGCGTAATGAAGCTATCGACGGTAAAAAGCTGATTCAGGTGAAAGACTTCCTGGGACGTTCTTTCGTATGCTCCCGCATTCGTCACGAAGGGCATGTCAGCATCCCGAACCAAGACACGGAATTCCACATCGGTGACCAGTTGTTCATCGTATGTTCCGAGGAAGATGCCGAAGCCGTAACAGCCTTTATCGGTAAGGAAATCCAAGTAGACTGGGAGAAGCAGGATACTCCCATGGTTTCACGCCGTATCTTGGTTACCAAGTCGGAAATCAACGGAAAGAAACTGGGAAGCATGCACTTCCGCAGTATGTACGGTGTAAACGTAACACGTATCAACCGTTCGGGTATGGACTTATTTGCCGATCCTAATCTGGTACTCCAAGTGGGTGACCGCGTAATGGTTGTAGGGCAACAAGATGCCGTAGAGCGTGTAGCCGGCGTATTGGGTAATCAGCTGAAACGTCTGGATACGCCGAATATCGTTACAATTTTCGTAGGTATATTCCTGGGTATCTTATTGGGCAGCCTGCCTATTGCATTCCCCGGCATGCCAACTCCGGTGAAATTAGGTCTGGCAGGCGGTCCGCTGGTAGTGGCCATCCTTATCGGACGCTTCGGGCACAAACTTCATCTTGTAACATATACCACCATGAGCGCCAACTTAATGCTGCGTGAGATAGGTATCGTACTGTTCCTTGCCAGCGTGGGAATAGAGGCGGGAGAGCATTTTGTACAAACAGTAGTGGAAGGAAGCGGTTTGTCTTATGTGGGTTATGGTTTCCTGATTACCACCATTCCGTTACTGATAATCGGCATTATTGCCCGACTTTATTGCAAGGTCAATTACTTCACGTTAATGGGTCTGATTGCCGGCAGTAATACCGATCCGCCCGCACTGGCATATTCCAATCAGGCATCGGGTAACGATGCGCCGTCAGTAGGTTACTCTACGGTTTATCCGTTAACGATGTTCCTGCGTATTCTGGCGGGACAAATGATATTACTGGCAATGATGTAAAGATTAGTTCAAGGAGCGCTTTCAAGCTATAAATAAAATCGGGGAGAAATTTACTATAATTTTAGTAGGATTATAGTAAATTTCTCCCCGATTTTATTTAAAATGATTATTGAGCTTATTCAGAGGGCTTTTTTATGTGATGATATATTCCCATTCCAACGAACTCGCAAACTACAGTTTCAGTTTCTTCCTTATGAACTCTTCTATATAGCTGACCGTTTCGTCAATACCCAATACGGATGAATCAATACAAAGATGATAGGTAGCAGCCGCTCCCCAAGTCTTATAACTATAATAGTTATAATATTCCGCACGCCGCTTATCCGCTTTATTCATTTTCTCCTCTGCCGCGTTCTCCGAAATAGAGTGCAGACAGCATAAACGGGCTATCCGATCTTCGCGCGATGCGGAAATAAAGATATTGACACAACGCGGATTATCCCGCAAGATGTAATCGGCGCAACGCCCTACGAACAAACAGGACTTCTCGGAAGCAAGCTTCCGTATCACATCACTTTGCACCTTAAACAATGCATCGTTGCTCAAGCAATTGGTTGCAGGCATGGCTCCGTCACTTATGAACGGAAAACGCATACCAAACAAACCACCTATAATTCCCTGTGAAGCCTTTTCATCCGCTTTCTCAAAGAATTCCCTGCACAATCCGCTTTCTTCGGAAGCAAGGTTAATCAGTTCCTTATCATAAAAATCAATGCCCAAGCGAACAGCCAGCTTCTCTCCGATTTCTCGTCCGCCACTACCCAACTGGCGACCTATATTTACTACAAATTTATTGTCCATAGATATATTTTATGAATGATTGGTAGCAAATATAAGTATTCTCCTGTTAAATATCAAGTTCGGGCAAAGAATCCTCTATTTTTCACCGATTCTCCATAAAACGCCTGTCACCTTTAAACAATTCCGTTATCCTCTCATCAGGGTCATTGTCCTTATATTGTTCCTGCACTTCTTTCAGTAACAGCATAAGTTCGGCTTGTTTAGCAGTATATTCAGGATTACCGTATAGATTATTCAACTCGTGCGGATCATTCTGCATATCATACATTTCCCATTCATCCACATCATTATAGAAATGAATCAATTTAAAATCAGTCGTACGAATACCATAATGGCGTTTCACCGAATGTTCGGCAGGGTATTCATAATAATGGTAATAAGCTGCCTTCCGCCAATCAGCTGGCGCATTCCCCTCATTGGTAAGAACTGGTTTCAAAGATTCTCCCTGAATATCATCCGGAATTTCTACTCCTGCAAAATCCAGGAATGTAGGAGCAAAGTCTATGTTCATAGCTATCGCATTCGATGTGCTTCCCGCCTTGATTGCTTTGGGATATCGGACAATCATCGGCATACGCTGACACTCTTCATACATGAAACGCTTGTCAAACCAGCCATGCTCTCCTAAAAAGAAACCCTGGTCGGAGGTATAGACAATGATTGTGTTATCCAATTCGCCAGTCCTTTCCAAATAATTGAGTAACCGTCCGATATTCTCGTCCACAGCAACTACGGTAGCCAAATAATCGCGCATGTATTGCTGATATTTCCAGCTGATTAACGCGTTGCCTTTTAGGTTTCCGTTACGATACTCCGAAATGCGTTGCGCATAGACAAAATCCCATTTGTCCTGTACGGCAGCCGGCATACGCTTATATACCTGATAAAGACGGTTGGTAGTGTCTTTCAGCATTTCCTCACGGGTCAGCAACTTCAAATCCCAGTCATCAGTCAACGTATGCTCAATCGACATATCTTGTTCTTTGGCGGCACGTCCTCTGCCTTCATATGTATCGAAAAGCGTGCCGGGTTCCGGGAATGTGGTGTTGTTGAACATCCCCAAATGACGGGGCGCCGGCATCCAATTGCGATGGGGAGCTTTTTGATGATACATCATGCAGAAAGGCTTACTCTTGTCCCGATGTTCCAAATACTCGATTGCTTTATCGGTAACTATGTCGGTCACGTAACCTTGCTCCACCACATGCTTACCGTTTTCAATAAAGTCGGGATTATAGTAATCGCCCTGCTCATGCTGTCCGCTCAGAATACACCAGTAATCGAACCCTTGCGGTTCGGTTATCAGATGCCACTTACCAATCACTGATGTCTGATAACCTGCTGCCTGCAATAGTTTCGGGAAGGTTTGCTGACTTCCATCGAAAGTACTCGCATTATCGGTAAAGCCATTCATGTGGCTGAACTTACCCGTGAGAATACAAGCGCGCGAGGGACCTGACAGCGCATTGACTGCATAGCAGTTATCCATACGGATACCCTCATTGGCTATCCTATCCATATTCGGAGTTTGGATAAGACGACCGCCATAACATGACATCGCCTGTGTGGTATGGTCGTCCGTCATCATAAAGATAATGTTAGGACGACTTACCTCCGTCTTTGGGGAAGTACAAGCCGAGAGCCCGAGGGCGGTAAGGGGCAATAGTGTATATGATAGTCGATTCATAATCGTAGTTTATTTTAACTGAGACATTAATTGGCGTACTGTACCGTTGACAGAAACCTCAACCTTTACACCTTTCTCGTCAAAACCTTTATTTTGGAACTTCGCTGTCAGTGTCGGATATTTAGTAATATCTTTTACCGGATAAATGATCGTTATATAACGTACAGCCTCTGCATTGTTCTTGTTTACATTGAAAGACAAAGAAGTACGAGGTACACGCTGGCGGTAAGCGGTAGAGCGCCAACCTTCCTCTTCTTTTAAAGATACCTCTGTTTCCGGGAAGCACTGTAATTTCACGTTACTCGGCCCATCATAAGCCGTAGTTATCGCATTCTCCTTTACATCAATATTTACTGTACCCTCACAGAAATGATAATTCAAATTAACCGTTCCCTTGGCATCACCAATTGCCTCATCTACTATAACATAATAGGTCTGATCGACAAAGAAAACAGTACGGCGATGCCTCAGGTCTTTATAACTAGGATTTTCCGTAACCAATATTTGCGTATCTCCTTCCGGCTGCCATAATTTAGTTACAGACTGTGTAGTCTCAAAGTTACGGCCATCTAACGTCAACGTATTATGCACACGTGTCTGGCGGAACCAATTACGCAATTTCATGACTTCAGCATCTCCTGCATAAACATATGCACCAGAGTCCGGAAATAGATTCTTGCCGTTAAACCAAAATTCAAAAGTACCATTATCCGGTTGGCAATGCCATTCACCTTTGGGCCCCGCCTTAACTACCATTACGGCCGCATCTTTTTTCCAACCGTTTCTGAAAGTGAAGAAACCGGAAGTCAACGCTCCATGAGACAAATAAGGTAACATAGAACCTTCACGACCTTCTGTAGCATAGTAACGTATCCACTCACTATCCGGGAACAATGCAAGCCAATCACGATAATTAGCAATCTCAGCCTTATAATCACCTAATTTCGCATCACTGAAACAAGGATTGGTATAGTCCGGAAAACAAATATTGGTATAAAACTCAATCATACTTTTTATAGTATCCAGATACTCAGCCGGAAATTCGTTACGGAATCCATTGCAATCTGCCATACGCAAAGCTTTACAGAATATATTGATTGCAGCCAAATGGTAATGAGGGTCTAATTCATATTGTCCGCCGTCATTGTATACCTGTTTCTTAATTTCACGATTCAAAATATTAATCCCGCTTTCTCTCCAAGTAGCAGCATCTTTAAATTCAGGAAAGAAAACACCGGCATACACCATACGCTGCGCCTCAAACAGCAGATGATTACCTTCATCCGAATAATTACCTAAAATAAACTCACCATGACGATGATAATTAACCAAGAATTCAGTCAGGAACTCCGGAGTAAACGCTTTCGACGCACAGAACAAAAGGAATTGCCCGGTTTGGTCCTGCAAACGGTTACTAACTTCCAACGGTCTCCATGCGAAACGAACATTATCCGCATTGTCTCTTATCTCACCGGCACTGACTAATTCAAACTCTTCCTTCTTAACCTGAGTTAACGGATTTTTCTCAATCCAATCAAGATATTGAAAAGCCCATTCTTTTGCGTATTTTTCATCACCTGATATACGATAAGCCTTACCCATAGGAGTAAACCATTTATGACGATGAAGCTGCCAGCGCAGTTCATTGTCTTTCACAGGCCAATATTCCCAATTGATATCTTTACCGTAATTATATGAAGGCTGGTACCCTTTATGCACAAAAAAAGTATGCTCCAAGGCATCATCCGCCCATTTCTGCTCCTCCTTTGATATGGTGAGATTCTTCAAATCAATATCCGGATGTGTGATAGTTGTACGACTGCGGTAATAATTCAATAACTCTTGTGCAGCTTCATCCCATTTCTGTTGAGAACAAGCAGTTTTCACTTTCTCCAAACCCGGATAATCCAAATTCAGAAGTTCAAAAGACTCTTTTCTGAGTTGTTGCGCATCTACAATAATGGCAACAGCCAGCAAGAGAGCACTTAAAACATATTTTATTACTTTCATGATATATAAATAATAAGATTAAATATTCTTATAATCAATGCCTTTCACTTGCATATAACGAAGTAATGCCTCCAAATAATAATAGTCGGCATAATTAATCGGTGTATCTATTTCAGAACCATTAGGTAATGAACCAGTGGAATGCATCAGTATAAAACCTTGATTTGTACCTATCTTAGCCAAATAAGTATCTGACGAGAGATTCTTCAGCAGCTTCTCAGCATAATCAAAGTAAATTTGTCCATCGTCGGTCAATGTACTCAATTCTATCAAGGCAGAAGCGGTTATAGAAGCGGCAGATGCGTCACGAGGTGTTTGAGGTATGTCAGGTGCATCGTAGTCCCACAAAGGTATTGCATCTTCCGTTTTTACACGTTCCATGATTAGTGCGGCTATATTTTTAGCTTGTTGCAAAAATTGTACATCTCTTGATTCACGGTAACAAGACGTATAACCATATACCCCCCATGCTTGTCCACGTGCCCATGAAGAAGCATCATTCTGCCCTTGATGTGTACATTTCTTCTCTACCGTTCCGTTATCATTATAACTGACCACATGATAAGATGAATAATCATCTCTAAAATGATTTTTCATTGTTGTTTTTGCATGTCGCAAAGCAAGCTCCTTGTATTTATCGTCACCAGTGAGATGACTAACATAAAACAGCAAGTCTAAATTCATCATATTATCAATTATAACAGGAAAATTCCACTTTCCAAAATCCCATGAACGAATACAACCTATCTCAGGATTAAAGCGACCACATAAATTATCGGCAGTTTGTATCAGAGCTTGGCGAACGCTGTCAGCCGGACATAAACGATTGGCGTTACCGTAACTGCAATTCATCATAAAACCTATATCATGGGTACCTTTGTATTCACGTAACGGATATAAATAGTTTGTAAATTTAATAGCATTCTTTTTTAATACTTCACTGCCCGTCAGCTGATAGGCATACCATAAATTACCAGGAAAGAAACCACTCGTCCAATCATAAATGGAAAAGCAATAACGGCGAGAACCAACATCCCCTTTGACCGGTTTTATCCTTAAAGAGTCTTTAAAAGTAACTGGATTTTTTTCCAACTGTACACACAGAAATTCTGCACCATAACTTGTCCAAATAGAGCGAGGCAGGCAAATAGAATCGCCTACATCATTCACTGTATATTGCAACTGTTCTGCAGATACGTCTATTGCGTGTTTTAACCAAGCATAATTATCATTTGATTGCTTGGAAGAACACCCGAAAAAACTATATAAAATAGTAATATAACCAAGTAATAATATTTTTTTCATACAATACAAAAGATTCTAAACGCTGTAGTAGATATTAGTCCTTAAAGACTGAAAGATGTTTAGCATAGGAGAAAACTCCTATGAAACATCTTTCAGAATTCAAAAAGCTAGTGGAATAAAGCTATTCCAGCAATTATAACTAGTATAATACCTATTATTTATTCATATCCCGGATTATTTTCTCCATTCAACTGTGCATTGGACTGTATTTCAGCCAAAGGTATCGGAAGAAGCTCATGCTTACCATCCACAAAGTTATGACCAGCAACATAATTCTGTGTTGCCCAAACAACAGGATCCCATACTGCAGGAGTAGCGCCATCCTCCAACTTCGTCGGTTTTCCGTTTTTATCCACATCTTTAAATTCTGCGGCACCCTCTTCCCAGTTCTCTATATATGCCTGAGCTGCACGTAATGCATCACCCAAAATACCCCAGCGAATTAAATCAAATTTACGCTGGCCTTCATAAGCTGTTTCAAAAGCACGTTCCCAATAAAGAGCTGTACGGAACTTACCAGCTTCATCCCCATCGCTGATGAAAGGTAAATCATATACTTTGGGGGCTTTCATTAGACTTGCATAATTAGCCGAAGTAATAGCGGTTGCTTCGGAGCGAGTACGTACACTATTTAATAATCTCCAAGCCTCCGGCGTATTACCTGTTTCATTATAAGCCTCAGCTGCCATCAATACAACATCAGCATAACGTAACGGACAATAGTTCACCCCTGTATGATTCGGATCAACAAATCCCGGTGCCATCCACTCTCTACGCCATTTACCTGGATAACGATACATATTCTTTGAGATCTCTTGACATACGGTCATTTTAACTTGGTCTTGATCCTTTTTCACCCATCTATATACATAATCAACAAAGTTTACGTCACGACGTACATCATTGTCTTCGTAAAAATGTCCCCAATAGGGAAGTACTATAAAGAAAGCATTAGCACGTCCCATATGAGTTTGATTTGCCGCTCCGCTACCAGCATCTGGAGCATCTACCAACGGGCCATTATATGTAGCCCAATAACCCGCATTATCTTTCTGCCCATTATTAGGCTCAAAAGCTATTTCCCACAAACTCTCTTGGTTATTCAAGACAAGTTTAGAGTAATTCTTAAATAGTTCTTCATAGCCAGCACTATAAAAATCATGATACCCCTCTGTATTGAACGCTTCCCATTCCTTAATAACAGCCTCAAAATATTTTTGACGTGTTGCATCATCTGGACGAGTAAGCTTGCGAGTAGCACGGTCTAAACTGTATCCTGCACGTTGCAAATAAGCGCGCATTAGCAATGCACGGGCAGCCCCACGACAAGGAACCTCTGAAGAAGCGACCTGACTACCAGGATTTAAATATTGTTTGGCAAAGTCCAAATCAATAACAATCTGATCATATATCTTTTCCCGTTCCGTACGAGGTTGGGAAGTTTCTCCAAAACTGCCAGTACTTGTCGTTTTGAAAGGTACATCACCCCAATAGCGTACAAGGTCAAATGCTAAAAAAGCACGAAGAAAACGAGCTTGAGCAACCAATTCTTTTAACTCGTCACTATCTTCATAGCCCGGCATCCCTTCAATACCAGAAATAGCTGTATTTGCACGATCTATCCCTTCATAGGTATAATTCCATACGGAAGCTATCCAAGTATTAGAGGAGGTAAGAGCATAATGTGATATATCGCGACGCGTTCCGTCACCAGTAGCCGTACCCCTAACCATATACATATCATCAGAAGAAGCAAACGGCATAGCATATTGTCCATAAGAGCCCTCTGCTGCAAGACAATCATAAATACCTATTACAGCCATTTTAGCCTTATCTGCAGTAGTAAAATAGGTATCCATTTCATAGAATGAAGTAGGTTTTTCTGTTAAATCACACGAAATAGCCCCCACACTCAGTAGTGCACCAAGCACATATATTAATTTATTTTTCTTCATTGTATTTCGATTTTTAGAATTCATTAAAATGCTACATTAATACCAAACACAAAGGAACGGCTTCTAGGATAAGCGCCGAAATCGACGCCTGGTGTCATAGCATCACTCATAGTAGATACTTCCGGATCAAACCCTGTATACTTAGTCCAAGTCAACAGATTATTGCCAGTAGCATACAAACGCAATTTAGATAAACCTATCTTATTAATAATTTTTTTGGGGAATGTATAGCCTAATGTTATATTACTCAATTTCAGGTAAGAACCATCTTCTACCGCCCATGAATGTATAACTGCATTATCAGATGAACCGTTATCGTCAAAACAAGCGATTGTTTTACCTTGATTGATAGCCGCAAGCTCTTCCGGGTTTGTAATCAAATCACCAGTTTCCTTATTAATAGTAACCCAACGATGACTCCAATCAGCAGCAGCTAACACATTTTTATTAGTCAAAGCTGTTCTTGTATTGGTTAATTTAGTTGCATTCAATACGTCATTTCCAAAACTATAAGTCAAGAAAATACTCAAATCAAAATCTTTATAGGTAAAAGTATTATTAATACCACCATAGAATTTTGGAAATGCATTACCAATCACTGTTTTATCATCTTCCGTTATTTTATTATCCTCGCTACCGTCTATGTTTTTAAATTTCAGCATACCTGGTTGTACCTTATTTTTTTCACCACGGTAAGGAATACCATCTTTTAACGTATATTTACCAGATGCAGCATCATAATCAAAATCTGAAACTTGATATAGACCGTCGGATATATATCCGTAGAACTGACCTAAGGGCTCACCAACACCAATTTTGTGTGAAGAACCTGCGCCTTTTACACCCATATCCGCCAAATAAAGTTGCACCTTTTCACCAGTCAGCTGCTTTACTGAATTTTTATTATGAGATAAAGTAACTGTCGTATTCCAAGAGAAGTTTTTATTCGTAATATTTACAGAATTAATAGTTAAATCAATACCTTTATTTTCTGTTTCACCTGCATTAATAGTCATAGAGGAATAACCGGAAGAATTTGGCAGGCGAGCATCAAATAACAAATTACTACTACGATTAATATAAAATTCCGGAGATATAGTTAAACGTTGATCAAAGAAGCCAAAATCCAAACCGACATTAAATGTCTTGTTAGCCTCCCATTTCAGATCAGGATTAGGAACTTGCTTAGAAGCGTATCCTGATTGTGCACTATTGCCATTAGGATAAGTTACAGATGACATAATAGCCAAGCTAGAGTAACTACCAATGCGATTATTTCCTGCCAAACCATAACCAATACGGAACTTCAAATCAGAAAATATATTCAAATCTTTAATAAATTCTTCTTCACCTAAACGCCACGCAGCAGAAAAAGCAGGGAAATAACCCCATTTGTTATTCTTACCAAACTTAGAAGAACCATCAGCGCGTACAGAAGCTGTGAACAAGTATTTGTCCATCAAATTATAATTCACACGTGCAAAGAAAGAAAGTAATTTGTCATCGTAATTTTCACTAGATGTCGGAGTGATTGGTGTGCCTAAAGACAAATCGCCTAAACCGATTTCATCATTTGGGAAATTATTAGCACCAGCCATGAAATTACGAGTCCATTTAGTAACATATTCATGACCTAACATAGCTGTTACATTATGTTTATCATTATACCAATTATAAGTTAGCACATTGGAAGTTTGGAAGCTGCTACTTTCAATATTCGTAATGCTACCATTGATACTGGAGCGTTTTGCAGTCATAGACTGGTCACCGTAAAAAACATCATTACGACGAGTTTGATAGCGCATACCTGTTGTATTACGGAATGTAAGACCTTTTAATAACTTAACAGTTGCACCGGCATTTGCTTGGAATGTACGCCATTCTTTATCTTTGGTTTCTTCTGCAGCTGATAAAAGCGGATTTTGCATTACATTACCACTATCATCGGCAAACAAAGGATCCTCATCACCCAATAAATCCGTATCCACACCATTAATACCAATAGTAGGGCGATACTGCAAAATATGCTGCATTTTATTAAAACGGTCACCACCTTCAGAAGTACCCATACCTTCAACACGCATTTGGTCATAACTAATACGAGCATTCACTGTTAACCATTTACTTACCTCATGGTTCATATTGAAAGAGATATTGTGTTTCTTAGAACCACTATACATCATAGCTCCTTCCTCATCATAGTAAGCATAAGCCAAGCTATACTGCATTTTTTCAGTATTTCCAGATACACCCACACGATAATTTTGTGTTAAAGCTGTACGTCCCAACGTTTCATCCTGCCAATTTATACCTTTTCGACCAGCATAATTTGCCTCAAGATCACTATAGTTTCCATAAATACTTTTCCACTTATTCAAATCGCCACCATCACCTTTTGCAATCTTATAAAGTGTACGTTCATAATCCAATAAGGCAAACTCGTATGGAGAAAGTACATCCAACTTCTTAGCGATTTTTTTGAACCCAACATAAGTATCAAAAGTAACAGTTGCTTTACCACCGGATTTACTACCATTTTTAGTTGTAATTACCACAACACCATTAGCGCCTCGAGCACCGTATATAGCCGTAGCAGATGCATCTTTCAAGACGTCAATAGTCTCAATTTCAGCAGGATCAAGAGTGGACATACCATCTTCGCTAGGAAAACCATCGATGATATAAAGAGGTTCATTACTCTGAGTAATAGAAATACCACCACGAATACGGATAGAAACCGAAGATCCTGGAGCACCTTCTGTTTGTTGAATTTGCACACCAGCCATACGTCCTGATAAGGCTTGAGTTACATCACTAACAGGAACTTTTGCAATCTCCTGATTACCAACTGATGCGACAGAACCCGTTAAATCTTTACGTTTTACTGTAGCATAACCAATAGCAACCACTTCATCCAACATTACGGCATCAGCCTTCAATGTTACATTGATTACATTTTTACCGTTAACTTTCACTTCCTGGGAAGTCATTCCCACATACGAAAAGACCAATACATCTTTAGATGCATCATTTACTTTCAAGGAATAGTTACCATTTACATCTGTAACAGTTCCTACACCAGCAGCTCCTTTAATAGTTACACTGCCACCAATTACTTCATATCCATCGCCATCAATGACCTTACCAGTAACAGTCAAACTTTGCGCGTATGCAGACATACTCACAAAGGCAAGGATAAACATTAAAAATAGTTCTTTTAATTTGTACATAATAAATAAATCTAAGGTTCTACGTTAGAAATAATTTTTTTCGATGACAAACTTAGTGCAAATGCAAAAAAAAGTGTAAAAGTATTGTTTTTGTTAATCACACTTTTACACTTTCTATATGCTATTTTTGTATAGAAGAGGATATTTTTGTATAAAATACCGCTCTACAGATATATATGAGCAGGATTACTATAATTCAATAAAGCCCACCTGTTTTGTTAAATATCGCTAATAATGCACTCTCATTCTTCTATCAAGAAACTTATTTCAAGAAATCAGCTCTCATTGGAGCAAAGCAATCCACGAGTATTCCTGGTTCTAAACAAACACAACCATGCAAAATATCCGGTTCAATGTAAATACCATCACCTGCCTTTACTACCTTCTTTTCATTTCCTACCGTAAACTCAAACTTCCCACTTGCCACATAGGTTGTTTGTGTATGGTAGTGAGTATGAGGAGTTCCTATCGCACCTTTCTCAAATTTCACCTTCACCAGCATCACTTGCCCATCATAGCCCATTATCTGCCGAGTTACACCTGTTCCTGCAGGTTCCCATGCACTTTCTCCACTAATAAAAGTAGTACTCCGAGTTTTTTTAACAGGAGTATTGGAGCCTTCCACATTTCCAATTTGGCTTGCACATAAATTAGAAGCCATAAAAAGTGAAATACCCATTAAACACATACACTTTTTCCAATCTTTCATTTTCATAATCAATGTTTTAATTAAAATTTATTTTGTTCAGATAATATTTCAAATTTATATATAGTAGTTTGCCGATAAATTTCTCCCGGCAACAATACAGTGGTTGGAAATTGAGGATTATGAGGTGAATCCGGGAAATGTTGCATTTCGAGACAGAAGCCATAATATTTCCCGTAAGAAAGATGTGCATACCCCTTCAAATAATCTAAATTAGAAGCCGGAGTATAGAATTGCATACCGGGTTCAGTTGTATATGCTTTCAATACTCGACCGGAAAGAGGTTCTACAACTTTCGCTGCAAGCGCTAAAGTTCCCGGCTGTTTATTGAGTTTATAATTGATGTCATACCCCTTTTCCCTTTTTTCAATACGCTGTTTGGCCGACTGTAAAACTCTAAAATCATATTCCGTTCCTGCTACTGCTATTAGTTCCCCTGTAGGGATTCCCATTGAGTCAACCGGAGTTATTGAGTCTCCCGCAATCATATAATAATGATTAAGTACAGATTCTTTGCATCCAGCCAAATTAAAATAGCTATGATTGGTTAGGTTTACTATGGTAGGCTTATCCGTCGATGCTTCATAATCCAAAATAACCTCATTATCATTAGTCAATTTATACGCTAACGAAAGGTTTAGATTTCCGGGAAAACCACCTTCTAAATCAGGACTTAAATACTTGAAAACAACTACAGCAGTATCTTTCACGATATACGATGTATCAACATCAAACACTTGAAGATTAAAACCTTTCACTCCGCCATGAATAGAATGTGCTTTACTATTCTTATCCAAATGATAAACAGTCTTGCCTAAACTAAATTCTGCATCTTTAATTCTATTTGCAAACCGGCCTACCGTAGCACCAAGCTTAGGCTGCCTACCTAGATAATGCCGTAAACTATCAAGACCTAAAACGACGGGTTCAAACACTCCGTTTTTATCGGGTGCAGAAACAAAAACCAAAGATGCACCATAGTTTGTAACCTCAATAGCCATCCCTTGCTTATTTGTTATTTTAAAAAGCTCAACAGATTTTCCCTCATACTGAAGACTATCTTTCTTGACGATAAGAAAATCGGATTTTCTCTCCTGACTACATGACATGAGCAGAAAACTTACAAACATCGAAAAAACGACGTATAAAGTATATATTTTCATCATAATGAAATACAATAAAATAGTATCTTTATTATTTCTTTCCGTATTCTGTAGGAAGACACCCCATATATTTTTTAAAACGAGCTGCAAAATAAGAAGGAGTATTATATCCTACCATAAAACTAATTTCAGAAACAGTATATTTACCCTCTTTTAATAGCTGGCAAGCTCGATTAAAACGTATTTTATGAATAAAATCAATAGCAGACTTACCTGTTATCGCTTTCAGTTTCAAGTGAAGATTAGACCTGCTCATATTCATTTCACTAGCAAATTGTTCAGTGGAGAACTCCACATTGCTTATGTTCTTCTCTACTATGGCAATAGCCTTCTTCAACATTTCTTCATCCATTGCATTACTCGTTATCTTATCCGGCTCAATCTCTGCCGTATTAGAGAAATGTTCAAAAATGCGATAACGAGTACGTAGCATATTTAAAATCTTAGCTATCAGGACTTCCATTGAGAATGGTTTGGGAATATAGTCATCCGCCCCAACCTGCAGCCCTTTTAATTGGTATTTGACATCTACTTTTGCAGACAATAAATATACGGGGATATGACAAGTCCTTAAATTCTGCTTTACTGATTTGCAAAGCTTTATTCCATCCATTACGGGCATCATCACATCTGAAAGTATCAGGTCTACGTCATTATCTTTCAGTAAGTCCAGAGCTTGTTGCCCGTTCTCTGCTTCTATAAGATTAAATTGAGCAGATAAGCCATTTGACAAATACTGACGCAACTCCTCATTATCCTCCGCTATAAGAATCGTTCCGTGCGTACTACTCTCCTCTTTTTCATTAGTTTCCACTTCTACGAATTCTACATCATCGACATACATATCATGCGCATTGGTAGAATAAACACGCTGTCCCTCTAATTCCCCACTGCTTCCTAACAATTCATCAGCGCTATACACAGATTTGTCCTGAGGAATATAAATAGAAAAGGTAGAGCCCTCTCCCACTTCGCTTACCAATGTAATTTGTCCATGATGTAATTCTACCAAACGTTGCACTAAAGATAGTCCGATACCACTCCCCTCATGTCCATTTTCTATTTGATAAAAACGTTCAAATATCTTTTGTTGTTTATCTTCGGGAATACCGACTCCCGTATCTATAACTTGTAAAACGACATTCTTATTCTCCTTATATAATTTAACTGAAACACTTTCCCCATCTCCCGTATATTTAAAGGCGTTCGATAATAAGTTATTAACAATCAAATCCAGATAAGTTCCATCAAACAGCACATCCTCATCTTGCAGTTCTGAATAGAAATTATAGTCTATATCCTTTCGTTTCGCCAAACTTTCATAATTCAAAAAGGTATTCAGTACCCTTTTGTATATATTGGCATATACTGGTTTTAATTCAAAGATACCCAATTCGGCACGTCGGTAATCCATCAATTGATTTACCAAATGCAATAATCTCTTCGTGTTCCGTTGGATATATAATAATTTTTCACGTTCCCAATGCCCGGTAACATTACTAAGAAGTTCTTGTAGGGGAGCAACAATTAAAGTTAGCGGAGTTCGCAGCTCATGTGAAATATTAACATAGAAACGTATTTTCATTTGGCTGATTTCTTCCCGTTTTTCTTTATCCAATCTCTCCATACGAATTTCCGTTTGCATACTCTTACGCAACCAAAAGAAACGAAATATTATAAAAGCCAATAAAACGAAAAACAAAGCAAATATTGAAAGAGCCCACCAGGTACAATACCAAACCGGAAGCACCTTAATATGAAGAACTGCCATGTCTTTACTCCACTTCCCATCATTATTTGCCGCTTTTAAAAGAAATCTATAATTTCCCGCCGGCAAATTAGAATATGATACCGGACTTATATCGCCTTGTTTATACCATTCCTCATTATATCCTTCTAATTTATAAGCAAAGGTATTATGCTTACCTGCTATATAATTAGAAACGACAAATGATATAGAAAAAGAGTTCTGAGAAGATTTCAATATGATATGGTCTACACCTTCTATATTCTCTTTAAGGATTCCGGTTTCATCATTAGGCAATACTTCTTCATTAAACACAAAGAGTTTATTGATTACCGGTTTGGGAGTGTAAGGATTATCTATTAGCGTTTCGGGACGAAATGAAGTTATCCCATTAATTCCACCGAACAACATATGTCCGTTACTAACACGGCAATAAGCCCCAGTATTGAATTGATTACTTTGCAAACCATCCACTATCGTAAAGTTACGTAATTTCCGATTATCCGGATTAAAACAACTCAGACCTTGATTAGTACTTACCCACAAGCGTCCATAACTATCTTCCAGAATTCCATAGATCACATTACTCGGCAAACCGTTATCCGTTGTATATTGCAACGGCTCTTTATCCCCTTCCCGCAAAGCAAAAAGTCCGTTGCGGGTACCAATCCATATATAACCAAATGCAGATTCATAAATACAATTCACAAAGGACTGTTCCAGCACCGTAGGAATATGAAAATCAGTATTGGTCAATAAAGACTTATCAATCTGGTTATATACCGACAACCCCATTTCTCCACCTGCCCAAATACGCCTTTTAGAATCCCGGAATAATAAGCGGTTATATTTTTGTATGGGACGTCCTTTTACATCTTTGTCTATAACAGTAAAACGTTTTCGGGCAATATCAAAATAGATGAAATGCTCCAATGAAGCGACCCACAGCCCCTCTCCCTCATCCGATATAATTGAATAAATATTATTACTTGGTAAGTTACTATTCTGTTGATTATAAAACTCTTTCTTTCCCGTTCTACGATTCAATATCATCATTCCGCCGGCATGAGCACCTACATATACTTTATCGGCAGACTCATCCACATATACAGTTTTGATGTCTTTAAAAGGAACCCCTTCCGATGTATCCGGGTTGAATAAATAGTTTTTATAAGTCTTTGTTATATTATCATAGAAATTCAAGCCGCCATCACTCGTGCCAATCCACAAATTATTCTTTTTGTCTTCTACAATACAACTGACCACATTATCGCTTAACGAATTATAGAAAGGAATATGCTTTATCTGCTGGAAACGATTACACAACGAATGATAATAATTCAAACCACCCCAATATGTACCCAGCCACATACCGCCTTGCGAATCTCTGAATATACAACGCACCGAGTTCTGAGATAAAGTTCCGGCTTGAGTTATAGAACTCTCCATCGAGGAGAAACAATCTTTCCCTTCCTTATATATATTTAATCCGCTATAAGTCCCTACCCATAAACGATTCTCCTGGTCCAACGCCAACGAACGCACATAATTTGAATTTAGACCGGACGCCTTATCCTCGTAGCGATAGTTCTTTAGTTTCTTGGCTTTTATATCATACATATACAAACCACTGCCTTCGGTCGCTATCCAGATTCTATTAAACATCTGGCATAAAATTCCGTGTATCCGCGCTTTTGTCGGTAACTCCACCAGCTTCTTCAATGTTCCATCCTGTAAGGAATAGGTATATACCCCACTCTCTGTACCGATATAAACACAGTCCCCCTGCCTGACTAATGCAGAAGGTTTCAGCAGATGCAAAGCGGTAGACAGAGTATCACTCATGAAATGTCCGCCTTTCACATCAAAAAGCAAGATACCCTCCGCTGTTCCAATCATCAGCCAGTCCTTCTGTAAAGGCACAATATTCATGACAGCCACATTTTGTCCCCTTTTCTTATAATAGAAATTAGAGAACTCATTCTGACGACGATTATAAAGTGACAAGCCGTCCCGTGTTCCTATCCAGATACGATTATCGTCATCGATAACGACGCAACGGGTAATATCATTCGCTATACTCTTGGGATTCTTGTATTGATGACGATAGACCGTAAAATTATAACCGTCGTATTTATTAAGGCCGTCATAGGTGGCAAACCATAAATTACCTTCTTTATCCTGATTAATTCCAAATATTGTACTATGCGACAGTCCATCTTCCAAACCTATATGCGTGAAACGCATTCCATCGATTTCATCGGCAAACCCGATACCGGTAAATAACATTCCACATAGCATTAGTAAAAGTCGAAATATCTTCATATATTATATTATTAATACAAGGCAAAGAAACAAAAATATATTAATTATATATGATTTTAACTATTATTTTTTTACTTGGGCTTTCAGGGAATACTTGCAGGGGAATAAAAGAAAAACCCGGTACAGGATTAAATATACGCCCGTCCGCATCGGTCGGAGCCACCTTCAAATGACCATTTACACAGGAGATTTCCAAGGTCCCGTTCTCTTTTCGGATACGCATATTCTTAGAGCCAACCTCGGTAACATCCGAAGGTGAAGCGATTACCGGCAAAACCATATATGCGGAATAAGGACAATGGTCCATCTTTATGGTTACCCCCTGTTTAGAATAAACATAGTCCATACTCACCGGTATCGAACCTTGGATAGGAGTTTGCTGGTCAATATCTACCAAATGCGTATTAACATGGAAATTATGCGTATCTTTTTCTTTAGTATACGTAATATCCGTATCCAAGTCATCGAGATTGCTGTAAATTGTTCCGTATTGCACCATTTCGACCCGAGGAGTTCCGCTCATTAGATACTTCCGGCTATTACTCTGCATATTAGGCGCTTCTATCAATGTATACTGATTCATTGTAGCAGCGAATACAGGACCTGCTTGCGCATGCCATAACAATGAGACGGCTCCTCCCATAGGATGAGTTCCTTTTACTTTATACTCAGCATCATAACCCGTAAATGTGGCTCTCCACGGACCTTCCGCAACCAGCCATGTACGAATATCCCGGAAGAATTTCACGCCATATTCCGCATCGCGCGGCAACGTTTTGTTCGGTGTGGCCTTAACAGGCGGCAACTCCAGAAACGCGGTCAGAGCTTTCGCATGTCCGAAGGTGTGATGAATACAAGCCGGAATCCCCGAAGCGCGATAATCCCGACCGGCATGAAGCAGTCCGTCAACCGTTGATTTTCTCAACAATCGCACGTTACGGCGGATAGCTTCCAGATATTCGGGATGGCGGTCTGCCAATGCATAATAGCCCCCCATAAAACCATCACTCGTACGTCCACCCCAATACGTCCACTTGAAGCTACGCGTACCCCAGCTGTTATCCCACGCTCCGTCGGGTAGCATAAATTCCAGATGGGTATTCATCGAACGTTCCACGATAGCCAACAACTCCTGATTATCCGCCATAAGCGCATAATAGGCCAGATTAGGCAATGATTCTTCTATATTATAGCCCAAATCGACAGGAAGGCAACCGTTTTTTGTAGGGCTCCAAATCTTAGGTCCTTCACCATACAAGAAACAATCATTCTCCGTGAAGAAGTTTTTCAAGTCCGAGGCTACTATCCGGGCTTCTTCCTGAAAATCAGGACGGTTAAACATTCCACCAAGGGCTTGCAGGGCATAAGTAACCGAAGCTGAATAATTCACATTATTCAAACGTTTCATTTTTCCCTGCATACGACGGCTGTACATTTGAGGATTTTTCATCATGAATTCACCAGCTTCCAATAATTGTTGCTTCCAGTGATTCCGGGTCGAGTCATCCAACAAATGTCCGTGATAGTGCAACGCCTCATACAAAGCGATAGCGGCAAAGACGGTTGTACCGCTCCAGTCCGATACGTGCACGTCATTCATCCATGAGCCGTCCGGACGATGCACATTTTCCATCCAGGCCATTAAACGCTTGGCCGCAATCAAATATTTATCATTGCCGGTCTTATCCGCCAGATACATCAAAGGCAGCACGGCGTCACCTATCCGTCCGTGAATACGGGCACACGCAGGACACAGGATACCTCCGTCAAGCGCCGGATTCAGCTCCGCGCATTGATAAGTCAGCAGAGTATCCACCCACTCCACCAACAAATTTTCCGCTTCATTACGTAAATCACTGTCTGAAAAAACGATATTTTCGGCACGTACCTGTCCGGATAAAGACAGCACATAAAGCAGTGCTGCAAAGAACACATTTCTCATACTATTAACATTAAGATTTATTTTTCAAAAGTAAAGCTTTCGGCTAATATTCGGCCATTCTTTTATCCAATACCCCGCGACATCTGTCCAGAACCAGCCGCAATATTGTTCAAATCCCGCTAAATTTGTCGAAAATTAGCCGATAGAAACAATATTGACAGCATTTTGTACACAAAAAAGCGTGTATTCCCCTTGAATGTCCTACCTTAGCGACTGTTAATAAAAACTGATATAGCATGAAAAACTTACCTCTATTAATGTGTACTGCTTTCTGCGGGTTGCATACGGCCCAGGCGGACGCAGCAGACAACAAAAAAAACGAAAGGCCCAATATCCTTTGGCTCACCTTCGAAGATACCAGCGCTTACGAGTTCGGTTGTTACGGCAACAAGGATGTACACACCCCCAATGCGGACAGTCTGGCCGCTCACGGCATACAATTCATGAACGCGTGGTCGGTGGCTCCGCAAAGCTCTGCTGCACGCTCGTCGCTTATTACGGGTTGCTACTCCTCGACCTACGGCATGGATGTCCATCCTGTTTCATACGATACTCCGGCAAACATCTTCTTCCCGCAATGGCTGCGTGAGGCCGGATATTACTGCACCAACAACAGCAAGACACACTACAACTCCACCACGGACAACAAAAGCTGCTGGGACGAATGTACCACGAAAGCCTCCTACAACAGTCCGCAGCGCGGCAAAGACCAGCCGTTCTTTGCCGTATACAACACGGTAACCTCCCACATGGGACGCGTCCGCACTTTCCACACCGACGGCCGAAGAGATTATACCACAGAAGGCATTTATCCCGAACTGCTCACCCTGCCCTCCTACGTGCCCGACCTGCCCGAAGTGCGTTCCGACTATGCCGGCCATCTGGAAGCCGTACAGGATGTGGACACATGGCTGGGTTTCTTCCTGAAAGACTTAAAGGAAAAAGGATTGGATGACAACACGATAATCTTCTTCTTCAGCGACCATGGCGGTTGCGTTCCACGCGGCAAAGGCTACTTGTATGAAAGCGGTTTGGAAGTGCCTATGATAGCCTATTTCCCGCCCAAATGGCAACACCTGGCAGGAGAAAAAGCATCCGGAAAAGAATATTCTTTGGTCAACTTCACAGACTTAGGACCTACCGTACTCAGCCTTGCAGGCGTAAAACCGCCCAAGCACATGCAGGGAAAGGCATTATTCGGGAAGTATGCATCCGATGAAAAGCGTGAAATCCAATTCGCATTAGCGGCCAACCAACTGCACCACTTCATGCCGGTACGCGCCGCGACCGACGGACGTTTTAAATACATCCGCAGCTACATCCCTTACCGTCAGTTCGCCCTGCGCAATTACTACCAATGGGGGATGCCGTCCAATAAGGCATGGGACAAACTGGTCTTGGGAGGACACAACACCAACCCCGACTGGGCGCAGACCTTCAACGCCCATCCCGCCGAAATGCTGTTCGACCTCGAGAAAGACCCGGGTGAATTGCACAACCTGTCCGACTCTCCCGAATACGCAGAAGTATTGGTGAAGATGCGCACAGCCCTCTCCGACCACATCCGCGCCACCAAAGACCTGGGCTTCTTCATGCCTACCTCTCGCGAGAATGTGGTATTATATGATAAAGTACGCAAAGAGAAATATCCTTTGGACGAACTGTACAATCTTGTAGAATTGGCGGGTACAGCCCATGCGGGCGATGCTCCCGTGTTCGAGAAAGCGTTATCCAGCCAATATCCCGAAATGCGCTATTGGGCGTCCGTCGGTCTGGCGCAACTCGGAGCCAAAGGAGAGCTAAAAACCTGCCCCGCATCCCTGCTTGCCTTACTGAATGACGCAGACCCCTACATAGCCTGTGAAGCCGCCTATGCCGCCGCTTATCTGGGAGAAACCGCCAAAGGCATCGAACGCCTGAACAATCCGGCAAAAGAAGCCGACCGGAAAATCGGTTATTCCCTGTTGGAATGCCTCTCTCTGGATAAGGCCATGCAACCCGCCATCCGCGTTCATCTGGCAGACCTGAAAGACAAAGCCGAAACGCTTCCGCGCAAAGCGAACGAAGATGCCGGCCTCATGGCGCGCGGTATCCTGGTCAATCTCGGTGAAATGGATATAAAGAACCTTCATGGTCCGGAGTCCTACCAATTAGGCCTGAAGCTGAATCACGGACGCAGACCCATGGTGCCGCTTCCAAACTGATGAGCCGGACGACAGGTTCCTCAGGCGCCTTGCGCCTGTGCCTTAAACTTACGGAACTGCCACGTCAGCATTGCCGCCGCTATCAGGCTGGCCAGCAAGTCGGAAATAGGCATGCTGTACCAAACGCCTGCCGCACCGAAAAAGCGAGGCAGAATTATCAGGCAAGGCAGTAACACCACCATCTGGCGGGTAAGGGAAAGAAATATTGCCTTACTCGCCATTCCTATGCTCTGGAAGAAGTTGGCCGTCACCATTTGAAAGCCGATGATGGGGAAAAACATCACTACAATGCGCAATCCCTTTGCCGAGAGGGCAATCAGCTCGGCATCCGACGTAAAGATGCTGACTACCAAATCGGAGAACAGCATACCCGCGACAAAGCCGAAAGTCGTTACCCCAGTCGCATAGATTATCGTCAGCTTCAGCGTCTTGGTGACACGGCCGTATTGTCCGGCTCCGAAATTATAACCCGCAATGGGCTGCATTCCCTGGTTCAATCCCATTACAATCATCACAACGATAAACACCAGCCGGTTGACAATGCCGAAAGCGCCGATAGCCAAATCGCCGCCATACTTTTTCAGCCCCTGGTTGATAAGGATTACGATGAAACAGGCCGCCATATTCATCAGGAACGGCGACATACCGATAGCCAACGAATCAAAGACAATCTTACGCTTCAGGCGGAAAATACCACGATGGAAATGCAGCAGCTCATCTTTATCGCTGAATATCCTGAGCTGCCATATCAGCGATATAACCTGCGCCAGAATCGTAGCGACAGCCGCCCCGCGAATGCCCCAGCCGAAGCCGTAGATAAATACCGGGTCGAGTATCGTATTGATAACCACCGTAGCGATAGTGGCATACATCGCCTTCTGCGGATGCCCCGAAGAGCGCAGCACCGCGTTCAGTCCCAGATAAAGATGCGTAATGGCGTTTCCGAGAAGGATAATCTGCATGTAGTCGCGCGCATATCCCACAGTCTCGTCGCTGCCGCCGAAAAAGTAAAGAATAGGGTCGAGGAACGCCATTACCACCACCGTAAAAGCCACCCCCAGCAGAATATTCAGTACAAACACGTTACCCAGCACCCGTTGAGCCGTATCATAATCCTTCTGCCCCAATTTGACGGAAATCAACGTAGCCGCTCCCACGCCCACCAGCGAACCGAAAGCCGCCGCAAGGTTCATCAGAGGGAAGGTCAGCGCCAATCCCGAAATAGCCATTGTACCTACACCATGACCGATGAAGATGCTGTCCACCATATTATATAAGGAAGACGCCGTCATGGCGATAATTGCCGGAACGGCATACTGCATCAATAATTTACCGATATTCTCCGTACCCAACGCTGTGGGTGTTTTTTGTCCTGCCATACTTTTTACCTGTTTTTCGAGGGCGCAAAGGTACTCAAAATTCGTCAGGTGAGCAAGCATCCCGCTTCGTCTTAAGGAAAAGGCACCCTCTCTCCTATCCGAAAAGCATCAGAGACAGGGATGAAGGAGCGCTCACTCCGGCTTTGAGTTTCATCTCCAGGTTAGAGATATACATCTTCAGCCTGGGGATATCCATCTTTAGGTTGGAGATACACATCTTCAGCCTGAAGATAAAGTTCATTCCCTACCTTAGACAGGCTTTCCGGCGGAGCCGGACTATCTTCTTCCCTACCCGAAGCTATCTTTTCCCAAGACTTTGCCTGATGAATACTTAACAGCCTGCCACAGCGCACACGGCCTCTGCGGTGAATAAATTCCCCTAAAGGTTCGGTATCTGAAAAATGTTTCGTATTTTTGTCCCCAAATTGAGTGAATTATAGCGAAATGAACGTATTAGAACTAAGTGAACAAGAAATCATTCGTCGCAACAGCATGAATGAACTTCGCGCGATGGGCATCGAACCCTATCCCGCAGCAGAGTATGTAACCAACGCTTTCTCTACCGATATCAAAAATGAATTTAAAGATGACGCCGAACCGCGTCACGTATCCGTAGCCGGACGCATCATGAGCCGCCGTGTTATGGGGAAAGCGTCTTTCATCGAGTTACAGGACTCTAAAGGCCGTATCCAGGTATATATCACCCGCGACGACATCTGCCCGGGCGAAGACAAGGAAATGTATAATACCGTATTCAAACGCTTGCTCGATTTAGGTGACTTCATCGGCATCGAAGGCTTTGTATTCCGCACCCAAATGGGCGAAATCAGCATCCATGCCCAGAAGCTGACCGTTCTTGCCAAGAGCATCAAGCCGCTTCCCATCGTAAAATATAAGGACGGCGTGGCTTACGACTCGTTCGACGACCCGGAACTGCGTTACCGCCAACGTTACGTAGACCTCATCGTGAACGACGGCGTCAAAGAAACATTCCTGAAGCGCGCCACAATCATCAAGACCATGCGTGCCGTACTGGACGAAGCCGGCTATACGGAAGTGGAAACACCGATTCTGCAATCCATCCCCGGCGGCGCAAGCGCACGTCCCTTCACAACCCACCACAACTCACTGGACATGGATCTCTACCTGCGTATCGCCACCGAGCTGTACCTGAAGAGACTCATCGTAGGCGGTTTTGAGGGTGTATACGAAATCGGAAAGAACTTCCGCAACGAGGGTATGGACAAAAACCACAACCCGGAATTCACCTGCGTAGAGCTGTACGTACAATATAAGGACTACAACTGGATGATGGGATTCACCGAGAAACTCCTCGAACGCATCTGTATCGCAGTAAACGGCGGCACAGAAACCACCATCGACGGAAAAACCATCAGCTTCAAGGCTCCTTACCGCCGTCTGCCCATCCTGGACGCCATCAAGGAAAAGACCGGTTACGACCTCAACGGCAAGAGCGAGGAAGAAATCCGTCAGGTGTGCCGCGAACTGAAAATGGAGATTGACGACACCATGGGCAAAGGCAAGCTGATAGACGAAATCTTCGGCGAATTCTGTGAAGGCACATTCATACAGCCTACTTTCATCACCGATTATCCGGTGGAAATGAGCCCGCTGACCAAAATGCACCGCAGCAAACCGGGACTGACCGAACGCTTCGAGCTGATGGTAAACGGCAAAGAGCTGGCCAACGCATACAGTGAGCTGAACGACCCCATCGACCAGGAAGAACGCTTCAAAGAGCAGTTGAAACTGAGTGAAAAGGGTGACGACGAGGCCATGTTCATCGACCAGGATTTCCTGAAAGCGCTGCAATACGGCATGCCTCCCACATCGGGTATCGGTATCGGCATCGACCGTTTGACCATGCTGATGACCGGACAGGCATTCATTCAGGAAGTATTGTTCTTCCCGCAGATGCGTCCCGAAAAGGTTACTCCGAAAGACGCGCCGGCCAAATTTATGGAGTTGGGCATTCCGGAAGAATGGGTGGCGGTCATCCAGAAGGCCGGCTACAACTTGGTTAGTGACATGAAAGATGTAAACCCGCAAAAGTTGCATATGGACATTTGCGGCATCAACAAGAAATATAAATTGGAACTGGCGAATCCGACCGTGAAAGATGTGGAAGGTTGGGTTGAGAAAATCTAAGAAATGAAACTACCCGGTAAGATAGCCATTATGGGCGGAGGAAGTTGGGCCACTGCCATTGCTAAAATGGTATTGGCGCAAGAAGATACTATAAATTGGTATATGCGGCGTGACGACCGCATTGCCGATTTTAAGCGTCTCGGTCATAACCCTGCCTACCTGACGGGCGTCAAGTTTGATACCAAGCGTATCAATTTCAACTCAAACATCAACGATGTAGTCAAGGAATCGGATACACTTATCTTTGTGACTCCTTCTCCTTATCTGAAAGCTCACTTGAAGAAGCTGAAGACAAAAATCAAGGATAAATTCATTATTACAGCCATCAAGGGCATCGTACCCGATGACAACGTGATTGTATCGGAATACTTCACGAAAGAATACGGTGTACCGGCGGAGAACATTGCCGTACTGGCAGGCCCCTGCCATGCGGAGGAGGTTGCGCTCGAACGGCTTTCTTATCTTACGATAGCCTGTCCCGATATAGACAAGGCGGACAAGTTTTCCCGTCGCCTGGCCAGTTCATTCATCAAGACTTCCGTCAGCAACGACGTGGCCGGCATCGAATACGGTTCCGTGCTCAAAAACGTATATGCCATTGCCGCAGGGATTTGCAGCGGTTTGAAGTATGGCGACAATTTCCAGGCGGTACTCATGTCCAACGCCATCCAGGAGATGGACCGTTTCCTGCAAACCGTACATCCGCTGAACAGAAACATCAGTGATTCCGTTTATCTGGGTGACATGTTGGTGACGGGATACTCCAACTTCAGCCGTAACCGTACGTTCGGTACGATGATAGGCAAGGGATATTCCGTAAAAAGCGCCCAGATAGAGATGGAAATGATAGCCGAAGGTTATTACGGAACCAAATGTATCAAGGAAATCAACAAGCATTACCACGTGAATATGCCGATACTGGATGCTGTGTACAACATCTTGTATGAACGCATCTCACCGATGATTGAAATTAAGTTACTGACTGACTCTTTCCGGTAATACGGAAGAAGGAACAGGAAGGACGAAATACAGAATTTAAAACCTATAATATTATGATTAGTTTGAACATTGAAAAGACTCTTGGATTCATTTCCAAAGAAAACGTTTTCGCCTACGAAGCTCAAGTTAAGGCTGCACAAGAAGCATTGGAAAACGGTACCGGTAAAGGTAATGACTTTTTAGGCTGGCTGCACCTTCCCTCTTCTATTACAAAGGAGCACTTGGCAGACCTGAAAGCTACCGCGCAAGTATTGCGTGAAAATTGTGAAGTAGTGATTGTTGCCGGAATTGGCGGAAGCTACCTCGGTGCACGCGCCGTTATCGAGGCTTTGTCAAACAGTTTCACATGGTTGCAAGACAAGAAGTCCGGCCCGGTTATTCTGTATGCAGGACACAACATCGGTGAAGATTATCTGTACGAACTTACCGAATATCTGAAAGATAAGAAATTCGGTGTCATCAATATTTCCAAATCAGGAACTACTACCGAAACGGCTTTGGCTTTCCGCCTGCTGAAAAAACAATGCGAAGACCAACGCGGCAAGGATATGGCAAAAAAAGTGATTGTTGCCGTTACAGACGCCAAGAAGGGTGCCGCACGTGTCACCGCAGACAATGAAGGCTACAAATCTTTCATTATTCCCGATAACGTAGGCGGTCGTTTCTCCGTACTCACTCCGGTAGGTTTGCTGCCCATCGCAGTAGCAGGATTTGACATCGAGAAGCTGATAGCCGGCGCAGCAGCCATGGAAAAGACTTGCGGAAAGGATGTTCCGTTCGCGGAGAACCCGGCAGCCATCTATGCGGCTACCCGCAATGAGCTTTACAAGAACGGCAAGAAGATTGAAATCCTCGTAAACTTCAACCCCAAGCTGCACTACGTGAGCGAATGGTGGAAACAACTCTACGGTGAATCCGAAGGTAAAGAGAACAAGGGTATCTTCCCTGCATCCGTAGATTTCTCTACCGACCTGCACTCCATGGGACAATGGATTCAGGAAGGCGAACGTACCATTTACGAGACCGTCATCTCAGTAGAAAAGACCCAGTACTCCCTGCAAGTTCCTTCGGACGAAGCCAACCTCGACGGTCTGAACTTCCTCGCCGGCAAGCACGTAGACGAAGTGAACAAGATGGCAGAACTCGGCACGCAGCTGGCTCACGTAGACGGTGGCGTACCCAATATGCGCATCGTTATCCCCGCACTGAATGAGGAAAGTATCGGCGGATTACTGTATTTCTTTGAAAAAGCATGCGGTATCAGCGGTTATCTCCTGGGCGTCAATCCATTCAACCAACCGGGTGTGGAAGCCTACAAGAAGAATATGTTCGCCTTATTGAACAAGCCGGGCTACGAAGAAGAATCCAAAGCAATTCAGGCAAGACTGTAATAAATTGAAAATCGGGAGTTGAGAATTGAGAAATAGCTGCGCACAAATAATCATGCGTAATGTCAAGAAGCTGTTTCTTTATTCTCAACTCTTGATTTATCCCCCCCCTCATTTCTCAATTCTCAATTCTTAATTCTCAATTTACCAAGTGTTCAAAGAATCAATTACCCGCTATTTGAAAAAACACGGATACGCTGATATCCGGCTGAAAGCCGTCCTTTTTGATATGGACGGTGTATTATTCAATTCCATGCCCTATCATGCGGATGCCTGGCATAAGGTGATGGAACGCCATGGTCTGCACCTGAGCAGAGAGGAAGCTTATATGCATGAAGGACGTACCGGAGCCGCCACAATAAATCTTGTATATCAGCGGCAGTACGGCAAAGACGCTACTCCTGACATGATAGAAAGTATCTATGCCGAGAAAAGCGAAGAATTCAACAAACACCCCGACCCTGAACGTATGCCCGGTTCCTGGGAGGTGCTGCAAAAAATAAAAGCGGAAGGATTGACTCCCGTATTGGTAACCGGTTCCGGCCAGCACTCTCTGTTAAACCGGTTGTCCCATAACTTTCCCGGTATGTTCCGGCGCGAACGTATGGTAACCGCTTTTGATGTGAAATACGGTAAGCCCAACCCCGAACCTTATCTTATGGGATTGGAAAAAGCAGGCGTAAAAGCCAACGAAGCCATTGTCATTGAGAATGCCCCTATCGGTGTACAGGCCGGAGTAGCAGCGGGTATATTTACGGTTGCCGTCAATACCGGCCCATTGGATGGGCAAGTGCTATTGGATGCCGGAGCCGATTTATTGTTTCCTTCCATGCAGGCTTTCTGTGATAATTGGGAAATAGTGCGGAAAGAGCTCGAGCCACAAGAATAATCATAAATATTATTTACTTTTTACATCGGCTTTACTTAAAGTTGATAAAGTCTTTATAGACCTAAAATACAGAAAAACAGATATTTAATTTTACACAAAAGATATTAATATTAAAATATTTTAGTTTTCATTTGGATGTTAGATAAAACAATAATAAATTTGCGCCGTCAATATTTATTAATTACTAACATTTAAAATTATGGACAAACTAACTAGAATTAAAACTTTAATCGCCTGTGCTATCGCAGCATTAGGGTTTTCATCTTGCTCAGAAGATCAAACTTCATTGTCTATTGACAATATCCAAGGGAAAGCTATCATCAAAGGAAGCTTCGTTTATGATGATAACAAAACCTCATCAAGCAGTACTGCGGTAAATACCGAAAAGCCCGTGATGAACACGACTGTTTATGTAATGATAAATAACTCTTCTTTTAACAACAACAGTTCCAGTTACGGAGGATATACCACTCTTGAAACAACAACGGATGCCCAAGGTAAATATGAAATCGAAATTCCCGCCGTTGAAAATGGAGTTACGGTTACTATTAAGGCCAAATCATTTGAGGCGCCGTATTATAAAATCAACTCTAATAGCGGTAGCGGCACTACCCAAAATTCTGTTATCGCCAAAGATGCCGTATATAGCTCACCGGAAATAATATTAAGCGACATAAAGCCTAATGATATTATCGCCGCAGGAAAGGCAACATATAACCATGAGGAATTAGATAAAACCGTCTTCAACTATTAATGCAGAATAAATAATAAACGCATGAAAAAGATATTATCCGTCTTTATAATCTGTTTGCTGCCATTAATGGGAGCAAATGCGCAGGAGAAGGCTGCCAAGCAGTATCTTCCGGAAGCAGGAGATTGGGCCATCGGCGTCAATGTAATCCCTTTGCTGAAGCACATCGGTGGTAATAACAACGATACATTCGGTGGTGGTTCGTCTTTTACAAAAGACAACAGTGACTTCAATTTAATACCGGATGTTTCTATTTTGGCCAAATACATGTTGACAGACAACATCGCACTGCGCGCCAATGTAGGTTTCATGTTCGGATCCGACAAAAACAGAGGTTATGTGCAAGATGACAAGGCTCTTTTGGACAATCCTCTGAGTGAAGATAAAATTATCGATGCCTGCCGTGTTAGCAACAACGGCATGAGCCTCAACCTGGGAATGGAATACCGCAAAGGTTCGAAGAGAGTACAGGGCGTGTTTGGAGCAGGTGTCCTTTTCGCCTTTCAGACACAGAAATACACTTACGAATGGGCCAATGAAATGACTACCGTCAACCAACAACCGAGTATTTCTCCTGAATTCAGCGGCAATGGCATATACTCAAACGGATACCGCCCTCTGGAAACAAAAGATAACGGTACTTTCTACACGGGACTTACCGGAAGTGTCGGCGTAGAATGGTTCGTTGCTCCTAAAATCTCTTTAGGCGCCGAGGTTAACGTAACAGCATATTATATGTTCGGGTCCCAGTCCTACCAAAAAACAGAAGGATATAACACCACACTCGGTAAAATCGAAGAAAGAACCGATTTAAGCAGCCCGGGCGACAGAGGCTTCCACATCGGAACCGAAAGCCTTGGCGGTGCCTTAAACATGACATTCTATTTCTAAACTAAGACTTATAATAATAGAAAACTCCCTTTGCGCATGGCTGCAAAGGGAGTTTTTTATTTAGTGACCCCGGTGCGATTCAAACGCACGACCTTCAGAACCGGAATCTGACGCTCTATTCACTAAGCTACGGAGCCTTAATTCGGATGCAAAAGTAGAAAAAATCTCCGCATATTCCTAATCTTCACGCGTTTTTTCTATCTGTTTCACACAGAATGCTCTCGATATTATTTTGAGAGCAGCAAAGCAATATACACATACATTTTGTTATTTTTTCACTCAAAATAGAAGCAAGTATCAATATTATTCCTATCTTTGCCGAACAAATTAATAGAAGTTATAGAGATTAAACCTATGAGCTACCTGATAAAACCCGAAGGATATAAACCTTTATTGGACTTAAAACAAACGGAATTAGGTATTAAACAGATTAAAGAATTTTTCCAGTTGAACCTTTCTTCCGAGCTTCGCCTGCGTCGTGTCACCGCCCCTCTTTTTGTATTGAAAGGCATGGGTATCAACGATGATTTGAACGGTGTGGAACGGGCGGTATCTTTTCCCATCAAGGATTTAGGCGATGCGCAAGCAGAAGTAGTACATTCGCTTGCCAAGTGGAAACGTCTGACACTTGCCGAATACCATATAGAGCCGGGATACGGAATCTATACCGATATGAACGCCATCCGCGCGGACGAAGAATTAGGCAACTTACATTCTTTATATGTAGACCAATGGGATTGGGAGCGTGTTATCACCGAACAAGACCGTAATATAGATTTTCTGAAAGAGATAGTCACCCGTATTTATGCGGCGATGGTTCGTACAGAGTACATGGTATACGAAATGTATCCGCAAATCAAGCCCTGCCTGCCACAGAAACTGCACTTTATCCATGCGGAAGAACTCCGGCAGATGTATCCCAATCTAGAACCGAAATGCCGGGAGCATGCCATCGCCAAAAAGTTCGGAGCCGTATTCATCATCGGTATCGGTTGCAAACTGAGCGACGGTAAAAAACACGACGGACGCGCCCCGGACTATGATGACTACACAACTCCGGGCTTGAACGGCCTGCCCGGCCTAAACGGCGACTTACTGCTATGGGACGATGTGCTTCAGCGCAGTGTGGAATTATCCTCAATGGGTATCCGCGTAGACAAAGAAGCCCTCCAGCGTCAGCTCAAACAGGAAGGTGAAGAAAAACGTTTGGAACTCTACTTCCACAAACGCCTGATGGGAGACGCTCTGCCCCTGTCTATCGGCGGCGGTATCGGCCAGTCCCGACTGTGTATGTTCTACTTGCGCAAAGCGCATATCGGAGAGATACAAGCCAGCATCTGGCCTGAAGACATGCGCGCGGAATGCAAGGCGCACAACATACATCTAATCTGAATATAGCCTGTAAACGATATAAAGTCCCGCAGAGTTTCAAAGGAAAAAGTAAAAACTCTGTGGGGCTCTTTGTATACTATGGTGAAATATTTGTATCTTAGCGTCGTAAACCACTAACACTTCCTATTATGAACGTTCAAATCGAAGATAGCTGGAAAGCCCATTTGCAGCCTGAATTTGACAAAGATTACTTTTATACATTAACGAACTTCGTTCGTGAGGAATATGGTAAATATACCATATATCCACCGGGAAAATTGATATTCAACGCCTTCAACTTATGTCCTTTCGATAAAGTAAAAGTTGTGATTATCGGCCAAGACCCATATCACGGTCCCGGACAAGCCCACGGATTGTGTTTCTCCGTAAATGACGGCGTACCCTTTCCGCCTTCTTTAGTCAACATCTTCAAAGAAATCAAAGAAGATATCGGAACGGACGCGCCACCCACCGGTAACCTGACCCGCTGGGCGGAACAAGGCGTATTATTGCTCAATGCCACCCTCACAGTACGTGCCCATCAGGCCGGCTCCCATCAAAACCACGGCTGGGAAACATTTACGGATGCCGCCATCCGCATCCTTGCCGAAGAACGTGAACATTTGGTCTTCATATTATGGGGAGCTTATGCGCAACGAAAAGGCGCCTTTATAGATCGCAACAAGCACCTGGTATTGACATCCGCCCACCCTTCTCCCCTTTCCGCATACAACGGCTTTTTCGGAAACAAGCATTTCAGCAAAGCCAATGAATATTTGAAAGCGCACGGAGAGGAAGAGATAAAATGGTAAAGCGGCACCCGTAAATGGAGTTGCGTCAAAATGTATTTGATGATTTTTCAGGTACGGACGACACGGATTGCACGGAAAAAGAATAAAATGAATCCGTGTCATCCGTACCTAAATTATAATTAGTACCACTGGATATTACTCTGCGTCTGGCTTCTCTGCTCCCATTTCAAGTCTTGCAAGATACTTGCGTTGGCGCGGATAGTGAAATTATAATATTTCCACTGCCCGAAAGGAGACAAACTGGCCGACATACTGAAACAGTGCAGGTCGCGCGTGATATTAAAGGTGGTCTGTACTATCTTCTTAGCTTCAAAATCGTAACCGGAATTAAAGCTGACCGCCCACTTATTGGAAAGTTTTATATTGCCGGAAGCGCTCAGGTTATGAGTATAGCGATAGGGATAACGCATCGTTTTCCGGTTGATAGGCTTTGAGGTATCCTCAGATATATTAAAACTATAATTAAAGTTCAGAGACCACGGCATTTTGAATACCTGATAGCCGTCGGAATCGACAGCGGCTTTTTCAACTTTTTTCTTAGGAATACCGGTATCATCGGAGCCGTCTTCCGTGCCTTCTCCTTCTTCAGAGGCCGCTTCGTCTTTTTTCTCCTTATCGGAATCGCCGGTACCGCTCAGTTTCTCTTTCCACTTTTTCCACGTATCATTATTAAATGTATAGCTGAAAGAAGAACCGTACCCCTGGAATATACCAAAACGTCCATACGACCATTCCGTACGGTCATTAGGCACCACATTACCATTCTTATCGAATTTATAACCGTATGTTTTGAATGAAGAGCTCATACTGAATGTATAGTTCTTACTCAACTTCAAACGTAAATTCAAACCGAGGTCACTCCAAGGACGCGTTGCGGCAGCCATATTATAACTGATATTGGCGCCCAACTCATCAATCAAACTAACCTTCTTTACAGTATCTTTCTTGCTGCTGTAATATTTCATTTCCAGGTTATTGGATATGCTAAAGGTTATATTTCCCTGTTTGCCTCTTCCCGGCACATCAAATGCTTGTCCCGAATAGGGAGAATACGTCACGGTATCCCGTCTTCCGTCCGCATAATTCCTGATGTAAGACTCGTAATACCCATAGCGTGAGGAACCGAAATCCGGAGCGGCGCTTATGCTCACCGACGGAGTTATGACATGACGAATCTGTATCTTCTTTTTAGGCAGGAATATAGGATTATACATACCGTATATCTTCGTATTGATACCCAAACTGGCATTGTAATTATATACGCGATGGAAACCGTAAATCGTATCGGTAGCCACTTCTTTGCCACTGCCACCGGCGGCATTGGGATCCCAATCCTTCATCACCTTACGCGTGTACCAACGCTCCGTATAGCTGACAGAAGGAGTTACATTAAAGTATTTGAATAATGTAAAAGTAGCGCTGACCGGTATTTCATGCTTCATACCGTTCTTCCAGTCCTTTATCAGATTGGACTTAAACAGAAGATTGTCTTTTGTCTGAATACTGTTGGTCAAACGTCCCGTATACCGAATCGAGATTTTCTCATACCATCTTTCCTCGCCTGCCGCTTTCTTGCGTTTAAAAGGATAAAGCGTAGACAAAGAGATATTCAAGTCGGGCAAAGTGACATTGACCGAGGAGTCCCTCATGGTCTGTGCAATATTGGTAGTTGCCGCAACCGTCAGTTTCCTGTCAAAGAAATAGCGGGAATAGCTGACACTTGAGGTCTTCGTATTCTGCGACATGGCATTCGAGTTGTACATGTTTCCGATATTGGTACGTTCATAACTGCTGGTCGCAAAATTCACGCTGGCAGAGAACGTCTGATTCGGATTGGCCTTCGCGTCCTGTCTGTGAGACCAGACAATCTTGAAGTCTTTTGCAACGGAATAATCCGGTAATCCTTTATCACCGGTCTTGGTTACCTGATAGCTTGCCTGGAACAAGCCGGAATATTTGTATCTCTTGATATAATTAGACTCTGCATTCAACGCCCAGGAACCTTTCGTAAAGATATCGGCCCGCAGCTTCAAATCCATCTTGTCACTGATAGCAAAATAATACCCGCCATCCGTCAAACCGAAACCGCGGCTGGAGTCATCCATGTATGTAGGCATAAGGAAACCGGACGAATAGCTGCTCGAGAACGGAAAAAAGAAGAACGGCACGGCCAGCGGCAAAGGAACGTCCTCAACCACCAGATAGGCAGGACCCGTCACAACATTCTTTTTAGGGCGTACTTTCGCGTAAGTCATCTGCATATAAAAGTGGGGATGCTCGTGGTGGTCACAAGTCGTATATCGGCCGCTCTTCATATACAGCTCGTCATTAGTGCCTTTCTTCGCATTGTTTCCGGTCACATATCCCTCTCCCTGCTGACTGACCACATTACTTATAATACCCTTCTTGCTCTTGAAGTTATAGCGAATCGTATTAGTCTCATACGGAGTTTCCCCGTCCTTAAAAACCGGAGTTCCCTTCTTCACACCCAACGAATCCTCTACCCCGTGGGCATATACCGTGCTGCTATCCATATTCATGGTAATAACATCGGCCGCCAATTCTATCTGCTGATAATTTACTTTTCCCTGGCCATACAGATGCGCATATCCGCCTTGGGCAAACACAATAGAGTCGTTGGCTTCATAGGTCACCGGAGCATCCAAAGGCTGCTTTTTCTTGCCGGGAGCAGCCAGCGTATCCATCTGCAAAGAATCGGCCTGCAAGGTATCGCGCACACCTCTCCTGTGAGAAGACGCAATCCTCTGTCCGAGCGAATCGCCCCGCAAAGAGTCCGCTTGCTGTCTTTCGGGCGGCACAACACCTCGCCGACGACGTTGCGAAGCAGCCTCACCGGAAAGAAGAAGTAAGACGAATAGTAGTATGAATGATATGAATGTATTTGCTTTCAATGGCGTCATTAACTAACAGTTTACGCTTGAAAGGGCAAAAGTACGTAATTTATACGGATAATCTCCCTTTTTAAAGAAATTTAGATTGCTACAAAAACAGTTCGCACCAATGGTCAAAGCGTTGCAGACCGGCTTCGCCATAGCGCTGTAAACTCTTCCGCGCTTTCTCCACGCTTTTTTCCCGTTCCAGATGCGTCTTGGAGTAAAACTTATCGGCAAAACAGACAACCTGCTCCTCCATGCTTACCGGAAGCATATCCCGGTGGGGAACAGGCAGATTTTGCGCAATGATATCTTCCAGCGAAAGCCCTGCTCCCGTATGCCTTTCACATACCAAAGCATGACGCGGGTAACCTTCCGAACGCACCAAATCCGCTCCTAAATAGCCATGGCAGATATAAGGTTTATCGCCGAAGCAACAGATACCGTCGGCATCCGTCAGGAATATGCCTATATCATGCAGCATGGCCGCTTCATACAAAAAGTCTCTGTCTAAAGACAATTCCGGATGATTGTCGGCAATCCATAAAGCCTTATCAGCCACCGAACGGCTGTGCGTCAGCAGAATATGTTTCAGTTCATCCGCTTCCGGATAATATTTGTCAATCAACTCGCGAGGGCACATTTTATTTCTTGCTGAATTTATAAACGATGACTTTCCTACGCAAATCACAACTGCGCAAAGGAGTACGATGCACTTCTTCCAACCGGTAGGAATCTTTATTCTCCTGCAAGAACTTTTCCTGCAGCTCATCCGTCACCAATACATACCCCTCGGCAGGCCGCATTCTATCAAAGATACGTACGCGGTCGCCCAAATAGTAGTTTATGCCATAGAATTTCACCCAGTCGCCATACGAATATACCGTGCCCTGAGGCTCCAATTCATTCAAGCGTACAGCCAGATGCTTGTCCGACTTCACCGCCAGTATATTGGGTTGGTAAACTCCGTCCAATGACACAAAAATACATAATACGCATCCCGCCGTGCCATATAACAGCGAACGCGTATCCGCACGCTTCACCAGCATGTACAGCAGGCAGACAGCAGCCACAAGCGGCAAGAACACAATCAGCCATTTCGGTAATGAAAGCTGTACGGTCTGCAACGCATGCGTAAACGCTATATTCTCGGCGGCGTGCCTGCCTGTGCCCCAAATGCTTTCGGGAATCATTCCCAGACGTACCGCAAAGAAAGTAACGGTAAGCAATATAGCCAATGAAGCAAAAATCCAGGCGGAAATCCTAAACACTTTCGCGCCCCGTTGCACCAATGCCAGCAGGTATTCGGCAAGCAACATTCCCATAAACGGGTAGATAGGCAGTAAATATACGCTGCGTTTACTCTTGGGGATGCAGTAAAAGATGAAAATCGTTAAGATTACCACCCACGCAAAAAGCTGCAACGGCGACTGAGAACGGAATTTGTTCCACCCTTTCTTCAAACGTTCACCCACGGAAGCCCCTTCCGGCAGGATATGCATCTTTTTCCATTTCAGTCCGAACAAGGAAATAAGCAGTACCAAAGTCCAGGGAATCCATCCCCAAATAATAGTCAGGAAGTTATACCATATCGGGTTCTCATGTGACGCATAGGACATTTTCCGGAAAAAGCGTCCGGTATTCTCTTCCAGCATCAAATTGACAAACGATTCCCCGCCTTGCTGATAAGCCGCCCAAAACCAGACGCCCAAAGGAATGAGGGATAACAATCCGATACCCAGCAGCGAAAAGAAAGTCTTTCCGAACGAACGTCCGCGCAATAACTGATACACACCGATACCCAGGCAAGGAAAGATGGAACCGACCGGCCCCTTCGTCAATGTAGCGCATGCCATCAACAACACGGCCAGCCAGGGAATTCCTTTGCAGTTCTTCTCGTCCCACCGGAAAAGCAGGCACAATGAAATCACGATGAGGGAAACTTGCAACATATCCAGCCGGCAAGCTACCGCCGCGCGGTGTACTTCAAAAGAAGACAACAGAAGGATAGAGGTCAGGAACGCCGTCTTTACGTCCTTACGTTTGGCAACGAAACTAAAGAAAACCAACTGCATAGCCAGAAAAGCGAGCGCCGACGGCATACGTGCCGAAAACTCCGAGACTCCCCCCAAGACGGATGAAATAACGGCTATCGTCCAATAAAGAAAAGGCGGTTTATAAGCTATTTCCACTCCATAGTTCATCGGAAGTATCCAGTTACCGCTTTCCAGCATGGTATACGCAACTATCGCTTCACGAGGTTCCCCTTTCGAATAAAAAATGGTTTCTCCTAAAAAGGGAACCAATACGAGCACACTTAACAGTGCAATAAACCAGAACGCTATCTTTCTGTCTGACATATATTTTCGTTTTTACATTTTCACGCTGCAAAAATACGAATTATTCTATAACAATACCTAACTTTGCCGCCTCAATGATAGTGTAAACCTAAAATGAAGCAATTAAAAAGACTTCCCGAATTCATACGTTTTGTCATGGTGGGCGTTTTTGCGACCGCCCTGCACTACGGAATATACTTCTTACTGCAAAAATTCATCAATGTAAATATAGCTTACACCCTCGGTTACGCCCTCAGCTTTATCGCCAATTTTTACCTTACCGCCTACTTTACGTTCGGCAAAAAGCCGTCATGGAGCAAAGCGTTCGGTTTCGGCGGGGCGCATTTATTCAATTACCTGTTGCACATCGGACTGCTGAACACCTTCCTGTGGCTGGGACTTTCCAAAGCCATCGCTCCTATTCCGGTATTCGCCATAGCCATTCCGGTCAATTTCTTATTGGTGCGCTTCGTTTTCAAACGAAAAGGTTGATGTACTCAAATCGATGTTTTTTTAAGTAATATTGTTCAAAGCTTCCTTAAATATAATATATTTGCGAAGTATTTATCATACACACTTGTGAAATGAAGAAAGTAACCTTACTGATTCCGGTCTACAACGAAGAGGCTATGCTCCCCGCTCTCTATCAACGTTTGATAGAGCTTATCAACCGCAACGATACCTATGAGTGGGAAATCTTGTTTATAAATGACGGCAGCAGCGACCAGACGCTCGACGTCATCCGCCAACTCAGACAAACGGACAACAGGGTGAACTTCGTAAATCTTTCACGTAACTTCGGCAAAGAAATCGCCATGCTGGCAGGATTCGACTACACGACCGGAGACTGCTGCGTAATAATGGATGCCGACCTGCAAGACCCGCCCGAGCTCGTAGACCGGATGTTGCAATATTGGGAAGAAGGCTATGACGACATCTACGCCAAGCGCCGCAGCCGTGGAGAAGAGAGCTGGTTGCGCCGCCGGCTGTCGCTTGCTTTCTACAAGATTCTGCAGAACATGAGCCGGATAGACATCCTGCCGAACGTAGGTGATTTCCGCCTGCTCGACCGTCGCTGCGTATTGACGTTAAGGCGTCTGCGGGAACAAGAGCGATACACCAAAGGATTATTCTGCTGGATAGGCTACCAAAAGAAAAGCATAGAGTTCGACCGGGGCGACCGCCTCGCCGGACATTCATCCTGGAGTTTCTTCAAACTATTGAACCTGGCCATCGAAGGGATCACCTCATCTTCCACCGCTCCCTTACGTATCGCCACCGTATGCGGGATTCTCTGCTCTATTTCCAGCTTTATCTACGCCATCTATTTCCTGATAAAGACTATTATATACGGTGACCAGGCTGCCGGCTTCCCCACTTTGATAGTAGTTATCCTATTTTTGGGCGGTATTCAGCTGTTCTCATTGGGTGTCATAGGAGAATACATCGGACGTATCTTCAAAGAAACCAAAAGGCGCCCCGCCTATATCGCGTCGGATTATAACGAGAAGAAACTGGGGTACGACGAATAATGTCTTGACATGCTCCGTACCCTGAGGGCTTAGGATTCCCTCTTTCTCTTTTTCCAGAGCTGATAACTGTTAATGATATTCTGCCACAGTACATACGACCCCGGCCCCACTGAGGACAACGGATTCAAATAAGTATAGGACATCCAGATGGCAAGTACCGTATTTTTCTGCCCCAACGCCTGTCCGCCACTGATACGGTCATTGTAGTGCCCGCCGATTCTCTTCCCCAGATAGAATTGGACACAGCAGGCTATCAAACCTGCTAAAGCAATCAGGACTTCCACAAACACCGGCGCATCGCTATTCACCAACGAGCGCACCGTCTGCCCCGACACAATGGCAAGCGCCACCGCCCACAAATAAAAAGCCGCATCATGAAACTCCAATAAATACCGGTGCGCCTTCTTGACAAACACCCGCAGAAACCATGCTATAAAGAAAGGCAGGAGCAACAGCGGAAACACCTTGCTCAGTATTTTCAGGAAAGCCGCAAAGAAAGTTATGTCTGCATGCGGCTCTACCCAAGGAAACACCAACGGCACAGCCACAGCAGCCAGAAGATTGGATAACAATGTATACGTGGTAAGGCTCGACGCACTTCCGCCCAGTTTGCCGGTAATCACCGCAGCAGCAGTAGCCGTAGGACAGATAAGGCATACCATAGCCCCTTCAAAGATTTCCCGATACATCTCTTTCATGGGGCAGCACACCAGCAAAGCCGCAACAGCCAGACACGAAACCGTCTGAAACAGCAACAGCCAACCGTGCCATGCCTTCGGTTTCAGCTCGTGCACCTCCACTTTGCAAAAAGTCAGTAGCAATTGCGCAAAAATCAAAGCCGGGGTAAGGAGAGCTATCAGCCCGTTCAGACAGGGTTTTGCCGGCGCAAGCAAAGGAATTCTTGCAAAGAAAAAGTACCCTGCGGTACCCGCAAGCATCGCCAAAGGCAATGTCCAATTCTTTATAAAACGAAGAAGCATACCTGTATCTACCTATTAATATTTGCGCGCAAAGTTACGGATATTATCAACAAGTAGGCTCATCGCAGAAAATAAAAGGGAAAAAAGAGTTGAATAAACGGGAAATCCGGCACTTTTAATTCGTTAGACAATTGTCATCCTTACGTCAGACAGCCGTTGCCCTTTCGTTAGACAGTTGTCTAACGAAAGGGCAACGGCTGTCTGACGAATTATTCGCTACTGACCGTAAACCAAACGCAGGCATAGAAAAACTATAAATTTTGCAAACGTAAAGACTAAATCTCCCTAAAAAGAAGCTGTTACAAATAAAACTTGAAAGCAAAGTGTGAGTTTTCTATAAAATTACACTACATTTGCGGAGCGAAAATAGACCTTTGCACTATCTTTGCAATGTTTTTTATATGAAACTGTATAGACGATACATATTATATATAGGTATTTGCTTGGGGCTGCTCACCTCTCCTTTTTGTAGCGGCAGTGCTGAAGCGAAGGATTTTGTCGTCGTTATCGATGCCGGACACGGGGGGCATGACCCCGGCGCTATCGGTAAGATATCCAAAGAAAAGAACATTAATTTGAATGTAGCGCTCAAACTCGGCAAACAGATACAAAAGAATTGTCCGGATGTAAAAGTCGTCTATACCCGTACGCGGGATGTCTTTATCCCATTAAACCGACGTGCGGAGATAGCCAATGACGCCAAAGCAGACCTTTTTATTTCAATCCACACCAATGCGCTTGCCAACAATCGTACCGCCAAAGGCGCATCCACCTGGACATTAGGTCTTGCAAAATCGGACGCCAATCTCGAAGTAGCCAAGCGGGAAAACTCGGTTATTCTCTATGAAAGCGACTATAAAACACGCTATGCGGGGTTTAATCCCAATTCCGCCGAGTCCTATATCATCTTCGAGTTTATGCAGGATAAGTATATGTCGCAAAGTGTACATCTGGCGTCGCTCGTACAGAAGCATTTCCGCAATACGTGCCGACGGGTAGACCGGGGGGTGCATCAGGCAGGTTTTCTGGTACTGAAAGCCAGTGCCATGCCAAGCATTCTGGTGGAACTCGGCTTCATCTCCACTCCGGAAGAAGAACGCTATTTAAATACGGATGCAGGAACCACCACCCTTGCCAACGGCATCTTCCGCGCTTTTCTTACCTATAAGCGCGAGCAGGAAATCCGATTGAACGGAAGTAGCCAGACCATTCTGCCGGAAGACATACCGCAACCGGAAGAAGAGGCAACCGCATCTGCCGGCGCGGCATCCCAAACAGAAAAAAAAGCAGCCGGCCAAAGCGGCAAGCCGACACCTCAACGTTCGGAAAAAGCCGCCGTTGCGCAAACAGAAGACAATGCCCCCGTGTTCAAGATACAGATACTCACCTCTTCCCGTCCGTTGGCAAAGAACGACAAACGATTGAAAGGGCTGAAAAATGTGGATTATTACAAGGAAGGCGGTTTATACAAATACACCTATGGCGCATCTTCCGATTATAACAAGGTGTTACGTACCAAACGCTCCATTACGGCACAATTCAAGGATGCTTTCATCATAGCTTTCAAGAATGGTAAAAAGGTGAACGTCAACGCTGCCGTCAACGAATTTAAAAACAAAAAGAAATAAATAAAATACATCATGAAGTATATTACCAAAGAAGTCAGAATAGGAATTGCAGGAATAGCCGCGCTCTGCATATTAGTATATGGCATCAATTATCTGAAAGGCATCAACATGTTCAAGCCTTCCAGCTATTTCTATGTCAAATTTCACAATGTCAACGGACTCACCAAATCAAGCCCCGTCTTTGCCGACGGTTTCCGCGTAGGTATCGTACGCGACCTGTATTACGATTATACCCAACCCGGAAAAGTCATTGCCGAAATAGATGTCAATACCGACCTGCGTATTCCCAAAGGAAGTACGGCAGAATTGGCCGCAGAAATGTTAGGAGGCGTCAAGATGAACCTTCTCCTTGCCAACAACCCCCGCGAGAAATATCAGATTGGAGATACGATTCCCGGCACCCTCAACAACGGAATGATGGAAAAGGTAGCTTCCATGATGCCGCAACTGGAAAAGATGCTGCCCAAGCTGGACTCCATCCTCGGCTCTTTAAACACAGTATTGGCAGACCCGGCCATACCGGCCACCCTGCACAATGTGCAGAACCTGACAGCCAACCTGGCCGTAACCAGCGGGCAGCTGCAAACATTAATGAACAAGGATATTCCTCAGCTCACCGGAAAGCTGAACACCATCGGAGATAACTTCGTGCTTATTTCCAATAATCTGAAAGAGATAGACTACGCAACAGCCATGCAAAGCATAGACTCTACATTGGCTAACGTAAAAATGATTACAGACAAATTAAACCGTAAAGACAATACCGTCGGATTGTTATTGAACGACCCGTCACTTTACAATAATCTAAATGCCACAACGGCGAATGCGGCGAGCTTGTTGGAAGACCTGAAATCGCATCCTAAACGCTACGTTCACTTCTCGTTGTTCGGCAAAAAAGATAAGTAGATTTTTCGCTTATATAGATTTTGTCTAAATAATAAGACTTATCTGTTTGGGGAAAGAAAGCCCTTGATAAGTCTATGTATAAAGTAAAAAAGAGGTTTATATTCACTCTGCCCGCAGAGGATATAAAGGCCCGCAAACAGACGATAATCCACTACATTACAGGCTATTATATAAAAGCAAGAGCTCCTATAAAGGCATAGGTTTCATGTATTCCGATAAGTAGCTGAAAGTAAAGAGATTATTATTTTCTTGAGAAACACAAGAAAAAAGAGATTTGTTTTTTTCAAATAAGATTGCCAATTTTGCAAACGTAGAAGTTTTGCTTAAATAATAAATGTATTAGTAGCCGTTATGAGTGAACAGGATCATGTCGGATTATGGAACCGCTGTCTTGAAATCATCAGAGACAATGTTCCGGAACAGACATATAAAACTTGGTTTCTCCCCATCATTCCCTTAAAATATGAGGACAAAACGCTCGTTGTACAAGTTCCCAGCCAGTTCTTTTACGAATTTCTGGAGGATAAATTTGTAGACTTGTTGCGTAAGACCCTTTATAAGGTAATCGGAGAGGGAACAAAGTTGATGTATAATGTTATGGTGGACAAAAGTTCACGGCCTGAAAAGACCGTAAACTACGAGTCTACCCACCGTACTATTATACCGCAAAAACAGACGATAGATAAAGCCATTCCGCAGATACCTGTTCCCGACCTGGATCCGCATCTGAATCCGGAATACAACTTCGACACATTTATCGAAGGATATAGCAACAAACTTTCTCGCAGCGTTGCAGAAGCGGTAGCGCTCAATCCGGCGAAAACTATCTTCAATCCGTTGTTTTTGTACGGGGCGTCAGGTGTGGGGAAAACTCACCTTGCCAATGCCATCGGTACAAAAATCAAGGAATTATATCCTGAGAAACGCGTATTGTATGTATCTGCGCATCTATTCCAGGTGCAATACACCGATTCCGTACGCAACAACACAACCAACGACTTCATCAACTTCTACCAGACAATCGACATTTTGATTATTGACGATATCCAAGAATTTGCAGGCGTTACCAAAACGCAGAACACGTTCTTCCACATCTTCAATCATCTGCATCAAAACGGCAAACAGCTTATCCTTACTTCCGACCGTGCTCCCGTACTGCTTCAAGGTATGGAAGAACGCCTGATTACACGTTTCAAATGGGGAATGGTAGCGGAATTGGAAAAGCCTACGGTGGAATTGCGCAAAAACATCCTGCGGAATAAGATACATCGTGACGGTTTACAATTTCCGCCGGAGGTTATTGACTATATAGCCGAAAATGTAGGCAACAGTGTGCGTGATTTGGAAGGTATCGTCATCTCCATCATGGCTCATTCCACCATATATAACAAGGAAATCGATCTGGAATTGGCGCAACGCATTGTACGCAAAGTCGTGAACAGCGAAAGCAAGGCCATAACCATCGATGATATAATCACCACCGTATGTAAGCACTTCGGTTTGGAAAATGCCGCCATACATACAAAATCGCGCAAACGCGAAGTGGTGCAGGCCCGCCAAATAGCCATGTATTTAGCCAAAAATCACACAGACTTCTCTACTGCAAAAATAGGTACGTTAATCGGAAACAAAGACCATGCTACCGTACTGCACGCTTGCAAAACAATCAAGCAGCTGAAAGAAGTCGATAAATCATTCCGTGCTGAAATCGAAGAGATTCAGACCGCACTGAAAAAAGGAAACTGAAATACTGAAATTAAATATAAGGTATAAACGCATAAGTAAATATTAAAAATTACTATCTGTCATTCAGAGCGAAGCGAAGAATCTCTTCTCTTTATGTATTCAAAAAGGGAGTAGGTTCTTCGCTTCGCTCTGAATGACAGGTAGCATAAGCCGATTATGTGTATTTACTTATGAAAAACGCAACATACGATTATATTTCATACTTCATCAAAACCCTTGCGCTTTCATCGCTTTCCAAAGCGTTTCGGACATGGCTTCGCTGTCTTTCTTCGTATAGCGCACATCTGTAAAGACCTGAGCCAGCGTTTCTTTATTATTTTCGACAATAAACCGTTTATTTTCGGGTAAAGATTCCTTGTATGCATAAAGGCGGTCGATATCCTCGGGAGTATAGTCATGGTAAGTTTCTTCATGGACAATGGCCTCCAAAGGCAGGCGGTCTACTTGCTCAGGCGTTTCCGCAGGCCAGCCCACGGTAACGGTGGTGATAGGAAAAACCAATTCGGGCAATTCCAACGCTTCAATAATCATTTGGGGATTGTAGGTGGTAGTACCCAAATAACAGATGCCCAGACCTTTTTCTTCGGCTGCCACACAGAATGTTTGCGCTGCCAATAAGGCATCCACAGACCCGGTAACAAACCATTCAAAATTGTTATATCCCGGCTCCGCCTTCCGCAGCTCACACCATTTGCTAAAACGACGCAGGTCAATGCAAAAAGTAAGGACTACCGGCGCTGTCTGTACCATAGGCTGATTGAAATGCGCCGGCGCCAACTTGGCCTTACGCTCAGCGTCACGAGTTACAACCACACTATAAACCTGCATGTTTCCAACCGTAGAAGCACGAAAAGAGGTTTCAAGCAAATCATTTAACAAATCAGAAGAAATATCTTTCTGCTGATATTTACGGATTGTTCTCCTTTGTTTTAAGCTTTCCATTCTTTCTTTTTTCTGCAAATATATAAAAAGAAATACAGAGTATCATTTAATGCCCCCGAATATGTGCACCCATATTTTCTAAAAAGAGCAAGCCACCCACGCAGCAATCATCTACATAATTTTCTTTTTGGAAAACTTTTTGTTCATTTTAAAAAGTTATTTTTATGTAAATCAAACTATTAACTAATAAAAACGGAAAACTTACACTCCGTTGATAAAAACATCTCTTTTTATTTTGCAATAACAAAAAACATTCATAGATTTGCAATCACATTTGTTAGCTGTAAGTACGACTTCTACACTTTTACTTATTTACAATTAAATCTAAGAGATATTGCATCGTGGAAAAGAAAATTTATTCTTATGACGAAGCCTACGAAGAATCTTTACGATACTTCCAAGGCGACGAACTGGCTGCAAGGGTTTGGGTGAACAAATATGCAGTCAAAGACTCTTTCGGAAATATTTACGAAAAGTCTCCGGAAGACATGCATTGGAGAATAGCCAATGAAGTAGCCCGTATTGAGGCCAAGTACCCTAACGCACTGACTTCCGAAGAACTCTTCGACCTGCTGAACCACTTCAAATACATCGTTCCGCAAGGAAGTCCGATGACCGGAATCGGAAACAATTACCAGGTAGCTTCCCTCTCCAACTGCTTTGTAATAGGCGTGGATGGTGAAGCCGACTCTTACGGTGCAATCTTCAAAGTAGACGAAGAACAAGTACAGCTAATGAAACGCCGCGGCGGTGTGGGACACGACTTGTCTCATATCCGTCCGAAAGGTTCTCCCGTAAAGAACTCCGCTTTAACTTCAACCGGACTGGTTCCTTTCATGGAACGCTACTCCAACTCTACCCGCGAAGTGGCTCAAGACGGCCGTCGGGGCGCGTTGATGCTAAGCGTATCTATCAAGCATCCGGATTCGGAAGCCTTCATAGACGCAAAGATGACAGAAGGAAAAGTTACGGGCGCCAATGTTTCCGTTAAGCTGACCGACGCATTTATGCAAGCCGCCATCGATGGTACGCCATTCGTACAGCAATATCCCATTGACGCTACGGAGCCTGTATTCAAGAAAGAAATCAGCGCAGCCGATTTGTGGAAGAAAATTGTGCACAACGCATGGAAGTCCGCCGAACCCGGCGTACTCTTTTGGGACACTATCCTAAAAGAATCCGTGCCCGATTGCTATGCAGATTTGGGCTACCGTACGGTATCCACCAATCCTTGCGGTGAAATACCGTTGTGCCCCTACGACTCTTGCCGTTTGCTGGCCATCAACCTATATTCATACGTGGTCAATCCGTTCAAGCCGGACGCTTACTTCGACTTTGACCTGTTCAAGAAACACGTTGCACTGGCCCAACGTATCATGGACGACATCATCGACCTGGAACTGGAGAAGATAGAGCGCATCATGGCCAAGATTGATTCTGACCCGGAAAACGAAGATGTAAAACATACTGAAAGCGTTTTGTGGCAGAAGATATACAAGAAGAGCGGTCAAGGCCGTCGTACCGGTGTGGGCATCACCGCCGAAGGCGATATGCTGGCAGCGTTAGGATTGCGTTACGGAACCGAAGAAGCAACCGAATTTGCTGAAAAAGTACATAAGACGGTAGCGCTGAGCGCCTACCGTTCTTCCGTGGAAATGGCAAAAGAGCGTGGCGCTTTCGAAGTGTACGACAGCGAACGCGAGAAGAACAACCCGTTCATCAACCGCCTGCGTGAAGCCGATCCCGAATTATACGAGGAAATGAAGAAATACGGACGTCGCAACATCGCCTGCCTCACCATTGCGCCGACAGGTACGACAAGCCTGATGACGCAGACCACCTCCGGCATCGAGCCCGTGTTCCTGCCCGTCTACAAACGCCGCCGCAAAGTCAATCCGAACGACGCCAACGTACATATCGATTTTGTTGACGAAACCGGAGACGCTTTCGAAGAATACATCGTATTCCATCCCAAGTTCGTTACATGGATGGAAGCGGAAGGCTACGATCCCGCCAAACGCTATACACAAGACGAGATAGATGCGCTCGTTGAAAAGTCACCTTATTATAAAGCGACTTCCAACGACGTAGACTGGCTGATGAAAGTCAAGATGCAGGGACGTATCCAGAAATGGGTAGACCACTCTATCAGCGTTACCATCAACCTGCCGAACGATGTGGACGAAGAACTGGTAAACCGCCTGTACATCGAAGCGTGGAAATCCGGTTGCAAGGGCTGTACGGTTTATCGCGACGGTTCGCGTTCCGGCGTGCTGATTTCCGCCAAGAGCGAAAAGAAAGAAGAGCTTCCGCCGTGCAAGCCGCCTACGGTTGTCGAAACCCGTCCTAAGGTATTGGAAGCGGATGTGGTGCGCTTCCAGAACAACAAGGAAAAATGGGTGGCATTCGTCGGTTTGCTGGACGGACATCCTTACGAAATATTCACCGGTCTTCAAGACGACGATGAGGGTATCATCCTTCCAAAGAATGTTTCAACAGGACACATCATCAAGAACGTCGATGAAAACGGAAACAAACGTTACGACTTCCAGTTCGAGAACAAACGCGGCTACAAAGTCACCATCGAGGGACTGTCCGAGAAGTTCAACAAAGAGTACTGGAACTACGCCAAACTCATCTCCGGCGTATTGCGCTACCGCATGCCTATCGAGCAGGTAATGAAGCTGGTAAGCTCACTGCAACTGGACAGCGAGAACATCAACACCTGGAAGAACGGCGTGGAACGCGCACTGAAGAAATACGTAACGGACGGAACGGAAGCCAAAGGCAAGAAATGCCCGAACTGCGGCAACGAAACGCTGGTGTATCAGGAAGGCTGCCTTATCTGTACCACTTGCGGCGCATCCCGTTGCGGATAAGGCTCAGGCAAGCACAAACGTTTGCATAGGAATTTAAATGAGATAGCTGACAATAGCTGCATGATTATGAGGAATATTTTTTATACTTGCATAATCATTGCAGCTATTGTTATTTCTAAATCTAATATATATGACTTTATCATTTAATATCGAGTACAGAACCAATTGGGGTGAAGAAGTCAGAGTTTCAGGCTCCATACCTGAACTCGGAAACGAACATCCCGACCAAGCATTACCGCTACAAACCGTAGACGGTATTCACTGGACTGCGGAAGTCGGCATCGCATTGCCGGAAAACGGATTTGTCCAATACAGCTACTATATCTTCCGCGACGGCCGGCCTACACGCGCAGAGTGGAACAGCCTGCCCCGCACACTTTACCTTTCCGGCACCTCCAAGAAAGTCTACCGGATACAGGATTGCTGGAAAAACCTGCCGGAACAGCAGTATTTCTATACTTCCGCCTTTACGGAATCTCTCCTGGCACACCGCGAACGCAGCGCGGCACCCAAAGGCCACAAGAAGGGATTGTTGATAAAGGCGTATTCCCCCTGCATCGACAGCGACCACTGTCTGGGCATCTGCGGAAACCAACCGATGTTCGGAGACTGGAATCCGGACAAAGCCGTGCTTATGAGCGACGCCAATTTCCCGGAATGGCAGATAGAGGTAGATGCCGCCAAAATCAGCTTCCCGCTGGAATATAAATTCATTCTGTATAATAAGAAAGAACGCCGTGCCGTTTGCTGGGAAAACAACCCGAACCGCTATATGGCGGAGCCGCAAACAGGTGCAAACGAGACGGTTGTCATCGGCGACCGCTACGTATATTTCAACCTTCCCGCCTGGAAAGGCGCAGGCGTTGCCGTACCCGTATTCTCGCTCCGTTCCGAGAAGAGCTTCGGCGTAGGCGACTTCGGCGACCTGAAACGCATGATTGACTGGGCAGTAAGCACCAAGCAGAAAGCCGTACAGATTCTGCCCATCAACGACACCACCATGACGCATACGTGGACGGACTCCTATCCTTATAACAGTATCTCCATCTACGCTTTCCACCCGATGTACACCGATTTGAAACAACTGGGTACATTGAAGGACAAAAAAGCCATGGCGGAATTCAACAAACGGCAGAAAGAGTTGAACGCCCTGCCCGCCGTCGATTACGAGGCAGTCAACAAAACCAAATGGGAATACTTCCACCTCATCTTCAAGCAAGAGGGAGAAAAGGTACTGGCCTCGGCGGCTTTCCGTGAATTCTTTGAAACAAACAAAGAATGGTTACAGCCTTATGCCGTTTTCAGCTACCTGCGCGACGCTTACAAAACGCCCGACTTCCGCGAGTGGCCCAAGTACGGCAGCTACGACGCCGCAGAAATTGAGAAGCTCTGCCAACCGGAATCTGCCGATTACCCGCACATCGCCATCTACTATTACATCCAGTTCAACCTGCATCTGCAATTGCTCGCCGCCACCGGACACGCGCGTGCCAACGGTGTCGTGCTGAAAGGCGATATACCTATCGGCATCAGCCGTAACAGCGTAGAGGCATGGACAGAGCCCCACTATTTCAACCTGAACGGACAAGCCGGCGCTCCGCCCGATGATTTCTCCGTCAACGGACAGAACTGGGGCTTCCCCACCTACAACTGGGATATCATGGAGAAAGACGGCTATGCATGGTGGATGAAGCGTTTCCGCAAAATGGCGGAATACTTCGACGCCTATCGCATCGACCACATCCTCGGCTTCTTCCGTATCTGGGAAATTCCCATGCATGCCGTACATGGCTTGCTGGGACAATTCGTGCCCGCCCTGCCCATGACACGTGAGGAAATAGAGAGCTACGGCCTCTCCTTCCGCGAAGAATTCCTGAAACCGTACATACACGAGTATTTCCTGGGACAGATGTTCGGCCCGCATACCGACTACGTAAAGCAGACCTTCATCGAACCGACGGACACCTGGGAAATCTACCGGATGCGTCCCGAATTCGACACCCAGCGCAAGGTAGAAGCCTATTTTGCCGGTAAGACGGATGAGGACAGCATTTGGATACGCGACGGTTTGTACGCGCTTATCAGCGACGTACTGTTTGTACCCGACCGCAACGACCCGTACAAGTACCACCCGCGCATCGGCGTGCAGCACGACTACATCTACCGTTCCTTGAACGATTGGGAGAAGGCCGCTTTCAACCGCCTGTACGATCAGTATTACTACCACCGCCACAACGAGTTCTGGCGTGAGCAGGCCATGAACAAGTTACCGCAACTGACGCAATCCACCCGGATGCTGGTATGCGGTGAAGACCTGGGCATGATTCCCGATTGCGTGGCATGGGTGATGAACGATTTGCGCATCCTTTCTTTGGAGATACAGCGTATGCCCAAAGACCCGGCACAAGAGTTCGGACATCCGGACTGGTATCCGTACCGTTCCGTTTGCACCATATCCACACACGATATGTCCACGCTGCGCGGCTGGTGGGAAGAAGACTTCCTGCAAACGCAACGTTACTACAATACCATGCTCGGACATTACGGCGCCGCTCCGGCGGTGGCCACGTCCGAACTTTGCGAAGAGGTTGTACGCAAACACCTGTACAGCAACTCTATCCTCTGCATACTCTCCTTGCAGGACTGGATGTCAATGGACGGTAAATGGCGCAACCCGAATGTACAGGAAGAGCGCATCAATGTTCCCGCCAACCCGCGTCACTATTGGCGCTGGCGCATGCACCTGACACTGGAACAACTGATGAAAGCCGAAAGCCTGAACGAAAAGATTAAAGAACTTATCGTGCAAACCGGACGATAAGCCAATCACCACAAGACAAGTAAAATCATCTCGTGAGATAAAATTATTCATCCCGCGAGATGATTTTTTTTGTCTCACGGGATGAATCTATCCGTTCCGCAAGACAAATATATTTGTCTTACGGAACGATTTTGCCCTGTGCCTGCATCCGGTCACGGATATCTCAGGCAATCATCAATCCACTCTCTTTGCGATGAAGAATGTATAGCCGTAGAATCTTTTATATTTTCCGTACAGTTCTTCCTCATCGGCCTGAAGCGCACTGAACTCCTCGGCAATCTTATTTCCGGCATATTTGGAAAGAAAAACTTCCTGAGCCGCACGCTTGGGAATGAAGTAATGTTCCGTCCAGCAATTTTCCGGCAAAACAAACGTAACGACAGGCAGATACCCTGCTCCGTGCACCTTAGCCACCTGATTAGGAATCGTATCTATTTCGGGATACGCATCCATCCAATAATCGTTAATCTCCGCAGGACGTTCGTCCGTAAACCACGAGCTCTCGGATACGGCGATATAGCCGCCCGGCTTCAGATACTTACGCCACTCGTTCAGCCCACGCTCAAAACCGATATTGTAGATAGCTCCTTCCGACCAAATCAAGTCCAGCTCCCCTTCTTGGAAAGGAAGATTATCCATCGAGCCGACAATCCCTTTCACCCGGTCTTGCAGAGCGGCCTGCCTTGCGTTGCGATTAAAGATATCGACAAAACCGGGGAGAAAATCAAGTCCCGTAATCTTCCCGGGCGCATGCTCTGCCAGTACCATTGTCTGGCCGCCTGTTCCGCAACCGAGGTCGGCAATGAGAGACTTATCCGTAAGATTATCGATAAAGCTCAATGCTTTCAGCGTTACTTCGGGACTTCCGGGCCCCTGACGTTTCATGGTGGAAAAGAAATCGCAGATTAAGTTAAGTTCGAAATCATGAATTGTTTTATTTTCATTACTCATTTTCGTAATATATTTCGCATACACGGAAAGCCTTGCAATGCTCCCGGCACCGTATGCAGATTAAACTTGAATTATAATCATAGGAAAACACTCCCGAAAGGAAATCATCCGAGAGTAAACGAAAGGACAATCCGCATCGATGATACAGATTGTTTACTACACCAAATCCGATTTAAACATTGTTGTCATGCCGCAAAGATACACAATATTCCGGCGTGCGGAAATATATAATGGACAAAAAGAAGATTTTCGTAAAGACAGACGGTTATTGCACTTCTGCAATTACAGAAGAAAGATTTTACCTATATTTGCACTCTAAAATATACCCATTGCGCATGACCAGCTACATATTCTTGAATCAGGTACACTTCTTTGCCCATCATGGTGTCGGCGGGCAAGAAACCATAGCAGGCAATGATTTTATCATTGATTTACGATTAAAGACCGACATCGCCCGTGCCGCAGAGACGGACGATGTGGCCAATACGGTGAGTTACGCCGATGTGCATGAAGCGATAAAGGAAGAGATGGCCATCCCTTCCAAATTATTAGAGCACGTGTGCGGACGCATAGTTAAGCGTTTGTTTCACGACTTTCCTGCCGTTGAAAGTATAGACTTGAAACTATCCAAACGCAATCCGCCTATGGGTGCCGATTTGGACGCGGCAGGCGTGGAAGTGCATTGCGACAGATAGGCTTCCCGTCATTTCTTTTTCTTCCGTCTCTTTGCCGATTCAACAGCTTCGGCAACCACCTGCTTGTTCTCGAACCTCTTGGCGTAGTTGCTGTAATCGGGAACGGTACGTTCGTAAGCAGGATCAAGGAAGAGCGGACTCGAAATGATATGGTCTGCCGTGCTGCGGTTACAACAGAAAACGATGTTCTCCACACCGGCAAGACGGGTCAAAGCTTTGACGTCCGTGTCATGCGGCTGCAAAGTCATGGGATCCGTAAAGAAGAAAAGATAATCAATCTCTCCGTCCACAATGCGCGAACCCATCTGCTGGTCGCCACCCAAAGGACCGGACTTGAGGATGGTAAAATCCCATTCCACATCGGGATGCTTCTCTTTCAGCGCCGCAAGAATAAGGGTTCCCGTAGTGCCCGTACAATAGAATTTATGTCCCATAAGCAGTTCCGAATTCCAAAGTACCCACTCGATGAGGTCTTTCTTCATGGCATCATGCGCCACCAAGCCAATCTTTCTAACCAATTTTTCCATAAGCTAATAACTTTAACAAATAAACAATCGGAAACAGATAACAGTTCTTACAATTGAGAGAAACGTTTCTTCCCGCGCAGATAAAACTGTACCAAGATACTGCTTTTTGTCCGTTCGGGAATCACCGGAAGGGATGTTTTTTTCAGGTTCTCCCTACGGGCGTCCGCAAACGAGGGACGAAGCAAACGGAATACACGACGCGCGCGAATCACCGCCCACATATTGGGAAACTGCCCTTTCAGCAGAAAACTCAGGGCTGCCACATAATCAAGAACCGCACGCGCACGCATCACAAAGGCCAACTCTTCCTGCGGCAGATTCTTATAGAGCATTACAAGATTGTTACGAAAATTGAGAAAGGTCTTATGAGGGTTCTCTTTCTTCAAGGTTGCACCGCCTACATGATAGACGGTACTTTGGGGCACGCAAACCAGCATCCGTCCGCGGGCGCGAAGCCGCCAGCACAAGTCAATCTCCTCCATGTGGGCAAAGAAACGGCCATCCAGTCCGCCGGCATCCCGATAGTCTTTCTGACGGATAAACAGGGTGGCTCCTGTAACCCAAAACACCGGAATGACAGTATCATACTGCCCGTTGTCCTTCTCCACTACACTCATTATCCGTCCCCGGCAGAAGGGATAACCGTAGCGATCTATAAATCCGCCGGCTGCTCCCGCATATTCAAACAGTTCTTTTTGACGCCAACTCCGGATTTTAGGTTGGCACGCCGCAACCTCAGGATGGGCGTCCATATAGTTTATGAGTGGCGCCAACCAGTGTTCGGTCACTTCCACATCGGAATTAAGCAATACCACATATTCGGCGGATACTTGTTGCAAGGCAAGATTATATCCCTCGGCAAAACCGAGATTTTCTTTTAAGATAATAAGGTGTACGGACGGGAACTCTTGTCGGAGCATATCGACGGAAGCATCCGTCGAACCGTTATCCGCCACATAAATTTCCGCGCCTTCCGTTTTGGAACAGCGTATTACGGAAGGAAGAAACGAACGAAGCATTTCACATCCGTTCCAGTTTAATATGACAACGGCTGTCTTATCCATGTTGTATGGCATCTTCACGCTTTAGTTTCCAACGCTTATGCGACCAGAACCAATAGGGCGGTTCCCTACGAATTGTCTGCTCCAAACGGCGGGCAAAACATTCCGTTATCTCACCGTCGGCAGTTGCCTTCGGCGTTTCGGTTATCAAGTCAAACCGGACACGGCAATAGCCCCTCCCCCGCTTCTTCAATTCGCAATAGAATACGGGGAAATCCATGAGTTTCGCTATACGCTCGGCACCGTCCATAAAACCGGTATCCTGATTCAGGAAGGTTGTCCAATGATGCGCCTCGTTAGGATTGGGAGACTGATCGGTTATCATTCCCACCGCCACACGTTTATTGTCACGACGCAGTTTGATAATTTCACGCGCCGTAGAATGTTTGGGCACATTGTAACCGCCGAAGCGGGCACGGATGCGTTTAAACATCGCATCCATATATTTATTGTGCAGCGGTTTATAGATTTGTACCGGTATATCTCCCTCTTGCATAATACTGCTCATTCCCGTAATCCACTCGAAATTAGCGTAATGCGGTATGAGCAACACAATGCCGCCATGTTTCTCGATCATGGCAAGGTACTCTTCCTTATTGTCATATTCCATGCGCCGGCAGAGTTCCTTGAAAGACATGCGCAGCATCTTCACCTCCTCCAGCATATAATCGCAGATATAACGATAGAACCCGCGTTCTATATCCCGCAGTTCCGTCTCGGACTTTTCGGGAAATGCATGGCGCAAATTAGTGCGTACCACTCTGCGCCGATAGTGCACGACGTGATGCATCAAAAAGCAAAGCCCGTCGGATAGCGCATAAAGCGCCTTAAAAGGCAATAAGGCCAACAGCCACATGCCTGCATAAGTCAACCAATAAATCAATCTCGATTTCACCTTGTCAATTCCTTATTACTGATTACTTATCTGCCAATCCCTTATCGCCAAGCACTCCCAAAAGAGCCGTGCCTTCTTCATTAAAATCACCCATACGCGCCGGAATTACCTGATTATCCAACGCATCATCATGCGGTACTTCCACCCGGATATAATTCGGAGTAAAGCCGTGCATAGGTGTTCCCGGTTTAGAGCGCTCCAACAGAACCGGCATTGTCTGCCCGATATGGCGGGCGTAAAACGCGCGTGTCTTTTCGTCCGACAATTCCAGCAGAAGCTGGCTGCGTCTGTGCTTTTCCTCGGCGGATACCACATGGTCTATCTTCAAGGCCTGCGTGCCCGGACGTTCGGAATAGCTGAACACATGAAGCTGCGTCACATCCAGGCCTTGAATAAACCGGTAGGCCTGTTCAAAGTATTCTTCCGTTTCTCCACGGGTACCCACAATTACGTCCACGCCGATAAAGGCATCAGGCATCACTTCCTTTATCCGCCTCACTTTAGAAGCAAATAAAGCCGTATCATATCGCCTGCGCATCAGTTTCAACACTTCATCGCTACCCGATTGCAACGGGATATGGAAATGAGGCATGAACCGCTTGGAACGGGATACGAACTCAATGATTTCGTCCGTCAGCAAGTTAGGCTCGATAGAAGATATACGATAGCGTTCGATGCCTTCCACTTCGTCCAGCGCTTTCACCAAATCAAAAAAAGTTTCCCCTGTCGATTTGCCGAAATCACCGATGTTTACTCCTGTCAAGACAATCTCCTTACCGCCTTCGGCCGCCGCCTGACGAGCCTGCTCCACAAGAGAGGCAATACTTCCGTTACGACTGCGTCCGCGGGCAAAAGGAATGGTGCAATAAGAGCAGTAATAATCGCAACCGTCCTGCACTTTCAAGAAGAAACGGGTACGGTCGCCGCGCGAGCACGACGGAGCGAACGAACGGATATCTTTCAAAGCGGAGGTATAGGCCTCACCGCTTTCATGCTTTTTCAAGTCACCCAGATATTGAAGCAGGTCTTTCTTCTGCTCCGCCCCCAGCACAACGTCCACGCCTTCTATCTTTGCCACGGCATCCGGCTTCAACTGGGCATAACACCCCGTTACCACCACAAAAGCTCCCGGATGCTGCTTCACCAAACGATGAATGGCCTGGCGGCACTTCTTATCCGCCACTTCGGTAACCGAACAGGTGTTTACCACACATATATCCGCTTTCTCTCCCTTGCGCGCCGTACGCACGCCTGCCTCCCGCAAAATCTTACCGATAGTCGAGGTCTCCGAGAAATTCAGCTTGCACCCCAACGTATAGTAAACCGCTGTCTTATCTTGAAATATATTGGTATCTATCATGAGCCTAAATCACATTTTCACGACAAAGGTACACATTATTATTATATTTTTCCTACTTTTGCACAATTCATCAAAAAACGTGCAATGATACAAAAAAACTTTATCAAGCTATACGAGCATAGTTTCCGCGAGAATTGGGACCTCCCCTGTTATACCGATTATGGAGAAAACGAAAGTTATACCTACGGAGAAGTTGCGCAAGAAATTGCCAAATTACACCTGTTATTCAAGCATTGCAGCCTGCGCCGCGGCGATAAGATAGCGGTTATCGGCAAGAATAATGCCCGCTGGTGCATCGCTTATATGGCGGTTATCACTTATGGCGGTATCGTAGTTCCTATCCTGCAGGATTTCAACCCCAATGATGTACATCACATCGTTAATCATTCCGAATCTGTATTCCTCTTTACCAGCGATGCCATTTGGGAGCATCTGGAAGAAGAACGGCTTACCGGCTTGCGCGGAGTATTCTCTCTCAATGATTTCCGCTGCCTGTATCAGCGTGACGGAGAGACTATCCAACGTTTCCTCAAACATCTGGGCGATAAAATGGAAGAAACCTATCCGAATGGTTTCACACGGGAAGATGTGACTTATACCGACCTTTCCAATGACAAAATAATGTTGTTGAACTATACTTCGGGTACGACGGGTTTCAGCAAAGGCGTTATGCTGACCGGAAACAACCTGGCAGGCAACGTAACTTTCGGCATCCGTACCGAATTGCTGAAGAAAGGTGATAAAGTGCTCTCTTTCCTGCCGTTGGCACATGCTTACGGTTGCGCTTTCGACTTCCTGACCGCTACGGCTGTGGGCACTCATGTCACGTTGTTGGGCAAAATTCCTTCTCCCAAAATCCTGATGAAGGCATTTGAAGAAGTAAAACCCAATCTGATTATAACCGTCCCCCTTGTGATTGAAAAGATATACAAGAATGTCATTCAGCCTATTATCAACAAAAAGTCCATGAAATGGGCGCTCAGCATTCCTTTGCTGGACGGACAAATATACGGGCAAATCCGCAAGAAACTGGTAGATGCGCTGGGTGGCCGGTTCAAGGAAGTCATCATCGGCGGCGCCGCCATGAACCCGGAAGTGGAGGAATTCTTTCATCGCATCAAATTCCCTTTCACCATCGGTTACGGCATGACGGAATGTGCCCCGCTTATCAGCTACGCCCCATGGAACGAATTCGTAACGACCTCTTCCGGACGGGTACTCGACATCATGGAAGCCCGCATCTATAAAGAAAATCCGGATGACCGACTGGGCGAGATACAGGTACGCGGTGAAAACGTAATGGTTGGTTATTATAAGAATCCGGAAGCCACCAAAGAAGTTTTTACCGAGGACGGCTGGCTGCGTACCGGTGACTTAGGTACTTTGGACGACAACAACAACCTTTATATCCGCGGACGCAGCAAAACCATGATCCTAAGCTCCAGCGGACAGAATATCTTTCCGGAAGAAATAGAGGCCCGCCTCAACAACATGCCGTTTGTCCTGGAAAGCCTTGTGATTGAACGTAATAAGAAATTGGTAGCTTTGGTTTATGCCGACTACGAAGCATTGGATTCCTTAGGATTGAATAATCCGGAAAACCTGAAGACCATTATGGACGAAAATCTCAAAAGCCTGAATAACAGCGTTGCCGCTTACGAAAAAGTCAGCCAGATACAGCTTTATCCTACAGAATTTGAGAAAACTCCCAAAAGAAGCATCAAAAGGTATTTATATAATAGTATCGCAGAAGATTAATATGTTATAGAACATGCTTAAAGCGGGAAAAACGGGCTTTCCTCAAAAAAAATTATAAAAAAAGTTGGGTTTTGGAGAACAACGTATCTAAAAAGTACATACCTTTGCATCGTTTTAATAAAGCAATTGATTGTATTACGTTTTAAAAGTAAAGAAAATGAAAAAATTAGTTTTGATGGCCGTAGCTATCGTAGCAGTATCTTTCGCATCTTGTGGTAACAAAGCAGCTAACGCTGAACAAGCAACAGCTGATTCAATCCGTATCGCTGACTCAATCGCAGCTGTAGAAGCAGCAGCAGCTGAAGCAGCAGCCGCAGTAGCTGACACAACTGCAGCAGATAGCGCAGCAGTTGTAGCTGAATAATTTCAGTACAACATTAGAGAGAATTGAAAGTCTGACGTACGAAAGTACGGACAGACTTTTTTTATATCTACAAATATCTATTCCCACAAACATATTTGTCATTCAGAGCGAGCGAAGCATTCCTTTTCTTAAATGCAGAGAGAGGAAATTCTTCGCTCGCTCTGAATGACAAGGAATCAAAAAAGCCCGGTTTCTGAAAAGAAACCGGGCTTTCCCTTTATATAGAATTCTATATTTATGCTTCTTCAGCAACTACTTCGAAAGGAATTTCTACAGAAACCTCTTTGTGCAGTTTAACGATAGCTTTGTAGTTACCAACTTCTTTCACTGCGTCTTTAACAACGATAATCTTACGATCGATGTTATGACCCAATTTAGCCAACTCTTCAGCAATCTGGATATTACCAACTGAACCGAAGATAGTGCCGGTTGCGCTAACCTTAGTAGCAATCTTCAAAGATACGCCTTCCAGCTTAGCAGCCAGTTCTTCAGCGTCCTTTTTGATTTTCTCCAACTTGTGAGCGCGTTGTTTCAACTCTTCAGCCAGCATTTTCTTTGCAGCAGGAGAAGCGATGACAGCTTTTCCTGTCGGGATGAGGTAGTTACGACCATAACCGGATTTTACGGTTACGATATCGTTCTTATAACCCAAGTTTACTATGTCTTCTTTCAATATAATTTCCATACTTTCCTCCTCCTATTATTTCATCATGTCAGTTACATAAGGCAGCAACGCCAAGTGACGTGCTCTCTTCACAGCTTGAGCTACACGACGTTGGAACTTCAAAGAAGTACCTGTAATACGACGCGGAAGGATTTTACCTTGCTCATTCAAGAATTTCTTCAAGAATTCAGGATCTTTGTAGTCGATGTACTTAATACCGCTCTTTTTGAAACGGCAGTATTTTTTCTTCTTAACGTCTACTGAGGGCGGAGTTAAATATCTGATTTCTGATTGAACTTGTTGTGCCATGATTAATCCTCCTTTTTAGTTGATTTAACACTTCTTCTCTTCGCAGCGTATTCAGCAGCGTACTTGTCTTGCTTGAAAGTCAAGAAGCGGATAACGCGCTCGTCACGACGGAAATTTAATTCCAGTTTCTCAATGACAGTAGGTTCTGCATTGAACTCAATCAGCTGATAAAAACCGGTTGACTTCTTCTGGATCGGATAAGCCAGCTTTTTCAGTCCCCAGTTTTCTTCATTCACAATCTCGGCACCTTCAGCAGTAAGGATGCCTTTGAATTTTTCTACCGCTTCCTTCATCTGAACATCAGACAAAACGGGAGTCAAAATGAAAACGGTTTCGTATTGATTCATACTCGTTTAATTAAATAAATAAATTATTCGTTTATTAAATGCGGGTGCAAAGGTAGACATTTTATTTTGAACTGCAAAAATAAGCGGACTTATTTTGTATTGTATCCAACTTATACTATATTTGCAAAGTTGTTTAAACAATAATTTCATGATAGAGCAATTTAACTTTGACATCCGGCTGATATTTGCCATCCTGAACGGCAAAGTATCTGCTGCCATTAACCGCAAATTATCACGTAACTTCAGGCAAAACGGTTTGGAAATCACTCCCGAGCAGTGGACTGTCCTCATCTTTTTATGGGAAAAAGACGGAGTGACGCAACAAGAGTTGTGTAATGCAACTTTTAAAGACAAGCCCAGTATGACCCGCCTCATAGATAACATGGAACGCCAGCATCTTGTTGTACGCATATCCGATAAAAAAGACCGTCGTACCAACCTGATACACCTTACCAAAGACGGTAAGGAGTTGGAGGAGCGCGCCCGCGTCATAGCCAATCAGACGCTAAAGGAAGCATTACAAGATATCACCATTGAAGAGTTAAGCGTCAGCCAGGAAGTACTGAGAAAAATCTTTTTCAATACGAAAGATTAAGAGAATGAAGAACGAAGGATGAAGAATTATTTGATGGGATATTGGCGCGGTGCAGTCATATGACATAGCCAAACTTTCATTCCTCATTCTCCATCCTTCATTCTTCATTTTTCATCCTTTATTCCTCATTCTTCATTAAATTAGGTCGAATAATAGTTTTTTTGCAAAAATAATTTCGCTTGTTAAAGAATTATGCTTTTCTTTGTGACAAGAATATGAAAATAATAATCTATTAAAATACACACACATGAAAGGCTTATTAAAAAATCTGGGATTGATATTAATCTTGGTAGGAGCTGTAATCTTGGTTGCATGTTCTTTTACCGGCAATGTAAACAACAACGCGATTCTGGGCACCAGCGCTGTTTTAATTGTGATAGGATTGATTTCTTACATTCTTATCAACAAGAGAATTGCGGATTAATACCGAGAAAAAGAAATAAAAAAAGGCGATTGCAATGCAACCGCCTTTTTTTATTTTCCGTTGTCCGAAAACCAAGTCCTGTTTAGGACTCGGCTTCCGGAGTAATCAGTTTATATCCCTTTCCGTGAATATTGATAATCTCGATAGACTCATCTTCTTTCAGATGCTTACGCAGTTTGGTGATATATACGTCCATGCTACGTGCATTGAAGTAGTTATCGTCAATCCAGATAGTCTTCAATGCAAAGTCACGTTGCAAAATCTCATTGGCATGCGCACAAAGCAAGCCCAACAATTCCGATTCTTTTGTAGTCAACTTAGTCTGTTTTTCAGGTGTTGACAGAATCTGCTTCTGGGTATCAAAGGTAAACTTACCAATCTTGTAGATACTGCTTTCCTTGTTCTTCTTGCCACGAACACGTCTCAAGATAGCTTCAATTCTGAAAGTCAGCTCTTCCATGCTGAACGGTTTGGTGATGTAATCGTCCGCACCGATTTTGAAACCTTCCAGAATATCTTCCTTCAAAGTTTTAGCCGTCAAGAAGATAACAGGGATTTCAGCATTTGCGGCACGAACTTCCTGCGCCAATGTAAAACCGTCTTTCTTCGGCATCATTACGTCAAACACACACAAGTCATATTTATTCTTCAGGAAAGCTTTGTATCCTGCTTCTCCATCGGGATATAACTCGGCAGCATAACCTTTGGCCTGTAAATATTCTCTTAAAAGCATGCCAAGATTCTCATCATCTTCGCACAATAAAATACGCAGTTTCTCATCCATATCAATCAATTTTTTAATAAAGGTAATGCAATAATAAATTTAGTTCCGACATTCAGTCCGCTTTCCGCCCGGATAGTTCCCTTATGGTCTTGAATAATCTTTCTTACATAAGCCAAACCAAGTCCGAAGCCTTTAACATCGTGCAGATTACCTGTATGCACGCGATAGAACTTGTCAAATATCTTTTTTAAGTTTTCTTTCTTAATACCTATACCGTTGTCTTGCACGGAAATCATCAGTTTGCCCGGTTCATTCCAGGTCTTCACCATTAATTGCAAGTCCACATCCGGTCTTTTATACTTCACCGCATTATCCATGAGATTGAAAATAACATTCGTGATATGCATTTCATCTGCAAAGATAATCGGGTCGGTCGCCGTCAAATCCGACTCAATTTTTCCATTGTACCGCTCCACTTTTAAAGCGAACGTATTGATTACTCCGGTAATCAGTTCATTGGCATCCAGTTCTTTCATTTTCAATGTCGCCTTCTGCCTGTCGAACATCGACATTTGGAGAACTTTCTCTACCTGGAACCTGAGTCGTTTCGTTTCATCATTAATGACGCCGGATATATGCTGGAACATTGCCGGCGATTTACCTACTGCCGGGTCCTTCAACATCTGTGCCGCCAACGAAATGGTTGAAATCGGCGTCTTGAACTCGTGCGTCATATTATTGATAAAGTCATTCTTCATCTCCGTCAGTTTCTTTTGGCGGAACACGATGTAAATCGTGAAGATGAACGTTATCAACAGAACGAAGGTAAATATCATCGACGGAATCATAAAGCTGACCGAATCGAAGATATAATCCCTTTTCCCCGGGAAATGTATCTTAACGATACTCATACGCGCAGGCGGATCGTTCAGGAATAAAGGCTGCGAGTAAGAACTCTCGCTACCGTCATCACTATAATCCGAACAGCGATAAACTTCCCTGCCGTCCCGGTCTATCACTTTGAAGTGATAGTTCAACTCGATACCGTTGTCAATCAGTCCCGATTTCAGATACTGGTCTAAATTCTTGAAATTCACCCGCTCCTCTATCGGCTTGTCACTGGCACGGTAAATCATCTGCCAAGCTACCTCATCCAGCAAAGCCCGTTGATACAGATAACGATTCTTGATGGCATCTGCCAGCGAACGTGACGTTTGAGGTATGGTTTTCGTTCCATGTTTACGCGAAATCATTGCCCTGGGCAGTTCCGACGCTTCGTTGGTAAATGTTTTCAGTTCGATAGCCGAATATCTGGTTCCGTCCGGCGATGTAACCGTAAAACGCTGCGTCTGCACCACTCCTTTACCTTGCGAGCTCTGCTCCCACGCTTTCTTCTCCGCTTCGGAGATATCCTCCCGCAACCAACGGTCAACCTCCGCGGACTCCACATCTTTTGAAGCAGCCATTAAAGCACGCTTCACCGATTCATCAAATTGCTCGTTACGCATCTTCACCATTTCCTCAATATAGCTGATCTGCAGATACAGCAAACTGATGAAAGAAAGGCCCATAACGACGCCTAATATCCATATTGTCGACTTTTTCATAGTCACAAAATTAACACTCCCTAATTAACACTCCTAACCAATTAACCTGATTTAACCGGGTGTTCTCGTTAATTAACCGTAGAAGGTTTTTTAAGTTGTATTACGAGCATTATAACAAAATGAGACACCTTTGGTTTGCAAATTTAATAAAAAATTAAATATTAACATTCACATTTCCCCATATTCTTAATCTGTGTTAATAAAAAAGCCGTCATTCCTCACGATGAGCGAACAACGGCTTCAACCATTTATTAAAAAATTCTATTCTTCAGCTTGTTTTGCTTCAAATTCCTTGATAAGTTTATCCTGTACATCACTCGGAACAAGCTCATAACTTGCAAACTTCATAATAAACGAAGCACGACCGCCTGTTAACGAACTCAATGCCGTAGAGTACGAGGACATTTCCTTCAAAGGCACTTTGGCAATCAGTTTTTCATAACCGGCTTCGCTGTTCATACCCATAATCATAGCGCGGCGTCCTTGCAGGTCACCCATCACATCACCCATCTTATCGGAAGGAACAAACACCTCTACATCATATATAGGTTCCAAAATCTTCGGACCGGCATTCTTAAACGCTTCACTGAACGCATTGCGTCCCGCCAGCATGAAAGAGATTTCATTGGAATCTACCGGGTGCATCTTACCGTCGTATACGATAACACGTACGTCACGGGCATACGAACCGGTCAGCGGACCTTGCTCCATACGCGACATGATACCTTTCAGAATAGCAGGCATAAAACGGGCATCGATGGAACCGCCCACAATACTGTTCACAAATACCAGCTTGCCGCCCCATTCCAATGGCACTTCCTCAACGCCTTTCACGTTCATCTTGAATTCCTGTCCGTTGAACTTATAAGTTTCCGGCATCGGCATACCTTCATAATAAGGTTCCACAATCAAGTGAACTTCACCGAACTGACCGGCTCCACCGGATTGTTTCTTATGGCGATAGTCGGCACGGGCAGCTTTCGTGATGGTTTCACGATACGGGATTCTCGGCTCTTCAAACTTAATCTGCAATTTCTCATTGTTCTCCAAACGCCACTTCAGTGTGCGCAGGTGGAATTCACCCTGCCCGTGCACAATGGTCTGACGCAGCTCCTTAGACTGGTCGATAACCCATGTAGGGTCTTCCTCACGCATACGGTTCAAGATAGCCATCATCTTTTCCGTATCGGCTTCATTCAGCGGTTTGATGGCACGGGAATATTTGGAATTCGGATATTTGATAAAGTTGAAACGATTTTCAGCGCCTTTGGCATTCAGCGTATTGCCCGTATGCACGTCTTTCAGCTTCACCGTACAGCCGATATCGCCGGCCACCATTTCTTCCACCTTGATACGGTTGGCTCCCGCACATGCGTAAATCTGCGCAATGCGTTCTTTCGAACCGCGGTCGGCATTGGTAAAGTCATCTCCTTCGTGTACTTTGCCGCTCATCACCTTGAAATACTGCACGTCACCGATATGCGGCTCAACGGCAGTCTTGAAGAAATACAAGGAAGTAGGTCCGTTGGAGTCGGGTTTCACCACTTCGCCGCGTGTATTGTGCACCGGCGGCATTTCGTCTACAAACGGAACAACATTACCCAGGAACTCCATCAAACGGCGCACACCCATGTCCTTTCCCGCACACACGCAGAATACGGGGAACATACCGCGAGAAGCCAACCCCTTGCGGATACCCTCACGCATTTCGTCTTCGGTCAGAGAATCCTGTTCGAAGAATTTCTCCATTAAAGTTTCATCGTGCTCGGCAGCAGCCTCTACCAATGCTTTATGCATGGCAGTCGCTTTTTCCATTTCCTCCGCGGGAACATCTTCTATAGTGGGCGCTCCGCCTTCCGGCCCCCACGAATATTTTTTCATCAGAAGTACATCAATCAACGAATTGAAATTCGGTCCGGTAGCCAACGGATATTGAACGGGAACTACCTTAGAACCGTAAATTGACTGCAACTGTTCCAGTACCATATCATAGTCGCACTTCTCATGGTCGAGCTGGTTTACAAGGAAAATAACCGGTTTGCCCAGCTTCTCCGTATAGCGGAAATGATTTTGAGTACCTACTTCAGGACCGTATTGCCCGTTCAGCAGCAGAATAGCTGTATCGGTTACATTGAGAGCCGTCATGGCCGCTCCCACAAAGTCGTCACTACCCGGACAGTCTATAATATTCAGTTTCTTACCGTTCCACTCCACATGATAAACGGTGGAAAACACAGAATAGCCATATTCCTGTTCCACCGGAAAGTAATCGCTGACCGTATTCTTGGCAGTAATTCTGCCGCGACGTTTTATAATACCACTCTCAAAGAGCAGCGCTTCCGTGAGAGTGGTTTTACCCGAGCCGTCATTGCCAAGGAGGGCAATGTTCTTAATTTCATTCGTCTGATATACTTTCATGATATATAAGATTTAAAGTGAATACTCAGCATGCTTCCGTATGCCATTATTTTAGTGAGCCGCAAATTAGAAATTAATCAAAAGAAAAGCAATAAAACGTCTGTGTTACTAAACAATGTTATGTAACACATCAGCCATACGGATCTTTTTAATGAAGAATGAAGAATTATGAATGAAGAATTGCCATGCGGTGTAATCGCGCAGCTGATTCTTCATTCATAATTCTTCATTCTTCATTAAAAAAGGTTCACTGACATTGGTTGTCTCGGACAGAAGGCGGGATGACCGGTGAAGCAAGGAACCGCAAAGCATGTATAAGGCAGGAGTTTTGTGTGTTCTATCCCGATTACATAAATGACAATGATTATTCTCCGGGATGAGTCGGGATGAGCCTACGGGGGAGATATCATTAAAAGCCTTTTAATATCCTATTAAAAGGCTTTTTAATGATAGTTTAATAGGCTTTTAATTATAGCTCAACTTAGGAAAGAGATAAACAGACTCGGCAGAGGAAGGGGGATAAAGCGTACGATTTATCAATCAAGGGTATAAAGGCGGATAATCACATATATAAAAAGGCTGCCCGTTCTTCCCATGGTGAGAGGAACGGGCAGCCGTCTGTCTATATCATATCTCTTTGTTATTTCAGCAAAGAAGCCGGGTCAAGATGCTCCGCTTCGATATCTTTGAAGTAACGATATGTACCTACTTTCAGTTCTGCGGTAGCGGCATCGTCGCAAACGATGATTCCTTTTTCATGCATTTGCAGCGCGCTGATTGTCCACATCTGCATCACAGGTCCTTCCACTGCATGATAAAGAGCGCGAGCCTTGTTGTGACCGTTTACAATAATCATGACTTCTCTTGCGCTGAGCACGGTACCTACACCTACAGTCAAAGACGTTTTGGGAACTTTGTTGACATCGTTGTCAAAGAAGCGGGAGTTGGCGATGATAGTATCGGTAGTCAGAGTTTTCTGACGGGTACGTGACGACAAAGAAGAACCCGGTTCGTTGAAAGCGATGTGTCCGTCGGGACCGATACCACCCATAAAGAGGTCGATACCGCCGTAAGACTTAATCTTTTCCTCATAACGTGCACATTCGGCATCGAGGTCGGCAGCGTTACCGTTCAGGATGTTGGTATTCTCCGGCTTGATATCGATGTGACTGAAGAAGTTATTCCACATAAAAGAATAGTAGCTTTCGGGATGTTCCTTTGGCAAGCCTACATATTCGTCCATGTTGAAAGTCACCACATTCTGGAAAGATACGATGCCTTTCTTGTTCAGGTCAATCAAGGCCTTGTACATACCCAGAGGCGAAGAGCCGGTAGGGCATCCCAATACAAACGGTTTTTCAGGTGTCGGATTAGCGGCTTTGATTTTGGCAGCTACATAATGTGCCGCCCACTGTGATACGGATTGATAATCCGGTTGAATGATTAGTCTCATTACGATTATTTTATTAGGTTAATAAATTGGAGGTTTATTATCATTTTCTATCTTTTTTCAAACGCTCCGCCATGGCGCACGCCAGGTTTTCGCATTGTTCATAGGTAATGTCCTTCATGGCCTGCTTCATTTCCACCGGATCGCCTACGATTTCAAATTTGCTCTTCTCGGCAAATTCACCCATACGCTTCACGGCTGCGCCCGCCCAGCAGAACGAACCGAAATAACCCAGATAACGGCCCTTCACCTCGCGCACCAATATCTTGGAGAGCAATGACTCTATCTCCGGATAAATCTGGTTGCTATAAGTGGGGCTTCCGATTATCAGCCCCCGGTATTTGAATATATCGGCTATGATGTAAGACGGATTGCTCTTGCTGACGTTGTGCATCACGATGTTTTTGATGCCTTGAGCGGAAAGTTCCGCAGCGATTGCTTCCGCCATCTGTTCGGTATTGCCATACATAGAGCCGTAGGCTATTACAACACCCTCTTCGGCGGCATAACGGCTCAGGCGGTCGTAAATACCGATAACTTTGGAAATGTTGTCCGTCCACACCGGTCCGTGCGTAGAGCAAATGGTGGAGATGGGCAGCCCGCCCAGCTTTGCCAACGCCTTCTGCACGGGAGAGCCGTACTTGCCTACGATGTTGGAGTAGTAACGCACCATTTCGTCCCAATACTTATCCAGGTTGATGCGCGTATCGAGGAAACCGCCGTCAAGCGTACCGAAACAACCGAATCCGTCGCCGGAGAAGAGCACGCCCTCCGTTTCGTCAAAAGTCATCATCGTTTCGGGCCAGTGCACCATCGGGGTCATATAGAAACGGAGCTTGTGGTGGCCTAAAGCAAGGAAATCCTCATCCTTTACCATATATTGTTCGCCCGTCACGCCGTAGAAACCTTCTATCATGCCAAACGTCTGCTTGTTGCCCACGATGACGATGTCGGGGTAATGCTGCTTGATTAAGCGGATAGAGCCGGAATGGTCCGGTTCCATATGGTTGATGATAAGATACTGGATGGGGCGTTCGCCTATGATGCTTTTTATCTTCCGAAGGTATATCTCAAAGTAGCAGATATCCACGGTATCCACCAGCGCCACCATTTCATCGTCTATCAGGTAGGAGTTGTAAGACACTCCGTAGGGCAAGGGCCACATGCCTTCAAACAAATGCTTGTTACGGTCATTCACTCCCACGTAATGGATTTTTCCTTTTATCGCTGTTTTTGAGTTCATTGTCATTGTCCTCTAATTTAGATTGATTCCATATTTATCAGCGGCAAAAATAAGTTTTTTTTCTCACATTTCATACTTCTTCCCTTGATATGCATCAAGTTCTTTCATTCTTTTTTGAACCCGGTAGTTAAATTCATAATTTTTCAGTCCCCAGTCGGGCGCGATAAGCAGGTCTTTGGGAGACTGAGAGACAAAACGTTCCAAAACGATATCCGGACGAAGATGCTCTACATAATCTATCACAAGGTCGATATACTCTTCGACACCGAAAAGATGGAAATCTTCAGGATGCCGCTCATACTCCAAGGCCATACGGGTACCGCGTATCAGTTGCAACTGATGCATTTTCAGCGTAGTAAGCGGCAAGTGTGACAACTCTCGCGCCTGCGCCACAATGGTTGGATGAGTTTCGCCCGGCAGTCCCAGGATTACATGCCCGCCTGTCAATATTCCGCAAGCGGCAGTCCGCTGTACCGCGTCGACGGTAGTTTGAAAAGTATGCCCTCGGTTAATGCGGCGGAGCGTTTCGTCACAGGTGCTTTCGATACCGTATTCCACTAAAAGAAAAGTATGCTTATTGATGTTTTCCAGATACCGGAGCAGGTCGTCCGGCATACAGTCCGGGCGGGTACCGATAACCAGCCCCACCACATCGTCTACGGACAATGCCTCTTCGTACTTTCGCTTCAAGGATTCCAGCTCTCCGTACGTGTTGGTATAAGCCTGAAAGTATGCCAGATACCTCATTTCAGGGTATTTGTGGGCAAAGAAACGTTTACCTTCTTCCAGTTGCAGGCTTATCGGCTTTTCCGTACGGCAATAGTCGGGATTAAAAGTCTGGTTATTACAGTAGGTACAGCCGCCATATCCCTTGTTCCCGTCACGGTTGGGACAGGTAAACCCGGCATTCAACGAGATTTTCTGTACCTTATACGGAAAATAACGTTTCAGAAACGAAGGGAATTCATTATAAAGAGGTGTCGTACTCATAAGTTTATGTTATTTAGAAACAAAAATAAGACTTTTCTTCGGTTTTTGCTAATGGAAAACGGTTCAGATGTCTTAATAACTGCCATAGGCAAACTTTGCATTTGTTAATAAACACAAACGTATTCATTTTAGGCTGCACTAAAAAATGTTACACCAGTTGATTTTAAAGCAATTATGATATTAACCATACATTCAACCACCATCAAAGCAAACATATTTTAGTGATTAGTTACACTTTTTGCATACAAATTTATAGTTTTAAAAGCATGGAGATTGAAATAAATTCATAGCTTTGCATACGACCTTAGTGAATCAACCTATAAATACTATACGCCATGGCAACAATTGCACTCGACATAGGCGGCACCAAAATAGCCAGCGCCATTTTTCTTTCTGACGGAAGTATGATGTTCAACAGGAAACGTCTTCTAAAAGGCAGAACAGGGCACGAAGTCGGCAAACTCGCAGCAGATATTCTGGCCAAGCTACTCACGGTGGCACGTAAGAGCCGCATACAAATCGACGGTGTGGGCGTATGCATTCCGGGAATCGTCTATTCCCAAACCAACCGCGTATGGGCCCCCAACATACCCGGCTGGGACAATTATCCGCTGTACGAAGAGTTGCGCTGTGTCACTCCCCCTGAAGTAGACATCTATATCGACAGCGACCGTACTTGCTATATGTATGGTGAAATGTGGCAAGGCGCCGCAAAAAACTGTCACAGCGCGGTATTCATCGCCGTAGGTACGGGTATCGGCGCCGGTATCATTATTGACGGTCATGTGCTGCATGGCGCCAGCGATATTATCGGAGCAACGGGCTGGATGGCTCTTCAGCCGCCTTATAAAGAAGATTATAAGGCCTGCGGATGTTTCGAGTATTATGCATCGGGCAACGGAATCGGAGCACGGGTTCGCGATGCCGTACGAGCCAACAAGGCCTATAAAGGAAAATTACGCCAGAAACCTATTTGCCGCATCTCCGCCTATGATGTATTCAGCGCCTATAACGAGGGAGACCCCATTGCCGTATCGGTACTGCAAAAGGCCGTTGAGATGTGGGGTATGGGAGCAGCCAACCTTGTCAGTTTATTGAATCCTCAAAAGGTTATATGGGGTGGCGGCGTATTCGGCCCTGCCGGCATATTCATAGACGACATTTACAAAGAAGCTTGCAAATGGGCGCAGCCCATCAGCATCAGGCAAGCCGAATTTGTACCTTCTCAATTGTCCGGAAACGCCGGATTGATAGGAGCAGCATTTCTTGCCATCAAAAACCATTTGTATGAATAACGGCTATCATAAAAATCTCGTATTCACGGCAGCGTGTATCGGAATGTGTTTCTTCGGCGTTTCAATGATTACGCTGGGTTCGGTACTACCCTCTCTCGTCACCAAGCTTGGATTAAGCGGATTACAAACGACATCACTGGTAACGTTCCTTCCTCTCGGCATGCTGATAGGCTCGCTGATTTTCGGTCCTATTGTCGATCGTTTCGGACACAAGGCCTTGCTGGTACCCAGTTGTATCATTGTATTATCGGGACTGGAAGGATTGATATTTTTTGAGAGCATTCCGCTCCTGCAACTCTCCATAGTAGGTATAGGCCTGGGCGGCGGTATCCTTAATGGAGAAACCAACGCTTTGGTGTCTGATATTTCCGGTGAATCGGAAAAAGGTTCCCGGCTTAGCTTTTTGGGAATGTTCTACGGATTGGGAGCATTGGGTATACCAAGCCTGCTGGGAGTATTGTCCGAACACTATTCTTTTGAAACAATCCTGCAAGGCATAGGTATCATTATGCTGGCAGGCATATTGTTCTGTATTCCCGTACATTTTCCCGCGCCCAAACAAGCGCAAGGCTTTCCCGTAAAAGAGGGATTGGGATTGCTGAAAGAGAGCAGCTTACTATTGCTCAGCTCCATTCTCTTCTTCCAAAGCGGCATCGAAGGAGTATGCAACAACTGGTCTACAAGCTATTTCGGACAGGTGACCGACATCCCCGCCAATCAGGCGTTAATAGCGCTTACCTGTATGGTCGTGGGGCTTACCGCGGCGCGTATGCTGCAAATCGTGATTTTCAAAAAGATAAAACCGGCAACCGTACTTCCCTACAGTCTTATCCTCACTGCGATAGGCTTTGGCCTGCTGACAGCGTCTCCGGGATTTATACGGGCCGCAACGGGTATGGTCTTGGTAGGAATGGGATTGTCATCCACTTATCCGGTCATCTTGAGTATTCTCGGCACCCGCTATCCCGCATTGTCAGGAACGGCATTCAGCATAGCGCTCGCCATAGCTCTTGTAGGACAGGCTGCCATGAACGGGCTTATGGGAATGGTTTCCGTATATGCCGGCGGCATAGTATTTTATCCTTATATGATGATAGGTTCGCTCATTATCATGCTTATATTGTTTAAACGTTCACTCAAATAATTAACCCCCTAAAACAAAACATTATGTTAGCACTTGAATGGTTAAAAAATGCCCACGGCATCATGGAAAAGCTGGAAGCTACTCAGTTGGAGAACATTAAAAAAGCAGCTACCGTTATGGCGGATGCTATTGAAGCAGGCCGTTGGGTTCACACCTTTGGTTGCGGTCACGCCACTATCCCCGTTGAAGAGATGTATCCGCGCATCGGCAGTTTCGTAGGCTTCCACCCGCTTTGCGAACTCCCTTTGACGTTCTTTACGCAAATCATCGGTCAGATGGGTATCCACCAGTTCCTTTTCTTGGAAAGAGCAGAGGGCTACGGACAGGAAATCATGAAGAACTATGACTTTGATTCCAAGGATTGTATCTGGATATTCTCTCATACCGGCATCAACGCCGTGAACATCGACGTAGCGTTGGAAGCCAAGAAGCGTGGAATGAAAGTTATCGTGTACGGTTCGGCAGGTGAAACCGGAGACAAACCCAGCCGCCATTCCGGTGGTAAGAACCTCTTTCAGATTGCCGACATCGTAGTTGACTCCTGCGTGCCTTTGGTAGACGCTTCCGTTCCTTTGAAAAACCATTTTGACAAGGTGGGTCCTTTGTCTACCCTGAGTTTCGTAACAATGGTGTGGATGACTATCACCACCGTTGCCGAGATTCTTGCCGACCGTGGCGTGAAGTTGTATATACATCCTTCGCACAACGTACCCGGTGATACTACCGCACACGAACGCCTCGATGCCGCCATCGCCGAATACCAACGAAAAGTAAAGTGCCTCTAATATGTACTGATTCCAATCATCACCTATTCTAATCATCATCTTTGAATGACAGCAACCCGTTCTGCTCTAAAAAGGCAGAGCGGGTTTTCTTTTTACATCCATGTAAAATGGAATTTATCATTTATTAATTAGATTAGATTTCCGCTTTATCGTATCTTTGCAAAAAACAACCGAATTAAAAAGATATGAAAAAGATAAGTTTTGCACTTCTTTTCTGCCTTTGCACACTGGCAAGTCTTGCCCAAAGCGGCAAACCGCTCGATTTAAAAGAAATCATATCCGGAGAATTTACTCCTCAAAGCATTTCAGGCGTCATCCCTATCCCCGGAGATGGTGAACACTATTCACAAATGAATGCGGATAAGACGCAAATCATCAAGTACTCCTTCAAAACAGGTAAACCGGTAGAAGTGCTGTTCGATGCCGCTACCGCCCGCGAATGCCCGTTCAAGAAATTCGACAGTTACAGTTTTGCTCCGGACGGCAGCAAGCTGCTTATCGCAACAGAAACTACTCCTATCTACCGCCACTCTTATACGGCGGTACATTATATATATAGCTTAAAGCGAAATTTCGACGGTAAGATAAACAATGTAGTAGAGAAACTGTCGGATGGCGGACCACAACAGGTGCCCGTATTCTCACCCGACGGGTATCAGGTGGCGTTCGTGCGTGACAACAACATCTTCCTCGTCAAATTACTTTACGGCAACAGCGAAAGCCAAGTGACCGAAGACGGCAAACGTAATGAAATACTGAACGGAATCCCCGACTGGGTGTACGAAGAGGAATTTTCCTTTAATCGCGCATTGGAGTTCAGTCCCGACAGCAAGATGCTGGCATTCATCCGTTTCGACGAGCGGGAAGTACCCTCTTATACATTTCCTGTATTCGCCGGAGAAGCTCCCCATATTACTCCTTATGAGAAATACCCGGGAGAATATACTTACAAGTATCCCAAGACAGGCGAAAAGAACTCGAAAGTATCCGTACATACTTTTGACATCAAATCCAAAGTAACCCGCAAAATCAATCTTCCGTTGGAAGAGGGGGGATATATTCCGCGTATCCGTTTCACACAAGACCCTGGCAAACTTGCCATAATGACGCTGAACCGTCACCAAAACCGGTTCGACCTGTACTTTGCCGATCCCCGCAGTACTGTCTGCAAGTTAGCGGTACGTGACGAAAGCGACACTTATATCCGTGAGAATGTATTCGATAATATCATTTTCTATCCGGAGAACTTCAGCTTTGTCAGCGAAAAGAGCGGATACAACCACTTGTACTGGTATAGCATCGGCGGAAACCTTATCAAGCAAGTCACTTCCGGCCCTTACGAAATACAAGACTTTTTAGGTTATGACCCCGAAGACGGCAGTTTCTATTACAGCAGTAACGAAGAAAGCCCGCTACGCAGTGCTATCTACAAGATAGACCGTAAAGGCAAAAAGATTAAATTATCATCGCAAGCCGGCACAAACAGCGCGCAGTTCAGTACAAATATGAAGTATTTCATGAACCGCTATTCAAGTTCGGACACTCCGACCGTCATTACTCTGAACGACAATACCGGCAAGGCGCTGACTACGCTCGTTGATAACTCCGCTTTAAAACAGAAATTAAAAGGATATGCTATACCCAAGAAAGAGTTCTTCTCTTTCCAAACCTCTGACGGTATTACGCTGAATGGCTGGATGATGAAACCCGCAGACTTCTCCGCCGGTAAGAAATATCCGGTTTTGATGTATCAGTACAGCGGCCCCGGTTCGCAACAGGTGCTTGACAAATTCGGCGTGAGTTGGGAAACCTACATGGCATCCCAAGGCTATATCGTAGCGTGCGTAGACGGACGAGGCACAGGTGGACGCGGCGCGGAATTCGCCAAAAGCACTTATCTGAATCTCGGCATCAAAGAAGCCAAAGACCAAGTGGAAACCGCTCTGTATTTAGGACGCCAACCTTATGTAGACAAAGACCGTATCGGAATCTGGGGGTGGAGCTATGGCGGATATATGACCATTATGAGTATGAGCGAAGGAACTCCGGTATTCAAAGCAGGAGTTGCCGTTGCCCCGGTTACCGACTGGAACTATTACGATACCGTATACGGCGAACGTTTCATGCGTACTCCGAAAGAAAACGCCGAAGGCTACAAAGCCTCATCAGCCTTTACCCGTGCCAATAATTTGCATGGCAATCTGTTGTTGGTACATGGCATGGCGGATGATAACGTCCACTTCCAGAATTGCGTGGAATATGCCGAGCACCTCGTACAACTTGGCAAGCAGTTCGACATGCAGGTCTACACCAATCGCAATCACAGTATATTCGGTGGTAATACCCGCCTGCATCTGTATACCAAATTGACGAATTTCTTTAATCGGGAATTGAAAAAGTAAATGAGTGAAAGAGTACGTAAGCCGGAATGGCTTAAAATAAGTATCGGCGCCAACGAACGTTACACCGAAACAAAACGTATCGTGGAATCCCACTGCCTGCATACCATTTGTAGCAGTGGGCGCTGCCCCAATATGGGAGAATGTTGGGGAAGAGGTACGGCTACCTTTATGATAGGCGGAGACATTTGTACCCGTTGCTGCAAATTCTGCAATACGCAAACAGGCAAGCCCATGCCTTTAGACCCGCAAGAACCTGTACATGTAGCCGAGTCCATCGCTTTAATGAAACTCTCCCACTCCGTTATCACCTCTGTGGACAGGGACGATTTGCCGGATTTGGGCGCTGCCCATTGGGCGCAAACGATTTGCGAAATCAAACGCCTCAATCCGGAAACAACCGTCGAAGTGTTGATTCCCGACTTTCAAGGCAAAAAGAAACTTATAGACATGGTTATCGAAGCCCGGCCGGAAATCATCTCCCACAATATGGAAACGGTGAAACGTATCAGTCCGCTGGTACGAAGCGCCGCCCGTTATGAAACAAGCCTTGAAGTGTTGCGGCAGATAGCCAGAAGCGGTACTACCACCAAATCCGGCATCATGGTCGGCCTTGGAGAAACTCCGGATGAAGTGGCGGAACTAATGGACGACTTACGCAATGCCGGTTGCCAAATACTCACCATCGGACAATATTTACAGCCTACACATAAGCATTATGCTGTAGCCGAATATGTTACTCCCGCCCAATTTGCCGCTTACAAAGAGCTTGGATTGAAGAAAGGATTCACTCAAGTAGAAAGCGCACCTTTGGTTCGTTCGTCTTATCATGCAGAAAAATCAACCCAGTATCTACAAAAAAGGATGAAATAAAGAACATTTTATATAAGCCGTTTGTTAAAAAGGAAACGGCAAAATAGCGTAGTAATGGGCAAGCAAAGAGTTCTATCATCCAAGTTCAATATGTCGCTGGGATATATCCCCGTCATTATATCCATTATATTATGTGAATTCATAATACAAGACATAGCCATCTACATCGGTACAGGTGTGGGATTATTATCAAGTATTTACATGTGGCGGCGTAAAGGCTCGCATATCCCCCAGATTATACTGTACTGTACAACAGGAATGTTATTATTATTAACAATAACCTCTTTATTTTCCACCGATTATTGTCCGAAAGCCATGTTTCCATTCACATTGGAAATCAGTGCGATTATACCGCCGCTCATCATCTTCCTGAATAGAAGACGCTTTTTAAGCTACCATACCGCCCAAACCCATAAATGCTGCAAACAATTCTTTGCACAAGGTGCCGAAGCCGCCATTGTATCGGCACGCGTACTATTACTCATCGGCTTTTTACATTTCCTTATCATATCGCTTGCCATATTGCTCAGCCACCCGCTGAGTGATACGATGCGTCATGTCTTATTCCGCGTCATACCGCCTTGCGTATTTATATTGAGCATCTTATTCAATCAATTCGGTATCTACTACTTCAATAAAGTAATGAAACATACCGTATTCGTACCTATCGTGACAAAAAAAGGAGATGTTATCGGAAAAGCAATAGCATCCGAAGCCATCAACCGTAAAAACGAATATATCAACCCGGTTATCCGCGTTACCGTAGCCTCGCACGGCATGCTGTTTTTATTGCCGCGCCCCCAATGCAGCCTGCTCGAAAAAGGAAAGACGGATGTGTTAATGGAGAGCTACTTATTGTATGGAGAAACTCTGGAACAGGGCGTAGAAAGAATTTTACTGAGAACGTTGCCGACAGCACCACTGCAGAATCTTCATTTCAGTTTCATGTACCATTTTGAGAATGAGGCCACCAACCGTTTGATTTATCTCTTCACCCTTGATCTGGATGATGATTCCATCTTATGCAATAAAAAGTTTAAGGGCGGAAAGCTTTGGACATTCCAGCAAATAGAACATAATCTCCATCGAAACTTTTTCAGCGGTTGTTTCGAATGTGAATATGAGCATATAAAGGAGATTATTTATACAAGAGAAAAATACAAGGAATTTTAGACAAATCGGGAACCTTACCCTGCCATTCCTTCACCGTTTTCGTTTTAATATATTCTCCCTCACATGTGATATTGGCAGCAATACAAAGTTTGGTCTGAGGGCGGCAGTTATGCAGAATATCCTCTATCATTTTATTGTTGCGATAAGGAGTTTCTATAAAAAGCTGGGTCTGATGCTCATTATACACACGCTGCTCCAACACTTTCAGTTTCTTGGCACGCTCACCGGGCTCGATCGGCAGATAACCATGAAAAGCAAAACTTTGCCCGTTGAAACCGGAACCCATAACCGATAATATAATGGAAGAAGGTCCGACCAAAGGAATAACCCTCAGGTTCTTACGTTGGGCTATCGCCACTACATCCGCTCCCGGGTCGGCAATAGCCGGACATCCTGCCTCAGAAATCACTCCCATTGAGTTTCCTGCTTCAAGCGGCTTCAAATATCCGGAAATATCTTCCGGTGACGTATGTTTATTGAGCGTATAAAACGTAAGCGAATCGATATCTGTCTCCCTATCCACCTTCTTTAGGAAACGGCGTGCCGAACGCACATCCTCCACTATAAAATGACGGATACCCAAAATCACTTCTTTATTATAAGAAGGTAACACGGTTTCAACAGGAGTATCGCCTAAAGTAACAGGCAATAGATAAAGAGCAGTTTCCATGTGAATCAACTAAAGTGATAAAGCAATAGAGCGGTAAGATTATAAAGGGATAAAATAAAGCGATAAAGCGGTAAGGTGATAAGGCTATGAGCCTAAATTACGATCACCCCATCACTTTACCGCTTCATCATCCTTTTTTATCCGTAGATTATATTTCCGTTTTCGTCTTTGTACTCATCCAGACCTTTTTCATAAGTAGCCATAGCGCGCAAGCTCATACCTACACTGGAGAATCCACCGTCGTGGAACAGGTTCTGCATAGTAACCTTACGGGTTAAGTCGGAGAACATAACGATGCAATAATCCGCACATTCGTCAGCCGAAGCATTACCCAGCGGAGACATACGGTTGGCAAAGTCAAACAATTTGTCCATTCCCTTTACGCCCGAACCGGCAGTAGTCATTGTAGGAGACTGAGATATTGTATTGACACGTACATTGTGCTCACGTCCGTAAATGTAGCCAAAACTACGTGCAATAGACTCCAACAGCGCTTTTGCATCTGCCATGTCATTGTAACCGTAGAACGTGCGTTGCGCTGCTACATAACTCAGAGCCAAGATGGAACCGTATTCTGCGATGGCGTTCATCTTCTTGGCAGCCTGTATCATCTTATGGAAAGAAACCGCCGAAATATCCAGCGTCTTACCCAACATATCGTAATCGAGATCATCGTATGTACGCTTCTTGCGCACATTCGGAGACATACCGATAGAATGAAGAACGAAATCCACCTGGCCGCCCAATACTTCCATAGAACGTTTGAACACATTCTCCAAATCTTCCACACTGGTAGCATCCGCTGCTATGACTTCGCAATTCAGTTTTTCAGCCAATGCCGAAACTTCACCCATACGCACAGCGACAGGTGTATTGGACAAGGTGATCGTCGCACCTTCTTCTACTGCTTTTTCTGCAACTTTCCAGGCAATGGATTGCTCATTCAGAGCACCGAAAATAATGCCTCTTTTTCCTTTCAACAAATTGTAACTCATACCTTTTTTACTAAGTTTTGAGCTGCAAAGATAGTGCAAAAACCCCGAAAGCATGCAAAGAAAAGGCTAAAACCACAAAAAATACACTAAAACCAACAATTAGTACACATATTTTCAGCCAAAGCCCGATACTTTTGCAATTGGTAATTAAGAGGTTTTTTCATAATATTTATTTAAGGTTAGAATTAGGTTAACATGAATCAATTTATTATTTCTTTCGTAGGCCACTCGTGAGAGCAGCTTACGGGGAAGTAATAAAAATTAAGGAATACCGCTTAATCCATAAATCAGAATTCATAAATTCATTAACATAGTATCACGAATGAACACATTATTCAAAAAGCTATTTACGCTTACCGCATTTTCTTTTGCATTACTGCCTGTACAGTATGCCGTTCATGCCCAATGCAAAAATCCCATAGATGAAAACATCTATAAAGAGTTGCCTTTCAATATGCCAAAGGTTGAGCAGCCGTCATTTCCGGATTATACAGTCAGTATCCTGCAATTCGGAGCAAAAGGCGACGGAACTACCTTAAACACAAAAGCGATTAATGACGCCATTAAAACCGTCAACGCAAAAGGCGGCGGTAAAGTAGTCATCCCGGAAGGATTATGGTTGACAGGCCCTATCGAGTTATTAAGCAATGTCAACCTGTATACCGAAAAGAATGCCTTGGTGGTCTTTACAGATGATTTTAATGCCTATCCTATTCTCGAAACATCATTTGAGGGTCTGAACACCCGCCGTTGCCAATCACCTATCTCCGCACGCAACACAGAAAACATAGCCATCACAGGTCATGGCGTGTTCGACGGTTCGGGTGGCAGCTGGCGTCCGGTGAAGAAAAGCAAACTGACCGCCGGTCAATGGGATGCGCTCGTTAAATCAGGCGGTGTAGTAGACAAATCGATATGGTATCCTACAGCCGGTTCGCTAAAGGGAGCATTAGCCTGCAAGAACTTCAACAATCCCGAAGGTATCGAAACAGACGAGGAATGGAATGAAATCCGTCCATGGTTACGCCCCGTATTACTCAATATCGTTAAGAGTAAAAAAGTCTTATTAGAAGGAGTCACATTCAAAAACTCACCGAGTTGGTGTCTGCATCCGCTATCATGCGAGCACATCACTATCAACCAAGTAAAGGTATTCAATCCCTGGTACTCTCAAAACGGTGATGCTTTAGATTTGGAATCCTGCAAGAATGCATTGATAATCAATAATATCTTCGATGCCGGTGACGATGCCATCTGTATCAAATCCGGCAAAGACGAGGACGGACGTAAACGCGGTGAACCTTGCCAGAATGTTATCGTAAAGAATAACACAGTATTGCACGGCCATGGCGGCTTCGTTGTAGGCAGTGAAATGTCCGGCGGCGTAAAAAACATCTATGTAACAGACTGTACTTTCCTCGGCACAGACGTAGGCCTGCGCTTCAAGAGCACCAGAGGGCGCGGCGGTGTTGTAGAGGGAATCTACATTCACAACATCCACATGATTGATATACCTCACGAACCGTTGCTCTTCGACTTGTTCTATGGTGGCAAAGCTGCCGGCGAAGAAACGGAAGAAGACCTGAAAGGCCGCATGAAGACAACAGTTCCCCAAGTAACCGTTGAAACACCTTCTTTCCGGGACATCCATATCTCCAATATTATTTGTAAGGGTTCGGGACGCGCCATGTTCTTCAACGGACTACCCGAAATGCCCATCAAAAATGTAACCGTAAAGGATGTAATCATCAACGATGCCAAAGAAGGCGTTGTCATCAGCCAGGCGGAAGGTGTAACGTTGGAAAACATACGTATAGCAACCAAGGGACACACATTGAACGTGAAAAACGCTAAAAATCTGAAAGTAGACGGAAAAGTGTATACCACTATCGGCACAGAAGGAAAAGTGTTGGATTTTAAGTAGAATTCGATAAGTTAAGAAGCTCAAAGCAGACAGTCTTTTTGCCAAAAGAAAGAGAGCTGTCTGCTCTTTTTAGTTTAATTTTGCCGCAATTAATTAAACACATTCCTTATGAAAACGACCTTTTTAACCGGTTTCCTGTTATTGTGCGCGTGTACTCTTACCGCACAATCTCAACCAAGTACCAAAACCATTTCGGTAGAAGTGAGCAACTCATGGAGCAAAGACAAAGCCGACGCTCCGGTAGTATTAAAAATCAAAGACCTGCAACCCGGTTTCCGTGTGCGTTCTGCCGTCGTAATGAACGGCAATGAAGAAATTCCTTCGCAGTTGGACGACCTGAACGGTGATTTGAAAGCCGATGAATTGGCCTTTGTCATGGATATTCCTGCCAAAAGCAAGAAAATGCTGACCATTACCTTGTCTTCCGCTAAAACGGATAAGACCTACCCGTCGCGTGTATTTGCCGAAATGCTGATACGCGATACAAAAAAACAGAAGCATGCCCCCATACAGTCGGTCACAGTGCCGGGAACTACCAACTTTTATAGCATGCTACATGGACACGGACCCATGTTTGAATCGGAATTAGTCGCTTACCGCGTCTATTTTAATCAAAAGCAAACCGTTGACCCGTACGGTAAATTCAAAAAGGGACTGGAAATCCAAGAAAGCCGGTTCTATCCTAACGACGAGCAGCTTGCGCGCGGATTCGGCGATGACGTGCTGATGGTTGGCAACAGTTGCGGTATCGGCGCCTTGAAAGGTTGGGACGGGACAAAAGCCACTCATATAGAGCCGATAGCGTTCCGTACAGAAAGCATTCTTGCCTACGGCCCCGTACGCACCATAGCCGATGTGACCGTCAAAGGCTGGGACTATCAGGGAAAAGAGCTGAATATGACCAACCGCTATATCCTTTATGCCGGACATCGTGACCTGTTGGTAGAAACGTTCTTTGACGAACCCCTGCAAGATGAAGTGTTCTGCACCGGCGTACAAAACATTATGGGTAACGAAACACTTTCGGAGTCCGATCATAAAGGCTTGGTAGGTAGTTGGGGAAGACACTGGCCGGTAAACGATACTGTAAAATATGCAAAAGAAACAGTAGGTATCGCCACCTATATTCCACAGAAATACATCCGCAAAGAAGTAAAAGACAAAGATAACTTCCTTTACACTCTTTCCGCACCGGGCAGCGACCGTTTCCACCATTACACCATGTTTACGTCATGTAAGGAAACGTTCGGCTATCCTACTCCCGAAGCATGGTTCGCTTATATGCGCGAGTGGAAAGAAGCACTGCAGCACCCGGTTCAGATAAAAATCAAGAATTAAAAATTAAAGAATTAAATCGTGACATGAAAACCAGAAACGCACTTTTAGGACTCAGCCTGCTGCTTGCATTACCGCTGGCGGCACAAGAAAAGAATTATGTTTCCGAGGTATGGGTAGCCGACCAAGGTAACGGTAAATACAAAAATCCGATACTCTATGCAGACTATTCCGATCCGGATGCCTGCCGTGTAGGAGATGACTTCTATATGACCTCTTCCAGTTTCAACTGCCTGCCGGGGTTACAGATTCTGCACTCCAAAGACCTCGTGAACTGGAGCATCATCGGAGCTGCCGTTCCTTATGCCCTCTCCCCCATTGAAACGCCGGAACGTCCGGAGCATGGCAACCGTGTATGGGCGCCCGCTATCCGCCATCACAACGGTGAATTCTATATTTTCTGGGGCGATCCCGACCAGGGCGCTTTCATGGTAAAAGCCAAAGACCCCAAAGGTCCGTGGACAGAGCCCGTACTCGTAAAACCGGGCAAGGGTATTATAGACACCTGTCCTTTCTGGGATGAAGACGGAAAAGTTTATATGGTACACGCTTATGCAGGAAGCCGTGCCGGATTGAAGAGTATCATATCCATTTGCGAGTTGAATGCGGATGCCACCAAAGCCATAACGCAGTCACGCATCATCTTCGACGGTCATGAAGCCCACCAGACTTGTGAAGGTCCCAAACTCTACAAAAGGGGAGAATATTACTATATCTTCCATCCGGCAGGCGGCGTACCCACCGGTTGGCAGGTTGTTCTCCGTTCCAAGAACATATACGGTCCTTACGAATGGAAAAAGGTGCTGGCGCAAGGTGACAGTCCCATCAACGGCCCTCACCAGGGAGCATGGGTAGATACTCCTACCGGTGAAGACTGGTTCCTGCATTTCCAGGATGTGGGCGCATACGGCCGTTTGGTACACTTACAACCCATGAAATGGGTCAACGACTGGCCTGTTATCGGCATCGACAAAGACGGTGACGGTTGTGGCGACCCGGTACTGGTTTATAAAAAGCCGAACGTAGGCAAGACATATCCTATCTGCACTCCGCAAGAAAGTGATGAGTTTGACGGCTATACCCTTTCTCCGCAATGGCAATGGCATGCCAACATCAACGAAAAATGGGCTTATTACGCAGGAGATCAAGGCATCGTACGTCTCTACTCCTATCCTGTTGTCAAAGACTGCAAAAACCTTTGGGACGTAGCCAACCTATTGTTACAGAAAACTCCCGCCGACAATTTTACCGCCACCATGAAACTGACTTTCAAACCGACGGAAAAGTACAAAGGAGAGCGCACCGGACTGGTAGTTATGGGACTCGACTATGCCGGACTTGTTTTGGAAAACACGGAAAAAGGCCTGGTATTGTCCCAGGTATCTTGCCCTAAAGCGGAAAAAGGTACTCCCGAAACAGTAAACGGTACAGTCGGTTTAAAAGACAATACCATCTACCTGCGTGCCAAGTTTACCTCTGACGGGAAAAAGATTTCCAAGAGCGAAGGCGGACACGACCTGTTGGTACTGTGCAACTTCAGTTACAGCTTCAACGGAAAGAAATTCCAGCCATTGGGCAAACCGTTCCAAGTGAAAGAAGGCAAATGGATCGGCGCTAAAGTAGGTATGTTCTGTACCCGCCCGGCCATTGTTACCAACGACGGCGGCTGGACAGACGTAGACTGGTTCAGAATTACAAAATAACAAGTTCCCGGCGAATTGTTATATCTTTGTGCCGAAAACCAAAAGAAAAGAACAATGAAGAAGCTTGTTATATTTGACTTAGACGGAACGTTATTAAACACCATTGCCGATTTGGCGCAAAGCACCAATCATGCCTTGAGCGTACTGGGTTATCCCATGCACGAGGAGTCGGCCTATAACTTTATGGTAGGCAATGGAATTAACAAACTATTTGAAAGAGCTCTTCCCGAAGGCGAAAAGAGCGAGGAAAATGTACTCCGCGTCCGTAAGGAATTCGTTCCTCACTACGATAGGCACAATGCCGATAAGAGCCGTCCCTATCCCGGCATTCCCGAACTGTTGGAACAATTACAGTTACAGGGGCTACAAATTGCGGTTGCATCCAATAAGTATCAGGCTGCAACTCAAAAACTGATAGCCCACTATTTTCCGAAAATAGATTTCGTCGCCATATTCGGCCAGCGAGAAGGGGTAAACGTGAAACCCGACCCCACCATTGTAGAAGATATTCTATCCATTGCCAAAGTAGATAAAAAAGACGTGCTCTATGTAGGAGATTCCGGTGTGGATATGCAGACTGCAATCAATGCCGGAGTAACTTCCTGCGGGGTTACCTGGGGTTTCCGTCCACGGACTGAGTTAGAGGAATTTAATCCTGACTATATTGTAGATAGAGCAGAAGAAATTTTAAAATTGACAAACTAAAAAAACGATGATAAAAAAGTGCTTCCTACTGTGCCTTACCATTTGTTGCATCAGCGGTAAGGCCACAGCACAAAGTAATAATAACTTAAAGCTATGGTATGACAAACCCGCCAAACAATGGGTAGAAGCCCTGCCCTTAGGTAACGGACGCATAGGAGCGATGGTTTTCGGCGATCCCGCACACGAACGGTTCCAACTCAATGAAGAAACCGTTTGGGGCGGCTCTCCTCATAACAATACTAATCCCAAAGCTAAAGAAGCGTTGCCCCGCATACGCCGGTTGATATTCGAGGGGAAAAATAAAGAAGCGCAAGAATTATGCGGCCCCGCTATCTGCTCACAATCGGCCAACGGAATGCCGTATCAAACTGTCGGTACACTGCATCTTGATTTTGAAGGAATCAATCAATACGATGATTTTTATCGGGATTTGGATATTGAAAAGGCAATAGCTACCACCCGTTTCACAGCCAATGGCATTACGTACATACGGGAAGCCTTTACCTCTTTTCCCGACCGGTTGCTCATTATCAAATTAACAGCATCAAAGAAGAAAAGTATTTCTTTCACAGCACATTATACCACACCATATACCGAAAATACAGAATTTTGCATTTCTCCCCGCAAAGAACTGCAACTAAACGGTAAAGCCAACGACCATGAGGGTATTGAAGGAAAGATACGATTCACCGCACTCACCCGGATTGACAATAACGGAGGTACGTTAAAAGTAACTTCGGACAGTACTTTGCAAGTCAAGAATGCCGACAGTGTTACTCTATATGTATCTATCGGTACAAACTTCATAAACTATAAAGACGTGTCGGGAGATGCATTGAAAGCAGCACGGCAATACATGAAACAAGCCGGTAAAAACTACACGAAAAGGAAAGAAGCCCACATTGCCGCCTATCAACAATACTTTAACCGTGTTTCACTGGACTTAGGCAGCAACGACCAAATCAAGAAACCGACAGACCGGCGTGTAAGGGAATTCAGCTCCGTCACCGACCCGCAAATGGCCGCCTTGTACTTCCAATTCGGACGTTACCTGTTAATATGCAGTTCGCAACCCGGCGGGCAGGCCGCCAACCTGCAAGGTATTTGGAACTACCAGTTACGAGCTCCCTGGGACGGAAAATACACTACCGATATCAATGTAGAGATGAATTATTGGCCGGCCGAAACAACCGCCCTGTCCGAGATGCACGAACCGTTCCTGCAATTGGTAAAAGAAGTGGCCATACAAGGCCGCGAAAGCGCCTCCATGTATGGCTGCCGTGGATGGACTTTGCATCACAACACCGATATATGGCGTACCACCGGTGCCGTAGACGGCGCTAAATATGGTGTTTGGCCAACTTGTAACGCTTGGTTCTGCCAGCACCTGTGGGATCGGTACCTGTTCTCCGGCGATAAGAATTATTTAGCGGAAGTTTATCCGATTATGCGCGGCGCCTGCGAATTTTATCTGGACTTTTTAGTGCGCGAACCTAAAAATAACTGGCTGGTGGTAGCCCCTTCCTATTCACCGGAAAACAGTCCGTCTGTTAACGGTAAGCGCGGTTTTGTAATTGTCGCCGGTACCACCATGGACAATCAAATGGTCTACGACCTGTTTTACAATACCATTCAAGCCGCCAACTTAATGAATGAAAACACAGCTTTCACAGACAGCCTGCAAACCGTAGCCAACCATTTAGCCCCTATGCAGGTAGGACGCTGGGGACAACTGCAAGAATGGATGGAAGACTGGGACAATCCTCAAGACCATCATCGACATGTATCCCACCTATGGGGATTATATCCAGGCCGTCAAATCAGCGCCTATCACTCCCCTGTCCTTTTTGAAGCCGCCAAGACATCACTGACCGCCCGCGGCGACCACTCTACCGGTTGGTCTATGGGATGGAAAGTCTGCTTATGGGCACGGCTGCTCGATGGCAATCATGCTTATAAACTGATTACCGAACAGCTTCACCCCACCACCGATGAACGCGGACAAAACGGTGGTACGTATCCTAATCTGTTCGACGCTCACCCGCCTTTCCAAATAGACGGCAACTTCGGCTGTACGGCCGGCATAACCGAGATGTTTGTACAGAGCCACGACGGTGCTGTCCATCTTCTGCCCGCGTTGCCCGATGTGTGGGAGCGTGGCGTTATAAAAGGAATTCGCTGTCGCGGCGGTTTCCTGCTGGAAGAAATGAAATGGGAAAAGGGGCAAATGCAAACAGCTACCATATGCTCCACCATCGGAGGTACCCTACGCATACGTACCGGCTCTCCCCTATATTTGAATGGAGAAAAACTCTCCCCTACTTCAGAGAAACTCTGCAAAAACCCATTTTTACAACCGCAAGCCATACGTAAACCGCTAATTGTAGCTAATTCATCTTTATCTACATTCGAACATACAATAACCTATGTGTATGATATAGAGACAAAGCCAGGAAAGAAATATATACTTTCAAGCAAAGCTTTATAATATTACTATTGCGTATAATAAATTTAAAAAAATAGGCTTACCAATAACGTTTATAATCAACAAAAAATATGCAAGTAAAAACAAATATTACACAAAACGCTCTTTATTATTAACCTATATTTGCGCCCATCAAATTAACCTTATGTATATCAAAGCATTTTTAACTAAGGTATGCAATAATAAAAGAGTATAATATGATGAGAACATTTTTCTTTGGACTACTCAGTACATTATTACTACTGTCTTCCTCCATCAGCCAGGCTCAAAACGCCACACCTGCCCCCGACCGTGGCAAAGTACCCGCATTTCCGGGTGCAGACGGTGCAGGTAAATATACTACCGGTGGTGCGGGCGGTACCGTTTATACCGTTACCTCATTGGCAGATGATGAAACGGAAGGGACTTTACGTTGGGCTATCCGCAAAAAAGGTCCTCGTACCATTGTCTTTGCCGTAAGCGGTATCATCGAACTGCAATCCCCGCTGAAAATAAATAACGGCGACCTCACTATTGCCGGACAGACAGCTCCGGGCGATGGTATCTGCCTGAAGAATTACACCATGAGCGTTCAGGCCGACAATGTAATCGTACGCTTCATCCGTTCACGTATGGGTGATGATATCAAGCAAAAAGGTGATGATGCCATGAACGGCTTCAAGCATCACCGCAACATCATCATCGACCATTGCTCCATGAGCTGGAGTACGGATGAATGTGCTTCGTTCTACGACAACAGCGACTTTACGATGCAATGGTGTATCATCAGCGAAAGCCTTGCCAATTCCATACACGAAAAAGGCTCACACGGCTACGGCGGATTATGGGGCGGACAGCCTGCCACTTTCCATCATAACCTGCTTGCCCACCACACCAACCGTACTCCGCGTCTTTGCGGTAGCCGTTATACCGGCAAACCTGAAGAAGAAAAAGTGGAACTGTTCAATAATGTTATCTACAATTACGGCAGCGACGGTGCATACGCCGGTGAAGGCGGTTCATACAACTTCCTTGCCAACTATTACAAACCGGGACCTTTCACCGCTACCAAAGGCTCATACAAACGTCTTTTTACCGCCTATGCCGATGATGGCAAGAATAAGAATGCAGCAGGTACACATGGCGTATTCTACTTCAATGACAACTATGTAGACCCGTCTTGTCCGAAACTCTCCGACAAACAAAAAGCCGATATATACAAAATACAGCGCGATAACAGCTACGGTCTCATCATCAAGAAAGACTTTGCTCCCGAAAAGGAGCTCCTCGCTGAAAAGCCATTCGATATTGCCGAACACACTTCCCTGCAATCGGCACGTAAAGCCTATAAGTCCGTCCTCGACTACGCCGGAGCTTCTCTGAAACGTGATGTCATTGACGCCCGCATCGTAGAAGAAACACGTAAAGGCAATTATACTCATGAAGGTTCGCACGGCAGTACCAACGGTATGATAGACCGTCCGACAGATGTAGGCGGCTGGCCCGTATATAAATCGGAAAAAGCCCCTCAAGATACAGATAAAGACGGTATGCCCGATGAATGGGAAAAAACCAACGGTCTGAATCCGAATGATGCAACTGACGGAGCCAAATACGGTCTGAACTCTCAATACACCAATCTGGAAGTGTATATAAACAGTCTTGTCAACCATTTATTCCCTCAGAACTAACCTTTCTGATGAGCCACTATATAAAAACAAAAAAATGAGATATATCAAAATCATACAAGCTGTCCTGTTCATTACTCTCCTTACAGGGGTAGCAGCAGCCTGCTCGGACGACACTCCTGCCGGTGAAGATAATTCTACGGAACAAGGGGGAAACGGAGCCACCGACAAAGATAATCCGGATAACAATGGGAACTCTGATACGGACAACTCCGACTCATCCGAATATCCCACTCCTGACCGTTCCGCTATTGCAGCCTTCCCGGGAGCCGAAGGTGCAGGTAAATATACCACCGGCGGCGCGGGCGGTACTGTCTATGTGGTAACATCGCTCGAAGACAGCAACGCACCGGGCACATTACGTCATGCCGTAGAGCAATCCGGAAAGCGTACTGTGGTATTCGCTGTAGGCGGAGTTATAAAGCTGAACAAACAATTGGTTATCAGGAATGATGATATCACAATCGCGGGACAAACCGCACCCGGTGCAGGCATTTGCCTGAAAGATTACACCCTGCGAGTCAATGCCAACAATGTAATCATCCGTTTTATTCGTTGCCGGATGGGCGACGAAGCGCAAACCGAAGATGATGCCATGAACGGTTACCAAAAAGAATATCCCGGAAAAAGAAACATTATCATAGACCACTGTTCAATGAGCTGGAGTACGGACGAATGCGCGTCATTCTACGGCAATACAAACTTCACCATGCAATGGTGTATCGTCAGCGAAAGTTTATGGCACTCCGTACACGACAAAGGGAATCACGGTTACGGCGGTTTATGGGGTGGAACGCCTGCTACATTCCATCACAACCTGGTTGCCCACCACAGCAATCGTACCCCGCGTCTTTGCGGCAGCCGCTACTCGAACCGTGCCGATATGGAAAAAGTAGATTTGTGTAACAATGTAATTTACAACTGGACCAGCGAAGGAGCTTATGGCGGGCAGGGCGGTTCGTATAACATTCTGAACAACTACTATAAACTCGGCCCGGCTTCCGTTGCAAACGGAACTCACGCACGTTTCTTCACCGCATACGTAGACAAAGGAAGCGAGGAATATCCGCAGGCAGCCGGAGTTTACGGACATTTTTATCTCAGCGGCAATGTGATAGACAATACCCGGACAGATTTGTCGAGTTCACAACAAGCTGAAGTTGCAGCAGCCAATGCAGACAATACTTCTTCTACCGCCTTTGTTGTAAAGGATGAAAGAAATGCTGCCGAAATTACAACAGCAGTGGAAGCCTCCGACCTGTTAGCCCCTGTCCGTTTCTCCACCTTGCCGGATTACAGTTTTGTCGAATCGGCCGATGCTGCCTACGAATCGGTACTTACATACGCCGGTTCATGGATTTGCGGTTGGACAGCCAATGGATACACCATCCCTAAACGAGACAAAATAGACATGCGCATCGTCAACGACACCCGCATGGGCATATTCTCCACTACCGCCTCCAAAGGTGGCGGTAACGGTTTGATAGATACTCAGAGTGATACACCTGAAAAATGGGATGACTATGTTGCAACGACATCCTCTCTTATCGACAGTGACAACGATGGCATGCCCGATGAATGGGAAAAAGCCAACGGACTTGATCCAAACGATAATAGAGACAGCGGCAAGTACAATCTGAATTCCCAATATACCAATCTGGAAGTGTATATAAACGGATTAGTAAAAACTCTATATCCTTTTTAATCCGGTCATAAAACAGCATATATTATAAGAAGCTTGTTCACTTTCTTTAATGGATAGTAAACAAGCTTTTTTATAAATTTATGTCCCAGAGCGTACTCATGAAGGGAGTTAACCCATTTATGTAAGACAGATAACAAAAATTACTAACCTAAAAACAAAAATTGCACATCTGCTTTTTTATATCAATTTACATTTGCGCTCAGGAATTAACAATATGTGAAAACACATACCATAATGGGAAACACTTTTTAATTTATAAATATGCAAAGAATGTCTAAAATGAAAAACATGCGCACTGTGTTACTATTTTTAATAGTAGCAATGATAACGCTTGGCGTATCAGCGCAGACTGTAACCGTAAAAGGTACCGTGACAGACAAAACAGGAGAAACCGTAATCGGAGCCTCCGTAGTTGAAAAAGGAAATACCGGCAATGGTACGATAACCGACATTGACGGAAACTTCTCCTTGAGTGTCCCCACCAATGCAACTTTAGTTTTCTCATACGTAGGTATGACAACACAAGAAATCGCAGTGAAAGGACAGCAAACTATTAATGTTGTTTTATCCGATGACGCACAAGCCCTGGAAGAAGTTGTAGTAATCGGATACGGCTCGGTAAAAAAGAAAGACCTGACAGGCTCCGTTGCCACGGTTAATTCCGAAACACTGGCTGCCGTACCCGTTGCTTCCGCTACCGAAGCTTTGCAGGGAAAAATGGCAGGTGTACAAATCACTACAACAGAAGGTTCGCCCGATGCAGAAATGAAAATCCGCGTACGCGGAGGCGGTTCTATCACAGGCGATAACACTCCGCTCTTCATCGTAGATGGTTTCCCGGTAGAATCCATCAGTGACATCCCCGCTTCAGATATCGAAGACATGACTGTGCTGAAAGATGCTTCTTCAACAGCTATCTACGGTTCACGTGGTGCAAACGGTGTTATCTTGGTTACTACAAAAAGCGGTAAAGAAGGCAAAGTCAGCGTTTCGTACAACGCTTATTATTCATGGAAACAAATGACCAAAACCCTAAACACACTAAGCGCCAGTGATTACGTAAAATGGCAACGCGAATACGCCCTATTAAGAGGAAGCGAAGATAAGTATACCACCCTTTTCGGTAATTGGCAAGATGCCGACCTCTATTCTACAGCTCCTACCAACGACTGGCAGGAACAGGTATTTGGCCGCACCGGACACACTTTTAACCATAATATTTCCATTAGTGGAGGTTCTGAGAAGACAAAGTTCAATATGAGTTATGCCCACATGAACGACAAAGCTATCATGTTGGGATCGTCTTTCCGACGCGACAACCTAAGTCTGAAACTTAGCCATAAAGTAAATGACAAAGTAAACCTTGACTTCTCCATGCGCTATGCCGATACAAAAGTAAACGGAGCAGGAGCCAACGAAAGTAAAACAGAAGTATCTTCCGCCGACTCTCGTATGAAGAATGTGATGATTTACCCTATGTTCAACTTTCCCGACTTGAGTGACGGCTATGACCCTGACCTGCAATTAACGAATCCGATTACCTCTGTATATGATACGGACCGTAAACAAAATCGTCAAACTTTCAACATGAATGGTAGCTTCTCATGGGAAATCTTTAAGAACTTCAAGTTTAAGACAGAATTTGGTTTGGATTGGTACTATAATACCGACAAAAAATACTATGGTAACTCTACCTACAATGCACGTACCAACAGTACCAGTACAGATGGTGTTCATCCGATGGCATACTTTGCCGATACCCAACGCAAAACCTTCCGCAACACCAATACGGTGAACTATGACTTCAAGGATATCATCAAGAATAAAGATCACAGTTTGAATTTACTCGTAGGACAAGAAATGCTGAACAAGCAAAGTTTACTGAATGACGACCGTCTGCGTCTGTATCCCACCGACTTTACAGCCGACCAAGCTTGGAATCTCTCCTCGCAGGGTACTCCCTATCAAGTAAACAAATACAATAATGCCGATGATAACCTCTTATCATTCTTTGGTCGCGCAAACTATAACTTCCAGGACAAATACTTGGTAAGTGCCACTTTTCGCGCCGACGGTTCTTCCAAGTTTTCAAAAAACAACCGTTGGGGATACTTCCCTTCAGCAGCAGTAGCATGGCGTATCTCTGCAGAGAATTTCATGCAGAACACACAAAATTGGTTGGATGATTTGAAACTGCGTTTCTCTTATGGTACTGCAGGTAACAATAATATTCCCTCCGACCAGATTTCTCCCGTATGGTCTTCCAACTCTACTACTTGGTTAAACCAATTCAATACTTATTGGACAAGCGGACTAGCTTCAGGGCAAAGTGGACTGTATGCCTCCAACCCCGACCTGACTTGGGAAACAACTATTACCCGAAATTTAGGTTTAGACTTTACACTCCTTGGTGGTAAAGTTTCCGGTAGCGTAGAATATTATTGGAATACAACAAAGGACCTTCTCATTGCCTTCCCTGTATCTGGTTCGGGCTATGACTACCAATATCGTAATCTTGGCGAAACTGAAAATAAAGGTTTGGAAATATCCGTTACATGGAATGCTATCAATACCAAGAACTATGGACTGACTATCAGCGGCAACGTAGGTCTCAACAAAAATAAAGTAAAGAACCTCGGCACATTGAGCGAATATAAAGCATCCTCTGGCTGGGCTTCCACACAAATTCAAGACGACTATGTTGTGAAACCGGGTCGCCCTGTAGGCGAAATCTACGGTTATATAAGCGCAGGCCGATATGAAGTGAGCGATTTTGAAGACTATTATGCATCTGGTGAAAAATGGGTGTTGAAAGAAGGTATAGCAAGTGATGCAAGTGTGATAGGGACCAGCTACCTTAGACCGGGTGCCATGAAGTTGGCAGATATCAGCGGTCCTGACGGTACTCCTGACGGTGTAGTAGATGATAACGATCGTACCGTTATCGGTAATACCAATCCTAAGGCAAGCGGTGGTTTCACCCTTTCCGGTCGCGTATACGGCTTCGACCTGAGTGCAAACTTCACTTACAGTATTGGTAATGATGTATATAATGCTAATAAGATTGAATATACATCGGCATCACAATACTACTACCGCAACATGCTTGATATCATGTCTGAAGGTAATCGCTGGACCAACCTCGACGCCAACGGAAACTTGGTGAATGACGCCGCACTGTTGGCCGAGATGAATGCCAATACCACCATGTGGTCACCTTACACCAACTATGTATTGAGCGATTGGGCTGTTGAAGACGGTTCGTTCCTGCGTCTCTCCACACTGACGCTCGGTTATACATTACCGCAGAACCTCACCAAAAAAGTAGGTATCAACAATCTGCGTTTCTACGCTACCTGTTACAACGTATTCTGCCTGACAGGATACTCGGGTTTCGACCCCGAAGTTTCTACCAGAAACAAAACAGCCCTCACACCAGGTGTGGATTACTCAGCCTATCCTAAGAGTCGCCAATTTGTAATAGGTCTTAACTTGAACTTCTAATAAATACGAAAGATAAAATGAAAAATATATTATTCAAATCCTTAGCAGTAGTAACCCTGATGGGTGCACTGTCTTCCTGCAATGATTTTCTGGAGCAGACTTCTCCATCCTCAATGGATAGTGAAAAGATTTTCAGCAGTCAGGAATTTGCCGAAGGAGCCATCGCTAATATCTACAATGAATTTGGACAACAAAACTACCGTGCACGTAGCGTATGGTACGGTTATAATACAGATATCGAATTGTTTAACGGTTCAAACAAAGGTGACGGAAAAGCAGACTTGGCAACCTATAATGCCAATACCGCCAACGACCAGATGAATGTAACGACCGGCACCGATTTATGGGCAAAGATATACGCCGCCATCGAAAAGGCCAATCTTGCTATTGAAGGTTTAAGAGCTAATGCAGACTTGACTGATGCCAACATGAAACAGTTACTTGGCGAAGCACTCACTCTGCGTGCGTTACACTACATCGACCTCATTAATATGTGGGGCGACGTGCCCGCACGTATGACTACCTTGAACTCCGAGAACATGTATTCCGGACGTGAAGACCGCGATGTCATCTACAAGCAACTTATCATCGACCTGCAAGAAGCACAAGATCTCTGCGCATGGCCTAACGAATTGGCTGCCACACAAACGGTAGAACGTGTAAACAAAGCGTTTGTCAAAGGATTTCTGGCACGCGTCTGCATGCAAGCTGCCGGCTACGCCCAGCGCCTTGACGGAGAAAACCGTCTGAGCACAGACGAGGAACTCACTAAAGAGAAACTTTACCCTATCGCTCTACAAGCTTGCAAAGATGTAATGGCACAAGAAGGAACATACGTAGCTTTGAAACCCAATTTCGAAGATGTATTCAACAACAACGGTATCTCGGGTGACGTGATTAACGCCGGCAGCGAGTCGTTATTCGAAATCGGATACAGTAATGACCCGGTGCGTGGACGTATGATGTATACGTTTGGGATTAGACACAGAAATGCAGACAACATGACGACAATGACACAAGGAAGTTCCGTAGGCCCTATGCCGACATTCTATTACGATTACTCCCCAAAAGATAAGCGTCGTGACATTACCTGTTGTCCTTTCCAGTGGGAGAAAGGAAAGCAAAGCCTTCAGGCTTTCAGCAGTTGGAGTTTTGGGAAGTTACGTTTTGAATGGGCAGAACGTATGATTTCCGGTGGTGGTACTGATGATGGTATCAACAAACTTTATATGCGCTATGCTGATATCATATTAATGCGTGCCGAACTGGAAAATGAATTAAATGGCCCCGATGCCGCAGCTCCCTGGCTCACAAAAATCCGCGAACGTGCATTTGCCCCTGCCGATTATGCCACAGAAGTAACCGATTATGTTACCGCAGCATCACAAAGCAGAGCAACAATGTTTCAAGCTATAGTCGATGAAAGAGCACTTGAGTTTGCTGGTGAATTTATACGCAAGGCTGACCTCATTCGTTGGGGAATGTTGAAAAGCAAAATGGACGAAGCAAATGCAAAAATGAAAGCCATCGTTACACTGACAGATTATGATGCTAAGCACCCGTACAGCCAGCTTTCCGGTCGTATATTCTATAAAATGGAAGATTTTAATTGGACGCGTAATGGTATCTTGAATATAGAAACTAATGCCAAACTTATACTTTACGGTCTGAACTATGGCGAAACCGGAAGTGCTCCAGCAGGTTATACTGAATATACCGACAGTAAAGGAGAAGTATCTACTTGGATTAAAGAGAATGTACTGAAAGATATTATCGACTATCTTTATGTGCAAGACCCAGACAAACGCCAATATTGGCCTATCTTCAATGTCAATCTGAATGATAACCCGAATCTGACAAACTACGAGTGGTATTAATTATTAAAAAAGACATAACAATGAGAAAATATATAATCGCAGCACTTGCTTTCGCCACAATACTGGCCGGAGGCTTAACATTCACTGCATGTGATGATGTGGACGATGTGAAAGATTTGACGCTGGACCGACTGCTGTCACCAACAAATGTAACGGCTTTCATCAGAAATAAGACAAATGTTGAGCTAAAATGGGATGCCATAAATGGAGCAACATCTTACACAATCGGAGTTTTTCAAGGTAACCCGAATGATGGTGCTTCCGCACTGATTACAGAAAGTACAGAAGATGTTACTTATACTATTACTGGTTTAGAAGGAGAAACAGAATATACTTTTGGAGTCAAAAGTGTTGCGGAAGGAAAGAATGACTCTAAATGGAGTCTCATTACTCGCTCCACTGATGCAGAACAGATATTCTACGATGTATCAGATGATGATTTACAAGCAACAAGTGTAACACTACGTTGGCCTGCCGGAGAAACTGCAACTACAATCGTCATCACTCCGGGAGAAATCACCCATTCAGTTACTACAGATGAAATTACAGCCGGAGCCGCTACAATCAGCGGCTTGGTTTCCGAAACGACATACACTGCAAAACTGATGAACGGTGAAAAGACACGCGGTACAGTAACATTCAAAACACTAATAGACTTTGGTGACGCAACAGTCGTTCAAGAAGGTGATAACTTAGTGGATATTCTGGATAATGCAGCAGAGAATGCGGCTATAGTCCTTGTTTCCGGTACGTTCGATCTTGGAGAGTATGCATTGACAAAATCTGTAAATATCTCTGGTTATAAATCATCTGACAAGCCAACTATTAACGGACGGTTCACTGTTGGTGCCACTACCATATCCTTGTCATTAACCAATCTGATTGTAGACGGACTCTATGAGCAAGACAATCTTTTGGAATTAAAAGACGCCAATGCTAATGTTTCAAACTTAAATATAATAGGATGTGAAATACGCAATACCAATAAACATCTGATCTATGCAAATAAAATAGGTAAGTTTGGTAATATTACCATTGATAATTGCATTATTGAAAATGTGAAAGACAGTGAAGGTGACGGCATTGATTTACGTGAAGGAAGCGAATTAACCTCCTTAGTCGTTAATAAGTCCACTTTTAGAAATGGTTTTCGTACATTTCTGCGTTGTCAAGTAACAAATACAGCGACAGTATCATTCAATGAATGTACATTCTATAACGTTTGCACATTAGATAACTCAAATAACAGTGGTCTTTTCCAAATGGATAAAACTACTGCATCCAGTCAACTGTCTGTCAAGAAATGCTTCTTCTATGGTGTTGGAATAGAAAATCCCCAAAATACCGCTTCTGGCGTTTGGGCTAAAAAAGGTAAAATGAAGGCAACATGTTCATACATACAAAATTATTATTATAACTGTCCTAATCTTTGGAACACTAGCAACAGTCAATATGCGGACGCTCACGACGACGTGGCAATGGAGACTGTCGACCCGCAATTTATAGATGCCGCCTCCGGTAATTTAACTATAGGAAATCAAACGGTTAAAGATTTGGCAGTCGGAGATCCACGCTGGTATTAAACAAAGAATAAGACTCAATTCTCACATTAAATTATTATTGCAGAAGGGGTTGTCCAGTATTGGGGCACCCCCTTCATCTTTCCGCCGACCAGTCTCACGGGCGAATTCCTCTTCCCAAGTTTGGCAAGCACTACCTATAAATAAATGACTATTTGCCCCCTATCCGGTAAAATAAAAGAATTAAAATAATCAATAGAAACAAAAGCAAAAAGAAAGAACGTAATGAAATCAACAAGCAAACTATCAGTAGCCTATAACCTCATTACTGGAATACAAATGTCTGCATGATGCAAACAGTTCGTAATATAAGAACAATTTATTGCCGTACAATCCTATCCCTGCTCACCCCGTAATACCCCGCTACGGGCACATATACCGGTTGCGTAGGTATTCCGATATTCTGAATCTTCCCTTCCGCCCTCAGCCTGCGGATATGCTCCATCGCTTTCGACTTCATAAATCCGCAAATCTGCTGGAAGTCCGCACGGGTCATTAATTGATGTTCGGTGAAATAAGTTCGCAAACGCATATCTATTTCCACATCCGATAGTTTGCGGGAATGCCCGTTGTGCCTGATATTTTTAAGCTTCACGGCTCCCACTTCGTTCTTCAACGCTTGGTCGGCACGAAACTTGATACCTTTTAAACGGACTTTCGTATTTTTGCGTTTCGTTTCCGCCGTCACCCCTTCTATACATTTCAGCGTAGGATGAAAATAACCTATCCCGTCCAGGTGCACTTGGCGACCGTCACCCAGCTCCTGCCCCAATACATGCGACAGCGCATCGAGTACAGCCGTTACATCCGTTTCCGTCAGCGAGCAACGCTCCTGAATTTTACGCCTCACATAGTCTGTTCCTATCTTTCCATTGTACGTGATGCGTGCATGGAGCTTTTTCTCGTCCGGCTGGTTCGGCGGTACCGGATTCTCATACCATTCAAAATGAATTGCCATAGTGCTGTATTTATTTATACTGTGTAAAGTTAACGCTTTCCCATGAGATAATCTATTTTTCCTACGAGAATAAATGGGTGCCGGCAACTGCCAACAGAGCCGTTGACGATTGTAAACAGAACCGCCGACAGCTATAAACAGACCTGTTGACTACTGTCAACACCCTGTTTCGCTACAAGATAAAACGAATTATCCCGCATTGAAAACGCAATAATGCAAGGACTTGGCACGTTCAACGCCACAAGCGATAATAGTGTGAAAAAGGCTTGCGAAAGGCTGTTTCCCGATAGTAACTTCGCGGCACGAAACTATCAATAAAAACAACGTGTATGATGAAAAAATGTATTATGAAACTTATCTCCTTTTTATTAAGGAACCGGAAACGCGAGAGACAGTCCCGCATAAAGAAATACAATCCGACAGAACAGGTTAACCGCTTCCTGCAAACCGGCTATGCCTTCCGTTACAACCGGCTGACAGAGGAAACAGAATACCGCCCCATTGGAATTGCAGACAAAGCGTTCCTCCCTGTCGGCAAACGGGAACTGAATTCCTTATGTCTCGAAGCCCATGCCCGGGGCATCCTATGCTGGGACAAAGATATCAGCCGCTTTCTTTTTTCCAAATACGTACCGGAATATCATCCTTTCCTGCTCTACTTTGAGCAGCTTCCCGCTTGGGACGGTATCGACCGGATTGACAATTTGGCACACCGCGTATCGTCCGAACCCTTCTGGATAAGCGGTTTCCACACATGGATGCTCGCTCTTGCAGCCCAATGGACGGGACGGACAGGCAAACATGCCAACAGCGTGGCTCCCCTGCTTGTCAGTTCCCGGCAGGGTTGCCTGAAATCCACCTTCTGCAAAAGTCTGATGCCCGACAGCCTGTCCCGCTACTATTCGGACGAAATAGAGCTCACGTCACGAAGTAATGTCACCCGCAAAATGTCGGAAATGGGACTGCTAAATCTTGATGAGTTCGACAAATACTCCGCCAAGCAAATGCCGCTGCTCAAAAGCCTGATGCAAATGGCTGATTTAAATCTTTGCAAAGCATATCAAAAGAACTTCCGTAATCTCCCCCGCATCGCTTCTTTCATCGGCACAAGCAACCGCTTCGACTTACTTTCCGACACTACGGGCAGCCGGCGTTTCCTATGCGTAGAGGTAAAGGATAAAATTGATTGCAGCCACATCGAACATAAACAAATCTATGCGCAACTGAAACAAGAGCTTGCAGACGGAGCCCGCTACTGGTTTACCGCCGAAGAAGAGCAGGAGCTCCAAGAACACAACCTTGCCTTCCGACATCACAACCCGGCAGATGAAGTGCTGCACAGTTGCTTCCGCCCCGCAACGGCTGAGGACTCAAAAGAAGAGGTAATCCACCTCTCCGCCGCCGACATCTTCAAAGAACTGAAAAGGCAAAATCCCGCCGCCATGAGAGGGACAAATCCAAACAGTTTTTCACAGCGACTCGTGCCCGACGGCTTCGTGCGGAAGCACGGACGCTATGGAAATTTCTATCCGGTAGTGCCACTCGCATGAAGAAACAAGCAACTTCCCGACTCAAGTTCACAAAACAGGGGTTCACCCGCAAACCCCGATGAATAGGAAGACATGAAGGGAGAAGGGGTGTCATGCACAAAAGAATTTCAGGGGTAAAAACTAATTTTTCCACAAAGAATACCAAAAAATACTATGGTGTTCACAGAGTATCACATATTTTTGTGTTCGATAACGGATGAAACCATCTCATTACAGTTGTCAGCCTTACTATATTTAATAACTATAAAAAACAAACTTATGAATCTAAAAAGACTTGCCAAAAGGGCATTAGCTACTCTATCATTGAGTATGTTGTGTTTAGTCGCTTTTGCACAAGGTCACCAAATCTCAGGTACCGTAATCGACGGTACGGGTGAACCAATTATCGGTGCAAACGTATTGGAAGTGGGCACTACTAACGGTGTAATTACTGACATCGACGGTAATTTTAAACTTAGCGTACAGCCCAACGCAAAAATCCAGGTATCATTTATCGGTTATATCACACAGACCGTTACAGTGGGTAGCCAGAGCAATATCAAGGTAACGCTGAAAGAAGATGCGCAAGCATTGGATGAAGTGGTGGTTGTAGGTTACGGTGTACAGAAGAAGTCGGATGTGACCGGTTCTGTCGGAAGTGTAAACAGCGATAAGATTATGGCTAAAGGTACCACTTCCGTTATGGAATCCTTGCAAGGTTCGGTTGCGGGTGTGGACATTTCGCAAAGCTCAAGCCGTGCCGGTGAAGGATTCAACATCTCTATCCGCGGTAAGAGTTCTATGGCCGGCGGTGAACCACTGTACGTTATCGACGGAGTGGTGTGCGACAATATGAACTTCCTGAACCCTGCCGATATAGAAAAAATCGACATCCTGAAAGACGCTTCTTCTACCGCTATCTATGGTTCGCGCGCAACAAACGGTGTCGTGATGATTACAACCAAGCAAGCCGGAACGAGCATTAAGGACGAAGCTAAGGTTCAAGTAACTTACGACGGATATTACGGTTACAAAACCGTGGCCAACATGCCGGAATTCATGAGTGGCGACGAATGGACCAACTATCGTTTCCAGCGTTATACAACCCTGAAGTCCACAGACGAATTCGGACATCCTACTTATCAGATGAAAGATACGGATTGGAGCGCTTTCTGGGGAAATAACAGCGCCAAAATCAAAGATATTTATGCCACCAAAGGTTATTATGACTGGCCGGATTTGATAACCACGGACGGTCAGCAGCAAAACCATTACCTCAACATCGCCGGTAATACAAAGAATCTTTCTTACCGCGTCGGTTTGGGTTATCAGAAAGACGACGGTATCCTGCACGACTCCTATGAACGTTGGAATGTCAAGGCTGCGATAGACCACAAAATCAACGACCGTTTCTCTATCGGCGCGTTGGTAAACCTTTCTACCTCTCTGAAAGACTACGGCAGCAAGAATTCGGTTATTACCGGTTTCCGTGCAAATCCGTACTGGGTTCCTTACTATTGGGAAGGCGAAAATAAAGGAGAATTAATACTCCAGCCGGCCAAAGACGAAGTGATATTCCCCGATGGCGGCGGTTTCACCTCTACATTGAACCCATTGGTGGATAGAGCAAATTCCACTGACGAGACACGCAGTTACGATGTTATGGGTAACTTGTACTTACAGTACTCTCCTATCAAGGAAGTTATTCTGAAAACCACATTCTCTCCTACATACAACCGCAGCAAGCGAGGCGAATTCTATGGTGTGAATACAGACAGCCAGTTCTCTTCCAAGAACCCGAGCACGGGCGACCCTTACAATACGGCTACTATCACCAATGTTGATTATTTCACATATACCTGGGATACGCAAGCCAATTATACCAAGACATTCGGCGACCACAGTATCAACGCGTTGGCATTGTTCAGCGTATATAGCGCAACCAAAGAAGGGGATGCCATTACCGCCAACGATATGCCTTTCGATGTAGACTGGTATAATACAGGTTCTGCCGGCTTCCTGAGCAATGCAGACAGTTATTACGAGAAATTGACCATGCTCTCCTATGTGCTCCGCCTGAACTATGCTTATAAAGGACGTTATTTGGCAACCGTATCCAGCCGTTGGGACGGAAGCTCCAAATTCCAGAAAGATAACCGTTGGGGCGCTTTCCCGTCCATGGCATTGGCATGGCGTATCAGTGAAGAGGACTTTGCGAAAGAACTCTCATGGATCAGCAACCTGAAGTTAAGAGCAAGTATCGGTCTGACCGGTAACAACGCCAATGTGGGACCTTATGATACACAATCGCTGGCAGGAACCAAATATTGGTATAATTACGGTGGCGCACCGGCCTACGGATACGGCATCAACGGTATTACCAATACTTTGCTGACCTGGGAAAAGACAAGGGAAATCAACGTCGGTCTGGACTTCGGATTCCTCAACAATCGCATCAGCGGTAGCATCGACTGGTACAACAAGGTTTCAAGAGACTTGCTAATGGAACAATTAACGCCGCTGGAACTGGGTTCTTCAACAGGAGCCATGATGAACAACGTAGGTAAGGTAAAGAATACAGGTGTTGAAATCTCATTAAGCACAGTAAACGTACAGACCAAGGATTTCTACTGGAGCACTACTTTCTCTTTTGCCAAGAACAAAAACGAAATATTGGAATTGAACGGCGGCAAAGAAGACTTAGTAGCCAATAAATGGTTCATCGGCCAGCCTATCGACGTTATCTACGACTATGAATACGCCGGAGTTTGTACTGCCGAAGAGGCAAGGGCTTATGCCACAAACGACGCTATCAAGACTAAGTTCATCGAAGGTGAAATGAAGCTGAAAGACCAGCAGCAACCCGGTGAAGAGGGCTACGGAGTAATTGATGAAAACGACTTGGTTGTTTTAGGCCATGCATTACCGAAATGGACAGGTAGCGTTACCTCAAACATGACCTATAAGAACTTCGACTTCTCTTTCTCCATCTATACCAAACAAGGCGGTATGGTAGAAAGTCCGTTCATGGCCGAATTCACAAACTACAAAGACCGCGGACGTAACAAGTTGAAAATGGATTATTATATTCCCGCAGGCACTCCCGTGCTCAATGCCGACGGAAGCGGTTATACCTTAACTACGGAAGCTCACATGGGCGCATATCCTTATCCTACCAATACAGCCAACAACAACTATGGCGGCGGTATCGGTTGGGGTACCGACAAACAGACGACTTATGTAGGTAACTCTTACGTAGACAACTCTTTCGTGAAAATCAAGAACATCACTTTGGGTTACACATTCCCCAAAAGCTGGATGTCCAAGATTGGTGTAGACCATTTGCGTTTGTATGTCAATGTATTGAATCCGTTTACCTTTACAAGTTATAAGGGCTTTGATCCGGAATGGGCGGATGCCGCCTTAAATGACGGAACAGGCGGACCGAGTTCACGTACATACCAAGTTGGAGTCAATTTAAAATTTTAATACCTGATAACGATGAAAAAAGCAATATACATCGCAACCTGCCTGTTAGGACTTAGCATAAGCAGTTGCTCAGACTTTTTGGAACAAGATAACAGATCGGATGTTCCCTCAAATGAATTCTATAATACCAAAACCGGTTTCAACAGCCTGTTGAACAGTACATATTCTTCTTTAAGAAGCATCTACGGCGGAGCTCCCTGGGTATTCAGCGCAGGAACGGACTTGTTTGCCGGCGGTAAACAAGGTGTGGACGCCATCGGTCTGTATGGCTCGTCTTACAATTCCGCCGACAAAGACGTGCAAGAGTTTTATACCGAATGCTACAAAGGAATACAACTGGCGAATTCCGTTATATATTATGGCGAATCGACAGAAGATTCTTCTGTAAGACTGCAATATGTAGACGAAGCGCGTTTCTTGAGAGCTTACTATTATTACTTACTGGTACAGCACTTCGGCGGGGTAGCTTTAAACACAACAATGTTTGAATCCGCAGTAATGAACCATGCACGCGAGAGTGCCGAAAACGTTTATCAGTTCGTTATAGATGAGTTCGCCTACCTGTCGTCCGACGACTCACAACTGCTGGAACGTTCGGAAGCTACCGGAGACAACTTCGGACGCGCCAACAAACGCGCCGCCATGCATTTCCTCGCCAAAACTTACCTGGCAAGAGGTTATGAAACTTTTGCAGACAGCAACGACTTTACCAATGCAGCCCAATATGCCGAGAAAGCCATAAACGGAGAAAAACCGACCATCGCTTTCAGTGATGTGTTCAGCATCAACAATGAAGAAAACGATGAAATCTTCTGGTCTGTACAGTACAGCAGCGCTACGTTGGAAGACTTGAGCAAAGACGGTAATATGCAACAATCGGTATTCGGCGTATACTTAGGCGGTGCCGAAGAAAAGAACAAATACAACGCCGGTTACCTTGCGCCGACCGTTCATCTGCACAATCTCTTTACGAAAGGTGACAAGCGTTATGAAGGTACATTCATGCTGGAACTGCATAAATTCTACTATGATTATTACACTGCTCCGACAACCTCTCCAATTAAGTATTTCTATGCTCCCGGCTGGATGTCGGATGCTGACATCACTGCTTGGAAGAACGAAAATCCGACTCTGCGCCAGAATGCGACTGTCATCAAAATGAGTGAGATGAGCGAGGACAGAAAAGGCAATATGACAGCATACGCCGATAAGTGTACGGATGATTACGGAGTGGCTTGTATAAGAAAGTTCGACGACCCCACTTCCGCGTTTTCTATGACCGGCAGCACGCATGACATCATCTTAGCGCGTCTGGGAGAAACTTATCTGGTAGCCGCAGAAGCTTATGTAAAACTGAATCAGCCCGACAAGGCAAAGGTTAAGATTAACGAGCTGCGCGAACGTGCTACGGAAGCCGGATATGACCTCTCGGTACAGGAAAGTGATGTGACCGGAGAACAAGGCATCGACTTTATTCTGGACGAACGCGCGCGTGAGTTGGCAGGAGAATATCACCGTTGGATGGACTTGAAACGTACCGGACGCTTAATTCAATATGTTGCCAATGGCACTTATGACGGACAAGCATGTTTCGCATATAATCACGATAACATCAAAGTCAGTGACTTTGTGGGCAATGACGGCAATTACAAAATACTCCGCCCCATCCCATTGGATGCCATCAACCGTAATAAAGAAACTGTAAAACAGAATCCCGGATTTTAATAAATTGCACTATGATGAAATTAAAGATATTCCTGATAGGCATTTTATTTCCCGCCGCTGTCTTTGCACAGAAAGCGCCTTCTTTAGATGCTTTGCAGGACGGAATACACCATTGGAACCTACTGCACCCTGACCGTACCTATGCCCGCTATGCCGAAAAGGATTACGAGAAGATTGCCGACAATCTGATTGCATATCAAAATGAAGACGGCGGCTGGCTGAAAAACATGGACTGGGCAGGCGTACTGAACATAGATTCCATAAAAGCCGGCCTGAAAGACGGGCAGAAGCGGAGTACGCTTGACAACCGGAATACATTCTCGCAAATAGAGTATCTGGCGGATGTGTACACATTAACCAAGAAACAGAAATACAGAGCCGCCTCGGAAAAAGGTCTACGCTATCTGCTCTCCACACAAAAGGACAATGGCGGCTGGAGAGGTTGGGATGTAGATGCCGTTACTTTTAATGATGATGTTACCACCGGTACTTTGGAACTGTTCAGAAACATACTGCAAGGAGACTCCAGCTTTTTATGGCTGGACTCCGGTATGCTCAATGCAATACAGAAGTCATACGATAAGGGGCTTGCCGTAGTACTGAAAACACAATATGTACAGAATGGTGTTAAAACGGCATGGGCACAACAATATGACAACGAAACCCTTGTTCCCGTAAAAGCCAGGACTTTTGAGCTACCGGGATTAACGGCATGGGAAAGTACTGCAATCACCATCTTTCTCATGGGAATAAAGAATCCCTCGGAAGAGGTTATCCAGGCGATAGAAGCGGCGATAGCATGGTTCAATAACTCTAAAATAGAAGGTATCCGGATTGAACGCGTTCCATTGCAGGGAAAAGATATCATAAACCATGAATATCCTTACGACAACGTAGTGGTTAAAGATGAAACCGCTCCCGCTATCTGGAGCCGTTTTTATGAACTGTCTGACAACAGGCCGTTTATGGCTAAACGTTCCGGTGAGAAAGTATGGAAACTGTCTGACGTAAACGCGGAAAGGCGAACCGGATATGACTGGTACGGTTATTGGCCGGTAGAAGCCTTGAAGATGTACAAGGAATGGAAAAAACAATTCAAGCATTAAGAAGTTTCCGATAAACCGAAAGGAAAATAATGCTATTTAAATCGAAAGATATTAGATAGGCATTCTTTGCAAGGAAGAGGGACATCATTTGGATGATGTCCCTCTCGTTTTTACTCTTTTTCTTGTTCATCCTCTCCCCACAATTCCGTATCCGAAGGGGCTTTCTTCAGGCTCCAGGCTATTGCCGAGCCTATAACAAGCAGACTAATTAAATATATAATCATAGTTATGGTTTGGTTTCTAATTATTCAAAGAAAACATATTCAAACGGTTTATGTTCATTTTGAATACGAAATAGCGGTTTATCTCAGCGATTTATCCCGATACTCTGTCGGCGTCATGCCCATTTTCTGCTTGAAACATTTACTGAAATAGCGCGGGTCGTTGATACCGACCATATAGGATATTTGCGTCATGGAATACTCTCCGGTTTCTATCAGCTGGACTGCACGGTTGATGCGCATTTCCTTGATGAACTCGATAGGCGCCAAACCCGTCAGGGTTTTCAGCTTTTTGAAGAAAACAGAACGGCTGACGGCCAGTTCCCGAACAAAATCATCCACCACCAAGTCACCATTATCCATATTCTTCTCCATAAGCTCTACAAGCTTATCCATAAACTTACGGTCGTTGGGCGACATCACCGGAGCTTTATCCGCTTCGGGAACATCCGTTATATTCTCGTCATTCTGCTCTCCGGAGGCGGGAACGGGCGCTGCAACTCCTGCCGGCATCAAGTCCTGACGGTACAGAGCCTGCAACTTCTGCCGTTGGGCAAGCAGATTCTTTACACGCGCTTTCAGGTAGGTAGCGCTGAAAGGCTTGGTTATATAATCATCGGCACCGTATTCCAGTCCTTCCAGCTTACTTTCGATGGACGACTTCGCCGTAAGCAACACAATGGGAATATGACTGGTAGTCATATCGGCACGCAGTTCACGGGTCATGGCGATACCGTCTTTTTCCGGCATCATCACGTCACTGATAATAATATCCGGCAGGAACTTCAACGCTTTGTCCAGCCCCTCCACACCATTGGCAGCCTCTACAATGCGATACTCGGAAGCGAAGATACTGCGCAGGAAGATACGCAGTTCGGAATTATCTTCTACCAAAAGCATCAAGCCTTTGGATGTTTCCTCAGCCTCTTGCCCTTGCGGAGCCTCTTCTGCCGGCGGTTGCGGGGAAACGGTTTCTTCCGTACCCGCCATATTCTGCCGACGGATTTCCAGACCGGCCGTTGTATCATCCTGCATAAATTCCACCGCCTCGTCATAATGCTCCTTACCTTTCATAAAGTCTATCTTGAAGCAGCTTCCTTCGCCCAATTTACTGTCTACCGAAATCAGCGCCTTATGCATTTCCACCAGCTCCTTCACCAATGAAAGACCGATGCCCGTACTCGGATTGAACAAGTTACGGTCTACCAGATTCTCGAACCGGACAAAGATTGATTTCTTCTTATTCTCGGCAATACCGATGCCCTGGTCTTGCACGCCGATGGAAACCGTCTCCTCGTCCTCATGGATGAACAGCTTAATCATCTTTCCGTTCGGAGTATACTTGAAAGCATTGGAAAGCAGGTTGAAAATAATCTTTTCATACTTATCCGCATCTACCCACAGATAAAGCTCCGCCTTTTCCGTCTCAAACAAGAAGTCTATATGATGCTCCTCGGCCACAGAATCGAAGTTCTCCATAATCTTACGGGTAAAAGCCACCACATCGATGCGCTGCACCTGCATTTTCATCTTCTTGTTCTGAATCTTCCGGAAGTCGAGTATCTGATTGATAAGACGCAGCATGCGGTTCGTATTGCGTTCTACCACCTGTAACTGCTCGCGGGCATCCGCCGGTAATTGCGTATTCGCCAGCACGTACTCAACCGGACCGGAAATCAATGTCAAAGGAGTACGCAGTTCATGAGAAATATCCGTAAAGAAGCGCAGTTTCATGTTTGTCATTTGCTGCTCCACGGATACCTCATGTTTCAAGCGATAGATTGTAAACAGGATATAAACGGCTGTAACGATAATCAGCAATACGAACAAGACATACAGGAAATAGGCGAAAGGAGTTTCCCAGAAAGAAGGAAGCACCTCTATATCGAGCAAGCGCGTATTTTCCGTCCATATCCCTTCGGCATTGGTGGAGCGGACCTTAAACACATAATGGCCTTTGGGCAGGTTGGTATAGGTAGCCATCCGTTGCTTGCCTACGTAGTTCCACGCCTTTTCAAAGCCTTCCAGAATATAGGCGTACTGTATTTCCGAAGGTTCCGTATAGTCGAGCGCCGCAAACTGAATGGTGAAAATATTCTCCTTGTGAGAGAGCGTCAACTTGCGGGTATCGTCCAGGCTCTGTCGCAGTATCGAATTCGTACCCGGTATCACATCTTCATTTGATATCAACAGTTTAGAGAAGACAATCGGCGGGACGTAGCCGCTTTTCCGGGTGGAGTCCGGATTGAAAAGGAAAATGCCGTCGCTCGTTCCATACATGAGGTCTCCCCATGAGGTATAAAGCGATGCCGCCTCGCTGAAACGTACACGGAACGAGATACGCTCGTCAGCGTAATTCTCGAACCGTTCTTCTCCCGGGATAAACTTACTGATACCGTTCTCGGTGCTCATCCAGAGATTTCCCCCGTTATCCTCACGAATGGAAAGCAATATATCCGAAGGCAGGCCATCCTCAACGCAGTATGACCGGAACCTTGCATGGCCGTCCGCGTTTACAGACAGCAGTTTATTCAATCCCCCGCCAAAGGTGGCCAGATAGAGTTCTTTTTTACGGGTGGACAAAATCCAATGCACGTCATTGTTGCTCAAACTATACATATCGTCCTGCACACGCAGATAATGATGGAATACGGCATCTTCCGGATTTTTGAAACTACCGTTGACCATCAGCGCCCCGACAGTAGTGGCAATCCATATATTACCCTGATGGTCGCCGGTTATGAAGCGCACCTTATGGCATTTGTCGATAGGAAAGCCTTTCAGGTTGTTGCGGTGATTGACAAATATCTCCTTACCGTCCCGGTTGCGGGTCAGATAATTTATCCCGCCGCCGAAAGTGGCAACCCAGATACGACCTTTATCATCCTCGTAGACGCAATACACATTATCATCGCTCAAACTGTAAATATCATCTTTCCGATGTTGATAACGTGTCAGTTTATAGCGCATCTCTCCCTGAGGTTCCGCTTTTACCAAGCCCTCTCCTTTGGTGGCAATCCAAAGGTTGTGTCCGCTGTCTTGAAAAATAAAATAGACATTCCCTCTTAGCGGAGTTCCCGTACGGGATACGACACCGGTTTCCGTCAGGTATCCGTATTCTGTACGGTTCTTATCATAAACCCTTAGCTTGCCGTCTTTTAATCCCACCCAGAGATTGTGCCGCGCATCTTCACACAACGCACGTACCTCATTGCTCAACGACTCGTACCGATGAGGTTCGGGCGTTATCATGCTGAACAGAGACGGCTGGAAGGTAATCTTTTCCAATCCTTTGGAGTGGGTACACATCCACAGGTTACCCTGCCTGTCAGAAAAAGCCGAATGAATCTTATTGGAAAAACGCCAGTCGGCATCCGACAAACCGTTGTAGAAAGCTCGCAGGCTATTGCTCGCTCTGTCAAAACGCGAAAAGCCACCGCCATAGGGATGCACCCATACCGTACCGTAAATATCTTCGTGCACATGAAACGCCGGACGCGAACGGTCTGTGCTGGTAGGCTCCACACGTATCACTTCCGTTTTCAGGACCTTCGTTTTCGTATTGAAATGCGCGACGGTGCCCGGCACTTCCTGCTCAAACCATATTTCCGAGTACTTATCCACATAGATGGAACGTACCGGCGCTTTTGGCAAACGGGACGCCTCATAATGCTCGGTTGCTCCGGACGGTATGTTGTAAGTGAAGAATCCATCGGTTTCCGTCACAATCACAAGGTCGTGCTCATCGATGTTCTTTATCGCCACGATACGGGAAGTACCGGGTAGCTGCAATAAAAGGAATTGCCCGCCTTTCTTTTGATAACGCCATACACGTCCGTTATCCGAACCGAAAAAGATTTCATTTCCGCACTCCCGGGCAGTATAAAAGACTTGGCCGGACGTTTCTTCCTTATTGGCTGTTTCCACAAAATAAGAAACGAGTTCACGGCTGCCTTCGGCAAGCATCCCCAATCCGTTATTGGTCAGCATCCACTCGTTTCCGGCAAGGTCTTCATAAATATCATATACATGGGTGGCCGGAAACAAGCCCGATTTGTCAGAATACCACTCCGAGGTGAGACGATAGGTGGCCGGATCCGTTTTCACACGGATAGCCCCCTCATTCTCCGAAAGCAGCCATACAGAACCGCATGGCAACACCTTGACGGAAGCTATGACCGCTTTGCCGCCTTTCTCCTCCGTAGCGGGAACGCTTTCAAAGGTTTCGGAACGGGTATCAAAGCGATAGACTTGATTATCATACGTCTGCAACCAAAGGAAGCCGTATTTGTCTTCATACATATGGTCGGCGCGATTATTCGTCAGGTTAATCCGGTTATCGAACTTTGCCTTATAGGTTCTGAAAACATATCCGTTAAATTTATTAATGCCGTCCCATGTGGCAAACCACATATTCCCTTTCCTGTCCTGCAAAATACACATTACCGTATTCTGGGAAAGGCCTTCTTCGGATGAATAATGGGTAAACAGGCAGTCCGGCTGCGACTTAACCGGCAGTACGCATATCAAACCGACAATCAGATATAAGATTTTTCTCATAATATATTCATTCTGTGGCGTAAAGATACATATTTCGTTGAAAAATCTTGTATCTTTGTTTTTATTTTAAATATCGGCATGAGACTATTTGTTATTCTTTTTTCCTTTTTACTTTTCGCCAACCGGACTGTAAAAGCACAGACAGATACAATAAGCTACGGGGTGATAAAGAATATGCCCGCTTTTTACGAGCAACTGAAACAACAACTTACCTATCCCGAAGCATGGGGAAATTCCGCAACAAAAGACTTCGGAAAATGGAGAGCGGAAGCACGGAAAACGGTGATGGAATGTATGCAGAATCTGCCTCCCGCTCCCAAAGAGTACGATATGTCCGTTGTCGGAACGGAGCAACGGGCAGGATATGAAGCCCGCAAAATATGGTTCAATGTTTCGGAATGGTCTCGCATACCGGCCTATTTATTGGTTCCTGACGGAAAAGGGCCTTTTCCGGCCATAATAATGCTGCACGACCATGGAGCGCACTTTTCCATCGGCAAAGAGAAAATGGTGTGTCCTTTCGGTGTTTCACCGGAAATATCGGCCGATGCCGAAGACTGGGTGGTTCGTTGTTACGACGGGCAATATACAGGGGATTACTTTGCGCAAAACGGTTATGTGGTATTATCCATTGACGCCTTGTTTTGGGGAGAACGCGGACGAAAGGAAGGGATAAGTTATGACGGGCAACAGGCACTGGCTTCCAATTTTATGCAAATGGGGGCGTCCTGGGGAGCCTTTATCAATATAGATGATGTACGCAGCGCTGAATTTCTGGCTTCTCTGCCAATGGTGGATAAGGAAAAGGTCGGTTGCTTGGGATTCTCCATGGGAGCTTACCGTTCATGGATGTTGGCTGCGCTGACCGATTGTGTAAAGGCATCCGCTTCCATCTGCTGGATGAATACCACGGAACATCTGATGACGCTGACCAATAATCAGAACAAAGGCGGTTCGGCCTACTCCATGCTTATTCCAAATTTAAGGCGTTATCTGGATTACCCGCATACGGCAAGCATCGCGTGCCCCAAACCCTCTCTTTTCTTCAACGGAGCTAAAGACAAGTTATTCCCGGTGGCAGGGGTGAAAGATGCGTATCAAGCGATGAGGAAAGTATGGGAAAGCCGGCACGCCGGCGACAGGCTTGTCACTAAAATATGGGAAGAGAAGCACTTCTTTAACAAAGAGATGCAAAAGGAGGCGCTGGAGTTTTTTAATAAAGAAATGAGAAACAATGATTAACGGCTGGGAGTGTTCAAATACATTTTGACACACTCCCAACCGTTAATCACTGTTTCAGATGTTTCTTTATCCAGACCAAATGTCCATACTCCGTATCTTCGGATGTCCAATGTTCGTTAACGGGAGTAATAAGCGCTTCTTTGGGACAATCCAATACATTGTATATAATATAACAGGTAGTAGGCGGACAGGTATCATCGTTGTACCCCCAAGTCATGTAAGTAGGGATCTTTATCCGGCGGGCAAAGTTTACTACATCATAATAGGCCATTGTATTCAGCTTATCGGCAGTATCCATGCCGGCCACACGGAAGAAATGCGGATAACCGCCGGCTCTGCCAGCCTTATATCCTGCCATATCGCTTAAAGCCGGATGATTGGCAACGCATGCTGTCACACGGGTATCCAATCCGGCGGTAATCAGCGCCAAAGCGCCACCCTGGCTACCGCCTTGCACGATAACATTTCTGCCATCCCATTCCGGTAAGGAAGTCAGGAAATCAATACTGCGGACGCATGCCAGATACACACGCTTCATGTAATAATTGTCCTTGTTATCCAAGCCGTTGGACAGGTATCCGTTCTCTCTGCCGTTGAACGCATTGCTGATTTCCTTAAATTCGGCTTCGGGCATCTCCGGATTGAGTCCATGTATCTCTATCTCGAAACGGATGCAACCCTGCTCTGCATAGTATTTGTGGCGAAGAGGGGCTTTGATGGTTTTGATTCCTGCTCCCGGTGGGCAAAGCACTACCGGGCAGGCACCTTTCCGCATATTCTTGGGACAAGTCAAATAACCATAGATACTCTGTCCGCGGCCGTTAAGCCGGAGCTTAACCAAATAGCAATCTATCTCATCGGTGGAATACTTTTCAACCCGCTCTTTCGTATATGCCAAAGGGAAAGCCGCGGCTTCGGATTTATTCTTATCCCAAAACTCATCAAAATCGGCAGGTGTTTTCGTATAAGGTTGAAGCTTCTCGGGTGAGAAGCCTACCTTTACATGGTGCTTATAAGTCTTTCCGCCAATAGTGGCTTGCAGACGGCAATCCCGAAACCCGGGCTGCTTCATGGTACCGATAGTAACGACGGCCTTGCCGTTCTTCAATATAACGGAACCTTTTGTATCGGAAGGCATCATATCGTCTCCGAGTTCGTAATTGACTGTCACGCCGTCTTGCGGAATACCGTATTTGTAGAACTGCACCTCTACGGTAGCTTTCTCGCCTGTCCGATAGAGCCAATCGGCATGATTAGGAACGGTTACCCAAAGCACATCGCTCCTGTAAGGATAATTCTCTGCGGCGGCAGTCAATGCCATCCCCAGCAGCAGAGTGATAACTCCCAGAATTGTTTTATTCTTTACCATTTCAGACTTGTTTTATCAATCAACGTTTGATGTCTACCAGCGCATTACCGTTGGCAACCGGATTCCAACCGTCGCTACCGGCAAGAACTGTCTCAATTTCATATCCTTCCGTGTCTTTCAACTGATGAGAGAAAGCGGCACGGGATTTAGGATTGGCTCCCGGACCATAGCTGTCATATTCAGCATAGAAAACCGTTTTCTCGGCATCTTTCTTGTTCCAATTGTGCCAACCGGCGGGAAGAATATGCTTTCCTAAATCACAATGAATAAACACGGCCCGGGCAAAAGGACGCCACGGACGGGATAGATAAACGTTCTTCACGTCTGCATCCGCAGTCAGTTTGCAGTCATAGAATACATAGCCGTATTTCTGCCCTTCATCGGTAGAAGGAGCCGTGACATAACCATCGCGTTTACTATGGATATGGCAGCGATTGAATACCGCCGTAGACCAACCGAATATAAAATCGACCGTACCTTCTACATAACAGTCCTCATAATACTGCCGCATTCCTTTTCCGTAGGTGTAGAGCGTATCTTGAAAACCGAGGAAACGGCAGTTTTTAAAATAAGCGCGGTCGGCGCTGATAAAACAGGCAACCGCCTGTCCTACCGGACCGGATGTATTTTCAAATGTAATATTCTCCGCATAAAAGTCGGGTGCATAGATATAGCAGGAAGACGAACCGGACGTACCTTTATTTTCACCAAAAACGTTCGGCTTGCCGGCATAATCGTCGTATGATATGACAGCCCCTTCCTGGCCTATCAAGGAGACGTTAATCTTGCTTTCGGGCACAATCAGCTTTTCTTTGTATACGCCTTTACGCACCAGTATCGTGGTACGGACATTCTTGCGGAAATCGGGTACGGCATTGATAGCCTCCTGTACGGTAAAAAAGTCGCCGCTACCGTCTTGCGCTACCACGAAATCATAATGGCGAACATATTTTGCCAACTCAGGCACTTCCCGGGCAATGACATCTACCGTAATACCGGCAATGACACGTGCGCCGTATATGTTGAGATGAGTATTGTCTTCGCGCCCTTTAGGCATGGCGGAGATAGTATTGGCAGGTACCCACATGAAAAGCTTCTTCGATTCTTCCGGTCCCAGTCCCTCTACCAGGTCGTGGGTGAGCTTATTCATATCGATAAAAGGAACATTCAGTTCCTTCGCTACATTACGCGGAGAATCCAGATAGGCTCCATGCGTATCAATCAGTTTGTCTCCTTCCACCACGCTGTGTTTTTGAGAAGCATCCTGTTTGGCATCAGGGTTGATTCCTTTACGGATATCATCCTGAAGAATAGCTTCTGCTACGGCTTTATTGTCGGCTGTGCCGAAGTTACGGCGTACGATGGAATTGAACAAAACGGGGATGCCGCCTTTCGCACGGGTTTCATTAACGAACTTACGCAGGTTGGCATCGAAAGTTGTTCCCGGATCTGTATGGCGGTCTGCTCTCGGCTTCTCGTCATTATGTCCGAACTGGATAAACACATAATCGCCTTTCTTCATCTGTGAAAGAACTTTGTCCCAACGTCCCTCATCAATAAAACTCTTGGAACTGCGCCCGTTCATAGCATGATTATCCACCCGTATATCTTCTGAAAAGAAACCGGGCAATACATGCCCCCACCCTCTTTCAGGGTTACCGCCCGCCAACGACTTATTTGCCATTGTGGAATCACCAATCATAAATATCGTGATTACCGGCTTATCAGCCGTGAAAGCGGAACACAGAAAAAATGCTGCCAACAGCAGAATCAATTTATTTTTCATGGTTTTCAAACTTATTATTTAATATCGTATATTTGCCAAAATAAAATATCTTCCACACAATGAAAAAGACTAGAAGCAATACATTCGTTCTCGAAAACGAGAAAGTATGGGAACCCGCCGGTGAAGGCGTTGTTCGTCAGATTTTGGGGTATGACGGTCAGGTAATGCTCGTTAAGGTTAAATTTGAGCAAGGCGCCGTAGGCACACCGCACACCCATTATCATACCCAGACAACTTATGTGGCAAGCGGCAAATTTGAATTCACCGTTAATGGTGAAAAACAAATCGTGTCGGCAGGCGACGGAGTTTACATTGAACCGGACGCCGAACACGGATGCACTTGTCTGGAAGCCGGTATATTAATCGACTGTTTCAGCCCCATGAGAGCGGACTTTCTGAAACCGTAAGTTTAGCTTACGGTTTCCACTCACTGCATATCTTGAAAAGGTAGCTCATATCTTCATACTTTGCAACATCCTTTTGGGTCAGCCGCTTTATCCATTTCACCCGGTTGGTATCATCAGCCCCCTCTCCCGTATTGCCGAATTCGGCATAGCGGGCTGTCTTCTCATTTTCGGGATTACGCCAATTATTCCAGCCTGCCGGACAAATATGCCTGCCCAATTCACAGTTGATAAATACGGTAGCCGCATACGGGCGCCACGGACGTCCCAAATAAACCTTATCGACGCCCGGAGCAGCAGTCAGTCTGCAATTCTTAAACACATAACCCACTTCAATCTCCTTTGGAGTAGAGGCGGCCGTTATGTATGAATTGGATTTACTATGAATAATGCAATCCTTGAATAATGCGGTAGAAGGACCAAAGATAAAATCGGTAGTACCCTCGATATAACAATTCAGAAAATAGAGACGGGTACCTTTCGCACCGGTGTAAACGGTATCCTGGTTTCCCAGAAAACGGCAATTGATAAAGACCAGACGGTCGCCTTCCGTATGAAGCGCAACAGCCTGCCCCAATCGTGCGGCGTTATTCTCTATCGTCAAGTTCCTAAAAGTAATGGAACTTCCCTCCACTTTTAAAGTATAGGTACGAAAAGTACCCATCTTGTTTATATTGGCATGGTCGTCATAGGTAATAATCGTATTCTCTACATTCTCACCGATAAAATCGACGTTTTCCAGCCAGGAAGGAAGAACGACCTTTTCTTTGTATACTCCCTTTTTAACCAATACCGTCACCTTATAATCCATGAAAGCACGGATACCTTCCATCGCTTCGGTCAGCGTACGGTAATCTCCCGTACCGTCACGTGCAACCACAATCGTATCTTTCCATTGCTGTGCCGCAGATAAAGAACCGATTCCGCACAGCAAAGTCATCACAAAGCAACACAATGTTTTCACAGTAACTTTCATCATCACTTCTGATTAACGATTGCTTTCACGTCCTGAAGACGTTCCCACTCCAATGATGCAAGAATAAACGGACCCACGGCTTTAGGATCGTTGTTGCGGATTGTTTCATTGATGTAATAATCATAATCGCCCGAACGATACACTTTTCCACCAAGACCGGCTACGGCACAAGCTTTTGTGATACTTACCACACCGTTCTTATCCACTTCTATAAAGTTATCAAGAATGCCTTTATATCCTTTAACAGCCACTTCCAGATAGGATTTATCGATATATCCCTTACGTACGCCCTTAAACAGGGAATATACAAACATGGTAGAGCAGGAAGATTCCAGATAATTGCCCGGGGCCCCGCTCTTGTCCAATACCTGATACCACAAACCGGTCTTGGAATCTTGCAGACGTTTTATCTGAGAAGCTATTTTATTGAAGATAATCAACATGGAGTCACGTCCCGCTTCATGTTCCGGAATAAAATCCAAAGCATCGACAAATGCCATAGCGTACCAGCCCATAGCACGTCCCCAGCTATGTTTGGATTGTCCGGTAACCGGATCTGCCCAACGCTCTTTGCGGCTTACGTCGCAAGCATGACGGTAAACATCGTTCTTCGGGTCGTAAGTATGGCGCGCAGCCATCAGGAATTGATTGATGACATCGGCATAATCATTTACCCGATTGTTACGGAAAGCATATTCCGCATAGAAAGGAGCTCCCATATAAATACCGTCCAGCCATACTTGGTTTGGGTAAATCTTCTTATGCCAAAAACCGCCGTCAGCATTTCGGGGATGCTCATCGAGCTGGCTTCTCATCAAAGCAAGCGCTTTCTTGTATTTCTCATCCTTTGTCTGTTCGTAAATACGGAACATAAATTTACCGGAGTTTATACGGTCAAGGCTGTATTCTTCACGTTTGTACATTTTGATAGTTCCGTCGGCATTTACCATCGTATCGGCATAGGCCAATGCATAATCATAGATTTTCTGATCACCGTAACGGTCATATACATCCAGCATAGATTGCAGCTCCAGACCGTGGCAATAGTCCCATTTCAGCTTCGGCTGAAAATCCAGCTGCCAGGATTCCGGGCAACGAATCATTTCGGATTCCACCATACGTACCGACCACGGCAGGTTTGTGCTTACACCCTGCGCAAACATACTCAAAGGAGAAAACAACAATAAACCGGATACAATAAAATTACAAATAGAGTTCTTTTTCATGAAGTTGTTCTTTTTTGGTATTAGACCTTATAATTTTTCACGAAACAAAAGTAGAGGTTTCTTTTCAAACACCTGTGCACTTTTTGGCGCAGAGGGTGTATTTTTTGATTTTCGTGTACGGAAACAAACAAAATTGTGCACGATAACGACAAATTTGTCCAAAATCATCCTTATTTACTATTTATTATGCCTTTACAGTTTGATTAATTGGGAAAAGGTCTTATTTTTGACCCCGATTTTCAATTCATACTATTGTAAAACATAATCATTTATCAATTAAATCACAAAAGAATGGAACAAGTTTTCGGTTACATCATCGCTTTGGGAGCGTCTGTAATGATGCCTATTATTTTTACAATCATAGGCATGTGCATCGGAATGAAATTTGGAAAGGCTCTGAAATCAGGTCTCTTCGTCGGAGTCGGATTCGTAGGTTTAGGTGTAGTCACCGCCCTGCTGACAACAAACTTTGACACTCCCTTGAAAGCCATATCCGATTTGTATCACCTGCAACTGAATGTATTCGACATGGGATGGCCTGCAGCCGCCGCCGTAGCTTACAATACCGCCGTTGGTGCACTCATCATTCCTATCTGCTTAGGCGTTAATTTCCTGATGCTTATCACTAAGACCACGCGTACGGTAAACATAGACTTGTGGAACTACTGGCACTTCGCTTTCATCGGCGCTGTGGCCTATTTTGTTACCGGCCAAAACTTGGCATGGGGTTACTTCGCAGCCATCATCTGCTACGTTATTACATTGGTTTGCGCAGACCTCACTGCAGAAAAATTCCAAAAGTTCTATGATTTGGACGGAATCTCCATTCCTCAGCCTTTCTGCCAGAGCTTTACACCGTTTGCCATACTTATCAACAAGGCATTAGACAAAATCCCCGGTTTCTCCAAACTGGAAATCGATGCAGAAGGCATGAAGAAAAAGTTCGGCGTAATAGGCGAACCGTTGGTATTGGGAGTTATCGTAGGTATGCTGATAGGTTGGGCTGCGCAGCTCGACATCAAGAAAGTACTCTTCCTGGGTATTACGATGGGAGCCGTAATGGAACTTATTCCCCGCATCACTTCTCTGTTTATCGAAGGATTGAAACCTATCTCCGAAAAGACTTCGGAGCTGGTAAAAGCTAAATTCAACGGTAAGAAAGTACATATCGGCATGAGCCCTGCATTGGTTATCGGTCACCCCGCTACACTGGTGGCGTCGGTTATCCTGATTCCCGTTATTCTGGCGCTTGCCGTATTCCTGCCGGGTAACCAGTTCCTGCCATTGGCTTCACTTGCAGGTATGTTCTACTTGTTCCCCATGATATTGCCCTTCACCAAAGGTAATGTGTTAAAAACTCTCATCATCGGTCTTATTACTTTGATATTGGGTCTGTACTTCGTAACGGACATGGCGCCCGACTTCACATTGGCCGCCAATCAGGTATATGCCGAGACACACGATCCTACGGCGCACATTCCCGAAGGTTTCGATGGTGGAGCCATTGACTTTGCCGCTTCTTTCTTCGGTTGGACCATATACAGAGGTATAAAACTCTCGTATGCAGGTGCTGCAATTCTGGTTGTGATAGCAATCGCCATGATGCTTATCAACCGCCGCATCATCATCCGTAGCGAAAAAGAAGCCCAAGCAAGCGCTAAATAAAAGAAAATTCAATCACAGCATATTAATATTTAAAGTTTATATCAGACATGAAAAAATTAGCAATTGCCCTGATGTTGGGTGCCGCCGCAATTACGGCTTCCGCCCAAGTAAATTACACTGTGCAGACTGCCTGCCATCCGTTGGACGTAAAGCACTATGATACAGAACGTCTTCGTAGCGCCTTTATGATGAGTAAAGTAATGGCTCCGGATGAAATCAACGTTACTTATACTCTCTATGACCGTTTGATTTACGGAGGTGCAATGCCTGTAAATAAAGTTTTGAAACTGGAAACCTTCCGTGAACTGGGTCCTGAAATCACTTACTTCCTTGAACGCCGCGAACTGGGTGTTATCAATACCGGTGGTGACGGAGTAGTTACCGTAGACGGTAAAGAATACCCAATGAAATATAAAGAAGCGCTTTATGTAGGTTGCGGTAACAAAGAAGTTACTTTCAAAAGCAACGATGCCGCCAACCCTGCTAAATTTTATATCAACTCGGCTCCGGCTTACAAACCGTACGTTACTCAGTTGATTACAACCGATGCCAAACTTCAAAAAGCCAATCCTAAGAAATATGCTCTGGGTATCTCCGATCATTACGGAAAAATGGAGGACAGCAACGACCGTATCGTAAACCAGCTGATTGTAAAAGATGTTTTGGAAAGAGTAAAAGACGGCGGTACAAACCAATTACAGATGGGACTTACCGAACTTGCTCCGGGTTCTGTATGGAATACTATGCCTGCTCATACTCACACACGCCGTATGGAAGCATATTATTACTTCAACCTGGCTCCGGGAAATGCAATCTGCCACTTAATGGGTGAACCTCAAGAAGAACGCCTCGTTTGGTTGCACAATGAGCAGGCCATCACTTCTCCTGAATGGAGCATCCACGCTGCCGCAGGTACCAGCAACTATACTTTCATTTGGGGTATGGGAGGTGAAAACCTGAAGTATAGTGATAAAGATGAAATCAAATACACAGATATGAAATAATATCCGTAGACAAGGAGATAGGCATGGTTGTTCGCAACTATGCCTATTTTTGTCATTTTCTCCATGATTTCTACCAAATATTACACACACACATAACACGAGAACGCGTATTTTTGCAACATTAAATAATAAATCTATTATCATGAGTACAATTCAGAACACACTGGGCAAGATGTCCAATTATCGTTGGACCATTTGCGCCATGTTATTCTTTGCGACAACAGTTAACTATCTCGACCGCCAGGTACTATCACTTACCTGGGATGAATTTATCAAACCGGAGTTTCACTGGGACGAATCACATTACGGTACAATTACAGCAGTCTTTTCATTTGTATATGCAGCTTGCATGTTGTTCGCAGGCCGTTTTGTAGACTGGATGGGGTCTAAAAAAGGATATTTATGGGCCATCGGCATATGGTCTTTAGGAGCTTGTCTCCACGCTTTCTGCGGTATTATCACAGAACATTTCGTAGGGCTGCACAGCGCGGCCGAATTAATGGGCGCCACAGGTGATGTAGTTGTAACCATTGCTACAATCAGTATGTACTGTTTCCTTGCAGCACGATGCGTACTCGCATTGGGAGAAGCAGGAAACTTCCCCGCAGCCATCAAAGTTACGGCTGAGTACTTCCCTAAAAAAGACCGTGCGTACGCAACTTCCATCTTCAATGCAGGCGCGTCAATCGGAGCTTTGATCGCACCTCTCTCTATTCCTTTGCTGGCAAAAGCCTGGGGTTGGGAAATGGCATTTATCGTAATCGGTGTGCTTGGTTTCATCTGGATGGGTTTCTGGATATTTATGTACACAGCGCCGGCTAAGAGTAAACATGTGAACAAGGCTGAATTAGAGTACATTGAACAAGATAATTATGAAAAAGAAGGAAACGCGGTACCGCAAACAGAAGAAAAGAAAATGAGTTTCCTGCAGTGTTTCAGCTATAAACAGACTTGGGCATTTGCCATTGGTAAATTTATGACTGACGGTGTATGGTGGTTCTTCCTTTTCTGGACTCCTTCCTATCTGAACACACAGTTCGGTATCAAAACTTCCGATGGCTTGGGTATAGCTTTGATTTTCACATTGTATGCTATCACGATGCTCTCAATTTACGGCGGAAAACTACCTACTATCATTATCAAGAAAACAGGTCTGAATCCTTATGCGGCACGTATGCGCGCCATGTTGATTTTTGCTTTCTTCCCTCTGTTGGTATTGCTGGCACAACCTTTGGGCACTATCTCTCCCTGGTTCCCGGTTATACTGATCGGTATCGGTGGTGCAGCTCACCAGTCATGGTCGGCTAATATCTTCTCTACCGTAGGCGATATGTTCCCGAAAACCGCTATTGCAACGGTTACCGGTATCGGTGGCATGGCAGGTGGCATAGGTTGTATGGTACTTCAATACGTTGCCGGCGAACTTTTCGTTTATGCCGGAGAAACCAATATGGCATTTATGGGCTTTGAAGGAAAACCTGCCGGATATTTCGTTATCTTCTGTGTATGCGCTGTAGCATACCTAATCGGATGGTGTATTATGAAAGCATTAGTTCCGAAGTACAAGCCTATCGTACTGAACTGATACGAAGAAAATATATAGATACAAAAAAAGCTCTTTCACATGAAAGAGCTTTTTTTTGCCCTCTACTGCAAATTATAATAGTGAGGGCAATCTTAAAGATAAAAAAAGGGAAGTCTCACGACTTCCACAATTCTTCTAACCTTAAATCTAAATCTCTATGAAAAAAACGTGTTGCAAATATAAAGCTTTACTAAACACCTTGTTATTAATAAAGTATATAAAGAGAAAGAAAATATTTAAGATTTATTAAATGAAGAGCCGATAACGGGCCATGAGAAAAAGCACAGCTTTAGTCCTTATGATTCACAACTTTGCAATAATCGGGAATAGATTGAATTCTGCTTCAACAATTGGGGAACTCCGGTTATGAACATCTGTTTACGGGCTCTGGTCAAAGCTACATTAAGTTTACGGTCTATTTGTACCCCGTTCTCTTCTGTCAGATTAGCAAGAAGTTTCAACTGGGATACTCTGTTCACACAGAAAGAATAAATGATGACATCACGCTCGCTTCCTTGAAATCGTTCCACCGTATCTATCAGAACATCATTCAGTTCTTTAATTCCTAAATCTGCGATTTCTTTCTTTATCAAAGCTATTTGGCTACGATAAGGGGTTATTATTCCCAAAGTGGAAGCGGCATCGAAACAACCCGTGGCAAAAATATATTGTCGATAGACAGCAGCAGCCAATCGGGCCACAATCTTCGCTTCCGAATGATTGATTTTTGCCGACTGCATAGGCTGCTCCGGAGTAGACGGAATGAAAGCGACACGACGTGTCAGCAAAGCAGCAAATTCATTAGTAGAGAGCTCCGGAGACAGCTCAATAGTACCTGTTTGATGCTCCAGCCCTACCGGTTGTAGTAATCCGCCATAGAAGGCATGGTTCGGAAAGGCGGCAACTTCCACATTCATGCGCCCTTGACGACAAAGGATATCAAAGGAGTTGAAAGCGGAAAGTTGAGAGTTGAAAGTTGAGGCTTCTTCTCCACAGGCCAAAGGTTGCTTAATGGCATTCCGATAAAGGCGTTCAAAAAGAGAGTCCTTTAAATTACACAAACCGATAGCCCGTAGACTTTCATCCTGAACTTCTGACTGTTCCGATGATTGAAGTACTACTGCCGGAAGCTGTTTATGGTCGCCTATCAAAACAAACTTTCCGATAGCATTCCCACCGGCAACGCTACGCATGCACAACAGTCCCAACAGTTGCGGTTCCAAGATTTGAGTGGCTTCATCTATCAGGGCTACATCAAAAGTCTTTAAACGGAATAGTTCAGTCTTGGCGGAGAGCGTAGCGACCGTCCCCACAAAAATCCGGCAACATGCCATGCGCTCCTGCACTTCACGGCGGGTAGAACAACTCTCCAACATATTCTCTATCAAATGCGGACGGTAAACCTCATCACAGGAAAGTTCACTGCCGATACGTATAAAATCGACTTCCGGTGTAATAGCTGTCAGCATTTTACATATCTCATCCACTGCCCGATTGGTATATGAAAGTAACAGAATTTCCTTACCTTCCCGATAAAAGGTTTCCACCATACTACGCAAAGCACGAGAGGTCTTACCGGTACCCGGCGGGCCTATCAGCAAGAAATAATCTTTAGCTGCCTGCGCTTTCAAGGTAATACGCACAAAGTCATTGTCAGCAGCTGCTATGGCACCATTAAAAGCGCTATCGAATTCCGGCTCACGCCGATTCAGCAATAAATCCCGACGGTCTTTCGTAGCAGATAAGAAAGCGGACAATCCCCAATACATACAACGAAAAGAGGTATCCATATAATCATGCTCTATTGCATAGCGGCTATTCATTGGCAGAACCTCGACATTCTGTTGTGCAGCACGAAGTCTGACTCGAATATCAGAATCGGAAATCGTCTCGATATTTCCCTTAAACACCATCTTGTTGGTAACATTATCTTCACTGACATTCCGTTCGTACAGAACAATGGCATCTCCTTGCCTAAAATTAGGCAAAGTACCGGTATCCGTATGCGTACGTTCCAATAACAAATAGGGTTTGTGAATATCCGCCGCACAATTCTGCTGTATCACCAAATCATATAAAATCTCCCCGTTCTCGTTTTTCTCCTCCAAAGTAGCAAGCCATAAAGCGGCTGCGCCGGCACGTCCTTCATACTCTATATCACCGGATTTTGAAGTGTAGAGTTCTTTGGTTATAAAGTTGTACAAGGCATAAAAATACGACTGTTCCAACGGTGACAGCGCATGAAGCTTTTGCGTCACTGCATCAATGGAAGGATATAAATAACGCTTCCACAATATATTATCCAGTTGCCGTTCGTTCAAGGTTTCAGGATTAATATCACGCAAGCGCTCTGCCGTATATTGCGGGGTATTACGCAACTGAATGCCATATTCGTTCGCCACGATACGGTTTCGGACATCCATTACCCGACGTAACATCGCCCATGAAGGACGTGCCGGATAAAGCAACGGATAACGCGTATAAAGCAAATACGATTTCACCCGACGGTGATCCTTTCCCATAGCATACTCCAAGACAGCCTGATACAGCAACATCTGTACCTTATTATTCTCTTTGGGTTCTATCTTGCCCCGTATAGTATATTCATCCGCTTTGCCCGACTTCATTTCGATGAAAGACGACATATCACGTTGCATATAGTCCAAACGTCCTTGCAGGCCTAATGCCTCACAAATATAAGACGGTTCCAGTACAGCGTCTGTTTTATCCAGTTCGTAGCCCGAATCCCGGAAAGTTTCCGTAACAGTTTGCCGAATATTATCAAAATGCCGTCTGCAATCGGCAAAAAACTCACGTTCCTTTTCGCGGTCGCGCAAATCAGCGCAAGCAGCCAGCTCAATGGGATACGAACGGAACGCTTTTTTCATGCATGCCAAATAGTCGGGCTCACTTTCCGCATGAATCCATTCATCTAAAAAGAGGTTGGCGATATTACCCAATAGAAGCGGACGGGTATTATCGGGTGCCTGCAATCTCGCCAGCATATAGTTTGCCGGATGATGTCCGTATTCTCTGAAACACTCTGCCAGCGAACTGATGTCGAGCAGATAGTCAGGTTCCAGAATAATAAAAGAAGGCGTAAGAGTACCAGACTCATCTACAGCCACATCCAGTAAATTAATCTGGGCATGCCGCCACAGCAAACCACATGTTTCGGCAAACTCATCATTAACTTGAGGCACATTGTAACGTACACGTAGCGGTTCATCCGCCACAGTATCTACCGGCAGGACATATAGATAATCCGTATCGGCATACTGAAAACTGACACGCATACGTCGTACTCGCTCCTTTGCCATAGGAGCTGCAATATACGTAGCATCGGCTTGCGGTAACAGGCGATACAACCCGGTCGGAATATCTTTACCCGTCAAACGTTTTATAAAGAAAGATAAAGTCTTGGCATCACGCAACAGTTCGTCCCGAGAAGGAATTGTCCGATGATTGAGAACTGCATTAGAAGTAAGCCGGAAAGTATGCAGGCGGTTTTGCTCCGTAACAGTCAGTCCGAGTTTGGAAGATACAAAATTGATACGGGCGGAGAGGTCTGTCATTTGCAGGCTACTATCCGTCATTTGCGTACGGCACAAATGTTCAAGCAATCCCCTCAATTGACGGTAAGCAATTCCCAAAGAAGGATATTCCGCACGGCATACTTCCTTCAATAAATGAAAATATTCCTTTATTTCAGCGTTCATTCCTCTTCCGTCTCTACTATCTCTTCGGTCTCATCGGTTTTCTTATCCTTAATCATCAGGATACTCATTTCATAAAGAAGATAAAGCGGAACAGCGACTACGGTCAGCGTAAACGGGTCGCCCGTAGGTGTTATGACAGCAGCGGCAATAACGATGATTACCACTGCGTGACGGCGATACTTGCGTAAGAATGTTTTATGTACCAGCCCCAATAACGAAAGCAGCCACGTCACCAGCGGAAGTTCAAAGGCAAGCCCCATACAGAGTACCAGCATCATAAAGTTATCGATGTACGAATTGAGAGAAATCTGATTCTCTATCGCCGCACTGAGCTGATAAGTGGAGAGAAAACGTAATGTAAGCGGATAAACCATGAAATACCCCAGCAACACTCCGACAAAGAACATCACCGTACCTAAGCCGAGCGCCTTCTGTACCCCCCTGCGTTCACCCGGATAGAGCGCGGGGCTGATGAACCGCCATATTTCGAAGAATATATACGGTGCAGCCGTCACTACCGACATCCAGAAAGCCGTAGATATGTGGATAAAAAATGGTGCGGCCAGATTAATATTTATCAGTTTTATTTGAAACTCTTGCGTAAAGAACTCATCGTGCAAGTCGAATTTATTACCGATATAACGCAACAAATCATAGAAAATGAAATCATTATGGCAAGGAGCCAACACTACATTATCAAATAGATAAGGCATTGCAATGAAATAACCCACAGCCAATACAAACCATACGCCGAGAACACGAAACAGCACCCGGCGCAGCTCATCCAAATGGTCCCAAAAGGTTAATTCTTTATCTGCCATGATTATAAACAGTGATAGGATGATAAGAGATAGGATATCACTCCATCACGTTATCGCCTCATTACTTATCTGCAGGTTTATCTACCTCTTCCTTGGCTTTATTGATTTCGTCTTTAGCCTCATTCACACCTTCTTTGAAGCTCTTTACGCCTTTACCCAAGCCACGCATCAATTCTGGGATTTTTTTACCGCCAAACAACAGCAAGATAACCAGTGCGATAATAATCCATTCGGAACCGCTGGGCAGGAAACCTAATAAAAGTAAGTTTGTCATAGTCATATCGGATTAAATTTGATTGCAAAGATAAGAAGATTTATGAAATATGAAGTATAAAGTATAAGGTATAAAGTGTAACTCATTATAGTAAGTGTTGAAATATTTTAGACCTTATACTTCATACTTCTTCTCAGTCCTGATAATATACTCTCTTCACACGTGTCGAAACACTTGTCAGCACTTCGTATGGAATGGTACCAAGCACATCGGAAAGAACGGTTATAGGAAGATGATCTCCGAAGATTTCCACACTGTCACCTTCTTTACAATCAATATCCGTAACGTCAATCATGCAGACATCCATACAAATATTCCCCACATAAGGAGCGCGCTGCCCGTTCACCAGACAATAGGCATGACCGTTACCCAAATGCCTGTTCAATCCGTCGGCATAACCGATAGGAATGGCTGCAATACGGGAAGGGCGCACTAAATGTCCCTTACGGCTATATCCCACCGTATCTTCTTCGGGTACATCACGTATTTGCAGAATAGTAGTCTTCAGCGTACTGACATTATTCATTATAGAATTATCTATCGGACTGACACCATACAGCCCGATTCCCAATCGTACCATATCAAACTGTGCTCCCGGAAAACGCTCTATACCTGCCGAGTTGCAGATATGGCGAAGTATTTTATGCGGAAACGCCTCCTGCAACTGCATGGATGCTTTCTCAAAAATCTCTATCTGTCTGCGTGTAAAGGCATCGAACTGCGGAGCGTCGCTTCCTACAAAATGGGAGAATACCGAACGGGGAATGACTGCATTTTGTCCCTTCAGACGTTCTATAAGCAGGGGCATATCATCCGGAGCGAACCCCAACCGGTGCATACCGGTATCCAGCTTTACATGAATGGGGAAATTGGTGATACCTTCTTTCTCGGCTTCCTTAATCAACGCCTCCAGTAAGTGGAAGCTGTAAACTTCCGGTTCCAGTTTATAATCGAACATCGTCTTGAATGCCGTCATTTCCGGATTCATAATGATGATGCTTGCCGTAATTCCCGCCTTGCGCAAGTCCGAACCTTCATCGGCAACGGCAACAGCCAAGTAATCCGCATGATGTTCCTGCAAGGTTTTGGCAATCTCATACGATCCTGCGCCATAAGCGGAAGCCTTCACCATACATACCATTTTTGTTTCAGGCCTCAGTTTACCGCGATAATAATTCAAATTGGCAATCATCGCACCGAGATTCACCTCCAATATCGTTTCGTGCACCTTCTTCTCCAGAACCTCTGTCAACTCATCAAAGCCGAACTTACGCGCACCTTTAATCAGGATTATTTCATTCTCCAAGCGGAGTTCGCCTTTTCCAATGGCTTCAGTCAGCGCAGCCGTATCCGGATAAAAAGCTTTCTCGATATTAAACCGTGCGGCACACGAAGATATTTCATTTCCCACACCGATAATACGTTCTATTCCCCGGCTGTTCACCAATTGCGCCACCTGCCGGTAAAGAGTAGGCGTATTCTGTCCCGTCTCCAGTATATCCGAAAGAATCAGTGTCCGTTTCAAGCCCTTGCTCTGTGAGCGGCGATACAAGAAATCAAGCGCTATATCCAGCGAACCGAGGTCAGAATTGTAACTGTCGTTTATAAGCAAGCATCCGTTTTTGCCCTCTTTCACCTCCAGGCGCATCGCTATCGGTTCCAGTTTTGCCATACGCTCCGTAATCTGTTCGGCAGGCAGCATCAGATACAGACAGGCCGCCAAACAATTCAACGAATTCTCGATAGAAGCATCATCAATGAACGGCAGTGTAAATGTATTGTCCATATCCAGATAACGATAAGAAACAACAGTGGAATCCTCTTGCTTTTCCACCTTACTTATATATAACGGACGCTCCATATCTTTCCTGCTCCATGCTATCTCACGGGCGGAAAGCATGGATTTGCCCACGCAGTTATTGATAAACTCGTCGTCACCGTTATAAATCACCACATCGCAATTCTTAAAGAGCGCCAGTTTCTCCATACATTTCTCCTGCAAAGAGAAGAAATTCTCCTGATGCGCGCCTCCTATATTTGTCAGGATACCAATTGTAGGTTTGATAATATTCTGCAAGGCACGCATTTCTCCCGGTTCCGAAATGCCCGCCTCCAATATGGCAAGCTCCGTTTGCCCATTCATCTGCCATACGGACAAAGGCACTCCAATCTGCGAATTGTAACTGCGGGGCGAACGGGTGATTACACGCTCCGGACTCAACAACTGATGCAACCACTCCTTCACAATGGTTTTTCCATTACTGCCCGTTATGCCGATAACAGGTATTTGAAAGCGGTCACGATGTTGTTCCGCCAACTTCTGCAATGCTTTCAGCGGGCTTGGCACGACTAATAAGTTAAAAGTCGAAGGTTGAAAGTTGAACGTTTCAACTTCCTTCAAGCCTTCTTCGCTGACGACAAAATTACGAACGCCGCGCGTATATAAATCACGGATATAACGTGCTCCGTCATTCCGTTTGGTAGTCAAAGCAAAAAACAAGGTTTCCTCCGGGAAACTCAGGGAACGGCTATCTGTAAGCAGCCAGTCAATAGCGGCCGGCGTATCGCCTATCCGCCGCGCACCAATTATTCGGGCTATATCTTCAATCGTATATGACATAATTCTCTCTCCTTTTGGAAGTCTAAGTACGGGTATTTTCCGTTAAGTCGGTCTATTTTTAACACAATTTGTCCTAAAAAACGCTTATACTCTTCAGAATCCGGGTGAAAAGGCTTATGAGCTAATCCTCTACGGATATTTTCACTTTCCTCTATTATCTGTAACGTCTCCTCCGAGAAACACGCAGACGAAAAACGCTCCCACACATATTGCACAGCCATATCGGAAGGATGTACCATATCTTCAGCATAGAAACGATAATCGCGTAGTTCATCCAGAATCAATTCATAGGCGGGAAAATAGAATACGCTTTCCTGAAAAGCGGCTTGCAACCTGTCTATAGCCAGCAACAAGGTAGCTTTACTAAGTTGGTTGGCGTGCATACCATCCCTCGCATGACGAATGGGACTGACTGTAAGTATCACTTTCAGTCCGGAATTTCGCGCCAACAACCCGGACAACAATGAAGTATAATCCGATACGATTTCATCGACCGTCAATCGTCGGAGGATAAATTCTTTTCCCGGCAGCTTATGACAATTTCCTACGATGCGTCCTGTATTCTTTTGCTCGTACACCCACGATGTACCGAAAGTCAACAACAAACAGTCCGAACGAAAAATCCGCTCATGTGCACGGGCAATCCGTTCATTTATCTTCTCCAACGTTTCATCTGCTGACAGTGATGAGAAATCCCCGTGGTGCATGGGGCTGTGCCAACAGTCACGAAAAAAAAAGAGATCTTCCTTTCCGTACACCTTTCCGAGTATGATTTCGCGCAAAGCGGCAGATATGGATAGAGGGTTGTAAAGTACACCGTAAGGATTGATGTCACACGAGAATTTAGCATCCGCAAGCCTTGTACCCATATTAGTCGCAAAACAAGAGCCGAGCAGCAACAAATGGTCCGTGTGCCGCAATCGGGGCAGGTTGGCAGGGAGTTCAACAGGGGTAGTGAAGTTCATACACAAACTTTATTCAAATCTTTGCAAAGATACAAAGAAATACCATAAACGGGGAAACTGCAACTTTAAAATCCCGTAAAAGGCGGACGACGGAACAAAAAACAGACAAAATGATACAGCCATCCGTTTTCTTTTGCTATTTTTGCATTTTGTAATCTTCAGTACAATGATGAAAACAGAACCAACAACATATAACTTGTTAGACTCCATTTCCTATCCGGAAGACCTGCGTAAATTAAGCGTGGAACAGCTCCCGGAAGTTTGTGAAGAATTAAGACAAGACATCATTCAAGAACTTTCGTGCAACCCGGGACATTTTGCAGCAAGTCTGGGTACAGTGGAACTTACCGTCGCGCTGCATTACGTCTACAATACCCCTTACGACCGTATAGTATGGGACGTAGGGCATCAAGCCTACGGTCACAAGATGCTGACCGGACGTCGCGAGTCTTTTTGCACCAACCGGAAGTTCAAGGGCATACGCCCCTTCCCCACTCCTGTGGAAAGCGATTATGACACCTTCACCTGCGGACATGCCTCAAACTCCATTTCGGCAGCCTTAGGCATGGCTGTTGCCGCAGCTAGAAAAGGTGAGAAAGACCGTCATGTAGTAGCCGTCATCGGCGACGGAAGCATGAGTGGCGGACTGGCCTTTGAGGGCTTGAACAATGCCTCGTCCACCGCCAACAATCTGTTGATTATCCTTAACGACAACGACATGGCAATAGACCGCAGTGTAGGCGGCATGAAACAATACCTTTTCAATCTGACAACCTCCAACCGCTACAACCAACTGCGTTTCAAAGCCTCCAAGATGTTATTTAAAATGGGCGTACTGAATGAAGACCGGCGTAAAGCGCTAATCCGCTTTTCCAACAGTCTGAAATCAATGGCGGCCCAGCAACAGAACATCTTCGAAGGGATGAACATCCGATACTTCGGTCCGATAAACGGACATGACGTAAAGAACTTGGCCCGTATTCTGCGGGATATAAAAGATATGCAAGGACCTAAAATCCTTCATTTGCACACTGTAAAGGGTAAAGGCTTCGAACCGGCCGAGAAGGAGCCGGGCATCTGGCACGCACCCGGCAAATTCGACCCCGAAACCGGAGAGCGCATCACTGCAGACACCAGCAATCTGCCTCCTCTATACCAAACCGTATTCGGCGAGACGTTAGTGGAATTGGCAGAGAAGAATCCGAAAATCGTCGGGGTGACGCCCGCCATGCCCACCGGATGTTCCATGAACATATTGATGCAAGCCATGCCCGACCGGGCTTTCGACGTAGGCATCGCCGAAGGACACGCCGCCACATTCTCCGGCGGTATGGCAAAAGAAGGTCTGCAACCTTTCTGCAACATATATTCGTCCTTCATGCAGCGGGCTTATGACAACGTGATACATGACATTGCCATCCTGCGGTTGCCCGTAGTGCTCTGCCTGGACCGCGCCGGATTGGTAGGTGAAGACGGACCGACACATCATGGCGTATACGACCTCGCTTATTTCCGTCCTATCCCGAACCTGACCATATCCTCACCCATGGACGAGCACGAACTGCGTCGCCTGATGTACACGGCACAGCTGCCGGACAAAGGTCCGTTCGTAATCCGTTATCCGCGTGGACGTGGCGTGTTGGTGGACTGGAAATGTCCGCTGGAAGAAATCCCCGTAGGCAAAGGTCGGAAACTGAAAGACGGGAAAGACCTTGCGGTCATCACCCTCGGTCCGATAGGAAACATTGCCGCGCGCGCCATCAAACGGGCGGAAACAGAGAAAGGACTCTCCATAGCCCACTACGACCTGCGTTTCCTCAAACCATTGGATGAAACACTGTTACACGAAGCGGGACGCAACTTCAAACGCATCATCACCATAGAAGACGGTGCGCGAAAAGGCGGTATGGGAAGCGCCGTACTGGAGTTTATGGCAGACAACAGCTACACCCCGCACATAGAGCGCATCGGTGTACCCGACACATTTATAGAGCATGGTACGGTACAGGAGTTGTATCAGTTGTGCGGAATGGATGAGGAAGGAATCTATAATATATTAATTAAGAATGATGAATGATGAATGAAGAATCGGGTTACACTCGCTATGCAAACCATCCGCAAGGAAATTCTTCATTCATCCTTCTTAATTCTTCATTTCTAAAAGCATTGTGAAGATAATCATTGCTGGTGCCGGCGCAGTAGGCACACATTTAGCCAAGCTATTGTCTCGCGAGAAGCAAGACATTATATTAATGGACGACAACGAAGAAAGGATGAGTACACTCAGCTCCAACTTCGACTTGATGACTGTCACTGCCTCTCCCACTTCCATTAAAGGATTGAAAGAAGTAGGGGTGGGAGAAGCCGACCTCTTTATCGCCGTTACTCCCGATGAAAGCCGTAACATCACTGCCTGCATGCTTGCTACCAATCTGGGTGCGGTAAAGACCGTAGGCCGCATTGACAACTACGAATACCTGTTGCCCAAGAACAAGGAATTCTTCCAGAAGCTGGGGGTGGACTCGCTTATCTACCCGGAAATGCTTGCGGCAAAAGAGATTGTATCTTCTATCCGTATGAGTTGGGTACGCCAATGGTGGGAATTCTGCGGCGGCGCGCTGATTCTGATAGGCGCCAAGATGCGTGAGAAAGCAGAGATTCTGGATATTCCTCTGCATCAACTGGGCGGACCTGAACTGCCTTATCACGTGGTAGCCATCAAACGCGGCAACGAGACACTGATTCCCCGCGGTGACGATGTCATCAAACTGCATGATATTGTTTATTTTACAACTACCCGCAAATTCGTTCCGTACATCCGTAAGATAGCCGGCAAGGAAGATTATGCCGATGTGCGCAATGTCATGATTATGGGTGGAAGCCGCATTGCAGTACGTACCGCACAATATGTTCCCGACTATATGCAAGTGAAGATCGTGGACAACGACCTGAACCGTTGCAACCGCCTGACCGAACTACTGGATGATAAAACTATGATTATCAACGGAGACGGACGGGATATGGACTTGCTTGTAGAAGAAGGATTAAAGAACACCGAAGCCTTTGTGGCGCTAACCGGAAACTCGGAAACAAATATCCTCGCCTGTCTGGCGGCAAAGCGCATGGGAGTAAGCAAAACAGTGGCGGAAGTAGAAAACATAGATTACATAGGCATGGCGGAAAGCCTCGATATCGGTACGGTTATCAACAAAAAGATGATTGCCGCCAGCCACATTTACCAGATGATGCTGGACGCCGATGTCAGTAACGTAAAATGCCTGACCTTTGCCAACGCCGATGTAGCGGAATTCACCGTCAAACCCGGCTCGAAGATAACCAAACACCAGGTAAAAGACCTCGGTCTGCCTAAAGGAACGACCATCGGCGGACTGATACGTAACGGCGAAGGCGTTGTAGTTATGGGTAGCACGCAAATATTACCCGGAGACCACGTGGTAGTATTCTGCCTGAACATGATGATTAAGAAAATCGAAAAATACTTTAATTAGCGAACGTGATTAACTTTAAAACAATTATACGGATTATCGGTATCCTGCTATTACTGGAAACAGTCATGCTGCTGGCATGTTCGGCAATATCGTATTACTATAATGACGAAGCCCTGCTCGACTTCTGGAAATCGGCAGGTATCACTGCCGGAGCCGGCCTGCTCATGACTATTGCCGGAAAAGGCGGTGAAAAACAGCTGACCCGCCGTGACGGTTACGTACTGGTCAGCCTTGCCTGGGTGGCTTTTTCCCTTTTCGGCATGCTGCCTTTCTATATCAGCGGATACGTTCCCGACATCACGAACGCTTTCTTCGAAACCATGTCCGGTTTTACAAGTACGGGAGCCACCGTACTGGATAATATAGAATCGCTTCCTCACGGATTACTGTTCTGGCGCGGTATGACGCAATGGATCGGCGGTTTGGGAATTATCATGTTTACGATTGCGGTATTGCCAATTTTCGGGGTCAGCGGCCTGCAGGTATTTGCCGCCGAAGCCAGTGGTCCCACACACGACAAAGTGCATCCGCGCATCGGCATCACCGCCAAATGGATATGGAGTATCTATACCGGCCTTACCCTGATTCTCGTAGTCCTGTTAATGTTGGGCGGTATGGACTGGTTCGACAGTGTGTGTCACGCCTTTGCCACCACAGGAACGGGAGGATTCTCTACCAAACAGGCAAGTGTGGCCTATTACAATTCCCCCTATATAGAGTATGTCATCTCTATTTTCATGTTCATTTCCGGTATCAACTTTACACTGTTACTATTCTTCGTCAACCGGAAATTCAAAAAGGTCATCGACAACGCCGAGTTAAAATGGTACTTCTGGTCGGTAGCCGGTTTCACCGCCGTCATAGCCGTTGTCCTCTACTATACCAGTTCGATGGGCGTGGAAGAGGCTTTTCGTAAATCATTATTCCAGGTTATATCTCTGCAGACCTCTACGGGCTTTGCCACAGATGATTACATGTTGTGGACGCCTATGCTTTGGGGATTGCTAACCGTCGTCATGATCATGGGAGCTTGCGCAGGCAGTACCACCGGAGGACTGAAATGCATCCGGATGGTAATCCTTGCCAAAGTATCACGTAATGAGTTCAAACATATTCTGCATCCCAATGCCGTACTGCCGGTACGCGTAAACAAACAGGTAATATCTCCTTCCATCGTTTCCACGGTGCTGGCATTCTTCTTTTTATACATCATCATCATCATCGTCGGCATATTAATCATGATGGGAATGGGGATAGGAGCCGAAGAATCCATCGGTTGCGTCATATCCAGCATCGGTAATATGGGCCCCGGATTAGGTGATACAGGTCCGGCCTATTCATGGAACGCCCTGCCTGATGCAGCCAAATGGTTACTGTCATTCCTCATGCTATTGGGACGTTTGGAATTATTCACCGTCTTACTTTTGTTCACCCCGGAATTCTGGAAACGGAATTGATTTAGGATAAAAAGTGTAAAAATAGTCATTTTTTGTTATGCAGAGATAGCAAAATGAGAGATACTTATTATATCTTTGCGCCCTGAAAAGAGATATGGAGATATGAAACAGTGCATAAAATATTGTATAATAGCCATACTCGCAGTTTTATTACACAACGGTGCAATAGGGGCTGCGGATTTTTTGTGCACTCCGGTCAACTGTAAAGCAGAAAGTTGCGTCTTAACTCAGGCGCCTACCGCCCAACAAGCTATCCAGAACTATTACAACCATTTATCGTCTACATCTTCCTGTCTGGAATATGTGGAACATATGCAAGTGCCAAGTAATAAAGGTTCTCTGCTGCGTGTCGATATTATCCGTATGCAACAATTGCTGCGCGCACAAAGTTACGACCCTATGCCGGACTTACATTACCCTCCCGTTCCCGACCCGCATTACTACGTATTCGGGCTTAGAAAGATTATCAGATAAAAGGGTGGCCTCTGCCACTTTATTGCCTTTATTCAGCATATCTATATATTATATATCTAAAATCTTATCAGATTTATGAACTTTACTTTGTTAGTAGTCGTCTTGCTGACGGCAATTGCTTTCGTGGGTATTGTTATCGCGCTGTCCAATGCGATAGCCCCCCGTTCGTACAATGCACAGAAAATGGAGCCGTACGAGTGTGGTATTCCCACCCGCGGTAAATCATGGATGCAGTTCCGGGTAGGTTACTATCTGTTCGCCATCCTGTTTCTGATGTTTGAAGTGGAGACCGTATTCCTGTTTCCGTGGGCAGTCATTGCACGCGAGCTTGGAGTAGCCGGGCTTTTCAGTATTTTGTTTTTCCTTATTATATTAATTCTGGGTCTTGCTTATGCCTGGAGGAAAGGAGCTTTGGAATGGAAGTAACGAAGAAACCCAACATAAAATCCATCCCTTATGAGGAGTTTACAGACAACGAAACGTTGGAGAAATTGGTTCGGGAACTCAATGCGGGAGGCGCTAATGTGGCTCTCGGCGTACTGGACGATTTCGTCAACTGGGGACGCAGCAATTCGCTGTGGCCGCTTACGTTTGCAACAAGCTGTTGCGGTATCGAATTCATGGCCCTCGGCGCAGCCCGCTATGACATGGCGCGCTTCGGGTTTGAAGTAGCCCGTGCCAGTCCGCGCCAGGCAGATATGATTATGGTGTGCGGAACAATCACGAACAAAATGGCGCCGGTACTGAAACGTTTGTACGACCAGATGGCCGACCCTAAGTATGTGATAGCCGTAGGCGGTTGCGCTGTCAGCGGCGGCCCGTTCAAGAAATCTTATCATGTTGTCAACGGAGTGGATAAGATTCTGCCGGTAGACGTATATATCCCGGGATGTCCTCCCCGCCCCGAAGCATTCTACTACGGAATGATGCAATTGCAACGTAAGGTAAAAATAGAGAAGTACTTTGGTGGTGTAAATCAAAAAAAAGAAAAACCGGAAGAATAAATATGAATGCAATAAGATATATAGAGCCCGCGGCTTTGCATGACGAGATGCTGCGCCTGCGGCAAGAAGAGCAGATGGACTTTCTGGAATGCCTCACCGGTATGGACTGGGGCGAACCGGATACTGCAAAAGATACTCCCGATACTCCGCGCGGACTTGGCGTAGTGTATCAGTTGGAGTCCACCGTTACCGGCAAACGGGTTGCGGTTCGCACCGCCACTCTCGACCGGGAACATCCCGAACTCCCTTCCGTTTGCGACATCTGGAAAGCCGCAGACTTCCTGGAACGTGAAGTGTTCGACTTCTATGGCGTAGTGTTCATCGGACACCCCGATATGAGACGCCTCTATCTGCGCAATGACTGGGTAGGCTATCCGATGCGTAAAGACGATGACCCGGAGGCACAGAACCCTCTGCGCATGGATAACGAAGAAACCATCGATACCACCACCGAGCTGGAACTTAACCCGGACGGAACCGTAAAGAACAAAGAGTCACAACTCTTCGGCGACGACGAATATGTGGTAAACATCGGTCCCCAGCACCCTGCCACCCACGGCGTAATGCGTTTCCGCGTATCGTTGGAAGGCGAAATCATCGAAAAGATAGATGCCAACTGCGGATATATCCACCGTGGTATCGAGAAAATGTGCGAAAGCCTTACATACCCGCAGACACTGGCTCTGACCGACCGTCTGGACTATCTGGGCGCTCACCAGAACCGCCACGCCCTGTGTATGTGTATCGAAAAGGCCATGGGCATAAAGGTAAGCGAGCGCGTGCAATACATCCGCACCATCATGGACGAGTTGCAGCGTATCGATTCTCACCTGCTTTTCTACTCCTGTCTGGCAATGGACCTCGGTGCGCTGACCGCTTTCTTCTACGGCTTCCGTGACCGTGAAAAGATTTTGGACATCTTTGAAGGCACCTGCGGCGGGCGCCTCATCATGAACTACAACACGATTGGCGGCGTGCAAGCCGATATCGCTCCCGACTTCCAGAAGAAAGTGAAAGAATTCATCCCTTACCTGCGCGGCATCCTGCACGAATACCACGACGTGTTTACGGGAAATATCATTGCGCAGCAACGTCTGAAAGGCGTAGGCGTACTGTCCCGCGAAGACGCCATAGCTTTCGGCGCCACCGGCGGCACAGGGCGCGCCAGCGGTTGGGCGTGCGACGTACGTAAACGTATGCCTTACAGTGTATATGATAAGGTGGACTTCAAAGAGATTGTCCGCACCGAAGGAGACTCCTGGGCACGCTACCTCATCCGTATGGATGAAATCATGGAAAGCTTGAAAATCATCGAACAGCTGATAGACAATATCCCCGAAGGCGCATACCAGGAGAAGATGAAGCCGATTATCCGTGTGCCGGAAGGCACTTACTATGCCGCCGTAGAAGGCAGCCGCGGTGAGTTCGGCGTATTCCTCGAGAGCCATGGCGACAAAACTCCCTACCGTTTGCACTTCCGCAGTACGGGTCTTCCGCTGGTATCTACCGTAGATACGATTTGCCGCGGCGCAAAGATTGCCGACCTTATTGCCATCGGTGGAACACTGGACTATGTAGTACCGGATATCGATAGATAAAGGAGTAGATAGCAAACATACACCAAACTATCAAATAGTAAATCGTAAAATCGTAAATAAACAGATGTTTGACTTTAGTATAGTAACCAATTGGATTCACCAGATGCTGACCTCCTTCATGCCGGAAGGTCTGGCGGTGTTTCTCGAATGTGTAGTGATAGGCGTATGCATCATCCTGATGTATGCAGTGCTTGCCATTATCCTGATTTATATGGAGCGCAAGATATGCGCCTTTTTCCAATGCCGCCTCGGACCGATGCGTGTGGGAAAGTGGGGATTGCTCCAAGTGCCCTGCGACGTTATCAAGATGTTGACTAAAGAAATCATTGACCTGAAGTTCTCCGACAGATTCCTCTACAACCTGGCGCCGTTCATGGTCATTATAGCCTCGTTCCTCACTTTCGCCTGTCTGCCCATCAGCAAAGGACTGGAAGTGCTTGACTTCAACGTGGGCGTGTTCTTCCTGCTTGCCGCTTCAAGTATCGGCGTGGTAGGTATCCTGCTTGCCGGCTGGAGTTCCAACAACAAGTTCTCGCTTATCGGAGCCATGCGAAGCGGCGCGCAAATCATCAGTTACGAACTTTCCTGCGGGCTGAGTATCCTGACAATGGTAGTCCTGATGGGCACGATGCAGTTCTCCGAAATCGTAGCCGGACAAGCCGACGGCTGGTTTATATTCAAAGGGCACATCCCGGCAGTTATAGCGTTCGTCATCTATCTTATTGCGGGTAATGCGGAAACCAACCGCGGCCCGTTCGACTTGCCCGAAGCCGAAAGCGAGCTGACCGCCGGTTATCATACGGAATACTCCGGTATGGGTTTCGGCTTCTTCTATCTGGCAGAGTACCTGAACCTGTTCATCGTAGCCGGTATAGCCGCCACTATTTTCCTGGGTGGCTGGATGCCGTTGCACATCGTCGGTCTGGACGGTTTCAATGCGGTCATGGATTACATTCCGGGCTTTGTGTGGTTCTTCGGCAAGGCATTCTTCGTAGTATTCCTGCTGATGTGGATTAAATGGACATTCCCGCGCCTGCGCATCGACCAGATTCTGAACCTCGAATGGAAATATCTGGTTCCTATCAGCATGGTGAACCTGATTCTAATGGTATTAATCGTAGTATTTAAATTACATTTCTGATGAAAGATAATAACTCCTACATAGGCAGCCTCATCAATGGTATCACTTCCCTGCTCACGGGTATGAAAACCACTATGACCGTTTTCTGCCGTAAGAAGACTACCGAACAATATCCGGAAAACCGGAAGACGCTGAAACTCTCCGAACGTTTCCGGGGTACGCTGACAATGCCCCACAATGAGCGGAACGAGCACCATTGCATCGCGTGCGGCCTGTGCGAGATGGCTTGTCCCAACGACACCATCAAGGTGACGAGCGAAACCGTAGAAACGGAAGACGGCAAGAAAAAGAAGATACTGGCGAAATACGAATACGATCTCGGCTCCTGTATATTCTGCCAGCTTTGCGTCAATGCCTGTCCGCACGATGCCATCACATTCGACCAGAACTTTGAGCATGCCGTATTCGACCGCAGCAAACTGGTACTGACGCTGAATCATCCGGGCAGTCACGTAGAAGAGAAGAAGAAACCCGCCGCTCCCCAACCCGAAGTAGCGAAGTAATTAGTAATTCATAATTAGTAATCAATAACATGGAATTTAATCTTGAAACAATAGTATTTTACTTCCTTGCGGCTTTTATTACCGTATTCTCCATACTGACGGTAACCACCAAACGTATGGTACGTTCGGCCACATACCTGCTGTTTGTGCTGTTCGGTACAGCCGGCATCTACTTCCTGCTGGGATACACATTCCTCGGTTCGGTACAGATTATGGTATACGCGGGCGGTATCGTCGTGCTTTACGTCTTCTCCATCCTGCTCACCAGCGGTGAAGGCGACATGGCGGGAAAGCTGAAACGCAGCAAGTTCCTCGCCGGACTGGGCACTACCGTAGCCGGAGCTGTCATTGTACTGTTCATAACCCTGAAACATAAATTCATCGCCACCACCGACGTAGCACCTCTTGAAGTCAACATCAAGACTATCGGCCACCACATGCTGAGCGGTGACAAGTACGGTTACCTGTTGCCTTTCGAAGCCGTCAGTATTCTGCTGCTGGCATGTATCGTAGGCGGATTATTAATAGCACGTAAAAGATAAGAATTATGATACACATGGAATATTACCTGATAGTCTCGGCTATCATGTTTTTCGCCGGTATCTACGGGTTCTTCACCCGCCGCAATACCTTGGCGATATTGATTTCAATCGAGTTGATACTGAACGCTACGGACATCAACTTCGCGGTATTCAACCGTTTTCTGTTTCCCGGCGGGCTGGAAGGCTATTTCTTCGCCCTGTTCTCCATCGCCATCTCGGCGGCCGAGACAGCTGTGGCCATCGCTATCATGATTAACATCTATCGCAACATACGTTCTATCCAGGTGAACAAGCTGGACGAACTCAAATGGTAATCACTAAATTTAAAATTAAAAGAGAAATGGAGTTTCATTTTTTAATTCTCAACTCTTAATTCTCAATTTAGAAATTATGGAATATACGATTCTAATCCTTCTTCTTCCCTTGCTCTCGTTCCTTGTGTTGGGATTGGGCGGCAAATGGATGTCGCACCGCACCGCCGGAATCATCGGCACGGCGGTACTGGGTGCAGTGGCGGTACTCTCCTACCTCACCGCAATACAATATTTCGCCTCTCCCCGGCTGGCAGACGGCACATACGCCACGCTGATGCCTTACAACTGTACATGGCTGCCGTTCACACCGTCGCTCAGCATTGACCTGGGCATCTTGCTCGATCCCATATCGGTGATGATGCTGATTGTCATAAGTACCGTATCATTCATGGTACACCTCTACTCTTTCGGCTATATGAAAGGGGAACGCGGTTTCCAACGCTATTATGCTTTCCTCTCGCTTTTCACCATGTCCATGCTGGGGCTGGTGGTAGCGACCAATATCTTCCAGATGTATCTGTTCTGGGAGTTGGTGGGTGTATCTTCCTACCTGCTGATCGGCTTCTACTATACGAAACCCGCGGCAATCGCCGCCAGCAAGAAAGCGTTTATCGTGACCCGTTTTGCCGACCTTGGCTTCCTTATCGGTATTCTGGTTTACGGTTACTATGCCGGAACCTATACTTTCCAGCCCAATGAAATGGCACTGCTGAAAGGCGGCGCAACAATGATTCCGCTGGCGCTGGGACTGATGTTCATCGGTGGAGCCGGCAAGAGCGCCATGTTCCCGCTGCACATCTGGCTGCCCGACGCTATGGAAGGCCCTACTCCGGTCAGCGCGTTGATTCATGCCGCTACCATGGTCGTCGCAGGCGTCTATCTGGTGGCACGCATGTTCCCGCTGTTCATCGACTATGCACCCCATGTGCTGCACCTCGTTGCCTATGTAGGTGCATTCACAGCGTTCTACGCCGCCAGCGTAGCCTGTGTGCAAAGCGACATCAAGCGTGTGCTCGCCTTCTCCACCATCTCGCAGATAGGCTTTATGATGGTGGCTCTCGGCGTATGTACTTCCATGAACCCGCACGAAGGCGGGCTGGGCTATATGGCAGGTATGTTCCATTTGTTTACGCACGCCATGTTCAAGGCATTGCTGTTCCTCGGCGCAGGCAGCATCATCCACGCGGTGCACAGCAACGAGATGTCCGCTATGGGCGGGCTGCGCAAATATATGCCGATTACGCATATCACTTTCCTGATAGCCTGCCTTGCCATCGCCGGCATTCCCCCGTTCTCCGGATTCTTCTCCAAGGACGAGATATTGACGGCCTGCTTCCAATTCAGCCCTGCCATGGGTTGGATAATGACAGTGATTGCCGCAATGACCGCATTCTATATGTTCCGCCTCTACTACGGCATTTTCTGGAGCGACAGGAAGTCGGCGGTTAGCGACGAGCACGCGCAAGACACCGAGCACGCGCACCACACTCCCCACGAAAGCCCGTTGACGATGACCGTCCCGTTGATGTTCCTCGCCGTTGTTACAGTGGTTGCCGGATTCATTCCTTTCGGACACTTCGTCAGTTCAAACGGCGAAGCCTATACCATTCATCTGGACTGGGGCGTGGCAGGTACAAGCATAGCCATCGCCGTTATTTCCATCGCTTTGGCAACCTATATGTATAAAAGCGGAAAGCAACCCGTCGCCAATGCGCTCGCCCACCGCTTCAACGGTTTGTGGACGGCAGCCTACCACCGCTTCTATATCGATGAAGTTTACCAGTTTATCACCCACCGCATCATCTTCGGCTGCATCAGCCGTCCCATTGCCTGGTGGGACCGTCATGTGGTAGACGGCTTCTTCGACTTTCTGGCCTGGGGCGCCAATGCCACCAGCGACGAGATACGAGGCCTGCAAAGCGGACGCATCCAGCAATACACCTTCGTATTCCTGCTGGGTACGCTCATACTGATATTGCTGCTGTTGCTGTAAACGAGAAACGGACATTGATATCGATGTATCAATCCATAGAACAATAACAATTAATACAATACTATAAAGATGAATTTCTTATCCATATTCGTACTCATCCCTTTGCTGATGCTGCTGGGTCTTTGGCTCAGCCGTAACATAGCACAGATACGCGCGGTGATGACAACCGGCGCTTCGGCACTGCTCATCGCTGCCGTCGGACTGACTATCGTCTATCTGCAAGCCCGTCATGGCGGCGCTACGGATGAAATGCTGTTCCGTGCCGACGTAGCCTGGTATCCCGCCCTCAACATTCACTATTCCGTAGGTGTGGACGGCATCTCGGTAGCCATGCTGCTGCTCTCGGCCGTCATTGTCTTTACGGGAACATTCGCCTCCTGGCGTCTGCAACCGCTGACCAAAGAATATTTCCTGTGGTTCACCCTGCTGTCAATGGGTGTGTTCGGCTTCTTTATCTCCACCGACCTGTTCACCATGTTCATGTTCTACGAGGTAGCGCTTATCCCGATGTACCTGCTGATTGGCGTATGGGGCTCGGGACGCAAGGAATATGCCGCCATGAAACTGACACTGATGCTTATGGGCGGTTCCGCCTTCCTGCTGATCGGTATCTTGGGTATCTACTTCGGCAGCGGCGCCACCACCATGAACCTGCTGGAAATAGCCCAACTGCACAATATCCCTATCGAGCAACAACGCATCTGGTTCCCGCTTACCTTCCTTGGTTTCGGTGTGCTGGGCGCTCTGTTCCCTTTCCACACATGGAGCCCCGACGGTCACGCATCCGCACCGACTGCCGTTTCCATGCTGCATGCGGGCGTACTGATGAAACTGGGCGGTTACGGATGTTTCCGCATCGCCATGTATCTGATGCCCGAAGCCGCGCAGGAACTCGGCTGGATATTCCTCGTACTGACAGGTATCTCCGTTGTATACGGCGCATTCTCCGCCTGCGTGCAAACCGACCTGAAATATATCAACGCCTACTCTTCCGTATCGCACTGCGGTCTGGTGCTTTTCGCCATTCTGATGATGAACCGGACGGCCTGTACGGGCGCCGTGCTGCAAATGCTTTCCCACGGATTGATGACCGCCCTGTTCTTCGCCCTTATCGGTATGATTTACGGACGTACGCACACACGTGACGTACGCGAGCTTAGCGGACTGATGAAGATTATGCCTTTCCTGGCCGTATCCTACGTCATCGCCGGTCTTGCCAACCTCGGTTTGCCGGGACTCAGCGGCTTCATCGCCGAAATGACAATCTTCAACGGCGCTTTCCAGCATCCCGATACATTCCACCGCGTATGGACCGTCATTGCCTGCACAAGCATCGTGATTACCGCGGTCTACATTCTGCGCCTTGTCGGTAAAATCCTTTACGGAACCTGCACCAACAAGCACCACCTGACATTGACCGATGCCACGTGGGACGAACGTACCGCCGTAATCATCCTTATCGCTTGCGTAGCCGGCCTCGGTCTTGCCCCGCTGTGGATAAGCAACATGATTGGAGACAGCGTGCTGCCGGTAGTCAACCTATTAGCCACTCACTAATCATTAATCACTAAACAGTTAATCACTAAATAACATGGATTACTCCCAATTTCTCTTAATGAAGGAAGAGCTGTCGCTGATAGCGGTTATCGTTATCCTCTTCATAGCCGACCTCTTCATGAGTCCGGATGCGCACAAGAACGACGGCAAGCCGATGTTGAACACCATGCTGCCCGTTGTTCTGCTCATTATCCATACGCTTATAACCATCATTCCCGGCCCGGCAGCCGACGCTTTCGGCGGGATGTACCATAACCAGCCGATACAGAGCATCGTCAAATCCATCCTCAGCATAGGTACGCTTATCGTATTCCTCATGGCGCACGAATGGATGCGCCGCCCCGATACGGCAATCAAGCAAGGCGAGTTTTATGTGCTGACACTCTCCACGCTGCTGGGTATGTACTTTATGATTTCCGCCGGCCATTTCCTGATGTTCTTCATCGGACTGGAAACCGCCAGTATCCCGATGGCCGCACTGGTGGCTTTCGACAAGTACCGCCACCACTCCGCCGAGGCAGGAGCCAAATACATTCTTACCGCACTCTTTTCCAGCGGCCTGCTGCTTTACGGCCTTTCGCTGATATACGGTTCGGTAGGTACGCTCTACTTCGCTGATATTCCGGCACGTCTGGACGGAAACCCGTTACAGATTATGGCGTTCGTATTCTTTTTCTCCGGCATGGGATTCAAGATTTCATTGGTGCCCTTCCACTTGTGGACGGCCGACGTATACGAAGGCGCCCCGAGTACGGTAACCGCTTACCTGAGCGTTATCTCCAAAGGCGCGGCGGCATTCGTGCTGATGACCATACTTTATAAAGTGTTTGCCCCGATGGTGGCGCAATGGCAGGAAGTGCTTTACTGGGTTATCATCGCCTCCATCACGCTTGCCAACCTCTTCGCGCTGCGTCAGGAAAACCTGAAACGACTGATGGCGTTCTCCAGTATCTCACAGGCCGGTTACATCATGCTGGGTGTCATCAGCGGAACGTCACTGGGTATGACGTCACTGGTGTACTACGTATTGATTTACCTGTTTGCCAACCTCGCGGTCTTTACCGTTATCACGATTGTGGCATTACGTGCCAATAAGTTTACGCTGGAAGATTACAACGGATTGTACACCACCAATCCCAAGCTGGCTTTCCTCATGACATTGGCGCTGTTCTCACTGGCGGGTATCCCGCCGTTTGCGGGCTTCTTCTCGAAGTTCTTCATCTTTGCGGCAGCCTTCCAGAGCGGTTTCCATCTGCTGGTATTCATTGCGCTGATCAACACGATCCTGTCACTTTACTATTATCTGAAGATTGTAAAGGCAATGTACATCAACAAGAGCGACGAGCCGATTACCGCTTTCCGCAGCGACAACTACACGCGCGCCAGCCTTGTCATCTGTACGCTGGGCATCGTGGCGCTGAGCATTGCAAGCGTGGTATACCAGTCCATCGACAAGTTCTCGTTCGGCATGTAGCGGTTGGTTTTCCGTAAAACAACGTTTATCACATATCCCCCTTCACTTTCCACGCTCCCCTTTCCACGGGAGATAGAGGGTGAAGGGGGATTAATATGTCAAGGGAGTTGAGGAGCCAGGAGCTTATCAACGCTTCGACAGCCCTTAATTCTACTTCATGATTTGGTTTCTGTACTGCGTCGGCGTCAGCCCCGTCAGTTGCTTAAAGGTACGGTTGAAATGCGAGATAGAGTCGAAGCCGCACTCCACCGCTATCTGCGAAATCTCCATGTCACCGATGGTCAGCAGCTTGCACGCATAGCCGATGCGCATATCCGTTACATATTGCAGGAAAGTCTTTTCCGTGACCTCTTTGAAAAAGCGGCAAAACGCGCTGCTGTTCATATTCGCCATTTCGGCAATCTCGTCGAGCTTGAGGGAACGGGTGTAATTGCTGTTGATGAAGGAGATGATTTTATCAATCCGTTTGTTGCCTGCCGTGGGGAACTTCTCGTAGTAGAAAGGGCTTGCCAACATCTTCTTTTGGGAGGACACGGACAATCCCTGCAATAAATCCAGCAATCCCGTTATCTGCCCGAAGCCTTTCAGTTCGGGGAAAGCGGATACCATGTCACGTGCCGGGCTGTCGTCGGCGGTGTGAAAAACTACTCCCCGTTTGGCCTCTTTCAGCAGCAGCCGTATCTGATGAAACTGCGGATAATGGTCGAAAGAGTATTGCATGAAGTTCTCCTCGAACTGAATGATGGTGCCTTGCACCCGCAGCAAAGGATTACCGCAATGATAAGCATCGTCACTCCGCATGTAATGAGGCAGGTTGGGACCGAACAATATCACATCGCCGTCCGAAAACCGCTCTATGCAATCGCCCACAAAGCAGCGGCCGCTACTGTTCCTCACATAGATTATTTCGTACTGGCTGTGGAAGTGCCAGGGATAAGTGAAACGGTCGTAGTCGTAGTAACGCGCCTTTATCGGGTTGGATTCCGATATCTGAAGTTGTTCGTTTATTATCTGTCTCATAACGCTGCTTGCTATCAGTCCGGCATCTGCCGGCTTGTCCGTAGAACAAAGATACGAATAATAATAATAAGTACACCGGGAAGAAAGAAATTACAAAGAGGGGATAACGGAAATAACAAGGGGGAACAACGAAAATACCAATAGCCGGTACACGGAATACCAACGCTTGGTAGCGGTTGTACCAAAGCATGGTACGAGCCGTACCTTAGTGTGGTATGAGATGTACCAACCGTTGGTATAGGCCGTACCAGATGCCGGTACTATATTGGTACTTATATGCTATTGATTTAAAGTCGTTTACTTCTCTGCGCCGGCTACTATCCCATCTTTCTTCCGATATATGCAAATATCCGCAAATATCCTGCAAATATCCGTTCATATACGGAGTGTTTTAGTGCCTATATTTGCACCGGATAAAGATGTGCATAGTTAGTTCATACTATCTGTCATTCAGAGAATACAGGCTTGCAACATCTGTTCAAATAATCATTTTAAATCATTAATACAAAGGAAGTATGGAAAAGACTTGGAGATGGTTTGGTAAAAAAGACAAAATAACGCTCGATATGCTTCGTCAAATCGGTGTGGAAGGTATAGTCACCGCTTTGCACGATGTGCCCAACGGCGAAATATGGACAGAGGAAGCTATCAACGATTTGAAGGCATATATCGAGTCCTACGGTTTGCGCTGGTCGGTTGTAGAGAGCCTGCCCGTATGCGAGGCCATTAAGTACGCCGGACCGGAACGCGAACAGTTGATAGAGAATTACAAAATCAGCCTCGCCAACCTGGGTAAATGCGGCGTAAAGACCGTATGCTACAACTTTATGCCCGTTATCGACTGGATACGTACGGATTTGCAGCATCCCTGGGCGGACGGTACATCATCACTCTATTTCAACCGGGTACGTTTTGCCTATTTCGACCTGCGCATTCTTCAACGTGAGGGAGCCGAGAAAGACTACTCTGCGGAAGAACTGGCTAAGGTGGCCGAGCTGGACAAAACCATCACCGAAGCCGAAAAAGAGAGCCTTATCGACACAATCATCGTAAAGACACAGGGATTCGTAAACGGCAACATCAAGGAAGGCGACAAGAACCCGGTGAATATCTTCAAGAACCTGCTGGCCTTGTACAAAGGTATCGACCGCGACGCGCTCCGCGAAAACATGCGGTATTTCCTTGCCGCCGTCATGCCGGTGTGCGAGGAATACGGAGTGAATATGTGCGTACATCCCGACGACCCTCCTTTCCAAGTATTGGGTCTGCCGCGTATCGTTACCAACGAGGAGGACATCGCATGGTTCCTGAACGCTGTGGATAATCCTCACAACGGACTGACCTTCTGTGCCGGCTCACTCAGCGCGGGAGAGCATAACGATACCCGCGAACTCGCCAGAAAGTTTGCATCACGCACCCACTTTGTACATCTGCGCAGCACCGCAGCCATGCCGGGCGGAAACTTCATAGAAAGCTCCCACCTGACGGGACGCGGGCACCTCATCGACCTTATCCGTATCTTCGAGCAAGAAAATCCGAACCTGCCCATGCGTGTAGACCACGGACGGATGATGCTGGGCGATGAGAACAAAGGATACAATCCCGGCTATTCATTCCACGGCCGCATGCTGGCGCTGGCACAGGTGGAAGGCATGATGGCAGTGGTGCGGGATGAAATGGGGATTGAGAATTAAGTATGAAGCATACAGTATAAGAACGATAAATAATAAAAGAAAGAAAAACTATGAACGAACAATTCAGTATTGCAGGTAAAGTAGCGGTCATCACCGGCGCAGGTGGTGTATTGGGCGGCAGCATCGCCAAGTGTTTTATGCAACAAGGCGCTAAAGTTGTAGCGGTGGACATCCGTCAGGAACAACTGGACAAGCGCGTAGAGGAACTGAAAACGTATGGTGAAGATGTTATCGGTATCGTAGGTAACGTACTGGACATCGCCAGCCTTGAGAAACTTGCCGATGACATCGTTGCCAAGTGGGGACGTATCGACATTCTGCTCAACATCGCCGGCGGAAATATGCCGGGCGCAACTCTGGCTCCCGACCAGCACTTCTACGACATGGATATCTCCTGCTGGGAGAAAGTTACCAACCTGAACATGAACGGAACCGTTTATCCGTCTTTGGTGTTCAGCAAAGTGATGGCAAAGCAGGGTAAAGGATGCATTGTCAACGTATCTTCCATGGCGGCATACAGCGCCATCACCCGTGTTCCGGGTTACTCGGCCGCCAAGACGGCCGTTGCCAACTTCACGCAATGGCTGGCAAGCGAACTGGCTCTGAAATACGGAGACGGTATCCGTGTCAACGCCATCGCCCCGGGCTTCTTCATCGGCGACCAGAACCGTGCCGTACTCATCAATCCCGACGGCTCACTGACCGACCGCAGCAAGAAAGTATTGGCCAAGACTCCGATGAAACGCTTCGGTGACATCAACGAGTTGAACGGCGCCGTACAATTCCTGTGCAGCGATGCCGCCAGCTTCGTTACAGGCGCATTGCTCCCTATCGACGGTGGTTTCAGCGCATTCAGCGGAGTATAATCCGGCAGAGGTTTTCCTCTAAGGAATGAATAAAGAAGGCTCTCTACCTTGCGGTAGAGAGCCTTCTTATTTATTATAAACTTATAAAATGGATATTGCTTAATATCCCGGATTCTGCTCTGCTTTCTTTTCTTCCGGAGTCAGTGCGTGACCGTTCTTCTGGATAGCATCCAGGTAGGTTTGCGGAATAGGACGCAGATTATGGCGTTCTTGAATATTAGGTGCAGCATCCGGATTGAATGCTTTGGTACGTTCAACCAAAGTCAATGTTCTTGATAAATCCTGCCAACGATGGAATTCACCGCAAAGCTCGCGAGAACGCTCATTCAATAACAGACACATCATACGGTCATAATCCGTGCTATAACCTAACTTACTGATAATCGCCTCATCTTCGGCCGGCAAGTTATGAATATCCGTAATTTGCAAGTTCGTAGCATCCTTCATTGACTTATCGATGTTATTGGACTCATAATAAGAATTCTCGGCATAATATGAATTCACACCGTCGTCCTTATATCCCAAAGCTTTATCATTGTAAGCAGCGCCACCGTCACAATATACAGAACGGTCTTCTCCACTTTTATAAGCGGCACGTGCGCGAAGGTCATTGATATAACCTAAAGCATCCGAATATTTACCTTGACGAATCAACACTTCTGCGGCAATCAGATAAGTTTCACCTAATCGGGCAAGAATACCGTCACGGAAACCTACACGACTGTCTCTCGATTCACGGGAGCCGTCAATATACTTATTCAGTGTACAATAACGAGTAGTATAATCATACAACGCTTCATCATCTTGCCCATTACGATCTTTCGGGTAAGCAACAAATACAGTCGGAATTGTTTTTCCCGTCTTATCGTAAACCACCTCATTGTTCAGTTGTACAGCATTAAAACGAGTATCACCGGGACGGTTAATTACGTACATAATACCTAAATCACCATGTACATATCCGGAACCTTTCTGCGGGTTATTCACTGCATATTTTGTTTTAAAGCTTTTCCAGAAACGAGAGTCTTTCACCATATCATATACATTGTACATATAATAGGTAGTTCTGAGACGCTGGTATTCGCGTTCACCCGCAATATCACGCTGCATTTGAGGCAAATCCTTGTATACAGAAACATAATAGAGATGACACTGATTACCATTGGCTCCCTCCGTTGCCTTATCAGAAGAGAATTGAGCTGCCAAGATTATCTCATCCAATTGCTCATTTGCACCATTCGGTTCGGTATAATTCCACAAATCCGCATAATTCGGAGCTAAATTATGATGAGATATAACCTCCCGCGCCAAACGTAACGCTTCTTTCAAGTCTTCCTCTTTCGTAGCGCCATTCCAATCATCATTTATCTCACTGGCACGCAGCAAATATGCTTTAGCTAGAAAATGCGCTGCCGCGTCTTTCGTCATCTTTCCCGTCATGGAAGCCGTTTCGGGTAGATACGTATAGGCATCTTTCAAGTCATCAATCACTTGTTGCAATGTTTCTTCGGCAGTGGCACGAGAAAACTCACGTTCCGGGGTTTCGCTCGGAGTAAGTTTCAAAGGAACTCCGCCGTATTGAGATACCAGTTTCAAATAATTGAATCCACGAAGGAAATAAGCTTCACCCATGTAGGTATTCTTATTGGCCTCTTTATAACTGTCCGGAGTAACTTTGCTTAGCAGCAAGTTGGCATTGTTGATGCCGATATACATACCATCCCATACCTCATACATATTGGTTGAGTTACTGACTATTGATGACTGGAAATTACCGTCATAATTATTCCAGGAAGCATTAGAACCGTCACCACCTACACGAAACTCATCCGTACCATAGTTCGTCGTGGCACATGCCCACTCTTTGGAAAAATGGAAACGCAAATTATAGTAAAGACTGACTTCCAAACGGTCAATACCTTCTTGGGTATCGAAGAAATCCGTATTCTGCTGAGTAGTCAACTCCTCATCCAGAAAATCACTGCACGAAGTCATCGGACCTACTAAAGTCAAGGCTAACAAGCCAAATGTTATTTTTTTATGTAGTTTCATAATCGTAATACTTTTAATGACATTTAAAATCCAACATTCAAACCAATTGTAAATCCACGGTTCCAAGTAGAAGTAAATGCTTGCGAAGCATCCAATTCCAAGAAATCAATATTAGAGAAGATTCGTCCCGGGTTCTTAGCTTGTACATAAACTTTCAGATTGGATAAATTCCACTTCTTGATAAGCGTCTGCGGGAAAGTGTAACCCAAAGAAATATTACGTACCTTCAGGAATGAACCGTTCTTATAACCTACAATACGATAGTAAGGGTCTCCACCACCAATATTGTAAATAGGTTTCTGATATTCTGCATTCTTGTTATTTTCGTTATAATAGTTTATCTTACGCTGCATATAACGTCCGCCCTGCCATTCGCCGCCGGTATCTACCATATAATCGAAACGGCCGTACATCATAACAGAAAGGTCAAAATTCTTATAAGTAAACGTATTCGTCATACCAAAAGTCCAGCGAGGACGAGTGTGTCCTATGATTACACGGTCATCATTCGGATCGATTTTATAGTCACCATTCTGATCGACCGGACGTACCATACCTGCTTGGAAAGAATGCCCCTTAGCATTGAACTTAGCCATTTCAGCAGCATCCTCTTCTTTCCAAAGGCCGCCGCACTCGTAACCGTAGATTACGCCCAATGCCTGTCCTATAAACCAATTATTATTGATATCATCTTCTTTACCATTTGCCAACTCATCAATCTTGTCCTTCTGCCATGCAGCATTAATGCTGGTAGACCACTCAAAATCACGCGTTTTGATATTAACGGTATTCAGTGTTATATCCACACCGATATTGGATGTCTTACCTACATTGGCATATGTATTAGTATAACCGTTCAATGAAGGTATTGTCATTGCCATCAGCAAGTCGGTAGTACGTGAAGTATAGAAATCAAGAACTCCGGAAATTCGTCCATTTAATACCGAGTAATCAAGACCGATATTATATTGGGTAGTCTTTTCCCAAGACAAGTCTTTATTAGCCATAGCTACGGCTCCATCCTTAATCAAAGGTTCTGAAGCGGCATAACCGGGAGCAAGTGTAGCACCAAACGGATAATAGAGCGAAACGATGGCACCCTTTGTTTGATAAGGGTCAATGGCAGAGTTACCGGTAACACCGACACCCAGACGGAACTTCAATTGATTCAACCAGGTAACGTCTTTCAGGAACTCTTCCTGATCGAGACGCCAACCCAAAGCCGCGCTAGGGAAGAAAGCCCACTTATTACCTTCTGCAAGCTGTGAAGCACCATCCCAACGACCGGAAACCGTCAGCAAATACTTATTATTATAATCATAGTTCACACGGAACATATAAGAAAGAAGCTGTTTCTCAATCAGCCCGCTGTTCCACTCATCCAACAAAGAAACGTTCTCTTTCGACAATGCATTCCATTTTGCACTCTCCAAAGGAATGCCTTCGGCTGCCATAGAAGATTCTTCATAATGATAACCCGTAGCACTTTGCAATAAAGTAAGTCCGAATGAATGTTTGCCTATTTCTTTATCATAGTAAATCAAGTTGTCCAATGTCCAAGAAAAGTCTGACTGATTGGATAATGAAGCACGATTCTTACCTTCACTGCTGATTGACTCTTCATTACGGAATGTACCGTTTCTATAATAGCGGAAATCCGGTCCGAAATTAAAACGATATCTAAGCCCTTTTAAAGGAGCATAAATTTCACCCAAATCCAACTGAGCATACAAACTACCAATAGCACGGAACATACGGCGTTCATTCTGGCTATTGTTCCATTCGTTCATCACATTCTTTACTTTATCATCGCCACCGGGATATTCAATGCGGTTACCATTCTCATCATAAGGTGACGCGTAAGGGAACAAGCTGGTAGATGCCGCATACAAGTTAGAGGGCATTCCCTTGATTAACTGTCCAACAGAACTTGCAGACGAACCGTATTGCTGTTCGCTGAATGTACCATTAACATTCAATCCTAAATTGAACCATTTAGTAGGCTTCAAATCCAAACTCAACTTTGTGGTATAACGGGTATAAGCCTGGCCTTTCACCGTACCCTCATTATCCAAATAACCGATAGATGCATAGCCCTTCATTTTATCCGTACCGCCACTGGCACTCAATGTGTGTTCATGAGTAATTCCTGTTTGCGTAACCATATCACACCAATCCGTATTAGGAACACGAGAACCGTCCCAAGTACCACCGGCCCAACCCATTTCGATATTCTTCCAAGCTGTCGGATCAGTGGCACCCAAAAAGATTTCGTAGTCATTTTCCTTAGTAGGCTGGTCTCCACGAGGATATTTGGATGGATTCAGATAGTAATAAGACCAACGACGCCAATCGATATACTCGGCAGAGTTCATCATTTCGGAATAGTCCTGCAAATTTTCGATAGTAACCGTACCGGAGTAGTTCAAGGACATTTTACCTTCTTTACCGGATTTGGTAGTAACCAGAATAACGCCATTGGCACCACGGGAACCGTAGATAGCTGTGGCAGAGGCGTCTTTCAACACATCAATAGATTCGATATCCTGCGGATTCAAGGTTTCAATACCGCTATTGGACATCAAAGGGATACCGTCCACTACATACAGCGGGGTATTGCTGGCGCTCAAAGAACGCACACCGCGTACGTTAATTGTTCCGACTTCCCCCGGGCGCTCATTGCTGACAATGTCCACACCGGCTGCCTTACCCTGCATGGCTTCAAAAGCATTGGCTACCGGACGTGAATTCAGTTCTTCGGAACCTACGCGAATCATGGCGCCGGTAACATCCGATTTCTTCTGAACGCCATAACCCACTACCACTACTTCATCCAGCATTTCATTGTCTTCCACAAGCACCACTTTAAGACTGGTCTTGTTCTTCGCGGAGATTTCCTGAGTCTTGTAACCGATATAACTGATCTGGATAACTCCCGCTTCGGGCACGTCATTCAGCGTGAACTTACCGTCGATGTCAGTGATGATTCCGTTCGTTGTCCCTTTGACAAGAACACTGGCACCGATGATAGATTCACCGTTTCCGTCCACTACAAGTCCTGTGATTGTTTTGTTTTGCGCGAATGCGCATAAGGTTGCTGCAAAAGCAAAGAGCACAAACAGCACCTGACGCTTAAGTATACTCATAGAATATACTCCTTCTTTCTTCCTGCTTCTCATAGAATAATCTTGGTTTAACAATTAGTTTAACATTAGCGTTTTTCTAACACAGTGTTTGATGCGGACAAAATTATTAATCTCAAAGCAGTTATAGCATAACCGTTTTGATACAATTCATTCTTTTTTTGCTATAAATGAGTGGGGAAAAGATAGAAGATTATCCGATAATATCGCTCCTATCAAGCGATAGGTAATGTAAACCAAAAGCACGCCCCTTTGCCCGGTTCGCTCTCTACGCCGATGGTTCCGCCCAGTTGCTCAACGATGCTCTTACTGATGGACAAACCCAATCCGGTTCCATGCACAAAAGAGTTCAACTTGACAAAACGGTCAAATATTTCGGTTTGCTTTTCCTGCATGATGCCGATGCCGGTATCGGCGACATAAAAGCGTAAATGGCCGGCATCTATCCGGTCATATCCCAAACGTATGCTACCGGTAGCGGTAAACTTTATCGCGTTATTAATAAAGTTGGCGATGACCTGGTTCAAGCGGTTGCGGTCGCTCGCTATGACGCACTCCGGCAGGTGACGGTCGAAGACGACCTCTACTCCCGGCTTGGCTTTTAGCTTCATCACACGCACCATGTCTTCACATAGCAGGTTCACATCCAGTTCCCGTTCGACGAAGTCAAAGGTTCCGGCTTCCATTTTAGACAAGTCCAGAATATCGGATATCAGTTGCAGCAACAGTTCGTTGTTTTCTTCTACGATTGCCATGTACTGCTCCCGTTCTTCCGGATTCTCTTCCTGCACCAGCAGACTGGAGAAGCCGACAATCGCATTCAACGGAGTACGTATCTCATGGCTCATATTGGCGAGGAAAGCGCTTTTCAGGCGGTCGGCCGTTTCGGCTTTCTCTTTGGCATCGATCAGTTTGGATTCGGTTTCTTTCAGCTCCGTGATATCATAGTTTATGCCGATAAGCTCGATTACTCCGTTTTCCGGCTTAAACTGGTTGACTACCACGTTGGTGCGTATCCAGTTCCATTGGTCTTTTGTTCCCGGACGCAAGATACGCATCTCTCCCTTGAAGTCTTTCACTTTGCCGAGACGCGCCTTATAGAAGAAGTCCAGCATCTGTTTTCTATCCTCCGGATGCATCTTGCCATATACTTCTACGACTTCCGGCAAGGAAGCGTTTTCATCTTCTCCCATATTCTTATACCATTGCTTGATGGCATAACCTTTCTTATCCAGCAGATTCAACTTTGCATAACCCACTTTCGCATAATCGGAAATCAACAGGAAGAAGTTCTCAAAATCGCATATGCGGCTCAAAGCGTCTATACGCTCGGTATTATCAATATTGATTAGGGCATATCCGGTAAAGTATCCTTTACTGTCGTATATCTTACTTACTTTGGTGTACAGATTAATCTTATTACGCCTGTCGGAAGGATAATACCCCTCTATACTCCCGAATTCATAATCCAGACGGAAATCCACGACATCCTGCTCGCGTATCCGCTCTATCAGTTGAGGGGACAGATTCGGATTCTCAAACAGGTTGATACCTATTACATCGGCTTTGTCGCGGATGCCGAATATCTCCATGTTCTTATTGTTAATATCTACCAGAATACCGTTCGTATCATAAATCTCCACTCCGGCCGGTATATTGGTAAAGATATTCCTGAACAGTTTCTCACTGCGGTCTAAAGCCTGGCGCTCATGTATAGCCTCATCTTTCGCTTTACGCAACTCAACGCAAATACTGATGATATTCGCCAACGAGCTCAACCACTGGTAGTCTTCATTACTCCACAAGATGGTACGGTCTACCAAATCCACTCCCATAAATCCTTTCACCGTATCATCCGCCACCAATGGAACAACCATCAGCGCCTTGATGCCCTGCCGGTCCAATAATTGGAATTCGCTTTCTTCCATTTCGGGCAGCTTATACAATGACTCGAACAATATAGGTTTCCCGGATAGAATCTGCGAAGCCCACCATGACATGGAAGTCACCGGAATATTCTGGAGTGTTTCTATGGCCGGCATTACTCCTTCGGCTACAACCTCGTACGTACAAGTCTGGGAAGTATAATCCTCGTTATACTCAAAGATATAGGCGCGCCCCGCACGGAAGAAATCCAGAATATCTTTCAGGATTTCGTAAATGCCGGAAGCCACCGATTCATCTTTCAGAAAATGGGACAAGGAATGGGAAATGGAATTCTGACGGTACAACAGATTATTGATATGGCACATTCTGTCCTTATCTTCTTTATTCACGGGTTCCGTTACGCGTTGCAGAATTCCGAAGACTTTTAAATGTCCGTCAGGCGTAATCTCCTTAAAACCCATACGGGAATGTACCCAAATCACTCCTGCCGCAGTATGAATAGGAAAGGTCTGTTCGTAGACTTCCACTTCTGTAATGGCAAGAAACTCTCTGGTAATGCGCCCCCGATAGTCTTCACGAATCATCCGGCCGAAATCCATGAAAGAAAGTGACTCTCCTTTTACTCCCAACAAATCGCATACATATTCGGAACAAAGATACTGCTTAGCGGAGAAGTCGGCCTCCCACCAACCAATCCGTCCAAGCAGGGATAGGCGGCGAAAACGTTCGGTGTCATTGTGAAGGGGAACGCCCATAATGTGTCTATTTTTTTAATGATTATACAAATGTAGAGATAAAACTTCAATAACCAAGTACCTTATATTCTTTTTTAAGTTGCACGGCATGACAAAATCATACAGATTGTGTAACAGAGCCTTAATAAAAACGAAAATGTATTGTATAAGGTATGTACCACTCTTGAAATATGCCCGGCGCATCTTTGCAGCGAACTAAGAAACGTATAAAAGCGATGAGTATGAAAGTAGATTTAGGAAAGATTTTCTTCCTTATTTTATTCCTTACACTTTCTGTCATGACGGCCATGGCAGGCACCATCAAAGGTACTATCACCGACAAGCAGACCCGGGAACCGCTGACCGGAGCTACCGTGCAGATAGCAGGAACCACGCAAGGCGCCATCGCCGATATGGACGGCAACTACTCCTTGGATGTGAAAGACGGTACTTACACATTGCACATTAAATATGTGGGTTACAAAGATATCGTACTGAATAATGTAAAAGCAGGCAATACCGACGTCGTACTGAACTTCGAGTTGGAAAGCGACGCACAAGCGTTGAGTGAGGTATCCGTAGTAGCCGCAGCAAAAAAGAACAATGAAGTGTCCCTGATGCAGGAACAAAAGCGCAGTTTAGTGGTACAAAGCGGCGTATCCGCCCAACAGATTGCCAAAACACAGGACAAAGATGCCTCCGAAGTTATCAAGCGTGTACCGGGTGTATCCATTATAGACGAGAAGTTTGTCATGGTGCGCGGACTGTCCCAACGTTACAATAATGTATGGATGAACGGTAGCGCCGTTCCCAGTTCGGAAGCCGACTCACGCGCTTTCTCTTTCGACATCATTCCCAGCTCCCAACTGGACAACATGGTTATTGTAAAAAGCCCTGCCCCCGAATATCCCGCAGACTTTACCGGTGGTTTTATTCTTATCGACACTAAAGATATGCCAAGCGAAAACGGCTTTAATCTTTCTATCGGAGGCGCAATCAATGACCAGACCCATTTTAAAGATTTTCTAAAAGCCAAAGGGGGAAACATGGACTGGCTGGGATTCGGCACCGGTTTCCGCACACTCGACGCCGGTATGAAAGGAGCATTGAATACATATCCGAACTATACCAACGGCAATACCGCCCGTATAGACATCCTTAACAACGGCCTCAACAACGACTGGACACTAAAGACCATAAAGCCTGTCGGAGACCTTAAAGTAAATCTGTCTTACAACCATAAATGGGAAACCGAGAGCGGACGTACCTATGGTATGCTGGCAGCCGTAAATTACAGTAATACTTATAAAACGTATCTGGATATGGAGAATTCCCTTTACGGTCCGTACGATACATCCAATGACAAAACCGTATTCCTACGCAAAGCAACAGATAACCAATACAGTAATGATGTGCGTCTGGGCGCTATGCTGAATCTCACCTTTCAGCCGAGAGACAGCCGTCACCGTTATGAATTTAAGAACATTTTCAATCAAATAGCCAAAGACCGCTATTCGGAACGTACCGGATTCAACGCCCAGCCCGATAATATCAATAATATGGAATACTACTATTCCAGCCGTACTACATACAACACGCAATTTACCGGCAAACATACGTTTGATGCCAATAAGCTCGACTGGAGCATCGGTTATGCGTATGCCAACCGTAATCTGCCCGACCGCCGCCTCATCGAGCGTACCGACCGTACAGACGAAACCATGAGTATCTATCGTATCAGCCGTGAGTTCACCAAACTGGACGAGCATATCGCGTCGGCTAATGTAAACTACCGTCATGATTTCCAGTTCGGAAACATTGAACCGACTTTGAAAACCGGTTTGTACGGCGAATACCGCACACGTACCTATAATACCCGTCAGTTTCAATACAGCTGGGACCCTGATAACGCTTTGCCGGATCGGTTTGAGTTCGACACTGACGTTGTAAATAACGTACTGATTGACTCCAATTACGGAACCGACAAACTCTATATGCAGGAAGAAGTGAACTACATGAACAACTACGAAGGAAAGAACACTCAAATTTCCGGTTATGCAGGGATCAACATCCCCGTAGGCGCTTTCAGTTTATATGCCGGAGTACGTTATGAGCACAACCGCCAGGAACTCATCATGAATACCCGGCAATACGAGGAGAGCAAACGTAGTACTTTCTACGATTATAACGACCTCTTCCCCTCTTTGAATGCCACATACAAGCTGAACGAGAAGCAGCAGTTCCGCCTGGCTTACGGCAAATCCGTGAATCGTCCGGAATTTCGCGAACTTTCCACTTCCGTTTACTACGACTTCGACCTCGGCAGTGACGTGATGGGTAACTCCGGTTTGAAAGCAGCCTATATACAAAATGTAGACCTGCGTTACGAATGGTATCCCGACAATGGCGAACAAATCTCCGTGGCCTTATTCTACAAACATTTCAAAAACCCTATTGAATGGACATACACCATGTCCGGCGGTACCGACCCGATTTATTCCTATATTAATGCCAAAGGAGCCGACAACTATGGTATAGAAGTGGATATCCGCAAAAACCTCGACTTTATCGGTATGAAGAACTTCAGCCTTTCATTCAACGGGGCGCTCATCAAAAGTAAAGTTCAGTTTGCGGCGGGAACTAACAATATCGACCGGCCTATGCAAGGGCAATCACCGTACCTCATCAACACAGGATTATTCTATAACAACACAGAGAAAGGCTGGAATGCCGCCATCCTCTACAATCGTATCGGTAAACGCATTATCGGTGTAGGCAACCGCTACGGCAGTTCTTCCGAAGGTGATGCACGCAATATTCCCAACTCCTATGAAATGCCTCGTAACAGCATTGACCTCTCTGCCAGCAAAAAGTTTGGCAATCTGGAAATAAAAGCCGCTATACGCGACCTTCTTGCAGAGCGCTATTACTTCAAACAGTTTGAGGATGTAGTAGTAAACGGACAAGCCCGTACCATTGAAGAAATAACGCGCAGTTATAAACCCGGACGGAGTTACAACCTGACAATCGGTTACAGTTTTTAAATATACAAGAGAGACTAACAGATTAGAAACAGAAATCCAAAACAAAAAAGAAGTATGAAAATGGAAATTAAAAAGTTTGGCTGGGCCAGTATGATATGCGCAGCCATTGTAATGGGAAGCGGATTAACATCCTGCTCTGATGATGACAATACCGGAAATGGCAATACCGAAGAACCGAAAGTAATTTACGACGGAACGACAGCCATCAGCGAAGGTATTCTATTCAACAAAGGTACAGAACTGGGTAGTGGCGACCAAGAATTTGTATTTACCGGTGACGTAACACTGGAAAAAGGAACTTACCTCTTGAAAGGTTGGGTATACATTGCCAGCGGAGCCAAGCTGAGAATTCCCGCAGGTACAATCATTAAAGGCGACAAGCAGACCAAAGCCGCCCTTATAGTAGAACCCGGCGGTTACGTAGAAATGAAAGGAACCAAAGAAGCTCCTATCGTAATGACTTCCGAAGAGGCTCCGGGTAACCGCAAGCCCGGTGACTGGGGTGGCCTGATAATCTGCGGTAAAGCCAAGAACAATGAGGGAACCAAACAAATAGAAGGTGGTCCGCGTACAACTTTCGGTGGTGATAACGACAGTGACAATTCCGGTATCTATCAATACATCCGCGTGGAATTTGCCGGTTATCCGTTCAAAACAGACCAGGAAATCAACGGAATCACTTTTGGTTCTGTCGGTAGCGGTACAACCATCGACCACTTACAAGTATCTTATTCCAACGATGATTCTTACGAATGGTTCGGCGGTACGGTAAATTGCCGGTACCTGGTGGCCTACAAAGGTTGGGATGACGAGTTCGATACCGACAACGGTTTCAGCGGAACAGTACAATACTGTCTTTCAATCCGTGACCCGCGCATTGCCGATACATCTCAGTCCAACGGCTTTGAGAGCGACAACAACGCAAGCGGTACGGAAACGGCCCCATTTACTACCGCCACTTTTAAGAATATAACTTTCATCGGTCCCAAGACCGCCTTGAATACGGACTTTGCCAACACTTCAGACTACATCACCGGCGGTAGCGTATATCCGGACAACGGCTCTAAACTCGGTAAATTCCAATCTGCCATGCAAATCCGCCGTAGCAGCAGGTTGAATTGTGAAAACTCATTGGCAGTAGGTTATCCTATCGGCCTGATTATAGATGGCGAAAAAGGCAATACACCGAAGTATGCCAAAGAGGGCGGCTTCACATTGAAGAACATCATCTTCGCAGGTATGGATATTATCGGCTCCGACGGTAACAAAATTTATGAAGACCACTTATCCGCCGACGGCAAAAATATAACAGACGACAGCCGTATATCTTTCTCTCACGAGTTCTTTGTAAACGACGGTTCTTTGGGCATTACTTACGCCAATTCCATCAATAATGCGGTGAAGAGCGAATCCGAATTAGGCCTGACCGACCCGATGAATACCGGCCAGAAATATTGTCCGGCTTCAATCCTCTCCGATGGTAATAACGGTTATATCGGAGCTTTTAAAGACGCCAACGACGACTGGATGAAAGGTTGGACCAACTTTGACCCGCAAAATACCGTATATTAGTTAAACGGAAATCCGGTTAGGGGATATTCAGATAAAAACAGCCTGTATCAGAATAAGATAATAGCTCATTCTGATACAGGCTGTTTCTTCTACTTCAAAAGCAAGACCAATAGGGATAAATCCACCGGTAACCAATCATTGACAGCTAAGAAAGCACCCGTTGGAAGTCCCTTCCCGACGGCGACTGGAATACCTGTAAATCGAATTCGGGAATGATAGCCAGAACATGGTCGAATACATCGGCCTGTACCCCCTCGTAAGGAATCCAATCCTTGATGGCACAGAAGAAATAAAGCTCCATAGGAATGCCATGGTCTGTGGGTTGCAGTTGGCGAACCATACAGACAAGTTCCTGATTTACATCAGGAAGGCTTTTCAGATAGGCAGTCAGATAAGCCCGGAACACACCCAAATTGGTTTGGCGACGACCGTTGACGAGAATGGAGTTGTCGATATGATGTTCTTTATTGTACTCCTCTATCACCGCTTCGGTATGCTCCACATAGTCCTTCAGCAAACGAATTTTACGATACTTGTCCAACATCTCCGGAGTACAGAACTTCACGCTGTTCATATCGATGTTAATGGAACGCTTGACACGCCGCCCGCCGCTCTCGCGCATACCGCGCCAGTTCTGGAACGAGTCGCTGACCAGCAGATAGGGTGGAATCGTAGTAATGGTATTATCCCAGTTACGCACCTTTACCGTATTCAGCGTGACTTCTATCACCGTACCGTCGGCGCCGTATTTGGGCATCGCAATCCAGTCACCCACCTTCAGCATATCATTGGCGGATAGCTGTACCCCCGAAACAAATCCCATAATCGAATCTTTGAATACCAGCATCAGGATAGCGGCAGAAGCGCCCAGTCCTGCCAATAGCGACAACGGAGACTTATCAATCAGAATACTTACCACGATGATAGCGCCCACAAACCAGAGAATCACCTGTACCGTCTGCAACATTCCCTTCAAAGGGCGGTCGCGAAGCTGTTCTTTCTCGCTGTACACAGTATAAACCGCTTTCAGGAACGAATTGATAAAACTTAGGAACGTGATAAGAATATAGATAAGGCAGACACGCTGGATGAATCCCAAAGTGGAAGAACTCGTCTCGGCAAAAGCAACCGGAATAAAGATATAGATGATGACAGGAGCCACCATCCGGCTAAGGTGAATCAACACCTTACGGTCGAAAACGATATCATCCCATGTCGCTTTCGTTTTCCTTATCAGATGCGCCACCACCTTTAACAAGATATTCCGGCAAATAGCGTCCGCCAGAAAAGCGACTATAAGCACAAGCGCAAAAGCTATAAATTGATCGAGCATATCGGCCAGAGAAGGGGCTATTCCCCAGGAAATCAATAATTCGTCGATATTCTTTAATATGTCCATGATGTTTAAATATAAAGTATAATAGGTGGTCAGAGCTTCTCCCGTTCGAGGAACTCCCGGATATCTTCTTTCAACCACTGATAGAGATAAAGGTTCTTGTAACCGCTGTTTTTCTTCAACATGACGGCTACATTGACCTGGCTGTTCTCATAGCCCGTCAGTTCATTGCGGAACTGTTCGTTATGCTCCGCCAGACGTTTAATTTCCTGTTCACGCTCACGACGGAGTACGGTACAAACGGGTATCAGCAGCTTCAACACCACACAGTCCATAATGTGATGTCCCTGTATATAGAGATAGGTATTGTCGGGAACTAATCCTAATTTACGCAGTTCTTCTCCCAACTTGTCAACGTGCTCTATGTAGTGCGGAAAACGGACTTGCATTTCGGACAACTTGGCAGATACCGTACGCTGCATAGCATCCAAAGCGCTATAAGGATGCCGCAGGCTTATTTCCTGCAAACGGACACAGGCATTAAAATCGTACATAGGGAAGGTATGCGTATCATGCTGGCGATAAAACCATACGTTCCACAGAAACAACGGATAGGCTATCTGTGAATAGCGTTTCAGGAAAGCGGGAAAATCGAGGATATGACGGTCGTTCAACGTTGCCTGCACACAAACTTCATGAAGGCTCTCGGCAAAACAATGGAAGTTCTCAATGGCATATCCGTAAGTCTGGAAGATATAAGGATTGCGGTTTATCTTCCGCGACACATTGGTAGCCCCTTGCAGCAGGAAATCGTAGTCACTGTCCACACAAGCTATCAGGCTGCGTCCCAGCTCCGTTGTATTGAGCGTATTCATCAGCACCATCTTCTTACCCTTCGCCAATGAAGTGGCGGACGGAAGCATTACTTGGAAATAGCGTTCCTCGTTCTCGAACTCTGCCAAAAGAGTACGCCAAAAAGCTATATCATCATAGCTTTCCACGTACGCCACAATGCGCCTGCGCCCTCTCTTCGATGAGAATTTATGTGCGGCGTCCAGATAAGCGGAAGTCAGATTATGTCGTAAAGATGTTGCCAAAACAGTGATGAATGATGATTTTAATGAATCATTTAATTTATAATCGTTGAAATATCTTCCACTTCCGTCACTGCATCCAGCCATCCTTCCATGATAACGGCAGGCGAATGGGTCGTGAGGATAAGCTGTACATTCGGATTTAAATCACGTATCATACCGATAAGCTTTTGCTGCCATTCAATGTGCAATGACGCTTCCGGCTCATCCATAAAGAGTACACAATGGTCTTCGTCGCGCACGAGGACAGTCAGCAGGATTACCAGCATCTGTTTCTCACCGGATGAGAGTTTATAGGGAAGCAACCGTTCTCCATCCTGGAAAAAGACGATATCATTGCTCTTGCGGTCAATCTTCTTGCGGGTATAACTGAACAGTTCGTCAACCATATCCTGGAACTTCCGTTTAGGTACGGAAAGAGCCGGAGCCATACTCCGCTGTTCCTCGTCACCGCTCAACAATTCAATCATTTTGTTACCGATATTCACTTGGTAATCAAGATAACGGCGTTGGAGCAGATAGAGCTGCCAGTCCAGTTCGGACTTTACGTTCGGGTCTGCCATGCGGGCGGTGAAATCTCCCATGATAAGGGGACGGTCGTAACTGCGGATTACATCATAAGGGATGAAAGTCGCTTCCGGATTATCGAAAAAAACGTGTACTCCGTTCTTCTCATCACTCTTCACTTCTCCGGTGGTTTGCTCCAGATAACCCACCGAACGGTTCAGAATCGTAGTCTTTCCTACCCCGTTAATACCGGAAAGTATGTTGACATCGGGACGCAACTCCCAAGCTATATTATATCGATGCCACAATCCGTGTATCTCGATACGTCTGATGTAATTGGCTTGTACTTCCATGATTCCTTTATATTCGTGTAGCAAATATAAAGAAAGAGATTGAGAATTTAATTACCTTTGCGGCGTTTTTCACCACAACCAATACATATTTTACAATATGAACAAGAACATACAAGGTCACCTCTTCGCTCTGACCGCCAATATTCTATGGGGACTAATGGCACCCATCGGCAAATCCGCATTAGTTGAGTTCTCCGCTTTGTCTGTCACTACTTTCCGCATGGTAGGCGCAGCGGCTTGCTTCTGGCTGCTCTCACTCTTCTGCAAACGCGAGCAGGTAGACCACCGGGATATGTTGAAGATATTCTTCGCCTCTCTTTTTGCATTGGTGTTCAATCAGGGAGTCTACATCTTCGGACTGTCCATGACTTCCCCCATCGATGCCTCTATCGTAACTACCACCCTTCCTATCGTCACCATGATTGTAGCGGCCGTTTATCTGAAAGAGCCCGTTACCAATAAAAAAGTGCTGGGCATTTTTGTAGGGGCAATGGGGGCATTGATACTTATTATGAGCAGCCAAAATGCAAGCAGCGGTAACGGAAGCATCATAGGCGACTTACTGTGTCTCGTCGCCCAAATCAGTTTCTCTATCTACCTGACCGTATTTAAGGGATTGTCCCAAAAATACTCTCCCATCACCCTGAACAAATGGATGTTTGTGTATGCATCCATGTGCTACATTCCTTTCTCCTATCACGATGTGGCCGCCATTCAGTGGACGGAAATCTCTACTGCGGCACTGTTACAAGTAGGCTATGTAGTGGTAGGCGGCAGTTTCTTTGCCTATATATGTATCATGACGGCGCAAAGGCTGTTGCGCCCCACAGTAGTAAGCATGTACAACTATATGCAACCTATTGTAGCTTCAATAGTTACAGTCATAATCGGTATGGCGGTATTCAATCTGGAAAAGGGAATTGCCATTGCGCTGGTATTTCTCGGTGTATATATCGTTACACAAAGCAAATCGCGCAAGGACTTTGAGAAAGAAGGAAAAGAGGTATAGGGAGCAAGAGGTTATCAAAATATGCTTGAGGATTTCTTTCAGGCACGGATTACACAGATTTACTTGATTCTTTTCCGTGTAATCCATGCCTAAAAAGGAACAAACAGCAAGTGTCTTCTACTTTGAGACCCCACTAATTCTTTAATTCCGTAAAATAAGTATCCAGCAAATTCTTGGCAGCGACAAAGGATGTCAGGTTACCTTTTAATACCTGGCTCTCTTTATCGGTCAGCATCGCTTCAATCGTTGGATTATGATAGAAACTGTCACGGAGTTGTTCATTAATGGTTTCGTACATCCAATATTTGCTTTGCTCGTTGCGGCGATATTCAAAGTAACCGTTCTCTTTCACAAAATCGATATATTTGTAGACCATATCCCATACTTCCTGTACCCCGAGGTTGTAAAAGCCGGAATAGGTCAGTACCTGCGGCGTCCAGCCGCTCTCCGGAGCCGGGAAAAGATGCAGCGCATTACGGAACTGAGTGGCGGCCAACTTGGCACGTTCCAGATTATCCCCATCCGCCTTGTTGATGACGATACCGTCCGCCATCTCCATAATGCCGCGCTTGATGCCTTGCAGCTCATCGCCCGTACCGGCAAGCTGGATAAGCAAGAAGAAATCCACCATTGAATGTACTGCGGTTTCACTCTGTCCCACACCCACTGTTTCTACAAATATCTTATCGAATCCGGCGGCTTCACAAAGCACAATCGTTTCACGCGTCTTACGCGCCACACCGCCCAGCGAACCTGCCGAAGGGCTGGGACGGATAAAAGATTTAGGATGAACGGAGAGCTTCTCCATACGGGTTTTATCACCCAAAATACTGCCTTTGCTGCGCTCGCTGCTGGGGTCGATAGCCAATACCGCCAGTTTGCCGTCGTATTTCTCCAATACGTGCAATCCGAATACATCGATAGACGTACTCTTGCCAGCGCCCGGTACACCGCTGATACCTATACGGATAGAGTTGCCAGAATATGGCAGGCACTTTTCTATCACCTCCTGGGCAATGGCCTGATGTTCGGGCTTTACGCTTTCCACCAATGTCACAGCCCGGCTTAATATCGTAACATCACCTTTTACAATGCCCTCTACGTACTCGGCAACGGAAAGCTGGCGTTTCTTCGGCTTCCGCTTCAAATAAGGATTGACGGACGACGGTTGTTCAATGCCTGCATTGACAACCAAACCTTTATATTCTCTGCTATTTTCAGGATGTTCCATGGTAAGATTTATATTATTTCGCTTTAATATTAATCTCGACTTTCGGCTGCATCGGGTCATTCGTAATCATCAGCAAGCGCAGATGACGGCGTTTTTTGCCGATATTCCGTTTCGCCACCGTTACACGGAGACGGGTACTTTCTCCCGGTTGCAGCACACTTTTCTTCAAGCTGGCACCCACAGCCGGGTGGAATACCTGCAGTTTGCTGATTTGCAAAGGAGAACGGCCTGTATTCGTTATAATAATGTCCTGACGCGCCTTCGACTTCTTTGCCAATACCGTACTCATATCGATATCCTTAATGGAAAGATTGATGGCAGGGGCATTCGCCTTTTCCGTCTCGGTCATGCCCGAGAAGTCCGGCAGAAGAATGGCGGACACAGGAATTTCATTTTCATCCCCCACCTTGTCACCCGCAAAACGTGCCAGATAGACAGAGGCTTGCGTCAGTCCGAAGTCCGTCAAGCGTTCGGAGTCCAACGTAACGGTGATGACACCCTTTTCTCCTTTTTGCAAGACATTGGGTTTCACTTCCGTTTGCAGATAAGGCGGTAGATGCATCAGCACAGGTTCGTACGGACGGTCTGACAGATTCACGACTCCTATGTGCATAACAGGCTTTTCACCGGCCTGCACATCGGGGAAGTCAAGACTGTTCTTATCAATGCGTATCTGCCCGATGAGATACGGATGGGTTTTAGTAAAATCCTTGATTTCACGCACTACCTCACCGTTGAACTTCAAGTAAACCAAATGAGGTTGCGCATTACTGTAAATGGCTACGGATTTGTTGAAGTGCCCCAGAGCCTCTGCGTCAAAAGTCACATTGACCACTCCCTTTGCACCCGGAGCGATAGGAGTTTTTGTCCACCGTGCTACGGAACAGGCACAATCGGGCTCCACACCGGTAAGCACCAAAGGCTGGTTACCGGAGTTCGTAATGGAATATTGCACCGTTACCGGATGCTTCCATTCAATCTGCCCGAAATCATACATTTCCGTATTAGAGGTGAAACGCGGTTGCGCTACGGCCGTTAATGCCGTAGCTGCAAGCGCATATAGAGTGATAAAACCATGTCTCATTTATATTGCTTCTAAATTAGTCGTACAAATGTAAAGTTTTTAAGCGAGATACACAGATTTTCTTTCCGCTTTTTATAACCTGTAAACATTCGATAGCAAGTAAATCCATCTACCCTATTTGATTACAACAGTTCCACCCGCAGAGTGTGAAGCATATTCCGGCGCATAAGCACACTGCACGGTAGCCAGTCCGGTTTCGTACATACCGCCGCGAGCCACCCGATAGCTATGTTCCAGTACATAAACGCCTTTACCCAGGTGGTCGAAGAAGAAATTGGCTCCGGCATCTTCCACCTCTGCGTAATATCCGAAACCGTTGCTCCAACGATAGCCCGAAAGCGAGTTTACCGGTTCGAAGCAGGCGCCACGTTGGTCTTTCAGCTGAATAAAGTCCATGGCACGGTCCAAGCGGAGAGTAAGCCGGGACACGACCTTATCACCTACGGAAAGCTGTGCGGCATCCGCCAACGGTTGCAGAGATTTCTGTCCATCGGCCGAGATACGCTCTACAAAGAGTTTCTTATCGATATCCAGTTCACCGCCTTGTTGCTTCACATCGGATATGGGCGACAAGTATTGCGCATAAACGGCTCCCCACGCGATACCCGCATCCCTCTTCTCTACGGTAACAGATGTCGCCTTCAGTTCAGGACTGCCTTGCGTGAAGACTTCCTTGATGTATCCCAATCCCGGTACAACGGTCTTTGCCGGAGAAAGCGTTTCCAGCACTTTATTACCTAAAGTGATGCGGACATCTCCTTCGCTTTCCAGCAAATCGCTACCCTGGCAAAGCAATGCATAAACCGCATCAGCGGTAGCCACCGGAGAATTCCAAGCCGTCGTCTGTTTCTGTTTCAACAACCAAAGCTTCATTTCTTCTATCAAAACATCATTGCCGCCCGCCTTACGCAAGGCCGTCATGACGGCCACATGGGCAGGAACCGGCATCATCCCCCAAGTATAAGGATTGGCATGGAAAGCAAAATGCGCTCCCATTTCATCCGTTTGTACAAGATGCTCTTTTATGGAAGCTATAAACTCATTCGCTTCCGTCCTGCGTCCCACCGTCTGCAGGATAACGGCTGTCTGCGCTTTACGAATCATTGTACCGTTCTCAAGATTACCTCCCAGCTTGGTAAGGAAGTAATCGAACGCTTTTGCATATTCGCCGGACAGTTTTTCCGAACCGAGAGCCACCAGATACAAATATTCCATAGCGGCATCCGACAAAACGGTAATCTTACTCCCATTCTTCTCAGCCTTACGGATATCCCGGTATTCTTTCAGAGCTTCCTTATTCAGATAATCAAAAGCCTTATCCTTCATCCCCGCCACTTCTTCCGGCAGTGCCTTATCCGTAAGTAAAGAAAGGCGGACAAGTAGTCCGGTGATATAACTTGTGACATAACGGTTGCCGGACATACCGCCAAACCAACTCCATGCGCCTTCCTCCTCCTGTAACTCTTTCAATTTGAGCAAAGACGACATATTACGGTAATTTAATTGGTTAACATCGAACAGGGTAGCGATGCGTTGTTGCTGTTCCGCCTCAGTAGTAGCCTCCAACAACCAGGGAGACTCATCCAGCAGAATGTTTTTCACATCCTGGTTCTTCTCCAATTGGCTGAGGAAAGTTTCTTTTGTCCCACCCGTCAGACGCCAGTTGTCGAACACCGCTTTAATGCGCGGCTGGCTATTGGCAATATAGCCCGCCAAACTGTTGGCATAGAAAGCGGTTGCCCAGGAAATGGCATTATCGGTTGCAGGCTGGCTCAGTATAGGCAGGGCTTGTACGGCATACCATGCCGGATTACCTGTAAATTCCACCGTCAGGCGACGGTCGGTTGCCGTACGGCTGTTACCGTTGAACAAGCTGTCCAGCGAGAAAGTACGCGTTTCTTCACCACGGATAGGCAGGGCAAGCGTTTCCGTAATATACTCCTTATTACTTAAAACAGGCAACAGATGTTGTTCCCCGTCACTGAACGTGCCGCCGTCCGCCACCATACGTACACCAAGCAGGTCATAACGTTCCGTTACATCAAACCGGAAATCAACCGATACCGTCTTTCCGGCCTCCACCGAGAACTTCTGACGCCGGGTGGAGATAATCTTCTCCGTCATCGGGTCGAAAAGGGTGAATACGGCTGTGCCTTTTACCTCCTTCCCTGTCAGGTTGGCAATACCGGCAGCTATCCGTGTCTTATCACCCACCCGTACAAAGCGCGGCATATTCGGAGTAAGCATAAACTCTTTGGCGGTGACAGCCGTAGCGTCAAGCATACCCGTCATCATATCCCGGGTATGGGAATACCCCCGGAAATTCCAACGTGTCAAACTCTGCGGCATAGTGAAGGAGAAAGCGACCTCGCCCTGTTCATTCGTACGCAGTTGGGGATAGAAGAAAGCCGTTTCTGCAAAATTAGTACGCAAATCAGCCACCGGCTGTAACGTCTGTCCGTCAAGAGGAATAGTTTCCGATTCAAAAACAACATCCGTCACCGCTTCTTCTACCTGTGCCGGAACATATTTCACTTCAACCGCCTGTCCGGCTTCTTCTGTCGCAGAGAGGGCGGCATTACTGCTCTGCGGACTATATCCGCGTATCTTCAGCCCGCCCGTCGCAGCCTTGCTGCGTGCTCTTCCGTATCCGACGACCGTCACCCCGTTGATAGCCGCATTATCTTCGACAATTTGCAAAACCTCCGCCACTCCGTTATAGGGCGAAGTGAAATAGTCAAAATGCCAAACAGGAACTCGCCACGACTTCGTGGGGAAATAAGGAGAGTAACTCTTTCCGTTATTATTATTGATATCCCAATAGTAATAAGGAATATACCGGTTGTAATAAACGCTTAACGACTGGCTGCGGCTATAAATCCGGTCTAATGAAGCGTCGTACATCATTGCCAGCATCTCGGCTGCGGCAGGAAACCCTTGCGGAGTTTTGATAACCAGCTTCCACTCTTCCTCCTGTCCCGGACGCAAACGGTCGCGGAAAACCTCCCACTTCATATCCAACGTCCGCTCAGGCAGGCGTTTCCGCAATTCCACCCTACGTGTATATAGCTGTCCGTTCTTTACAAAGGTAAACTGCACGGCAACCCCGTCTCCATACTCTTCGCGATAAGGATACTCCATACGGAGAATCGAATCGCTCAATGACAGGGTACGGCTTTCCAGCCTTCCCTTTTGTCCGAAAACATCTGCCAAGACATAGGCATCCTGCATGGAAGTGCCGAAGTAGAAAAGTGCCGGATGGGTTGCATCGAACTCAGTATTCTTTTCATAGAGGAAGGTTTCCATAAACATAGCCGGACGCGCATCTGCCAATGAGAACAACACAATATTCACCGTATTGTCCGCATTGCTGACTTCCTTGCCGTCACAGTCACGAACCGACATGACAAAACGATACTCTCCCGACGGCAGTTGTTTCCAAGCGGTGAAGTCTTTCGTTTCACCCGACATAAATGTGCTTTCATAAACCGGCCTGTCTGAGACTTTTCCTGTTTTAGAGTCGAGAATCGGATACAGACGGCACATACCTTCCATGGACAACGTCTCATTCACGGCATTCATCACTGCCAGCCTTCCCGATATGGAATCTTCCTTGCATAATTCCCTGTTAATATCAGGCATAAAGAAATAGGCTCGGCGGGCTGCACTCAGGTTATACTGCGAAGTCTGCGTTTCACCCGCATCACCCGTTACCGACACTTCTATCTGATAGGAAAAACGTTCCCCGCCCATTCTGTCCGTATCGGCACCCGGCTTCAGGACGACAGGTATGGAGAAGTTACCTTTCGCATCCAGTTGTACCGTATCCGAGGCAAGCGGCGCGGCAGCTTGTCCCCAATATCTCCAATTGTTACGACGGGTAACGGTATATACCAACGGCACATCCTGAATGGCCATACCGTTATATGCCTTGACATTGCCCGTCACATCTACCGTGTCTCCCAAACAGAAGGCTTCCTTCAACGGATTAAAAGTAATCTCAAAGGTAGGTCGTTTGTAATCCTCCACCCGTACGGAAACGGAAGTCTTATTTTTTACTCCAACCGTAAAGTTGCCATTCAAGCAAACCGTCGGCAGCACCAATTCCGTTGTAAAGGAACCGAATTCGTTGGTATTGACATTCTTCTGTACCAGCTCTTTTCTATTTACGTCCAGCAAGCATATCTGATAGCTCTTTCCGGCCAAGACATGCGCCTTATCCGCTTCCTGTTCATAAGCGATACCCTTGACATAAACGGTCTGACCGGGACGATACAAAGAGCGGTCTGTCAGCAGGGTGATATGTTCTTCCGGACGCGACTCACCGCGCTCGTAATATCTGTTCAAATAAATATGCTGGGGCATCATGGCCGTATCCGTCCCTTTACGTGCCACATAGCTGCGGATGGCTTTATTCCATTCCACAACAGCCTTACCACCGGCATCGGTAGTAACCGTCTGCACCGGTTTACGGTCTTTCTCATTGTACGTGGAATAGAAGCTGACCGTTGCATCGGAAATGGGTTGTCCGCTACGGCTATCCACCGTAACCACTTCCATTTTGTTATCCGGCAGAGACAGTGTCAATACCTTGAAACGGGTTGAGACAAGAAAGGAATCCGCCGTACGGGCAGTCGCTACATCCGGTACAATCTGTAATATATAAACGCCCGGTTCATCCGGCACATAAAACTTCAAATCCGTACGTTGCAGGTTGCCCGATGCCTCTCCCCGCCTCTCGTCTTTCCCGGCCGGAGCATCCAGTTCAAAATGAGTTGCGGACAATTTACGGGCATGCTTCTGATAGAACGCCCTGTTTATTCCGGTATCCATCCAAGGTACTTCGGACAGATTCGTACGGTACAGGTTCAGCGTAAATCCTTTCAGATTACGATAAGCTACGTTCAGTTCCAATGAATCACCGGGATAAATACTACCCTGGGTATTAATATCCAGATAGGGCCGCAGAATATTTTCCCGTATGTTTCGCAGTTCATTGATACGCTTATAAGCAGGGTAGCGTTTCACTCCTTCATCACAGGTCTGCAAAGCCTCATCAATATAAGTTCCTCCCAAACCACGAAGTCGGTCGGCTTTACAGATATAGGTTTCCGCACAGATTTCATGCGTGCCGTATTCCCGGATCAGACTATCCAGAACTTCAAGATACTCTTTGTTGAGTTGCTCTTGCCTCTCGCGATAAGTAGCGTAGGGCTCACGGCTTATACCACCGCCTGTTACTTTCCATTTCCAATAATCAAGCGTTGCCAGCACCACCGCATCTTCCGCCCCGGCACGATGCCGGTAAGCATTTATCATACCTGTATAAATACCCTCAATCCGGGAGAGCTGCAATGAGTCCACCCGAAAGCCGTCCAACAACCGGTAGGTATCGATGGCACGGGCTGCCAGCAGATGATACATATCATGACCGTAAAAACGGCTTCCGTCTTCCAGCACGACAAAAGGCACGTATTCTTTGGAAGAAGCCCCAAGCAAGCGGATAGAATCCCGCAATGAAGCCAGATTATGTTCGTCTACCTTAGCGACAAAAAGGTTATTGCTCCACTCACGAATGTCTGTCGGGGCTTCGTCTGCGTCCAAAGCCGTGCGTTCCGACAACAGCCGCCGGTTACCCCGCATATAATCCGCATATTCGCGGGCAAGCAATGAATGCAGAATAGCTTTGCTTACCGGATTTCGCTCCGATTTCGCCCAACTTTCCAGATTCTTCAAATTGGTATACAGGCTATCCGGAGTCAGTCTTTCCTGATAGGCCTCCCGACAGATATATGCCTTGAGCATCTGCGGAGCGTTCTTCTCCAGCTCGGCTTTCCGGTAGATTTTCCCCGTCAGCTTCACTACCGTTTGCGGCAAACTCTTCTTTTGAGCTTGCTCTACCTGTTTCCACAGTTTTTCATAAGACTGAGCATGCAAAGCGGAAAAGCACAACCCGATCATCAGCAGAAACAATGTACAAAATCTTTGGATTTTCTTCATAGCTATTCTATTGTTATTAGTTTTTGTTTTTTACGCGAATCAGGAATCAAATAATAAAAACTTATCCGTACGGCTATCTGCATTCATATTCCGGTACGGCAGTTTGTACGTTTTATCTTCATTCCCTTATCGGGCCTGTCAGCCTCTTACCTATGACGAGCTATTATTAAAAGGCTTCTAATTGCATATTAAAAGGCTTTTAATATGCAATTAGAAGCCTTTTAATGGTACTTCAACCGTAATGTCATGCCGGCGCCCATCTATACAAACGATTCATATCTCCGCCACATGAATGCACACTGTAAAAATAACAAATTAATAGCCACATTGTGCCGGCTTTTTAGAAAAAATAAAAAAACAAAGCATATACTGACATAAATACCTGCGGTAATAAAAAAAGCGGGGGATACGTTCTCAGAACATATCCCCCGGTCTCTTATCAATCACTACACTCATCTCGGGTAGTTATAATACTTCATCGCTTCAATCCAATTCTCGCCAACTTTGGCAAGAATACCTTTGAAAGAGTTTACAATCTTTTTTCCCATAATCTTAAAAATTAAACTAATACCCTGAAAACATTTTCTCTCTATTTCTTGATGGTGTATCCCATCATCAACATCTCATTGCGACCTACCTCTGCGAGAATACGTCTGAATGAATTCATAATCTTCTTCTTCATAACCTTAAAAAATTAAACTAACATCTTGAAAACTGAAAACTAATTTCTCTCTTAAAAGGGGATGAATGCTTAAAGCATTACATAACCCCAGATGTTCTTATCGGCTTCGCCGAAACGTCTAAATAATTTTCTTAACTTTTTCATTTTGTTATCCTCCTAAAATCAATCTTGTTATTCTTAAAAATAACCTGTTATCCTATCGTTTCTATGTTTTATAACACAAAAATAAGGCCTTTGTTCAAGATAGCAAGTGAAAATACATAGAAAAACATGTTTTATAACACATTTCTTGACCTAAATCAATTCCCTGCAACATTACGGCGGCAAGCAGGGACAGAATGTCAGTAAAGCAAAGCAATTCTGACAGACCGAGGTAAAAATGGCGGCAATAAAAAAAGCAGAGCGCATCCGGCACCCTGCTTTCACATTATTATATATAAAAAGAATTACTTTTCCGGAGTCTGCTCCAAAGTAGCAACCAGGAAGTCATAGAACTTCGTCACAGACGGAATATATGCACGTTCATCGGGCGAATGCGGTGAACGCAGCGTAGGTCCGAAAGAAATCATGTCGAGTCCCGGGCAATTGGCACCGATAATACCACACTCCAAACCGGCATGAATGACCTTCACAGCCGGTTCCACACCGAATTGCCGCTTATAGGACAACGTCATGGCATGCAGAATCGGGGAATCCACATTAGGCTGCCAGCCGGAGTAACCGCCGCTCAACTCTACCTTCATACCTGCCATAGAGAAACATGCTGTCAGGCTATCCGCCAAGAAGTCTTTCATTGTATCGCAAGAGCTGCGAGCCAATATGCGAACATCAGCCTTACCGCCTCCAATCGTTACAATGGCCAGATTGGAAGAAGTCTCCACCGTGTCTGGTACAGTGGGAATCATACGCATAACCCCGTTCTGACAGGCCATCAATACACTGATCATATTATCCTGGATTTCTTCGGGAACAATGGCGGCAGGCAACTCTACGTTCTCCAGTTTTAACGTAATATCTTCTTCGATCGGAGTATATTCTTCATTAATCTGTGCCTCATATTCCTTGATATAGTCTTCTAATCCTTCGATGTCTTCGGGATTAAAGACCAATACGGCGTGCGCCTCACGTGGAATCGCATTACGCATATTACCGCCTTCAAAGCTTGACAACTGGCAATCGAACTCAATCAGCAAGTCGTGTACGATACGGGCAAGCAACTTATTGGCATTACCGCGTCCCTGATTGATTTCCAATCCGGAATGTCCGCCACGCAAACCTTTCAAGGTTATCTTACGGGCTACGGAATCAGCCGCAGGGGCTTCTTCCTTATATTCCAATGTAGCTGTAATATCGATGCCGCCTGCGCAACCGATATAAAGTTCCCCTTCGTCCTCGGAGTCAAGATTCAGCAGAATCTCACCATTCAGCGTACCCGGTTTCAAACCGAACGCGCCGTACATGCCCGTTTCCTCGTCTTTGGTAATCAACGCTTCCAACGGACCATGCTTCAGGTCGTTCGCCTCAAGCACAGCCATAATAGCGGCTACGCCCAAACCGTCGTCCGCACCCAACGTGGTACCTTTAGCCTTTACCCAGTCACCGTCAATGTAAGTTTCAATGGGGTCTTTGGTAAAATCATGAACTGTATCGTTGTTCTTCTGCGGAACCATATCCATGTGTGCCTGCAGAATGACACCTTTGCGGTTTTCCATACCCGGAGTGGCAGGTTTGCGGATAATAACATTGCCGACCTCGTCAACAAACGATTCCAAGCCCAAACCCTTACCGAAATTTATCAGGAACTCAGTTATTTTCTCCATATGTCCGGAAGGACGGGGTATCTGAGTCAGCGAATAGAAATGCTTCCACACATTTTGTGGAGCCAACTGTAAGATTGTACTCATAATTATAAATGTTGTTTTCGCAAATATAAGAGTAATTTTTCAATATCGCTCTAATCGGAATTGCAAAAATCGGTAAAGTCACGCTCAAATTGCATGAAGCCGCCGGGATAAACGGCGTCTATCAGTTGGGAATAACGAACGCCTGTCATTTTTTTGTTCAATAAGGCTATAAAGTTCTCCATAAACTCTTTTTCAGCCACTTCAAGTCCGAACGTAACAAGCGCGTGGGAAAGAACGTAGGCATAAGATTCATCCGTAAGCAGTTTCTTACGAAAATCACCGTTGGTATTGTCGATAAACGATTTCAAATCCACTTCACCTAACATGTACATGGTACGTATCCGTCCCCGCTCGTAATCTCCGAGCGTGTGCTTAAGCCCTTTCTTACCCAACTCGCAATTTTCAAAATATTTGGATAGGCCTTCGTTAAGCCATCCCGGAAGTCTTTTTATGGTCTGACGGCTTAAATGATGCGTCAATTCATGAATAATTATCTTTGAGCTCCGTTCCCGCCATTTTTCACGTCCTAAGATAATCGCTTCTTTCTTACCGGGGATATACAGTCCGCCGGCATGCAGAGATGGCAGGGCTACTTTTATGCTGTCCAAATAATACCAAGCATCCTGCTTTTTCTCAAAGACGGTCAACTTCAAGTTAGTAGTATCTTTCAAGCCAAACCGTGCATAGAATTCTATTTCGGATGTCAGAAAACGTTCTATCCAAATCCTATCTTTTTCCGAAAGGGGATCCCCCTCATATCTTATCTGTAAATTTTGCGCGACAGCCCCGCAATATGAGGCGAACACCAAATAAAGGAATAGTGAAAGTCTCATTTCATTTTTTACTTTTTAAATACTTCTTTTGTTCACGCTTGCTCATATCCAGCATAATGAGTTCATCATCGACAAGCGCATTATACATCTTCCTCTCCACAGGCTTTACATCGCCTTCCGCAGTACGGAATACCGGCGTAAAGTGTGAATAGACATATCCGGCGGCTTCCAATCCGCTGAATTTATTTTTATCAAGGAAGAAAAAGGAGATAGAAACTCCCGTAGGACCGGCTATCCCGACCGGTTGTCCCGTACGTACCTCCTCACCGGGAGAAACAAAATTCTCATTCATAGCCAGATAGGCTGCAAAAGTATAGTCGGCATGGCATATCAGCAACTGGCGAGGTAACATCGTACGACACACGATTCCGCTACGGGTGGCATAGACAGTATCACCCGGCAACATGCGAAATTGCAAGGTTCTGACAGATTCGCGCCTGTCCGTTTTCCAAGCGGTTTGCATGCCATTCTTTACAGGAAACGCATAAGGCGTATTTATATTGAAGTCCTTTGGAAAACTTCCACGAAAAAACGTGTAAGTAGTGGCTCTGTTAAATAGGTTATTGTACTGTGCATCTTTCATTCTCTTAAAAACGGTGTTCTTGCCGGGTCTCAAATTATAGGAGTCATCATTAACCCTATAAAGATAATAGTTACAATAATCTTCGTTGTAATAATTCAGTTCCTGATTCCCGTCATTATCATACTCCCATTCCGACCGAACTATATTGACAGGGCGTTCCAATATTCGTTGAAAAGACTGTGCATCAGCACAAACCGATAATGCCGACAATGCAGCGGCTACTATCAAAGAATTGATTGTGTTTTTCATAAACAGTTTACTTTCTATGCGCAAAAGTAATTATTTATTCCTAACAGCAAATAATAAGAACATAAAAATCTTTCTTATCCGTCATTTCTGTTACTTCTTGAGCCGTATGCATGCAAAAGATGCTTGGTAAGCCATCTGCGTACCGGTTCATCATACAATTTCAAGCATAAGTAAGCCAGCACGACAGAACCCGCCACAAGCGCTACCGCACCCGGCAGAGACTGCGTAAATGTAAGGTGTTCATTCTTAACCCAAGCATAATACAGATAGATAAAAGGATAGTGCACCATGTACAACGGATATGATATATCTCCCAGAAACTTACAAACCCGGGTCGTGACTTTATCCGTAGTCTTTCCCGAAGCTCCAAGACAGACTAACAAAGGAAACGCGACGGCAAAGCATATAGTATCATACAAACCATTCATCCATAGATGCTCACTGCCGCCAATTCTGGGAATCGCCGATAAAATGACAATAGAGAAACTCCCTATCCAGAAAGCCCCTCGTACCTTGACAGGCTTAAAGATGCGTGACAACAACAAACCAGCCGGAAACGAGAACAACAATCGCAAAGAGCCGCCGATTATATTTTCTTCTGTCAAAGCAAAGCCCACACATATATCGCCAAGCGGTCCGCAAAGAGCAAATACAGCCAGTCCGCACCCCGCCGACAATACTAATACGGAAAGGACTTTTGTAGAAAGCTTATGCAGAAAGAACGCATATAGAATATTACCCATATATTCAAAAAACAGAGACCAGCTGGGTCCGTTCAGAGGGTACATCTCGCCTACTCCCCGAATTTCCATACCGGGAGTCGCCGGAATTAGAAAAGTATTCATTAGCGTAGCGAGTATCAACGCCATTGCAGATACCTGTGAAACATCCCAAACAGAACAGCCTTGAAAATAAAACATCACAGCTCCGATGACCGCTCCGAGAACTACCATAGGATGCAAACGAATAAACCGACGTTTAAGGAAATCAGTAATACACATTGTTTTCCACCGGTCATCATAAGCATAACCAACGACGAATCCGGATAAAATAAAGAAAAAATCGACAGCCAAATACCCGTGGTTAATCTTCTGGTCCAGATGACTGGTGGCATAAGCCTCAAACAAGTGGAAACATACAACTGTCAGCGCCGCCACCCCACGCAGTCCGTCGAGGATATTATAATGCGGTTTCGTATCTGCAAATGCAGATGATAAAGTATCAGACATCTGTGCTATTTATGTGTTTATACTTTTGCAAAAGTATAAAATTAATTGATTCATTTTGCACGGTTCACCAACGAAACGTGCAGTCCGCCATAAATACCGAGCAGTACAACCAGCAAGGTTTGAATACCATGTACTATCAGTGCAAAAGCGCCGGCATCCGTAGCGTTCACGCCGTAAAGCATCATCATGGTGATAACGGCAAAATGCCAAGGGCCCGCCCCATTGGGCGTAGGAACGATTACAGCAAACGTTCCGCCTACAAACATCACCATTGCGGCCTGAAAACTAAGATGTTCCGTAAAAGAAAAGCAATAGAAAGTCAGATAGAAATGATAGAAGTAACATCCCCATATAAGTAACGTATAGAGAATAAACAAGGGGATATTCCTCACATTACGAAGCGACATCACCCCCTCGCACACATTCAGCACGACTCCCTTCACTTTCTCAAAGAAAGAAAGCATCCGCATCAGATAATACATAAGCACCAGCACGCCGATAACACAGAACAGGGACACATAAAACCAGGGCGATGTCAGCAGATGCATCAGTGAAGGGATTTTTGTACCCGTTTCCTGAAAGAAGCGGAGAAACACGGGCATCTGAACCAGAAAAGTAAGTCCCGTAATCAAAAGGATGCACAAGGTATCCACCAAACGCTCGGTTACCACAGTCCCCAAAGATTTGGAAAACGATACATCATCATACTTAGCCAGAATACCGCAACGCGACACTTCACCCACACGGGGCAATATCAAATTGGTAGCATAGGAAATGAATATGGCATCCACGCAATCGCTCCTCTTGGGATAAGCCCCCAACGGTTCCAGCGTCTGTCGCCAGCGCCACCCTCGAAACACATGGCTCATCACGCCGAAGAACAGTGAGAACAGCATCCATCCCCAATTCGTACCATGCAAAAGCAATTCTTTGGCACGTTCAAAATCAAAATCACGATACACCCAATACAGGATAAAACCGCCCAAAAGAACGGGCAACACGATTTTCAATGTCTTTTTTATTATCTTATTCATCGTTTTACCTTAAAATTCATCCGGCACGCGTCGTAATTTGTGATTTGTAACTCGTAATTCGCCGAAAAGGATTACCTTTGAACCGCAAAAGTAACGATTTAGTTGATACATGAGATTAGTTAAACCTAAAAAGTTTCTCGGCCAGCACTTTCTGAAAGACCTGAAAGTGGCGCAGGACATCGCCGACACCGTAGACGCCTGTCCCAAACTCCCGATACTGGAAGTGGGACCGGGTATGGGGGTACTGACACAATTTCTTTTACCCAAAGAGCGCACAGTGAAAGTTGTGGAAGTGGATTACGAATCGGTAGCCTATCTGCGGGAAGCTTACCCGCAATTGGAGGATAATATCATAGAGGACGATTTCCTGAAAATGAATCTGCAACGCCTGTTCGACGGACAGCCATTCGTACTGACGGGTAATTATCCCTATAACATATCCAGCCAGATTTTCTTTAAAATGCTGGACAACAAGGACCTGATACCATGCTGCACGGGCATGATACAGAAAGAGGTCGCCGAGCGCATCGCCGCCGGTCCGGGCAGCAAGACGTACGGTATTCTGAGCGTACTGATACAAGCCTGGTATCGCGTGGAGTACCTCTTCACCGTAAGCGAGCACGTATTCAACCCTCCCCCTAAAGTGAAAAGCGCCGTTATCCGTATGATTCGCAATGACACGCGACAATTGGGATGCGACGAAAAGTTATTCAAGCAGGTGGTAAAAACCACATTCAACCAACGCCGGAAAACCTTGCGCAATTCCATAAAACCGATACTCGGCAAAGAATGTCCGCTGACCGAAGACATCCTCTTCAATAAGCGTCCCGAACAACTGTCCGTACAAGAGTTTATAGAGTTGACCAACCGGGTGGGAACAGCCTTGAAAGAAATGAAAGAAGAAACAGACAAATGAGCATTTAACGGCTTTCAGCCTTAGGCGATATACAATGAGTTATGGAAATAAACGAAGAATACATAGATAGAGTCAAAAGCTTTATAGAGCAGAAAGACGCGGAAAACGTCAAGGCGCTTCTTATCGACCTGCATCCGGCAGACATTGCCGAACTGTGTAATGACCTCGCGCCCGAAGAGGCGCGCTTCGTTTATCGTCTTCTCGACAACGAAACAGCCGCCGACGTATTGGTAGAAATGGACGAAGATGTCCGAAAGGAATTCCTGGAGCTTCTGCCTTCGGAAACCATTGCCAAACGGTTTGTGGACTATATGGATACGGACGATGCCGTAGATCTGATGCGCGACCTCGACGAGGAAAAAAAGGAAGAAGTCCTCTCGCATATTGAAGATATAGAGCAGGCCGGAGACATCGTAGACCTGTTGAAATACGATGAAGACACCGCCGGCGGTTTGATGGGTACGGAAATGGTAACCGTCAACGAGAACTGGAGTATGCCGGAATGTCTGAAAGAAATGCGTCTGCAAGCCGAACAGCTGGACGAAATCTACTACGTATACGTCATTGATGATGACGAACGCCTGCAAGGCGTATTCCCGTTGAAGAAGATGATTACCTCTCCCTCCGTTTCCAAAGTGAAACATGTGATGAGGAAAGACCCCATTTCCGTCCATGTAGACACTCCCACGGACGAAGTGGTACAGATCATCGAGAAATACGACTTGGTGGCAGTGCCCGTCGTCGACAGTATAGGCCGCCTGGTAGGGCAAATCACCGTGGACGACGTCATGGATGAGGTTCGCGAACAATCGGAGCGCGACTACCAATTGGCATCCGGTTTGTCACAGGACGTGGAAACGGACGACAATGTCATGCGCCAGACTTCCGCACGCCTGCCGTGGCTGCTTATCGGTATGTTGGGCGGTATCGGCAACTCCATGATATTAGGCAATTTCGACGCGACTTTCGCCGCACACCCCGAAATGGCGCTGTACATTCCGTTAATCGGTGGCACGGGCGGAAACGTGGGAACCCAGTCTTCCGCAATCATCGTGCAGGGCCTTGCCAACAGTTCTCTGGACGCAAAAGATACATTCAAGCAAATTGCCAAGGAATCCGTGGTAGCGGTAATCAACGCGACTATCATATCCTTATTGGTATACATATATAATTTTGTACGGTTCGGCGGTACGGCCACAGTTACCTACTCCGTATCTATCAGTCTGTTTGCCGTTGTCATGTTCGCTTCCATATTCGGAACGTTAGTACCCATGACACTCGAAAAGCTGAAAGTAGACCCGGCCATCGCCACAGGTCCGTTTATATCCATCACCAACGATATTATCGGCATGATGATGTATATGGGCATCACCGTACTATTGGCCTGAAACGGCTAAATTGAAAAAAATTAAGGGAAAAAGTATGAAGTAATCATTTTATTTCATTAATTTGTAACCTAATGTAACCCGAACGGGGTATCCCGTTTCTAAAAAGTAAATACAAATGACGGACACTCATGACACTAATCTCCCCGACAAACCGGTGGAATTAGAAGAAGACAAGAAAACAGCAGAGGTTTCTGAGCCGGCAACAACAGAAACTCCCGCTGAGGCAACCTTGACCGACAAGCCGGCCGAATCAGTTCAAAAGCTCACTAAAGAAGAAATCCTGAACAAACTCAAAGAGATTGCAACAGACGTGGAGAATGCTGCCAAATCGGAGATAGACGGTTTGAAACAGGCTTTCTACAAACTACATAACTCAGAGCAGGAAGCCGCAAAGAAGCAATTCGTTGAGAATGGGGGAGCTATTGAAGAGTTTGTTCCACAAGCCGACGCTTTGGAAGAGGAATTCAAAAATACCATGTCCGTCATCAAGGAAAAAAGAAGCGCGCTCAATGCAGAACAGGAGAAACTGAAAGAACTCAACCTGCAAATCAAGCTTTCTATCATCGAGGAACTGAAAGAGTTGGTGGAATCTCCGGAAGACGCCAATAAGAACTATACGGAATTCAAAAAGTTGCAGCAGCAATGGAACGAAGTTAAAATCGTGCCGCAGGCCAAGATTAACGAACTGTGGAAGAACTACCAACTGTATGTCGAGAAGTTCTACGACCTTTTGAAACTGAATAACGAATTCCGTGAATATGACTTCAAGAAGAATCTTGAAATAAAGAATCATCTTTGCGAAGCCGCCGAGAAACTGGCAGACGAACCGGATGTGGTTTCCGCTTTCCATCAATTGCAGAAATTGCATCAGGAATTCCGCGACACAGGACCGGTAGCCAAAGAACTGCGCGACGAAATATGGGCACGCTTCAAAGCAGCCTCTACTACCGTGAACCGTCGTCACCAGCAACATTTCGAAGCTTTGAAAGAGACTGAGCAACACAATCTCGACCAAAAGACCGTAATTTGCGAAATCATCGAGGCCATTGATTACAGCGAGCTTACCAACTTCGCTTCCTGGGAAAACAAAACTCAGGAAATTATCGCTTTGCAAAACAAATGGAAAACCATCGGTTTTGCTCCGCAAAAGATGAACGTGAAGATATTTGAGCGTTTCCGCAAAGCCTGTGATGAATTCTTCCAGAAGAAAGGCGAGTTCTTCAAATCCCTGAAAGAAGGCATGAACGAGAACCTTGAAAAGAAGCGCGCCTTATGTGAAAAAGCGGAAGCCCTGAAAGACAGTACCGACTGGAAAGCGACAGCGGACGAACTGACCAAACTCCAGAAAGAGTGGAAAACAGTAGGGCCTGTTGCCAAGAAATATTCGGACGCCATTTGGAAGCGGTTCATCTCCGCCTGCGACTACTTCTTTGAACAAAAGAACAAAGCGACTTCTTCACAACGTTCCGTTGAACAGGAAAATCTGGAAAAGAAGAAAGCCATTATCGAAAAGCTGACCGCCATCGATGAAACGACGGATGTGGAAGAAGCCACCCAACAGGTTCGCGAACTCATGAAAGAGTGGAACGGCATAGGACATGTGCCATTTAAGGAAAAAGACAAGATTTACAAACAATATCACAGCCAGATAGACAAGCTGTTTGAACGCTTCAACATCAGCGCTTCCAACAAGAAGCTGAGTAACTTCAAATCGTCTATCAGCAATATTCAGGAAGGTAGCCCGCAAGCCCTCTACCGTGAACGGGACAAACTGGTACGTGCCTGCGAAAACATGAAAAACGAATTGCAGACTTACGAAAACAATTTGGGTTTCCTGACGGCTTCTTCCAAGAAAGGCAACAGTCTTTTGACCGAGCTTAACCGTAAGGTTGAGAAACTGAAAGGCGATATAGAGCTGGTTAAACAGAAAATTAAGGTGATTGACAATTCAATCAACGAAGCGGAATAATTTTTTGAATCTAATTATACGAGGTTATGCCAAAAGAATGAAGGCTTTTGGCATAACCTCTTTTTTATCCAAATCTAATCTCACTGCTGAAATATGAAAAGAATTCTAACCTTAGGTATCGTGCTGCTGACGACAAACAGTCTGCTACCAGCACAAGAAATCACATTCTCGGAAACCAAATTCGATTGGGGAACCGTTCAGGAACAAGACGAAACCGTCAGCCATGATTTCCGGTTCGTAAACACCGGTGACAAACCTCTCACTATCAAAAGCATCATTACCGGTTGCGGATGCACCTCGTCCGAATGGTCTGAAAAAGCCTATCAACCCGGTGAGAAAGGAACCATACGGCTGGTATATCATCCGCAAGGCAGAACGGAAAACAGCATCAACCTCGTTGCCGAAATATATACCAACCGAGCTGCCAAAGGAGTGGTTACCTTGGAAATGGCAGGAGAGATAAAACGTCAGGCACCCTCCTATCCCGCCTACTATAATCCCGCCAATGGAAAGCGAAGCCAAAGCCAAGCCGGCATCCCGCAGGACGAATATGAGCAAATTCTCGACCGGATACGCGAAGAACTATATGCCAAATCCACCCCGCAGCAAACAGACCAAGCAACAGAGAGATTATTACGCTCCATGCTCCCGGAAGGCAAATGGAACGACCTCGATTATACCTGTTTTTTCCGTACCAACTGGGAACCGGCAGACCACTTGAAGCGGTTGGTTACAATAGCCGCTTCATATACCGACAAACAATCCCGCTATTACGGTAACGAGGTATTATACAATGCAATCAGGGCTGCCCTGCAATACTGGATAGCACAAGATCCTACCTGTTTCAACTGGTGGTATAACCAAATTTCCGTACCGCAAACGCAAGCTTCGCTCCTCGCCCTGATGGATGCAGGACAACAGAAGCTCCCGCCCGAAATCAGTGCGCCTATCTTAAAAGCAATGGGCGAACGCAGCGACCCGCGTAAGTGGACCGGCGCCAATAAAATGGACATTGCCATTCATCATTTAATAAGAGGTTGCCTATTAAAAAATGACAGCATTGTACGCGTCAACGCCGATGAAATATTCTATCCCGTACAAATTGTCGCGAACGAAGGCATACAGGAAGACTTGTCCTATCACCAGCACGGGCCACAACTCTACATCGGCGGATACGGAACGGTGTTTGTTGATAACATAGTGCGCATGGGCAATATCCTCAACGGCACAAAATATGCCATGAATCCGGAGAAACTCAACCTGTTTTCCAATTTTATCCGCAACACCTACTTCAACGTATTCCGCAGCAGATATCTGGACTTCAGTGTAACAGGCAGAGGTGTCAGCCGCAAAGGAACATTGGATTACGGAGATTGCGCAGTCCTGTTTAAAAACTTACAGACACTCGATGCCGCACATGCCGACGAATATGCGAGCATTGCCCGCCGTTTCCTCACCCGGGAAGCATCTTATCAGCGTTCGGACAGAAATACAATGTATTATTGTTCAGACTACATGTTACACAACCGACAGAATTACGACTTTTCCGTACGCACCTCCTCAACACGCACCAACAAGACCGAAAGCGGTAACGGCGAAAATATATACGGAACCTATATGAGTGACGGTGCTACCAACATTCGTGTCAATGGCAATGAATATGTTGACATCTTCCCCGTTTGGGAGTGGGACAGAATACCGGGAACCACTCTGCCCGCAGGAGAAAAACGCAATCCTGTTGACTGGGGAACCAAGGGAACCTGTACATTCACAGGCGGAGTATCCGACGGGAAATACGGTGTAATGACCTTCAGGCTGAATGATTATGGCGTAAAAGCCCAAAAGTCATGGTTTATGTTCGACAACGAAGTGGTCTGCTTAGGTAGCGGCATCGGCTCGGATGTCCCGGCAGACATCGTTACCACCCTCAATCAATGCCATTTAGACGGAGACACATGGATAAATACAGGAAAGACACTCCAGCAAGCAGCCCAAGGAGAATTTTCTTTTGAGCAAGCTCCGCAATGGATCTGGCATGACAGCATCGCCTACCTGTTCCTTCAGGAGAATAATGTAAAGCTAAGGATGAACAGGCAAAAAGGCAACTGGGCAAAAATCAATTTCAATTATCCTGCTACGGAAATCAGCATACCTGTGTTCAACCTGAGCATTAATCACGGCAAGTCACCCCGGAATGCATCTTACGCATATATCATTGTACCGGGAATCAACCATCCGGAAAAGATGAAAGCATACTCCCACCGGCATCTGAAAATTGAACGGAACGATATGGAGATACAAGCCGTTAGTAATCGGAAATCTGGAATCCTGCAAATTGTTTTCTTCAAGCCCGACACCTTCGACAATGGAGAAATAAAGGTGAAAGCCCTGAAACCCTGTGTTGTACAAATAAAGAGAAGTAAAGGAAAAGTGACGGATATACAAATTGCCGACCCGCAAAATCAGGAAAAGCTAAAGCCCGGGATAGATGTAATAATCTTATAGAAGGGGGCGTCAAAATATACTTGATAATTTCTTTCAGGCACGGATTACACGGACTTCACGGAAAAGGATAAAGGAAATCCGTATTTTCCATAAAATCCGTGTAATCCGTGCCTGAAAAGAAACAAATAGTAAGTGAATTTTATTTTGGCACATCCACCTCTTAATGGTGGAACAGACGGATACCCGTAAACGCCATTGCTATACCATACTTATCGCAAGTCTCGATAACATGATCATCGCGTACCGAACCGCCGGCCTGCGCTATAAACTCCACGCCACTCTTGTGCGCGCGCTCAATATTATCACCAAAGGGGAAGAAAGCGTCAGAGCCCAGTGCAACCCCTCTTAAAGTATCCAGCCAGGCACGTTTCTCCTCACGGGTCAGCACCTCCGGCTTCTCCGTAAAGAATTGCTGCCAAACGCCGTCAGCCAATACATCATCATAATCGTCACTGATGTAAACGTCAATCGTATTGTCACGGTCGGCACGGCGTATCTTCTCCACCCAAGGCAGATTCAGCACTTTCGGATGTTGGCGCAAGTACCATATATCAGCTTTATTTCCTGCCAGACGGGTACAATGAATACGACTTTGCTGACCGGCGCCGATACCGATTGCCTGGCCGTCTTTCACATAACATACGGAATTAGACTGGGTATACTTCAGGGTAATAAGCGCTATCATCAAATCACGCTTGGCGGCTTCGGAGAAATTCTTATTCCGGGTAGGAATATCAGCAAACAACTCCTCGCCATTCAGCTTAATCTCATTGCGCCCTTGTTCAAAAGTAACTCCGAACACGTCTTTATGCTCAATCGGAACCGGTTTATAAGCCGGATCAATCTTGATTACATTATAAGTACCTTTACGCTTGTTTCTCAATATTTCGAGCGCCTCATCGGTATAGCCCGGAGCAATCACCCCGTCTGAAACCTCACGATTGATGAAACGGGCGGTAGCCTCGTCACATACATCACTCAGGGCGATAAAATCGCCATAAGAAGACATACGGTCGGCACCACGGGCACGCACATAGGCATTGGCAAGCGGTGAAAGCGGCAGGTTATCAACAAAGTAAATCTTTTTTAGCGTTTCGTCCAGCTCCAGCCCGATAGCGGCTCCTGCCGGGCTCACATGTTTGAATGAAGTGGCGGCCGGCATTCCGGTAGCCTCTTTCAATTCCTTCACCAATTGCCAACCGTTCAAGGCATCCATAAAGTTGATATACCCCGGACGTCCGTTCAGGACTTCGATAGGCAACTCCCCCTCCTGCATAAAAATGCGGGCCGGCTTTTGATTAGGGTTACAGCCGTATTTCAGCGATAATTCTTTTGCCATAATTAGTATTGTTTGAGTTGTTGCAAATTTACTCTTTTTTGCCTAATAAAAAAACCCACTAAATTATGATTTTAGTGGGTTCTTTAGCTTTAAATATATGTCTTATGGTTGGGCTACCTGGATTCGAACCAGGAATGACAGGACCAGAATCTGTAGTGTTACCATTACACCATAGCCCAATTGAGCATCGCATTTCTGTTTTGCGGTGCAAAGATACAAAGTTTTCCATAAACCAAAACATTTTCCGTTATTTTTTTCATTAAAATCTGATAAGATACCATGACACAAAGAATTATATACCTAAAAAAAAACAAAAAATGAAAGACTTTTTCTCTTTTGCGTGTTTGATATAATAAATCAACGTATATTTGTCACCTGTTTAATATTAATAATGTGTAATGAACGAAGCTAAAAAACTAATTCAACAAATAACAGAAGGTATTCAAGATAAAAAAGGAAAAAAAATCGTCATAGCAGACCTTACCCAAATAGACGATACTATATGTAATTATTTCGTCATCTGTCAAGGAAACTCTCCAAGCCAAGTAAGCGCCATTGTAGACTCTGTAAAAGACTTCACCCGTAAAGGAGCGAACAGCAAGCCTTTTGCGGTAGACGGTTTACGTAACGCCGAATGGGTAGCCATGGACTATTCCGATGTATTGGTTCACGTCTTTCTGCCGGAAGCGCGTGACTTCTACAATCTGGAACACCTATGGGCAGATGCCAAACTAACTCAAATCCCCGACCTCGATTAATTTAGACTTATGGACAATAACACCAATAAAAAGCCCTCTAAAACCAATATGCCCAAGTTCAACCTGAACTGGTTGTATATGATTATAGCCATGATGTTACTGGGACTGTATCTCACCAACGAAAGCGGTACAGCCAGCAAAAACATCCCCTACGACGAATTTCAGGAATATGTACGCAACGGCTATATAAGCAAAGTGACCGGTTATGACGATAACTCCGTAGAAGCATACGTCAAGCCCCAATATGTGCCCAATGTATTCAAAGCCGATTCCAGCCGTGTAGGCAAGAATCCTCTGATTACGACAGAAGCCCCCTCGCGCGAAAGCCTGGGTGACTTCCTGCAGAAAGAAAAAGACGAGACTCGTTTCGACGGCTCCATCAACTACGAAAAGAAGCGTAACTACTTCGGTGCAATCCTCTGGCAGATACTGCCGTTCGCATTCCTTATCGGCTTCTGGATATTCCTGTCCCGTCGCTGGAGTGGCGGTGGCGGCATGGGCGGCGGTAGCGGCATCTTCAGTGTCGGCAAATCCAAAGCGCAACTGTTTGAAAAGAACTCTCCCGTAAAGGTAACCTTCAAGGATGTAGCCGGACTTGCCGAAGCCAAACAGGAAGTAGAGGAAATCGTGGAATTCCTGAGAGAACCGCAGAAATATACAGACCTGGGAGGCAAGATACCCAAAGGCGCATTGCTCGTAGGCCCTCCGGGAACAGGTAAGACGTTGCTGGCAAAGGCGGTAGCCGGAGAAGCCAACGTACCGTTCTTCTCATTGGCAGGTTCCGACTTCGTGGAAATGTTTGTCGGCGTAGGCGCTTCCCGTGTCCGCGACCTGTTCCGCCAAGCCAAAGAAAAAGCTCCCTGCATCGTGTTCATCGACGAAATCGATGCAGTGGGACGTGCCCGTGCCAAAGCGGCCGCTATGGGCGGTAACGATGAACGCGAAAACACATTGAACCAATTGCTGACCGAAATGGACGGTTTCGGTTCCAACAGCGGTGTCATCATTCTCGCCGCAACCAACCGTGTGGATGTCTTGGACAAAGCATTGCTGCGCGCCGGACGTTTCGACCGCCAGATACACGTTGATTTACCGGACTTGAACGAGCGTAAAGAAGTATTCGGCGTACATCTGCGCCCCATTAAGATAGACAATACGGTGGACGTGGAATTACTGGCCCGCCAAACTCCGGGTTTCTCCGGTGCCGATATCGCCAATGTCTGCAACGAAGCCGCCCTGATTGCCGCCCGTCACGGAAAGAAGTTTGTAGAAAAGCAGGACTTCCTGGATGCCGTAGACCGTATCGTAGGCGGATTGGAAAAGAAAACCAAAATTACGACAGAAGAGGAACGCCGTTCCATCGCCATACACGAAGCCGGACACGCCAGCATCTCATGGCTGTTGGAATACGCCAATCCGCTGATTAAAGTAACAATCGTTCCGCGTGGACGCGCCCTGGGCGCTGCCTGGTACTTGCCCGAAGAGCGACAGATTACCACCAAGGAGCAGATGCTGGACGAAATGTGCGCTACTTTGGGAGGACGCGCTGCCGAAGATTTGTTCATCGGAAGAATCTCTACCGGCGCCATGAACGACCTGGAGCGCGTAACCAAGCAGGCTTACGGCATGATTGCCTATTTAGGCATGAGCGACAAATTGCCTAATCTCTGCTACTACAATAACGAAGAGTATTCTTTCAACCGCCCGTACAGCGAAAAGACCGCCGAGCTGATTGACGAAGAAGTAAAGCGTATGGTCAACGAGCAGTACGAGCGTGCCAAGAAGATACTTTCCGACAACAGGGACGGCCACAACAAGCTGGCTCAACAGTTGATAGACAAAGAAGTTATCTTTGCGGAAGATGTGGAAGAAATCTTCGGCAAGCGTCCGTGGGCTTCCCGTTCCGAGGAAATCATCAGTGCCGGCAAGACCTCTAAAGAGTTGAAAGAAGCCGAAGAGCAAGAAGCCGCCAAGGCCAAAGAAGCGGAAAAAGAAGTGAAAGAAGAAGAAAGCCGTAACACAGAGGCTTCAGACAAAACCGACAATACGGCTCACGCCGAATCAAACAATTAAAACGAGAACACTTTGAAAAATAACTTCATACAACGCGCGATTACAGGTGCATTATTTGTAGTCATATTGGTGGGCTGTATCCTTTACAGCCCCCTCTCATTCGGGATTCTGTTCACCATCATCAGCGCATTGAGCGTGCATGAGTTCGCCCATTTGGTAAACAAAAGCGGTGAGGTCGGTATCAACAGGACGATTACCGCTTTAGGCGGAGCCTATCTGTTCCTCGCGCTCATGGGCTTTTGTACGTCCGCTATCGACGCGCGCGTATTCTTACCCTATTTAGGGCTGCTGCTCTATTTGATGATTACGGAGTTATATCTGAAAAAGAAGAATCCTATCGGCAACTGGGCATATTCCACATTGAGCCAGCTATACGTAGCCTTGCCTTTCGCGTTACTGAATGTACTCGCTTTCCAGAATTCACCGGAAACGAGCAGCGTGACTTACAATCCTATCCTGCCGCTTTCCATCTTTGTATTTATCTGGCTGAGTGACACAGGCGCATATTGCGTAGGTTCTTTAATAGGCAAGCATCGTCTGTTCGAGCGCATCTCTCCCAAGAAATCATGGGAAGGCAGCATAGGCGGAGCGGTTTTCTCCATCGCCTCTTCCTTTGTATTTGCCCGTTTTTTCCCTTTCATGTCCATGTGGCAATGGGCGGGACTGGCAGTCATCGTGGTTATTTTCGGTACCTGGGGCGACCTGACCGAATCGCTGATGAAACGCCAACTGGGCATCAAGGATTCCGGAAACATCCTGCCAGGACACGGCGGAATGCTCGACCGCTTTGACAGCGCCCTAATGGCCATTCCCGCAGCGGTGGTCTATCTGTATATACTGACAATGATTTAACAAACAAGAAACCAATATTTTTTAGGCACGGACTACACGAATTTCACGGCTCTTTTCAAGTTCATCCGTGTTTTCCGTGTAATCCGTGCCTAAAAAGAAATCGGCAAACGGGTTTTAAAACACCCTATTCTTCACGCATATAATACGACGACCTTCCTACTTCAGCCGCATCTTCGATAAGTCGAGGTTTCGTATATCCTTCGTATTATCATCGGCAGCTACAATATCGAATACCAATTCCACCTCACCGTTTACTTCCGAATTAAGTTTCAGTTTAATGCCTTTTGTCTCGGAAGTCACGTCAAGGCTGTTCAGGTTATACGATACCGCGCCGTAGTCGCGCAGCCCCGTCAAGTCCTCATAGTCATTATAGCGGAGTTCCAAATGTATGTAACCGTCCTCTCCATATAAATCCGCATCATCTTGCGGACGCACAAGACTGATACGATGCTTGGTTTTGGAGGGCAGATTCTGCATGAACACGATATTCATATACCCTCCGCTGATACCGATATCCCCTTTAAATATCAGGACAGGATCATTACCGAACTCTTCCTCGGTCTCGGGAGTCAGCGTTTCGACTTCCTTCGTCAGCACATCCTGCAAACTTAAGAGCTTCACAGCGTGGTCGTACCCGTCAAACCCGTCGGATAAAGGATTAAACATGGTAATCACGCGCTTTCCGTCGACCGGTTCGTACCATCCCAAATCCGTATTCACAGGCCAGAGGGTTCCCCAAACATCACAGTCCAGATAAAAAGCATTTCCGGTAACACGCACCGTAGCCCATAACGGTGGAGTGAAATCACCGATTGAATATCCGTCGTTATCATCACAGGATTGCAGTACAGGCATCACAGCCAAACAAACTGCCATAAATAACCAATGTAGCTTTCTCATAATTAAAGTCTTTTTGTTTATTTCTGTATGGAAAATACAAAAGCCGGGCATTTACTGCACCGGCTTTATTCCTTTTAACAAGAAATTAAATATCGTCCTACTTTTTAAAACGTTTCTTAAGCAAAGCCACCATCTTACGGGCTGCGTGCGCAGGTGCTCCCGCCTCGCCCAAACGGGACGCCATATATTCGTAACCGTCAAGCATCCGCCTGCGGTACGCCTCATCATATAAGATACGTTGAAGTTCGGCACGTATCCGCTCCACCGTCATGGTATCGGCAACCAGCTCTTTCACGACTTCACGGTCCGCGATAAGATTAACCAAAGAAATGTACCTGACTTTCAAAATATGCCGTTTCAGGAAAGCGATAACCTTACCTATCGGCGTATGGTAGCATACCGCCTGCGGAACCCGGAACAACGCCGTTTCCAGCGTTGCGGTGCCCGAAGTGACCAGTGCCGCTTCCGCATGCCGAAGCAAAGAGAACGTACGGTTAAAGATTATTTTCACATCCGAGTTGCCTACATACTTTTGGTAATACTCCGGAGAAATGCCCGGAGCCCCCGCCAGCACCAACTGATAATCGGGGAATGAAGCGGCAGCCCGAATCATATCCGGCAAATTATCCTTAATCTCCTGCTTGCGGCTTCCCGCGAGCAGCGCTATGACAGGCTTTGCGGAAAGGCCGTTGGCCTGCCGGAACTCATCCGAAGTTTCCGAATAAGCGGCCTGAAAAGCGGTCACCTCATCCATCGTCGGATTACCGACATAATGTATGGGATAATGGTGCCTGCCTTCAAAGAACTCCACCTCGAACGGAAGAATGGAGAACAGTTCATCCACATCCCGCTTGATATTCTTGATGCGGTACTCCTTCCAAGCCCATATTTTGGGAGAGATATAATAATACACGGGGATTTGCGTATGGGCATGAATAAACTTGGCGATATTCAGGTTGAATCCCGGATAATCCACTAAAATAAGTACATCCGGTTGCCAGGCCGCAATATCTTCTTTGCACCGCTTCATATTGGCAAAAATAGTACGCAGATGCAACAAGACGGGAACGAAACCCATATACGCCAATTCCTTATAATGCTTCACCGGCGTTCCGCCCACAGCCGCCATCAAATCGCCGCCAAAAAAGCGGAACTCAGCCTGCGGGTCTTCCACCTTCAAAGCGCTCATCAGGTGAGACGCATGCAGGTCACCGGAAGCTTCGCCGACAATCAAATAATACTTCATAAATACCGTAAATTAATTTATACTCTCTGAAGTTGTGTCCAAACGAAGTGTCAGAACCAGGTCTTCAATTCGTCTATCAAGCCGTATGCGGTTACATCCACGGTGGTCGGGGTTATTGCCACATAGCCGTTTTGAAGCGCCCAATGGTCGCTCTTTTCATTCTCTTTTTCAGCCTCTTCAAATTCTCCGGTCAGCCAATAATAATGCGCATCGCCCCGGTGGGCAAAGTTCTCCCATTCGTTGGTCCACTGTCCCTTGGCCTGTTCGCAGATTTTCACCCCTTTCAGCTCTTTGGTGTCGGGGAAGTTGACATTAAGACAAGTCAGCGGCGGCAATCCTTTTTCCAACACCCGGCGGGCTATCTCACGGATATACGTTCCCGCAGGCTCAAAATCGGCGTCGGGCTCGTGGTTGCACAGTGAAAAGCCGATAGAGGGAACCCCCTTCAGGCAACCCTCGATAACCACGCCCATCGTACCCGAATAATGTACATTGACAGAGGAGTTATCCCCATGGTTGATACCACCCACCACGAGGTCGGGCTTACGGTCGAGTACCGTATGGAACGCCAGTTTGACGCAATCGGCAGGCGTACCGGAACATTTATAAACCGTCAGCCCCACATCCTTACGAAGCAACTGGTAACGGATAGGCTCCGTTACAGTCAGCGCGCTCGCACTGCCCGAACGCGGCGCATCCGGCGCCATCACCACAATCTCGCCCAACGGACGGAGAAACTTTATCAACTCGCTGATTCCTTTCGCAATGATGCCGTCATCATTGGAAATCAATATTAAAGGTCTCTGATTTTCCATATTTCTTTTTAAATTTGCTACAAATTTAGCAAAAGAGAACCACATATTAACCACCAACACTCAAAAAGATATGCCAGACATCATTCTCATCATAACGGGTATCCTCTGCCTGATAGCAGGACTGGCCGGCTGCATACTGCCCGCCATACCCGGCCCGCCCGTCTCCTATGCCGGTTTATTGCTGCTGCACTTCACCGATAAGGCGCAATTCTCCGCCACACAATTACTGCTCTGGCTGCTGATTGTCGTCATCGTTCAGGTACTCGACTATCTCGTCCCCATGCTGGGCAGCAAATACAGCGGTGGAACCCGGTGGGGAACACGCGGATGCCTCATAGGAACCGTCATCGGACTGTTCTTCATGCCCTGGGGCATTATCCTCGGCCCGTTCCTCGGCGCATTCATCGGTGAGCTTTTCGGCGGCAGGGAAACCCGCCAGGCGTTAAAGTCCGGATTGGGTTCACTGCTCGGCTTCCTGTTCGGCACGGTGGTAAAATGCGTCTTATGCGGGTACTTCGCATGGGAGTTTGTATCGGCGTTAGTCCGGTAATCGCACGCGCATCAAAGAGAAGAATATCCCCTTCACCTTTCACATCCCTTTATTGATGCGGGATAGCGGGTGAAGGCCGGCTTTAAAGCGTTTCGTTCTGATTTGTCTCGCGGGATGAATGATTTCGTTCCGCGGGATGGATTTATCCGTCTCACGGGACGGATATTTTTGTCTCGCGGGACGGTTTAATCCATCCCGCAAGACGGTTTCACCCGCTATCCCGCATCAATAAAAGGATGTGAAAGGTGAAGGGGGTACATGCAAACCGTTTTTTCATACAAAACACACCGTCTGTCGCACCCGGACAGACTATGCGTTCACCTCGGACAGACAGTGCGTTTCGCCCGGACAGACCCTGTATTTTCCTACGATGATAATCCGGTTTGATACGCTTGAAAAAAAGATTTGCTTATAGTGAAAACTTGTTTGGATGTACATCAAAACAGGCCGGCACAAAACGCGTCGCAGCGCAACGCCCGCATTGAAATAAATCTTAATCTTACGCAAGTGAGACAAAAAAACAGCTTCATTTCAAGATAAATACGTATATTTGCCTGCCAACACAGAGAAGGAGTACTCCAGCGTACTTTCATAGGGAAGAACCGAAATAAACGCCCGGGAGTTATTAACAAAACAGGCGACTTTTCAACCGTTTTTGCAATCTTTCTCTTTTTTAGTAGGCGCTATTCGGAATTATCACTTATTTCGCTGCCAATAAACATTGAAATTATGGGAAAAATAATTGCTTTGGCAAATCAAAAAGGTGGTGTAGGAAAAACAACAACGACCATTAACCTCGCAGCTTCTCTCGCCACGCTTGAAAAGAAAGTTCTTGTTGTGGACGCAGACCCCCAGGCAAATGCCTCATCAGGGTTGGGCGTGGACATCAAGCAGGCGGAATGTACTATCTATGAATGTATTATAGACCGTGCCGATGTGCGCGACGCTATTCACGACACAGAGATTGATACATTGAAGGTTATTTCCTCCCACATCAATCTGGTAGGTGCCGAAATAGAAATGCTCAATCTTAAAAACAGGGAAAAGATACTGAAAGAAGTGCTTGCCCCGCTGAGAGAAGAGTTTGATTATATCCTGATAGATTGCTCACCGTCATTGGGGCTGATTACCATCAACGCGCTTACGGCCGCCGACTCGGTTATCATCCCCGTACAGGCCGAATACTTCGCGCTGGAAGGTATCAGCAAACTGCTGAACACCATTAAAATCATCAAGTCCAAGCTGAACCCCGCACTCGAAATCGAAGGATTCCTGCTGACCATGTATGATTCACGCCTGCGCCAGGCCAACCAGATATACGATGAAGTAAAGCGCCACTTCCAGGAACTGGTGTTCAACACCGTTATCCAGCGCAACGTAAAGCTGAGCGAAGCGCCCAGCTACGGGCTTCCCACCATCCTGTACGACGCAGACTCCACCGGAGCCAAAAACCACATCGCGCTGGCCAAAGAATTAATCAGCCACAACGAAAAGTAATCTCCCGTATGGCAAAACAGTAAATTGTAAATCGTAAAACAGTAAATAAACAGATGGTACAGAAAAGAAATGCATTAGGACGTGGGCTGGACGCCTTGCTCTCTATGGACGAGGTGCAGACCGAAGGCTCTTCCTCTATCAATGAAATAGAATTGTCGAAGATTGCCGTCAACCCCAATCAGCCCCGCCGCGAGTTCGACCAAACAGCGTTGCAGGAACTTGCCGATTCTATTGCAGAGATTGGTATCATCCAGCCTGTCACCCTGCGTAAGCTATCCGATGATGAATACCAGATTATTGCCGGCGAACGCCGTTTCCGCGCTTCACAAATAGCCGGACTGACAAGCATCCCCGCCTACATCCGTACGGCCGACGATGAAAATGTCATGGAAATGGCGCTCATCGAAAACATACAGCGCGAAGACCTGAACTCCGTGGAAATAGCGCTTGCCTATCAACACCTGCTGGAACAATACGGACTGACTCAGGAACGCCTCAGCGAACGCATAGGAAAGAAACGTACCACCATCGCCAACTACCTGCGCCTGCTGAAACTGCCGGCTCCCATCCAGATGGGACTGCAAAACAAGCAGATAGACATGGGACACGCCCGTGCCTTGATAACGCTGGGCGACCCCAAACTGCAAGTGAAGATTTTCGAGGAGATACTCGAGCAAGGATATTCCGTGCGCAAGGTAGAGGAAATCGTGAAATCATTGAACGAAGGGGAAACCGTGAAAAGCGGCGGTCGCAAGATTGCTCCCAAACGCGCCAAACTGCCCGAAGAGTTCAATATGCTGAAGCAGCAGCTTTCCAGCTTCTTCAGCACCAAAGTACAACTGACCTGCTCCGAAAAAGGGAAAGGAAAAATCAGTATCCCGTTCGGTAACGAAGAAGAATTGGAACGTATCATCGGTATTCTCGATACGCTGAAAAATAAATGACGAAGAAGAGAAGAATATATCAAATCGGTATCGCCCTGCTGCTTTGCTTTATGCAGACGGCAGGGATTGCTATGTATGGTCAGAACCGTCCGCGCGCCGCCGCCAAAAGGATACACAGGCTGCAGGCGGACTCCCTCAACGCCATACGGCAAGCTGCCCGGATACCGTCCGACAGCCTGGGTCTGACAATGGACGAACCGGTGCTTCACCAGGCCGTTACCTCGGCAGACAGCATCGCCACCGCCGACAGCATTGCGGCCGAGAACAAGAAAAAGTTATTGGAAATGACCTCCGCTCCCGCCTTGGAAGAACCGGAAGCGCCGACAGACAGCCTGAAAAGAGAAATCAACCCAAAGGTGTGGGTTCCCAACCCTACGAAGGCAACCTGGCTGGCGCTCGTGATTCCCGGCGGCGGACAAATCTACAACCGTAAATACTGGAAACTGCCTATATTCTACGGCGGTTTCGCCGGATGCGCCTATGCATTGACGTGGAACGGAAAAATGTATAAGGACTACTCCACCGCATACAAAGACGCGATGAACGGCAACATGCAGTCCAGCAGCATCACCGACCTGCTGCCCCCCGGATACACGGTTTCCGAAACCCAGCTGAAGGAATTGCTGCGCAAGCGAAAAGATACCTATCGCAGATACCGGGATTTAAGTATCTTCGCCTTTATCGGAGTATATCTGCTATCCGTCATCGACGCCTATGTGGACGCCGAGCTGTCCAACTTCGACATCACTCCCGACCTCAGCATGAAGGTGGAGCCGACTGTCATCAATAATCAGATAAGCAACCCGTCCAACCGTTCCGTAGGATTGCAATGCAGTTTCCGATTTTAAAAACAAATAAAACAGATTTATCCATGACAAATAAACCTACATACATGAAAAGAATAATCATAGGTTCCTCACTGCTGTTCAGTGTATTGCTTGCGGCTCCGCAAGCGTATGCCCAGGAAAGCGTAGACGTCATCATCCGTGAAAACGGAACGGAGCGCCGGGAAGTCATCGACCTGCCCAAGAGCATGACTTACCCCGTAGACAGCCTGCTCAACGACTGGAAAGCAAAAAACTATATAGATTTGGGAAAGGATTGCAGCACTTCTACCGTCAATCCGGAATTCAGCGACTCTGTATATATCGACCGGCTTTCACGTATGCCGACCGTCATGGAGATGCCTTACAACGAGATTGTTCGCAAATTCATCGACATGTACGCCGGACGCCTCCGCAACCAGGTGGCTTTCATGCTGAGCGCCTGCAATTTCTATATGCCTATTTTTGAAGAAGCGCTCGATACATACGGTCTGCCGCTGGAGCTCAAGTATCTGCCGATTATCGAGTCGGCTCTCAACCCTTCGGCCGTATCCCGTGCAGGAGCCTCCGGCTTATGGCAGTTCATGCTGAACACGGGCAAGATATACGGTCTGGAAAGCAACAGCCTTGTGGACGAGCGCCGCGATCCGATTAAAGCGACCTGGGCCGCCGCACGTTATCTGAAGGATATGTACGCCATTTATCAGGACTGGAATCTGGTAATCGCCGCTTACAACTGCGGTCCCGGAACAATCAACAAAGCCATCCGTCGCGCGGGCGGCAAAACGGATTATTGGGAAATATACAATTACCTGCCCAAAGAGACACGGGGATACGTACCTGCCTTTATTGCCGCCAACTACGTAATGACGTACTACTGCAAGCACAATATCTGCCCGATGGAGACCAATATTCCGGATGCCACAGATACCGTACAGGTGAACCGCAACCTGCACTTTGAGCAAATCGCGGATGTTTGCGGCATCGGAATGGATGAGCTCAAAAGCCTGAATCCCCAGTACAAAAAGAATATCATCCCGGGAGACAGCAAACCTCAGACACTCCGTTTACCGATAAACTCCATTAGTACTTTTATTGACAAACAAGACACGATTTATGCCCATCGCAGCGCAGAGTTGTTTAAAAACCGCAGAACCGTTTCCGTGGCCGATACCCGCAGCAAAGCACGCGGCAGCAAAGGAAAAAGTTCTTCACAAGGCGATGTAACCTACCACAGGATACGCAACGGAGAAACCCTGTCGACTATCGCCCGTAAATATGGCGTTACCGTCAATCAGATAAAAAGCTGGAATGGATTGAGAAGCACAAAAATTAACGCAGGAAAGAGACTGAAGATTTACAAATAAAGACATAAATGCTTGTCCGGTGTTGAAAATTGCTTATTTTTGCAAAAAGTGAAGAAGAAAGGAGAAACAGTATATGGAAGAGAGTGTAAGCCAGAAGGAGAAAGAGAAAGCCGAAGAAGAAATGATTGAACAGGCATTCCAGGAACTGTTGAACGACTATTTGGCAACCAAGCACCGCAAGCGTGTCGAAATAATAACCAAAGCATTCAATTTTGCCAATCAGGCGCATAAAGGAATCAAACGCCGTTCGGGCGAGCCTTATATCATGCACCCCATCGCCGTTGCCAAGATTGTGTGCAATGAGATAGGTTTGGGGTCGACTTCCATTTGCTCCGCCCTGTTGCACGACGTAGTGGAAGACACCGATTACACGGTTGAAGATATTGAAAACATTTTCGGCCCTAAGATTGCCCAAATCGTAGACGGGCTGACCAAAATCTCAGGCGGTATCTTCGGTGACCGCGCCTCGGCGCAAGCAGAGAACTTCAAGAAGTTGCTGCTCACCATGTCCGATGACATTCGCGTTATCCTTATCAAAATAGCCGACCGGCTGCATAATATGCGTACGCTCGGTTCCATGCTGCCCAACAAGCAGTTCAAGATAGCCGGTGAAACCTTGTATATCTATGCGCCGCTGGCCAACCGGTTAGGCTTATACAAGATAAAGACGGAGTTGGAAAACCTGAGTTTCAGGTACGAACATCCGGAAGAGTACCGCGAAATTGAAGAAAAGCTGGCGGCAACAGCCGTAGAGCGCGACAAGGTATTCAAAGAATTCACCGCTCCGATACGCGCCCAACTGGATAAGATGGGATTGAAATACCGCATTCTCGCCCGCGTAAAATCCATTTACTCTATTTGGAACAAGATGCAGACCAAGCACGTGCCGTTCGAGGAAATCTATGACCTGCTGGCCGTACGCATCATCTTCGAACCCCGCAATATGGAAGAGGAGCTGAACGACTGCTTCGACATATACGTGTCCATATCCAAAATATACAAACCGCATCCCGACCGCCTGCGCGACTGGGTGAGCCACCCGAAAGCCAATGGTTATCAGGCCTTGCACGTCACCCTTATGGGGAATAACGGACAATGGATTGAAGTCCAGATTCGCAGCGAGCGTATGAACGACGTTGCGGAGCAAGGCTTCGCCGCCCATTGGAAATACAAAGAAGGCGGTGGCAGTGAGGATGAGGGCGAGCTGGATAAATGGTTGCGTACCATCAAGGAGATACTCGACGACCCCCAACCGGACGCCATTGATTTTCTGGATACCATCAAGCTGAATCTGTTTGCCTCGGAAATTTTCGTATTTACCCCGAAAGGCGAAATCAAGACCATGCCGCAGAACTCGACAGCATTGGATTTCGCTTTTTCCCTGCACACAGACATCGGCAGCCACTGCATCGGCGCGAAAGTAAATCACAAACTCGTTCCTCTCAGCCATAAGTTGCAGAGCGGCGACCAGGTGGAGATTCTGACCTCCAAATCGCAGCGCGTACAACCGGAATGGGAAGCTTATGCCACTACCGCCCGTGCCCGCGCCAAGATTGCATCCATCCTGCGCAAGGAAGCGAAAGCCCATCAGAAAGAGGGTGAAATAATGCTTGCCGACTTCTTCAAGAATGAGGATATACGCATGGATGATGCAGCTTTAGACAAGCTCACCCGTCTGCACAATTTCCATACCCGCGACGAACTGTTCGTTGCCGTCGGCGGCAAAAAGCTCGTATTGGGCGATGCGGACAGAAACGCCTTCAAAGAAAAGCAGAGTACCAACTGGAAGAAGTTCCTGACTTTTTCCTTCGGTAACAAAGATAACAAAGACACAAAGGAGCAGCCGTCCGAAGATAAAGCTCCGCAAGAAAAAATCAATACCAAACAGATATTGAAACTTACGGAGGAAACCATCCAGAAGAACTATATCATGGCGGATTGCTGTCATCCCATTCCCGGCGACGATGTACTGGGATATATAGACGAGCAGAACCGGATAATCATTCACAAGCGCCAATGTCCGGTAGCCGCACGCCTCAAGAGCAGTTACGGCAACCGCATCATCGCAACCGAATGGGATACTCACAAGGAGCTGTCATTCCTTGTGACGATTTATCTGAAAGGTATCGATAGCATGGGACTGCTGAACGAAGTTACACAGGTCATCTCCCGCCAACTGAACGTTAATATCCGCAAGCTGACGATTGAAACGACCGACGGCATTTTTGAAGGCAAGATACAGCTTTACGTACATGACGTGGACGATGTGCGCAGCATCTGCGACAACTTGAAACTGATACAGAATATCAAGCAGGTAACGAGAATAGAGGGATAATCCTTTAAAGATTCTCTTTGATAAGATTCTCTTTCAATGCCTCTACATCTTCATAGGTAAAGGCATCGAGTGATTCTTTCATACCGATAAGTTCTTCACGGATACTTTTAAGCCGCTCTACGATTTCAAAATTCCGGAGAGTGGCTTCTTTATTGTCTTTCATCCGCTGGCGTGCGCCGGGTAACGTCATCCCACGCTCCTTAACCAGGTGATAAATCAACTTCACAGTCTCAATATCTTCCTTACGGTATTGGCGTATCCCCCGCCCGCCCTTCTTGGGATTGAGTTGCGGAAATTCCTTCTCCCAGAAACGAAGCAGCGATTCGTTGACGTCAAACATTCTGGCAACCTCGCCAATGGAGTAATACAGTTTCAGTTCTTTATCGGTATTCAGCATGACAATACTATCAATCAGTCGTTATACAATCCATTAATCAAGCACCTTACCGTGATTGGCCGCAATCTGTATCATACGGTCGTAATCTTCGGCGCTCAAATCCATAAAGTAATAGTTAACCGGATTTACTACCTGTCCTTTTACATGCACTTCGTAATGCAAGTGAGGACCTGTACTCTTGCCCGTACTGCCTACTTCACCGATAACCTCACCTCGTACCACCCGCTTACCGAGTTGCGTACGGAAACCTTGCAAGTGAGCGTACCAAGTCTGATAACCGAAGCCGTGGTCAACGATAATAATATTGCCGTAACCGGTTTCCCATCCCATTTTTACCACCTTACCATCGCCAGTGGCGTATACCTCTGTCCCCGGATGAGCCGAGAAGTCCATACCCGCATGAAATTTGGTAGTTCCGTAGATAGGGTCGATACGCGTGCCATAACCGGAAGCCGTCTTACGCAAATCCTTATTGGAAATCGGCTGAATGGCAGGTATGCAACGTAACATTTCATCATGGTTCTTGCACATCTCCACCACGTCGTCAAACGAACGGGATTGGATATAAAGCTGCTTCGTGAGCATATCCATCTTCTGAGTAGTGTTTACCACCAAATCCGAATTAGCCATATCCATCAGATGTTCGTAACGGTTTGTACCGCCGTACCCCGCCTTACGGATAGCCGACGGAACAGGGTCAGCCTGGAAAATGACGCGATATAAGTTGTCGTCACGTTGCTGTACATCCTGCAATACTCCCATCGCCTCGTCCATTCTTCGTGAAAGGACATTATACTGCGCCTGAAGCCGGCTGTTTTCTTTCCGCAGCTCTTTCTCGGAGGGTGAACCGAAAATCAGCAATAATATGATGAAACTGCCGGCTCCCAACCCCATACCGAAAAACAGCCTGCGCAATATGCTCAACGCCCGTTGCCGGACGGTAGGATAAATTCGGTCGTAAGTCTGTGTCCGCGGATTATAAATGTAGTAAACTTTGCGCATTGAGAGTAAATATTTCATTATCAATGCGACAAAAATACGAAAAACAAGCTATCTTTGCACAGTTTTTTCAAGAATTATAAGATTTATGACCGACGATTTATGATTTATCGGAAGGTGAGTCATAGAATGTGTAAGTCATAAATCACAAGCAATAAATCGGAAATCATAAATCAGAAATAAGAAGTATGTTGACTGCAAATGAAATCAGAGACTCATTCAAGAGTTTCTTCGAAAGTAAAGGTCACCAAATTGTGCCTTCGGCTCCAATGGTGATTAAAGACGATCCCACGCTGATGTTTACCAACGCGGGTATGAACCAGTTTAAAGATATTATTTTGGGGAATCACCCGGCGAAATATAAAAGAGTGGCGGACTCGCAAAAATGTCTTCGTGTCAGCGGAAAACACAATGACTTGGAAGAAGTGGGTCATGACACTTATCACCACACCATGTTCGAGATGTTGGGTAACTGGTCTTTTGGCGATTACTTCAAGAAAGAAGCTATCTCCTGGGCATGGGAGTATCTGGTAGACGTGCTGAAGCTGGATCCGAAAGACCTCTATGCAACCGTGTTCGAAGGCAGTCCCGAAGAAGGTCTGGAGCGTGACAACGAGGCCGCTTCTTACTGGGAACAATTCTTGCCGAAAGACCATATCCTCAATGGAAATAAGCATGATAACTTCTGGGAAATGGGTGATACAGGCCCTTGCGGTCCGTGTTCCGAAATCCATGTGGATTCACGTTCGGAAGAAGAGAAAGCCAAAGTTCCCGGATCGCAATTGGTGAACAAAGACCATCCGCAAGTTATCGAAATCTGGAACCTCGTATTCATGCAGTTCAACCGTAAAGCGGACGGCAGCCTTGAAGGACTTCCCGCCAAGGTTATCGATACCGGAATGGGCTTCGAGCGTCTGGTACGTACATTGCAAGGCAAGACTTCCAACTATGACACCGATGTTTTCCAACCGATGTTGAAAGCAATCGGCGACATGTCAGGAACCGCATACGGCAAAAATGAGCAACAGGATATCGCCATGCGCGTAATCGCCGACCATATCCGTACGATTGCCTTTTCTATTACTGACGGCCAATTGCCGAGCAATGCCAAGGCCGGTTATGTAATCCGACGTATTCTTCGCCGTGCGGTGCGTTACGGTTACACATTCCTCGGACAGAAACAGGCGTTCATGTACAAGTTACTGCCTGTACTGATTGAAAATATGGGTGGTGCATATCCTGAACTGAACGCACAAAAAGAACTGATAGCCAAAGTTATCAAAGAAGAAGAAGATTCTTTTCTTCGTACTTTGGAAACCGGCATACGTCTGCTGGATAAGACCATGGCGGATGCCAAAGCAGCCGGTAAGACTGAAATCAGCGGTAAAGACGCCTTTACGCTTTATGATACATTCGGTTTCCCGCTCGACCTTACGGAGCTTATTCTCCGCGAAAACGGTATGACAGCCGACATCAAAGAATTTGACGCCGAGATGCAGCAGCAAAAGCAACGCGCACGTAATGCAGCAGCCGTGGAAACCGGAGACTGGATTACATTGCAGGAAGGTACAACCGAATTCGTAGGCTACGACTATACGGAATACGAAACATCCATTCTGCGTTACCGACAGATAAAGCAGAAGAACCAGACATTGTACCAGATTGTACTGGACAAAACCCCGTTCTATGCCGAAAGCGGCGGTCAGGTAGGCGATACCGGTGTATTGGTGAACGAATTCGAAACAATTGAAGTCATTGACACAAAGAAGGAAAACAATCTTCCTATCCATATTACCAAGAAGCTTCCCGAACATTTGGAAGCTCCGCTCATGGCATGTGTAGACACGGACAAACGCGCCGCTTGCGCCGCCAACCACTCTGCCACTCACTTGCTGGATGCAGCGTTGCGCGAAGTGCTGGGCGAGCACGTTGAACAGAAAGGTTCTTTGGTTAGTCCGGAATCCTTACGTTTCGACTTCTCTCACTTCCAGAAAGTAACGGACGAAGAAATCCGCCGGGTAGAGCATATTGTAAATGCCAAGATACGCGCCAATATTCCTTTGAAAGAATATCGCAACATTCCTATTGAAGAAGCCAAGGAACTGGGAGCTATCGCTTTATTCGGTGAGAAGTACGGTGACCATGTACGCGTTATCCAATTCGGTTCTTCCATCGAATTCTGTGGCGGTACGCACGTAGCCGCTACCGGAAACATCGGAATGATAAAGATCGTATCCGAAAGTTCCGTTGCAGCCGGTGTCCGCCGTATCGAAGCCTATACCGGAGCCCGTGTAGAAGAAATGCTCGATACGTTCCAGGATACCATGCGCGATTTGAAAGCGCTCTTCAACAACGCTCCCGACTTGTCCGGCGCAATCCGCAAATACATCGAGGAAAATGCAGGTTTGAAGAAACAGGTGGAAGACTTTATGAAAGAGAAAGAAGCGCAACTGAAAGAGAAACTTTTACAGAACATTCAGGAAATAAACGGTGTGAAAGTAATCAAATTCTGTGCAGCCATGATACCTGCCGATGCAGTCAAGAATATCGCTTTCCAACTGCGCGGGGAAATTACAGAAAACCTCTTCTTCGTTGCAGGAACAGTATTTGAAGGAAAACCGATGTTGACAGTAATGCTGAGCGACAATTTGGTGGCCGGTGGCCTGAAAGCCGGTAATCTGGTGAAAGAAGCGGCCAAACTGATACAAGGCGGCGGTGGCGGTCAACCTCACTTTGCAACTGCCGGCGGTAAGAACCCCGACGGGCTGAATGCAGCAGTTGAGAAAGTGATAGAACTGGCAAATATCTAAACGATTATTCCAATCACCATAAAGTAGAAACCCCGTCTCGGCTTCCTTTGCCAAGACGGGGTTTCTTTTATTTATCCAATCTGTTCCTGCGGATAATTTACTAAATATAACGTCCCCGTAGCACGGGTAAAGGCTGTATACAGCCAACGGAAATAATCGGGTGTCAAATACTCGTCCGTCATATATCCCTGATCGAGAAAAACGTTCTTCCACTGCCCGCCCTGCGCTTTATGGCAAGTCACGGCATAAGCGTACTTCACCTGCAAAGCGTTATAGTAAGGATCGGCTTTCATCTTTTTCATCCGTTCACGTTTCGTCGTTATATCAGCATAGTCCTCCAGAACAGTATAGAAAAGCCTGTCGTTATCTGCTTTAGGCAACGCGGGGGCATCGCTATGCAAAGTATCCAGCAAGAGATTCACCTCTAACTCAAAATCATTATAATCAGGAAATGCCAAAGTCACATCGGCAAAGCGAAAACCATACAACTCACGGGTGCGGCGTACCCGGCGTACTATGGCGGTTTCACCATTGGCTATGAAATCGGGAATTTGCGCAACAGCTTCTTTCTTTTCGCCATTGCGCAACATATCCGTTTGAAGCTGTTCCGTCCAAAAATAATTATTTTTCGCAACCATCAGCAAATCTCCCGTATTCAGTTCATCCTCCCTCCAAAGAATCTGGGCACGAATACCGTTATTATAAATATTCGCCCGTTTATTGGAACGGCATATCACAATGGTTTCATCCAATCCGTCATGGTCATAGCATGTTTCAAGCCTATCTATCAACTCATTACCGGGTAATGCCTTTATGTCCGCAAAGCCCGTTATCTTTATTTTCGGTAACGCTTCACAAGTATCTTCGGCTATCAGTTGCCGTAAACGGGTTGCATTCCACAATATACCCGATTGCTGTTCCTGACGGACGACTTGAGTTAAATCCACTTCCTGTACTTCCAGCCCATATCCTTTCAAAGCATCGGCAAAAAGTGCAGGACTTTGTTCCTCTCCTACCGGCGGAAGCTGCGCCGTATCGCCCATCAGTAAAAGACGGCACCCCGTACCGGAATAAACAAACTGTACCAAATCATCCAGCAAACGTCCCGTTCCGAATGAAGTTCCCGACAGGCCTTCATTGGAAATCATCGACGCCTCATCCACAATATATAACGTGTGAATTGTCAAATTATCGTTCACAGAAAAATTACTTGTCTCGTTAAAGAATGATTGCTGTCTATATATTTTTTTATGAATTGTAAACGCCGGATGTCCCGCATAAGCAGAAAATACTTTCGCCGCCCGCCCCGTCGGAGCCAGCAATATCACCTTTTGCTGCAACTTATCCAACGTCTTGACCAAAGCGCCTACCAACGACGTTTTACCCGTTCCGGCATAACCACGAAGCAGAAAAACCGCCTCGCTGCGTGGCGACAAAAGGAACTCCGACAAAGATTTTATTGCAATTTCCTGCTCCGAAGTTGGTTGATAAGGAAAATTTTCCTTAATTTGCCTTTCTAAATAGTTATTTATCATTTTTGTAATAGAAAAAAGTAACGGGAACTATCGTTTTTAAATTTATTTCTTTTATTTTTGCGGTGCGAATATAACAACTAAAAAACATATTTATCATGAAAACAGTATTTAATATCGTTTTAGGCTTATGTGCTCTGGTCTTAGTTTATATCTGCTATGCCAGTATCATGGGTCCTATAAACTTTGAAGAAGCCAAAAAGCACAGAGACGCAGCAGTTATCGCACGTCTGATCGACATCCGTAAAGCACAGTTGGAATATCGTGGTTTGCATGACCAACAATATACCGCCAGTTTCGATACGCTGATTGACTTCGTAAAGAATCAGAAACTTCCGTTCATCTTCAAACAAGGAGAATTGGATGACAAACAGTTGGAAGACGGTTTGACTGAAAAGAAAGCTATCAACATCATCAATAAAGCCAAGAAGACCGGTAACTATTCAGAAGTAAAGAAATGGGGATTGGAAAACTTCAAACGTGATACCATGTGGGTAGCCGTATTGGATACTATCTTCCCGAAAGGCTTCAACGCAGATTCTATGAGATATGTTCCTTTCGGAAACGGTGCGCAGTTTGAAATGGCTATCCGCAACGATACAGCCAAATCAGGTGCTCCTTTCTGTCTGCTCGAGGTTAAGACTCCGTACGATGTATATCTGAATGGTTTGGACAAGCAGGAAATCGCTAACTTGAAAGACCTTCAAACTAAGTTAGGTAAATACTCAGGTTTGATGATCGGTAGCTTGGAAACAGCTAACAACAACGCCGGTAACTGGGAATAATCCACCGACAATACGTATGATAGAAACAACTGATTTTAGTAAATCGGAACAATATACCTTATCCATCCGTCTCAGTACGGATGGATTTTCTTTTTCTATATTCAACCCTCTCGGCGACGGTGAAGTTTCTTTCTATGAGCGTGAGGTAGATGATTCTTTATCTTTAACCGCCAACCTGAAACAAACTTTCCGGGAAGTGGAATGGCTGAACTTCGCTTTCCGCCGTGTCAATGTGCTCATGGCAAACAAGCGCTTCACATTCATTCCTTTAGAGTTTTTTGAGGATGAACAGGTAGAAACCGTATTCTATCATAATCACCCCAAGCAGGAAAACGAACTGGTACAATATAATATTCTGCACAAAAACAATATAGTCGTACTGTTCGGTATGGATAAAAGTACTTATTCACTTTTACGGGAACAATATCCGAACATCCGTTTCTATTCTCAAGCAAGTCCGTTTATAGAATACTTTGCGACTAAAAGCCGGCTGGGCAACTGCCGGAAAATGTATGTACATCTACGTAAAGAAGCAGTAGACATATACACCTACGAACGTGGCCGGTTGACATTCGCCAACGCTTTTGCGTGCAAGGAAGCCAACGACCGTATCTACTACATCCTCTATATATGGAAACAACTCGGCATGGAACAGGAACGCGACGAACTTCACCTTACCGGCGAACTGTCCGACAAAGAGCAACTGCTGCCCGAACTGAGAAAATTCATCCGACAGGTATTCATCATGAACCCTGCCACTAATCTTGACCTGCAAGCCATTAACCTATGCGAGTAATCAGCGGAATATATAAAAGAAGACGCTTTGATGTGCCTCATACATTCAAAGCACGCCCGACTACGGATTTTGCCAAAGAAAACCTGTTCAACGTACTATCCAACTATCTCGACTTTGAGGAGGGTGTGCGTGCCCTTGACCTGTTTGCCGGTACAGGCAGTATCAGCATAGAACTTGTGTCCAGAGGTTGCGACCAGGTTATCAGTATAGAAAGAGACCGTGACCATTACGCCTTTATCTGTAAAGTGATGCAAGAACTGAAAACCGACAAATGTCTACCCGTCCGCGGTGATGTATTCAAATACATACGAGGCGGCCGAGAGCAGTTCGACTTCATCTTTGCCGACCCGCCTTACGAGCTAAAAGGACTTGAAACTCTACCTGACCTGATTTTTGAAAATAACCTTTTAAAAGAAGACGGTCTGTTTGTTCTGGAACATGGAAAAAGCAATAATTTTGAAAGCCATCCTCATTTTGTAGAAAGAAGAGTATACGGTAGCGTAAACTTCTCCTTTTTTAAATTGAAAGTTGAAAGTTGAGAGTTTGCCGCACAGTGAAACTTTCACCTTTCAGCTATCAACTTTCAACTATAAAAGTGGTGCCAGCAAACGCACCACACTCTCTGCCGCCTTACGATACCACGGTCGTTTTTCCCAGTTCTTGGAGAATACTTGTACACACTCCCGTTGATCCTGCAGAAATATCTCACGCATCTGGAGAGCCGTTTCAGTATCGTATATAAATGCATTCACTTCAAAGTTATGTTCAAAACTACGGAAGTCCACATTTGTAGAGCCTACAGTAGATAATTCATCATCCGAAACCATCAATTTGGAGTGCAGAAATCCTTTTTTGTAGAAATAAACTTTCACTCCCGCCCGTAATGCTTCTGCCAAATAAGAACAAGAGCCTAAATGCGTCAGTCTGTTATCTGCACGGTAAGGGAGCATCAAACGCACATCAACTCCTGCTAAAGCCGCTGTCTGCATTGCTACGGCAACGGCCTCCGTCGGCAGGAAATAAGGAGTTTGTATGTAGAAATATTTTCGTGCACCGGTTATCGCCATGACAAGTCCCTGCATAATCTCTTTCCAAGGGCCTATCGGTTCACTTGTTACAATCTGCGCCAACGAGGTTCCGCAATTATCGACTTTCGGAAAATAGCGGGCGGACGTTATCAAAGTACGATCTACAAAATACCAGTCGAGCAAAAACGCCGTCTGCAAGCCGTGCACAGCTTTACCATCCAGCAAAATATGAGTATCACGCCAGATACCCCAAGAGAATCCGCGCATATAACGCTCTGCCAAATTCATTCCGCCGACAAATCCGATACGCCCGTCAATAACCGCAATCTTACGGTGATTACGATAGTTCACCTTACTGGTAAACAATGGAAAACGAACCTTCAAAAAACTACGCACTTCCACGCCCGCCTCACGCATCTGATCATAAAAACGGTGGGGAACATGCCAGCATCCCACATCATCATAAATAACACGCACCTCTACCCCCTGTCTTGCCTTATCTACCAATACATCTCGCACCATACGCCCAATGGCATCATCCTCAAAAATATAGAACTCCATGTGGATATGTTTCGTAGCCTTCTGCAACTCGCGCAACAAGGATTGGAGCATGGAAAGCCCTCTCGTATAGACTTCCACACGGTTTCCGTCAAAGGGAAATGCTTGGTTAGTATTACGGAACAGGGCGATGAGACGGCTGTAATTCATCGGAAGTACACACGAATTCTGGGCAAGATATTCCGCCATCGGCTTCTTCAGCAAACGGTTGTAGCTCTTCTTCCCGATGACACGTACACGCCGTTGACTACGACCGAAGAAGAAGTAAAGCACAAGCCCCGCTAATGGCAGAAACATTAATATCAATATCCACGCCATCGTCTTTACCGGATTTCGGTTGTCGAGGATGATGACCGTAATTGTTCCGATAATTGCACCAAAATAGATTATATCAAATGCTACTGTGGCAATCAGGCTGGCTATGAGGTTCCAATCAAACATACATTTGTCATAAAGAGTAAAACAAATGTATAAAAAACAAAGGGATTTTTACGACCTATTACATTGATTAACATTAAAACGGACGACGCCCACCGCCAAATCCGCCCCGATGTCCTCCCGGATGGCCGCCAGGGCCGCCAAACCCTCTTCGCCCCTGCATGCTTTCGCGAGCAGCCTTACTGCCAAAGATATTCAAGCGATAAATAAAGTGCAGCATACAATAGCTGTTGATACCGTTATAAGAAGATACCGAACGTGCATCTGCCGTCAACGAACGACTGATATTACTCTGCTGTTTCAGTATATCGTACATCTCAAAACTTACAGTAGCCGCACCTTTCAGGAAAGACTGCGAAAGTTGGGCATTCCAAATCAATTCGTTACGGTTCATGCTGCTATCCGTATAGCCGCGACGACTCTGATTGGTAATATTGGTAGAAAGCGTCATCTTCCAGGGCATCGTTATATTAGTCAAAGCACCGTAAGAGAAGGTATAAGGTTCCTGATTATTCTCCGGACGCAATTTGCTGCGCTCGGCCGTATAAGAAATAGAACCGTTCAGTCCAAATTCAAACCAATCGTTACGATAAGCTCCGTTCAACCGTTCACTCAGCGTTAATCCGGTAGTGGTATTCTTATCGTCCACCTTTGTATCCTTATTGTATAGGAAAGCTACATTATTGGCATAATTGATATTCGAGAAAGAATTTATCGTAAACTTCTTATTCTTCAATGCCGTATTGAATCCAAACATGCCGAAAGCGTTCCAATTACCGTTGATATTCTTCGGAGTGGTAGTTCGCCCACCGGTTTGCTCATTATATATCGTACTGTTGCTGATACTATTCTGAGTCGTCGAGAAGCTGACATGCGTCATCATACCACGCTGCAGTTCTGCGTTATATGTATTATAAAACAAACGCATATTATGCGTAAACGCAGGTTTCAGGCCGGGATTACCCACTTTGATATTCAGTGGATTTGAATTATCGGCAATCGGCAATAAGTTCTCCATACTCGGCTGACTGCTACGCCCACGATACATGAAACGTAACTGGCTCACTTTGGAGAAACGGTAGCGAAAATCAATATTCGGAGCAAAGTTAAATACGTTACGTGTCGTATCAATCATATAATCACCACGTTTGTAGGACAGTACCGAATGTTGCGGCTGGAAAGACATTCCCGCGCTCAACTGATACTTTTCACGGATGAAACGCAACGATACAGACGCATCATGATTATAGTACCTATACTCTGCATATTTGCCCAAACTATCCACCGGATGCGTTTCATATCCTGCGGGTAATGGTCCGTTGATATCCCATTCGGGAAAGCTCAACATATCAAACGTAGTCTTATCGCTCTCACTATACTTATACTGGAACTGATAACTGAACTGTAAAAAAGTAGCCCGTGCAATCGGCTCGCTGTATGTAATTTGGGCGCTATAATTATAATTGCGGGTGGGAGTCGTAATGTATTGGTTACGATACAGGATGGAGTCACCTCCCAATGCATTCAATATCTGATAGTAACGAGTTTCTGACTGCGTATATTGGTCGTTATCGTTATCCCCGTAACCAAAACGTCCGCGAAAAGTAACATTACGTCCTCTGTCATTAAGTTTCCTGTTCAGCTGCAAAGTAGCCGCTGTAGAGATACTCTTACTTTTACTTAAAGAAGCGTCGTTCGTAGCATTGACACGAATATCTTCCAAAGGATCATCTGTCATCTGGTCGAAATTGAGGAAATCGTTCGGGTTGGCAACCAAACTATACGGATCGATATTGAATGTTCCCGACTCCGATCCGGAAGCATTATTCGTTTTACCATAAGAGAAGTTCGGACGGAAAATAATATTGGTCATTGAGTCCGGCTTCCACTCCAAACGGAAATCAGCATTAAAGTCTATATTCTTGTTCCTATTGACGGAATTGGAGTTTGAATACGAGTTTCCGTTCTGCAGGAAACGTTCGGAGGAGTTGGTACTGATAATATCCGCGCCTCTATAATTATATCGGGCGCTGCCGCCAACTTCCAGTTTGGATGTTTCCGTAGCGAAATTCGCACCCAATGTTTTAGTAGCCACCAAACCGTTATTTCTGCGCCAACGCGGACCACCGCCACCGCCCGAGAAGCCTTGGTCATTGACATTATTCGCCGAACCGATCAAGGAGAACTGCGTTTTATCCACAAAATGATTCACCATCATACGAGCCATATAGCGGTCTTCCGTACCATAAGCAACATCCGCATTACCAAACCAGCCCCTGTTCATGCCTTTCTTCACAGTGAGGTCAAGCACCGTTTCCTCTTCACCGTCGTCTATACCGGTGATACGTGCCAGGTCTGATTTCTTATCGTAGGTTTTCAGTTTATCAATCATATCGACGGGCAAATTCTTCAATCCGGTTTTTACATCACCGCCAAAGAATTCTTTGCCATCTACCATAATTTTCTTCAACTCCTTACCATTAATCTTCACGTTACCGTCGTCATCAATTTCGGCGCCGGGAAGTTTCTTCACCAATTCTTCCAGCATCGCGCCTTCCGGAGTACGGTAAGCGGTAGAATTATACATTAATGTATCTTCCACCACTTGTACTTGCGGCGCTTCGGCGGTTATCACGGCTTCAGCGAGCATAATGGCATCCGTTTCGAGCGTTACCGTACCGACATTCTTATTCAGTACATTGGCATACAGATGCAAAGGGATAAATTTATTCTTAAAACCGATATAGGAAACTTTCAATACATACTTCCCGGCATTCACCTTCGGCAAGGTAAAATAGCCATTTCCTGTAGTAGCGACACCGGCAGCATAGGCGCTGTCCGGCAATGAAAGTAACTGAATAGTAGCTTGTACCGCAGGTTCGTTCGTATCCTCGACCACACGACCGGAGACGGTAATGTTTTTTGTTTGTGAAAAAGCGGATAATGCCGTTGCCAGCAACAACATTGCTCCGGTGATAATTCTTTTCATGCCCTGTCTTCTAAATGATCAACAATGTTTATTTGTAACTGCTTCATTTGACAAACTTACGGACAAAAGGTTTAATGCCTAACAGATTGATTTTATTTAATTATCGATTATTCCGCTTAAATAACCGGTCAACAGTCGCTTTCTTTATACCAAATTCAAGACAAAGAACATTTATAATCAGGAATATCAAGAAAGAAGAGGAGTCTACAGACATCAAATCACCTTGTGCCACACGATAGAGCATGTTACCAAAGATGAAAAACACCGTCAAAAACATAGCGTTCCGCGTAGCTTTGTTACGTATTGCCTCCACCTCTTTACATTCATTTTTTGTTAAAGCGAATATTATCATCAATGCCCCCAACATCATCAAAAGTTTGGAACATTCCTTATAAAACAGCAAATTAGCATCCGTTACCCTGCCCATCATCACCATTAAGAACGGCAGAAACAAAGCGAGCGCAATTATACAATATCCAAGCGGACGACAATATACGGGAAGTAAAGCTTTCATTTGGATTTCAGAATTATGGTTTCAGATTTATTTTCGTGAGACAAAGGTAGCATTTATTGTCGAAAGAATTATCTTTGTCCCGCAATAAATCATAAATCAGCAATTTTCTCATGAGTAAACAAGAAGTAATCCTTTGCGAAAAACTCGAAAGCAGTCTGACGCATGCCATTGAGAAGTGTCCTCACGATAAGCTCTTCATCCTTACCGACGAACATACCCACCGTCTTTGTTTGCCGCAACTGCAAAGTATTCCCGCACTGCAAGATGCTGCCGAAATCATTATCGGAGCAGAAGATATGCATAAGAATCTGGAAACGCTGACTTCGGTGTGGCAGGCTTTAAGCGAGCAAGGAGCTACCCGCCACTCACTATTAATAAATTTGGGCGGCGGTATGGTAACCGATCTCGGCGGTTTTGCCGCTTCCACCTTTAAACGAGGAATAGCTTATATCAATATCCCCACGACCTTGCTTGCTATGGTAGATGCATCGGTAGGCGGAAAAACAGGTATTAATTTCAACGGATTGAAAAACGAAATCGGAGTTTTTGCACCTGCCGCCAGCGTATTGTTGGAAACCGAATTCTTACGCAGTCTCGATTCCCATAATTTCTTCTCCGGTTACGCCGAAATGCTGAAACATGGTCTAATCAGCACTCCCGAACATTTAACAGAATTATTATCTTTCGATACGGAAAACATAAACTATACTGCTCTCAAAGCAATGGTAGGCCGTTCTGTTCAAGTAAAAGAAGATATTGTAGAACAAGACCCCCAAGAACATGGTATACGTAAGGTGCTTAACCTCGGCCATACCGTAGGGCATGCTTTCGAGAGCCTTGCCTTGGCAGAAAACCGTCCGGTACTCCATGGTTATGCCGTAGCGTGGGGAATAGTATGTGAACTTTATCTTTCGCATATACAAACGGGCTTCCCTAAAGAAAAGATGCGTCAAACCATTCAGTTTATCAAGGAGAATTACGGAGCCTTTGCTTTTAATTGCAAACAATATGACCGCTTGTATGAACTGATGCAGCATGACAAGAAAAATACCGCCGGCATCATTAACTTCACACTGCTTAAAGAAGTCGGGGATATTTGTTTGAATCAAACGGCAGACAAAGAAACAATATTCGAGGTATTCGACTTTTATCGGGAATGTATGGGTGTATAAGCTCCTTATTAGCATAAAGAATATAAAGAAGTTACAAAATAAAGGAGCAAAAAGTTAAGGAATTATTTGCTATTTCAAAATAAAGCCGTACTTTTGCATCCGCAATTCGGGGTGTAGCTCAGCCCGGTTAGAGTACGCGTCTGGGGGGCGTGTGGTCGCTGGTTCGAATCCAGTCACCCCGACTGGTGAAAAAGCATTGATAATCTGATGATTGTCGATGCTTTTTTGTTTTAGGTAGTTCTTGTAACTATGGCGGTTGACGCGATGGTTGACGCGTAAAAGTCAACCAAGAAGTCAACCGTAATTTTAATGAAAGCATCAATTTCTGTAATCTGTTACAAGCATAAAGTGCTTGCAAATGGAGAATCACCGTTAATGGTAAGAATAGCTAAAGACGGGAAACGTACCATGAGGAGTTTGGGCATATCTGTTAATCCTCAACATTGGGATTTTGACAAGAATCAACCAAAATCTAATTGTCCTAACAGAAACCAAATCAAGCAAATTATTTTGAGAACAGAAATGGATTACCAATCAAAAGTGCTTGATAAGGAAATCAAAAATGAAGAATTTACTACCTTGTCTTTAATTGATGGGCAGAAAGAAGATATTAAAGCCCAAACAGTGGAAGAGTTCTACTTATTTTTGATTAAAGAACTGAAAGAAGATGGCAGAATAGGCACAAGCTATGCTTATCTCAATTCGTACAGAACACTAAAGAATTTCAATAAAGGAAAGAAGTTAAATTACACCTTTAGTTATATTGATGTAGAGTTCTGCAAGAAGTTTGAAAAGTGGATGCGCTGTAAAGGCAATAATGATGTTACTATCAGCTATCAATTCAGAACACTAAGAGCTACATTTAACAAAGCCATTGAAGCTAAAGTTGTCAGCAGAGATAAAAATCCATTCATAGAATACAAACTAAGCCGCTTCAATACCAAGACAGCTAAGAGAGCGTTATCTAAAGATGATATTCTTAAAATCATAGATGCAGATTGCAGTCAAGCAAGCGAGAAACGGCAGTTTACACAAGACATTTTTACGTTTTCTTATCTCTGTGGTGGAATCTCGTTTGTGGATATAGCCCACTTGACAGAAACGAATATTGTAGAAAATAGATTGCTTTATCAAAGACAAAAGACACATGGAAGCATAAACTTGATGCTGACAGATAGAGCCAAACAGATTATTCAAAAATATAGCTTATATCAACGTCAGACAGGTTATTTGTTTCCTATACTGCATAATAAGCGTCATGTTACACCTATGCAGCAGAATAACAGAGTACATAAAATCTGCCATCAGATTAACACAGAATTAAGAGCATTTGCTAAAGAATTAGAAATAACAGCAGAAGTTACCACCTATGTTGCAAGGCATTCGTTCGCAACCATCTTAAAAAAGTCTGGAGTAAATATAGGAATTATATCACAAGCATTAGGACATCAAGATATTAAGACCACCCAAATCTATCTAAGTCAATTTGATAATGAACAAGTAGATGATGCCATGAAGAATTTACTCTAAGCCAATAATTCCCCATTTGCAGCAATGCAGGTGGGGATTATTTTTTAACTTTGTCTTAAACTAATAATTATGGAGCAACTAAAGGACGATTATATAAACATTGACACCCGTCTGGAATATATGGAAGCCATAGCCATAAAATATGTTCCAGACGTAGATATAGACACATCCACAGGAGAAAGATATGTCTGTGGCACTACCGCCTTACCTATATTCATAAGGAGATGCAATCAAAATAAACTATATGGCAACTTCACATACGAAGATTATATAGCCCATGAGGATATACAGAATACTCTGAAAGGTTTGGGAGTTGATATAGATAAGTTCTGGTTTTTGCTCCTGTTCATCTTTGACTATACTTGTGGCACGTGCTTGGATGGGATGAAAGCCACAGGCATTGGAATAGAACAGCTCACCAAATTTGCCAAAGCCATAGCTGACAATCATAAGGAGATTAACCAATTTGGAGTAAGTTTTAAAAAGCCTATCACCGTATCTGTAAAGGTGGAGGGCAAGCATCAGATAGTAATTGATAATGAGAATGCCATAGGATATTTGGCTGCTACCATTGCCAATAACTTAAAGGAGATGGAGGAACACCCTTGGATGCAAAGCCAGCAAGTCAGCATAAGTATCCAAGCAGAAGAAAAGGAATCCGTTCAGATATGGTTGTTCTATAAGATGTTCAATGACTTCTTCAATTTAGAGCCATATAACAAGCAGTTTAATATCAGACAAAAGAAAGGAAGTGCCATATCACTTAGTAAGACATTACTCATATCAAGGCTTATCCACTTCACCAAGCTGTCCACGAATAAGAATTTCTCAGAAGATGAATTTACTTTAAAAGGCTATATCAAGCAATATAAAGACAAAAGAATTGATACAGCGAATAGCATATACTTCTAATAAACTTCTGATAATTAATACAGTCCTGCTTCATACCATTAAGAGGGTACATAAAAGCAGGACTTTTTTTCTCTCTTTTAATCCAGCCATTATATACCATCTTTGCACCGTCAAAACGAGAGCGGACGAGCTAATAATTAAGAGGGAAAGCAAAACCGCTCATTATTTTCTCTCTTTTAATCAGCCCAGAAGCAAGTAGTTTTGCAGCGTAATCAGAAAGCCAAGTGCGCATAGGTTTGACGATTGCACAGAACATTTTAATAACAATTAAAAACAAACGAATATGAAAACATTAAATGTAAATGAAACAAAGATGGTTAATAACAGTGTAGAATCAAATAACGCAACTATGGGTAACGTAGAGGAACTGACTAAGGTTTTGAATCAAGAAGAAAAGGAATTACAGCGTCTCACTAAAAGAAATGCAAATGAAGCAGTGATAGCAGCACAAAAGAATGTAGTTGATAATGCCAAAGCCAAACTGGAACAGGCACAGGAATTTGAAAGAATATCCAAAGAGAAAGCTGTCAATAGCTTTTTCACATTCTCAGTAGTGGATGAAGAAACAGGTGTAAGAACTGAACAACAGAAAAAGATAGCATTCGTTAAGAACAACAGACCTGTAAATTCCAAGAAAGTGGATGGCTTTATAGCTTTGATAGCCGCCAATAAATATGACAAGGCTTTTCCCATTATCGTAATGGAAGCCTCAAAGCTGATTGAAGCAGGTTATACTGTAACAGACATCAATGGAAAGGAACTTACCAAAGAAGAAGCCAAAGACTACTTCGTTATCCTTGATGGGCAGCATAGAAGTACAGCATTTGCCAAACTGATTGCAACAGGAGAATATCAGAATCTGATTCCAAATGTTCATGTAAGAGATATTGAAAACGTAGGAGAATATCTGGTTGATATTAATAATGTAGGCAGCAGTTGGGACAAGAGGGATAAATTGGTTGTAGCTTCTCTGACAACTAAAGATGAACTGTTCCAAAATGTGGCGGAATTGCTGAATGAAGGCTTCAACCCATCTACCGCCATGCTGATTTACACAGGTAAGAGTTTACCAGACAAACAAGTAAACAAGGCTTTAAAAGGTGAAAAAATAATATTTCCAAAAGGTGTGGAAATTAACATTGAAAGAGGAAACAAGTTCATCAACTTATGCAAGGCAGCCAACATGAGCGTCAGTTTCATTACCAAACGTTACTTCATCAAAGACTTCAACAGTTATGCCAAATCCACAAGCGAAGAACAGGCATTTGAAGCATTAAACAAATTGAAAGAGCTGAACTATACAGAAACAAATTGGAAAGATATTAAAGAAGAAGATGACTTCATAGAAATACTGAAAGAAGCTCTGGAAGCATAAGAAACCAACAGCAAAGCCCATCTGACAGGTGGGCTTACTCTCCCCAAATTCTTATACATTCTGAATGGTCTAAAGTCCAATTCTTAAATGTGTGGTCTTATCATTAGTTCCCCACTCATGGAATTACTATCTTTATAATACCATAAACAGATAATTCCACCACACAGATTAACAGACTTACAAACTATTCAGAATATCTAAAATGGAAGAATTTACTTATGAGCAGATAAGAGCTAAGGCTCTTAAACAGGGAGTGAAAGATAACAAAGTCCATATTGGATTATGGGCTAATCTTAATAACTATCTAAAGACAAGGAGAAAGAAAAATGGAAAGGTTACTACCTATTATATATCATTGCAGAAGTTGGCTTATTAACTCATTAATATTCAAACTGACATGATTATCCATTTGCCAACAGGAAAGAAGTTCCAAAATAGAAAGGAAGCCAAGATATACTTTGGGACTGCCTACTATTACAAGATGGAACGAGAGAAGAAAGATTTAGTGTTTACCAATAATGTTCAATCAGCTACTAATGAATATGAAGATACCTCAAAGACACCTGCAAAGCAGGACAAGTAACATTAGGCAGGACTATGCCACCATTAATAAATCAATAGTGGATAAGCTCAATCCACCCAATTTGTACAGGTTCTTCTGTCTGTCCTTATATAGAAATGACTATTATAAGGTCAGATGGAGAATTAAGGATTTAGCCAAACGGACTGGAGAGGAAGAAACAGCTCTAAAGAATTTCAATAAAGACATAGAGGCAGTGTTGGTTAGAAAGAGATACCCTGTACCAATCAACCACCCTATATATGAATTTACAATGAGAAGTCTTTACTGCATCCCACCAATAGACCATCCCAACTTTATAACACTATCCTACCTCTTTATGAAAGTGAATTTGGATATTAAAGTGAAAGGATATTATATCAAGCTCCTATTGATAGCAGAAGATAACAAGATATTGCTTTCTTCTAATAAATTAGCTGATAAATTGGGGATGGGTAAGAAAAGTGTTGAGAGTTATAATCTGGATTTATATAGTGCAGGTCTGTTAAGATATATACCCAAAGGGATAGAGCTTACTCCAAATGAACTATTATTAGACAATGATATAGCCAAACAACGTAAGGAGTGGAATCCCATCAACTCAAAAAACGTGTTTAAGATAGGATTCAAGCCCCAATAACAGGCAAGCAGGATTTTTCGTACTGTTTATTATTATATTAATAGATGGTACGAATAATCCTAAGTCTGCCTTATTATGAATTTAGAAGCATTTAAAGCTGGATTTCTAAGGTTGGGTACAACATTTAAGGCAAAAAATGGATTTTATAACCCCAATCCCCAAAATGTTGCACGAGATACCATACCACCATTTTAGTCCCCTCTCACCAAGCAAAAGGAAAATGAGAATTGATAGACAGCCACCCACCCCCTCAACCATTATAAATTTTACTATTCACCTCACATCATTCATGGACTTCTTAAAGCGATACACAATACAGACATAATGGTAATATAGTCTAATTGTAATATCGCTTAAATGTAATTCAGCGAATTGTAGTGAAGTCAAAATCGTCATGGAGCAATCCTAAATGATATGGGCTTTGACAATTCCAGAATTAATCCAATCAATAACCATTTAAACAATTTATCATTATGAGAAATTTAGTTATCATGCCAGCTATGGCAAACAATCGTGAGAGAATGAATTTGGGTGAATATGCAGAGGAAGCAACCGTCATCGTGGATGAACCTGTAAAACCTGCCAACCATTTCATTGAAGCCAACACGCAGGAAGCAACCTTGCGTCATCTAAAACATGACTGCATTACACCTGTGTTCTCTAAAGACAACGAACTTACCATTAACCATGCTGCATTTGTGGAAACCATACAGGATGCAGCCCAATCATTTTTTAGTGGTGAGAGAGTGGAACAGGCAGATATTCGTGTGAGCCACATTATTAAAGGAAGAATCCCAGAAGCCATCCACAAGCCAGCTAATCAATTATTGGAATCAGACAAGACCATCTATTATGAAAGAGCAGCTTTCAGCATTGATATTTCTACTATCTATGAAACGGTTGGAGGAAACAAGCTCAACCTTTCCATTGTAGGTGTGAGGGCTTATAATCAGATGAACTTATACAGCAAGAAAGTGCCAGAACTCTTTCGATTGGCTATTGGCTTCAAAAACCAAGTCTGTTGCAATATGTGTGTCTTTACTGATGGCTACAAGGATGATTTGAGAGTGAGCAACACAACTGAACTCTATCGTGCTGCTTTGGAACTGTTCAACAACTACAATCCTGCCAGACATCTTTATCTGATGCAGCAATTAGGTAACACTTCCATGAGTGAACACCAATTCTGTCAGATTATAGGTAAGATGCGGCTTTATCAATGCCTGCCAACAGGCTATCAAAAGGCATTACCAAGAATGTTGCTTACTGATACGCAGATTAACAGCGTAGCCAAAGCATACATCAATGACGAAAACTTTGGCAGCTTTGGAAGTGAGCTTAATATGTGGAAGTTCTACAACTCGCTTACAGGAGCTAACAAGTCAAGCTATATTGATTCATTCTTAGACCGTTCTTTGAATGCTACTGAAATAGCTTTGGGAATCAATGCAGCTTTACATGGTGATGAGAGATATAAATGGTTCATTGATTAAATGGGCTTATTGATTGAGAGAGGAAAGGGCAGCTATTCAGTTAGTTGTCCTTTCTTTATACTTAATAATTAACTATTTAAATTTGTAAGTACGCAAATAAGTACATATCTTTGCATTATAGAAAGGAGAACTTATGAGAACAGCCAATTACACAGATTTAAGAGCCAATCTAAAAGGTTATATTGATTCAGTCATTGACGATTGCGACACAGTGCTTATTAATCGTGGCAATGGCACAGGAGTAGTAATGATTTCATTGGAAGAATATAACTCTTTAAAGGAAACTGAATATATTATGTCGTCTGAACAGACCATGAATGATATTCGTAAAGGAGAAGAAGATTTAAAGGCAGGCAAAGGAATAGAAGTAAATTTAGATGAATTATGAAACTGATATTTACTCCTATTGCACAAGAGCATTGGGAATATTGGAAGAAAAATGACCCCAATATGACTAAACGCATAAAGAAACTGCTTGCTGATATATTGGAACATCCTTACACTGGAATAGGTAAGCCCGAACCTCTCAAATATGAGTTGGCAGGTAAATGGTCAAGGCGAATCAATTCAGAACACAGGCTTATCTATTCTGTGCATGATGATATGATAGAGGTTTATATATTCTCTATGAAATATCACTATTCCAAGAAGTAACTACATTATTACATTTAATGAGAAGGACATCTATTAAGTTAGGTGTCCTTTTTCTATTTATACACTTAAATTAGCAACATTATGAATATAGATTATACTGTGGGAGAAGTGGAACTATCTTACAAACCCAAATTCAAGAATATATATAAGGTAGTCAGTTCAGAGGACGCTTATAAATACTTACTCCCTACATATAAAGAGGGTACAATCTGTTACAAGGAATATTTCAAAGTGCTGTTCCTAAACCAAGCCAGCCAAGTTTTAGGCTATACGCTCATTTCAGAGGGTGGAATTACTGAAACCTGTGCTGATGTGAGAGTTATCATGCAGGCTGCATTACTTACCAATTCAGTAGCCATCATTCTTGCACATAACCATCCAAGTGGTAATCTGAAACCAAGTAGGCAGGATATGGAAATTACTAAGCAAGTCAAGGATGCAGCCCAAATTATGAGAATAAAAATCTTAGACCATATCATCCTTACTGATACAGGATATTACAGTTTCGCTGACGAGGGAGAGCTATAATAGGTAAAGGACATTCAATTTTTAAGTTGGGTGTCCTTATCATATTCACTTTGATAATTAGTGAATGTTCCTTTAGTAATCAATGAGTTAGTAAATCCAACTCAAAATTAATATTCACTTTTATTCATTTCATTATAAAACAGAACATTATGTCACTTAAATATTCAAGCACAACAGCAGACTATCTTGTTTGGTCTGACGCAATGAACCTCATAAGGAAGTTAGCCAAAGATGAGAATTATAAAGTCTCACTTCTTATAGCTTTGGGATGCTTCACAGGATTAAGAATATCTGATATTCTATCTCTAAGGTGGAAGCAGATATTAGATGCTGACGAGTTTACAGTAATAGAGAAAAAGACAAGTAAGGTAAGGACTATCAGACTGAATCCACAATTACAGGAACATATTAAAGAATGCTACGAACATATAAATCCTGTTGGAGTCAATGCACCTATCTTAGTAAGTCAGAAAGGCACTATCTTCACAGTCCAGAGAATCAATATCATTCTTAAAGAGGTGAAGAAGAAGTACAGGTTAAAGATTAAGAACTTTAGCTGCCATTCTCTTAGAAAGACCTTTGGTCGGCAGGTCTATAACATGAACAGCGATAATGCTGAACTTGCCTTAGTAAAGCTGATGGAACTGTTCAACCATAGTTCTGTTGCCATTACTAAGAGATACTTGGGATTAAGGCAGGAGGAAATCTTGCAGACTTATGAGTGTTTGAGCTTCTAATGACAGGCAGGACAAATTTAGAGCAAGGTCAGTCTTATAGACCCCAATCTGAATTTGTCCTACCCTCAAATTCAGACGGAGAAATTAACTTTAGCTTTATAAATCCATGTGGGTAACAATTTCTAAAATTCAGTTCTTATAAGGGGAATTATCATTTTGATACCCACATGGATTTGCAGAGTTTAGATACTATTCAGACTAAATATTTCATGCTGACTATGTTTAATGACACAATAGTTACTATTTATCCTCACTCCATGCTCATTAATTTAGAACCTTTCGCTATCTTTGCGCCAATTCCAATAAACTAATGAAATAGGGAGTTGGAAGGACATATTTAACGAAAGGTGTTATTGAAATTATCTTCGTGATGAAATTCTCGCAAAATTTCAACTGACTGTGAAGATGATAGCAATAGCACCCCACCATTGATATATACCTACCTTATATCTATAAGGCTTAGATATTGTCAAATTGGTGTGGGTTGCTATTGTTTTATCCACAGTCAAGGCAATGCGAGAAGCCCCATCATAGGATAAGACAGATATAGTTCCCACACCTCTTTTATTTTAACAGCTTATCCATAGGGAACAGGTAGGCATAGATAAATGGATATGAAAACCTACTTGTTGGATATTCTTAACAGATATAACAGATTCAGTGATAATCTGGATATAAAAACTATACTATGCAATAAGTCTTGGCAGATATTTAATAATACAGGATATAAAGAACTATACATCTTTCAGGAGGATGGTTCACTTATCGCATCAAGCAAAGGAAATGTAATTAATGCCACATGGAAGTACATTTCTGCGAACAAATCTCTCATAATCTCCTTCAAGGAACAATCATACATGTTGCATCCATCATTCTTGGATAATTTATTATTCGTCTTACAGAAAGATGGAACAGAGGAATACCTCTTTATGATTAACGAGGAACATAGTAACATCTTTCAGCCCAAATCATTGAATGACCTTACATTTTATCTTAAAAGACAAAAGGAAGTAGAGGAGAAGAAGCAATTACAACACGAACAAGCTATAAGGGCAGAGAGGCAGCGCATCCAAGAAGAAAATAAGTTGAAGCATTATAAAGAACAATGGATAACTTGTAGAAAGCAATTATGGGAACAACAACGATATAAGATATTAAATAGCAGCCTTGAATATCAAACAGCGTTAAAGAATAAGAAGAAATGGAGAACCATAAAATTCATCATATTCTTGCTATTTTTATGCTATTGGGGATGGTACATATTTTATGGAATAGACTATATAAATCAGTTCAAGGGATTTAGCTGGTGGGCACTTTTTATCGTTACTACATTTACTTTGTCCTTTCCTGCATTTATTGTTCTATGCCTAATTAAACCATATAAGACACCTACTCGATGTGAAGAAGAATTGAAACAAAACTTTATAAATAAAATAGATTAATGAGAATGATTAGATTATTAGCAACCTCATTATTGGTTGCATTGAGCATGGGAGTTAGCTCCTGTGGGGATGATGTTACTAATGAAATTATCCAACAAGAGCCAGACAATACTTTGGAATTATTAATTGGTACTTGGCAGGGAACAGGTGAAGCAGAGGGAGAAACCCTTACTTTTAACAAGGATAACTCCTATACAGAGATAAGTGGGAATGAAACTCTAAGCGGTAGATTTGAATACTTCCCTAACAGATATATGTTCGTTACTTACTACACAACTGATTGGGGAAAAGAAAATACCATCTATACAGTAGTTAAGATAACCAAAGAGGAACTATACCTCAATGACAATGGGCATAGTGATATAATAATTTATAAACGTAAATAATAACCAATTTAACAACAAATGAAAACTTTAAGATTCTTAGGAATGACCTTATTAATGGTCATGCTGGTTGTGAACTTTACAGCTTGTAGTGATGATGAAGAAGAACAGACAATCATTGAACAAGCCAACCTTATAGGTAAATGGCAATCCACATGGGAGAAGATTCACAAAGTGGAGAATGGTAAAGAAGTAGTTATTTCTGACGAAGCATATACCAATGGTTTGTGGGAGTTCAAAGCTGATGGAACTTGCATAGAAAGCCGTGTGGATGGTGGATATACAGAAACAAGTCGTTGGTCTTTAAAAGACAATAAACTGACTATCTCCTACAATGATGGTTATTCTGATGTCCTTACTGTCAATGAACTTACAGCCACTAAATTGGTTCTCGCTTTTGAGGATTGGGATAATTTGGACGATGGCAGTTTAGAATTGGATGACATAACTACGACTACTTATAAGAAGATTGACTAATAGCCAAACTAATTTAAGACGAAGCAGCATTTGAGAAAATTCTTATGCTGCTTCTATATACGCTCAAAGCATCAAATATCGCGCAATAGTGTTGGTTGCTTAGATTTGCATTATGGTGTTAAACCATAAAGAGAGATTATTAACTTTATTATTAATTCATCTTGGTTGTTGATAACAAAGTCAACCATAAAGTCAACCAATAGTAAAAGAGAATCCTACAACACTGATAATCAAAGATTATTACGCTATATAGTACGCGTCTGGGGGGCGTGTGGTCGCTGGTTCGAATCCAGTCACCCCGACTGGTAATTATCAAGGAGTTAAGTCAATGGCTTAGCTCCTTTTTCTTTATAGCGATTACATTTTTATTAAATTTTTCGGCTTCAAAAAGAAATATAAGCAATACCAATCCATAAATTCCTATCTTTACTTTCAAATTCACCCTTAATAGTTTCAATACAATCCTTAACATTAGCCTATGTTCGAATTTATAAAGAAATACAGCAACGGTTCCTTCTCTTTCGGCATTGAAGATAATCTGAAAGCAAAGTGCATGGAAATCCAATATGAAAATATAGACAAGTGTTGCGGCGTATATATCGTATATGGCTATCCCAAAGATAAAGGCGACAAAGAAATCGTTTACATAGGCAGTTCCGGCCATTTTGAAGACAACCGTCCCATCCCTCGCAAGGGCGGACTGCGAAGGAGACTTTACGGGCGGCAGAAGGATGATTTATCGGGCGAACTTATCTTTAGAAGTATATTATGGCCTCGATTGATGCAAAGAGACTCTATCCATAAATTAGAAATATGCTGGTACGATACGGGAAAAGAGCACAATCCCTTAATTGTTGAGTTCTGTCTGATACTAACACATATTATCTGCCGCAAAAGGCTGCCTGTTTGGAATAATGAATTAAAGCTGGACGGACGTTCAAAGAACGACTTCGAACAATTTGTAAAAGAACAAAATATAACATCTTTGATTACGGCAATAAACCAATAAGTTAAATCCTTTTTTATAATACTCCGAAATCTAAATCAATGTAAACGAAAAAAGATAAACCGGGCTCCATATAGCCAATCTATAATCTCTATTCGCATTATTCCGTATTTCTTGGCATCGCCCTTCTTTGTATTTAGGCAAGAATAGTTACTTTTGCAAAATCAAAGAACAAAATTATGGGAGCAGGAAAATGGATTGGCGGTATCATCGGCTTTATGGCAGGCGGACCGCTCGGCGCATTGGCAGGATATGCACTTGGTTCGTTGATGGACCTCGGCGGTAATACAACAAGCTATACGGCAACCTACGGTAACGGACAGACAACGGAAGACGTGTTTGCCGGACAGCGGAACAGTTTTCTCTTTTCAATGCTGGTAATGGCCTCGTACATTATACGGGCGGACGGGCGTATCATGCACAGTGAAATGGAATACGTCCGCAATTTCTTACGAACGAATTTCGGTGTGGCCGCAGTCAGCGAAGGAGAACGGATACTACTCAACCTCTTTGAGCAGCGTAAGCGTATGGATATGCAAAACCCTCTTGCATTCAAGAATACCATCCGTGACTGCGGTATGCAAATTGCCGCCAACCTGACATACGAAGAACGCTTGCAGTTGTTGGGCTTCCTCGCCAACATAGCCCGAAGCGACAACAACGTTTGTCGTGAAGAAATAGAAGCGTTGAAAGAAGTGGCGACTTATATGGGACTATCCGAAAACGAAGTGGAATCCATGCTCAATTTGGGTGGCAATTCATTGGACGCGGCTTACAAAGTATTGGAAATACTCCCCACAGCAACCGATGAAGAAGTGCGTGCCGCATACCGCAAATTGGTATTAAAGCACCATCCCGACCGGGTAGCTACGCTGGGAGAAGACATCAAGCGTGCCGCCGAAGAAAAGCTGCAGAACATCAACAATGCCAAAGAGATTGTGTACAAGGCAAGGGGAATGAAATAATAACCAAAGCCCACTTCATCAAAACAATACTCTTACTATAAATCCCTAATCCAATAGAAATACATTCATTATGAAAAAGATACTCGCTTACTTCGCGCTGAGTTTCACTACTCTCGCCACCTATGCAACAACTCCTCTCTGGATGCGTGACATACAAATTTCACCCGACGGGACAGAAATCGCTTTCTGTTACAAAGGAGACATCTACAAAGTTCCTGCAAAAGGCGGTACAGCCATACAACTCACTACGCAGGAGTCCTACGAATCGACCCCTGTCTGGTCACCGGACGGCAAGCAAATAGCATTTGCCAGTGACAGATACGGTAACTTCGACGTATTCGTAATGCCTGCCAACGGTGGAACAGCCCAACGCCTGACCACCCACTCGGCCGGAGAAATCCCATCCGCATTTACCCCCGACGGTAAATACATCCTCTTCTCGGCCGCCATTCAAGACCCAGCCGAAAGCGCCCTCTTTCCCCGTTCTGCCATGACTGAGCTTTATAAAGTATCCGTAACCGGTGGACGTACCGAACAGGTATTGGGTACACCTGCCGAAGCAATCTGTTTCGACAAATCGGGCGAACTGTTTTTCTATCAAGACCAAAAAGGGTTTGAAGACCAATGGCGGAAGCATCACACTTCATCCGTCACACGTGATATATGGATGTACGATGCCCGCACAGGCAAACATGCCAACCTCACCCAACGTGCCGGTGAAGACCGTAACCCCGTCCTTTCTCCGGACGGACAGGAGTTGTATTTCCTAAGCGAACGCGATGGCGGTTCATTCAACGTATACGCCTTCCCGCTGAACCGACCGGAGGCAGTGAAAGCAGTAACTTCCTTTAAAACCCACCCCGTACGTTTCCTTTCCATAAGCACCAACGGAACATTGTGCTACGGTTACGACGGCGAAATATACACACAGCAGAACAACTCGGAACCACAAAAAGTCCGAATAGAAATCACCCGTGACGACCGTCCGCAGATAGCCCGCTTGAATTATACCAGCGGAGCAACCTCGGCCACCGTCTCACCGGATGGCAAGCAAATAGCCTTCATAGCTCGTGGCGAAGTCTTTGTAACTTCGGCAGACTACGCTACCACCAAGCAAATCACCCACACCCCTGCCAACGAAAGCAGTCTGTCCTTTGCCCCCGACAATCGTACGCTGGCCTACGCCAGCGAACGTAACGGCAACTGGCAGCTCTATCTCGCCAAGATTGCCCGCGAGGAAGAGCCCAACTTCCCCAATGCCACTCTTATAAAAGAGGAAGCGCTACTGCCTTCCGCCACTGTCGAGCGCACTTGCCCGCAATTCTCACCGGACGGTAAGGAATTGGCATTCATAGAAGACCGCATCCGCCTGATGGTACTCAACCTCGACACGAAGAAAGTACGCCGGATTACCGACGGTTCCACCTGGTACAGTACAGATGGCGAATTCAGTTATGCCTGGTCACCGGACAGCAAATGGTTTACCCTCGAATTTATCGGCAACAGACACGATCCGTATTCCGACATAGGTCTTGTCAGCGCGCAAGGCAATAGTCCCATCGTCAATCTGACCAATAGCGGTTACATGAGCGGTTCGCCCCGTTTTGCCCTCGACGGTAACGCGATTCTGTTCAAGACAGAACGTTACGGTATGCGCGCCCACGCCTCATGGGGTTCGCAGGACGATGCCATGCTTATTTTCCTCAATCAGGACGCTTACGACAAATACTGCCTGAGCAAAGAAGATTACGAGTTGCGCAAAGAATTGGAAGCCGAACAGAAGAAAACGCAAGACAAGGATACCGCCAAAGATAAAAAGCGCAACAAGAAAGACACAGAACAAGAAAAGACCGGCAATGACAAGCCTCAAGTGAAAGACATTGTCGTTGAACTGAAAAACATTGAAGACCGCATTGTACGTCTCACCCCGAATTCTTCGGATATGGGCAGCGTCATCATCTCCAAAGACGGTGAAAGCCTTTATTACTTCGCAGCCTTTGAAGACGGTTACGACCTTTGGAAAATGGATCTCCGCAAGAAAGATACCCGGCTCCTTCACAAAATGGATGCCGGCTGGGCTTCCATGGAAATGGACAAAGACGGTAAGAACCTCTTCCTGCTGGGTGGCAAAACCATGCAGAAAATGGATATGGCGTCTAATACGTTGAAACCCGTCACTTATCAGGCGCAGGTTAAAATGGATTTGGCGGCAGAACGCGAATATATGTTCGGGCACGTGTACAAACAACAGCAGAAACGTTTCTACAACACCAATATGCACGGCGTAGACTGGGATGCCATGAGCGCCGCCTATCGTAAGTTCCTGCCACACATCAACAACAACTACGACTTTGCCGAACTCTTGAGCGAATGGTTGGGCGAACTGAACGTATCGCACACCGGCGGTCGCTACTCCCCTTCCGGACAGAGCGAACCGACAGCCAGCCTGGGAGTGCTTTTTGACTGGAAATACCGGGACAAAGGCATGCGTATAGCCGAAGTAATAGAAAAAGGCCCGTTTGATAACGCCACTACCAAGGTGAAACCAGGCAGCATTATCGAAAAGATTGACGGTATGGAGATTACCCCCGAAACGGATTACTATACATTAGTAAACAATAAGGCCAAAAAGAAAACCCTCGTCTCGCTCTACAACCCGCAGACCAAAGAGCGTTGGGAAGAAGTGGTAATCCCGATAAGCGGCAGTGCGCTAAACACTCTGCTCTACACCCGTTGGGTAAAACAACGCGCGGCAGATGTAGCCAAATGGTCTGGCGGCCGTTTGGGCTATGTGCATATCGAGTCGATGGGCGATGACAGCTTCCGTTCCGTTTACTCGGATATTTTGGGTAAATACAACAATTGCGAAGGCATCGTCATCGACACCCGCTTCAATGGCGGTGGCCGTCTGCACGAAGATATCGAGATTCTGTTCAGCGGCAAGAAGTACTTTACGCAGGTAATCCGCGGTCGCGAAGCTTGCGATATGCCCAGCCGCCGCTGGAACAAGCCGTCTGTTATGCTGACGTGCGAAGCCAACTATTCCAATGCGCACGGTACGCCGTGGGTATACCGCCACCGGAATATCGGCAAGCTCGTAGGCATGCCCGTTCCGGGAACTATGACCAGCGTATCGTGGGAACGCCTGCAAGACCCTTCCCTCGTTTTCGGCATTCCCGTTGTAGGCTACCGTCTGCCCGACGGCAGTTATTTGGAGAACTCCCAATTGGAACCGGATATCAAAGTCGCCAACTCGCCCGAAACCATCGTGAAAGGCGAAGACACCCAGCTCAAAGTAGCCGTAGAAGAGCTGCTGAAAGAGCTGGAATCCGTCTTATGAGACAAAAAGATTCGTCCTGCGGGACAAAAAGATTCATCTCACGAGATAAAAAAAATCATCCCACGAGACAAAAACAACCGTCTCGCGGGATGAAATAAACTGTTCCGTAAGCAGGAAAAAATGCTCTCTCTAATCATCCATATCGTTCAGATGTATCTCCAGCGCTTTCACCGAGATATAAATTTCGTATACTGAAATAGTCAGCGAGATAATCAGCAGTACCAAAGCAAGGCCGAAAATATAAACCGAGGCCAGATAAAGCCGGATATAAATAAAGAACATACTGACTACGCACAGCAGCAAACTCGCTATGCCCGTTACCTGCATGGCACGTGTCAGATACAGACGTTTACGCAGGTTGGCAATCTGCGCGGCGGTTACAGACGAATGGCTCTTCTGGTGCTGTTCCTTCAAAGCGCGCACAAGACCGGCATACGACAAAAAACGGTTGGTATACGCCAACATAATCAAGGATATTGCCGAAAACAGCAAAGCGGGGGTAGTCAAATCTATTTCCATAAAACGGATTTCTTTAAATCTTTAGCGGCTGCAAAGATAAATAATACTTTCTCTATCTAACTTTTTTCCTTTACCTTTGTTCCCACGAAAAGACTAATTCACCGAGCCTATGTTCACTGACCTGCTTAATTCCTCTTACTTCGCGCTTTTCCTCATCGTAGCCTTAGGCTTCATGCTGGGAAGAATCAAAATCAAAGGATTGTCGCTCGACGTTTCCGCAGTAATCTTCATCGCCCTGCTCTTCGGACATTTCGGGGTGATTATCCCTAAAGAGCTGGGAAACTTCGGGCTTGTACTATTCATATTCACCATCGGCATACAGGCCGGTCCGGGCTTCTTCGATTCCTTCCGGAGCAAAGGGAAGACACTCATTATCATCACCCTGCTGATTATTTGTTCCGCCGCTTTGACGGCGACAGGGCTGAAATATGCGTTCGACATCGACACGCCAAGCGTGGTAGGGCTGATAGCCGGCGCACTGACCAGTACTCCGGGACTTGCCGTTGCCATCGACAGCACGCATTCACCGCTGGCATCCATAGCCTACGGTATCGCCTATCCGTTCGGAGTAATCGGCGTTATCCTGTTCGTGAAGCTGCTGCCCCGCATCATGCATATCGACCTCGACCGGGAAGCCCGCCGCTTGGAAAAAGAACGCCGCGGACAATACCCCGAACTGATTACCTGCATTTACCGCATTACGAACCCTATCGTTTTCGGACGCACCCTGATGCAAATCAATGCCCGTGCCATGACCGGCGCGGTAATCTCCCGCCACAAGCATGACGAGCAAATCTCTATCCCGACCGCACATACCGTACTCCACGAAAACGACTACATACAAGCCGTCGGCAGTGACGAAGCCCTGAATCAGCTTGCCACTCTGGTAGGCGAACGCGAAGAAGGCGAGCTCCCGCTGAACCACACCCAGGAAATAGAGTCTCTGCTGCTCACCAAAAAGGATATGATAAACAAACAGCTGGGAGACTTGAACCTGATGAAGAACTTCGGCTGCACCGTAACGCGTGTCCGCCGAAGCGGTATCGACCTCTCCCCCTCACCCGACCTCGCCCTTAAGTTCGGCGATAAGCTGACGGTAGTCGGCGAGAAAGAAGGGCTGAAGGGTTTGGCGCGTTTGTTGGGCAATAATGCCAAGAAGCTGTCCGATACGGACTTCTTTCCAATCGCAATGGGTATCGTGCTCGGAGTGCTATTTGGCAAACTGAATATATCCTTCCCCGGAGGTCTGTCGTTCTCACCGGGATTGACAGGCGGTATACTGATAGTGGCTTTGTTCCTTAGCGCCGTAGGCAAGACAGGCCCCATCATTTGGTCTATGTCGGGTCCAGCCAACCAACTGCTGCGACAATTGGGACTGCTGCTATTCCTCGCCGAAGTAGGGACATCGGCCGGAAAGAATTTAGTAGCTACCTTTCAGGAAAGCGGCTGGCTGCTGTTCGGCGTGGGCGCAGCCATTACGCTAGTGCCCATGCTGATAGCCGTAATCGCAGGCAGGCTGTTTTTTAAAATCAGCATCCTCGATTTATTGGGAACCCTTACCGGAGGCATGACGAGTACTCCCGGCCTGGCAGCCGCCGACTCCATGACGGACAGCAATATTCCGAGTGTGGCCTATGCTACGGTGTATCCTATTGCGATGGTGTTCCTCATATTATCCATCCAAATTATTGCAACGGTGATTTAAGACGATGAGAGCCTTGGACAAAGAAACAGCCATCGCCCGCATGAACGCATTCGGGCGTAAAAACACACCTTTTCTGTTCATCATCGACTATACGCAAGAGCAGTCGTACGTTGAAGCCCTCGATGAGATAGATACGTCCGTCTGCCTCTACCGATTCGGAGAAGCCGGTAATGCCCCCGATGCAGATGCCCGGTATACCGGAACAATAGATTGGGACTTTACTCCCCCGTCTCCAGCCGATTACCGCCGTTCTTTCGATATCGTGAAACGTAATCTGCTGGGCGGAAACAGTTATCTGACCAATCTGACGTGCAAAGTTCCGCTTCGCACTAACCTGACGCTAAAGGATGTATTTCTGCATGCTCACGCTTTGTATAAGCTTTGGCTGAAAGACCGTTTCGTCTGTTTCTCGCCCGAAATTTTTGTCCGCATGGAAGAAGGCAGGATAAAGTCCTTTCCGATGAAAGGAACGATTGATGCCGCTCTGCCCCATGCCGAATCAATATTGCTGGACGATGCCAAAGAAGCGGCGGAACACGCCACCATTGTCGATTTGATACGCAATGATATCAGTATGGTTTCCGAACACGTCACCGTAACGTCCTATCGCTATATAGACCGCCTGCAAACCAACAAAGGAGCGATTCTGCAGACAAGCTCTGAAATATGCGGCACGCTGCCCGATGATTATACCGAGCGGCTCGGCGATATCCTTTTCCGGTTATTGCCTGCCGGCTCTATTACCGGCGCTCCCAAGCCGCGTACCATGCAAATCATCGCCGAAGCGGAAGGCTACGAACGGGGATTCTACACCGGAGTTATGGGCTGCTACGCCAACGGCCGACTGGACAGCGCCGTCATGATACGCTTCATCGAACAAGAAAACGGGCAACTCTATTTCAAAGCCGGTGGCGGTATCACCGCCCAAAGCCGATGGGAAAGCGAATACAACGAGGTAAAACAAAAGATATATGTGCCGATTTATTGAAACCATACGTATTGACGGCGGAGTGGTTCGTAACTTAGCCTACCATGAACGGAGGCTGAACGATACCCGCACACACTTCTGGCCGGAAAGTACCGACCTGCAATTGACCGATTTTCTGCCCCCGATTCCCGAAAACGGCAGACACAGATTGCGTATAGTCTACGGACGATGCGGTATCGAGGAAGTGACTTGTACCCCTTACATCCTACGTCCCGTCCGTTCACTGGCATTGATATCGGCAAACGACATCGGTTACACCTACAAAAGCGCCGACCGTGAAGCGCTCAACCAACTGTTTGCGCAACGCGGTTCTTGTGATGACATTCTCATTGTCCGCCAGCGCCTGCTCACCGACACCAGCATTGCCAACATCGCTCTCTTCGACGGCAAGCGGTGGTACACTCCGCAACATCCTCTGCTGAAAGGAACCAAACGAGCCGAGCTATTGGACAAAGGCATTCTTACGGAAAAGAATATACGCATGGAAGATTTGCCTTCCTACTCCACCGTCCGCCTTTTCAATGCGATGACAGACTGGGGTGAACTGGAACTTTCCGTCCGTCACCTGCAACCAATATTCTGAAAATTACTGAAACCGGTTGCGGCATCGCAGGTTTCAAGCCTATCCGGATAACTCCGTTATTCAAAGAAACGGCAGACACTCAATATTTATCTGCCTCAACGTTTCGGAGACGTACCGAATGCGAAGTAAAGCCTAGCCCGCCTTTTGCCCAAAGCCAGCAGGATGCAACTTAACGAGCAGCCGGCACTGATGACAAAGATAATTCCCGTGGATACCAGGATATCACCGAGCCCCACCAAAGGAGAGACAATTCCGCCGGAAGCGAAACAGACAGCCCCCAATAGCGCGGAAGCCGTACCCGCATTGTCACGCTGACACTCCATCGCCAATGTTGTGGTAGACGTAAAAGTCAGCCCCATCATAAACAACAAAACCAGCAGAAGCGCTTCGTACATCCAAAAACCGCATCCTGTCATAAGCGCCGTACACTCTCCGAGTGCAGCCACCGCCATGCCCACACAGCCTATCAACGTACTACTGACAGGACGCCTGAACTTCACGGATGTCGCAGCCGCAACCCCTATCGCCACCGCATTAACAGCAAAGCAGAAACTGAATACCAACGGCGAATATCCGTAATGCTGCTGCACTATAAAAGGTGAAGAGGAAATATAGGCAAACAGCACTCCTTGCGCAAACGCCATTTGCAACACATAAAACACATATTGCCTATCTTGCAGCACCACTTTAAAACTGCGGAATGTATCTCCCCACCGGCTTACCGAACGGTGCTCCTTGGGCAATGACTCCCGAAAGCAGTAACTGCCGACAAGCAACACAACGCCCAATCCCAACAGAATACCGAAGATGCCCTGCCAGCCGATAGCTTCCGTAAATACACCTCCGATAATAGGAGCCACCACCGGAGCCACTCCGTTGATAGCGCCAATAACCGCAAGCATCTTCGCCAGTTCCTTACCCGAATATTTATCCGCAGCCACCGAACGGGCGATTACAATACCGCCTGCCCCGGCTATGCCTTGTACCAGACGAAAAGCCACAAACTGATGAATATCCCGTGCAAACAGACAAAGAATGGTAGAGACGATAAACAGCCACATGGCTGTCAGTAACGGTACGCGCCTCCCATAGCGGTCGCTCAGCGGACCAAACAAGATTTGTCCTGCCGCCAACCCTATCATGCTCGTGGTAAGTCCCAACTGTACCATTGAAGAAGCGGTTTGAAAATAATCTCCCATAGCCGGAAGGCTGGGCAGATACATATCGGTGACGAATGGGCCGAAAGCAGTCAGCATACCCAGCAATACAAGTAGAAACAACTTAGAATTATCTTTTACCATACTACATATTAATTTGAGCCACAAAAGTAGTGTATTTCCATAAGTCCGGCGAGACATATTATTAAGCAATCCTGTTCATTTTAGGAACATGCTTCCATTTCCCAAAGATTTGTCTTACTTTTGCATCGGAATATAAAGCTCTCCACTACCGTAACTTAACAAATACAACTATGCGTTATACCGTTTCCGCCCCCGGCACCCCGATACACGCCGCTATTCAATTGCCGGCATCCAAGAGTATCAGTAACCGTGCGCTTATCCTGCACGCCCTTGCTCACGGCAAGCAAACGCCCTGCAATCTGAGCGATTGCGACGATACCCGTGTCATGGTGCGCGCGCTGCAAGGCAATCCCGAACATATAGACATTATGGCAGCGGGGACGGCCATGCGTTTCCTCACCGCCTATCTCAGCGTGACACCCGGCAACCGTATCATCACCGGAACGCAACGCATGCAGCAACGTCCCATCCGTATCCTCGTAGATTCGCTGCGTTTGCTCGGAGCAAAAATCGATTACGCCGGACAAGAAGGATTCCCACCTCTGCGCATCACGGGGACGGAGTTGCAAGGCGATGAAATATCCCTTGCCGGAAACGTCAGTTCGCAATATATCTCCGCCTTGCTGATGATGGGAGCGGTGCTTCCCAAAGGACTGCGCCTGCACCTTACGGGTAGTATCATCTCCCGCCCCTACATCAACCTCACGCTTCAGCTTATACACGACTTCGGCGGACGTGCCGAATGGAGTTCCGAAAACAGCATCACCGTATATCCCGGCGGTTACCGGGATGTCCCGTTCACCGTGGAGAGCGACTGGAGCGCGGCATCCTACTGGTATCAGATATTGGCGCTGAGGGGAAATGAAGAACGAAGAATGAAGAATGAAGAATCTCCGAAGGGCGATGAGCATGAAGCGGTGGAGCTGCTCGGGCTGTTTCCCCGCAGTTATCAAGGTGACAGTCGCGGCGCGGAGATTTTCTCCCGGCTGGGCATACATACCGAATATACCGACCGGGGCGTACGACTGACATTGGCGGGTACACCCGTCTCGCGCTTGGAAGAGGATATGGTAGACATTCCCGACCTGGCACAAACCTTTGTCGTAACTTGCTGCCTGATGGACATTCCTTTCCGCTTTACCGGTTTGCAAAGCCTCAAAATTAAGGAAACCGACCGTATTGCCGCCCTTATCACCGAGCTGCGAAAGTTAGGTTATTTGGTACGTTCCGAACAGGACAGCATTCTGTTATGGGACGGAGAACGTTGTCCTGCTGAAAACACCCCGATTATCTCCACGTACGAAGACCATCGTATGGCAATGGCATTTGCTCCTGCCTGCATCGTATTACCGCAGATAGTGATTGATGAACCTCAAGTAGTTTCCAAATCCTACCCGGCCTATTGGGAAGATTTAAAGAAAGCGGGGTTCACAATCTCCAACGAACAAGGGTAAAAGGCAATGTTTCTTTTTGCTATCCGCCAGTTTCTCCGAAGAGAATCAACCTTTTTGCCCGTTCAAAAGAAGTCAGATACGAAAACAATGTGTATCTTTGTCCGTTCTATTTTATAAGGACACTTTTTTCAAGGAAAGAGAACGTATGTGGATACTGATTATTAGCCTGATTGCCCTCGCCATCGTAGCTGCCATAGCGGGAATAGTACGCAACCGCAGACTTCAAAAGAAAATTGACAACGGCGAGTTGGATGCCATGCCCGAAGTGCAGGAAGCAGATATGGAATGTTGCGGACAGCACGAAGTATGCGAGAAAGACAGTCTGCTGGCCGCCGTCAGCAAGAAAATAGAATATTATGATGACGAGGAACTGGACAAATATATCGGGACTGCTCCCGACCGGTATACTCCCGAACAAGAAGAAGAATTTCGTGACGTATTCTATACCATGCAGTCGGAAGATGTGGCCGGATGGGTGCGCAGCCTGCAACTACGAGGCATCGCGCTACCGGACAACATAAAAGACGAAGTGTTCCTGATTGTAGGAGAAAGGAGAATTAATCACTAATCACCGCCACATGGAACTTTTACAATATACTTTTTTTCAACATGCCCTTACCGGCAGCCTGCTGGCAAGTATTGTCTGCGGAATTATCGGTACATACATCGTTACCCGGAGACTGGTATTCATCAGCGGCGGACTGACGCATGCTTCTTTTGGTGGTATAGGAATGGGGCTGTACACGGGAATTTCACCGATTCTTTCGGCAGCTATCTTTTCAGTACTGTCGGCATTCGGTGTAGAATGGCTCAGCAAACGAAAAGATATGCGTGAAGACTCTGCTATTGCGGTATTCTGGACGTTAGGAATGGCATTGGGCATCATCTTTACATTCCTGTCTCCCGGATTTGCCCCCGACCTTTCCGCTTATCTGTTCGGGAATATCCTGACAATAACATTTGGCGACATCGCCTTGCTGGGCGGGCTGGCGATATTACTTATCTTGTTTTTTTCGTGTTTCCTGCATCCGATAATCTATGTAGCATTCGACCGCGAATTTGCCCGTTCACAAGGCATTCCTGTACAGGCTTTTGAATATGTATTGATGATGTTCATCGCATTGACTATCGTAGCCTGCCTCCGTATGGTGGGTATCGTGCTGGTTATCTCATTACTGACAATTCCGCAAATGACAGCCAATCTCTTCTCGCACAGGTTTCACCGTATTATATGGCTATCCATCGGCATCGGCTATCTTAGTTGCTTGGGGGGACTGCTTATTTCATACTATCTCAATGTTCCTTCGGGAGCAGCCATAATCTTCTTCTCCATTATTATTTACGCAATCTGTAAAGGAGGAAAAAGTTTTTGGTTATCTTTGCATCAAAATACAAGATAATGGAAATCAAAATTCAGTCATTAGACCAGATTCATGAAGCTGCCCGCCAATTCATCGAAGCGATGGGTGACAATACGGTATTTGCTCTTTACGGCAAGATGGGAGCCGGTAAAACAACCTTTATCAAGGCGGTTTGCGAAGAACTCGGCGTGTCCGATGTCATCACCTCTCCTACTTTCGCTATCGTCAACGAATATCGTTCCGATATTGCCGGAGAGTTAATCTATCATTTCGACTTCTACCGCATCAAGAAACTGGAAGAAGTGTACGACATGGGATATGAAGACTATCTGTACAGCGGTGCGCTTTGCTTTATCGAATGGCCGGAATTGATTGAAGAGCTTCTGCCGGGAAATACCGTAAAAGTTACTATTGAAGAGGTGGAAAGCGGTGAACGAAAAGTAACGCTGGAACCACTGGATTAATATAGATTACTAAATTAACAGCTAATCACTTTACAATGAGCCAATACATTGTTCAAGGTATCTTTGTTGCCGCGGGAATTATCTCCCTGCTGGCTGCTATTTTGGATTGGAATTGGTTCTTTACCGCCCAAAATACGCAGTTTGTTGTGCGAAACGTAGGCCGCCGGCAAGCGCGCTGGTTTTATGGCGTATTAGGAGCGATACTTATCGGAATGTCAGTATTCTTTTTTCTGAATACCCCGCCAATGGCATAATAAAGAAAGACCAATACAGTTTAATTAATAAAAGGAAAGGCGCAGATTATAAAACCTGCGCCTTTCCTTTTATTAATTAAACTGTGATTTACTCATCTTCCAAAGATTCCGTATATTCCATTTCACCTTGTACAATGAAAAGGATTTCATCCGGATCATAATCACCCATTTCATCCTTATGAGCTTCTTTGATGATGTAATCTACGATTTTCTCCAAATCGACTTCGATATATCCGTCACCGTCGGGCTGCACATCAAGGATGCCGCTCTCGGAATAATACTCGTCAATCAAATCGAGGAAATAATAGAATTCGTCATCAGAGAACTTCTCTTTTAACTCCTGCGGCAAATAGTTTTTGATGTACTCAATGGTCTTTTCATCATCGAGATCATTCTTCAAAAAATCGTCTTCCAGTCCCATAGCTTTATATTTTAAATTTGTCAAATAGTACCTTATAACAACGCTTCAATCTTCGTTACATAAACCGGTTTGGGGGCAGAACCTACCTGTTTATCCACCAATTCCCCGTTCTTGAAGAACAGTACGGTAGGAATGTTACGAATACCATACTCGGCAGCTACATCACCGTTCTCGTCTACATCACATTTACCGATAAGTACTTTACCTTCATATTCACCTGCCAATTCATCGATGATAGGACCTACCATTTTACAGGGTCCGCACCACGGTGCCCAAAAGTCAATTACTACAGGTTTACCCTCTGCCAAGATTTCCTTGAAATTGTTGTCTGTAATTTCTAAAGCCATTTCTTCTAAATATTAAGTTTAAATATTAATTCAATAATACAGTATCAAACATTATCTTCTTACTGTTATCAGTGAAGCAAAGATAATTAATTTATCCGAAACTCAAGCTCCGGACGCTCTTTTAAATAAGAGATAAGTTCACGGCCTACGGAAAGCTTCACCGGACGAGACACCAAATCAACAGTCATCTTACTATCCGGATCGGTCACTCTGAAATAGAGTTCCGTAGTACCGGGGCGGTCTTTCGTAAGTTCTGCCAATTCCGTCACCAATGCTTTGTTCAGTACACTGAGCGGGATAAGAATCGTAATCTTCTCTATCAGTTTCTCTTTTACATCGGGAAGCAATTCCATAGAGGTAATCTTCAGTTCCAATTCATCCTGCCGCCACTGTTTAGGTTGGCAACGCGCCTTAATATAAAGGAAAGTACGCTCACCCAAATAGCCTTGATAAGTTACCCAATCGTTCCCGAAGAAAGGTAACTCTGCCGAACCGGAATAGTCTTCTATCTTGGCTATACCGTAAGGATTGCCGTTCTTACTGATGCCTCGGCGGACGGTAGTGACTATACCGCCCATGGTAATTTCACGTCCCACCAGAAGTGTCTTATCCTCCAACTCCGCCATGTGTGTATTACAAACATGTTCCAGCACTACGGAGTACTCATCCAAGGGATGAGCGGAAAGATAAATACCGACTAAATCACGTTCCTTATTCAATCTGTCAAGGTCGCTCCAACGCTCTGCGGGAAGAATTTCGGGAGTAGCGATATCTACCACATTTTCACCGCCGAACAAAGAGTTGACCGCTGCCGCTTTATCCGCCTGATAACGGTTACCATAGCGTACCAATGTCTCGATAAAGACTTCATTCTTGGCATTAACGGCAAAATATTGTTCACGCTTCAACTCGGGGAAACTGTCAAAGCCACCGGCAAGAGCAAGGCATTCCAGGTTCTTCTTGTTACAAGCGTTCAAATTGACACGCTGTACGAAATCGAAGATACCTGTATACGGACCATTCTTCTCACGCTCCTCCATGATGCTTTGCACAGCACCCTCACCTACTCCTTTCACCGCACCCAATCCGAAACGGATATTACCTTCCGGATTGACGGTAAACTTCAAGTTCGATTCGTTCACATCAGGGCCAAGTACTTTAATACCCATCGACTTACATTCGTCCATGAGTTTGGTTATGGTAGTTATATCGGATAAACTTCGGCTCATGACGGCAGCCATATATTCCGCCGGATAATTCGCTTTCAAGAAAGCCGTCTGATAAGCCACCCATGAATAGCAGGTGGCATGAGATTTATTGAAAGCATAAGACGCGAACTTTTCCCAGTCAGTCCAAATCTTTTCGAGCACCTTCGCATCGTGCCCGTTTTTCTGTCCGCCCGCAATGAATTTCGGCTTCATGTGATCCAGTTTATCCCGCAACTTTTTACCCATCGCCTTACGCAAAGCATCGGATTCGCCACGGGTGAAGTCCGCCAACAAACGGGACAGAAGCATGACCTGCTCCTGATAGACAGTAATACCGTATGTATCCTTCAAGTATTTCTCCATAATAGGAATATCATACTCGATAGGCTTGCGTCCCCACTTACGGTCGATGAAATCCGGGATATAGTCCATAGGCCCCGGACGATAGAGGGCATTCATGGCAATCAAGTCCTCAAACGTACCGGGTTGCAACTCACGCAGATATTTCTGCATACCGGCAGATTCAAATTGGAATGTACCGATAGTCCGTCCGTCACAGTATAATTTATAGGTAGCGGGATCATTGATGGAAATCTTGTCGATATCCAATGCCAATCCCCGATGTAAACGTACATTCTCAACAGCTTCCTTAATGATTGAAAGAGTCTTCAATCCCAGGAAGTCCATTTTAATCAACCCCGTATCTTCAATGACCGAACCTTCGTACTGGGTAACGAGCATCTTCTCACCGGTCTCCTTGTCATCCGCCGTGCTGACAGGAACCCAGTCGGTGATATCGTCACGGCAGATAATCGTACCGCAAGCGTGTACACCTGTACCTCTCACATTACCTTCCAGCATTTTGGCATACTTCAACGTATCGCGTACCAACGGGTCGGGCGATGCCTCTGCCGCCTGCAATTCCGGTACGTAAGCGATAGCATTGGGAAGATTCAGTTTCTTATCAGGGATTTTGTCGGGAACCAGTTTGGCCAAACGGTCGGATTCCGACAAGGGTAATTTCTGTACACGGGCAACGTCCTTGATAGCCAATTTGGTTGCCATGGTACCATACGTGATGATATGCGCTACCTTCTCCTGTCCGTACTTTTCCGTTACCCAACGCAACACTTCACCACGTCCGTCATCATCGAAGTCCACATCAATATCAGGCAACGAGATACGGTCCGGATTAAGGAAACGCTCAAACAGCAAGTCGTACTGGATAGGGTCTATCTTGGTAATACCCAAACAATAAGCCACAGCCGAACCGGCAGCCGAACCACGTCCCGGCCCCACCGAAACTCCCAGTTGCGTACGGGCGGCATTGATAAAGTCCTGTACAATCAGGAAGTAACCGGGGAAACCCATCGTCTTCATGATGTACAACTCAAACACCAAACGCTCTTTTACTTCATCCGACAACGGATCACCGTAAATCCGTTTGGCGCCGTCAAATGCCAGTTTGGCGAGATAGTCGGCTTCCAGCTTGATACGATAAAGCTTATCGTAACCGCCCAAACGCTTTATTTTGGCTTTAGCGGCTTCCTCATCCAAGACTACTTTCCCATTTTCATCTTGCGTAAATTCATCGAACAAATCTTTTTCCGTATATTTCTGCCTGTATCCTTCTTCTGTTCCGAAATCCTCGGGAATGGCGAAAGTAGGCATGATAGGAGCATGGTCTATGGAGTAGTATTCCACCTTGTCCAAAATCTCCAACGTATTGGAAAGCGCTTCAGGAACATCGGCAAAAAGTTCGTTCATCTCCGCCTTGGTTTTCATCCACTCCTGCTTGGTATAAAGCATACGGCTCGGATCGTCCAAATCCTTGCCCGTACTCAAACAGATAAGGCGGTCGTGCGCCTCGGCATTCTCCTCGTCCACAAAGTGAACGTCATTGGAGCAGATTACTTTTATATTGTACTTCCTGGCATATTCCAGCAGTTTGGCATTGGCTTTTTGCTGTAAAGGATAAGCTTCGTGATTGGCACGGGGAACGGTCGCCTTATGGCGCTGCAATTCCAGGTAATAATCATCTCCGAAAAGATTCTTATACCAACGGATGGCTTCTTCTGCCTCCTCTAATTGGTCATTGATAATCTTTTTAGGAACCTCTCCACCGATACAGGCGGAGCAGACAATCAGGCCTTCGTGATACTTCTCCAGCTCATTGCGATCGGTACGCGGACGCATATAGTATCCCATAGTCCATGCGCGGGACACCAATTTTATAAGATTATGATAACCAGTTTCATTCTTCGCCAATACAATCAGGTGGTAACCGCTTTGGTCGGGCTTACCCTCTTTCTTATCCATTGTACGGCGGGCCACATACATTTCGGAACCGATGATAGGCTTGAACAGTTTATTTTCGGCTTCCGTTATCTTCGCTTTGCAAGCCGCTATCTCCGCTTCCTTATCCTCACATGCTATTTCACCGCTCTCTATACCGGCAATCCGCTTTTTCAGGTCTTTTATTTCCCCTTTCGGACCACCGTTCTTTTTATTAACATAGTTGGTGAATTCCTTGATACCGAACATATTGCCATGATCGGTAACGGCAATACCTTTCATACCATCCTTCATCGCCTTGTCTACCAAACGGCTCACACTGGCCTGGCCGTCAAGGAGCGAATACTGGGTATGTACGTGCAAATGAACAAAATCCTGCATAAATCTATCCTTTCTATAAGTGAGCATAAAGGTACGACCTATGCGATATCTAACAAAAATATTCCTCAAAAAGTTATCAACATCTGCAATTCTATGACTAAATTCTTGTTAGATTTTCAAAATAAGCCTATTTTTGCAGATAATTTGCATCAGAAAAGAATAAAACAAGATACATGGGTCGACTTAAAAAACTAAAGAAAATACGCATTCACCGCGAAGGCACACATACACTGGCCGGCAGTTTGCTGTTGATACTTGCCGTAAACGCCGGACTTTATTTCGGTTTGGAGTGCAAGATTCCGTTCTATGTAGTGGCCGTCATCAGCCTTATAGTTTATGGAATCTTGGTAAACTTCTTCCGTTGCCCGATACGTTTGTTCGGTCAGGAAGAGACTGAAAAGATTGTGGTCGCTCCCGCTGACGGGAAGATTGTGGTAGTGGAGGAAGTTGAAGAAACCGAATATTTCCATGACCGCCGTATCATGGTTTCCATATTTATGAGTCTGGTCAATGTACATGCCAACTGGTACCCGGTAGACGGAACCGTGAAGTCGGTGTCTCACCAGAACGGTAAGTTCATGAAGGCCTGGCTGCCTAAAGCAAGTACCGACAACGAGCGTTCCACCGTAGTAATCGAAACTCCCGAAGGCGTGGAAATCATGGCACGTCAGATTGCGGGCGCTATGGCACGCCGTATCGTAACCTATGCCGAACCGGGCGAAGAATGTTATATTGACGAACATATGGGTTTCATCAAGTTCGGTTCCCGCGTGGATGTATTTCTCCCGCTGGGTACGGAAGTGCTTGTTAAACTCGGACAACTGACTACCGGTAATCAAACCGTGATAGCAAAACTTAAATAACAATGGCAAATCGCATCACCCGTTCTATACCAAACACCTTAACCTGTCTGAACTTATTCTCCGGGTGTATCGCTTGTGTCATGGCTTTCGAGGCCAACTACAATCTGGCGCTTGTATTCATTATCCTCAGTGCCGTATTCGATTTCTTCGACGGTATGATGGCACGTTTACTGAACGCGCATTCCCCCATCGGAAAGGATTTGGATTCCTTGGCGGATGATGTAAGTTTCGGTGTAGCCCCCTCATTGGTAGTATTTTCCTTATTCAAAGAAATGTACTATCCGGCATCCATGGAGTTCATCGCTCCTTACATGCCGTATGCCGCATTCCTTATTTCCGTATTCTCGGCGCTGCGTTTGGCGAAATTCAATAACGATACCCGCCAGACCAGTTCCTTTATCGGTGTGCCGGTTCCTGCCAACGCCCTTTTCTGGGCATCGTTAGTGGCGGGCATACATCCTATCCTTATCTCCGGGAACTTCAATCCTTTTTATCTGTTAATATTGGTCTGCCTGTTCTCATGGCTGCTGGTATCGGAAATACCGATGTTCTCATTGAAGTTCAAGAATCTTTCATGGAAAGACAATAAAGTAAGTTTCATTTTCCTGATTGTCTGCATTCCACTCCTTATTTTTTTAAAAGTCAGCGGCTTTGCAGCGGTGATTGTATGGTACATCTTACTGTCACTCCTAACAGGAAAACGTAAATAAACATTTTCTTGGCACGGTTGTTGTACTATCGTTCGCTGAAAACGAACACATAAAAAGACATTAGCCCATGTTTCATTTTTTAGGATTCTTATTTATCATTATAATTGCTATCCTGCTTATCGGGCTTAGCATTATAGGCACTGTCATCCGAAGCGTCTTCGGATTAGGCGGCCGCCGTTCATCGAGCACTTACCGGAATGACAACGGAAATTACCAATCCGGAAGGGGATATTCTTTTAATGACAGACAGCAATCAGGCCCTTCTCCCAATGAAGAGCCGGACACAAGAACTAAAGAAGCCCCCACGCACAACAGACACAAAAAACTATTCTCCCAAGATGAAGGAGAGTACGTAGACTTTGAGGAAATCAAAGAAGAATAACAATAAAACACACCATGAAAACACTACTTGCCTTTATTCTTTTCGCGTTATCATCCCTGACGTATGTTAATGCAACGGATAACAAAACAATCCGCATCTCTACAAAAGACACAGACTTAATACTCCAGGTAGGGGAAAACGGTCGTCTGTACCAAACCTATTTGGGTGAAAAACTATTGCATGAGCAAGACTTGCAGCATTTCCAATGGAATATACATGCCGGCTCGGATGGCAGCGTAAGCAAACGGGGTTGGGAAGTGTACAGCGGTTCGGGCAACGAAGATTTTTTTGAACCGGCCATTAGTATCACGCACCACGACGGTAATCCATCCACCATATTATATTATGTTTCTTCATCCGACAAGGCCGTTGAAGGTGGTACGGAAACAACAATTCTGTTACGCGACGACCAGTATCCGGTAGAAGTTACCCTACATTACATAGCCTATCCCAAAGAGAACATTATCAAGACATGGAGTGAAATCAGACATCAGGAGAAGAAACCCGTTACCCTATCCTCCTATGCCTCTACCATGCTTTACTTCAACAACTCCGGTTACTATCTCACCGAGTTCAGCAGCGACTGGGCCAAAGAAGCGCAGATGAGCAGCCAGCAACTACAATTCGGCAAGAAAGTCATCGATACGAAACTCGGCAGCCGCGCCGCCATGCATACACACCCCTTTTTTGAAATAGGATTAGACCAACCCGTCAACGAACACCAAGGCACCGTGCTCATGGGGACATTAGGCTGGACCGGAAATTTCCGCTTCACCTTTGAGGTAGACAACGTAGGCAATCTTCGTGTAATCCCCGCCATCAATCCCTACGCCTCAACTTACGAATTAAAAGCGAATGAAGTGTTCACCACGCCCGAATTCATATTCACATTAAGCAATAACGGTACCGGACAAGGCAGCCGCAATTTCCACGAATGGGCGCGTAACTACGGCATAAAAGACGGTAACGGTCCCCGCCTGACACTATTGAACAACTGGGAAAATACGGCGTTTAACTTTAACGAGGAGAAGCTTGCCGCACTGATGAAAGAAGCCAAACACTTGGGAGTAGACATGTTCCTGCTGGATGACGGTTGGTTCGGCAACAAATATCCCCGTCAAAACGACCGTGCCGGTCTGGGCGATTGGGAAGTGACCCGTGACAAACTGCCCGGCGGCATACCGGCTTTAGTCCGGTCGGCAAAAGACGCCGGTGTAAAATTCGGTATCTGGATAGAGCCGGAAATGGTAAATCCTAAGAGCGAGTTGTTTGAAAAGCACCCGGAATGGGTAATCAAGCTACCCAACCGCGAAACCTATTATTACCGTCACCAATTGGTCTTGGACCTTAGCAATCCGAAAGTACAAGACTACGTTTACAACGTTGTCGCCGATATATTAAAAGAGAATCCGGAAACAGCTTTCTTTAAATGGGACTGCAACAGCCCTATCACCAATATATACTCGCCCTATCTCAAAGAGAAACAAGGACAGTTATATATTGACCATGTACGCGGCATCTACAATGTTATGAAGCGCGTCAAAGCGAACTATCCCGATGTGCCGATGATGCTTTGCTCCGGCGGTGGCGCCCGTTGCGACTATGAAGCGCTGAAATACTTCACCGAATTCTGGTGCAGTGACAATACCGATCCGATAGAACGTATCTACATCCAATGGGGGTTCTCTCAGTTCTTCCCCGCCAAAGCAATGTGCGCGCACGTCACCGGCTGGAACAAATCCACTTCCGTCAAGTTCCGTACCGACGTGGCCTCCATGTGCAAACTCGGCTTTGACCTCGGGCTGAAAGAGCTTAGTGCTGACGAGCTGACCTATTGCCAAACGGCGGTAACCAACTGGAAACGCCTGCAAGCCGCAATCATGGACGGAGTTCAGTACCGATTGGTCTCTCCGTACCAAAGTAATCACATGGCTGTAAATTACGTGAGCCGGGATACCGACAAGGCCGTTCTTTTTGCCTACGACATTTATCCCCGCTTCCAAGAGAAACTGATGCCCGTCAGACTGCAAGGCCTGAACCCAGACAAACGATATAAAGTAGAAGAGATAAATCTGATGCCTTCCGTAAAATCCGCTTTAAAAGCCAATGGAAAGATATATTCGGGAGATTATCTCATGAAAGTCGGTTTGGATGTATTCGGAACGGCAATTACGCAGAGTCACGTTATTGAACTGACCGCGCAATAATCATCCCGTAAGATAAAAAAAATCATCCCGTGAGATGGAATAATCCGCCTCACGGGATGATTTTTTTTGTCCCGCGGGACGAATCCATCCGTTCCGCAAGACGATTTCATTCGTGTTCCGTACTATCTGGGCAGTCTGCTGTAACGGTATTATTCAGAAAAGCATTACCTGCGTTTCGCAGCGAAAAAGTCTTTCATCAACGCGGCACATTCGTCCGCCAGTACGCCTTTCACTACCGAGGTTTTAGGATGCAAAGCCTGTGGCGCATAACGCTGGTATCCCCGTTTCTCGTCTTCCGCGCCAAACACCAGCCGTCCCGTCTGCGCCCATGCAATGGCTCCGGCACACATGACGCAAGGCTCAACGGTGACATAAAGAGTACATTCATTGAGATATTTACCGCCAAGCGTAGCGGCGGCGGCAGTAATCGCCTGCATTTCGGCATGCGCGGTGACATCGGTCAGAGTCTCAGTCAGATTATGGGCACGGGCAATAATGCGGTCTTTGCAAACAACGACAGCCCCAACGGGTACTTCCCCCCGCTCACCCGCCTTTTGCGCTTCAAGAAGCGCCTGCTTCATATAATCCGTATCCGTCATTTTCTTCCTGCCTGCTGTTTATCTTCTTCTACATCATGCACGACACCCTGCTCCGCCGCTTTCTCATCTTCGCATATCATGCTCGCCGAACAGCGTAGGATAATCTTCCTCCATATTCTTGTGGATAAACATGAGAATGGTTTCCCTGAGCCAGCGTGATTTATTCGTTATCTTGTACTTCTCCAGATAACGGTCTACAATCCGCAGCTCTTCCTCGCTCATCAGGCATACCATGCGCTGCTCGCGTTTAGGCTCTTCGGGTGTTGCTTTCGCACACGTTTTGTCTCTCTTTCTCATATTTCTTTGCAAAATTAGTTTTACTTCTGTAAAAACAAAGCAGAAAAAACGTATTTTTGTACTGAAAGAAAGAAAATCGTACTATGGCAATACATAATGCTCTGGGAAAAGCAGGAGAAGATGCGGCAGCAGCCTATCTGGAGCGTAACGGATACGAGATACGCGACCGGAACTGGCGGAAGAACCATCTGGAACTGGATATCGTCGCGACCAAAGACAATGAGCTGATTATCGTCGAAGTGAAAACCCGAAGCAATACAGAGTATGTCGAGCCGCAAGATGCCGTCAATTGGCAGAAAGTACGCCGTATTGTCATAGCCGCCGATGCTTACATAAAACATTTTTGCATAGATATGCCCGTACGTTTTGATATTATTACGGCAGTAGGCGATATAGGAGCTTTCAAAACGGAACATATCAAGGAAGCGTTTTATCCGCCTATGTTTTAAGAACTCTAATACCTGAAATACAATGGATATAGAAACCGCCCGCGAATATTGCCTCAGCAAAAAGGCTGCGACCGAAGACACTCCTTTCGGTGAGGATTTCCTCGTTATCCGAGTTATGGGGAAGATGTTTTTATGTATAAACCTCAATACCCCCGACCGCATCACCATGAAATGCGACCCGGAATACGCGCTGGAATTGCGTGACCGCTATAACGCCATCGAAGGCGCCTGGCACTTCAATAAAAAGTACTGGAACCAAGTGTTCCTGGACAGTGACGCAGATGACAAGCTGATAAGACATCTGATAGACCACTCTTACGAAGAAGTAATAAAGAAATTCACTAAAAAAACGCGCAATGAGTATGAAGCCCTGCCCTGAAACATTCCCTTATCCGCTGATAGCGTTGGACGAGACAGACTCAACCAACCGATACATCAGCCAGTTGTGTAATGAGCTGCAAGAATCCGTTGCCGAGCTGACCACGGTTACAGCCGAGTTTCAAAGCGCCGGCAAAGGCCAGCGTGGCAACACCTGGGAAGCGGACAAAGGAAAGAATCTGCTTTTCAGTTTTGTCCTCTATCCTACTTTTCTGGAAGCACGCCGCCAGTTTATCCTGTCGCAAATCGTTTCCCTCTCCATTAAGGAAGAGCTGGACAGATGGTCGGACGAGATTACGATAAAGTGGCCGAATGATATTTACTGGAGAGATAAGAAAATATGCGGTATACTGATAGAGAATGACCTCTCCGGACACTTCATCGGACGCAGCATCTCCGGCATCGGAATCAATATCAATCAGGATGAGTTTCACAGCGATGCTCCCAACCCGGTATCCCTGAAGCAGATTACCGGTCAGGAGCACGACCGCTATGAGATTCTATCGCATATCCTGAAACGGGTGCAAATCTACTACAACGGTTTGCAAACGGAAGACGGCAGTACTTATACCGCCGAAATAGCCGCCCGCTATGCCCGCTCCTTATTCCGCCGCAGAGGCTTTCACCCTTATGAAGATGCCGACGGCAGGTTTTCCGCCCGCCTGCTGCGCGTGGAGCAAGACGGACGTTTTGTTCTGGAAGACGAGAACGGCAAGGAACGGGAGTATTTATTCAAAGAGGTGCAATACATCGTCTGATTAAACAAATTGGCAAACATTATCTTTGTAAAACACGTTTTGTATGGAATTAATATATAAACTCATGAAGATACAAGTCTTAATCGTAGCCGTCATATCAAGTTTCATTTTATATGGTTGCGAAGATAATGAAGCCGACTATTTGGAACTCTCCGAATCGTCATTCGGCAATGTCAGTGGCGACGGGGCTACACTGACTGTCAATATCACAAGCGACGTAGAGTGGCAAGTGTCCAAAACTGCGCAATGGTGCAGCATCACTCCCGGCAAAGGCTCCGGAAATCAGACGCTGACCCTGCAAATAGAAGCCAACCCCGACAGTAAAGAAAGGAAAGTTACAGTAACAGTCGCGTCGCCGTCCATCCAGGTAAGCAGAAAGATAGAAATCACTCAAGCAGCAGGATATACCCCCATAGAACAGCATCACTATAAACTGCCTGTGGTTTTTCATGTTCTCTATCACGACAAGTCCGACCCTGAACAGTACGTCAGACAAAGTCGCTTATCCGAGATATTGAACACGGTAAACCGGCTGTATAAAAACAGCACGCAAAGTGTAGACATGAACCTGACCTTTACACTCGCCACCGTTAATCCTGACGGAGAAGCGATGGAACAGCCGGGAGTGGAATACATTGCATGGCCGGAGAACTATCCGATAGATTGCGATGCCTTTATGAACGATGATATAAGCGAAGCAACTGGAAAAGGCTATGTAAGATATTTATGGGATCCCAACAGATATATCAATATAATGGTCTACAACTTCGCCAATGACCCCAACAGCAATACGACAACATTGGGGATATCACATCTGCCTTTCACCGTGAAAGGAGCCAATAGCCTGGCAGGTCTCAGTGAAATCAATGCATCCCATTTAGAATTGGAGAACTTATCCTTTCCCTATTGCGTATCCATCAACAGCCTGTTCATTAACGAAGAAAGTACGGGAAACACATACAATACGGCGGACATTACCGTTACATTGGCGCATGAATTGGGGCATTACTTAGGATTGCACCATGTATTCTCCGAAACGGAAAACGAAAACAGTTGTGAAGATACCGACTATTGCGCAGATACCCCCACCTATAACAAAAAAGCATACGATATGGATTGCGCATACATCGAGGTGAATGATCCGGATAACTTCACATTCGCCAATTTGGTGAACCGCGAGAATTGCCTGACAGGCGAATCCTTTGTCTCATACAACATCATGGATTATGCAATCAGCTATTCCGACCGTTTTACTCCCGAACAGCGAGCGCGTATTCGCCATGTCTTGTTATACAGTCCTCTGATACCGGGCCCAAAAGCCGGTCAGGAAGCAGGCACGCGCTCTGCGCCAAGCGGGCTCATGAAGTTACCAATCCGTACCGCCAAATAGGGATTGCGATAAAAAGAAAAAAGGAGATGAACAATCATTTGTTCATCTCCTTTTCCAATATCTTTATCCGTTCCAATGTTTTTCCCGCTTCCGTAGAAGGAAACAACTGAAGAACTTTCTGCAAATAGTTCTTAGCCTTATCATACCCGTTAGCGAACACATCCGATAACCCGTTACGGTAACTGGCATATTGCATCCGTGTGGGAGAAATAATTTTCTTATAGTTATCTTCCAGCGTCTTCTTCTTTCGCTCGGCTTGCAGGTAGTAATAATTACCTAAAAAGATATTTGCCTGAAGATTATCTGCATCCAAAGCCAACACCGTCTCATAGAGTTTCAAGGCATCTTTCGCCTCGCCACGCATCATCTGCATCTCCGCACAGGCTACAAGGCCGGGAACATCTTCCGGATAATACTGCAACCATTCCTTATAAAAAAGGTATGCTTTGTCATAATTCCGCTTATCCTTGTAATAAGCAGCCAGTTCGCGTACCAGACGAGGAGCCACCGCACTGTTCTTCTCAATGCGGGTCCAATAAAACATCTCCGTCTGCTCCGCTCCCATGCCTGCGGCCTGACGGAACAAACTCACGGCATAATCATCCTTACCGGCTGATAAGGCATCGGATACTTTCTGCAACAACACATCTGCCGATTGTGCCAAAAGTGACATCGGGCACAGCAAGAGCCCAAAGAAAAGTAAAGTTAAGGTCTTCATTTTTTAAGTCTATATAGTTTAACAGCCCGAAATCGCTCATAGAGAGTCACCTACAAATTTACAAACTTCCCCGCCAATCATCAATAGATAAAAGTAGAAATATAGTTAATCTTTCCCACTATTTTTGCTTTTCTGCGTACCTTTGCCCCCCATTAAACAAAATATCGCGAATGAAGCCCATAGACAGACAGATATTACAGATAGCCTTACCTTCCATCGTATCGAATATCACCGTGCCTTTGCTCGGACTAATCGATGTGGCTATCGTGGGGCATCTGGGTGCTCCCGCCTATATCGGCGCCATTGCGGTAGGCGGTATGCTGTTCAATATCATTTATTGGATATTCGGCTTTCTGCGTATGGGAACCAGCGGCATGACATCACAGGCTTATGGTAAACGGGATTTCCCCGAAATTGTTCGGCTGCTGATACGTTCCGTAGGTATAGGGCTGGCTGTGGCTCTTTGCCTTATCCTGCTGCAAGTGCCTATCAGGCAAGCGGCCTTCCTCATTATCCACCCCACGGAAGAAGTCAGGGAAATGGCGACGCTCTATTTCCACATCTGCATATGGGGCGCTCCTGCCATGTTAGGATTATACGGCCTCTCCGGATGGTATATCGGCATGCAGAACTCGCGCATTCCCATGTACATAGCCATTACACAGAACATCGTGAACATCATCGCCAGCCTCAGCCTTGTCTATTTCTTCAATATGAAGGTAGAAGGCGTAGCCTTGGGGACGCTGATCGCCCAATACGCGGGCTTCTTCATGGGACTCATACTGTGGATGAACCGTTACGGTAAACTGAAAAAGCACATCGTTTGGAAAGGGGTATTGCAAAAAGAAGCAATGGTACGCTTTTTCCAGGTGAACCGCGACATATTCCTACGTACGCTATGTCTTGTAGCCGTCACGTTATTCTTCACCTCGGCAGGCGCTTCGCAAGGTGAAATTATACTGGCGGTAAATACATTGCTGATGCAGCTCCTCACCCTTTTCTCTTACGTAATGGACGGCTTCGCCTATGCGGGAGAGGCACTGAGCGGACGATACATAGGCGCCCGCAACCGGGAAGCATTTACAAACACCGCCCGTCACCTGTTTATGTGGGGCGGCTGGATGGCCATACTCTTTACATTGGTTTACGCGTTGGGGGGGAATGCTTTTCTGGGACTGCTGACCGATGACCGAAACGTGATAACCGCCGCCGATACCTATTTCTATTGGGCGCTTGCCATACCCGTTGCCGGAATCGCCGCCTTTATTTGGGACGGTATCTTTATCGGCGCTACCGCCACCCGCGGAATGCTCGCATCTATGGCAGTGGCGGCCGTCTGCTTCTTTGCCGCATTTTACGGGTTCTGCCCGGCTTTAGGCAACCATGCCTTATGGCTTGCTTTTCTTATCTACCTCTCCATACGGGGAGCTATGCAGACCTTGCTCAGCCGAAAGATTATCAAAGAAAACTTCAGCTAAAGCCGTTGCGCATACCCGCAAAGAAATTACTTCTCCTCCAACAGCAGGAAACTGTCCAGCCTGCCAAAGAGCATCCTCGCCCAATGATTAGACAATGCATAAAACCACATCATAGGAATGAAACAGAAGAAGAAACGCTTGGCGGAGTAAGCCAGAACATTCTGGATGGAGTCCCATTTATAATCAATCTGATAAAGAACCATCACATAAAAGGCCAGAGAGATGACAACCATCGCCAGCAAAGCCAGATTATCTTTCCTCTTGAGTAAGAACCAGCCGTTTGCGAGCAATGATAGAGAGAACGCCATAACAGTCCAGCCGAAGAACTGCGTATCTTTATAATAGGCTTTCATAAACGCCCAAATAATACCGGCTTTCTCCGCATCCCAATAAGGACGGAATATGACGATATTTTCGGCATAAAAGCCGCTCACCCACGAAAAGACCGCCCACAAAAGCGCGGGAAACAGCGCAGCGGCAACAGGCAGCAAATCTTTCCAATGCCTGTTCCTGAGTACATCCGCAAAAACAACCGCCAAGGCCGCACCGATAAAGACTATCCCTTCCGAACGCGTCCATATATTTACGGCAAGCAGCAAGGAGCCGAGGTACAAATCTTTCCGTTCCCTGCACTTCAGCCATAAAGCAATATAAATAATGCCCGACGAAGCAGTGGCGGCATGAATGACATTAGTGGCCGACAACGACGAAAACGCAATCATCTCCGGAGTAATCAGCACGAAGAAAGTGGCGACAGCCGCACCCGTAGGTCCTGTCACGCGCTGCATACTGCCGTAGAAAGCTATCAGCAGGGATAAATACATCAATGCCGGAACAAGCTTGGACGTTTCCGCTCCCAAAAGATAGACAAAAGCATAACTCAACTGAACCATCGGAGCATACGTCATGTAACTGCCCGCATCGTGGATGTGCGGCATATAGCTCTGCTGAAAGATGCTCAAGTTCCTGAAAGTATGTTCCTTTGCCATGACATAACCAATGGTATCAAATCCCGCCAGACTATCCCTGTCGAACGTAGGGAAATACATACACTTGGTAAAGTTCATATACTCGAAGTACGCAATAAGCACGATAAAGAAGCACCAGACAAGGTTGCAGTTCGAAGTATCGATACGGACAGCCTTCTTATAATACATTATCACCCCGTCCCTGCGCTTGTACAGAAACGACAGTAACAGAAGCAGTATCAACACTCCCCCAAGCATAACGCTGGCAGTTATCAGTTTTATTTTAAGCAGGTTGATGATGAGCATCATCATTGTTTGCAGTCCGATTCCCACCGGAAAGGCAAGACCTATCTTTTCGCTCCACGTAAACTTCACGGAGATGCAGTTGACGGCAAGAAAGCCTATTGCAATAACGAGAACTATTCCTAATACAAGCATAAGCTACTGTTTTTTCGGTTGGACAACCGGTAATACGGCGTGTTGAATCTCCGGATCGACTTGATAAGGAAGCCTGTCTTTACCTTCTCCGTTCACTATGGCTACGTGGGTTATCCTATCCGCATACCTGCTTTCTTCCAATTCACTTTCCAATATGAGCAGGCGGGGGTACAGGAAACGGGTCGCGTAAAGCTTATTGCCGATTTCCCGCTTAAACGGACTGCCTTTCTTCAGGAAAGCCTCCTGAGAAGGATAAAGAATGACCGCATTCTCCGGCGTGGCCTGCTTTATGAAAAGAAGATAATCGTAGTCAACTCCCAGCTTCATCTTCATTTTCTCTTCAAAAGTAAGCTCGGGATGTTTCTTTATCGTCGCCATATTCTCTTTCAGCAGACTGCTGTATACCCAACGATAAGCCGGCTGTTTCGTCAATGTATATTTAACGAGGAGCAAAGCAAGAACCATGAACAGCACATTCCTTGCAAGCCACACGGCGTACACGGCAAAAGTTTTCCTTTGCTTCTCCTGTTTCCCTTCCTTAGTCGTTTTCTCAGATTGCATACCCGGTATTTACTTTTCGTTAAACCTATATTTCAGCAATATGCCGATAGCTTCCACTCCATCATGCCATTTTATCTTTTTCCCCTCTTGCCTGGAGCGCGGATAATAGCGTATCGGAACTTCCTTTATCTTATATCCCCTTCTGAGAACCTTGGCCGTCACCTCCGGGCAGAACCCGAACCTGTCGCAGACAAGCGGTATGGACTTCAGCAAGGAAGCGTCAAACATCTTGTAACAAGTAGGCTCGTCCGTTATCTTCCGGGAGAAAAGCAGGCTTGTGACAAAAGACACCAGCCGCCCGCCCCAATAAAAGGTACGATATATCGGCTTATTGTCACCGCCCAACAGCCTGGAACCATATACAACCCTATATTCTCCCGACAGAATAGGCTCCAGCAAAACCCGGTAGTCGTCCGGGTCATATTCCAAATCGGCATCTTGTATGATTATGACGTCACCGGTGGAGCGCGCTATTCCCTGACGCACCGCATATCCCTTCCCCCGGTTTGCCGGCAGCCTGAGATACCGAATGCAGGCATCCGCATACTGCGTTTGGGCTTTCTCCACCTCCCGTTCCGTATCGTCGGCGGAGCAATCGTCAATCACCCATATCTCTTTTTCCACAGCGGCAGGAAGCTCCGCGCCTATAACCTTTTCCAAAACCCTGAAGATGGTTCCGGCCTCATTATAAGCAGGTATTATTACGGAGAGTTTCTTTACTGATTTCTTCATCTTTATCGATTAGGATATTATCCCTTCAGGCCGCGTCCCCAAAGAGCCCATAAGGTAATCGTCCGCAAAGTAATGAAATTTTGATTAGAAAGTCACGATAAGCGCCATTAATATTTATTCGCAAATAAATGCAAGCAAAAACAAATCGTTCGTGTTATCTTTGCTCGAAAAAGAACAAGATGCCCGATACCGTACCCAATTCCGAAAATACGCTGCACATCAAGAACATGGTCTGCAACCGTTGCATCATGGTGGTGAGAAACCAGCTTGAGCAATTGGGACTCCACCCCCTTTCGGTGGAACTGGGCATCGCCGTCCTGCCCGGCACCGTTACAGACGAGGTATATCAGAGCGTAAAAGCCTCGCTTGAGCCTTTCGGATTCGAACTGATTGACGATAAGAAGTCCCAGACAACAGAGCGGATAAAAGACGCCATCATCGAATTAGTGCATTACAACGACAACGATTTGAAGGTCAACCTGTCCGATTATCTGGCAGCCAAACTGCATCGGGAGTACAGCGCGCTAAGCAAACTGTTCTCGGAAGTCACCGATACCACTATCGAGAAGTATCTCATCGCGCAGAAGATAGAGCGCGCCAAAGAACTGCTGGTATACGGAGAACTATCCCTGAACGAAATAGCCGACAAGCTGAACTATTCGAGCGCAGCCTATCTCAGCTCCCAATTCAAGAGCGTCACCGGGTTGACACCCAGTTATTTCAAGAAGATAAAAGCAAACAAGCGCAAACCGCTTGACGAGGTATAGGCGTAATCTTGTAAATCATATCCCGAATTTTACAATTCCCAAGCAACTTCCCTGCCGTATCTTTGTTCCATATAAAAGTTTGGAACGTGAGATAAATAAGTTCCCAACCCGTGGTACCGGAAATACCAACGGTTGGTACCGGCAGTTTCAAGCGTTGGTACTGAAGATTCCAACCGTTGGTATCAGGCGTACCAACCGTTGGTATTTCCGGTTTCAGCCGTTGGTACTGAAAGTTCCATATCAAGAGCTAACAATTTAGATACAACATTATGGCAAACAAAAGCATTGTTCAAGAAACTTTCCCCGTATTGGGAATGAGTTGCGCCTCATGCTCGGCAAGAGTGGAGAAGACGTTAAACCATCAGTCCGGCGTCCAAAAAGCGACCGTAAACTACGCTTCGGCAATGGCGACCGTGGAATATGACACCCGGGATTGCTCTCCCGAAGCCCTGCAACAGGCAGTGCAGAATGCCGGATACGACTTGCTGATAAAACAGGATGAGGATACGCCGGATGAGTTGGAGCAGGCGCACGACAAAAAATATCGCGCGCTGAAATTCCGTACCACATGGGCCATCGTCTTGTCCGTACCCATTATGGTTATCGGCATGTTCTTTATGGACATGCCGTACGCCAATCTCATTATGTGGCTGCTCTCCACTCCCGTCGTATTCTGGTTGGGAAGAAGTTTCTTTACCAGCGCATGGAAGCAACTGAAACATGGCACGGCCAATATGGATACGTTGGTAGCCAACAGTACCGGGATTGCTTACCTTTTCAGCCTGTTCAACATGCTGTTCCCCGGGTTTTGGCTGGAAAGGGGTATTCATCCGCACGTCTATTTCGAAGCGGCGAGTGTCATCATCGCCTTTATCCTGCTGGGACGGCTGCTGGAAGAAAAGGCAAAAGGAAACACTTCCTCCGCCATCAAGAAACTTATGGGACTACAACCCAAGACGGTAACCGTCATTGACGGTTCCTCGTCGGAGAAGGTTGTCCCGATTGGACAGATTCGTCCGGGAGACATTATTTTAGTGAAACCGGGAGAACGGATCGCCGTAGATGGCACCGTCACGGAAGGCAGCTCTTATGTGGACGAAAGCATGTTGAGCGGTGAGCCGGTGGCGGTAGCCAAACAAAAGGATGCAAAAGTCTTTGCCGGCACTATCAATCAGAAAGGAAGTTTCCGGTTCAGCGCGGAGAAAGTAGGGACAGATACGCTGTTGGCAAAAATCACCCACATGGTGCAGGACGCGCAAGGCAGTAAAGCCCCCGTCCAGCAATTGGTAGATAAGATTGCGGGTATCTTCGTACCGGTTATTATCGGCATTGCCGTGCTCTCCTTCATCGCATGGATGTTGCTGGACGGACAGAGCGGATTCACACACGGACTGCTAGCATTGGTTACGGTACTCATCATCGCCTGCCCATGCGCCCTGGGACTTGCCACACCTACCGCCATCATGGTAGGCATCGGCAAAGGCGCGGAACGGGGCATTCTGATAAAAGACGCCGAAAGTCTGGAAACCGCCAAGAAGATTGATACGGTGGTACTGGACAAAACCGGAACCGTAACCGAAGGGAAGCCGGTAGTCGGCGATTTGATTTGGGAAACGCAGACGGCGGAGACCGGAAACATCTTTTACAGCCTGGAAAAGTTATCGGAACATCCGCTTGCCGAAGCGGTAGTCCGCCACTTACAAGATGCCCGAAGCGTAAGCATCGATAATTTTGAAAGCATCACCGGCAGGGGCGTAAAAGGCGAGTCGAACGGAAAAGCCTATTATGCCGGCAACCGGAAACTGCTGGAAGAGAACCGGATTGCTGTCAGCCGGTCGCTAAGCGACGAGGCCGCCCGTCTGACAACGGACGCGCAGACCGTTATCTGGTTTGCCGACAGCGAAAACGCGCTTGCCATAGCCGGAATTACAGACCAAATCAAACCGACCTCCATACAGGCCGTCAGCGAATTGCAAGCCGCCGGCATCGAAGTCTGCATGCTGACGGGCGACAACGAAGCCACCGCACGGGAGATTGCACGCAAAGCGGGTATTCTTCATTATAAAGCGGGAGTATTGCCGCAGGATAAGGCCGCCTTTATCAGTGACCTGCAGAAAAACGGCAGGAAAGTGGCAATGGTAGGCGACGGCATCAACGACAGCGCAGCCCTGGCGCAAGCGGATTTAAGCATCGCCATGGGCGGCGGCAGCGACATCGCCATGGATGTAGCCAAGATGACCATCATCTCTTCCGACCTCACAAAGATACCGGAAGCGTTGAAGCTCTCCAGACTGACCGTGCGCACCATTCGTCAGAACCTGTTTTGGGCGTTCATTTATAATATAATAGGTGTACCCGTCGCAGCCGGCGTACTCTACCCCGTCAACGGCTTCCTGCTGAATCCCATGATAGCCGGCGCGGCCATGGCGTTCAGCAGCGTCAGCGTGGTAACCAACAGCTTGCGGCTGAAAAGGAAAAAGATAGAGAGTGCCGAAAGCCCTGCCATCGACCCGGCAGGACAACCGGACAATAAAGTAGAACCATCAACAGAAAAAATCATGAGAAAAGAATTTAAAGTGGAAGGCATGATGTGCAACCATTGCCGCATGCATGTGGAAAAAGCATTGAACAGCATGGAAGGCGTACACGCCACCGTAACCCTCAATCCGCCGGTGGCGACCGTGGAATTCCCGGAAGGCGAAAAGACACTCGACGAGCTGCAGGCCGCAGTAACCGCAAAAGCCGGTGACTATACGCTGAAAGAATAACTGAAAATTGTTTATAGCGATTGGCATTATTTTCCTATCTTTGCCGCTAAGCGAAATAAATTAATAAACTATGGCAACATACAAAAGAATCTTATTGAAACTCAGCGGCGAGAGCCTGATGGGAGAAAAGCAATACGGTATCGACGAGAAACGTCTGGCCGAATATGCAGCGCAGATTAAGGAAATCCATGAATTGGGCATACAAATCGGCATCGTTATCGGCGGCGGCAACATCTTCCGCGGGCTGAGCGGCGCCAACAAAGGTTTCGACCGTGTAAAAGGCGACCAAATGGGTATGCTGGCAACCGTTATCAACAGCCTTGCGCTAAGCTCGGCACTGGTAGCGGCAGGCGTAAAAGCCCGTGTGCTGACAGCCGTCCGCATGGAACCTATCGGTGAATTCTACAACAAATGGAAAGCTATCGAGTGCATGGAAGCGGGCGAAGTGGTTATCATGTCTGCCGGAACGGGTAATCCGTTCTTCACGACAGACACCGGTTCCAGCCTCCGCGGTATCGAAATAGAAGCGGACGTCATGTTGAAAGGGACACGCGTCGACGGCATCTACACCGCCGATCCGGAAAAAGACCCTACGGCTACGAAGTTCCACGATATCACTTACGACGAAGTGCTGAAACGCGGCCTGAAAGTCATGGACCTTACGGCTACCTGCATGTGTAAGGAAAACAACCTGCCCATCATCGTCTTCGATATGGACACCGTAGGCAATCTGAAAAAAGTAATGCAAGGCGAAGAAATAGGAACGCTGGTACATAACTGATATCCATCCGCACCCATCCGCCGGTTTACATGACAGATACGGATTCAGATTTACACAGGTTATCCGAATAAAATAATCTGTGTAAATCTGTGTAATCTGTCGTGAAACAATTATATTTGCAAAGTTTCAAATTAAAAGCTACTTCAAACAATAGAAATATGAAAGACGTAAAAGACATCTTAGACGAAGCACAAGAGAAAATGGATATGGCTGTAATGTACCTGGAAGAATCATTAGCCCATATCCGTGCCGGAAAAGCCGACGTTCGTTTGCTGGACGGAATCCGTGTCGATTCTTACGGAAGCATGGTGCCCATCAACAACGTAGCAGCCGTAACCACCCCGGATGCCCGCAGTATCGCTATCAAGCCGTGGGACAAGAGCATGTTCCGTGTCATTGAGAAAGCAATCATCGACTCCGACCTCGGCATCATGCCCGAAAACAACGGCGAAATCATCCGCATCGGTATTCCTCCGTTGACAGAGGAACGCCGTAAACAACTTGCCAAACAGTGTAAGAACGAAAGCGAAACCGCCAAAGTAAGTGTACGTAACGCACGCCGCGACGCTATCGACGCCTTTAAGAAATCTGTGAAAGAAGGATTGGCGGAAGACGCCCAAAAAGGCGGCGAGGAAAAGCTGCAAAAGATTCACGACAAGTATATCAAGCAGATTGACGATATGCTGGCGGCGAAGGACAAAGAGATTATGACAGTATAAATATAGTTGAAAGTTGAAAGTTGAGAGTTGAGAGTTACCGTGCGGCATGACCGTTCCAACGACTCCCGGCACTCAACTTTCAGCTTTCGGCTCTCAACTTTCAACTATTTTGAGGGGACTGGTAATTAAAAATACAGGGAGTTGGTATCTGGTAAAGACCGACGAAGGAACATACGTTGAATGTAAAATCAAAGGTAACTTCCGTCTGAAAGGTATCCGTAGCACCAATCCGGTGGCGGTAGGCGACTACGTGCAAATCATATTGAACCAGGAAGGCACGGCTTTCATCAATGAAATCGAAGACCGGAAGAATTACATCATCCGACGTTCGTCCAACTTGTCCAAACAATCTCATATCCTTGCCGCCAACCTCGACCAGTGCATGCTGGTGGTAACAGTGAATTATCCGGAAACCTCCACTACATTCATCGACCGCTTTTTGGCATCAGCCGAGGCATACCGAGTACCCGTCAATATCATATTCAATAAGACAGACGCTTACGATGAAGACGAGCTTCGCTATCTGGACGGGCTTATCAATCTTTACACCACTATCGGTTACCCTTGTTTCAAGGTGTCCGCCAAAACCGGTGAAGGCGTCGACACCATAAAAGAAGAGCTTAAAGGGAGAATAACTCTCTTCTCCGGACATTCCGGAGTAGGCAAATCCACCCTTATCAATGCTATCCTGCCTGAACTGGATATCAAGACCGGCGCTATCTCCACCTACCACAACAAAGGTATGCACACCACCACTTTCTCCGAAATGTTTCCCGTGCCGGGTGACGGCTACATCATCGACACACCGGGCATCAAAGGTTTTGGAACATTCGACATGGAAGAAGAAGAAATAGGACATTACTTTCCGGAAATATTCAAAGTTTCCGCCGGCTGCCGCTATAACAACTGTACCCACCGCCATGAACCGGGTTGCGCCGTACGCGAAGCGGTAGAGCAACATTACATCAGCGAATCCCGCTATGCCTCTTACCTGAACATGCTGGAAGATAAGGAAGAAGGTAAATACAGGGCAGCGTATTAATAAAACGGTAAAGTGGCAGTCTTGCCCCTACCGCTCTACCGCTTTATTGCCTTATCACTTTTATTAACTTTTCTTGTTTTAAACTTTTTCGTACCTTTTCCGTCCAAATCTACGGCTAAATATACTACTAATACTACGATATGAATAAAAAAGTAAAATGGGGCATCATCCTATTCATTGGTGCCGGACTGATAGGCGGAGGTATTTATTCTCAACTTCCCAAGACAAACGAGGAATTGGCGGCTGCCGATAAAGTAATGACCGGTAAGCGTGGAGGCAAAAAGATTCTGAACGTAAACGCCAAAATAATAAAACCGCAACTGCTAAAAGACGAAATACAAATCAGCGGCAGTTTGCTGCCCGATGAAGAAGTAGACCTTTCATTCGAGACATCCGGCAAGATTATCGAAATCAACTTTGAAGAAGGCAGTTTCGTGAAGAAAGGGCAATTGCTCGCTAAAGTGAACGATCGTCCTCTTCAGGCGCAATTGCAAAGGCTGGTATCGCAGTTGAAGCTGGCGGAAGACCGCGTATTCCGTCAAAATGCCTTGCTGGAAAGAGATGCGGTCAGTAAGGAAGCGTACGAGCAGGTAAAGACCGAACTGGCGACCTTGAATGCCGACATCGACCTGATAGAGTCCAATATTGCACAAACAGAGCTTCGCGCTCCCTTTGACGGAGTTATCGGCCTGCGGCAGGTCAGCGTAGGAACATACGCTTCTCCCTCTACCATTGTAGCCAAACTCACCAAGCTCTCCCCCTTGAAAGTAGAGTTCGCAGTACCCGAACGATATGCCAATGACGTAAAAATCGGCGCAGGGCTGGACTTTACGCTCGAAGGAAAGCTGAACGCTTTCCATGCCACTGTTTACGCACGCGAATCAAAGATAGACCCCACGACCCATACACTGACCATCCGTGCGCTCTATCCCAACGCCAACAGCGCCGTACTGCCGGGACGCTACGCCAGTATCAAACTGAATAAGGACGAAATACAGAATGCGCTTGCCGTACCCTCCGAAGCCATCGTACCGGAAATGGGTAAGGATAAGATTTTCCTCTATAAGTCAGGAAAAGCACAGCCGACAGAGATTACCACCGGTATCCGGACGGAAGCCGAAGTGCAAGTATTGCAAGGTCTGAACGTAGGCGATACAATCATCACTTCAGGAACCCTGCAACTCCGCACAGGATTACCCGTGACATTAGACAACATTAACTAAGTATAAAGTATCAAGAATAAAATATGAGCTATGGCAGGTTTATGCCGGAAGCAGTAATTCATAATTCGTACCTTATACTTCATATTCATACCTTATACTTCTTATCATGAATATATCTGAATTAAGCATACGGAGACCGGTACTCTCCACCGTATTGACACTGATTATCCTGCTTTTCGGTTTCATCGGGTACAACTACCTCGGTGTCCGCGAGTATCCGTCAGTGGATAATCCTATTATCTCCGTATCCTGTTCCTATCCCGGAGCAAACGCCGACGTTATCGAAAATCAGATTACAGAACCGCTGGAGCAGAATATCAACGGTATTCCGGGGATCCGTTCCCTCTCCAGCGTCAGCCAGCAGGGTTCATCACGTATTACGGTAGAGTTCGAGCTTTCCGTCGACTTGGAAACGGCCGCCAATGACGTACGTGACAAAGTTTCGCGCGCCCAGCGTTATTTACCCCGCGACTGCGACCCGCCAACCGTATCCAAAGCCGACGCGGATGCTACTCCTATCCTCATGGTGGCTTTGCAAAGCGACAAGCGTTCGTTGCTGGAACTTAGCGAGATAGCAGACCTCACGGTCAAAGAACAGTTACAAACCATTTCCGATGTAAGCAGCGTAAGCATTTGGGGAGAGAAACGTTATTCCATGCGTTTGTGGCTCGACCCCATTAAGATGTCCGGTTACGGTATCACTCCTATCGACGTAAAGAATGCGGTAGACAATGAGAATGTGGAACTTCCTTCGGGCAGTATCGAAGGAAATACCATCGAACTGACGATTCGCACGCTCGGCCTGATGCATACGGCAGAGGAATTCAATAACCTCATCCTGAAAGAAGACGGCAACCGTATCGTCCGGTTCAGCGACATAGGCCGCGCCGAACTTGGCCCGGCAGACATCAAAAGTTATATGAAGATGAACGGTGTGCCTATGGTGGGTATCGTAGTGATTCCGCAACCGGGCGCCAATCATATCCAGATTGCCGACGCCGTGTACGAACGTATGGAGAAGATGCAGAAAGACCTGCCGGAAGATGTGCATTACTCGTACGGTTTCGATAATACCAAATTCATCCGTGCCTCCATCAATGAAGTAAAGCAGACGGTGTACGAAGCGTTCATCCTCGTAATCATCATCATCTTCCTGTTCCTGCGCGACTGGCGTGTGACCCTCGTTCCCTGTATCGTAATTCCCGTCTCATTGATCGGAGCTTTCTTTGTGATGTACCTGGCAGGATTTTCCATCAACGTACTCTCCATGCTGGCCATTGTGCTTGCCGTGGGACTTGTGGTGGACGATGCCATTGTTATGACGGAGAATATCTATGTCCGTATTGAAAAGGGAATGCCCCCGAAAGAGGCAGGTATCGAAGGAGCCAAAGAAATCTTCTTTGCCGTAATCTCCACCACCATTACGCTGGTAGCGGTGTTTTTCCCTATCGTATTTATGGACGGTACGACAGGACGTCTGTTCCGTGAATTCAGTATCGTAGTATCCGGTTCGGTTATCATCTCCTCTTTTGCCGCGTTGACTTTTACACCGATGTTGGCTACCAAACTGTTGATAAAAAGAGAAAAGCAAAGCTGGTTCTATCGTAAAACCGAACCTTTCTTCGAAGGGATGAACAACGTTTACAGCCGCTCTTTGGCCGCTTTCCTGCGGAAACGCTGGATTGCACTGCCGTTTACGGCGTTAACCATTATCATTATCGGTTTTCTTTGGAACTATATCCCCGCGGAAATGTCACCGCTGGAAGACCGTTCGCAAATCAGCATCAATACGCGTGGTGCCGAAGGCGTCACCTACGAATATATCCGTGACTACACAGAAGATATCAACCAGCTGGTCGATTCTATCGTGCCCGATGCGGAAGCGGTGACCGCCCGTGTATCCAGCGGTAGCGGTAACGTGCGCATTACTTTGAAAGACATGCAGGACCGTGACTATACGCAAATGGAAGTAGCGGAAAAGCTATCGAAAGCGGTACAGAAAAAAACGATGGCCCGTTCTTTCGTGCAGCAGTCTTCCTCGTTCGGCGGACGACGCGGCGGCATGCCCGTACAGTACGTACTGCAAGCTACCAACATTGAGAAATTGCAAGAGGTACTTCCCAAGTTCATGGCGAAAGTATACGAGAATCCGGTGTTCCAAATGGCGGATGTGGACTTGAAGTTCAGTAAACCAGAAGCCCGTATCAACATCAATCGTGACAAAGCAAGTATCATGGGAGTCAGCACCCGTAACATTGCCCAAACACTGCAATACGGTTTAAGCGGCCAGCGCATGGGTTACTTCTATATGAACGGCAAGCAATACGAGATATTGGGAGAAATCAACCGTCAACAGCGTAACAAGCCTGCCGACCTGAAAGGCATTTATATCCGTAGCGACAAGGGGGATATGGTACAGCTCGACAACCTTATAGAACTGACAAACGGCATCGCTCCGCCTAAGTTGTATCGCTACAACCGTTTCGTATCCGCCACTATCTCCGCCGGGCTTGCCGATGGCAAGACTATCGGACAAGGTTTGGACGAAATGGACAAGATAGCTAAAGAAACATTGGACGACACTTTCCGCACCGCCCTCACCGGTGACTCAAAAGAGTACCGTGAGAGCTCTTCCAGTCTGATGTTCGCTTTCATTCTGGCAATCCTGCTTATCTACCTGATTCTGGCCGCCCAGTTCGAAAGTTTCAAAGACCCGCTGATTATCATGCTGACGGTGCCCCTTGCCATTGCCGGCGCACTGATATTCATGTATTTCGGAGACATCACAATGAATATATTCAGCCAAATCGGTATCATCATGCTGATTGGTCTGGTGGCAAAGAACGGTATCCTTATCGTAGAGTTCGCCAATCAGAAGCAGGAAACCGGCGAGGACAAGATGCAAGCCATCAAAGATGCCGCTCTGCAACGCCTACGCCCCATCTTGATGACAAGCGCCTCTACCGTACTGGGACTGATACCGTTGGCATTCGCCACAGGTGAAGGATGTAACCAACGTATCGCCATGGGTACGGCCGTAGTAGGCGGTATGCTTGTGTCCACACTGCTCACGATGTATATCGTCCCCGCTATTTATAGTTATGTATCTACCAACCGAAGTAAACTAAAGAACGAATGAAACGTACGATTTTATCTTTCTTAATCATTCTGTGCGCCACGCTTGCCGTTCAGGCACAGCCCGCGCCTATCTATACCCTGAAGTCTTGTCTGGAACAGGGGCTGTTGAACAACTATTCCCTGCGTATCACCCGTAACGAACAGCAAGTAAGCAAGAACAACGCCACCCTTGCCAATGCCGGCTACCTGCCTACCCTGGACTTATCTGCCGGTTATAAAGGTACTTTGGATAATACCGAAACAAAGCTGCGCGCCACCGGTGAAACAACCAAAGAGAACGGTGTGTTCGACCAGACCGTCGATGCCGGCATTAACCTGAGCTGGACTATCTTCGACGGCTTCAATATCACCGCCAACTACCAGAAACTGAAAGAGCTGGAACGACAAGGCGAAACCAATACCCGTATCGCCATCGAAGATTTGATAGCCAATATTGCAGCCGAATATTACAATTATGTACAGCACACAATCCGCCTGAAGAACTTCCGCTATGCCGTATCGCTCTCCAAAGAACGTCTGCGTATCGTAGAGGAGCGTTATCATATCGGAAACTTCTCCCGCCTGGACTACCAGCAGGCTAAAGTAGACTTCAATGCCGACAGTGCGCAATACATGAAACAACAGGAGTTATTGCATACCTCACGCATCCAGCTGAACGAATTAATGGCACACGAAGATGTAGACCGCCCTTTCATCGTTGAAGACAGCCTCATCAATGTCAGCGCCAAACTGAATTTCGAGGAACTTTGGAACGCCACTCTCCAAGCCAATGCATCTTTACTGAAAGCTGAACAGAACAATACTTTGGCACGACTGGATTATAAAAAAGCCAGTTCCCGCGACTACCCGTACGTGAAGATGAATGGCGGCTACGGCTATACCCTCAACAAATATGATATTTCCGCCAACAGCCGTCGTAGCAACCTCGGACTGAACGTAGGCGTCACCGTAGGCTTCAATCTCTTTGACGGCAACCGTCGCCGCGAACTCCGGAATGCACGTATCGCAGTGCAAAACGCCCGTCTGGAACGGGAACAGTTGGAACAAGCCTTGCGCGCCGACCTGAGTAACCTGTGGCAAGCCTATCAGAACAACCTCCAAATGCTGAACCTGGAACGTCAGAACCTTGTTGCAGCCAAAGAAAACCATGAGATTGCCATGGAACGATATATGCTCGGTAACCTCTCCGGTATTGAAATGCGTGAAGCGCAAAAGAGCCTGCTGGATGCCGAAGAACGTATCTTATCGGCGGAATATGACACCAAACTATGCGAAATATCCTTGCTGCAAATCAGTGGAAGAGTGGAACAATATTTAGAGTAAATACATAAATCACAATATTTACTCTCTTAAAAACAAATATTACTATTCTCTCTTTAGAGTTTTCCCTACTTTTGTTCGCAAAGAAACTCAAAACTTCAATAGTATGAAACGAACATTTCTCTTCTGCGCATTGCTCGCCCTTCTCACCGGAGCCAATGCGCAGGAAACAACCGATTACAAGGAAAAACATCCCTACAAGGATTGGGTGAAGATAGCTCCCAAACTGGATGACGCTTTCTTCACCACTCCCGAAGCCATTCGCATTGCCGACAATGTACTGCTCTACCAACAAACGACCGGCGGCTGGCCCAAGAACATCTATATGCCCGCCGAACTGACGGCCGATGAGTATAAGAAAGCCCTCGCCGCGAAAGATAACGTCAACCAGAGTACCATCGACAATAATGCCACGAGTACGGAAATCCGTTACCTTTCCCGGGTTTATCTGGCCACCGATATAGAGAAATACAAAGAGGCCGCTTTAGAAGGTATACGTTACATACTGAAAGCGCAATACCCCAACGGCGGTTGGCCTCAATTCTGGCCGCGTCCCAAAGGCTATTATACCCACATCACCTACAACGACAACGCAATGGTAAACGTCATGAACCTGCTACGTGATGTTTACAACAAGAAAGCCCCGTACACCTATGTACCGGATACTCTTTGCCAACGCGCCCGTGCCGCATTCGACAAAGGTGTGGAGTGTATCCTTAATACTCAGGTGAAGCAAAACGGCAAACTGACAGTGTGGTGCGCCCAGCATGACGAACACACCCTCGCCCCCGCCAAGGCCCGTGCCTACGAACTTCCCTCACTCAGCGGGGCCGAATCGGACAACATCGTCCTACTGTTGATGTCCATCCCCGATCCGTCACCCGAAATCATCGCTTCCGTGGAAGCAGCCATCGCATGGTTCAAGGCAAACAAGATAACAGGTATCATGCGTGAGAATTTCACTAATAGCGAAGGCCAAAAAGACTACCGGATGATTCCATGCCCGCAGGACGATTATCCTTGTCCCGTACTTTGGGCGCGTTTCTACACTCTCGAAGACAACCGTCCTTTCTTCTGCGACCGAGACGGCGTGAAGAAGTACGATATCTCCGAGATAGGCTATGAACGCCGTAATGGATACAGCTGGTACAACAATGCCGGACTGAAAGTGCTGAAAAAGTACGAGCAGTGGAAAAAGCGGATAGGTAATTAAGCATACCTATCCCAACACCCATTTCGTATTCTTCCCGAAACAGCGATAAGCCATCGCTACCAGAAACCAGGATACACAGAATGCCACCACTGCCGCACAAGGTATCTGCAAAGGAATGGGAATATGGATAGCGCGCATCAGTACCACACTCGGTCCGGTAAAGAAATAATGTATCATATACACACCGAAACCGCAAAGAGTCAGATTGGCCAGCGCTCGTCTGACTCTTTCCGATTTAATATTTGCCCGTTTACACAGTACGAATACGGGAACAGTCATCATGACTACATTCAGCGAGCAATATGTAAAGTACAATTCCAGCATTTCATCCGTGAAGTCCGGTAACGAAGTCATGTGACAAAACCCCAGGAAGGTCACCGCATACCCCGCTACAAACATCGGTATACCGATAAATGCCAGTTGTCTTCCGCTCCAATCATGGTTACGCAAATAATGCCCCAGCAACAGGTAACCGTTGAAACCGGCAAAGTAGTACAACATTCCGAACGCATTCCACGAACAACCGCCCCAAAGATATTCCGATACGTACTCATTATAATAAGGTAGTAATAAAGTCACTCCCCACGCCGCAAGAAACCAGAGTTTGGCACGTTCCGACGCCTTTTCCACCCATGCCGAGAATATCGGCAAATATAAGTAAAGGCCGATCAGCAAGTATATGTACCACATATGTACGGCAAGCAGCGAGAAATTAAGGGGTATTTGAGCGATATATCCCATGCTCACTGCAAAAGATTGGCGCATGACATCCTCGCCCGAGTAAGGGAAGAAATCAAGAATGACTTCCGGGTTCAGCCCTAACAGTCCCGTTATCCAAGGAAAGAAATTATATATCAGCGACCAGATAATAAACGGGAAGAATACGCGGGGAATACGTTTCTTATAAAATACGGATGCTTCTCCACGTACCGGCAACAGCAACGCGCCGGTAATCATTACGAATAGCGGTACGCAGGGGCGAAGCACCGCGCCATAGGCGGCTCCCCAAAACTTAATGCTTTCGATGTCGGGCGACGTACCCGGAAAGAAATTGAAAGGGTCTGCGCTGTGGCAGCAAACTACGGTAAACATAGCTACCAATCGGGCTACATCGAGCCATACAATGTGTTGTCCTGCTTTGGATTGTGTAAGTGTTTGTTCCATGTTATCAGATATTTGTGTTTGAAAGCGTAAAGATAGAAAATGTACCAAAATACAGCAGCCTTTTTCCATATATATTTTTGACAGGAAACTCATCAAACACAAACAGAGCCGCTGAAGTTTCCCTCGGCGGCTCTGTCTTTATTTAATCTTGCGGCACTTATTTACTGCAATTCCAGGGTTTCAGTTGTTTAAAGAAGTCATTACCCTTATCATCCACCAGGATAAATGCGGGGAAATCTTCCACTTCAATCTTCCAGATAGCCTCCATACCGAGTTCGGGATATTCCACACACTCGATACTCTTGATATTATTCTGTGCCAAGATGGCGGCAGGACCGCCGATAGAACCGAGATAGAAGCCGCCATACTTCTTGCAGGCATCCGTAACCTGCTGGCTACGATTACCTTTGGCAAGCATAATCATACTTCCGCCATGGCTTTGGAAAAGGTCCACATACGGGTCCATACGTCCGGCAGTTGTCGGCCCCATTGAACCACACGCCATTCCCTGCGGAGTTTTGGCAGGACCGGCATAGTAGATAGGATGGTCTTTGATGTATTGCGGCAAATCTTCACCGCGATCCAAACGTTCTTTCAACTTGGCATGAGCGATGTCACGACCTACGATGATAGTACCGTTCAGAGACAGACGGGTAGAAACCGGATACTTGGTCAGCTCCTTCAGGATATTTTCCATCGGTTGGTTCAAATCGATCTTCACTACATCACCCTCACCAGCTTTACGGAGTTCGGCAGGAATCAGCTCACCCGGATTGCTGTCGAGTTTTTCAATCCAAATACCCTCTTTGTTGATTTTACATTTAATGTTACGGTCGGCAGAACAGGACACGCCCAGACCTACCGGACAGGAAGCACCGTGACGCGGTAAACGAATGATACGTACATCATGAGCCAGATATTTACCGCCGAACTGTGCGCCAAGACCAATCTTGTGAGCTTCCGCCAATACCTGTTTCTCCAATTCCACATCACGGAAAGCACGACCGAACTCATTGCCGGCGGTAGGCAGGTTATCGTAGAAGTGAGTGGAAGCCAACTTCACCGTCAGCAAGTTCTTCTCGGCAGAAGTACCACCGATAACGAATGCAATGTGATAGGGCGGACAAGCAGCCGTACCCAATGTCTTTATCTTTTCGATAAGGAACGGAACCAGCGTTTCAGGATTCAGGATAGCTTTCGTTTCTTGATAGAGATATGTTTTATTGGCAGAACCGCCACCCTTAGTAACGCAAAGAAACTCATACTCCATGCCTTCAGTAGCTTCAATATCAATCTGCGCCGGAAGATTGCACTTCGTATTCACTTCGTCGTACATATTGAGAGGGGCGTTCTGAGAATAACGCAGATTCTCTTCCGTATATGTTTTATAGACACCGAGCGAGAGGGCTTCTTCATCACAATAGCCCGTCCACACTTGTTGTCCTTTTTCACCGTGGATGATAGCCGTACCCGTATCCTGGCAGAAGGGCAGCACACCCTTAGAGGCAACTTCGGCATTACGCAGGAAAGTCAAAGCCACATACTTATCGTTGTCACTTGCTTCAGGGTCACTCAAAATCTTAGCAACTTGTTCGTTGTGCGAACGACGCAACATAAACGAAACGTCACGGAAAGCCGCATTAGCCATTGCGGTCAGACCCTCTTTTTCAATCTTCAGGATGGGTTTTCCTTCAAACTCGCTTACGGACACGTAGTCTTTTGTAAGCAGATAATACTCAGTTGTATCCTTACCCTTCTCGAACATGGGCTGATACTTGAACGGAGGTGTTGTTGCCATAATTACTTGTTCATTTAATATTTAAAAGTGATTCGTGACACAAAGGTAACAACTATTATTGAAATATTTCTTTAATTAGGGTGAAAACTTATAGGCACAACCATCTTGCCATTACTTAACGTACGTGTCGCATGCGCCCTATCAATTCATCGCCCAACGCCGTCTTTACTTCGATATGTTTCAACACGGCAGTTACAAACGGATTACTTTCAAAATCACCGCGCACTTGCTCAAAGTCAAGTTCTTTTTCAAGACGTGAGCCATCGGCTCCGAACCCGGTCATAGAAGCCAAAGAAAATTCTTTCTTGGCATCTTCATAGACCATACGGTCTAGACCGACAACAGACTCTTTCCACTTTTCTACGATGTGTATAATGTCTTCCGCCGTAATATTTTCGGGATTGATACCGTAAAATTCTTCCAGTTTGTCGTACGCCCATGTCCACTCGTAAGTGTAGTAGTTCTGATGCATCCGTTCAAATTCCGCATTGATGTTTTTCAATCGGTTGACCACCCCGGACTCAATGCCGTCTATTAATGCGTCAATTTCGCTTTTAGGAGCTATCAATCCGGAAATATCCACCCACTCCCCGCTACCGATAGAGGTATCGGGCTTAAGGCGGGTGCGTATCTCTTCATTACTTCTGAAATTGATACCTTCCAAACGCTTGATTACGGAATTACCAAGGAATTTGTGAATAGCGATTTCATAAAAGCGAATACCTTTTACCAATGCTGAATTGCGAATCTTGGCACTATGGAAAGAATAGATATCGGATAATTCACCCGAAGCATAACGCAGGTTCTTCAATGTCTCCCGCCCCTTGAACATCTTTTGTACAGTATACGGACTCAAAAGGTTGTAGTTAATGAAGTCCAGCTTATTGGTATCGGTACGCTGGTCACGCTTAGGCCATTTCTGGGCATCACGGATAGTACCTACGCTACGCAGATTGACACCCGGAACAAGATAGGTCGTATTGTTCTGCTCTATCAGATAAGAGAACGGCAAGTTGGAAGTATCGGAATGGTTGACGTGACGACCCATAACGAGAGAGAAAGCCCCCACCCTTGCAGGCCACAGAATATAAGAATCGGAAGTGGTCTTAGCGCCGCGTTCCAACGTTCCCTGGTGAATAGGGCCGAGCTTGTACATGTGATTACTCTGATTGGAACCGGAACCGGCATTCATAAAGGAGAACATACCGGCTATAAGCAAAGTGGATTTGTGGTGCGTCACCGTATAAGGTCCGGCAAAGATGGCACATGCTTCACCGTTTTCTCCCTGACAATTACTGAAGAACAAGGAATCCGAAGCAGAATAGTTATGCCCCAGTTTGCAAGCCTGCCCTACAAAACAACGGGTAAGCATAGCACCGTCGTCCACACGCGAACCGGATGATATAATAAAGTTATCGCAAATAACGCCGTGACCGATATGTACAGGAGCTATCTCATTACTGTTGACGCTTCCGTTGTACAGACGGCACGTACCGCAAATGTGGCAATAGTCACCGATACGCACATTCTTGATAGAACCGGTGTTGAGTATCATGACATGATTACCGATAGAACCGACAGTAGAAGCATGCTTATTGGAATAGAAATCTGTTATTTCCTTCATCCGTGCAATCAGCTCCGGACGATGGCGGTAAAGCGCCATGATATAAGCTTGATGAGCGGAAAGTTTATCACTGATAAGAACCTCACGGCCACCCGTTTCGTTCAGAACGGATACCTCTACACCATTACCAAATTTAGATAACCCGTCTACAAGAATGATATCCACATTCTCAATGAAAGTATCATGTCCGATTTCATAATTGGCAATGTAGTTCTGAATATTCTCAATGCAGCAGTTATCGCCCACCGTTACATTGTGAAGCGTTACATGCCGCAAACCGGAATGTTTCTTTATTCCACCCGGTAAGGTAAATTCCGAATGGAATATCCCCAAACGCACCTCGCCCGAGAAGCGGGTATGATGCACAAATTCCGTTGAAAACTCTTCAGCAACGGTTACCTTCCCCCAATCATCCGCCAGACACGACTGGCTCTTTAACCGGAGCACTTCGTCTTCGGTCAAGTTTCTGTAAGTCATAACACCTAAATTAAGAATGAAGAATTAAGAATGAAGAATCCGGCTGCGCCGTGTCGTGCAGACATCATTCCGCACGGTAATTCTTCACTCTTCATTCTTAACTCTTCATTAAATTAAACCTCTTCTTCTTCGTAGGTCTGATAAAGAAAATCGTTATAGGGGTACTTTTGCACGTGCAGTTCTTTTACACGCTGATAAACCACACTCTTCAATTCCTCTACATTGACTCGTTCACGGGCAGAGATAAAGAGACAGTTGTCTTCCATCTTTGCCATCCATGTCTTCATCAGTTCTTCGAGCGTTAAGTTTTCTTTGGTTCTGGGGGTAAGGTCGTCTTCCGCTTTCGCCACATAGGTGTAAGCGTCTATTTTATTAAATACAAGTATCATGGGTTTACCGGATGCACCGATGTCCGCCAATGTCTTGTTTACCACTTCTATCTGCTCTTCAAAGTCGGGATGTGAAATATCTACGATGTGCAGCAACAAATCGGCTTCGCGCACTTCGTCCAAAGTAGATTTAAAAGAATCTACCAAGTCGGTCGGCAATTTACGGATAAAACCAACCGTATCTGACAAAAGGAACGGCAGGTTCTCGATGATAACTTTACGTACCGTAGTATCCAACGTAGCAAAGAGCTTATTCTCCGCAAATACTTCGCTCTTGGAAAGCAACGTCATCAAAGTAGATTTGCCTACATTGGTATATCCTACCAATGCTACACGAATAAGACGACCGCGATTCTTACGCTGGGTTGCCTTTTGCTTATCAATCTCCGCCAAACGTTCTTTCAGTAATGACATGCGGTTTAAGATGATACGACGGTCCATCTCCAACTGTGTTTCACCCGGACCGCGCAAACCTACGGAACCTTTACCGCCACCCGCACCTGAACCACCTCCCTGACGTTCCAAGTGAGTCCACAAACGTTGCAGACGGGGAAGCATGTATTTATACTGCGCCAGTTCAACCTGAGTTTTCGCATTGGCAGTCTGTGCACGCATGGCAAAAATGTCGAGAATGAGTGAGGTACGGTCTAATATCTTTATTTTCAACTCAGCCTCAATATTACGTATCTGCTTTGCCGAGAGCTCATCATCGAAAATCACCATACCGATTTCACGTTCGGCTTCTTCTTCGTTACGGATATATTCTTTTATTTCTTCCAGCTTACCCTTTCCGACATATGTCACAGAGTTTGCCTGGTCTAACTTCTGAGTAAATCGTTTCACCACTTCCGCCCCGGCTGTCTCAGCCAAGAATGCCAGTTCATCGAGGTATTCGTTCGTCTTGCGCTCATCCTGAGTTTTCGTGATAAGACCTACCAATACTGCGGTTTCGACCTGTGCTTCGGAAATTACAAATTCTTTCATTCTATTTTATACCTTATTATATATGTATACCTTTATTATATGTGGCGGCAAATATAACAAAAAAAAAGAGGACAATGTTGCGTTGTCCTCCTTTTCGTATTCTCTAGTTTCAAAATTACTCATCTTCAGCAAAGCCTGTACGACGGAAACCCGCGATTTTATAGGTATCGTCTCCCTGCACATTTACAAAGAAAACAATACTATCCGCCGGCATTCCGCTCGGAGTAGTGGCCTCGCCTTCCAAAACCTTACCGTCTGTAATGCTCAGTGTTATCTTGGGCGCTCCCCAATTAGCTTCATTGACAGCAATAGACGTTTCTGCCATTTCGAACGTACGACCTGCATAGTTAGTAGTAACTTTCAATGCAGTATTCAGCAGATAGCCTTCTTTCAACCACATCTCGGTAGGAACATTAGCGGCAGTATTATAGGTGTTCAATTCCACCGTACCGCCCAATACATCTTCCCATTCTCCTTGAGCATTTTTCTGCTCCCATGTTACATACCATGTTCCTGCCATCTTTTCTACGGCAGTACCGCCCGCTTCTACATCCGTTTCTTCGCAACCTGTCAGCGAGAAGGAAAGAACGGCAAACAATAACATCAAATATTTTTTCATATACGTATTCCTTTTATATTTATTCTACTGGTTTATCCAACACTATATTAAATAACATTCCCTGATATTCAATAGACCATTTCAATATGCCCGGATAAATATCATCAGCCGGAGTTACATCCGGATTATAAGTGATACCGGATAATTCATCATACATTCCACCAAAAGCAGAAGTTCCTCCTGATACGATAGTAAATGCAGGGTCAGTATTGCTCTTCATGCTGACATAAGCAGGCATAGCATACGCAGCACCGTATCCACGGCCTTGATCGTAGTAACCGCCCATCATATCCGAGATATGGAAAATACCCGGAGCAATCTTTTCAATGACAACAGAGAAATTACTTGAGAAAGGTTCCGGAGTATCCCACACATAATTACCACCGTCATCTGTCATATCTTCACCTTCATCGTTTGTTTGAGGCATTTGGCGATTAGAGTCCAAACTGGTAGAATACGTACCGGATATATCGGTAGTGATGGCAGGGTCATAAACGGCAACCATTCTTGTAATCTCACTGCTATACCCGTCTACGTTTGTAGCTGAATATGTAATGAAATATACACCGGCCTTGCTGACGTCTACTTTATCCGCACCGGTAGTTACAATCGTAGAAGTAATATCCTTGCCCTGCTCTTTAGCAATTACACCCGGCTCTACATAAGGGGTACCTAATTCAACCGTCATAATCTCGTCTCCGTTCATCTCAAAATCCACATAGTAAGTGATGAATGACGGGTCTTGTGTTGATTCATCGCAAGAAACCATCACAAGCGATAAACAAACAAATAAACTATATATTATCTTTTTCATATCTTTCTTTTATTATAAATATGTGATTGATACGCTTAATTCTTATCCCACCAAACAGGATCAGTCAACTTCATACCTGTAGGAGTATTTTTATTCAGCTGACTTGCACTATAAGAAGGATACAGACGCTTAATCATATTCTGACCGCCCAACGCATTAGTCATCGGAGCAATTAAATCACCGGCCTCATACCCTGAAATATCACCACTTGCCATATCGGCAGCCGATTTAGATGACAGTTTCGGACAATCCGTGCGACGAATTTCCGACCAAGCCTCCATATGATCCATATAGCAAAGAGCAACCCACTTTTGCATATAAATAAGTTTCAATTTAGCATCAGTAGTTGTAGCCGAAGCCCAACTAACAGTAGTAGTATATAATGCATCCGCTCCGGTCAAGCCACGTGCGGCGAAGTCGGCTTCGATACCGGCTTCATAAGCAGCTTTTGCTTTGGCATCATCATTGATGAAACGGATATATACCTCCGCTATCAAGAACTGAAGCTCACTTTGAGTAAAGAAATAGACCGGTTTTGTAGCATAATACTGCATACCGCTATAATCTTTATTAAATTTACTTCCTTTCAGATTATTCTTGACTCCCGGAATTTCACCCTCATACTTCTTGGTAGCTTTTGCTTCCTTAAAACTATAAGCCAAACGTTCGATATCATTTGTCTGACTCATATACGCAATGATAGGATATGAAGCACAATGATTGTTAGCCAGACTGATGTTATTCTGTCCATACCAAGGATTATACTTGGATGTTTCATTGGCATACACATCAAATTTCACATCACCGGAAAAGAATTGATTGGCAGTAACGAGAGATTTTACTTTTTCCGTATATCCGGCAACATCCACACCCGCATCAATAAATCGAAGATACATACGCAAACGAAGAGCATTGGCAAAACCAACCCATTGGGATACATTCTTATTGAGCAGCAAATCCGTACAAGTCATTGCAGACTCCCCAAGCTCTTTTTCAGCTTCTTCCATTTCTGCCAAAACACCTTCATATATGGCTTGGCCGCCATCCCATTTAGGCATTGGATTTTCACTACCCATCAAAGCTTCACTGTAAGGAGCCTGATCCATATTATCCACTAATAACTGGAAGCTGAATGCACGCAATACAGACACGGCAAAACGGTCGGCCGGAGTTACATCTTCACTTTCGCTAATAGTTTTCAAATCTTCCAAAGCACCTGCATATAATTGGGTATAAGCACGGTCTATAATCTGAGAAGAAGGATTTATATCATATTCAATCAATGCATCATATTGCTGAGCTTCCGGCATTTGCTCGTAGTACTGAGCAAAGAAACCGGCATAATTGTACATAGCATTACCTACCGTCCATGCAATAACATTTTCCGCAGCAGGAAGTATCATATCCGGTGTTACATCACTCGGTGCATCCGGATCCGTATTAATATCAAGGTTGCAGCTCGTAAACCCTATGAGCAACGAGGAAGCAAATATCATCAGTTTCTTTTTCATATTCGTTTCTGTTTTTTTAGAATTTAACCATTAAGTTAAAACCGAACTTACGGCTGCTCGGGTTGGCCGTCCATTCACCGTACTGTCCTTCAAGGTCATTACCGAATGAAGTCATTTCCGGGTCAATAAAGGTATTGTCTGACGGAGTCCATACAAAAAGGTTGCTTCCGTAAACAGACACCTTGATATCTTGGAACGGAGTCTTGGATAACCATCTCTTTGGCAAATCCCATCCTAAAGAGATATTGCGCAACTTAACAAATGATTTATCAATCAATTCATAGCTGCCCATCATATCTCCACCTGCATTCCAATAATCACAAATCTTAGCATAGCTCACCGGAGTGGTATTTTCCACGAAACTGCCATCGCTTAATTGATTAACCGAGTTAGGCACGATGAACGGGTTACGGTCGTTATAGGCAGTCTGGATAGCATTACCTGTAAAATAGTTGATTGCCTTTGTACGTGAATACATTTTACCACCCTGACGAATATCGAAATCTACACCTAAAGTAATACCTTTGTATTGCAACATGGTAGATACACCCATCTGATATTTATAGTTCATGGTACCTACAATAGCCATTTGGTCTGAAGCCACCGGCAGACCGGTAGAAGGATTCACTACAATATTACCATTATCATCAGTCATAGGAACTTCAGCTTTGTACGTACCCAAAGGTTCACCTACAATAGCATATAGTGTTGTACCACCGCTCAAACCGAAAATGGTAGCAAGGCCGCCCAATTCTTCCGGCAAACTGATTACCTTACTATTGTTTTTCGTAAAGTTCCAGGTCAATTCCCAAGTAAAGTCTTTAGTCTGAATAGGACGTCCGGTAACAAGCAACTCCCAACCTTGATTACGAATTTTACCCAAGTTGACGTTACGATATGTATAACCGCTGGCAGCATCCATATTCAAACTCATAATCTGATTGTCTGAATTACGGTTATAATATGCCGCATCTACTGACAATCGTCCATTAAAGAACGCTACATTTGCCCCGAATTCATATTCCGTAGTCATCTCCGGCTTCAATGCATTATTGCCAAGTATATTACCTTTGGTAAAAGCATTAGTACCATTCAGCGGAAACTTCACTTCACCCCAGCCACCGCTATCAGCCACGGCTTGACCATAAGAAGTCAATGTCATATAAGGATCGGCATCATTACCGGTCTTACCATAAGCCGCACGAATCTTACCGAATGTAAACCAGCTTTTCAAATCTTCATTAAACAATTCGCTGAATACAAAACTACCTGTAACACCCGGATAGAAGAAACCGCGTTTACCCTTAGGAAGAGTAGATGACCAGTCGTTACGCGCTGTGGCAGTCAAATAAACCATGCTTTTCCATGCCAAGTCCACTTGTGCAAACACCGCATTGGAACGACGGCGGGAGCTTAATTCCTCTGCAAGAGGAGTATTGGCCGAATTGCTCAAATGATACCAGGTAGGGATATCCAAACCTGTAACAGTCGATGTCATTGAAGAATATTTACGCTCATTGAAGTTACCACCGACTAAAGCATTGATATCAAAATCACTTACCGGCATGCTGAAAGTAACTAATACATCTTGATTCAGCTCACGACGACGTAACATTTCTTCCATTACCTTTCCGTTCTTTCCATTAAAGTTTCCCTGATCATCATTAGGAGTACCGGCAAATAAAGCTGCCAAATTAGGCTCACCATATTTTTGTTCGCTGTTCGTAGCGTCTAAACCGATGCGATAGGTAAACTTAAAATATTTCAAGAAATCGTAATCTACCTGGAACTTTCCATAAATCTTCTCTGACTTATAAGTATTCATATAAGTATCCAGAATATAATAGGGATTGGTTACACCATAAGGAGTATAATAGTATCCCGGACCATTGAATGGATCATTCAAATCCTTTTGACCAATAATGCTTATATCACGCGGAGTTTGGTACAGAGAGTTAATCATTGAAAGTCCCTGTCCGGTTGTAGCAAACTTATTACGCTGACTTGCATAATTTACAGAAGATGACAGGGTCAAATTTCCAATCTTATGTCCGCCACGGGCAGAGAAAGTATATTTGTCATACGTATCTGCCTTGCCCGGCAACATTCCATCATCACTTATTTGTGAAAATGACACATAGTAATTACTTTTTTCATTAGCATTATTGAATGAAAGGCTGTTTGAGTAACGGAAACCTGTATCAAAGAAATCTTTAATGTTATCTTTCATTGCCACATAAGGCTTTACTTTCTGCGAGTTATCATAGACATTACCCCAAACACGCATAGAACCGTCAAAACGAGGTCCCCAACTACCATTCTCCAATTCAGTATGTGTACCGCTCCAACCCATACCGAATTCATTCTGTAATTGCGGGTAACGTAAGATAGTAGAAGCCTGTAAGCCACCATTATATTCTATTCCCAAACCTTTCTTTTGCTGCTTACCAGTTTTTGTAGTGATCATGATAACACCATTAGCCGCACGGCTACCATAAAGTGCCGTTGCAGCAGCACCTTTCAATACTGTCATGCTCTCTACATCATCAGGATTAATAGCATTGGCACCATTACCAAAGTCATAGCTCGTATCAAGAGCATCACTGGTAGATGAACCGGCGGAAGAGTTACTCATCGGTACTCCATCAATAATATAAAGCGGCTGATTGGAACCTGACAAAGAACTAAAACCACGTACGACAACAGAATTAGACGCACCCGGATCCGATGAGTTACTTGATATCTGTACACCCGCAATTTTTCCGGATAAAGCAGACATCACATCTGAATTGCGAGTAGCTGTAATCTTGTCACTATTCACAGAGGTTGCAGAATATCCCAATGCTTTTTCTGAACGTTTAATACCCATTGCTGTCACAACGACCTCATCAAGCACTTCTGTATCAGACTTTAATACAACTCTCAAATTAGGCTTGATTGCAACTTCTTGTGCCTGCATACCTACGAACGAAACCTGCAAAGTCTTCGCAGAACTACAAGCTATGTAATGTATTACAAATTAAGTATTTACATATAGTCTATTTTTCATTGTACTTAGTAAGAGCTTTACAGAAAGTATCCTATTGTATATTAGCATTATTTTGAAACTACCAATATGCTACCAATATTCATTATATATCACTATTATTTAATGTATTATGTATGATAATATGGTTCGTTTTGTAGCTATTAGCATATACTAATTGTTTTTGAGAACCAATCTTTGTCAATAAAAGTATATCAATAATTAATATTGAGAGGAAAGAAGCTTAAAAGATTTTTTTAAGGGGAAAGAAGTTTTTATGTTAAAATAAAGTCATATATATAACTAAAAAAGTATTCTAGTCAATAGAAGATATCACAAAAAAAGAGAGATGCACCAATTGTCTTGGAAACATCTCTCTTGGGTTTAGCAGGAATATAATTATATTCCCATATTATTACTCTACTATTTGTAGTTAAATATACAATTTATTTCGTATATCGCCCTGCTTCAAACTGGTGTATTTACTTTATTTCAATAGCTGTATTGTAATCACTTTCACGATTTGGAATAATCCATTTCCAGAATGTTTCATCATAATTACCACTTTTGTCAAAACCGAAAGTTCCACTAACGAACTGACTGTAATTACCACCCTCAGCTATAGAAGGGCGGACTACGGGATCTCCCCAACGCTTACAGTCATACCAGCTGAAACCTTCACCCCATAATTCTAAACGGCGATACATTTTGATTTCTTTCAACAAATCTTCGCCCGTAGCCGTACAAGTATATTGTGGGTCACGACCACTGGCAAGATTCAATTCTTCCAGACTATTTTGCGCAGCAGTCGGATCTGTACTCAGATGATAATTAGCTTCTGCTTCGATTAATAACATTTCTGAAGCTCTAAAAATAGGTTGGCAACCAACAGCGGGTTGAGCCGTAGCTTGGAACTTCAAACTTGCATAAGCATAAGATTGAGTTGCAGCTGATGCAACGACTCCTTTAGCATATTGATTAGCTTTTACATAGGCCGTTTCATCTGTAAAAGCATTTATATCGTCATCATCTGTATAGATAACATCTGTAAAAGCTTTACCTGCTGGTAAGAATGTAGATTCTGTAAGAAACAAGCCTTTACGAATATCCGTATCTGGAAATGACTCTGCTAATTCGCGATTGATACACACATCAATTCCTTGTTGTGCATAATAACCATTACAGGTCATGAAAAGCTGCCAGCCAAAGTACCAAATTGTTTCAGACGCATCATTGTACACGCCCCAAATCCATTCGTTATTAGGCTCACAAAAACCTGTACGGTAAGAATTTACATCCATCAAGGCAAAGCCGTCACGTGCTAAAGAGGCATGTGATTTTGCCGTAGCATAATCCTCACGTGTCAAAGCTGCACGTGCATAAATGGCATGAGCTACTGGTGCGTCCGGGAAACTGACTGTGGAAGCAGCTTCGGAATACACATCATCGCGAGTCAGTCCAGAAGCGTCATATAGTCTGAGTGCTTCATCAAGGTCAGCATAAATTTGCTCATAAGTTTTTGCCAATGTAGCCAAAGCCATATCAGTTTCTCCACCAGCATTTGCAACTTCCTTTGTACGCAATACTATACCATCTGCCGCACCATTATTGCTACGTGCCCAAGGAAGACAATAAAACTCCGATAAACGGAAAAATGAATAAGCACGGAATGTTAGTGCTTCTGCCTTTAAAAAATCTTTCATTTCCTGTGTACCTTCCGCTTTATCAATTCTATCGATCACCGCATTAGCATTGCCAATAATCAAATAATAATAATACCAAGGATAAGAGTCATATATGGAACTACTATTTTGAGTCTGGCTTGATTCATTATTCATGATCGGTGACCATCCCGGAGACATATAAGGAAAGTTAAGATCCTGTCCTGCATATTCTCCATAAAGAACTTTCATTGTTCCTTCACCGTTAAACATCTGTCCGTAATAAGCATGTTGCTGTACCATTGTCCGGCAAATACCGTTAATAACAAGTTTGGCATTATCCGTTGTAGAGAAGATGGCATCTCCTTCTGCTGTTTGCGTAGAATCTGTTTGAAGCCAGCTGTCCGAACAAGAGGTAAGCCCCATAAGACAACCAAGGCCGAATATCATAACTTTTTTGAATGTATATTTCATAATTAGTTTCATTTTAGAAGTTTAAATTAAGACCAAGCGTAAATACACGTGCTGCAACGAACGTGTTGTCTTGAGAACCGCTAAAGCTATATTGAGGATTCATACCTTTACGTGCTGTAAAAGTAGCGGCATTCTCTATTGAGCCATAAACGTTCAAACCACTTAATCCCCATTTGGTAACTACTCTTTTAGGAAATGCGTAATTCAAGTTGATATTTTTGATGACAAAATAAGAAGCATCCGTCAACCAGCGTGAACTTGCACCATAAGAAGTAGATGCCAAACCTGAAAGGTCGAATTGAGGTGTACCGTTTGGATCCAAACGATTAGGAGCATCAGCCGTCATACCTTCCGGAACAGCTTGCCAACCATTCAATACATCCTTATGCAAAGCACTTGGCCCGTTAGTTGTCGTATACATCAACCCTTGATAGTTATAATCGTACACTTTTCCGCCTAAGGAATACGTACAAAGTACAGAAAGTGTAAGGTCTTTCCAACTTAAAGAAGTATTGATACTTCCATATACATCAGGTAATGCACTTCCTTGCCAAGCTTTTTCCGCATATGAGGTATTATACACATAGTTCTTATCATTAATAGTAACATAATTGCCACTAGCTTTTAGAGCACTTATAGTATTTTCACTCAGATTTGAATTCGCGGTATAAAGCGCACGTCCATTCATTTGGTCTACTCCAGCATAAGTATAAGTGTAGAATTCATAAATACTATGTCCTTCACTGTAATTCTGTGTTCCATGCAAAATATCTTTGCCGCCAGGTAGTTTGGTGATTTCATTATGAATAGTGGTCAAATTCAAACCAATATTCCACTTCCAATCTTTAGTTCGGATAGCATCTACATCCATAGCAACTTCAAGACCTGTATTACGCACACTACCTATATTAGCAAAATATTGTGACATACCGCTTGGCGTTTCGTCAGAAGTGGCATACCAATCTGTCGCACCAGCAGAAAGTGGATTATATACTGTGAAAAGCAAATCTTTAGATGTTTTGTTGAAGAAGTCTAAAGAAAAGTTGAAGCGGTTAAATAGACGACCTTCCAATGCAATATCCAATGAACCGGAAGTTTCCCATTTCAAATTCTTATTAGGAATCTGGATTTTATAGAAAGCACCGATACCTGCATTTACATCCGAATAGAAAAGCTCTTTATAAGCATAATAGTCAGCACCAGCATCATTACCTACCTCGCCATAAGATACACGGAACTTCAAGTTGTCTATCCACGTAAGATTTTTCATAAATTTCTCTTGAGAAATGATCCAGCTTGCACCTAAAGACCAGAAATTACCCCATGGTTCATAGAAACGTGAAGAACCATCACGACGGAATGAAGCATCTACAAAATATCTCTCAGCAAAATTATAGCGTGCACGAGAAAGGTAGCTTTCTGTTGTATATTCCTGTGTATAACCATCAATGCTTGTCATCTTGGCAAAATTACTCATTTCTGTGTTACCGCTGACTTTCATTTGTTCTTTCATCATAAAGTCATAGTTGTAGGAATGCTTGAAAGACTCATGTGCCAATAATACATCTATGTGATGTTGTTTGAAATCATGTCCCCAAGTTAATTCCTGTGTAAAGCGATATTCGCGAGTACGGGCATGCATTTTAGAAAGACGTCCATTATTGGCAGCTCCATCACCGCAATAAGGATTATTGAAAGCTTTCTCTGTGTTATTTACATTATAGAGGTCTCCTCTTACTGTTGCCGTAAAATCTTTCAAGAAAGAAACCGTACCATACACCTGACCTGATACAGCATTACGTTCTTTACGATTAATATCATTTTTTATTTCATAAATGATATTGCGTCCACTTAAGTATTTATAATTGTTTATATCGTAAGAATTTCCATTCTCGTCAGTAGCAATGCTTCCATCTTCATTATGGAGCATATAAGGATATACAGGAGCCATTTGCCCTGCTGTATAGAAAGGGTTTGCATAGTATTGGTCGTAGGCATTAGCTTGATAATTAGAACCAGACATAGTTCCACTTAAGCTAACCCCTGTTTTAAACCACTTAGTTGGCTGATAGTTTGCTTTTAAGCGAGCTGTAAAACGATCATAGTCAGAACCTATAATATAGCCTCTTTCGTTTAAGTAGCCAAAAGAAGAGAAAATATCATATTTGTCACCCATAGCATCTGCACTGGCAGTATATTCTTGGCGATATCCTGTACGTTCCAGAGCGTCCAACCAATCCAAGTCGTTATACCCAGGTTTTACATTTGCAATGAATTTTCCATTTTCATCGAACATCTCAGCACCACTCTTATCGAAAATAGGAGATTTAACGATGGTATTTACATTTTTAGAAGCCTCGAACGCTTGTTCTACAGGCATTCCGCCGTTTTTCTGATAATAACTTTGCATACCGGAACGCATAGCCTCCATCCATTGATTCACTCCCAGTTTCTCATATTCAGGAATACCACGGGTGTACATACCTTGTTTTACACCTATTCTAAAGTTCAACTTGTGGCTTTTTCCTTTCTTGGTAGTAATCATAATAACACCGTTAGCAGCTTTATTTCCATAAAGAGCGGCAGAAGATGCATCTTTCAACACAGAAATAGATTCTATATCTTGAGGATTAATATCATTTAGGCTTCCACCATAAGGGGAACCATCTACAACTATCAATGGGGCATTAGTTCCATTTACAGAGCCAAATCCACGAATACGAATTTCAGATTTATCGCTACCCGGTTCACCGTAAGAGTTATTCACCTGAATACCAGGAGCAGCACCTTCCAAAGTTCCCGTCACTTCTGTAACAGGACGCATCTCTAATTTTTTTGAGTCGATAGAAGCTACAGCACCTGTGATAGATTGACGGCTGGCTGTACCATAGGCAACTACCACTACTTCATCAAGCATCTCACTATCAGATTTTAACGTAACTTTTACATGTGGTTTAATTTCCACTTCTTGTGTCTGCATACCCACGAATGAAACCAACAGAGTTTTCGCAGAACTATCAGATGCATAAATATCTCTAAATAAACAACTTATAAATAATAACATATTTATCCTACTTGACTAAAACGTCAACAGAACATATTCAAGAGGGAATTAACAAGATTATAAAGTTACTCGTGTGTTACCGTACTTCAAAACAAAATGCTGATTCTTAAAATATTACATGCTGTAATATAACTCATATGATAACTATTAAAATATACCTTGGTCTTTTATTGCACTATCTTTGTAAATAAAAAGTAATCTAAATATTGGTTGCTATCAAAGATGAGGCATGCTATAATAAAAGCAGTAGATTTAGATCTCATGTCAAAATAAAACACAGTATTGTAGATGAAAAAACTTTGCATAAGTAGGAAGATAAGAAAGAGAGATTCTTATTTTTTATCGTACTTTTGAATTGTTGCTTACAGAAAATCGTTATAAAATTACTATTATAATAAGATTATAATTATCTTTGTATAAAACATGTAATCTATGGCAAAAATCAATCCTTTTATAACCAGTGGCTATATTTCGGCAGAGTACTTTTGTGATCGTATCATTGAAACTGCCACATTAACACGCTATATAACCAACGGTAACAATGTAGCTTTGATATCTCCCCGCCGTTTAGGAAAAACGGGGCTGATAGAACATTGCTTTCATCAAAAACAAATAAAGGAAGCATATCATACATTCTTAATAGATATATATGCGACAAAGAATCTTCAAGAGTTTGTATTTGAACTTGGAAAAGGTATTTTGAACGGTTTAAAGCCACGTGGAAGAAAAGCGTGGGAAGTATTTCTCAAAAGTTTGTCTTCTCTTCGTACCAGTATTTCTTTTGACTTCAGCGGTAATCCAAGTTGGAATCTGGAGATGGGAGATATAAAGACTCCTACCATTACTCTTGATGAAATATTTCATTATTTGGAACAAGCAGATAAACCTTGCTTAATCTCCATTGATGAGTTTCAAGTTATTGCTAAATACCCGGAAAGTGATGTTGAGGCTACACTACGAACACATATCCAACACTGTTCTAATGCGAAATTTATTTATGCCGGTTCGCAACGACATATGATGGGAGAGATATTTACCAGCCCATCACGTCCGTTTTATCAGAGTACGGCTATCATGGAATTATCTCCTATTGATATAGATATTTATACGGAATTTATAAAAAAGCACTTTACGGAGAATAAGAAAATAATTACTGAGGAAACAGTTCAAGAAGTTTATCAGCGTTTTGAAGGAATAACTTGGTACATTCAATTTCTAGCAAACTCACTTTATGCAATAACTGCTGAAGGTGAAGAATGTACAGTTGATAAAGTGAATACTGCAGTTGATAATATTTTGGCACAATTGAATTTTACCTATTCTTCGCTTTTGTTTCAACTTCCACCTAAGCAAAAAGAAGTTCTTATTGCTATTTGCAAGGAAGGGAAGGCACGGGAGATTACTTCCTCCAAATTCTTGAAAACTTATAAACTCACTGCCAGTTCTGTACAAGGAGCTATTAAAGGACTTTTGGATAAAGATTTTGTAACTAATGAATTAGGTGTGTATAGCATATATGATAAGTTCTTTGATATTTGGTTGAAGAAACAGATAAGTTAAAAGGGAAGTAATGATTTGCTTATTAGTAAAAGTAAAAAATGGCACTGTCCATAATTTTGTGTAAATGTAAACGGGATTCAGTTATAAGTGGCACTATAAAATACTGCAAAGTATTTATAATTAAGATTGTTCTCTTCGGAGAATACAATAGGCCAACCAGTTTATAATAACTAGTTGGCCTATCCTTGTGAAAGAAGAAAATAATCTTCCCCTATGAATATCTTATTCTATTAATTATATTCAGGATTCTGTATCATATTAGTATTAGCATCTATTTCTGCTTGCGGAATCGGCATGATAGTACGGTAATCATTCCAATTAACCGTAATCAAGTCAGTCGCATTCAAAAAATGATAACCTCCTTGACGTGTCACTTCTCCTCCTTGGCGTAATATGTCATGCAGGCGGTGTCCTTCCATAACCAACTCTTTCCTACGTTCTTTGCTCACCAAATCTAAAGTAGCAGTAATTTTAACATTTGCTCGATTTGCACGATTCCTTATAGCAAACAAATAATTATCTGCAACCGTCTGGTCTACTGTGGCCTTTCTCAATGCAGCTTCTGCACCAATCAAGTAAATGTCAGACAAACGTAACACACGGATATTATTAATTGTTATGGCATCACGTCCAGGATATTTATTAACGGTTTGTTTACTTCCACTCTTATCAGGGATAAGCAAGCCTAACCGGACATCATTAGGATCCTCATTTAATAAATCCACAAATTCCTTGGTTGCTATAACCGAACCATATTCCGCAGGACTTACAACTGCTCCCCATAGTTCACGATCTCCAGAATAAGTTGTGGAAGACAGTGCTAAATCAAATATAGATTCTTTGGTTTCTTCCAGTTGCCATGAAGCTACATATTCTCCGGTTTCTATCAAACTATACGGGCTGTTTTCCACAACATCAGTGGCGTAAGTGTAAGCGGCGTCATAATCTCCTTTATAAAGATTAACCCGGGCAAGAAGCGCTTTCACCGCCCATATATTAAAGTGTCCATAGTTCTTGTCTTCACCAATAAAACCCAAAGCCTCAGTCAAATCATCTAGTACAGCTTGATAACCTTCGGCCACCGTTGAACGAGCAGGCAATTCTGTTGCGGACAACACTTTTTTCACAATAGGAACTCCTAATGATGCCCCATTATCTTTTAAGTAAGGAGCTCCATATGTAATTAGTAAGTCAAAATGTGCTAAGGCTCTGATAGCTAAAGCTTCTCCTTTAGAATTCTTGGTTACGTCCGTCATAGGGACCTTACCACTATCTATTGCTTCCAACAATACGTTAACTCGATTAATAACGGTATAGGGAGGATACCATAAATCCGCCGAGGCGTTTGTCTGGCGATAGGTAAAGCGATAATATTGTTCTGTACGGTCACCAGACTTTGAGGTTTGCATATCATCTCCCCCAACTTCTGCCCTTGCCAAGAAATCAGTTCCGTAATAATAATAGTTGTTACCAGCAGCATCCCGAGCACTGATTAATCCTGCATATGCACCATTCAGCGCAGTTTTGGTATCCTCAGGCGTAGTGATGGCGGTTTCACTTTCCAACGAATCGGAAGGGTATGTAACTAAATAGTCATTGCAAGAGGCTAAGCACACCAAGCCTGCTATTAGAGCTGTTTTAGATATTATATTTATTGTTTTCATCATATTCTTTTTTTGTTGATTAGAAGCCAATTTCAATACCGAATGTCACACTCTTCAGAGCCGGCAATGCAAACGTCGGGATACCGTTTATTGGTTGTTCCGGGTCTACATTATCATAAGAAGTCAACGTTAATAGATTACTTCCGGAAACAAAAACTCTGACATTTTCCATTTGCGCGCGACTTACCCATTGTTTAGGAAGCGTGTATGACAGGCTCAAACTCTTTAAACGCAGATAATTAAGGTCTTTCATAAAACGTGAGCTACCATAATTACCATAGATATAGTTATTGATGCGTCTGGGTACATCCGTAACATCACCCGGCTTTTGCCATCTATTCATTTGGTCTATGGACGTATTATAGTAAATATAGTAACCATCTGTATCTGTTATACTGGTTCGCATTGAATCAAAGAGTTTACCGCCTAAAGAGAAATTGAACAGCATATTAAGTTCCAAACCCTTCCATGACACACTATTTCTCCAACCACCGGTTAATTTAGGATCCGGTTTCCCGATAATTACTCTTTGTGCTTTTGAAGGGTCTTTCGTCAATTCACGATTCAGACTTCCATCCTCATTCTCTGTGTTCAGAACCCACTGTTCTTCACCTGTTGCAGGGTCTACTCCAGCCCATTCACGACTCCACCATGAATAATATGATTCGCCTTCACGTATGATACTTGTGCCGTCAATGATGTCTTTGCCACCATAAAGTTTAGATACCTTATTGCTGTTATGAGACAGAGCTAAACCTGTATTCCATTTAACAGGTCCATTCTTAAATACATCAACATTAATATCCAATTCAACCCCCTTATTTGTCATTTCTCCAACATTTTTCAGCATTGATGTAAAGCCAACAACCATTGAAGTTGGTACATCTTGCAACAAGTCTGTTGTTTTACGAGTGTAATAGTCAAAGGTAATGCCTAATCTATCAAACAATCTTGCATCGAAACCTATATTAAAGTTGTTATTGCGTTCCCACGACAAATCAGGATTAGGAACAGATGCTGGTGCCGAGCCTGCTATCGTTTGATAATTATAGCCGTATCCATAAAGACTTAAATGTCCGTAAAGGTCATTGGGTAATGTACCGTTAATACCATATGATGCTCTAATTTTCAAGTCATTGATAAATGAAACATTCTCCATAAACTTTTCTTGAGTCATTCTCCACGCAGCGGAAACAGACCAGAAATTAGCCCAGCGGTTGTTTGCTCCTAAACGTGAGCTGCCATCTCTACGATAGTTAGCCGAGAAATAATATTTATTGTCATAATCATAATTGACACGTGAAAGTAAAGACAATAAATGGTCTTCTGTATAATATGAAAAACCTTCCAAAGGAGTCGAGGCATTAATAGACTCCGGTAATTTATCATGAGGATATCCCGATGCAGTAGCAAGAACATATTCTTTACGTCTATCATCAATATCCCAACCAATCAAAGCGTCAACGTTATGTTTGTTATTGAAAGTTTTGGTATAATTTAAAGTTGTGGACGAATAAATATTATGTTGCTGTACAGGGTAAGTAGCTCCTAAACCATTGTTCATAACACCATTATTAGAGGAAAGCGGCCAATAAGTGACAGATGTGTTATTGATATAGTCATAGCTAATACTCTCTTTCAAAGTCAATCCTTCAATGATTTGGTAGGATGCCCATAGATTATTGAAGCTTCTGAAAACCTTTGATTCATTTTTATCCAGGTTAATATCTTCAACAGGATGAGTATGAGTGAAAACCTGTTGCAATACCGGATGCAAATAATAGTCACCATTTTCGTCATATATAGGCATGTTAGGTGAACAAACATAATTCACAAGGAAAAATGGGTTAGCATAAGCTGTTCCTTCACTAGTAACCGAAGAATTTTGTTTAGACAATGAAATGTTTGCACCCATTTGCCACTTATTATCAGCAGAACGATGCACAGCATTGATACGCCCCATAAATCCATCTAAAGAAGAAGTCTTGGCCTTTCCCTCTTCCTTTTTGTATGCAAGTGATGCGAAGAACGAATTACGCTCATCTCCTCCCTGAGCCGAGAATTCATAGTTTTGGCTTGAACCGTGCTTACGGAAGAAAGCATCTTCCCAATCTACGTTATAGTTTGCATCAGCGTAATAGTCTGCCATTTCTTGTGCATACGCCTTTGCATCAGCATCAGAAGCGGGTCCATTATAGTTTCCTTCACTATCGGGTATACCGTAAATGGTTGCTTCGTTATAACAGGCTTCATAGGTCAGTTCATGTCGCTGCTTTCCATTTACACTTTTGCGATTCTTCATAGCCCAATCCGAGAATCCCCAATTAGCTTTGAAGTTAATTCTAGTTTTGCCCGCCTTGCCATGTTTGGTGGTGATAAGAATGACACCATTAGCTGCTCTTGAACCATAAAGAGAGGCTGCAGCGGCATCTTTCAAAACCGTAATATTTTCTATATCACTCGGGTTAATAGATGCCATGACATTGAAAGCCTTAGAGTCATTATTTACGGCAGAGACTGCAATATCTCCCGAAACAACAGGTACACCGTCGATAACATAAAGAGGTTCGTTAGTCGCGTTCATAGAGCCTGTTCCACGTACGCGAATCTGCAAGCCGGCTCCCGGTTGCCCACTGGTTGAATTAATCGTAAGTCCCGGAGTAGAACCGGCAAGAGCTTCTTCAAAAGACGAAACGGGTATATCCTTTAAGGTTTTATCACCACTAACGGAAGATGCGGCACCTGTAAACGAAGATTTCTTCGCGGTACCATAAGCAACTACCATCACTTCATCAAGCATCTCGCTATCAGACTTCATTACAACCTTTACATTCGGCTTAATTGTTACTTCTTGCGTCTGCATACCTACGAACGAAATCTGCAGAGTTTTCGCAGAACTATCATATACATAAATATATATAAATGAGCAGTTTACAAATTGCATCTATTTTTTGCATTTGATTAAAACATCAATAGAACATGCTCCAACGGACATCAACAAGAGTTTTACGTTACCCTTATGTACCCATATTCTATGATAAATTATTGATTTTTAGAGTACTAATAGCAATATGCAGTTTTTATTATGACTATTAAAATATACTTTCAATTTTTACTAAGATACATTTGTAAATAAAAAAAACGATATAAATAGTGGCAGTGAATGAAAATAAAAAACATATTATTTAGGAAACGGTAAACTAAGATTTCATGTAAAAATAAATACAGTAATTCAGAGATATAAAAGAATATTATAATAAGATTATGATATTTCTTCCCAAAAACATATAACGTATGACAACAAACAAATAAAGGATGCAAATCCGTAGTAAAACATAATAATTCTATCGTGCTTAACTATCAAGCCACTTAGCAAGTTTTAATTCGTTAGACAGCTGTTTCCCTTTCGTTAGACATCCGTTATCCTTTCGTTAAACAACTGTCTAACGAAAGGGAAACAGTTGTCTAACGAATCAGAGCCAGCAGCTTGGCTGCTTGTTTTTGGGGTACTTCTTGACTAAAAAAGCCTTATTCCCCACTTATTTTCCAGCAAACGGTGTTGCTTGTTTCATTTTCTCTAAATCATGAATGATGGTCATATCCATAATATTGGTATAAACTTGAGTGGTTTTTACGCTCTTATGCCCGAGTAGCTTTTGCACGGTAGTGATATTTACCCCGTTGTATATCAGCAACGTTGCATTGGTATGACGTGCCGTATGGAAAGATATATTCTTTGATAATCCGGCCAACTTTGCGAGGGTCAGCAAGTCTTTGTTGACATTTGAGTTATCTCTCAAACGAAAGAAGCCTTCAAGATTATCTCGATATTTATTAAGAATTATAATCCCTTTGCCTGCGAAAAGCAAATAAAGGGGTAAACGTACTTCTGTTCCTGTCTTTACCGATTTATATATAAGCCATGTTTCCTGATTAATATCCACAATATTCTCGGAAGATAAATTTGTAAAATCAGAGTATCGCATTCCTGCATAGCAACAGAACAGAAAAGCATCCAAAGATTTTTGTAACTTCATATATCTACCCGACAAATTCAATTTCTCCAACTTTTCCAGTTCTTCCGGCACTAAATGGGTATGTTTATTCTCCACTGTTTTTATTTTATATTTTCTGAAAGCATATTTCTGTATTTCAATATATTCCTTATTAATAGCTATATTTACGTGGCGTTTCAAATGTTTCATATGTTTTGCAATAGTATTTGTATGATACCCTTTTAACTGTAGAAAATACTCAAAAGAGGACACAAACTCAAATGTCAGATCAGAAAACGTTATATCCTTTTTGAACTCTTGCAATAACATAAGGGTGGAAAGATGATTGCGCTTAGTGCTATTCTTTAAAGATGAGTTTGTGACTTCTTGCTTGAAAAAGGATATAAACGAAGAATTATTCTCCTGAGTGGTCAACATATTCTTTAGTAGCTCTAAAGATATACGTTTGCCTTGTTGCCATAATTCCAGCTCTTTTTTCTCTATCGCTGCTACAAATTCATAAATCAACCGGTTTAGAGCATCTGCATTAGGGTGGTTCTTAACAACCAGCTTTTTGGTATCCCACTGTTCCGGCTTCAAATAGACTCTGGTGGAAAAGTACTTTTTTTTTCTGTCTAAATAGGCTTCTACCTGTACTAATGCCATACCTTTTTTGTTCAGACACTTCTTCCTGTTATACACAAGACTGTAAATAATTTTATTCATCTCAAGTTGTTTTGATTAATACTATAAACAAATAAGACGATATTCTGTGCAAAACAGGGTTTGAATAAGGATTAATATCTGCAAAAAATGGCTTCTGTTTTTTTATAGTTCATTCTTTAAAGCCATAAAAAAGACGCAAAATGTCTCTCATAATCCAATCAAATAGCACAAATATGGGAGTTTTTTTAACCATTTTGTTTTAAAATACGTGTATCCGGATTAATAATTGGGTAAAATGGTTGAAACATAGTGATAGCTAATGATAGTGTTTTGAGGTTCTTTAATTGTATAAAATCTGCTATTCAGCATAAAATGGCATATTTTGTTAACAGTTTGATAGATTTACAAGGTTTTTTCAATAAAATAGTTGCCCGTTTCATATTTATTAATATATTTGCATTTTGTTAGAGTAAAGAAACAATTAATGTAAAGTTAAACTTTAAGAGAGAATTTATGAAAAGAAAATTAATGCTGTTATTGGCCTGCCTTTTTGTAGGAATAGGCTTAGTAACTGCCCAAACACAGAAGGTTACAGGTGTTGTGATTTCTGAAGAAGATGGGCAGCCAGTTATTGGAGCCTCTGTATTGGTAAAAGGTACACAAATTGGTGCTATTACCAATGTAGATGGTGATTTTACATTACTGAACGTACCAAGTTCTGCGAAGACTTTGCAGGTTTCGTTCGTTGGCATGCAGACGCAGGAAGTGGCTATCAAGCCGAATGTGAGAGTAATACTCAAATCCGATGCCGAACAATTGGATGAAGTGGTAGTAACCGCCATGGGTATCAAACGCGATCGCAAAGCATTAGGCTATGCGGCACAGGATTTGAATTCAGAACAACTGAATAAAGCGGGAACAACATCGCTTGCCAGCGCCATACAAGGTAAGCTGACAGGGGTAGATATCCGACAATCATCAGGTGCACCGGGTGCTTCTTCCCAAATTATAATTCGTGGCGCCCGCTCGTTTGACGGTAATAACCAGCCACTATATGTAATCGACGGTATGCCAGTAAATACAACTGCTGATTTTGATACCGGCAACTCTGTAACGGGTGCCAACTATGCCGATCGCAGCATAGACATTAATCCTGAAGATATAGAATCTGTAAATGTACTAAAAGGACAAGCGGCATCCGCATTATATGGTATCCGTGCATCCAACGGTGTAATTGTCATTACGACCAAACGTGGTGCCAAAAACAATATGAACAAGCCAAGTGTAACGATTTCAACGAACCTGAGTGCGCAACGGGTTTCACGCAAATTCGAACACCAAGATATATATTCGCAGGGTAACAGCATTACCGCAGGATATGATCCGACTTCCTCTATGACCTGGGGACCGAAAATCAGCGAATTGGCTAACGATCCTAAATATGGTGGAAACATGAGCAATCAATATACTGCGGCAGATGGTATGCACAAAGGACAATATTACAATCCCAAACGCGCGCAGGCCGGTCTGGACGGTTGGACTACACCGCAAATCTATGATAATGTGGGTGACTTCTTAGGTACAGGATTTACTGAAAACACCAATGTGAACCTGTCACAAAGTATCAACGGAATAAATTATTCGTTCGGCGTGAATAATTCGCACCAAAATGGCATCATCCCTTCAACAGGAATGGACCGTTGGGGAGCACGCGGATTGGTAGACTGGAAAATCAATCCACAGTGGAATACAGGATTCTCCATAAACTATTCATCTACCAAAATCACATCCGCACCTGGAGCCAATGATGGTATCATGAATGTGGTTTACTCGGCTCCCGCCGAATATGATTTGAAGGGAATCCCTAATCATGAACCGGGCAATCCGACGAACCAAATACTATTCCGTTCTACCTCATTTACCAACCCTTATTGGTGGGCGGAACATAACGAATACCTCCAGCATACTAACCGTGCCTTTGGTAATACCTATTTGGAGTATCAGCCAGATTTGGGTTTGGGAGAGAACTTCTCACTCAAGATTAGAGAACAAGCCGGTCTTGACATCTGGACTTCAGACTATGCCACCGTACGAGAAATGGGTAGCACGTCATCACTGAAAGGTGGAGACATAGAGAATTACGGTTCGCAGCACAATGTATTCAATAACTTATTTACCGTTAACTTTGACGGAAAATTCGGCAAAAGTGATGAATGGAGGCTGAATGTAATATTAGGTAATGAGTTCAATCATGAGAGCATTCGTAACTGGGACTATTACGGCAGTAACTTCAATTTTCCCGGTTTTACCAATATTGGAAATGCCACTTCATTGACATCCAGTGAATATAAGCGACAAGAACGTACAGTGGGCTTTTTCGGAAGCCTTTCAATGTCATGGCAAGATCAGGTGTACCTGACCGTAACCGGACGTAACGACTATGTGTCAACAATGCCACGCGGTAGTCGCAGCTTCTTCTATCCTTCGGTATCGTTAGGTTGGGAATTCACCAAATTACCTTTCTTGCAGAACAATAAAATATTAAACTACGGTAAACTCCGTGCTTCATTCGCACAGGTAGGCCAGGCCGGTAACTATTATGCCAATTATTATTATACCCCAACCTATGGCGGAGGCATGTATTCTTACTATCCGGTTACTTATCCTCTACCTAGTGGAGTATCCACTTTCACACCCTATTACCGAGTGTATGATGAAGGATTGAAACCGCAGAATACAACCAATTATGAAGTGGGTGCCGACTTGCATTTCTTTGGCAGCCGTCTGAAAGTGGAATACACATACAGTTTACAGAATGTAGAAGATCAGATTTTTTATGTGCCCGTAGATGGAGCGACAGGTTATCAGGAAATGTTAACCAACGCCGGAAAGATGCGTACACATGCTCACGAACTTTCTATCAATGCTGCTATTCTGCAAGCCAAAGATTTCGACTTAAATTTAGGTATCAATTTTACGAAAGTAAACAACAAGGTTATAGAACTAGCTCCAGGGGTAGAATCCATTATGTTGGGCGGATTTGTAGAGCCACAAATTCGTGCACAGGCAGGATGTACCTATCCGAATATATATGGTTTGGGATTCAAACGCGATGAAGCAGGCAATTTGCTGTTACTGAACGGTCTGCCCCAATCCTCGGGCAATAGCCAAGACTTGGGGAACTGCTCTCCAGACTTCACTACCGGTTTTACGCTGGGCGGCCGTTATAAACGTCTTTCACTCTCTACTACATGGAGTTGGCAACAAGGTGGAAAGATGTATCATGGAACAAACATGACCCTGAATTATTTCGGTGCTACCAAAGAGTCGCTTCCTTATCACGAAGGGAGTATGGTTGCTGAAGGTATAGACGAAGCAACGGGACAACCCAACACGGTTGAAGTAAATAAGGCCGATTACTATCAGGCTTATTACAACATCACCGAATCCGGTGTTTATGATACGAGCTTTATCAAGTTACGCGACTTAACCTTGACTTATCAATTGCCCAAGCTTGGTATCTTCGACATTTCAATTTACGGTTTTGCCCGTAATGTACTTGTTTGGGCCAACCTGCCAAACTTCGACCCAGAGTCTTCGCAAGGTAATAACAATATGAGTGGATATTTCGAACGGTTCTCAGTTCCCAATACATCCAGTTTCGGCGGTGGTCTTACTATTAATTTTTAAACATACAACATAAAGATTTTGATTATGAAAAAATACATATTCATGACTTTGACGGTGGTTCTTCTCGGACTGACAGCATGTACGGAAGATGCATTTGACCGTATCAACAAGGACAATGAACATCCTTCACCGGAAGCGGTCCCGGCAGTACTCCAGCTGACAGATGCCATTATGTCCACAGGTTTCAGTACCGTATCGGGTGACTTTGCTTTTTACCTTTCCTCACTCAACGAACAAGAGATAGGTATGGGTAACAATCAATTAATGTTTGCCGAAATGCGTAACTCAAGCGAATGGGCAGCTTCTACCACCTTTAATAATGTATGGAACTCCATCTATGGCAACTTACAGAATATACGCCAAATGCAGAGTAAAATAGAGAATGAAGTACCGGGTAATGTAGGACAGTCTGATATACTAGGAATGGCACAAGTATTGGAAGCTGTAAACTTCGGTATTCTGACCGATATGTTCGGTGATATCCCTTACAGCGAAGCTGTACAAGGGCAAGGTAATCTGCAACCCAAATTAGATGCGCAGAAGGATGTGTATACCGGCGTTCTGGCTACACTCGACAAAGCCATCAGTAACTTGGAAAAAGGTAAAAGTATGACAAATGCCGGCAACCAAGACATTGCCTACAAAGGTGTCGCATCTAAATGGCTCGCAGCTGCTCATGCGCTGAAAGCACGCTACCTGTTGCATAAACTGGCAGTAGAACCCAACGTGCTTTCTGAAGTAGCGACAGCGGTACAACAAGCTATAGACAATGGATTCGAAGGATTTACGGTTACAGGATTTAATGGTTCTACATGCGACAATCCATGGAGTGCCTATGTTTTCAGCCGTCAGTACACAGCACCCTCAAAGACTGTAGCAGATCTGATGAAAGCTACAAATGATCCTCGTTTGGATTATTACCTGAATGCTTTGGGAGAATCTTATACTCCGGGAGATGAAACTATTGCCAAGACGGTAGATGATGCCAGAGTAATGCAATATCAGCCAACATGGTATTTATTTGGTTCACAACCCGTTCATATCATGAGTAAGGCCGAACTCTATTTCATTCAGGCGGAAGTTCAACTACGTTCAAACATTGATGCCACCTCAGCGTATCAAAAAGCAGTAGAGGCTTCTGTTACGGAAATTCTGACTTGGTTTGGAGATGAAGCCACTGTGCCTGCTGCCGCAACAACAGCAAAAGCCTATGCAATGTCTTTGGGTACACCGACACTTCAAAAACTTTTCGAACAGAAGTATGTGGCGCAAGCACTGGATGAACAAGTGGAAACTTACAACGACTTACGCCGTTTGAAAGCAATGGGTGAAGAATATGTAATACTGACTAATCCGAGAAATACCCAAAGCGGTATCAATCGCTATCCGGAACGTTTACCCTATGGTAACAGTGCAGTCATCGGCAATCCAGATGTGAAAGAAGCTTACGGCGACGGTTCTTATATCTATTCTGAAAAGACATGGATAAACGGAGGTAAATAACTCCAAATAGATGAGGGTGTATCGAAACTCTCATAAATAGAAAATCACCCTCGCCACAGATAGTCGTAGCGGGGGTGATTTCGATACAAGGGGAGTTTTGACACACCTCCATTATAATAGAACGTCAACTTCCAAACCTACTTATTTAACTATCCCCAAATACCCTTCCTTAATTATATCCACCAATATCGGCTTCATTCCGCTAACAAAACACTCCACGGCAATCACCATCAGAATCAGCCCCATCAGACGCATCATCACATTATTACCGGTCTCACCCAATAAATTCACCAAACGGGTGGAAGCTCTCAATATCAAGAATGTAAGAAAATAAATAAGGGCAATAGTACCTATAAGCACCCCTTTCATCTCAAAAGAATGCGCATCTTGCATCAGTACAATCGCATTGGCAATAGCACCCGGACCGCACAACATCGGGATACCTAAGGGAGTAATTGAAATATCATCCGCATAGGTCTTAATTTCTTCGTCTTTTAACTTCATCGGCGTATAGCGTGCCTGCAACATATCAAATCCAATCTTAAAAATGATAACGCCACCCGCTATTCGGAAACCATTCGTCGAGATACCGAAAAACTTGAAAAGGAATTGTCCGGCGAAGACAAAGACCATTAAAGTTATAAACGAGACCAATGTGGCGCGGCTGACGATAGAACGGCGTTCCTTCTCCGTCATTCCCTGTGTCATCGTCAAAAAGACAGGCATCGTACCTAAAGGATTCGTCAATGTAAAGAAAGAAGTGAAACACAACAATGCAAAAGGAATGAGAGTTTCCATAATGGTAGTTTTATACGGTTATCATTGAAAGCAAAAGTACAACTAATCTCCCAATGTCACAATAAATCCAACAACTCTTTCAAATCCGTAATCTGATAGGTAGGAGTAAAAGGCAAATCCGTACGCCCGGACAGATTATAAAACACCTGATGCATTCCCACGCCGGCAGCTCCTGCAATATCATTTTCCCAACTATCTCCAATCATCAGCGAATCATTCAGTTCGGACTGGGTTGCCGAAAGAGCAAAATGAAAAATCTCCGACCAGGGTTTCAGGATTCCGATATCATCGGAAAGAACCACCTTCCTGAAATATTTATCAATGTCCGACGAACGCATTTTATGGAACTGGAGTTCTTTAAATCCGTTTGAAAGAATATACAAATTATATTTCGCCGAAAGATATTCCAACACTTCACGCGCGTGAGGCATCAACTTGCTTTTGGTAGGAATCGTTGCGAGAGCATCTTTTTCGTATGCTTCTGCCAAAGCGGAGTCACCTGCTCCCACAGCCTCCAATGGATAGAGATAGCGTTGGCGGTTTAGCTCTTCTTTCGTCACTTTACCATCGGCATACTCTGCCCATAACTCCAGATTACGACGCTGATAGAGTGAATAATAATGCTCGAAAGAGTCAAAGAAACGGTCGTAATCATACTTCCGGTACATTTCTTCGTATGTATCACGAGCATTGGCAGAGAACGCCCAAAGCGTATCGTCCAAATCGAAAAAAAGATTTTTATAAGGCATAAAGAGAATACTAAAAAGGCTGTTTCAAAAGCAAGCCGACAAACGCTCTTTTGAAACAGCCCCATCAATTATCAATCAAGTAACTATTTCACTTGAATTACCAAATACTTGGAAACACTCCAGAACTCTTTCGGGTTGGTAATCTTCAAAGTCAACTGACCCTTATCATCTTTCTCCAAGGCATAAGAACCGGTAGGATGAGTAGTCAGGATATCAGCATCCTTAGAATACAATTTGATTTCTTTAGTGGTACGAATATCAACCTGAGTAAAATAATCCTTATTGACATCGCCGTCTTTCAAAACCGAACCCTTCTTGAACAGACCGGAGCCGCTCAAAATCTTCTGATCTTTCAATTCTTTCTTCGTTCCGAATACAAACCAAGCGGTATTGAGCGCCTTATCCTGTTCTGCCACAGTCTTAGCTTTTGCCTCATTTTCAGCAGTCAGCTCACTCTTAACAGCATTCAAATCTGTTACGGCAGCATCCAGTTCCTGAATACGGATATTCTTGGAAGCCAATTCAGCCTGCAGTTCCTCAATACGCTGAGTTTTCGCATTCAACTCCTGCGTCAAAGATTCAACAGCCTTCTTCAATTGAGAAGAATTGGTTTTGCTACTTTTCAGCATAGACTGCAATTTCGCAATCTGCTGTTTGTTTTCTTCCATCTGCTTGCGAATGAATTCAATATCAGAGGCTATCTGCTGTTTTGCATTCAGAGAACCCTCTGCAACCGCACCACGCTGCAAGTCCACACGGCTCTCTGCCGCATTGATTTGGCGAAATCCTTCCGAAATATCATTGAAAGTACCCATCATCTCATCCAATTCAGCATTACGCTGAGTCAATTCCATCAAAAGAGAATCGTTTTCAGCTTTCAACTGGTCTTTGCTACCGCCAGAGAAGCTATCACATGAAGCCATAACGGCCGCACATACAATTAAAACAGCTAACTTTTTCATACGCTTTTGTTTTACGTTTTGTTAATGAAGTTATTTAATCGTCTATTCCTGCTACTACAATCACTATCTCACCACGCGGTTCGTTGGCGGTGAAATGTTCTATCAATTCGGTGAGAGTACCGCGTACCGTTTCTTCGTGTATCTTAGATATTTCACGAGAGACGGATGCCTGCCGCTCCGCACCAAAATATTCCGCAAACTGCGTCAGCGCTTTTACCAAACGGTGGGGGGATTCATAAAAGACCATTGTCCGGCGTTCTTCCGCCAGCCCTTTCAGCCGTGTCATCCTACCTTTTTTCTGAGGGAGAAAGCCCTCAAAGCAGAACTTCTCGTTAGGTAATCCTGAAGCCACCAATGCCGGAACGAAGGCTGTAGCCCCCGGCAAGCATTGCACTTCAATACCGTTGCGGACACATTCGCGAACTACCAGAAAACCCGGATCGGAGATTCCCGGAGTACCCGCATCCGATATCAGCGCTACGGTTTCACCGCCCTTTATTCTATTTACAACACTTTCTACCGTTTTATGTTCATTAAATTTATGGTGAGACTGCATCGCATTCTTTATCTCAAAATGCTTCAGTAATATTCCGGAAGTCCGTGTATCTTCGGCCAGTACCAAATCCGCTTCTTTCAGAATGCGAATCGCACGGAAAGTCATATCTTCCAAATTTCCTACCGGTGTAGGCACCACATAAAGTTTTCCCATATCCGCTACTTTTTAACTGAAATACTTCTTGAGAAGTTCCACAAAATCCGCCGTCGCCTCATTCTCCTCGTCCGGCCGAACCGTTGATATAAAAACAGCCATCGCCTCATCCAAAGAAGAAGCCTCACCCAACCGGCGTACCACTTCATTCATACGCGCCGTATCCCCGTTAAACAGTTCGCGGGTAAAGCGGAACGAATCATTCAGGCTGATAGCGTGGCGTAAGTCCTTAGCCGGTTTAATACGTTCGGCCAAAATCGGCGAAGCGGGAGCTGCGATATCCGAAACGGGAGCCGTTTCAACCGGGGGTTCTGCCACAGGTTCGGAAACAACGTCCGATTCGGTCATGTCCTGCACGGTATCAGGAGCGATCTGTCCCGCCGGAGTTATCACAAAAGCGGCATCCAGCAATTTGGTCAGCGCATCCAGCCGTTCCTGCATTTGATGGATATTCCTTTTGGCAACTATCTTCAACACAGGATTTGCATCGGCGGATATCGACTGCATCAAACATTTCAATTCCTGAACATCCAGTTCTATATCATTCAATAATGCTTGCATATCCTTCTCCCGTCCGTATTAATGGTACAAATGTAGAAATAAATAATGAAAAAATACCTGGAAGCAAACAAAATCATTACTTTTGCGACTGAATATAACACTTAAAAACATGGTATTATTCTCGGAAGACCACATACAGGAAACCAAACGCAGAGGGAGAATCGAAGTGATATGCGGCTCTATGTTCTCCGGCAAGACTGAAGAGCTTATACGCCGTTTGAAACGTGCCAAGTTCGCCAAACAACGTGTCGAAATATATAAACCTGCAATAGACACGCGCTACTCGGAAGCAGATGTCGTATCGCACGACAGCCACACCATATCTTCCACTCCGATAGACTCATCGGCAAGTATTCTGTTATTCACGTCCGAGATAGACGTAGTGGGCATTGATGAAGCGCAATTCTTTGACGAGGGTCTGATCGATGTATGCAACCAGCTTGCCAACAACGGTATACGTGTCATCGTAGCCGGACTGGACATGGACTTCCGCGGCAACCCTTTCGGGCCCATGCCGGGACTGTGCGCCATTGCGGACGAGGTGTCCAAAGTACATGCCATTTGTGTAAAATGCGGCCAACTCGCCTCATTCTCCCACCGTACCGTGAAAAACGACAAGCAAGTACTACTGGGTGAAACAGCCGAATACGAGCCTTTGTGCCGCGAGTGCTATTTACAAGCGATAAAGGAAGACCGGCAAGCAGCAAGCGATTAGTAAATTAACACAGAAGTCTATGGAACGTAAAAAGATTACATTCGACAGTTTTATCCGCGGTGTCATTTTAGGAGTTATCATTATCGGCATATTGATGCTTCTGAAGCGTTTAAGCAGCGTTCTATTGCCTTTCTTTATCGCCTGGCTTATTGCCTATCTGATATATCCGCTGGTCACATTCTTCCAGTACAGGCTAAAGTTAAAGAACAGGATCGTATCCATATTCTGCGCATTATTGGCGCTCCTGATTGTAGGTGCCGGAGCTTTCTATCTGTTAGTTCCCCCCATGATACAGGAGTGCGGCAGAGTACAGGCCTTATTGGTTCAATACTTTTCGCACGGAACATACAACAGCAATGTGCCAACCTCTCTTTCCGAATTCTTACGGGATAATATCGATGTCAAATTCATAACCGAACTATTCAATAAAGAGAACCTGCTGGATGCGCTCAAAGAGGCCGTTCCCCGTCTATGGTCTTTACTATCGGATTCCATCGACCTATTATTCAGCGTATTCACTATATTCATCATCCTGCTATACATCATCTTCATTTTATTGGACTATGAAAGTATCGCTGAAGGCTGGACACATCTCGTGCCCCTGAAATACCGTTCTTTCGTAGTGGGCATACTGAACGACGTAAAAGTAGGTATGAACAGATACTTCCGCGGGCAAGCATTCGTAGCTTTATGCGTCGGCATTTTATTCAGTATAGGCTTCCTCATCATAGACTTCCCGCTGGCCATAGGTCTCGGGCTGTTCATCGGAGCATTGAATATGGTGCCTTATCTTCAAATCATAGGTTTTGTTCCTACCATCATACTGGCAATCCTGAAAGCATCCGACACGGGTGGGAATTTCTGGATAATCATCGCCTCGGCCATGGCGGTATTTATTGTAGTGCAAGCTATTCAAGACGGATTCATCGTACCGCGCGTCATGGGAAAAATTACCGGACTAAATCCCGCTATCATTCTATTGTCACTTTCTATATGGGGCTCATTAATGGGGATGTTGGGAATGATTATCGCGCTCCCGCTTACAACGTTAATGCTTTCCTATTACCAACGTTTCATTATCAACAGAGAAAATATTCATAAGACAGAACCATCTGATAATCAAACATAAGAAAACAAACAGCAAGAATAATGCAAACTTTTTTCGCCACAAGCCTTGCATATTCAATAAAAGTGCCTATCTTTGCACCCGCTTGACAGCAATAAGGATTGATTCGCTAGCTCAGCAGGTAGAGCACAACACTTTTAATGTTGGGGTCTTGGGTTCGAGCCCCAAGCGGATCACCAAAGAGGAAGCTACCACATGGCTTCCTCTTTTTTTATCACATACCGATAACAAATCCATCCTACGGAACGAATAAATCCGCCTCACGAGCCAAATTATTTCATCCCGCGGGAGGATTTATTTCGTCCCGCAAGACGAAATTATTCAGCTCACGGGACAAAACCAGCCGCCATTAACAAAGCTTTGTCCGTAACTATATTCCCTTCTTTATGACCGGAAGTCCAAATCCGCCCCGAATTAAAGACAGCACTTTCGGCTTCCCTTTCCGTGCTTTCCGGTAGACGGCACGAGAAACATGCAATGTCTCCACCTTACCATTATCAAAGGCAACTTCCAGATAATATTCATAGCGCATGCCATCGGACACATAGCGGTGTTTTCCTACCCTACGCCTTTTTTCATGCTGCTCCATACGTTTATCGAGTACGGTTACTGTTACCTCATGCTCGGAAGCGGCATCCGCCGACAGGTAGTTGCCGGCAAGGAACAATACATAGCAGACGGAACCTACGCACACCAAATGGCAGAGCACATTCACAATTCTGTTCTCCATGGTCGTCAGCCATATCCATTTCCGGTAGAGAGGAAGCGTCAGCATGCCCGCCGCCAATGCTACGCCAACGGGTATCCACCAGGCTGCCAACGTTTTCTCGGAAATCACATATCCCATAGCGCCCGAAAACAACACAACCAAGACAACAAAAATGCGTAATATTTTAATAAACAGAGTTCCCATCGCTTCAATTTGTATTTTCCTGCAAATATAAAAATAAAAGCGACATAACAAATTCTCCCGTACCGCATTCCGCATGAACTAACTTACCCGACGGAACGTTATAACCATACTAACTTAAAGAAGCAACCATCATGGAAAAAAACTTGATTCATAGTAATGAATTGCATTTCATTGACAAGAAACGCATTCACCGGGCAGTAGAGCAGCTGGTTGAGTCATTGGAGCTGGCCGCAGGGTCCACAACAGGATTCAATCTGTATGCAGTAGTAGAGAGCTATTTCACCGACTTGGACAAACGAAGGGAAATAAACCGTTTGCTCCATCTTGAGCAAAATATTTGCGAAGAAGTGGAAGAAGAACTCGGAGTATACGAAATGTAAAACAATGTATGTACATCGATACAAAAAGGAAGCTGCATTTTTTGATGCAGCTTCCTTTTTGTATCATATTTCTTCCGTATTCGGATTCCTTATCAATCCTTTGCCTGATGTACCGTCAACTGCGGGAACGGGAAACCGATTCCTTCCTCGTTGAATACAGTATAAATGGTCTTGTTCATATCAAAATAAACTCCCCAGTAATCACTGCTCTTCACCCAAACACGGATAACTACGTTCACGCTGCTGGCATCCAAAGCATGCAGGGCCACAAAAGGTTCCGGAGTATCCAATACGCGGCTGTCTGCCGCAAGTACACGGCGCACGGTGCTTTCCACCTTGTCGTAATTCTCGCCATACTCCACACCGATAATCCATTCCACGCGACGGGTGTCTTCCCGACTGTAATTAGTCACGGTTCCACTGCTTAAAGCGCCGTTGGGAATATAAATCACCTTATTGTCGGACGTAGTAAGGATGGTATGGAATATCTGGATTTCGCGCACCGTACCGGATACACCCTGACTTTCAATCCAGTCGCCCACCTTGAACGGACGGAATAACAAAACGATAAGTCCGCCGGCAAAATTCTGCAGATTACCGGACAGCGCCATACCTATCGCCACACCGGCAGACGCCAGCAAAGCGGCAAACGAAGTCGTCTCGACCCCCAACTTACCGATAACGGCTATAATCAGCAGAATTGTCAGCAGTATGTTCACAAGGCTCTTGACGAAGCTCTGAATACTTGCATCGATATTCCGCTTCACAAGAAGTTTGGACACCAGCTTTTTGATGAAAGAAATAAGGAAACGTCCCACCACAAAGATGATAGCCGCTCCTATGATACGGCCGCCGGCTCCCACTCCCCAGTCTATCAGTTGCTGCATAAAAATCTGAAGTTTGCTGAAGCCCTCTTCAGAAGCCTGGACGGCAAACACCGCCATTAATAAAGATGATAACATAATGATTTATAGTTTATAAATTACTGAATGCAAAATTAACAAATAAATCTATTTTCCGTTCACATTATTTGTACCTTTCGGCCAAAAGAGATACTTTTGCACCCGATTTCAACTAAGGGGTGCCCTAATATGACGGGCTGAGAACATACCCATTGACCTGATCCGGGTAGTGCCGGCGGAGGGAAAAGAAGAAAAGTTCCCCTTTTCTGTATTCATCTTTAATAGTTTAAATTGCAAATGAGAAAGTATGCAATGGCGGCATGTCTGTTTATGGCAGCGCTGAATGTCTGTGCACAGACAAAGGAAAAAGACAGTCTGCGAGTGATAGACTTGCAGGAGGTAGAGATTATCTCCACACGTGCCACAGGAACCACTCCGGTGGCGTTTACCAACATCAACAAAGAACAACTTAAAAAGCAGAACTTCGGTCAGGACTTGCCGTATCTGTTGAGCATGACACCTTCCGCCATCACCACCAGCGATGCCGGAGCGGGTATCGGCTACACTACGTTAAGAGTTCGCGGCACAGACGGAACCCGTATCAACGTCACCGCCAACGGCATTCCCATCAACGATGCCGAAAGCCATAATGTATTCTGGGTGAACCTGCCCGACTTCGCATCGTCCGTCAAAGACATGCAGATACAACGCGGCGCAGGAACTTCCACCAATGGCGCAGGAGCTTTCGGAGCCAGCATCAACATGCAGACCGGAGACTTCTCGCTGAAACCGTATGCCGAGCTGAACGGTTCGTACGGCTCGTTCAATACGCACAAAGAAACGGTAAAAGCAGGTACAGGACTTATCAACGGGCATTGGTCTTTCGACGCCCGCCTGTCCAATATCAGTTCGGACGGATACATCGACCGCGCATCGGTCGGGCTGAACTCTTACTACCTGCAAGGCGGGTATTACAACGACAACACCTCTGTCAAACTGATAACGTTCGGCGGTAAAGAACGCACTTACCATGCCTGGAATTACGCCAGCAAAGAAGAAATGGAAAAATACGGCCGCCGCTACAACTCCTGCGGGTATATGTACACCGACGACAACGGCATAGACCACTTCTACGAAGACCAGACTGACAATTACGTACAGAAGAATTATCAGCTGCTTTTCAACCACAACTTCACTTCCGCCTGGAATGTAAACGCAGGTCTGCACTACACCAAAGGAGACGGCTACTATCAAGAGTACAAAGACGGACGCGAGCTGGTGGAATACGGCCTGCTTCCGTACGAACACGACGGTGAAACCGTAAACGAGAGCGACCTTATCCGCAAAAAAGCAATGGACAACCGCTTCGGCGGCGGTATCTTCTCCGTTAATTATAAGGGTGACCGCCTTCACGCATCCCTCGGCGGCGGGCTGAACCGCTATGACGGCGACCACTTCGGCAAAGTGTTGTGGGTGAAGAACTACATCGGCAACCTCGACCCCGACAAAGACTACTACCGCAACAATGCCACCAAGAATGACGGTAACCTCTACCTGAAAGCCGACTACGAGTTGTGCAACGGTCTCAATGTCTATGCGGATTTACAGTACCGCCACATCTCTTATAAGATGTATGGACAGAACGACAAGTGGAACAGCGTTACCAATGACGGCTTGCAGCAACTCGCCATTCACGAGAAGTTCGACTTCTTCAATCCCAAAGCCGGACTGTCGTGGCAGCTCAACCGTAACAACCGGATATACGGTTCGTTCAGCGTAGCCCACAAAGAGCCGACGCGCAACAACTATACGGACGGCAAGTTCACCGAGCATCCCAAAGCAGAGCGTTTGTTCGACTACGAGCTGGGTTACACCTTTGCCGATTCATGGCTGACATTCGGTGCCAACCTATACTACATGGATTACAAAGACCAGTTGGTGCTGACCGGCGAACTGAATGAAATCGGTGAAGCCGTAGCCGCCAATGTGCCCGACAGCTATCGCATGGGTATCGAACTGATGGCAGGCTTAAAGCTGCCTTACGGCTTCCAATGGGACATCAACGCCACTTTGAGCCGTAACCGCGTAGAGAACTTCACCGAAACCCTTTACGAGAACGAAGACCCGGCGGGCGAAAAGTGGAGCACCTATCTGGGCGACACTCACATCGCCTTCTCTCCCGACTTCCTGCTGAACAACCGCTTCGGCTATACTTACAAAGGCTTTGAAGCATCTTTGCAATCACAATACGTCAGCAAGCAATACATGAGCAACCTGGACTGTAAAGACCATATTCTGGATGCCTATTTCGTCAGCAACCTGAACTTATCATACACGTTTACGTTACCCAAAATAAAGTCGGTAACCATAGGCTGTACCGTCTACAACCTCTTCAATGAAGAGTACGAAAACAACGGCTACGCAGGCAGCGGTTTCTATTACGAGGGCGGGCAGAAAGTACGCTACAATTATGCAGGATATGCGGCGCAGGCCGGTACCAATGTATTAGGACATATCTCTTTGCGTTTCTGAACTTGATTATGGAGCAGACACTCGAAATTATCGGAACACTTGTCGGACTTCTCTACCTCTGGCTGGAATATCGGGCAAGCATCTATCTTTGGATAGCGGGCATCATCATGCCCGCCATCTACATCTTCGTGTACTACAACGCGGGTCTGTACGCGGATTTCGGTATCAACATCTACTATCTCGGAGCCGCCATATACGGCTGGACGATGTGGAAGTACGGAGCATTCCTGCGGCGTACCATCCTGAAAAGAAAAGCCTCGGAAGCGGAAAACCGGCAACAGGAGTTACCCATCACCCGCATGCCGCTGCGGTATCTGCTACCGCTCGTTGCGGTATTTGCCGTCACTCTTACGGGCATTGCCTGGATACTTATCAACTTTACAGACAGCAATGTTCCGTGGCTTGACTCCTTTACCACCGCGCTCAGCATTGTCGGCATGTGGATGCTGGCGCGCAAATACGTGGAGCAATGGTGGGCATGGATAGGCGTAGACGCTGTAAGCACAGGTCTGTACATCTATAAGGGACTTGATTTTACCGCCGCACTATACGGCCTTTACACAATAATCGCTATCTTTGGCTACTTCAAATGGAAAAAGATGATGAAGCAAGAGGCTGATTTATGATTTATAAATTCCGATTTATCAATTATCGACTATGAAAGTGGATGCTGTAATTTTAGCCAACGGAGAATACCCTGCCGCCGCCCCGCCTTTACAAATATTGGCGGACGCTCCCTACGTAATCTGCTGCGACGGCGGCGCGGACGAATATATCCGGAACGGACATATCCCCAATCTTATTATAGGTGACGGCGACTCCATCAGCGAGGAGAATCGCAAGAAGTACGGATATCTGCTCCACCGCATTTCCGAACAAGATACGAACGACCAGACGAAAGCCGTCAACTATCTGTTATCACAAGGCAAACGCCGGATAGCCATCGTAGGCGCCACCGGCAAACGCGAAGACCACACCTTGGGAAACATCAGCCTGCTCATGGACTATATGCGTGCAGGAGCCGATGTTCGTACCTATACAGACCATGGCGTCTTTATCCCTTGCCGGGACACACGTACCTTTGCCTGCCGGCCGGGGCAGCAAGTATCCATCATCAACTTCAATGCCCGCAACCTGCATGGGCTTGGTTTGGTATATCCTCTCAGCGACTTCACCAACTGGTGGCAGGGCACTCTCAACGAATGTACCGGGACAGAATTTACGATTGAGGCTGAAGGAGAGTATTTGGTCTTTTTGAATTTCCCTCAGCCACTTCCACAAAGTACACGCTGATACAAATCATGGCAATGGCGACGGCCTGCGTCCAACTGAACCGGTCTTGTCCCAAAGCAAGGGAGACAACCGTGGTCACTACCAATATCAGATAACTGTAAATAGCGACAACGGTAGTCTTCAGGTACTTCAATCCGATAGGAACCAGAAAATAGCTGAGATAAGTAGGGAAAATAAGCACAAATGCAAGTACCGCCCATGCCGTCCAGTGCCACTCGCCTCTCCAGGCATCTGTAAACATCGGCGCATCCCACCCCATCACGGATGAAACGATTATTCCGGAAACAGCCGCACCGCCAAAGATGTATTTCATCATCGTCACTACTCCTACCTTCTCCAACAACTTCTTGCTCACAATCAGGTAAATCGCAAAAACAAACGAGCTAATCATACAAAGCAGATTACCGGTGAACGCATCGTGTGCCAAATCATCGCTGCCCTGCGTCAGGATACACAGCATCGCACCGCCAAAACCCAAAGCGATACCGATAATCTTCATCACCGTAGCTTTCTCATGCAGAAAGAATACCGAAATAAGAAACACCCAGATAGGCTGCATCGAATTGAATATGGCACTCGACACCGGAGTGGTTTTGCTGATGCCCAGCAGATAGCAGAACATAAATCCGTAAAGCCCGAACGCTCCCAGGCAGAACAGCATGAGGCGTTGCTTTTTTGTAACCGCCGCTTCCTTTATGAAGCAACCCGTCACCCAAAAAGCCACCGCCGCAAACACGCACCGTATGGTGACACCCGTTAAAGCTCCCAACCACAAAGGCAACAAATACTTCAATCCGTTCATGTTCAGACCCGCCATGACACGGGATGCAACCATACTGAGATTGGCTTCCAGCTTTTTATCTTTCATGAGACTATCTACATTGAGTTTGAGGTATTGAAAACGTACGGTACCGGAAAATGTTCGGAAACAAGCGGAGCCTTATCCTAAACAATTCATAACTTTACAACGTTTTAAGGGAAACAGGAGACTGAAAAATGAAAGAAACAGAACCGAAGCAAACGTCACAACCCGCCAAACAGATACTCGTGTTCTCCACCCGCTTACGCCAAGACATTCAAACCGCCTGCCGGCAACTGGAGAACGGAGAAGGACAAGAAAATATAACCATCAATAAGGAGGCTGAGTCATGGTTAAACAAATAAATTGGTCGCCACTCGCCAAAGAAGAGCTCAGAAATCTGTTGCTGTCCTCCCTGCAAAAGCACGGGAATAAAGAGCAGGGAAAGGTCATATATTCGCTCTTTCAAAATGCGCTCCACCACATTACTCTAAATCCTTTTATCGGACAAGCCACGGAAGCGGATAATATACGATATATCACTCCCCACCCCGACTATACGCTATTCTACCGCCACAGCCTTCTGAAAATAGAAGTACTGGTGCTTTGGAACAACAGCCACAAAGCCGGAAAGATAAAGACCATTCTCAAAGAAAAGCCAAAGTGTTAAAACGAGTATTAGTTCTCATCCCGTCATTTAGAGGAACCTTGCGGCGAAGAATCCCCTCTCTTGTATGCAAGGAGAAGGGATTCTTCACTTCGTTCCGAATGACGGGATGAGAACTAATACTCGTTTTGGCGTATCACCATCTTATTAGAAAGAGTGAGTAATCAGATACTCATCAAATAACGCTTGAAGTCCGCAAAGTCTTTCGACATGGGCAGGCTTTTCTTTTCGCCACGCATAAAGGCTTGCAGCTTCTCCGGTATCCGCACCGCTTCACCGATAATATTCTCCACCGTGTCTTTGAACTTGGCAGGGTGAGCCGTCTCCAGGAAGACTCCCGTCTCGCCCGGTTGCAAGCCCTCTTGCAATGCACGGAAACCGCATGCGCCATGAGGATCGAGCAAATAACGCTCATTCTTCCAAACATCTTTCATGGTTTCGGCAATCTGTTCGTCCGTATAAGTAGCGCCGCTTATCTCTGCCGAGATAGCCGCATGACTACCGCCATAGAGGTCGAGGACACGCGCAAAGTTGCTCGGGTCGCCCACATCCATGGCATTGGCAATCGTGGCGATACTGGGGCGCGGCGTATAAACACCCGTCTGCAAATATTGATAGAATATGTCGTTACGGTTATTGGATGCTATGAAACGCTTCACCGGCAGTCCCATACGTTTGCCGAACAAACCTGCCGTTATATTACCGAAGTTACCGCTTGGCACGCAGATTACGGCATCAGCGGCCTTTCCCGCCCGCTTCAATTGCGCATAAGCATAGAAATAGTAGAAAGCCTGCGGCAGGAAACGCGCCACATTAATGGAATTGGCGCTGGTCAGTTGCAAACGGCTGTTAAGTTCCTTGTCCATGAAAGCCGCTTTCACCAATGCCTGACAGTCGTCGAACGTACCGTCCACTTCAAGAGCCGTGATATTCTTTCCCAGTGTAGTGAATTGCTTTTCCTGAATTTCACTGACCTTGCCTTTCGGATAAAGCACATAAACATGGATACCTTCCACGCCGAGGAAGCCATTGGCTACGGCACTGCCCGTATCGCCCGAGGTGGCAACCAGTACATTCACCTGCTTCTTACCCTCTTTTCTGATGAAATAGCCCAGCAAACGCGCCATAAAACGACCGCCTACATCCTTAAAGGCAAGTGTGGGTCCATGGAACAATTCGAGGGAGTAGATGTTTTCCGTCACCTTCACCAAAGGAACGTCGAAACTCAATGTATCATATACGATCTGCTTCAATGTGTCTGCCGGAACATCTTCGCCAAAGAAAGCATCCGCTACCCGATAAGCTATCTCCTGAAAACCGAGCGTATCGATGCTGTCGTAAAATTCCTGCGGCAACGGTTTGATGGTAAAGGGCATGAAAAGCCCTTTGTCTGCGGCAAGCCCTTTCACTACGGCTTCTTCGAGGGTAACGTCGGGGGCTTGTTTGTTGGTACTGTAATATTTCATAACTCTTTCATAAATTCGTTTATAAACTCATCTTCTTTCATCAGGCCGTAGCTGCCGCTGCAAGCGGCAACCTCATCGAAAGTCTGCACTTCGTCCGGCTCGATGCCCGGATACCAGATAAAGAAAGGTATCGGTTCGTTGGTGTGCGTACGCAGTTCGCAAGGAGTGGGATGGTCTGGTAAAACGGCTATTGCGACAGGCTCTTCCCAACCTTTCACTGCTTCATAGATAGGACCTACGGCACGGCTGTCCAAGTTCTCAATGGTCAGCATCTTCAAGGAAACATCTCCTTCGTGCCCGGCCTCATCGCTGGCCTCGATATGCAGATAAACGAAATCATCCGTTTTCAAGGCATCAAGGGCGGCAGCCACTTTATTCTCGTAGTTGGTATCGTACAGTCCGGTCGCACCTTCCACCGTCAGACGGCGCAGTCCGGCATAATAGCCGATACCGTTAATCAAGTCTACGGCAGAGATAACAGCGCCTTTCTTCACTTGAGGAAACTTATCCGAGAGTTTCTCCATCTGCGGACGATACCCCGGACTCCACGGCCAAATACTGTTAGCCGGGTCTTTACCTTCGGCCGCACGTTTCCTGTTCACGGGATGCTCTTTCAGCAGCTCCTGCGACCGCATGATTAAGTCGTTAATCAGGTCGGCGGTTTGCTGCGGGGTTAAATCGGCTTGTCCTTCGGGAACAGTGATACCCTCCGTACCGGGCATAGGCTTCACCAGCAACGGCCGATAGGGTTTCAGGGGAACATCATGCGGAGGAGTACAGTCTATCCGCTTGTCTCCGCCTTTTATTACCAGCAAATGCCGGTATTGCACACCTGTATGGAAGCGCACACGCTCACTGCCCAAATGTTCCTGCAGATACTTCACCAGTACATCGGCTTCTTCGGTCGTGATATGTCCCGCCGAATGATTCTTTATATCATCCCCTTCAATACAGATAATATTACAGCGCATCGCCATTTCACCCGGCTTCAGGTCTACTCCGATACTCGCCGCTTCCAACGGACCGCGTCCCTCGTATACTTTCGGCAAGTCATAGCCCAAAACAGACATATTGGCCACCTCGCTACCCGGATGAAAACCATCGGCAACAGTCTTCAACCTGCCTACACGTCCCATCCCTGCGAGCTTATCCATATAGGGCGTTTTGGCAGCCTGCAACAAAGTCTTGTCTCCCAAAGACTTTACAGGCCAGTCGGCCATACCGTCGCCCAATATAATAATGTGTTTCATCTTTGTAAATGAAGAATTAAGAATGAAGAATGATGAATTAAAAATGATAAATTAAGAACCACCGCGCAGCCCGAATTCTTCATTCTTAATTCTTCATTCTTCATTTAATTAAACGTTCGCAATACTCATAATATCCGCAAATACCCCCGCAGCCGTTACACCCGCACCGGCTCCGTAACCCTGTATCATCATAGGATATTCCTTATAACGCTCTGTGGTCAGCAAGATAATGTTGTTACTGCCTTCCAGACCGTAGAACGGATGGTTGACACCGACCTCCTGCAATCCTACGGATGCCTTGCCGTTCTCCAGCTTGGCAACGAAACGCCAGTGCTTGTTTTCCGCTTCCAATACCTTGCGGCGTGCTTCAAAGTCGGCGTCAAGGCTCGGCACTTTCTTCCAGAAATCATCCAAAGAACCTTCAAAGAAGTCATCAGGTACAAAGAGGTTCTTTTCCACATCGCTTTGTTCGATGCGATAACCGGCTTCACGCGCCAGAATCACCAGTTTGCGGATTACATCCTTGCCGCTAAGGTCGATACGCGGGTCTGGTTCGGAATAACGTTCCTCCTGAGCCATCTTAATGGTCTTGCTGAAAGGAATATCCGCGCTTATCTTGTTGAAGATATAATTCAGTGTACCGCTCAGCACGGCTTCAATCTTCAGTATCTTGTCGCCGCTATGGATAAGGTCGTTAATGGTATTGATGATGGGCAGACCTGCACCGACGTTTGTCTCAAACAAATATTTCACACCGCGCTGGCGGGCTATCTGCTTCAACTCACGATAGTTTTCGTATTCCGAAGAAGCGGCAATCTTATTGGCGGCAACTACCGATACGTTGTGCATCAGAAGGTCTTTATACAGGGAAGCCACTCCCGCGCTCGCCGTACAATCCACGAATACGGAGTTAAAGATGTTCATGCCGATAATCTCGTCACGGAGCGTATCCAAAGAACTCTCCTTGCCTTTCTCCGCCAACTCTTCACGGAAACGTCCCAAGTCAAAGCCCTCACGACCGAACATGGCTTTGGACGCATCGGCAATGCCTACCACATTCAGTTGCAAACCGTTCTCCTGCATCAACTTCTGACGCTGGCTGTGAATCTGTTCTATCAAACTGCCGCCTACCGTGCCAACACCGCATATAAAGAGGTTCAACACCTGATATTCCGACAGGAAGAAAGAATCATGGATAACATTCAGGGACTTGCGCAGAGACTTGCTGTCCACCACAAACGAAATATTCGTTTCCGAAGCGCCCTGTGCACAGGCTATCACATTGATACCGTTACGTCCCAGCGTACCGAACAACTTACCGGCAATACCCGGTGTATGCTTCATGTTCTCGCCAACGATAGCCACCGTAGCCAAATCCTTTTCCGCCTGTATGGGCGAAATCTCTCCCATCTCAATCTCTTTGGCAAACTCCTCGTTCAGCACTTCGCAAGCCAGGTCGGCATCTGCATTACGCACACCGATGGAAGTAGAGTTCTCCGAAGATGCCTGTGATACGAGGAACACGCTGATACCATTCTTTGCCAAAGCCTTGAAGATACGGTAGTTCACACCAATCACGCCCACCATACCGAGCCCCTGTACCGTTATCAGGCTCGTATCGTTAATGGACGAAATACCTTTAATGGCTTTGCTCTGCGGATTGGAAACCTCTTGCTTGATAACGGTTCCCGCTCCTTCGGGATTGAAAGTATTCTTTATTATAATAGGTATGTTCTTATGGCAAACCGGATAAATGGTAGGCGGATACACCACTTTAGCCCCGAAGTTACAAAGCTCCGTAGCCTCTACATAGCTCAGCTCATTAATAGTGTAGGCAGTGGAAATCACACGCGGGTCGGCGGTCATGAAACCATCCACATCCGTCCAGATTTCCAGCGCATCGGCATCCAATGCCGCGGCTATAATGGCAGCCGTATAGTCGGAACCGCCGCGACCGAGGTTAGTCACCTCGCCCGTAATCTTGTCCGTAGAGATAAATCCCGGAACCAATACGCGTTTAGGCATATCCTTGAACGTCTCACGTACCAAAGAGGTGGTAAGTTCCGTATCCAATACATGCTTGGAATGTTTCTTCTCCGTTTTGATGAACCGGCGCGAATCAAACCATTCAGCGCCCGTCAGTTGCGCCGCAATAATAGATGAAAGGCGTTCGCCGTAACTCACAATCGTATCGGATGTCTTTTGCGAAAGGTCTTTTATCAGATAAATTCCCTGGAAGATGTCCTTCAATTCGTTAAGCAACTCTCCCACCTGGCGTTGCAGTGATACTTGCGCTTCGCCTGCCGGAATTACTTCCTTTATCATTTCCACATGACGATAGACAATCTCACGAAACTCGTTTTCATAAGAGGAGTCACCGGCCGCCGCCATTTTCGAAGTATTAATCAGTTTGTCCGTAATACCGCCCAATGCGGATACTACCACTATTAAGGGTTCGTTTATAGCCTCTACAATTCTCTTAACGCTTAAAATACTGTTCGCGGAACCTACGGATGTTCCGCCGAATTTTATTACTTTCATTTCTTTTTATCGGATTGAAACGGTTGATACAATGTGTCAAAAACAAGCTGCCATAGCCCGTATAGACTTTAACTAAATAAGAAAAACTGCTGAAAATCGGTGTAACACGTAGAAACACAAAATACTATCCCCAACCCCTAAGGGTCATGGTACACATGGATGTGACTGTATGTTGATAGTACTTGTTCATTGTCTCTTACTGCTATCGTTTATGATAAGTGTTGCAAAAGTAACAATAAAAATATTCAAACTATCACGTTTTATGACTTTTTTGCGATAAAAATACAATTTCACCTCATAAAGGACAGAAATATGTATATATCACGGCCAACAGATTCACACTTTTCACAGCGGAAAGGCAAAAATACGAACGCAGTTTTATAACACTTTGCTATTATTTTAGAGATATATTACTATCTTTGCATAGTAACCATGTAAGAATCGAGCGTATGTCCCCAGATAACACTTCCGTTTTGTTAATTTACACCGGTGGCACTATCGGCATGATAGAGAATGCGGAAACCGGAGCTTTGGAGAACTTCAACTTCGAACATTTACAGAAGCATGTGCCCGAACTTCAGAATTTTACGTTCCGCATCGATACCTATCAGTTCGATCCGCCTATGGATTCTTCGGATATGGACCCGGATGCCTGGCGCAAACTCGTACGCATCATCAGCGACAACTACAATCGATATACAGGCTTCGTCATTCTTCACGGCACGGACACTATGGCCTACACGGCATCCGCCCTCAGTTTTATGCTCGAAGGTCTTAACAAGCCCGTCATTCTTACCGGCTCACAGCTTCCCATCGGCGTGCTTCGTACCGACGGTAAGGAAAACCTGCTGACGAGTATTGAAATAGCCACCGCCCGTCATTCCGGCGGACGGCCTATCGTACCGGAAGTATGTATCTTTTTTGAGAACCACCTGATGCGCGGCAACCGCACTACCAAAATAAATGCGGAAAACTTCAACGCTTTCCGCTCATACAATTATCCGGTACTTGCTTCCGCCGGCATACATATTAAATATAACAATGTACAGATACATACGGAAAATACACACGGACAACTGCGGCCGCATTATCTGCTTGACACCGATATTGCCATACTGAAACTCTTCCCCGGCATTCAGGAGAGCGTGGTAGATGCCATTCTTGCCATAAAAGGCCTGAAAGCCGTGGTCCTGGAAACATACGGTTCAGGGAACGCTCCCCGGAAGGAATGGTTCCTTCGCCGCCTTCATGACGCTTGCGAACAGGGCGTTGTCATCGTAAACGTTACCCAGTGCAATGCCGGTACGGTGGAAATGGAACGTTATGAAACAGGTTACCGGCTGATGCAGGCAGGCGTAGTATGCGGATATGACAGCACCACGGAATCCGCCGTGACCAAACTGATGTTTTTGTTAGGACACAACTACTCTCCCGCAGAGGTACGCGAACTGATGAACCGCCCCATTGCAGGTGAGATTACGATATAACAGGGATGCCTGTATAAGCAAGCCGGGATGAGAGTACCGGTGAGTTATGATTAAAAGCCTTATAATATGGTATTAAAAGCCTTTTAATGCTATATTATAAGGCTTTTAATACTATCTCATCATAGGGAAGAGGGCGGCAGATACAGTGAAAGAAGAAAGACGGCTCCCGCCAATATCCGGTTAAAGGTATACATCCATACGGATAATCATAACCATTTATTCCACCACAGGACTCAAGGCTCCGGTAATCGAGTCTATGATAAACCCGGAAACATGCACGTCTTCCGGAATCAGCGGGTGTTCCAGAATAGCTTTCACTGTCTCCCGGACGGATTTCTCCGTATCGCCGAAACCGTAAAGCCACGAGTCGAAATCCACCCCGCAGAAACGTATCATATCTATCGTCTCCTGCTTGATACCGCGCGCTTTCATGTGTTCTATCATTTGGGCGCTGCTCATATGGCATGCACCACAATCGGAATGCGCAATGACCATCACCTCTTTCACCCCCAATTCATAGATAGCCACCATAAGACTGCGTATGACACTGCCGAAAGGATGCGAAATGATTCCGCCCGCATTCTTTATCATCTTGACATCACCGTTCTTGATACCCAAAGCCGCCGGAAGCAATTCCGTCAGACGGGTATCCATACAAGATAAGATGGCGATTTTCTTATCGGGATATTTGTTGGTGATATACTTCTCATATCCCTTGTTCTCTACAAACTGCTTATTGTATTTAAGAATATCTTCTATCATGGTTTCCGTTTTATATTTCTGAGAACAAATATAAAAAAACTCTGTGACACACCGCCGACTCTGAAACGAAAAATCGTACCTTTGGGCAATTATTCTAAAGGAAGTTCTTTTTATGGCAAAAGAGAAGACGGTATATGTATGTAGCAACTGCGGACAGGAATCGCCCAAATGGGTAGGTAAATGCCCGTCGTGCGGAGAGTGGAACACCTATGTAGAAGAGATTGTACGCAAGGAAGCAGTAAACAAGCGTCCGGTATCGGGCATAGAAACAGCCAAAGCAAAACCCGTAACATTAAACGAGATTGCCGCCGATGACGAACCCCGCATCGACCTGCATGACGCGGAGCTGAACCGTGTGCTGGGCGGCGGGCTGGTGCAGGGCTCGCTCGTACTGATAGGCGGTGAACCGGGTATCGGCAAGTCCACCCTGGTACTGCAAACCATACTCCGCATACCGGAGAAACGCATCCTTTACATATCCGGGGAAGAAAGCGCCCGGCAGTTAAAACTGCGTGCCGACCGCCTGTCAAGTACGTCCTGTGACTGCCTGATTGTCTGTGAAACCTCGTTGGAACAGATTTATGTACATATCAGGAACACACATCCCGATTTAGTCATAATAGACTCCATACAGACCATTTCCACGGAAACGCTCGAATCCTCTCCGGGCAGCATAGCCCAAGTCAGGGAGTGCTCCGCCTCTATCCTGCGCTTTGCCAAAGAGACGCATACGGCGGTTATCCTCATCGGGCATATCAACAAAGAAGGAAGCATTGCCGGACCTAAAGTACTGGAACATATCGTAGACACCGTACTTCAATTTGAAGGCGACCAGCATTATATGTACCGCATCTTGCGCAGCATCAAAAACCGCTTCGGAAGCACCGCCGAACTGGGCATCTATGAAATGAGGCAGGACGGTCTGCGACAGGTAAGCAATCCTTCGGAGCTGCTTCTCAGCCAAGACCATGAAGGGATGAGCGGCATAACCATCGCCTCAGCCATAGAAGGCGTACGACCGTTCCTGATAGAGACGCAGGCATTGGTCAGCAGCGCCGTATACGGAAACCCGCAACGCTCCGCCACCGGTTTCGACATACGGAGAATGAATATGTTACTCGCCGTACTGGAGAAGCGCGTCGGCTTCAAACTCGTCCAGAAAGACGTTTTTCTCAATATCGCCGGCGGGCTGAAAGTAAACGACCCCGCTATCGACCTGGCCGTTATCAGCGCCATTCTGTCCAGCAACATGGATACCGCCATCGAACCCGAAATCTGTATGGCGGGAGAAATAGGGCTGTCCGGTGAAATCCGCCCCGTAAACCGGATTGAGCAACGCATCGGCGAAGCGGAAAAGCTCGGCTTCAAACGGTTTATATTACCAAAATACAATTTGCAGGGACTGAATACCTCCAAATTAAAGATAGAGCTGATACCGGTGAGAAAGGTGGAAGAAGCGTTCCGGGCACTGTTCGGCTAAATCCGTCCCAGGGTGATTTTGCCGCAGGGCATACGGATTAATACACATTATTATATAGTATACAGAAAGAAACCCAATGATACAAGAATACCAATTACGCGTGTTGCCTGAAATCGCAGCCAACGAACAACGCATAAAAAAATACCTCATACAAGAGAAAGGGCTGAACGCGCGCGACATTACGGCCACACGAATTCTGAAACGCAGCATCGATGCACGCCAACGGACCATCTTCGTAAACCTGACCGTGCGCACCTATCTCAATGAGATGCCGAAAGAGAAGGAGTATCAGGAAACCGTCTATCATAATGTGTCGGACAGGCCGCAAGTCATTGTTGTAGGAGCCGGCCCCGGCGGGCTGTTCGCCGCCTTGCGTCTGATAGAGCTTGGTTTGCGCCCCGTCATAGTGGAACGCGGAAAGAATGTGCGCGACCGCAAAAAAGACCTTGCCCTGATAGGAAGGGAGCAGACCGTCAACCCGGAATCCAATTACAGTTTCGGAGAAGGCGGCGCGGGAGCCTATTCGGACGGCAAGCTCTATACCCGCAGTAAAAAGCGGGGAAACGTAGATAAAATACTGAACGTATTCTGCCAGCATGGCGCTTCGTCTTCCATACTCGTAGACGCCCATCCCCATATCGGAACCGACAAACTGCCGCGGGTCATAGAAAATATGCGGAATACAATCATCAATTGTGGCGGTGAAGTGCATTTTGAGACACGCATGGACGCCCTTATCATTGAAAACGATGAAGTGAAAGGCATCGAAACCAATACCGGGCAAACGCTCCTCGGTCCTGTAATACTCGCCACCGGACACTCTGCACGGGATGTATACCGCTGGCTTGCAGCCAACCGGGTGGAAATAGAGGCCAAAGGCATCGCCGTAGGAGTACGCCTGGAACATCCCGCTTCCCTGATAGACCGGATACAATACCACAACCGCAACGGACGCGGCAAATACCTGCCCGCCGCCGAGTACAGCTTTGTCTCCCAGGTGGACGGAAGAGGCGTGTACAGCTTCTGCATGTGCCCCGGAGGCTTTGTCGTTCCGGCAGCCAGCGGTCCCCGGCAAATAGTAGTCAACGGCATGAGCCCCAGCAACCGGGGTTCCCGATGGAGCAACTCGGGAATGGTAGTGGAACTGCGCCCGGAAGACTTGGGGAATGATGAATTAAGAATGATGAATGAAGAATGGGCTGCGCAACAAAGCAGTGCGGCCGACGCTCGACTTTCGGATTTCAATTCCCAACTCAACATGATGTACTTTCAAGAAGCTTTGGAACGTCTTTGCTGGCAGCAGGGCAACATGAAGCAAACAGCACCGGCACAACGCATGGCAGACTTTACAAAGAAAAAGCTCAGCTACGACCTGCCGGAAAGTTCGTATGCTCCCGGACTGGTATCATCGCCTCTGCACTTCTGGATGCCGCCGTTCATCGCAGACCGGCTGAGCAAAGGTTTCCAGCAATTCGGAAAGTACAGCCACGGTTTCCTTACCAACGAAGCCACCATGATCGGGGTCGAAACCCGTACATCGGCTCCGGTGCGTATTGTCAGAGACAAAGATACGCTGCAACACGTCCGCCTGAAAGGGTTGTTTCCCTGCGGAGAGGGAGCCGGATATGCAGGCGGTATCGTATCAGCCGGGATTGACGGGGAACGGTGCGCGGAAGCCGTAGGCCGGCTCTTGCTACAATAATTCCGTTTTCAGCCGGTCACACCAGGCTTTGATACGCTTATCGGTTCTTCCGGACTGGTTCTCGATATCAATAACCAGTCCGCACCATTCATTACCTCGTAAAGCCTTCGACCGGTTGAATGAATACTCTTTAGCGGGAGTAAATCCCACTAAAGCAGCTCCCGCCTTTTCAAAAGCATCACCCAGAATACCCAGGCCGTCAACAAAATTATCGGGATAATTCACCTGGTCGCCCAGGCCGAAAAGAGCAACGCGCTTTCCTTTCAAGTCCAATGTCTCCAGTTCAGGAATCAGCTCATCCCAATAGGTGGGCAGCTCTCCGTCAAACCAGGTGGATACTCCGACAATCAAATTGTCATAGGCCTCGAAATCATTGCCCCAAGCCTGTTCGGCCGGAATAATATCCACATACTCCGTACCCAATGCCTCACGTATCTTCTTCGCTATCTGTGAGGTCTTCACTGCATTCGCAGCATAAAACAATCCTATCTTTTTCATAATCCGTTCATCTTTCATTAAAATTCCAGCAGCTTTTTGGCCGCATCATAAATTCTGTCCGCGTCCGGCAGGATAGCACGTTCCAATACCGGATGAAAACCTACGGGTGTAAAGGTGGAACCTACCCGCTGTACCGGAGCGTCCAGATAGCGGAACATATCCGAACCGATACCGGCGGCAATCTCGCCGCCAAAACCGCCGAACACCTTATCCTCGTGCACCACCAATGCCTTGCCGGTCTTCTTCACCGACTCATAAATCGTCTCCCTGTCCAGCGGAATCAAAGAACGTATATCGATGACTTCCACGTTCCAGCCGCCTTCTTTTTCCAGACGCTCGGCCACATTCAGACAGAGGTGCGTCGTATTGCCATAAGTAATGATGCTCAAGTCGGAACCCTCCCTGCGGATACGCGCCTTACCGAACGGAACTTCAAAATCTTCGGGTACGACCGTCGCCGCTTCCACCGAGTTATACAAAGCTTTCGGTTCGAGAAACAGCGTAAATCCGCGCGAGAGCATACTCGTACGAAGCAGTCCGGCAGCGTCATCCGCAAAGGACGGGTATACAATGCGCGCTCCGGGCAAGGTAGCCAAAGCCCCTTCGAGATTCTGCGAATGATAAAGCCCTCCGCCGATATAGCCGCCCGAAGCCAGACGTAACGTTACATTGGGAACAAACTTCCCGTTGCTGCGCCAGTACTCGTGCGTACATTCCACATACTGCTCAACCGCAGGCCAGAAGTAATCGGCAAACTCCGCACCTTCTATTACGACACGTATCTTCGGGTCAAAACGGCTCATGCCGTTTGCCGTACCCACAATATAGTCCTCGGCAATGGGCGCACTGAACACGCGCGCCTCTCCAAACTCCTGCTGCATACCTTTCGTAACATTAAAGACACCGCCCTTATCCTTATTGGCAACGTCTTGTCCCCAAATAAAAGTATCGGGATTATGCCGGAATTCCGCTTTCAGGGTCTCATTGATAGCATTCACCAGGAACTCTTTCCCGCCTTCCGTCTCGGAGTGCACACCGTCCCTGTATTTTTCAGGCTTATAAGGCTCGGGCAGTACATAGTCGAATATGGTCTTCGGATCCGGGTCGGGAGCAGCCAGCGCCTTACGGTTGGCTGCGGACAAATCTTTCTTCGCCTTTTCCTCAATCGCAACCAAATCTTCCTCGGTAAGGCGTTTGTAGCGCAGCAACATCCTGCGGAACTTCATCAAAGGATCGGCGGCCTTTACGTAAGTCAGCTCTCCTTCATCACGATACAACGTATGCTTGTCCGAATTGGAATGCGAACCGATACGCACACAATTGGCATGCACAATCACCGGATTGCGGTTAAGCAACGCGTATTCCCGCGCCTCGGTCATCGCATTCATCGAGTCAAAGACATCCTTGCCGTTGCAATGAATGATTTTCAAGTTCTTGAAACCGGAAAAGTTATCGGCAACCTTACGCGCCGCCGTCTGGTCTTTCTTCGGTACGGAGATGCCATATCCGTTATCCTGCCAGACGAAGATAACCGGCAGACGCTCCAGACTCGCACCGTTGACAGCCTCATACACAAACCCCTCGGACGAGGCCGACTCGCCATGCGAAGTGATAACCACTCCTTTATGCCCGTAATACACCATGGCCCGCGCCACGCCTGCGGCGTGCAGGTCGTGCGTACCTGTCGCCGAAGATATATTCTCGATATGCCACTCCGGTTTGGCGAAGTGATTGGACATGTGCCGTCCGCCGCTTCCCGGATCGGTAGCCTTCGAGATGCCGTTCAGTATCAGTTCTTCGGGAGTCATTCCTGCCGAAAGCACTGTCAGCATATCCCTGTAATAAGGAAAGAGGAAATCCTCTCCTTTGGTGAATACCTGTCCCATTGCCAGCTGTATGCCGTCATGCCCCGCATACGGAGCATGGTAAGACCAGCCTAAGGACTGCAACAGATAGGCAGGCGCTTTCTCGTCAAGCGCACGCCCCAAAGCCATTAAGTAATACCACTTCTTCAGCGTTTCCGCATCCGTGGTTTTTATATCATATTTCTTCATAATACTCTTTTTTTAGTTTTATTCATTCCAGTTCTCCAGGTAATTCTTGATGAAGTAGAGGAAGTTGCCTCCCAGCGACCCGTCCACCACTCGGTGGTCGTAAGACAAGGAAAGATACATCTTATGGCGGATAGCTATCACATCCCCTTCGGGCGTTTCCATAACGGCGGGTTTCTTCTCTATCACCCCTACTCCCAATATGGCGACCTGAGGCTGATTGATGATAGGCGTACCGAACAGCGATTTGAACGTGCCGAAATTGGTAATCGTAAACGTACCGCCCGCTATATCATCGGGCGTCAGTTTGTTGACGCGCGCTTTAGCCGCCAAGCCGTCTATCGCAATGGCAAGTCCGCTCAGGTTCAGCCGGTCGGCATCGCGCACAACAGGTACAATCAGGTTACCGTCGTTTTGCGATACGGCTATTCCCACATTGATATGCTTCTTGAACAAGATGTTATAACCTTCCACGGAAACATTCACCTGCGGATAGGCAACCAGTGCCTTGGCTGTCGCTTCGGTAATGGCAGGCATATAGGTCAGTTTCACCCCTTCACGTTTAAGGAAAGCCTCCTTATTCTTCTCACGCCACTTCACAAGTTTCGTCATATCCACTTCCACCAGCGTGGTTACGTGCGGAGAAGTATGTTTGGACATCACCATGTGGTCGGCAATCATCCGGCGGACACGATCCATCTCTTTCACCTCGATGCCTTCTGCGGAAGAGGTTGCAGTCGCGGACGAGGGCCGAGGCGCTACCGATGCCGATGTGCCTTGTACGGGGAATGCCGCCGATACCGGTTTCGGCGCGGCAGCCGCGCTCACCTTCGGAGCCGGCGTCACATCCGGCTTCGCAACGGCAACGCCCGCCCCGCCATTCTGTTTCCGTATGATATATCGCTTGATATCCTTTTTGCTCAAACGCCCCTGATAGCCTGTACCCGGTATCTTATCCAACTCCTCTTGCAATATCCGGGCTTCGCGCGCCAATTGGAGAACCACCGGAGAATACCAGCGCTCATCTTCCGACTTGGCGGCTTGCGCCTCAGGCAGTTCCCGCGCCGCGGCCGAAGCATCGGACGCAACATTATCCGCCGCAGCGACCTTGGCGCTTTCCGCCGTACCGGCAGGAGATTCGGAAACCTCATCGTCTCCACCCATATCCACCACGGCCACTACCGTACCTACCGCAACGGTATCGCCCTCCTGAAACAATATCTCCACTATCTTACCCTCCACCGGCGAAGGAATCTCCGCACTGACTTTGGCTGTATTCACTTCAAACAGCACATCATCTTCCTTGATGACGTCCCCCACTTGTACCGACCAGGAGACAATAGTCCCTTCGGTTATACTTTCGCCCAGCTTGGGCATCTTTATCTCAAATCTCGACATATAGTTAAGTTTTAGGTTATTAGTTCTTATTATGTAAACAAATCGCCCGGAAGTAAAGTTTACCTCACACCGAAACCGATACGGCCTTATCGTATATCCACTCCCCGCAGGCGTACTTTTCGGCCTTCAGCCGTTCAATCTCCTTCAAATCCCCGGGAGTGAAACGATAGATACGGCTGTCTCCCTTCTCAAAGAAGAAGTGAAACAGCAGACGGGCGAAGCGTCTCAGAGGCAGGACGGGCGACAGATGCTCACTGATATTCGTTACCGTACTTCTCACAGACGGAACGGCATGCAGCACGCGTGAACCGGGCAATAAATCCCCGTCACCGCCCTTTCCGCATAATGCGGCGTCCAGCGCCTGCAGGTTGGTGGAATACAATAAAGTACAATGATACATCACCCTGTTCTTATGGATGCACTGCGCACTGCCCGACACTTTCCGCCCGTCTACATAGATACCCATCCGCTTGTCGGTATACGCCACAATGCCGAGGGTTTCAAGGAAATCTACGGTCTGCCGCAGGTAGTACTCAAAGTCGGGACGCTCCACCGTTTCTATAAAGCTCAGATTGAGGTTGCCCTCATCGTGGTACACAGCCCCGCCACCGGAAAAACGGCGCGCCAACGCGATATCGTTCGCACGCAGATACGCCTCATCCGTTTCCTTCCGTACACTCTGGTGCTTGCCTATCACCACAGAAGGGGCGGACTGCCACACCATAAAGAAATTATCTTTCTTTTTCTTGAGAAGGTACTCTTCCGCCGCCAGATTAAAATACACATCCGTACAGCGGTTATCTATGCAGGATGTCATGCAAACAGTGTTTCGTGAAATATCTCTCCCACCGTAGGATGCGGGAATACGCTCTTTTGAAACTCCTCCACCGTATAGCCGTGCTGAACGGCAATACCCGCCACAACGACCATCTCCGATGCCGGATTGCCCAGCAGGTGGCAGCCGATAATCCGTTCGTCATCATCCAGCACCAGTTTGCACAGCCCGTTTCCCAATTCGTTTTCGGCAACGAAACGTCCGGAATACGCCATAGGCAGCTTCTGTATGTGATAGCCGGTGCCGGTGGCTTTCAGTTCTTCTTCGGTCTTCCCCACTCCGGCAACTTCCGGATTGGTATAGACCACACCCGGTATGCAGTCGTAGTTCATCATATCCTCTACTCCCAGAATATGGTTAACCGCCACTTCACTCTCACGAATCGCGGTGTGCGCCAGCATGGAACGCCCCGTTATATCGCCGCAGGCGTAAACGCGGGGATGGGACGTTTGCATATGCTCATCCACCTTCACGCCGTTGCGTAGCAGCTCGATATCCAGTTTGTCCAATCCCGCCTTATCGAGATTCGCCTTACGGCCTACGCTTACCAAAACTCTTCCGGCCTCTATCAGGGAAGCCTTGCCGTCCTTTTCGACAGTCACCCCCTCTTGGGACACCGCCGTTACTTTCGTATTCAGATAGAAGTTCACGCCCCGTTTCAGATATTCCGCACGCAGCATGCCGCTCGTTTCCTTGTCCATCGCCCCCAGTATCTCGGGCATCATCTCCACAACGCTCACCTTCACCCCCATACTGTTGAAGAAAGAGGCGAACTCCATGCCGATAACGCCGCCGCCGATGATAACCAGCGATTGGGGGAGCTCCTTGCTCTCGAGCGCTTCTTTGGAAGTCCAGTAATCCGTATCGGACAAGCCGGGTATCGGCGGGACAACCGTATCGGAACCGGTACACACCAGCAGATAGGTTGCTTCGTAGGTTTCACCGCCCGACACGATGCGGAACATTCCGTTCTCCTCACCCGCTATCACGGCTTCTCGCTCCACTATGGCGACGCCATACGAGCCGACTGTCATCTTCACGCCGCCCGTCAGTTTCTTTACAACTTTGTCTTTGCGGTCGATTATCTTTCCCATATCGAAAGCCGCCGCATCGGGAACGGCTATGCCGTATTTGGCGGCTCCTTTCATAGTATCCCACAGCTTGGCGGAATACAACAGTGTCTTTGTTGGAATACATCCTTCATTCAGGCACACGCCGCCAATGGCTTTCTTCTCAAACAAGACGGTCTTCAAACCGCCGGCAGCCGCTCTCTCGGCCGCTGTATATCCGGCAGGCCCGCCGCCGATAATGGCTATATCATATCTCATAACGTTAAGGTTTTAAGTTAGTTATAAACTACTAACAAATAAGAGAGTGACAGAGTTCTGCATTCGGGCGAAATTCATTTCCCCGCATTATAAGGATGATACAAAAATAATCCGTACTTTTGCGGGCAAACCCTGTATCTTTATGACAACTCCCGAAATAGCAATCGTCGCTCCCAACACACTGACCTCTTTGGGATTGCAGAACCTTCTGGAAGAGATTATCCCGATGGCCACCATCCGCGTGTTCCGTTCTTTCGCCGAACTCATGGACGACACGCCCGACATGTACGCCCATTACTTCATCTCTTCCCGGATATACTTCGAGCATACCTCTTTCTTCCTGCCCCGCAAACCCAAAACCATCGTACTGGCAGGCGGCGACAACCAGCCCCAGCTATCGGGAGTACCCACCCTGAACATCTATCAGGACGAGAAAAGCCTCATCAAAGATATTCTCCAACTGCACCGGTACGGCCATCACCACGGGCATCCGGGCAAGCAACCGGACGGCTCCCGCTCCTCCATGCCGCCCCATGCCGCCAACGGCGCCGACGACCACGACCTGTCCGCCCGCGAAATAGAAGTGTTGGTACTCATCACCAAAGGACTCATCAACAAAGAGATTGCCGACAAACTGAACATCAGCCTCACCACCGTCATCACCCACCGCAAGAACATCGTGGAGAAGCTGGGCATCAAGTCCGTATCGGGACTGACCATTTACGCCGTGATGCACGGCTACATTGACGCCGACGGGATATAATAAAGCGCTTCCCCCTCATAATCCTCATAAATTAGGATTGCACGGACTGGAGATTTCGCGTTACTTTGCAGCCGAAATAAAACCAGTTATGAAACAATATAAGATTATCACCCTGATTCTGATGCTCCTCACTGCCGGCAATGCGCTTGCAGAAGACCTGGACACCCTGAAAGTAGTGGACGTTGAAGAAATCCTCGTCATCGCAGCGCCCAAAGAAAACCGCAAGTTGCGCGAGCTGCCCACGGCCGTCACCCTGCTTTCGCAGGAAGACATGCAGGCTGCCCGGGTGGGCTCCATCAAGAACCTGACAGGACTTGTTCCCAACATGTTCATCCCCGACTACGGCTCACGCCTGACTTCCGCCGTTTACATCCGAGGCATCGGCTCGCGCATCAACACGCCGTCCATCGGACTGTATGTGGACAACATCCCCTACATCGACAAATCCGCTTTCGACTTCGACTACTCCGACATCGAACGCATCGACGTATTGCGCGGCCCGCAAGGAACCCTGTACGGACGCAACGCGATGGGCGGGCTGATTAAGATTCACACCAAATCGCCTTTCTCCTATCAGGGCACAGACTTCCGCATGGGCGCAGGCACGCACAATGCCTACAACACTTCGCTGACGCATTACCACCGGGTGTCCGAGCGTTTCGCTTTCTCCACCGGCGGCTTCTATGACTACGAAGGCGGCTTCTTCCGCAACGCGGCGCTGAACAATAAGAAAATAGATAAAGGACAGTCGGCCGGAGGACGCTTCCGCGGCATCTACCTGCCTTCCGAGAACTGGAAAGCGGACTTGAACATAAGCTACGAATACAGCGACCAGGGCGGCTATCCGTACTATTATACAGGCAGCGTCAATCCCGCCGCCCAAAGCGAAGACATGAAATCCTATATCGGTACAATCTCCAACAACCGCGAAAGCAGTTACTACCGCAATCTGCTGAATACAGGGCTGAACCTCGAATACCAGGCGCAGCGCTTCACCCTGAGCGCCGTAACGGGTTATCAGTTCCTGAAAGACCGCATGTTCATCGACCAGGATTTCACCGCAAAAGATATTTATACGCTGGAACAAAAGCAGCGCATCCATACCCTGAGCGAAGAGATTGTGATGAAAAGCAAAGGCAACGGCCGCTGGCAATGGGCCACGGGTGTATTCGGCTTCTACCAATGGCTGAAAACCGACGCACCGGTGACCTTCAGAGAAGACGGCATGAATATGCTGGGGCAGATGCTGGGCAGTGTAATCCCTTCCAAAATAGAAGTTACCATGATGCCGGGCATGGGACTCAATATCCTGCCGTCCTTGCAACTCGGCAGCGGCAATCTGCTCATTAACGGCAATTTCGACACGCCTCTTCTCAACGGAGCGCTGTTCCACCAATCCACTTTCCGGGACTTATTCGGCCTGACGGGATTATCCTTCACAGCCGGATTGCGTCTGGACTACGAGAAGATGAAGATGAACTACGACTCCGGTACCGCAATGGACTATACGGTAGGTATCAAGGGAGAAATGGTACGGGGCGGACAGGTTATCAAAGAAATACCGATGATGCCCGAGACGGCGCTCACCGTACAGTCACGCTACCGGGGTTCCATCGATAAGGATTACCTGCAACTGTTGCCTAAGTTTGCCCTTCAATACGATTTCAAAGACAATCTGGGCAACGTTTACGCAACCGTAAGCAAGGGCTACCGTTCGGGCGGATATAACATCCAGATGTTCTCCGACCTGTTGCAGTCCAGCCTGCAAAACGACATGAAGCGACAGACGAAAGAAGAAGTACTGAAAGCCATAGAAAACTCCCCCGGCGCATCTTACAAAGATTTTATCAGCGAAAAGTTCCCCGATGCAGGCGAGAACCCCGACGCCCGCTCCGCCACCGAGTACAAGCCGGAGCAAACCTGGAACTATGAAATCGGAGCCCACTTGAACCTTTTCAATAACCGTCTGCGCACCGATGCCGCACTCTTCTGGCTGGAGACGCGCGACCAGCAAATCTCACGTTTCGCGGGAGCGAGCGGCTTGGGACGCGAGACGGTCAACGCGGGCAAAAGCCGCAGCCTCGGCGCCGAACTGGCTCTGGCTGCCGCCATCACCACCGACTTCACGCTGAACACCAGCTACGGCTATACGTACGCCACCTTCAAGGATTACGTAACCAACGCCCGCGTCAACGGCCGGCTTCAGGAAATCAGCTATAATGGCCACTACGTACCTTTCGTCCCCAAACATACGCTGACCGTAGGCGGGCAGTACATTTTCCGCATCAATCCGGGATACTGGCTGGACCGCATCCAACTGAATGCCGGCTATACCGGTGCAGGACGCGTCTACTGGACGGAAGAAAATACCGTCAGCCAGTCGTTCTACGGTACGCTGAACGGACGTGTCAGTTTACAGAAAGGCCGCGGACAGATAGATTTCTGGGTGCGTAACGCGCTGGACAAGGATTATGCCGCTTTCTACTTTGAGAGCATGGGCAACGGGTTCATGCAGAAAGGACGCCCCATCCAGGCGGGAATCGAGCTGCGCTGCAGATTTTAGCAAATGAAACCGAACGTTTTCGGCAAGCCTGCAAACAGGTTTCGCAAGCCACTTACCATAAACAGGTTACGTGTACCAAAGTAATACCATGCTTTGGTACGCGAAATACCAACTGTTGGTACGGGAAGTACCACACATTGGTACATGAGGTACCACGCTTTGGTATGCGGAGTACCAACCGTTGGTACATGGAATACCAGCCGTTGGTAGACAACATACCCGCCTTTGGAACGGAATGTACCAACCGCCGATACCGATGAAATACTTATTCGTTGATTGCCCCGCAATGCGGACAAATTCCTTTCGCCCCTATCTTCTGTCCGCAATTACCGCAGCGATAGCGGGATGCAGCCAGTGACGAACGCAGTTTCCTGAGGAATACCCACACAAATACGGCGATAAACAAATAGCCGATATATATCTGGGTAGTCAATATAAAGAAGAAATAACAAAAGATGCAACAAGAGGCCAGCCCCAACAGATAGAACACTGCCGCCGCCGGACTCAGCAGACGGAACAAATCGTCGAGCACCGCCAGCAGCACAATGACAAACAACCAAAGGCTCATAAGGAACACAGAAAGCACGAACGGCACTTTAAACGGCGATAGCGTAGGATTGAAATAAAAATGCTGCCACGTCTCCGGTACAAATACCTGCATAGACTCGTACACGGTGGCGCTGAACGCCAGCAACAGGCATAGCAGCAACGGATATACACTGTCTATATCATTGAAGCAGACCATTTGCAACTGCCTGCGCCGGAACGCACGAAACAGCCATACCGCCACGAACAAGGCGAAAATAACAATGAAATAGGACGCATGCGTATCGCTGAACAGGTAAATGGCCTGGGAGATACTGTCCGTAGGAACAAAAGCCCGCATCATATCCTTTTCCCGAAGCCAGCCCTGCACTTCCTGAGAATGGGCGAGTTTCACCCATACGCTATCCACGCTGTCCGCGGGATGGATGGCAAACTCCGCCACTACCACCCTATCCCCTTTGTACAGCGTGTTGTAACAATCCTTTACAGGCAGACAGGCTATCGTCACCGAATCATCCTGTACCTCCAAGTTCGTATTCCACGTATAATGACGCTCATACAGATAAGCCAGCGAATCGCGGGTCTTTGCTCCCAGTTTTCCGTTTTCCAAGTCGGGACGGGGGTAATGGCAGGACGTAAGAACAAAAACAGTAAATATGAAGTATAAAGTATAAGGTATGAAGCATAAAGGGCGGGGCACACGCCGGACGGTGATGTCGCGTTTACAGCTACTTATGTTTACTTCCTCTTTCTTCATATTACACATTTCCGATACTCATTCGTAATCATCCTATTCTGAATCGTCTTGTACAGTCTGTCATTCAGAGCGGAGAGAATACTCTTTTTTTAGATGTATAGAGGGAAGAGATTCTTCGCTTCGCTCCGGATGACTGATAGTATAAGCTGATTATATGCATTTACTTATACTGTATACCTTATATTTTATACTTCATACTTTCTCTTCACTTACTTTCATCTGGCAGTTCTTGCAGTCAAAGGCGAGACGGAAGCGTTTGCCGTCCGTTCCTACCAGATAATAAGGTTCCCGGTACGGGGACTGTCCCTTTTGATGCGTAGGACACCAGCCCATGCTATAACGCAGGCAATGTTTGCAGAACATAAGTACGGCTTCGGGCACGGCCTGTTTCTCGTAAGCCGGTTCTATGGAAGCTACCCCGTGAGCCTGATAAAAGCCGCGGGCGGCAGTATTCATCACATTACCCAAATAGGTCAGGGACGTTATCGGGAAACGGTGGCGGGTAGGTTTCCACACGTGCAACTCACGGCGGTAAGTAATACGACGGGCGGCAATCAGCCTGTCTATCGCTTGGCGGCGCCAGTCGGCTATCGCCGAGGCGGGTATGAACCAGTTCTGCGACAGGTTGATTGCAATGGCGGGAGCCGCTTCCGGGGCACTGTCCCGTACCTCGAAAGGAGTATTTCCCAATTTGCCGAGCTGGGTGCGCAGGTTATCCTGTTGCGGAGTACGCGCAAGTTCTTTTGAAGAGGGGAAAGACAAGGTTATACGATTGTCGTCCTCGTCCTCGGCGGTCAGCGCAAAGCCCGAAGGGGTATCTGCCAGTTCCCATTTTATGCCGATTTTACGCTCGGCGGACTTACGGGCCAGGACGCGCTCAAAGTCCTGGTCGAAATTACGGTAAAGACGGGTGCGCGGTTTGATGCGGGGCATATCGCCTGCCGGATACAATTTGTTGCCGTCCACCCGATTGATGCGGAAACCTTGCAAACGTCCCTGTTCGTCGAGAAAGCAAACACCGTCTCCGTTATGGAAGGGTTTCACTCCGGCCACGGTAAGGTAGTTGCCACGCTGCTCTTTCATCGTTCCCATCTCCTCGCCCAAGGATTTCGGCGTATCGAAAGAGGATATTTCCCGATCGCGGCCTTGCAGAAAGTAATGGGTGAAGCCGCGGCTGAAACTCTTGTCCAATTGTGGCTTGAAACCGAAACGGCAAATGCCCGAGGAAGCGCGTACATACTCCTTGCGGCGGGCAAAGACAGCATCCAGTTTCTGACGGTAGGCGGCTGTGACATTCTTCACGTAAGAAACGTCTTTCAACCGCCCCTCTATTTTCAGGGAAGAAGCGCCGGCATCCAGCAGTTCTTCCAGCACTTCACTTTGGTTCAAGTCTTTCAAAGAGAGCAGGTGCTTGTCGCGGACGATGGTTTTTCCGTCCGCATCCACCAGACTGAACGGCAGGCGGCAGAACTGGGCGCACTCTCCCCGGTTGGCGCTTCTGCCAAAGCATGCCTGACTGACGTAGCACTGTCCGCTATAACTTACACAAAGCGCGCCATGTACAAAGACTTCCAAAGGCGTCTCCGGACAGGCCTCATGGATATTGCGTATCTCCTGCAATGAAAGCTCGCGCGCCAGCACCACTTGGCGAAAGCCCGCATCCGCCAGAAAACGAACTTTCTCCGGTGTACGGTTGTCCATCTGCGTACTGCCATGCAACGGTATGGGCGGCAGGTTCAGACGGGTAATGCCCATGTCCTGCACAATCAGCGCATCTACACCGATACGGTACAACTCCCAAATCATCTTTTCCGTTTCCGCCAGTTCTTCTTCTTTCAGAATGGTATTTACCGTGACATAGATACGTACATTGTACAAATGGGCGTATGCCGTCAAAGCGGCAATGTCTTCCAGCGAATTAACCGCCGCAGCACGTGCGCCGAACTTCGGAGCGCCTATATATACCGCATCCGCACCATGATTGACGGCTTCAATGCCGCACTCCAGATTCTTGGCGGGCGCCAACAGCTCTATCTTCCGTTGCTTTATCATGCTATTTGATATCTTCAATGTTGAACGGGGTTTCCTGATATACAAAGTAGTTCAGCCAGTTGGAAAACAACAGGTTGGCATGCGCGCGCCAACGCACCAATACGCCTTTGTCCGGATTATCATCCACATAGTAATTGCGGGGCATCTCGATGGGCAACCCCTTATCCAAGTCGCGACGGTACTCCGTATCGAGCGTCAGCGGGGAGTATTCGGAATGACCGGTTACGAAAAACTCACGTCCGTTACGCGCCATCACCATGTAGACTCCCGCGTCTCTCGACTCCGAGAGCAGTGTCAGTTCGGGAACTTTCAGAATATCTTCCTTGCGAACTTCCGTATGGCGGCTGTGGGGCACATGGAACACATCGTCAAAACCACGGAAAATGGGATAGAGAGGTTGCAGCGTACGATGCTCGAATATACCGAACATCTTTGCGTCCAACGGGTATTTGGGTACTCCGTAATGATGGTAAAGTCCGGCTTGCGCAGCCCAACAGATATAAAGGGTGGACGTGACATGCGTACGCGCCCAATCGAAAATCTCGGTAATCTCGTCCCAATAGGTCACTTCCTCAAAATCCATCTGTTCCACAGGAGCGCCGGTGATAATCATGCCGTCATACTTCTCGTCACGCATCTTCTCAAAATCCGTGTAGAAAGTTTTCATATGCTCTATCGGAGTATTCTTTGAGGTATGGCTCTTGATTTTCATAAACGAAATCTCCACCTGCAACGGAGTATTGGACAGCAAACGCACCAAATCGGTTTCCGTCGTAATCTTCAACGGCATCAGATTCAATATGACAATCCGCAACGGACGAATGTCCTGTTGGGTGGCACGTGAATTATCGATAACGAAGATGTTTTCCTCTTTCAGCAGCTCTATCGCGGGAAGTTTATCGGGTAAATTTAAAGGCATAAGCTCTGTTCTATGGTTTAACTAATTACTGTTTACGATTTTAGCGTGTAAAGTTAGATAAAAAATCAGAGCGATATAAATAAATTGCGGAAGTTTTTGTTGAATTATATCCTTTATCGGAATCTCCATACCATATTTTTGCAAATAGTTCATTGGAAAGGAGATAATCTTGTGAATTATAGTACCTTTGTGATCGAAACTCAAAGCATCGATTACATAATGGCGAAAATTATCGTTCAAGACACACTGATTACCGTTCTTAATTTTGAAGAACAAGATTATATATCTCTTACCGACATGGCTTCTGCCAAAGAGGGGGACAGCAGAGCGGCGGATGTGATTAAGAACTGGATAAGAAGCCGTTATACGATTGAATTTCTTGGCACATGGGAAGTCATCCATAATCCTAATTTTAAAGTGGTCGAATTCGACCACTTTAGAAAGAGCGCAGGACTACCGTCGTTTGTACTAAGTGCTTCCGAATGGATAGAACGCACCAATGCCATCGGTATCATCGTAAAAAAGGGGCGTTATGGCGGAACGTACGCCCATAAGGATATCGCTTTTGAATTCGGTTCCGCAATCAGCGTACCTTTCAAACTCTACCTTATCGAGGAATTTCAACGATTAAAGACTGAAGAACAACGTCAACTGGGTTGGTCGGTAAAACGTGAGCTGTCGAAAATCAACTATCGCATACATACTGATGCCATAAAACAAAACCTTATTCCGCCGGAAGTCACACCGGCGCAAGCAAGTATTATTTATGCCAATGAAGCCGACGTGTTGAATGTAGCCATGTTCGGTATGACAGCAAAACAATGGCGGGAAACAAATCCTGACCTAAAAGGTAATATTCGTGATTATGCTACTGTCAATGAGCTGATCTGCCTGTCGAACATGGAAAACCTGAATGCCGTTTTTATCGAGCAGGGTATGACACAAAGGGAACGTCTTGTCAAGCTAAACCAAATAGCGATTCATCAAATGAACATATTGGGAAATGGCGATAATAATAACCATAGGTTATTGGAATAAAGAGCTATGGGATTAAGTTAGGAATATACTTCACGTAACCTGTTTTTTTGAGGTAGCAAAAATTTAATCCACCTTGCTGCATATTACTCAAATTTGTAATAACGCAGTGTATATACTTTAAATTGAGCGACTGTTTTTGTGATTATTCCAAAGATTTAGTATACTTTTGTACCCTTGTCTTATAGAGATATAAAAAGAAGAAGAAAAGTACCGGGCTATCAAGCGTGACAGCCAACAATAGAAATCCGGAAGCGTAAATAACTTTCTCATAACATTTGTGGTTCTGCCCAATCTGATATATCAATAACACATAAGCTTTTGAGTACGAACCAAAGACGAAGTTTTTTTGTCTTACAAAACTACTGTAACATGAATATAATGAAAAACGCTTTCAAGAGGATAAATAATGTACTATATCTGATTATAGCCTTATTAATAGCCTCTTGCGTCAACAAGATAGACGATGAAATCAAGGAAAGTAATATCCCGATTTCCTTTTCCGTCAAAACAAGTAAAACTACCACCAAAGCAGCCAAAAGCACTTTTGAAACCGGAGACAGAACCGGAGTCTTCGCCATGCTGACGGGCAACTCTTTGGATAAGCAACGATATATTGACAACCTGCTGCTGGAATGCGGTGAAGGCAGTAAGCTGATACCCAAGAAAGAAGTATACTATCCGGAAGGTGATGCCACACTGGATTTCATCAGTTATTATCCGTATCAGACCGAAAGTGTCTCCAAAGGAAGTTCCTTACTGAACGTTGCTGTCCAAACCGACCAGAGTAAAGCCGCCGACTACAGCCTCTCCAATTTCATGACCGCCCGTATCGAGGATGTATCCAACAGCGAGAAAACCGTAAAACTGGAATATAAGCACCAGTTTGCGAAAATAAAGTTAGTCCTTACGCCTAAAGAGGGAGAAGATGCAGACGATATGCTCAAAGCCAATCCCAGAATCATAGCTACGGGATTCAAAACGCAAGCCGTATACGACCTGCAATCAGATAAATTATCCGGTATCGATGATGCCAGCGAAATGGATATTATACCTTTCGGCACGTGGAAGAAAGAGGGTAACTCTTTATCCGGTAAGGAGTTTATCGTTATTCCGCAGACACATTCCGACAGCGGACAGGCTTTTACATTGGAATGGAACGGCAAAATCTATATCTGCTCTCTCCCGTCGGCAGCCATCAAAGAAGATACGGAATTGGAAATTCGTATCAACGCGCTGCAAAGTACAAGCGAAACCCTGACCGGAGTTATCGCCGGCATCAAGGAATGGGGATTCAGCGAGCAAGGAGAGAGCGAAAACAGATATGACATCACCGCCATCCATACAGCCTCACTGTCATTCAAAACATCCGACGTTTACAGAATATATCATCAGGGAAAGCCCGTGGCAGAAGTATGCCGGGAGTACCTTTACGCAACCGCTGCCGATGCTGTCGATTCCAGAGCGATTGTAGTCTATCCCGTACAAGACAATGAGCGGACGGACTTAATGAACGGTATCGTTTTACAACTGCCGGACAAAACCGCCATGATACACGGCGGCAGGGTGAGCTGGAATGAATCGGAAAACTCACTGGCCTACACCTCCGGGCACTCCCAACCCATCGAAAAGTTCTATATAGACGCAAGCAAAAAGATAGTCACTGAAAAACCTGCCGCTGCAACGCTGGCTATCAACGTCAGCAGCTATGTAATCAGAGATATACGAAACGGGATTTTACAAACCTATCCTATCGTGAAAATAGGTACACAGTATTGGATGAAAGAAGATTTACAAGCCGCCTATTATAACGATAGCAGAAGCATGCCTCTCGGAAAAAACCTTGGTGGAGGCGAAAGTTACTTCAAATGGGACGATTGTGACGCCTGCTTTTATAACGGTGAAGCAGTCCTGACCGAGAAGCTGGCTCCGCTGGATTGGAAACTGCCTGCTCCAAATGATTGGAGCAGGTTGAAAGAATACGTGGGGGAGAATGCTTCCGCACTAAAAAAGGCGGATGCATGGAGCTCCGACGTTTATTCCGCAACCAATGAAACCGGATTCGGCATTCAGCCCAGAGGACTGCTTCTGGAAAGAGAAAACAAAACAACCTTGGTAAACGCAAATTCATCTACCGCCTACTGGGTGTACAACAGCACACAAAAGCAATTGGATACGGTCGTAATGTTTACGAACGGCAATAACGACATCGCTTTAAAGAATGCCGTCAAACCGGAAGGCAAAGATTATTATAATGCGTTTTCCGTTCGCTGCATAAAAGAATAGCCTGCCCGGCGGGCATTTCTCATTTCTTTTTCGTATTTTTGTTCCCAATGTGCAGGATTTTGCTAATTAGACAAAGACAACGAAGAAGAAATGAGAGTAATCGATCTGATAAACAGTAACGAAAAAACAGCTTTTTCTTTTGAGATATTGCCCCCTCTGAAAGGTACAGGCATCAAAAAGTTGTACGAAACGATAGATACATTACGGGAATTCGACCCTAAATACATCAATATAACCACACACCGCAGCGAGTACGTGTACAAAGACCTCGGCAACGGACTGTTTCAACGCAACCGGCTTCGTCGCCGTCCGGGAACCGTATCCGTGGCGGCAGCCATCCAGAACAAATACAACATAACGGTAGTGCCGCATATTCTTTGCAGCGGTTTCAGCCGTGAAGATACCGAGTACGTATTGCTTGACCTGCAATTTCTGAATATCACAGACCTTTTGGTGTTGCGCGGAGACAAGGCGAAGCACGAATCCGCCTTTACGCCCGAAGGTAACGGTTATCATCACGCCATCGAATTGCAAGAGCAGATTAACCAATTCAATAAGGGTATCTTTGTAGACGGTTCCGAAATGAAAGTCACCAATACTCCTTTCTCATACGGAGTGGCCTGTTATCCGGAGAAGCACGAAGAAGCTCCCAATATCGATACGGACATTTACTGGCTGAAGAAGAAAATGGAGACCGGAGCGGAATATGCCGTTACCCAATTGTTCTATGACAACCGGAAATATTTCGATTTCGTAGAACGCGCCCGCAAAGCCGGGGTTACCATCCCCATCATACCGGGCATCAAGCCATTCAAGAAGCTGTCACAGCTCAGCATGATACCCAAAACATTCAAAGTGGACTTACCCGAAGAACTGACAAAGGAAGTCTTGAAATGCAAAAATGACGCCGAAGCGCAACAAGTGGGTATCGAATGGTGCATACAGCAATGCAGGGAATTGATGGAACATCGTATTCCCAGTATCCATTTCTACTCCATAGGCGCGGTAGACAGCATTAGAGAAGTAGCCAAACAGATTTATTAACCAAATAGCGGTACCGTGTTTTTTAAAGATGTAATCGGCCAGGACGCAGCCAAACAGCGATTGATACAAGAAGTGCAGGAAGGACGCATTCCTCATGCGCAATTGTTCTGCGGACCGGCGGGAGTAGGCAAACTTCCGCTGGCTATGGCGTATGCCCGTTACATCTGTTGCCCGAACCGTACTGAAACCGATGCCTGCGGTACGTGTCCTTCGTGCGTGAAGTGGAATAAACTGGTACATCCGGACGTACACTTCGTATTTCCCATTGTGAAAAGCGCCAAAGGGAAGAAAGAAGTCTGCGACGACTACATAGCAGACTGGAGACGTTTTGTACTGAACAACCCCTATTTCTCACTGAATCACTGGCTGAACGAAATGGGAGCAGAGAACGGACAAGCGATTATCTACGCAAAGGAAAGCGATGAAATCACCCGTAAACTCAGCTTGAAATCCAGTGAAGGCGGCTATAAGGTAACCATTGTATGGCTGCCGGAAAAGCTGCACGAAGTCTGCGCCAATAAGCTATTGAAACTGTTGGAAGAACCGCCAGAGAAAACAATCTTCCTTTTGGTTTCGGAAGCCCCCGAAATGATATTATCCACGATACTCAGCCGTACGCAGCGTTTCAATATCCGCAAAATAGAAGAAGCGAGCATAGCAAACGCACTGCAACAAAAATACGGCGTACAACCGGTGGACAGCCAGACCATTGCGCATCTGGCGAACGGGAACTTCATCAAGGCGCTGGAAACCATCCACCTGAATGAAGAGAACGAACTCTTTTTTGAATTGTTCGTCAGCTTAATGCGTCTCTCCTATCAACGGAAAATACGGGAAATGAAGCAATGGAGCGAACAACTGGCAGTCATGGGACGCGAACGCCAAAAGAATTTCCTGGAATATTGCCAGCGCATGATACGGGAAAACTTCATCTATAACCTGCATCGGAAAGAGATGAATTATATGACGCTACCCGAACAGAACTTCGCAACCCGATTCGCCCCGTTCGTCAATGAGCGGAATGTTATGGGCATCATGGATGAGCTCAGTGAAGCGCAGGTTCATATCGAACAGAATGTGAATGCCCGTATGGTATTCTTTGATTTTTCACTGAAAATGATTGTTCTGTTGAAGCAGTAAGAAAAAATATCATCGGAAGATATTTCCGGATAACAGGATGATAAAACAATAAGATAAGAGAATAAATATAAAGAGCATTTGAATCGTAAATAAAATAAAGAAATGGAATTTAAACTACATAACGGAAGCGGTAGTCTCTGCTGCAAAAGCTGCGGCAGGCAAGACAAACAGCTGAACACCTACGACTGGCTCGCCGATATTCCGGGCAATGCCGAAGAATCGGACATGGTGGAAGTTCAGTTCAAGAATACCCGTAAGGGCTATTTCCGCAACAGCAACAAAATTCCTTTGGAAAAAGGTGATATAGTGGCCGTAGAAGCTACTCCCGGACATGATATAGGCGTAGTAACCCTTACGGGACGGCTTGTTCCGCTACAAATGCGTAGAGCAAACATCAAGTCGGAAGCAGATATCAAACGTATCTACCGCAAAGCCAAGCAGGTGGATATGGAGAAGTATAATGAAGCGAAAGCGCGCGAACACAGTACGATGATTCGTGCCCGTCAGATAGCTCTTGACCTCAACCTCAACATGAAAATCGGAGATGTGGAATATCAGGGAGACGGCAACAAAGCGATCTTCTACTACATTGCCGATGAACGCGTAGACTTTCGCCAGCTGATTAAAGTGCTTGCCGACGCTTTCCATGTACGTATCGAGATGAAACAGATCGGTGCACGTCAAGAGGCCGGACGTATCGGCGGTATCGGACCTTGCGGCCGTGAGCTGTGCTGCGCTACCTGGATGACGTCTTTTGTTTCCGTTTCAACCAGCGCCGCCCGTTTTCAAGACATCTCACTGAACCCGCAAAAGCTTGCCGGACAATGCGCCAAACTGAAATGCTGCCTCAACTACGAAGTGGACTGCTACGTAGAAGCGCAAAAACGCCTGCCTTCCAAAGAAATCGAATTGGAAACCAAAGACGGCGTATTCTATTTCTTCAAAGCCGATATTCTCAACAATCAGATAACTTACTCCACAGACAAGAATATTCCAGCCAATCTGGTTACCATCAGTGGCAGACGGGCTTTTGAAGTTATCGGTCTGAACAAGAGAGGTATCAAGCCGGAAAACCTATTGGAAGAGACACATCGTGCCGAGCCTAAGAAACCGGTAGACTTATTGGAACAGGAAAGCCTGACCCGTTTCGACCGCAACCGTAAGAACAAAAACGGCGGAGACGGCAATAACAATGGAAACGGTAACGGAAACAATGGCGGTAACCGGAATAAAAAGAGAAAAAAGAGCCCCAATAACCGACTGCAAGGCGGTGAACAATCTGCCGCTCCGCAACAACAAGAGCAACCCAGACAGCAGGGAGACGAAAAACGACCGCAAGGAGATGAAAGACGCTCACAACGGAATAACAACAATCGTAAACGTCCTCACAACAACAGACCCAAACCTCAGGGAGATAAACCTGTTCAAAATGACAAACCCGCTCAAGAATAAGATAAAGTTTCTGAGATATATCATACTTCTGTTTATCGTAAGCGCATCAGGCGCTTGCGATAAACAGACTGTATATCACGCGTTCCAATCCATTCCGCAAGCGGGTTGGAAACGGCAGGACACACTGTTCTTCAAGGTCGCCGTACCCGACTCGCAAACTTACTACAAGCTGACTGTGGAAATCCGAAACCGTAACACCTACCCTTATCAAAACATAAACTTATCCGTTTGCTATGACAGCCCTGAATCTAAAAAGTTACAGGCAGACACGCTGACAGCCGTCTTAGCCGACAAAGAAGGAATATGGAAAGGAGATGGTTGGGGCGGTTTATATCAGTCTGCGTTTCCCGCCGGAAGCATCAAAATAGAGAAACCCGGCGATTATCTTTTCAAAGTAGCTTATACATTGCCTGACGATATTCTGCCCGGCATCAATGATGTGGGAGTCAAATTGCAAAGATAACATTATACCAGCCTCCTGTTTCTCCCCGCATCGATACGCAGGAATATAAACAACAGTATTGTAAAGCCCCATAACGAAGAACCGCCATAGCTGAAGAAAGGCAGCGGAATACCGATTACGGGTGTCAGGCCAAGCACCATACCGATATTTATAAAAAGGTGAAACAAAAAGATACTCAGCACCGAATATCCGTATACCCTGCCAAACGCGGACTGCTGCCGTTCTGCCAATGCAATCAGACGAAGTATCAGGGTCAGAAACAAAAGTAACACAATCGTTGAGCCGATAAAGCCTTCTTCTTCGCCTACGGTACAGAAAATGAAGTCCGTATCCTGTTCGGGGACATATTTAAGCTTAGTCTGCGTGCCGTTCAAAAAGCCTTTTCCGGTCAGGCCACCCGACCCGATGGCAATCTTCGACTGATTTACGTTATAGCCCGCTCCCGCCAAGTCCTCTTCCATACCCAACACAACCTTGATACGAATCTGCTGGTGAGGTTCCAATACTTTATTGAAGAAATAGTCGCTGGAATAGAGAAAACCTATCGAGCCCATGGCAAACAATCCGATAAGAAAATAGCTCCAATGACGTTCGCTCAAAGCAAGAAAGAATAAATAACAGGTTACGACTACGCATAATCCCCATTGCACCCATACCAGATTAAAGGGAGTCATATACTCCGAAACCAGATAAGCAATAAGCAACACGACAAAAGAACCGCCGATGATATTACGGACAGGCTCCCATTTCTTCTTATACACCCATACCATTCCACCGGCAAAGAGCAAAACCATCGACAATACTGCAAACTCTCCGATAGGCGTTGGAGTATCCGCTATGAAAACCTGATCAAAGCGAATTCCCACCACAAAATATACCACAGCGCAAATACCTGAGAAGAGTACCACCCCGGGCATGCCTTCACGATAAAGCATCAAAAAGAAAGCCGTATAAACCAATGCCGAACCCGTTTCCCTCTGAAGGATAATCAGCATCATCGGCAAAAGGATAAGGAAAGCCAGCATCAACGCATTCTTCCAGCTTTTTATGGTAAACGAATAGGCGCTCATATACTTAGCCAATGCCAATGCCGTGGCAAATTTGGCAAATTCGGCCGGCTGCAGACTGACAGGCCCTAAAATAAGCCATGAACGCGAACCTTTGGTATCAGGAGCGATAAAGATGGTTACAACCAATAAGAGAATGAGCCCTATATATATAATGTAGGAAAACATATCATAGAGCGTATCTTCCAGCATCAGCAAGATGAATCCCAATCCGAATGAACAGACAATCCACATGAACTGCTTGCCCGCACGAGTGGAGAAATCAAGAAAATCACGGTCACCATAGTCGTAACTTGCCCCGCAAACGCTAAACCAGCCGAATACAATCAACATCAGGTAGATTACAATCGTCACCCAATCCAATGATTTCCATATATTGTCTCTTCTTACCATTTATACCGCTAATGTTTGACTGTTTACTACCTTTCCTCGTCTCCGTACAAAATGATACGGTTACTGAACTCCTCCGCACGTATCTCGTTCTCCGGTGATAACTTGCCATGTAAATACTGATCCATCATCATTGCACCGATAGGAACACCGTAAGTCGCACCGAAACCGCCGTTTTCCACATACACCGCAATCGCAATCTTCGGGTCGCTCATCGGAGCGAATCCCATGAATACCGAATGGTCTCTACCCCGGTTCTGTGCCGTACCGGTTTTACCGCATGCCTCCACACCCGGCAGCATTGTACCTACCATACGACAAGTCGCACTACCCGTACTTCCTGTAACAGCGGCACGCATGCCTTCCACGACCTCATCGTAATATTCCCGGTCAACCGAAGTGACACGTGGAATACGATAGATGCTGTCCAGTTCATTATCTTGTATTTCCTTTACAATATGCGGGGTTATGAAATGTCCCCGATTGGCAATGGTCGCGCCTAAATTGGCTATCTGCAACGGAGTGGCAAGAATCTCCCCCTGCCCGATGGCGATACTGATAACCGTAAGCCCGTTCCAGGAACCACGATATGCCTTATCATAGAACTTCGCATTAGGAATCAAACCGCGTTGCTCTCCGGGAAGGTCGGTACCGAGACGATAGCCGAATCCTTGGGAAACCATATGGTCTTTCCATACCGTTATGGCATTTTGAGGAGAGCCGTACTTCTTGTCGCTGAACATCCGGAACAGTCCCCAGCAAAAGTAAGAGTTACATGAAGTAGCTATGGCCGGAATCAGCGGCAATGGAGAACCATGTCCGTGACATCCCACATGTAAGCTTCCATAATTGAATCCGTGTGCACAGGGAAAAGTCGGATAATCCTCGTGAATGATTCCTTCCTGCAAGAATGTCAAGGCCTGCGCAGTCTTAAAAGTAGAGCCCGGTGGATATGCTCCCATGATTGCGCGGTTCAGCAAAGGTTTCCGTTTGTCTCTTTGCAACATCCGGTGGTTCTTTCCACGCTGGCGGCCAATCATCAGGTGAGGATCGAAAGTAGGAGAAGAAACCATGCAAAGTATCTCTCCCGTAGCCGGCTCAATGGCTACAATAGCTCCGATTTTATGTTGCAACAAACGTTCGCCCAACCTCTGCAATTCAATATCGATACCTAAAGTCAGGTTCTTGCCGGGCACGGAGGGGCGGTCGAGCTTCCCGTCCATATAATGTCCCTGGATACGTCCATGCGCATCACGAAGCAGAATCTCCACCCCCTTTTCACCACGAAGATACTTTTCGTAAGATTTCTCGATACCTTGCTTGCCTATATAGTCTCCCCGGATATAGTAATTATCCGCTTCAATATCTTTCTTTGACACCTCGCCTATGTCTCCCAACGCATGTCCGGCGGCATCATAGGTATACTGCCGGATAGTACGCCGTTGGATGTAGAAGCCGGGAAACTTGAATAGTTTCTCCTGAAATACACCGCACTCTTCTGCCGAAAGTTGTGTCATAAACACCTGATGCGTATATTTGGAATAACCGGGATTCATCCAACGGTTCTTTACATCCTTCATCCGCTTCTGAAACTGCTCGAGCGTGATGTTCAACGCACGACAAAAATCCAGGGTGTCAAGCTGTGTCACTTCGCGAGGCACGAACGTGATGTCGTATGCAGGCTGGTTAAAAACCAGCAGTTTACCATTACGATCGTAGATAGCGCCGCGCGAAGGATATTGAATCTTATTCAAAAAAGCATTGCTGTCCGCATTCTTCTTGTAATCATCCGTCATGATTTGCAAGTCGAACAGACGAATCACGTAAATAAGGACAATGACGACAGCCGCCATACCTATCACATATTTCCGTTTCTCCAGCGTATAATCCTTCATACCATCGCGACCTATGAGTTATAAATACGAATACACATAACCAAGCAACCTCTTTTTACTTCTTCCGTATACCCTCTACCGCCATTATACAAGTTACAGTCAGCAAAGCGCTTGTTACAATTCTCAACAACAACGTGCCGATGTGGGCAAAGGAGAAGAATTCGAGGGTAAGCAGCATCCCGTGATGTACCAAGACACTGACAACCAAATATTTCAGAAAAGGAGAGATTCCCATTGTACGGACTGCCGGAACCAATGTATCCAGCGTATCGCGAGGTACGAACAAACGTAAGAATGTAGGACGCAAAAAGGCCAACAGCACCGTAGCCGCCGCATTCATTCCCGGAGTATCGGAAAAGACATCAACCGCCAGCCCGAGAAAGAAAGCCCATAACATCAATGCATTACGGGGCACATCCGACTCAAACTTCAAAATCATATATATATATAAAAACGGAGTGGCATATCCGGCAATATGCACATTGTTCAGTATCAGCACCTGCAATAACACCAAACCGATAAACCACCCTATCTTATGCAAATAATTGATTATCATTTTTCCCCTTCTTTTTCCAGCATGTCCTGTTCCTCCTGCCCGCTACGCGAAATGACACGCACATTGCTCACTTTACCGAAATCCGTAGCCAGCTTTATCTTCAACAGATACGACAGCCCGTCATGAGAATCGGACATATCATCGACCGTCCCTACCATAACCCCTTCGGGGAACACCGTAGAGTAACCGCTTGTCACTACCGTATCACCCAGGTTAAATTCCGCGTGACGAGGCAAATCTTTCAGATAGGCGAAACGCGAATCTCCGCCTTCCCACTTTAAATAGCCGAAATAATCACTGCCCACAATCTTGCAACTGATGCTCGACTTGCTGTTCAACAACGGAATAACCAGCGAATAGCGGGGAGAAGTCTTATACACGATACCTACTACCCCGTTTGCATCCACTACACCCATCTCCGGACGAATGCTGTCTGACGAACCACGGTCTAATGTAATGTAATTATCCGCCCTGTTCAAGCTGTTCTTAATGACATTCGCCTTGAATATGCGGTAATCATCCGGAGCAAGACGGGCCATGCTATATAACTTTACCGAGTCCAGACCTCGTTCCTGCAGGCTTCTTTCAAGAAAAGCCACCCGTTGTTCCAGCCACATATTCCGGTCGAGCAAATCCTCGTTGACCGATTTCAAATGGAAGTAAGAACTGATGCCTCCCGATATCTCATAAACTTTCCCTGCCACTCCGTTTGCCGAGGTGAAATACACACTCTGCTGATAATGATTGAAGCGGAACAATAAAACAAAACTGGTAACCTCCAACAGAAGAAAGAGGAACCAGTAATTGTATTTAATAAGAAAGTTCAGTAAATTTCGCATACCTATCTCATCAGGAATGAGAAGCGGTCAACATTCTTCAATGCAACGCCCGTACCTTTGGCAACGGCATGCAAAGGGTCTTCCGCAATGTGGAACGGTATGTTAATTTTATCGGTCAGACGTTTATCCAGTCCGCGAAGTAGCGCACCGCCACCGGCCAGATAGATACCGTTGTGCACGATATCGGCATACAATTCGGGCGGCGTATTCTCCAATGCGCTCAAGATAGCGGTCTCAATCTTAGAGATAGACTTCTCCAGACAGTGCGCCACTTCCTGATAGCATACGGGTACTTCCATAGGAAGCGCCGTGATACGGTTCGGGCCATGAACGATATAATCTTCGGGAGCATCCTCACCCAATTCGGTCAAGGCTGCGCCTACATTAATCTTGATACGTTCCGCCATACGCTCGCTGACCTTCACGTTGTGCTGGCGGCTCATGTACTCCTGAATATCGGCAGTCAAATCGTCACCGGCAATACGGATAGAGTTATTGGAAACAATACCGCCCAATGAGATAACGGCGATTTCCGTAGAACCGCCACCTATATCCACGATCATATTACCCTCCGGCGCTTCCACATCGATACCGATACCGATAGCGGCGGCCATCGGCTCAAATATCAGGTAAACGTCGCGTCCGCCGGCATGTTCGGCAGAGTCGCGCACGGCACGAAGCTCTACTTCCGTACTTCCCGAAGGAACGCCTATTACCATACGGAGCGAGGGAGAGAACAGACGATTGCGGTTGTTCACCATTTTAATAAGTCCGCGTATCATCTGCTCGCAAGCATAGAAGTCGGCAATTACACCGTCGCGAAGCGGACGGATAGTGCGTATGTTCTCGTGGGTCTTTTCGTGCATCATCTTTGCCTTTTCACCCACGGCGATCATCTTGTCCGTACGACGGTCCAAAGCTACTACCGAAGGCTCATCCACTACTATCTTACCATTTGTGGTGATGATAGTATTGGCAGTGCCAAGGTCCATCGCTATTTCTTGTGTAAAAGAGAATAATCCCATGTTTCTTAAATGAAAAATTAGGAATGAAGAATTAAGAATACTATGCGGAATACCAACGCAAGCAAAGACAGCGCAGCCAATTCCTCATTCTTAGTTCTTCATTCATCATTAATATTAGTGTTTAAAGTGACGGAACCCTGTTATCACCATTGCAATGCCATGTTCGTTGCAATAATCAAACGAGAGTTCATCCTTGATACTTCCGCCCGGCTGAATTACAGCCTTAACGCCTTCATTACCTGCAATTTCCACGCAGTCGGGGAAGGGGAAGAAAGCATCGCTCGCCATTACGGCGCCGTTCAAGTCGAAGCCGAAGTTCTTGGCCTTCTCAATGGCCTGTTTCAAGGCGTCCACACGGCTGGTCTGACCTACACCGCTTGCCAGCAGCTGCTTGCCTTTAGCCAATACAATAGCGTTGGATTTGCTGTTCTTCACTATCTTGTTCGCGAAAAGCATATCTTCGATTTCCTGTGCAGTCGGAGCCTTGGTCGTCACGGTTTTCAAGTCTTCGGAAGTCTCGATCTTCAAGTCACGGTCTTGAACCAAAACGCCATTCAACAAAGAGCGGAACTGTTTCTTAGGCAGAGCAGCCTGCTTGCGAACCAGAATTATACGGTTCTTCTTCTGACCGAGAATTTCCAGTGCATCCACGTCATAATCGGGAGCTATGATAACTTCAAAGAATATCTTGTTGATTTCTTCGGCAGCCGCCTTGTCAATCACGGCATTTGTGATGAGCACACCGCCGAATGCAGATACGGGATCACCTGCAAGCGCATCGTTCCATGCTTCCAGTACAGTAGAACGTGAAGCCAAGCCGCAGGCATTGTTATGCTTCAGGATAGCGAAGGTCGTATCCGTAAATTCATCAATCAAATCAACGGCGGCATTGATATCGAGCAAGTTGTTATAAGAGATTTCCTTACCGTGGATCTGGTCGAACATGGCATCGATATTTCCATAGAAATAACCTTTCTGATGCGGGTTTTCACCATAGCGCAAAGTCTTCTGGTTATTGGCGGATTGGCGGAAAGCAGACCCTTCTTCACCATCGAAATAGTTGAAGATAGCCGAATCGTAATGAGAAGATACGGCAAAGGCTTCCTTAGCAAACCAACGGCGTTCTTCGAGCGAAGTAGTGGCGCCATGCTCCATCAGTATATCGCGAAGCGGCTGGTACTGGGCTTGGGAAGCAACGATAACAACGTCATTGTAATTCTTGGCTGCAGCACGAATCAATGAGATACCGCCTATATCGATCTTCTCGATAATAGCCGGTTCTTCGGCACCGCTTGCAACAGTCGCTTCAAACGGATACAAGTCTACGATTACGAGGTCTATTTCGGGTATTTCATATTTTTCTATTTGCTGCATGTCTTGTTCCAGTCCGCGGCGGCAAAGGATACCTCCGAATATCTTCGGATGCAAAGTCTTTACACGTCCACCCAGAATGGAAGGGTATGTGGTAAGGTCTTCCACTGCCTTGCAGGGATAGCCCAAAGATTCGATAAATTGACGGGTTCCACCGGTTGACAGGAACTCTACACCTTCTTCATGCAGTTTGGTAATGATTTCGTCCAAACCTTCTTTATGGTAAACGGATACCAGAGCTGTTTTGATTCTTTTAGTTTCAGACATGGATTTGCGTATTAAAGTAATGCGTACATTTTACTATTTGATGTGCAAAGTTACGAATTTTGTTTATTCATACATACATTCATACACAATAAATTAGGTATAATTAAAAAAGGAAGTTATTATTAAATCCGGCACCTTCGCACAATGACATAAAAAAAGCCCCGCTGAAAAGGCATCCATACCTCTCCAGCGGGACTGAAATCTTTTATGGCAACCGGTCTGTTACCAGATGGAAACCCGTTTTTCTACCGGTACAAACATCGGATCATTTTCCGTCACATTGAAAGCTTCATACCAAGCGCCTATTTGCGGCAAAGCGCCGTTTACACGCCATTTACCCAAAGCATGCACATCGCTCTTAGTACGGTTCAGCACTTCTTCCGGACGGATATTGTTTCCCCATACGCCCGCGTAGGCAAGGAAGAAACGTTGTTCGGGAGTGAAACCGTCCATTACAGGCAGCGGATTAGCGGCCGTAGCTTTCTTGAATGCCTGATAAGAAACCTGCAAGCCGCCATGGTCGGCAATATTCTCTCCCAAAGTCATACGGCCATTGCCATACACACCCGGAGCGACTTCAATGCTGTCGAATACATTCACCATAACCTGGGCACGTTCGTCGAAACGTTTGGAATCCTCTTCAGTCCACCAGTCTTTCAAGTTTCCGTCCTTGTCATATTGGCGTCCCTGGTCGTCGAATCCATGAGTCATTTCATGACCGATCACCACTCCGATGGCACCATAGTTGAAAGCGTCATCCGCATTCATATCGAAGAACGGATATTGCAAAATACCGGCAGGGAAGCAGATTTCATTCGTTGTAGGATTATAATAGGCGTTCACTGTTTGCGGGGTCATCAGCCATTCGTCTTTATCCACCGGTTTGCCGGCTTTAGCCACCATCTCCGCATGACTCCATTCATTGGCACGCTCCATGTTCGCCCAATATGAATCATCTTTGATTTCCAGTGTAGAATAATCCTTCCAGGTATCAGGATAACCTATTTTCACATGGAAAGTAGCCAGTTTTTCCAAAGCCTTTACCTTTGTAGAATCACCCATCCAAGCAAGATTTTTGATGCGTTCACCCAAGCTTTCCTGCAAATTCTTCACTAAAGTCACCATACGTGCTTTGGCAGCGGCAGGGAAATATTTCTCTACATACATCTGGCCTACGGCTTCACCCAAAGCGGAACTTACAGTACCGACTGCTCTCTTCCAACGGGGTTGCATCTCTTGTGTGCCACTCATCGTACGTTGGTAGAAATCGAAATTCTGCTCCGCCATGGCATCATTCAAAGTACCTGCGGCGGCGTCAATCAATCTCCATTGCAAGTAGAGCCCTTGTTCGTCAACAGGCAGAGTATCCAGAATATCGGCGGCGGCTTTCAAAGAAGCGGGCTGGCCAACGATAATTTCCTTCACATCTTTCAAATCCAGAGCAGAAAGATAAGCGTCCCAATCGAAGGTAGGATAAGCTTTCTTCAACTCTTCCATGCTCATTTTATTGTAATTGGCATGCGGGTCGCGCAACTCCGTACGCGAACGGAAAGCCTTGGCAAGACGTGTTTCCACATCCATCACGACATCCACACCTTTTTTGGCAGTAGCCTCATCGAAACCTGCCAACTGATACATCTTCTGTACGTGCGTACGGAAAGCGTCACGAATCTTAGCGGTAGCCGCATCATTTTCCAAATAGTATTCACGCTCACCCATACTCAGACCCGTTTGATAGGTCTGTACAGCATTCATGCTACTATTCATTTCATCCGCCCCTACATACAGAACGTTATAGGAAACAATACCTTTCTTCTGCATCTCGCCCAACAAGGCATAAAGTTCTTTTTTGTCTTTTAAAGCCCCCAGCCTGTCGAGTTCAGCCTTAATAGGAGTTATACCATCCTTATTCAGCTTCACACTGTCCATTACGATTTTGTACAAATCACCGACTTTCTGCGCTACACTTCCGGCTTCATGCTGAGTGGCAGCCAGTTCTTCGATAAGCCCCTGAATCTGCTTACGGTTATTTTCCGCAAGAATGGTAAAAGAGCCATACTGTGAGTACTCGGCAGGAATCGGATTGTTCTTCATCCAACCGCCGCAAGCGTATTGGTAGAAATCTGTTCCGGGCAAAGCCGTTGTGTCAAGATTGGCAAGATGAATGCCGGCCGTAAGTTCAGCCTGGTTCTTGCCAGTACCGCAAGCACCTGCCATCAGGCAAAATGCTGCAATGGGTAAAAAATGAAATACTCTCATACTTATATAAAATAAATGTTATTACGTTATCACTCCTTTTTCATCTCCTCCAGTTCACAGGAAGCAGAATCCCATTCTTCCATTACACGGTCTAACTGGGCTTTCAGTTTCTGGTGCTGTTCGTAAAGCGTCATATCCGAAGCACCTTCCGGTGTAGCCATCTTAGCTTCCAGAATAGCAATAGCCGCCTCCGTCTGCTCTATCTCCGCTTCACAATCCGCTACACGACGTTCCAGTTTTTTGAGCTTCTTATTGAGCTCTTTTTGTTCCTCGTAAGAAAGCTTCGCGGCAGAAGGTTGCGCTGCTTCAGCATTACCGCCGGCAGCCGCTTTCCCCGCAGCCGGTGAAGCAGATAATGAAGGAGACTTCTGCAAATCGTTCAAGCTCTCTATCTGCTTTTTCTGCAAGAAATCATAGATACCGCCAAGGTGTTCTTTCACCAACCCGCCACCGAACTCATATACTTTAGTCGCAAGTCCATCCAAAAAGTCACGGTCATGGCTGACAATTATCACCGTACCGTCAAAATCACGGATGGCCTCCTTCAGTACATCTTTCGAACGCATATCAAGATGATTCGTCGGTTCGTCGAGAATCAGGAAATTCACAGGTTCCAGCAACAGCTTAATCATGGCGAGACGGGTACGTTCGCCACCGGAAAGGACTTTTACCTTCTTGTCCGAAGCCTCTCCGCCAAACATGAATGCTCCTAAAATATCGCGTATCTTCAGCCGGATATCTCCCACCGCCACCCGGTCGATGGTATCGAAAACCGTCAGGTTTTCATCCAGCAGTTGCGCCTGATTCTGCGCGAAATAACCAATCTGCACATTGTGCCCCAAAGTAAGCTTCCCGGTATAGTCCGTAATCTCATCCATGATGCACTTTACAAGTGTGGACTTACCTTCGCCGTTTTTGCCGACAAAAGCCACTTTCTCACCGCGATTAATAGTGAGATTTACATCGTGAAATATGACATGGCTTCCGTACGCTTTGGCAACATCTTCACAGATAACTGGGTAGTTACCGCTACGGCTGCTGCACACAAACTTCAACCGTAAGGAAGAATTATCCTCTTCGTCCACTTCGATGCGCTCTATCTTCTCCAGTTGTTTGATACGGCTCTGTACCTGTACAGCCTTAGTGGCCTTATAGCGGAAACGCTCGATAAAGTCTTCCGTATCCTGTATCTGTTTTTGCTGGTTTTCGTAAGCACGAAGCTGCTGTTCTCGGCGTTCCTTACGGAGTACCACAAACTCATCGTACTTCACTTTATAATCATAGATACGCCCGCAAGTTATTTCAATCGTACGGGTAGTGACATTATTCAGAAAAGCGCGGTCGTGACTGACAAGCACCACTGCGTTGGCACGGGTGGAGAGGAAGTTTTCCAACCACTGGATACTCTCAATATCGAGATGGTTCGTAGGCTCATCGAGCAGCAACACATCCGGACGGCGAAGCAACAACTTGGCAAGCTCGATACGCATACGCCAACCACCGGAGAACTCACTCGTAGAACGGTCAAAATCCTCGCGGCTAAAGCCCAGTCCCTGAAGGGTACGTTCTATTTCGGCACGATAGTTTGTACCGCCCATCATCAGAAAACGCTCGTTTTCATGGGTAAAACGATCTATCAATTTCTGATAATCTTCACTGTCATAATCGGTGCGTTCGGCCAACTGCCGGTTCATACGCTCTATATCAGCCTGCATCTCAAAGATATGCTCAAAAGCAAGTTCCGCCTCTTGCATGACGGTACGCTCATCACTGAGTATCATCACCTGAGGCAAGTACCCGATCGTACATTCACGGGGAACGGCCACAACACCGGAAGCGGGTTGCTGAATGCCGGCCAATATTTTGAGCATGGTGGACTTACCCGCCCCATTCTTACCGACAAGAGCTATGCGGTCTTTCTTATTAATAACATAAGAAACGTCTTCGAACAGAGGGGTAGCGTTAAATTCCACCTTCAGTCCTTCTACAGATATCATAGTGTCAATGAATTAATCGTTTAAGGCTGCAAAGGTAGCGATATTATTTTTATTCTCACGCAATCGTGTATTCAAAGCGCAACTACATTCATTTAAATTTCAATGCTTGCATATGACGTATCAAATGATATGGCGAACGGTCTGTCGAGGATTTTATAGTTACAATGCGATGTTTATCGCATTCAGATGTATTTTGAGGCAAGCTCAGTCCCATACTCAGGGTACCTCAGTCGTATACTGAGACAGGCTCAGTCCCATACTTAATCACGCTTTATAAATCAAACTGATAATCAATTAGTTACAAAAAAAACTCTCTTACAACTCATAAACCTTTACAAAAAATCCCCTCTCTCCCTTTCCGTCCAACCAACCTGGAGAACAAAAGAAGGAAAAGAGGGGATATTTTTATAAAGTAAACCGCTCGGATATTCCCTTAGAATAACTTAGCGGGATATTCTCCGGCATCTACCAACGCCTGAATCTTATCAACCACACTCTGACGGTCTTCCGGATAAGTCACGCCGAACCATTTACTGTTCGTATCAAGTACCTCTACCGTAGCAGTACCGTCATTAATCAGTTTATCCACCATCAAAGGAATAAAGAATTCGCTCTTCAAATTTTCCATATTCTTCGGATCGCTGAGGAATGTCTTAAAGAACTCCTGGCTATAAGCAAAATAGTCGGGAGTAAAACCCCAGAAGTTCATGCTGACCGGAGTAGTGTCGGGAGTAGCAGTCCACTCGCCATTATCATCGATATACTTCACCTCACCGTCCATACGTTGAATCTTGGTACGTTCTACAACGGAAGTCAGCAGATTATCGGCATCCGTACCGCAAAGACCGCGAGATACCGTGCCGCTTTCACTTAATGTATTTCCAATACGGAAACCCACCATCGAATATTTATTCTTGGAACCATCGGGAAGTTCTGACAAGAATTTACCCATTACCCGGAAAGAATCGCGACCGTAGAAATCATCGCAATTGATAACGGCGAACGGCTCCTTTATCACATCGGCGCCCATCATTACGGCATGGTTAGTACCCCATGGTTTGGTACGGTCTGCCGGGCAAGTAAATCCTTCGGGAAGCGCATCCAGTTCCTGGAACACCAGTTCGCACGGAATATGTCCTTCGTATTTGGAAATGATTTTATCGCGGAAGTCCTGCTCAAAGTCTTTACGGATAACGAAAACGAGCTTACCGAATCCGGCATTGATAGCATCGTAAATAGAATAATCCATAATAGTTTCGCCATTGGGGCCCAGTCCATCTAACTGTTTCAAGCCACCGTACCGGCTGCCCATACCGGCTGCCAATAAGAATAAAGTTGGTTTCATATTAGTTATTATTTAAAAAGGTTAGTGTATCATGGTTGATAACAGATGCAAAAGTAGTAAAATTTATATCAGAAAAAGGGAGATTTTAGTCCATTCTTTTCTATAATCGTACAAAACTCCACCTTATTGGCCGGTACTTCCGCATTGAGTCCGTTTTTGGGCAAATACGATTCACTATTGTCTGCAAAGCCGGCAGAATCTCTTAGAACGGATAACCGATGGCGAAATGCAAAGCAAGACTGTCCTTGAACTTAGGAATATTGTAGTATCCCGACTTACCGGTATCATACGGGTCGTGCAGCCCTACTCCGCAGTCCAAACGGAACACCAGAAAATCCATATCATAGCGCAAACCCGCTCCCGTACCCAAAGCCACCTGCTTGGCAAAGTTCTTTAAAGTAAGTTCTCCACCGGGGCGGGAATCATCCTTACGCATCAGCCACACATTACCGGCATCCAAGAACACCGCTCCATGCAAGTCGCCGATGATACGGAAACGATACTCAACATTAGCTTCCATACGTATGTCGCCCACATGGTTGATGAAAGAATACTTACTTTCCTTATCCGGAGCATAACCGCCCGGGCCTATGCTGCGGGCGGAGAAAGCACGTACGCTGTTGGCGCCGCCGATATAGAACTGCTCGGTATAAGGAGCCGACAGCGCATTTCCGTACGACCATATCACTCCTCCGGCAATGCGTGAAGCGATCATCTGGTTTTTATCTATCTTATAGTGATAGCGGAATTCACTGTTAACCTTCAGGAACTGCGCAAAAGGTACACCCAGCAGTTTTTTATCCTTCTCGCTGAACGGTTTGCCGAAGACACGATAAATACACGAAGTCAGATTACCTGCCGAGCTTACCGTCGTCTGCCACCAAATAGGATTGCGCACACGCTGTAAAGAAGCGTTATCATACGTGTACATATATTCCATGACAGGGATAAACTGGTCGCGCAGACTGACGTAGAGCGCAGGATTCTCCGCCTGCAATTCCTTAAAGGCTTCCGTTGGGTTACGAAGCACATTAAACGTAAGTTTAAACGGCGTGAAACTATGTTTGGTCGTACGCTTCGGCTGGAAATCATACGTAGCGTTTCCACCAAACGCCAACAGTTTATAATACTTGGCGCGGTTCAACTGGTCGATGTACAACTTGAAGGTGGTAGTGGCCGGAAAGTCGTACTCCTTATCGCCGAAACGGGGAAAGACCACACGTGGGAACATCAGCGAAGTAGACAATCCCACCTCATAACTGTTCATCAATGAAGACCGGTCTTTACCCGTCTGCCACTCATACGAACCGTCCAGCTTCACATTCCATGCCTCACCGCCGCCAAACACGTTGTTTTTCGTTACGGTGAACGAAGCTCCCGGTCCGGTCTGGTTATTACTTTTCATCTTCACGTTGAAATCCAGTTCGGCATCGTAGGGTTTGTCGAGAGCCGCATGGATATTCACATCCAGCGTATCACACGCGAATGTCGTATCGCGCGGAGTATACTGCATTTCGAGATAGCGGAAGATACCCACATTATTCAAACGCTCCTGCACACGGGTCTGACGATATAAACTGTAAAGGCTTTGCATGGAACGTCTGCGGGAGATACCCGTACTGTCCTGCACCTGGCGTTTCTGACGATATGCCTGATAGTTGAGCCACCTGTAAATCATGTTGGGACGTACCCGCAATTTATCATGATAATAGATGCGCAGTCCCTTATAATCCATGCTGTCGTTAGGAGCCTCTCCATGCTTGCCATAGAGGTGGAATGCTTTACTGCCCACATAAAACGGTTTTTCGGCGACAGAAGGCATACCGGGAGCAGGCACCATACGCATCACGACATGGCCGCCGGGCACTAAAGTCGTATCAGCCTGATAAGTCAGATAGTCGGGACGGAAATAATAGCACCCTACATTGCGCAGCAAAGTACTGATACGAGTACGCTCTCCGTCGAGGTCGGTCACATTAAACTGTTCTCCCGGACTGATGAGCGAACGGCGGCGGCTCATATTCATAATGCGCGACGTACGTTCACTGAAACCGTGGTAGTAGACCGTATCGATAAAATAAGGATTACGCATGTCCACCGTATATTGCAGCTTCGCCTTTAATGAGTCTTTCGGATTTACAAATGTCTTATAACTGACCGTACCGTTGAAGTAGCCGTAGTCCCGCAACAGATTGGCAGCAGCCTTCTGCCTGATATCAGGATTGACGGACGACATCAATACCGGCTTTGCAGCAAAGCGGTTGAATATCCACTTTCCAAACCCCTTCTCATATTTCACAAATCCATTGTAAATCCATAATCCCACAGGGAACGGTATGCGGATACTGGAACTGCCCAGCAAAGAGTTGTTCGGAGCAGTGGCCAGCGCAGCTTCCACCTCTTCCATGGCGGTTTCGCCTACCGGAGTCTTGCTACGGTTCTCGACAATCATCGTTTTTTGTCCCGTATACAGGATTTCACCTTCCGGCAAATGCTTGGTTGTGGAACATCCTGCCAGAAACAGTATACCCGCTATATATAATATCAGTCGTTTCATATCATTCTACAGTTTGTTTCTTCTTTTTCCTGAAGATAAAGAGTTCGCCCAGACGGTCCATCTTACGGCGAAGCACAAGACCGACTCCGGTTTCCGTTATTTCCCCGTCGAGCACGCTTTCGTAGTTCTTGTCATAGAACACACGGACATAGCGCGTACCGGACGTATCCAACCTGTACTCCAGCGAAATATTATCGATAAACGATTCCGCATCATTCGTGGCATTGGCGCCCGTTGTTACTTTACCGCCGATAACAATCTGCACACGGTCGTTGAAAAGGCGTTGCGAATAGCGGAAGCTATAATCCGTTTGCTTATCTCCCGTTTCGGCAGCCGTACGGTCTTCCATACCCATCGTGAAACTTGCATTAATGCTTTGGAAAGCCGAACCCGCCAATGAGTTGATCTGACTTTGGATAACGCTGTTCAGAGCGCTACCCATAGAGAATCCGCCACCTTTGACACCGCTATTCATATAAACACCGGTCGCCAGCATGGCAATGGCCTGTTTGCTACGCTCCTCAGTACCCATAGCCTGCAATTCGTTCTCGATGGCTGCGTCATCCGGCGCCGTTATATCGAAGATAAGTTCGGGAGCGTCAAGCCGGTTCTTTATGGCTATGGACACATCGAAGTTTACCACGCGCGAACCGCCGTCGTCACCGTCGGCTACCGAAGCGCGCATACGCTCCGTCGCTTTCAGGTTCAATGTCGGGTTCATCGGGTCGCCGCGCCAGTCCACATAACTTCCGTTGTTAATCTGGAATTCCTTCAACGGAATGATAGGAAGCGAATACTTCATGATTCCGCCCGAAAGCGTATAGCGTCCGGTAAGGCTTATATCACCTTGCGGAGTGTATTGCATATTCAAATCCCCACCGCCTTCCAGTTCTATAAACTTACTACGGTCGGGGCTCAAATCGGCACGAAGGCGTACGGCATTGTCTATATGCACGGACATAATCATATCCATACCGCCCAAAGACATGGCAGGGGCCTCATCCGCACTCACCGAGGTCGTGTCCGCAAAGGAAGTAAAGGTAACCAGGCCTTCAAGACGGTCTTCCACCGTCAGCGGCGAGTCGGTGAGCACATAGGTCACATCCGTATTTCCCAACAGATTCATATTGCCGCGCATGGTCAAGGCATCCAAAGGCCCTCGTACCGTTGCGTTCAAATCGACAAATACCTTGCCGTAAATGAGACTTTCGCGGGTACGCGGCGCATCCAGCAGCGTATAGTTCTCTGCCAGCAATTTCAAATCCGCCGTAGGGCGTTCCAGATTACGGAAATCCACCTTACCGTTAATGGTGAACGGATTCTTACTGGTGGTATAGATAGCGAACTTATCAAATATCAGTTGATTGTCTTTAATCTGTACGGGGCGGTCGTCGAACCAGTAGCGGGCTCCTGCCTGACGCGCATATACCGATACGCTGTCCAGTGTAACATCTCCGTGCATCTTGGGTTTCTCCAACGGTCCGTAGATATACATTCCGCCGTCAAGATCGCCGGTGAAGGAAACCATTTGGTCGGGAATAAAGGCATTGGCAATCTTCATCGGGAAATGCTCAAAAGAGGTGGTCACTTCCAGCGTATCCCTGCCATTCTTTTGCGTCAGTATACCGTCTGCGGTCAGCACTTCCTGATTGTCGTAACTGAAATACGTATTCAGATAATGCGTAGCGCCTTTATCTCCCGGCAGCCATGTGGCGCCCATACCGATGTCTCCTACATGTTGCCGCTCGTAAGTCAGTTCATTGATGCTGGCTTCGGCGGACACTTGTAAGGAAGTAGGAGTCTGTATATACTGTGCTTCGGCGGAGAACAAACCGGTCAGTCGGGGCATATAAGGAAGCACTTCGCTTAATTCTCCCAACTGGAAGCGGCTTAATTCCACGTTCATATTCTGCAACGAGATACTGTCGTTCTTGTCCGACTGCATACGGAAACATAAGCCGTTGTCGCTATCCATATCGATATTGGCATAGACACGCATATTCTTATGCAGATATATCCAGTTACTGTTATCTACGAAATGGAACTTACGGTATGCGATAACCGGTTCGGCAGGTGTCAGATTCAGCAATACTCCGTTGCCTTTGCCGTGTCCTTCGGTCAGCGGGCGGGCATTTATACCGAACAGCACTCCTGTCTGCCCCTCACCGTCCACATAATTTACGGTCAGTTCGGCGTCTTCACTCCGAATCTCGCCTGTCAGCGTACTCCGGAACACAAACTGCGGGTTCTTCGGCCCGTTAATCACCCCGCTTTGCAACATCATCCGGGAGGTATCCTGCTTCACGGTAAAGAAAATCGTATCGAGTTGCAACGAGTCCACACGCAATCCATGCACAGCAGTCCGCCCGTTGATGCCCCGCGTCGGCGTGGTACCGAAACGAAGGGTAAAGTCATTGAACGTCACATCTTTTGTTTTCAGGAAATAGCTGACCGGATTAGACTGTCCCGCCGTCAGCTGCATGCCTGCCGAAGGCAACACCCGACGCAAAGCCGCATGGTCCAGCCGCCTTTCATCTATCTGCTTCATAAGAATGGCGACGAACTCGTCCGATTGTTCCAACAGCTCCTTCAAAGTGCTGCGGGCACGGAACTGCAAGTCCATATCGCCGGCATCCATCCGCAACTTAATGGAATCGTGGCGCGCTTCCGCACCCAGATTAAACGCAACCGAATGTTCCAAAGGCTTGGGGGCAACGCCCAGTTTATATAAGTCCAGCTCCTCGACATTCATATTCAGCTTGCCGTCCATGTATTTGCGGTCGAGACGTAAGTCGGCCTCGGACTGCATCTTCAATAACTCATTATCACTCGTCAGTCGCACTGAAGCCACCGATGACTTCAAACCCGCATTCAAATCCACGCCCGATATATTCCAACGGGCATACTGCAATTCCGCCAGCTTGGCCTCTATGCGCGCCATTGTCTTATGAGAAGCGATATCCACTCCCTGGCCTTTGGCGGAAACATGGGCCGTAAGTGTATAAACAGAGTCTTTAGGCAGGAAATGATGGAGTTGCAAAGCATCTATAGCGAGGTCTGCATGATAGGCCTCGGTAGACAAGTTGTAGGCGGCATCCAAATCCAGACTGCCTTTGCCTTCCTTTACTTTCAGAAGCGCGTTGCATTGCGGCCCGTCAAGACCGAAACGCGCCACGAGATTCATACTGTCGGGCACAACGATAGAGCCGTCGGGAGTTACCCCGGTAAGTCCGGTCAGGAAATTAAGGTCTTGCGTCTGCATTTCAAAATCAAGCTCTCCGCTACGCCTCAAGCTGTCCGTAAGGTTCCACAACTCACCGCCGCCGCTCAACGAGAAAGCGCCCGGCAATTCGGCGGTGAAACGTGAAATCTGCATTTGCTTCAAGTTCCCTTCCGTACCGGCATGAATCACCAGCGGCCGGAAAGGATAAGCCTCTTTAAAGGTTTCGGGCAATCCGCCTGCAAAGAGCAGTACATCCTGTTTGCCGATATTGGCATTAAAGCGGGCAGACAGACGTCCGGTAGTAGGTATATCGACAAGTTTCCAATAGGTCTGCGCCGTCAGGTTCATTTCACTATGCGGGGTCGTAAGTTGCAAATGGGGCACGCGGATAAGGGTTGAATCGGCAAACAGGCGTCCGGTCAGAGAAGTTACAGTCAGTCCCGAACGGTCGTACATGGAGAACTCGCGGATAACGGCGTTCATGTCGCGGCCGCAGGACATCACCGAATCTATGCCGATACGAATGTCGCGCAACGCGATATGCGAAGCGTCAAAACCCTCGACGGGAGCGGCTGTACCCGAATCGTAATTTACGGCAGTACCCGTAAGCGCGAACTTACGCCAACCGTAGAACTGACGTTTGAGGTCGGCATTGGCATCTTCTATGCTTGCATCTCCTATATTGGCAGCCAACGTCATGGAATCGAGCGGCATCTGCAAATCCACTGAAACATTCTTCAGTTTCAGGCTGTGCAACGCTATCCGCCAGTTCAAGGCGGTTTCAACAGTATCTTTCGGAGCCTCGGCAGTATCGGCAAGTATTACTTGCACATGGGTATTACTCAACTCCACGCTATTCAGCACGGCATTCTCTTTTTTCAGGTCGATGCCGTGGCTCTCGAGGAAGAACCGTCCGAGCGTTCCTTTGATGTGCATACCTTCCAGCAAGGTGGAAGAGTTTACGGCTACCTGCTGCAAAGTAATATCGTCCACCTCTACCCTGCCCTGCAACAAAGGCCACGCCTGCACACGCACGTTCAGGCTTCCAAGGTTTAGCAGGGTATCGGGATGTTGCACATCGACGGCGTCGTTCTCCGACTGCACCACCTGTACGCCACGCACAAGCAGATTCAAGGGAAAACGAAGGTCAATCCGTTCTACGGAAATATTCATGCCCGTAGCATCCGACGCTATCGCCGTAGCCTGTTTCCGTATAAAATTCTGCACGGGCGGCACATACAGCAATATCATCAATATTACAAATAGGATAATAGGAGTGAGCAGCACCCAAAGTGCTCCCTTTAACCATTTTCTTCTCATTGGAACGTCAAACTGTCATCTATTAAAAGTTGTACAAAGTAAACAATTAATTTCGAGATAAAGTTCCTAAAGAATAAAAATACTGTGCCACACCGGTGTTTATGACCACTTATATCGACCGCTTACCCAAATCGGTCTGTGCCGGTAAACGAACAATATCCTCGATAAGGGCAAGCGAACGGAGCGCGCGCTGTCCCTGTTCGGCAGTGAAGGGAGCGCCGCGCAGGCTTTCCAGTATCTTAAGTTCCGACACCAGTTCCGTAGCGCCAATCAGCGTAAAGAGAGGAATCATTTTGTGCGATACGGCAGCCACCCCGTCCATGTCCGCCGCATCCACCGCCTGCCGCAAACGTTCGGCATTGAGACGGGTTTCAGTGACGAAACTCTCAAGAATGGACTTTGCCGCTTCCAGATCGTCACCGGAGAAAGCGGTAAGCGCCGAGAAATTATAAGGAAGCTCCGGAGATGAAGCCTCAGCCGCAACCGCTTCTTCACATTGCGGGGTAGGAACAGGCTCTTGTCCGATACCCTCCGCATTCAGTTCCCGGAAAAGCTCCGCTACCGTAAACGGTTTGTGCAAACAACCGGCAAAACCGTGTTCCTTAATCTCCTCCCGTTTCATGTCGCTACGGGCTGTAACGGCTATCACAGGAATGGTCTGAGCTTGAGGAAGGTTCGACGCCCGCAGCAGTTTCAGCAGGTCGAAGCCGTTTATGGCAGGCATCTGTACATCGGTAAGCAGTACATCGAAGGTATCGGAACGCAAGGCATCCAACAATTCATCCAATTGCATGCACGACACCGAAGCGATACCGCTATGTTGGAGCATGGCCGCGGTGAGCGTAAGCTGAATACGGTCATCATCAATCAGAAGTACGCGAAGCGAGCGTTGTGAAGAAACGGATATTCTCCCGGAAAGAGCGGCAGAAGCTTCGGTTTCCGTCTCCTGACGCTTCTCGCCGGCATTCTCCGATACCCTCACGGGGAACAAAGGGATACGTAATGTAAACGTACTTCCCTTACCCGGCACACTGTCCACATCAATCGTTCCTTCCAGCAACTGTACAAGCATGCGCACGATGGACAATCCGAGCCCGAAGCCCTCTTTGCCCTGCGCGCCGGGCAGACGGGTGAACTCCTGAAAAATCCGTTCCCTGTCGGCAGGTTCCATACCTTTGCCTGTATCGGCTATGGCAACGACCAGCCGGCGGTTCTCGTAACGTGCCGTTATCGTTATGCCGCCCTCGTCCGTAAACTTCACGGCATTGGAAAGCAGGTTATTGATAATCTGGCGCAACCGGAGCGGGTCGCTGATATACGTGCTCTCCAACTCGGGAGCAATATCGCAATGTAAGCCCAGTCCCTTGGCGGAAGTCAGCGGTTCGAAGCTGACATGGATTTCTTCCAGCAGACGGGCGGGATGGAAAGTAACCCGGTTTATCTCGGCCTTATGAAGGTCGAGCCGATGAAAATCAAGCAAATCGACAACCAGTTTCAGCAGATGTTCCGATGAGGTTTTCATGTTATCCAGATAGAAGCGCTGCCGTTCGTCCACCGTCAGACGGGAGAGCAGGTCGGCATAGCCCATGATGGAGCCGAGCGGCGCCTTAAAGTCGTGGGTAATGGCAAGCATCATCTTCTCCCGCGTAGCCAGCAAGTCTTCGGCACGGCGGCGGGCTTCTTCCAGTTCGCGGCGATAACGGTTGCTGCGCGTAATGTCACGCCCGATGATTATCAGGAAAAAGGCGGAAAGCAACACAGCGCAGGCCGCGATACCGCTGATTATCTTAATGGAGTGATGGCGCACGGATTGCTGATACTCCGCCTCTTCGCGGGCGCGCTGCAAGGTTTCCTGTTCATAACCTTTCAACAGACTGTCGATACGGGCGGTCAGCATCCTGTCCATGCGCTGCAAAGTGCGCCTGCGGCGTTGTACGATGGCATTATTCTCTTTCTTCTGCTGCGCCACGGCACGCAGCTTTTCTTGCAGGGAGTCCACCGGATTGTAGACATCAATCACCGTATCCGTAGCATATTCGAGGGAAGTCTTTACCTGTATGGCAGTATCTTTTTTAGGCGGAACGAACACCTCTCCCAAACGACGGAAGAAGCCTTTCTTCTTGGGCTTGGTAACCACCGTGTCGCGATGCGTAATGATACGGCGCTGCACCCGCCGGTTGGTAACGACCGAGTCCTGCCGGGTAGCGATGATGCTCTCTATCTCCCGGGTAGAAACCATACTGTCGCTCGTTTCGCTCAGCACACGCAACATGTAAATGGTGTTCGCGTCCTTCTCCCTGAGAAGCGTGATGAGACTGTCCGTCCACTGCACATCCTGATTATCGGAAAGCATAAGATTCTCCATTTCCCTATGCACGAAGAACAGGGAAAAAAGCAACACTCCTAACAACAGAGTGTATCCGACAGCTATCTTTACTTTCGATACGCTATTCATAATAGGTGATAAAAAGGTGATAGAGTGACAGGACGGCGAATACCGCCTCTTTTATCATCTCGTTCCCGTTTTATAGCGGAAACGCAGCCACAGCATTAGTCCGGCGCTGGTCAGTCCGAACGGGAAAGCCATCCAGACACCGACCAATCCCCAGCCCAGCACGAAACCGCAAAAATATCCTACGGGCAAAGATATAATAAAATAAGAAATAAATGCAATAATCATCATCGGCTTTACATCCGATATGCCTCGCAGCGCATTGGCAAAGTTGATTTGCAATCCGTCGCCAAACTGATAAATCAGGAAGGGAAAGAACAAGGACGCCACCAGCGCCGAAGCCTCGGCGCTATCCGTGAACCAACCGCCCACCTGTCCGCGCATCACAAAAACAATGCTCATAAGCACCACTTCCATAGCCATTATCAGGTGGAAGCCCGCAAATGTGGAACGGCGTACATTCTCCATATCGCCCTGCCCCTTAAAGTTACTGACACGCACCGCTACCGCAGCCCCCATACCGTAGTACATCATGAAGGTGAATTGCGAAATGGTCAGCATTATCTGATGGGATGCCAAAGCGATGGTACCCAGCCAACCCACCATAATGGCGCTAAGGCTGAAAGAAGCCGTCTCCATTCCCATCTGCAAGCCGACAGGCCAGCCCAACGCATTGAGCCGCTTAAACACCGGAAGCGACCACCCCATGCGGAAAAACCCAAGCCGGTAACGAATGAAGCGACGACCGCGAAGTACAATCAGCGCGAAAACCACGACCATCATAATACGCGAGAACAGCGTACTGATACCTGCTCCCAGCAAACCCAACTCCGGAAAGCCCAGCTTACCGTTGATAAGAATATAATTACCTATGATGTTCAGCGCGTTTCCGCCCAGCAGTATCCACATGGCGGTCTTGGTGTCGGTGATACCGTCCGTAAACTGCTTGAAACCATTGAACAGCATCACGAAAACCAGCGAAGCGAGCAATACCAGATAATAAGGTTTTATCAAAGGCATCAGTTCCTCGGGCTGCCCCAAACGCTCCACATTGAAGTAGACCACCGTCATGATGAAAGTAAGAAGCAAAGCCCCAGGACATTCGCCACCAAACTGCACCGCAACGCCTGCCCCGCTTCCGCAAAACGGCGGTTGCCGTAAAGACTGCCTACAATAGGCGTCAGTCCGTAGCTGAAACCGGTACTGAAAATGATGCAAAGCGTAAATACGTTGTTTACGAAAGAAGCCGCACCCAGTTCCTCGGTACTGTGATGCCCAATCATCAGGGTATCCGCGAAACCGAGAACAATTACGCCCACCTGCCCGATAACAATGGGAAGTCCCAGAAATATCAACGCTTTATAATGCTGTTTATAGCCGGCTATCAAATTCATCATCTTATTATCTAAAATTTGTTTCATCGGACGAAATCCACAGTCTGTCAGACAGATGTTCCACACATCCTCACTGTTCTCTTTTAATGTTGTTTATCACTCTTATAATATAATACTACGGTATTGTTCTCGCAGAAAGTATGCTGCGCCACAGTGTGCAGTTGCTCCGTCGTAACGGAGCGATAGCGCTCTACTTCAAGGTCAATATCTTCCGCCTTTCCCGTCAGCTCAAACCAGGCAAGATTTGTGGCTACGTTCAGGTAATTGATATTGCCGAATATCTGGGTAGATTCAAACTTATTCTTGACTTTCTCCAGTTCCTGTTCGCCTGCCGGAGATTGCCGCAACTCTTCCAATTCCTTACGGACAGCGGCTTCCGCCTGTTCCAACGACACGCCTGCCGCAGGCTTACCGCTGATTTGCAACAGCCCCGCATCGCGCGTACCGCTGATGTATGCGTCGATACCGGAAAACAGATTCTGCTCCTGCACCAGACGGCGGTTCAAACGGCTGGAGCGTCCGTTGCTGAGAATATCGGACAGGATATCGAATGCGTAATAATCCGCGCTCTCACGACTGCACATGTGATAGCCCATGAACAAGGCATCCAGCGGCACGTTTCTTTCCACCGTCAGCCTGCGTTCCCGCGTTTGCTCCGGTTCCTGCGGCAATTGCCGCGCCGGAACATCCCGCCGGGGAATGGGCGCAAACCATTTCTCGGTGAGCCTGACGGTTTCATCCCATGAAATGTTCCCCGTCACTGCCAGTACGGCATTATTCGGGGCGTAGAAGCGGTAGAAGAAGTTCTTCACTTCGTCCAGCGTGGCCTGCTCTATGTGGGAGAGTTCTTTGCCGATAGTAGGCCAGCGGTACGGATGCACCCGGAACGCCAACGGGCGGAACAAATGCCCCACATCACCATACGGCTGGTTGAGACAGCGTTGCTTAAACTCCTCCATCACCACGCCGCGCTGTACTTCGAGGCTTTGCTCGCTGAAAGCCAGTTCCAGCATCCTGTCGGACTCCAGCCAAAAGGCTGTCTCTACGTTCGGTTTCGGAACGGTCAGGTAATAATTAGTAATATCGTTATTCGTCCAGGCATTATTTTCTCCCCCCGCCAATTGCAAAGGCGTATCATAATCGGGAATATGCACCGAACCGCCGAACATCAGATGCTCGAACAAATGGGCAAAGCCGGTATGTTCGGGATGCTCGTCGCGTGCGCCGACATCATAAACGATGTTCAGTGCCACCATTTGCGTACTGGTATCCTCGTAGTGCACCAGTCGCAGGCCGTTGGGGAAACAATGCTTATTTATCTTCATTCGTTAATCGATCACAGTCACCTTTTCAATCTTCACATCCTCTTCCGGACGGTCACTGCGGTCTGTCTTTACTTGTTGAATCTTATCTACGATATCCATGCCCTCAACCACTTCGCCGAATACGGTATATTCACCGTCCAGATGCGGTGTACCACCGACAGTGGTATAGGCCTTCACCTGTTCCGGCGTGAAACGGAATTCCGGTTCATCAGCCACCTGAGCCTCAGCCTGCGCGATAAGCGTATCCTGCAGGTTCATCAAACCTTCCTGGTCGCCGTCCTTACGCATCTTGTAGATTTCTTTCATGTGCTTCTGCGCCAAAGCATTGAAAGCATTGTTCAAACGCGCCTGATTCATCTGATGTTCCATGCCGAGAAGCGTAGAGTCGTTATACACCTTTCCGGTCACGATATAGAACTGGCAACCGGACGATTCCTTCTTCGGGTTCACGTTGTCTCCCTGACGGGCGGCAGACAGCGCACCTTTCTTATGGAAGTATTTAGGATAGACAAACTCCGCAGGAACCGTGTATCCCACATCACCCGCTCCCAGCATCTTGCCTTTCGGGGCATTCTTCGATTCGGGGTCGCCCGCCTGTATCATGAAGTCCTTGATGACACGGTGAAACAGAGTACCCTCATAAGTACCGTCCTCGGCCAGCTTGATAAAGTTATCGCGATGCTTCGGCGTCTCGTTATACAGTTTCACGATGATGTCACCCGCACTTGTTTCAATCTTCAATTTCGTTTCTTTTTCCATATTTCCGTCTTTCTTTTGTCCCGGTTTGCAGGCCGTCAGACCGCAAACCAGTATGGTTAATAATACTATGAGATTTCTTTTCATCTGTCTTTTTGTTTAATTTAAGTCTGCAAATATACTAAAATCGAACAAAACGATTTACCTTTGCATCATAAAAGAGATAAAAAGCAGAAGGGATGAAATCCATATTAATCGTAGAAGATGACATCACTTACGGTATGATGTTGAAAACATGGCTCGGCAAGAAAGGTTTCCAGGTCAGTTCGGTCAGCAGCATATCCCGTGCCCAAAAGCATATCGAAGCCGAGACAGTAGACTTGATACTGTCCGACTTGCGCCTGCCCGACCGTGACGGCATAGACTTGCTGAAATGGCTGGGGGAACATTCCTTGCATATACCTCTTATCATCATGACGGGCTATGCCGACATACAGTCCGCCGTACAAGCCATAAAGCTGGGCGCATGCGACTACATCGCAAAGCCCGTAAATCCCGATGAATTATTGAAGAAAATGGATGAAGCCCTGAAGCCCTCGTCCGCCGCACCTCAACAGGCGGCGCATTCATCCGGGACAGATAAAGCATTTGCCGCCGACAGCACGGTGGACGCATCTTCCGACTACCTGGAGGGCGAAAGCGATGCCGCCAAACAACTTTATAACTATGTAAATCTGGTTTCTCCCACCAATATGTCCGTCCTCATCAACGGAGCCAGCGGAACAGGTAAGGAGTATGTGGCGCAACGCATCCATAAGTTGAGCCGCCGCGCCAAGCAGCCGTTCATAGCCATTGACTGCGGAGCCATCCCCAAAGAGCTGGCCGCTTCCGAATTCTTCGGTCACGTAAAAGGTTCCTTTACCGGTGCGCTGACCGACAAGACCGGCGCATTCGCCGCAGCCAACGGCGGTACCATCTTTCTGGACGAAATAGGCAACCTCAGCTACGAGGTACAGATACAATTGCTTCGTGCCCTGCAAGAACGTAAGATACGTCCCATCGGCTCTAACAAGGAGATACAGGTAGACGTGCGCTTAGTATCCGCCACCAATGAGAATCTGGAACAAGCCATCGAAAAAGGTACATTCCGCGAAGACCTCTACCACCGTATCAATGAATTTACCCTGCGTATGCCGCAATTGAAAGACCGTCGCGAGGACATCCTTCTCTTTGCAAACTTCTTCTTAGACCAGGCCAACCGTGAACTGGACAAGCACCTCATCGGCTTTGACGAAAAAGCATCCAAAGCCTTATTGGAGTACCAATGGCCGGGCAATCTGCGCCAGATGAAGAATATCGTCCGCCGCGCCACTCTTCTTGCTCAAGACAAATTCATTACCTTGAATGAGCTTAGTGAACTGCAAAATCAGGTCACTCCGTCCGCAGGCATGCCGCTCCGTAACGAAGAAGCAGAAAAGCAGCAAATCATCGAAGCCTTGAAACAGACAGGCTACAACAAAAGCCGCGCCGCACAACTGCTCGGCATAGACCGGAAAACGCTCTACAACAAACTTAAGCTATACGGCATAGAGCTGTAATTGTGGAAAAACTCCACACCCCGTTCCACACTTTCCACACAAATCCACACATTTCTACGATGCGGCATTTTGTCACGGCCAAATTAGCGTACTAATTACCAGCACCTTATCATTTCCTTATCAATTCTGGCACATCATTTGACGTACATTCCATGTGGATATCCAATCCACAGCAGTATTAAAGCAAAATCTACCTAAACTAAGACTGAACCGAATATAAACCTATTAAAGTAAATGAAAAACAAAAAGATTAGTATTAGTAGCAGCCCTGTTTATGTTTGTTTGTGACGGATCGTTCTTGGCCTGAGCACAGATGCAAATGGCCAAGAGCATCCCAAGCACAACTTGAAGTGGCCGAATAATAGTAAGCGCACTAACAACAAAAAAGCCGTTTCCTCCTTGTCTATTCCGGGAAACGGCTTTTTTGTTACCTTTCATTTACCAATGCCTTTCCGGATAAAGGTCATTCCACCATGCCGGACTGTCCTGCAACCAACGTGCAAACCATGCCATGATAGAGTTGTGCCACAGCTCGCGCTTGGGATAATCACTGATGAAGTGGTTCTCGCCATCCACCGTTATAAACTCTACCGGCTTGCCCAATATCTTCAATGCATTGTACAACTGGATGCTTTCGCCGACAGGCACATTCGTATCGACCGTACCGTGCAGCAACAGCAGCGGGGTCTTGATTTTATCCGCATTGAACAAGGCCCCGTGTTTTGTAAACAGGTCGGGATTATTCCACGGATAGCTCCCGGCAGCGGCAACGGAGTTATAGGAATAGCCCCAATAGCCCTCGCCCCAATAACTGGTGACGTTACTGATGCCCGCATGCGAAACGGCAGCGGCGAACAAATCCGTCTTTGTCTGCAAGTACATCGTCATGAAACCGCCGTAAGACGCTCCGATACAACCGATACGCTTATCGTTGACAAACGGATGAGCGGCGCAGAACTTCTTCGTTCCTTCGATAATTTCGTCAGCGGTACGTTCCCCCCACGCATTGACATGGCGGGCGGAGAATTCCTGACCGTAACCGATAGCCCCACTGGGCTGGATAACATAAACCACATAATCGCGTGACGCGAACAGTTGCGCACAATAAGGCGAAGTGATGCCGCGTGTGGTAGGTGTAGTCCCGCCGTAGTAATAAACGATAAGCGGATATTTCTTATCCGGGTCGAAATCCGGCGGCAGGCATATCATACCTTTAATCTCCGTACCGTCTTCCGCCGTGAAGTTCCATTCCTTCATGGCACCCATATCTATCTTATCCAAAACGGGTTTCATCGGGTTGGCAAGCAAGACAGACGTTTTCTTCTTCACATCGTACGTATAGGCAACTCCCACACTGGTATTTCCACCGCCGACATAGGCGGCAACCGCAGGATTGTATTCCGCCAGGTCGAAGGAAGAAATCACATCTTCCTGCAGCGGTAGCATTTCAAAACTGTCCGTCTTCGGAATATAGCGGTAGATATGTCTGCAATCTTCGTCCGTTGTATTGAAGTAAATACAGCCGTCTACACGGTTCCACTGCAAGAAGTCGACGGTGGGATTAAAATCACGTGTGATAGGACTGACCTTTTTCGTGGCTTTGTCCATAATGAACGCCTGGGTATCGAAATCATTGGCGACAGGATGCCCGCCGCAATTCTTCCCTATTCCGTCAAAAGCCATCGGACTGCCTATTACCAGAAGCTGTCCGCCGTCGGGAGAGTAAGCCGCCCTGTTGACATAAGAGTTCCATGTCACCAGCGTATCCGCCCGCAACGTAGCCAAATCCACCTCGAAGATGGAAGTGAGAGAGAAAGGACATTGAGTGATATTCGATTTAGAAGTGGAGCATAAGAGCTTCCTGCCGTCAGAAGATATATCATTCAGATAGGCGGCATGGCTGCCATAAGTGAGTCGTTCGGAAAGACCGGTGGCAGGGTCGTACTTAACGAGATAGTTGCGGGAACGCGCATCGGGAATACGGTCGTCGGGATGCAGCAGCCGTTTCAAAGGACCGCTGACCGTTTCCCCCTTATCATCGGGAGAGTAGATAAGATAATCTTCCGCGGGCGACCATGCAAAATACCCTTCGGGAACATCTTTCAGCAACACTTCCTCGCACATGGTAACCGGGTCGAACACAACTAAATCATTCCGTTGCCTGCCGGTTACGGTATAATAAAGCTTATTGCTGCGGGGCATCCAACGCATTTTCTCATCGGCAGCGGGGAGTATCACCCTGCCCGTCTTCAGTTCGGTCAACTCACAACGTGTCCTTGAACGCTTCAACGAATAGTTATCTGCATAGCAGGTAAGCAGATACTTGCCGTTCGGAGAAAGACTGACCGAACGCACGCGGCTTCCGAAAGCCGTATTGTGCAACGCGAAACGCCTTTTCAAATCGGGTGCAATCCGATAGCCGACATCGGTAAACTCCTTATCCTTCTCAAACTCGCACTTCAATGCGGGAACGGCCTTATCGGCAGCCGTCGACAACAATTTAACGACTATCTCATAATCCGCTTCCGGCTCCAGACGTAAGCCAAGTACCGAAGGGGAAACCTGCGACAAGCTATCTTCCGCAGTCGTCTTGGATTGTTTGGAAACGCCATTCACAAACACCTCGAAACGTGCGGGAGAATAAATATTCAGCTTTCCTTTCATAAAGCGTTCCGCACGCAGGTTGGTGGCAAACAGATAAAACAGATTATCTTTATCCGCTTTCTCCACACGTACATACCCTGCGGTATCCGCCGCCATGCGTTCGTAAGGACGCCCGTCGAAGTCAAGGCTGATGTCGGTCTTCAGCAGGTCATCGACCGTGAATTTCTCTCCTGTAAAGTTGATGCTGTCACCTTGAATGGGAGTACGCACCGCAACGGCAGGACGTACATTGTATTCGGTCACTTTATCCTGCGCCCGGACTGCGAGCGCCGCAAACAGGGACAGTCCCGAAAGAATCAGAATCTTTTTCATTGAATTTGTTATTAACAGATTATCAAATCATTTCAAAGCCATTCCACAGATTACCGGCAGGAACAGGGGCTTCCACCTCTATCAGTTCCTTGGACACCGGATGTACAAAGCGCACAAAGCGCGCATGCAGACAGATGCTTCCGTCAGGGTTGGAACGGGGAGAGCCGTATTTCAAATCCCCTTTAATGGGACACCCCATCTTTGCCAACTGGCAGCGTATCTGGTGATGCCGCCCCGTTTTCAGGTCTATCTCCAATAAACAGTAGTTTTGTGACTTGGCTATGAGCCGATAATGCAAAATCGCTTTCTTGCTGTTCGGCACTTCCTTATCGTAGGCATAACTCTTGTTTTGCTTCTCATTACGTACCAAATAGTTCACCAGCTCGCCTTCCTGCTCCCGAGGCTGGTTCTTCACCACTGCCCAATAGGTTTTCTTCACCTCGCTGTTCTTGAACATCTCGTTCAGACGGGTAAGCGCCTTACTGGTTTTGGCAAAAATAACAAGACCGCTTACGGGGCGGTCCAGACGGTGCGTGACACCGATAAAGACATTGCCGGGCTTTTGGTATTTCTCCTTGAGATACAGCTTTACGGTCTCCGAAAGCGGCGTATCGCCCGTTTTGTCTCCCTGAACTATCTCGGAAGCGGTCTTGTTTACTATAATGATATGATTGTCCTCGTATACGACAGTCATTTATTCAGTGATTTGGATGTTACATATTCATACCACCGTCTACCTGAATTACCTGTCCTGATACATAAGAAGACATATCAGAAGCCAGGAAGGTAGCAATGTTGGCAACGTCTTCGGGTGTACCGCCGCGACGCAAAGGTATCTTCTTGCACCATTCGGCCTTTACTTCTTCGGACAGGGCATCTGTCATGGCCGTCATAATGAAGCCCGGAGCGATGGCGTTGGCACGGATGCCGCGAGAACCCAGTTCTTGTGCGATGGATTTCGCCAATGCAATCATACCGGCCTTGGAAGCAGAGTAGTTGGCCTGGCCTGCATTGCCGTGAACACCTACAACAGAAGCCATATTGATAATGCTGCCGGCTTTCTGGCGCATCATAATCGGAGTACAAGCGTGAATGAAGTTGAAAGCCGATTTCAGGTTCACGTTGATAACCATATCCCATTGCTGTTCGGTCATGCGCATCATCAAACCGTCACGGGTGATACCTGCGTTGTTTACCAGAATATCGATGCGACCGAAGTCTGCATGGATAGCCTCTACCACTTTAGCGGTATCTTCAAAGCTTGCCGCATTGGAAGCATACGCTTTGGCTTTTACGCCCAACGTTTCGATTTCTTTTGCCGTAGCTTCAGCATTTTCGTCAATCACCAAATCGGTGAATGCTATATTAGCTCCTTCTTGAGCGAACTTTAAAGCGATGGCCTTACCAATGCCGCGAGCGGCTCCGGTTACAATGGCTGTTTTTCCGTCTAATAATCCCATACTGTTTTTAAATTATTGATTAAATGTTTTTATGTTCTATGCAGTGCGCCAAACACAAGGTTCACAACGTATTTGTCGCGGGTTTCATCATCCAGCTTTGCGCCGATATGGCCGCGGATATAGGGCACTTCAATCCCTTTTACACAATAATGCACCAGCTCGGCGGTCATGTCGATATCGTCTATTCTGAACACGCCTTTCTCCACTCCTTCGCGCAATACATCCTTAAACAGCAGTATCTCCTTGGCATCAAACCGCTTGCGCACTTTCTCTACCCGCCAAATGTCGCGAAAGAAATTGGCCCGAAGCGTGCCGTTGCGGAATACCACCTCTTTCACTGCGTCCAGACGTGTGTATATCATCTCAATCATCTTCTCGTCCGGCGATATGTTCTTCTCCGCCACACGCTTCATCATATCCGAAAGCATATCCAGTTCCGATTCGACAACAGCCATATAGATATCTTCCTTGCTCTTAAAATAGGTATAAAGCGTTCTCCTACCTTTTTTAGAAGCGAGGGCAATATCATTCATCGTGGTATTCTCAACACCCATTTTAGCAAACAACTGACGGGCTACATCCACTAATTTAGCTTTTGTCTTCGATACGGCCATAGACTAATTGCACATTGCTTAATAATTTGTGCAAAAGTAAGATATTTCCGCATATATCACAAACAAAAGCACATTTTATTAACAGTCAAGCCGATTGGCGAATAGAAATGTTTTATATTTTATCGGACTATTTATCAGCCTATTATGTATATTAGTGCATTTTTTATGAAAAATAATCCGGCTTTTATTTGCACTTTTAAATAAAAGCCGTACCTTTGCACCCACAAAACATCGCGGAGTGGAGCAGTTGGTAGCTCGTTGGGCTCATAACCCAAAGGTCGTCTGTTCGAGTCAGGCCTCCGCAACTAAAGAAGATCGTCAATCCGGCGGTCTTTTTTCATTTTATCCTCTTCTCAAACACAAAATCACCCCAAGGAACGGGGATACCTATAAAAAATGAGAGGAGCTAAGAATCACTCTCCACTCCTCCCGACACGACAAACAACTAAAATTATTGCTATTTGATGCCGTCCAACGCCTTTTTAGCTGTGGCATTGGTGGGGTCGATAGCCAGAATTTTATTCCAATACTCTTTTGAAACCGGATAATCGCTCTTCAGCAAATAATAGTATCCCAGATAGCTGTAACACTCAATCAGTGCAGAGTTATACCTCGGCTCATTCTTAGCCAGCAACATTTCCGCCACCTTTTCATAATAAGGTTTTGCCAGCCCCTCGGTAGTCTCCGGGTCCATGGCGGAATTGGTACGGGCGCGCCACATATCACCCAGATAGCTGTCGGGAGCTTGTCGGGCAACCAGCGCAAACACAGAGTCTGCAGCCTGCAATGCCGTTGCACGGTCGGCAGGCCGAACGGAGAGCGTATCCGAAGATGTGCCCTGGCCGTAATAGAGACGTCCGAGCTGGAACAGGGACTCAGCCGTCTTTTTATCTTGACTTAAAGCGTCATAATACTTTTGATAGGCGGTAATGGCCTGAGCATAGTCATTCTTCAATTCGTACGCATCGGCTATTTCGCGCCAGATATCGACCTGGTCGCTATCCTTCTCAAGCGCCTTGCCATATTCCGCAACGGCTTGGTCGTACTTCTTTAGAGCGCTCAGCAAAGCTCCGTAGTAGCGATAGTCCAAGTACGAATAGTCGGCATTGTCCGAAGCGTTAAAAAAAGCATTGGCAGCTTGCTCCGCTTCATCATAACGTTTCAAGTCGGTATAGTTGTACATGGCCAGACGGTTGAATGCCGCATGACGTCCGTTCTTTTGCAAACCTTTCCGAACCACTTCCAGTGATTTCTCAAAATCATGGTTCAGGAACAGGGCAAAAGCATATTTCAAGATATCGTCTTCCGTAGCAACGGGAGTGTCTATGAACTTGGCATAGGTTTCTGCCGCCTTGCCGAAACGGTTGGTGGCATAATACACCCCGGCAAGTTCTTTATCCGCTTCCAAATAGTCCGGAGCCAGTGATTTCAACTGTTGCAGTTTGTCGATAGCCTGCGAGGGACTGGCCGACTTATAGGCACGGGCATATTTCAGATAAGCTTCCTTGCAATCGGGATTAAAGTAGATGGCCTGTTCGTAAAGCTGGCAGGCACGTCCCACATCCTTTCCGGCAAGCGCAATGTCTCCTTCCAGTACGGACACGCTTGCATCCTTGCTATCCGCCTTTTTGGCTGCTTTCAGATAGTTTTCCGCCTCTGCCGGCTTACCGGCATCCAGATAGGCGCGGGCTACAGAGACAATCAGCGACACATTTTTCTTGTTTTTCCCTTTCAACAAATCTCCGGCCGTTTCGGACGCTTGTTCGGGATTCGTCTTTATCAGACTTTTTACTTTATCTACCCCGGCCTGCCATTCGGGTACAGGCGTTTGTGCGGCAAGCGTACCGGATAACAGCAGCGCTCCCATACAAAATAATAATTTACGTTTCATGTTAGCATTCATTTTAGTTATTCATCTTTGACGTTTACCACACGCACCGGTTGGGTGGCGGGTACCAATCCCGACTTCAATATAATCCGCTGTCCCCGGTCGGAAGCGAGGAAAGAAGCAAAACCCCACGGGAGTGCGCTTCGCGGATCATTCAATAGAACATAGATGCTGCGCGCCAGCGGATAATCGCCGTAAAACAGATATGCCTGGTAAGGCTTGTAACTGTCGGCCGGCGTAGCCTTGTCGGCAGCGCTGACAGACATCACCCGCACTTCCTTGCTGAAAGAAAGCCCCGTACTGTCGTTGCGGTCGCTCAGCCAGTTCACTCCGATTACACCCATGGCCTCCGGCGTGCGCGCCACGTAGTCAATGACTTCCCTATTTGTTTTCAGCGCCTTCACTTGGTTCGAAAGCGGTGCTCCTCCGGCTATGGAGTCCACAGCAAAACGTACGGTACTGGAATTCTTGTTATCGAATACCAGACGAATATCTCCCAGGCGGGACAACGGATAAATATCCTTCCACCGCCCGGCATCCCCGGTAAGAATACGGCGAAAATCCTTCACGCTAATCAAGGTATCCGGATTGCTCCGATTGGTGATTAATGCCAGTCCGTCCGTCGCAATCTTTATCTCTTGCGGGAAAAACTTGCGGCTGTTGAAGGAGTTCATCTCCTCCGGAGTCAGCCTGCGGCTGGTTATTGCCAACCGCAAACTGTCCTTAAGCAAAAGATTGACGGCTTCCACTTCCGTCACGTAACGGGGCACAATTCCCGCCAGAGGGAACAAACCTTCGAACACGTCTATCTCTTCCTGCACAATCGGCCGGAAACTCTCGTCGGCGGCAATTGCTATGACGCCGGAAGTATAGGTATCCGTCAATCCGTCCTTGGGCTTTTGCCGGCAGGCAGAGGCCAGAACCAGCATTACTATCAAGCCCGAAAGCTGAAGTCGCTTCACCGTTTTCATAACACACAATTTATTGTAACCTAAAGACAATAGGAACCGTATATTTCACAGACACCGCCTTACCGTTCTGCTTGCCGGGTATCCATTTGGGCATCGACATAATTACGCGAAGAGCCTCTTTGTCACAGTAGGGATCCAGGGTCTTTACAACTTTGGCATCTCGTACGCTACCGTCACTGCCTACCACAAACTGGCAGATTACCCGTCCCTGCACACCGTTTTCCTGCGCAATCGTCGGATACTTCAAATGATCGGCAATGTATTTCATCAGCTCACCGGCACCACCGGGGAACGTCGGCATCTGCTCTACCATATCAAAAACCTTCTCCTCTTCCACGGGTGCTTGTGTCACTACCTGCTTCAAGTCGGCGATATCCTTGCCGTTGGCTTCGTCATTGCCTTTCACATCGGCAATGGAGATAGCGACTTTCGTCTCCGTCAATTCGGTCTGACTCTTGATTTCATCTTCATCTCTCACTTCTTCATCTTTCTTGATGACAGGAGCCGTGAACTTGATGGAACTCTTCAAAGCCGGCGGTGGCGGAGCAACAGGCTCTACACGTTTCATCTCTTCCTGTTTCACTTCGGGTTCTTCCAACTGCGACAGAGTGGTTACCTCGGTCATCACTTCCTTTTGCTTCGGAGTCGCCATCTTTATCAGGGTGGGAATACTGAAACCTATCAAGGCTATCACTATCACCAGTATCACGGCTATGTTGTGACGGCGTGGAGAATTCTCACGCATCTTATAGGCGCCGTACGCTTTATTCTTACCGTTGAATATAAGGTCACACCATTCCAAAGAACTTAAATCTACTTTAGCCATATTCTTCTGTTTTTAGGTGTTACTATTCGGCGATATTCTGCGACAGCTCGCCTTTGCTTTCGTAGTTCTTCATCAGGAACCGGTCGGCATCGGCAATGTCCGTTATCACATACTTGCCTATATTACATATCTGCATTTCATCGAGGGCATCAATCAGATTCTTGTACGAGGCCGCATCGGTAGCCTTGATGATAACCGTAGGCGTGTCTTTTCCGCTCTTTATCTCGGAAAGCTGTTTACGGAAATCATCCTCTGATATTTTAAGTTCCAGTTTCTGCTGTTTCAGCTTGTTCACCTCATTTACAGCAGTCCTATTACGTTTCAAGAGCATAGCCCGCAGACCGTCAGCCTGATAGGAAGTCTCCTTCAGTGAAGTATAGTCTTTATAGTCGGGCTCTCCTTCGTAGTAATACAATTTATCGGCATCTCCCAGTAACAGTGTGATTGCCTGCGACGCTTTCACTTTACTTTGCTGTTCTTCGGTGATGCTCTTGTCATTGCTCGGCATGCTTATCTCCATTGTCTGAGGTTTGCTCAGTGAAGTACACAGCATGAAGAAAGTAATCAGCAACATATTCATATCCACCATCGGCGTGAAATCCACCCGTACGGTCATTTTCTTTTGCTTGCTTTTTCCACCTTTCTTATTACCGTTTTCTTGTATTTCGGCCATAATATTTCCTTTCGTTAGTCTTCAGATGTGGTCTTTAGGGAAGTAATCAGGTTATACCGGTTCTCTCTAAGATCCTGAAGTGAGTTCATAACATTCTTGATTACGGAATAAGGAGTGTTGGCATCCGCCTTGATGGCAATACGCAAATCGGAATTCGTGGCACGGGCATTACGCACCCAGGCTTTGAACTGATTGTCGATACTGTCGGTAGGTATTCCCTCATTCTTTAACACAGCGTCCTGCCGGTCTTGCGGCAAATTGAGGAATTGCTTCATGCTCTTCATCGGCACGCCGAAAGTGGATGCCAGCATAAACTTTTTCGTTTCCTCGGGAGTAAAAGTCACCCCGTATTCTTGCCCCATAGCTTCCAGCACATTGCGCAAGTCGGACTGCTTGTCCAGGCTCATAAATACTTTTCCGTTCGGATCGACCAATATTTGGAGAACATTCGTTTCCGGTATCTTAATCTCGGAAACGGATGCCGGAGTGGTTACCTGTACCGGCTCTTTCTTCACAAACGTAGAAGTCAGCATGAAGAAAGTAAGCAACAATACGGTTACGTCACTCATGGCCGTCATGTCGATGAACGTACTTTTCTTTTTTATTTTTGCTCTACCCATAATTTTCAAATTAGAAATTGAGAATTAATAATTGAGAAATCTCACATCCCAATTTATTTATGCGTAGCGGCAAAAGTCTGCACAATAGAGAAGCCAACCTCATCAAGGCTGTAAGTCAACTTATCAATCTTATTGGTATAATAGTTATAAGAGATAACCGCCAAAGCACCGGTCAAGATACCGAAAGCTGTATTAATCAATGCCTCGGAAATACCTTGTGACAATGCCATAGAGTCTGCACTGCCTCCGGCAGCCAAAGCGGCAAACGAACGGATCATACCGATAACCGTACCCAGCAATCCCATCAATGTACCCAAAGTGGTGATAGTACCGATAATCGGCAAGTTTTGTTCCATCATCGGCAACTCCAATGCGGTAGCTTCTTCCAGCTCTTTCTGGATGGCAAGCAATTTTTGGTCTTTAGCCATCTCCGTGTCATTCTCCATTTCGGCATACTTCTTTAAAGTAGCGTTTACTACATTGGCTACGGAACCACGTTGCGTATCGCAGATTTCCTGAGCCTTTTTCATATCACCAGCCGCCAAAGCAGCTTTAATATTAGCAACAAACTTCACCAGAGAGCCTTTACCGAAGGCGGCGCGAATAGCAATGTAGCGTTCGATGCTCAAAGCAATAACGGTAAGCAAGAGAGTTTGAATCACCGGAACAATAAAGCCACCTTTATATATAGTACCCAGGAAGTTTCCGGGTAACGGGTGGTTGTTCGGGTCATTGTTCATGAAGTTGGAAGGATTTCCAAGAACAAAATTAAAAATAAGCACGGCGATGATAAAGCAAATTACGATTACCCAACCGGCGGACTTGATGCCTTTAAAAGAGGCTGCTTTTTTTTGAGTTGTTTCCATGATTAAATGTTTAATTGTTGGTATTAAAATTGATTTTGAGAATAAAGCGTAGGGGTATAACTTCCCTCTTACGGACCAATAGGGCGTAATTCATCCTTGCAACCTCAGTCAGCACATATGCGCACACAGGTCACCTACTCTTACTTCCCTTCACAAGTGAAAAAGGAAGAAAAAGGGGGAAATTAGAAAGGGAAGTCAGTGGCTAAATCAAAATCCGCCGAAGCGTGTAGATGTAGTAATCACTACCCGTCACAGCATAGTACGGGTCTTTGTCCGAAAAGTATTGTTTGCTCCGACCATGTACAAGCAAGTTCTCATGATTGGACAATATCAGGAATATGTTTCTAAGGAATATATTATCTTCTATCACTCTGCGTATACGCTGCTGGTGAGAAGAGTAAATTTCAGAAATAGGCTTGGTACCCAACTCAACATCTGTTGTCCATGAATAGCTGATATCCGCAAATCTTGAGTTTTCCTGTTTAATTTTTTTAGATGAGGTCGATGAACATGAAGACAACGTAGCAGAAGTTTTACATGCTTCAGCAGACTTTACACCGATTTGGGCAAAGTCAACAGCTTTTCCACTAATACTGCAAGTGAGTATCAGTAGCATGCTAATCCAAAATGTCTTTACAGTTGTTTTCATGTCGTTCAATAAATCTACATAATAAACATAAACTGATTGCATTTAGTTTCACCAAATAGCTGTTTTCTTTTGTCAACCAATAAAAATGTTCATTGATTAAAGGTTTTATCATACCTTTTAATATGAAGTAAAGGTACAAAAAAAGAATGAAACAGAGATATAAAATAATGGGATAATTACCTGGTTTTAAAGACTTTTAATCATTGTAATATTCCCTTCATCAAAGGAATAGAATGAGGTAAAGGAAAGTTCCCAAAGGGACAAAAACAATAAAGCCCCCGTATCCTTCTATCGATACGGGGGCTTCTCTAAAAAAAACGGCGACTACCTACTCTCCCACTGTTACGCAGTACCATCGGCGTGACT